>Ga0213839_1000042_pt1 | contig 419157 bp, 387 predicted proteins | sample SWPATP21_FD_160075 | JGI IMG/M metagenome (GOLD analysis project Ga0213839, IMG submission 160075) | Coastal seawater microbial communities from Marineland, Florida, United States - SWPA TP2 #1 | ecosystem: Environmental > Aquatic > Marine > Coastal | place: USA: Florida | collected 2016-08-14
AAGCGATCGATAGATATGCACCCAACAGCCAACATGCTCGCAAAACACCAAATCCAATCAGCGCCCCACAACCAGCAAACCGCCAGCCGCATATCTCCTTCCATAAACAACAATGTCAAAGAGCGTGTCCGGTCCGACTTGCGCCTTTCCAGACTAACAAGCGCCCCTGCCCGGTGGGCCGAAGCGCCTGTGCCTCAGGGGTTGTTCCCGTCGGCGGAGGCGGCTTATAGGCCCGTCCGGCATTTGGGGTCAACAGCTTTTTTGCACTTTTTGTTGCAGTGCAGCCAAAGCCACGCCGGCCATGCTTCGTTACGGTATCAGGCCGGTTCGACGAAGGCGGCGACGACCTTCTTCTGGCCGGCCTTTTCGAAGTCGATCAGCAGGTGATTGCCATCGATCGACTCGACGGCGCCGTAACCGAATTTCTGATGGAACACGCGGTCGCCCTTCGAGAAGGCGTTCGGGCTTTCCAGCGCTTCCACGCGGGACGCCTTTCCGTCGATGGTCTTGCCCCGGGCATAGCCGCCAGCGCGGTAGCCGCGCTCCTTCAGGCGCTGGGTCGCGGCGATCCAGGGCGCGTCATAGACGAAGCGGCCATGCCCCTGCGCCAGCCCCTCCTGCTGGCCATGGCTGCTGGCCTGGGAGCCGTAGAGGCCAGTCTCGGCCCGCGTCTCGATCCCGTCTTCGGGCAGTTCCTCGATGAAGCGGCTGGGGATGCCGGAGCGCCATTCATTGAACACCCGACGGTTGGCGGCGTGGCTGATGAAACAGCGTTGCCTTGCCCGGGTGATGCCGACATAGGCAAGCCGCCGCTCCTCCTCCAGGCCGGTATTGCCGGTCTCCTCAAGCGCGCGGCGGTTGGGAAAGACCTCCTCCTCCCAGCCCGGCAGGAAGACGGTGTCGAATTCGAGCCCCTTGGCCCCGTGCAGGGTCATGATCGAGATCTTCTCGGTCGAGTCGCTCTCGTCATTGGCCTGCACCAGAGCGATATGCTCCAGGAAGCTGTTCAGGGTCTCGTGGTCCTCCATGGCGAGGACCATTTCCTTGAGATTGTCGAGCCGGGCCGGCGCCTGGGGTGTCTTGTCCCGCTGCCACATGTCGGTGTAGCCGCTTTCCTCCAGCACGGTCTCGGCCAGCTCCGCCGGCGAAAGGTCGGCCGCGATCTGCCGCCAGCGCCGGAAGTTGTCGAGCACCTCCTTCAGGCTGGAGCGCGCCTTGGCGCCCAGTTCCTCGGTCTCGACGATGTCGACCGCGGCCTGGTAGAGCGGCTTTTCCTCGATCCGGGCGATCTGGTGCAGCTTCTGTATCGTGACATTGCCCAGCCCGCGCTTCGGCGTATTGACGATGCGCTCGAAGGCCAGATCGTTGTCGGGCTGCGCGATCACCTGCAGATAACAGGTCGCGTCCTTGATCTCCTGACGCTGATAGAAACGCACCCCCCCGATCACCTGATAGGGCAGCCCGATCTCGATGAACCGGTCCTCGAATTCCCGCATCTGGAAGGTGGCGCGCACCAGAATGGCCATCTGGCGCAGCGACTCGCCCTTCCGTTGCAGCGATTCGATCTCGTCGCCGATCTGGCGGGCCTCTTCCTGGCCATCCCAGACGCCCATCACGGTGACCTTCTCGCCGCCCGGCACGTCGGTCCAGAGCGTCTTGCCCAGCCGCCCCTCGTTATGAGCGATGACCGAGGAGGCCGCGTTCAGGATGGCCTGGGTCGAGCGGTAGTTCTGTTCCAGCCGGATCACGGTCGCGCCGGGGAAGTCCTTCTCGAAGCGCAGGATGTTGCCGACCTCGGCGCCGCGCCAGCCATAGATCGACTGGTCGTCATCGCCGACGCAGCAGACATTGCCCGAGCCCTGAGCCAGCAGCCTGAGCCAGAGATACTGCGCGACATTCGTGTCCTGATACTCGTCGACCAGGATGTAGCGGAACTTGCGGTGATAGTCGGCCAGGACGTCCGGGTGCTTCAGGAACAGCTCGGTCGTCAGCAGCAGCAAATCGCCGAAATCGCAGGCATTCAGGGTCTGCAGCCGATCCTGATAGAGCTTGTAGAGCGCCTTGGCCTTGCCGTCGGCGAAGCCGGAATCGCCGGCGTCCACCTTTTCCGGCGTCAGTCCGCGGTTCTTCCAGCCGTCGATCACGGCGGCGAAGGCGCGCGGCGGCCAGCGCTTGGCGTCGATGTTCTCGGCCTCCAGCAACTGCTTGATCAGACGCTGCTGATCGTCGTCGTCCAGAATGGTAAAGCTGGAAGAGCGGCCCACGAGCTCGGCGTGCCGGCGCAGGATCCGGACGCCGATCGAATGGAACGTGCCCAGCCAGACGCCCTCGACCGCCGAACCGATGAGCTGGCCGACGCGGTCGTTCATCTCCCGCGCCGCCTTGTTGGTGAAGGTCACGGCCAGCACTTCCCAGGGCCGCGCCTTGCCCAGATTGAGCAGATGCGCCAGCCGCGTGGTCAGCACACGGGTCTTGCCTGTACCGGCCCCCGCCAGCACCAGCACCGGCCCGTCCAGGGTCTCCACCGCCGCCCGCTGCGGCGGGTTCAGCGTCTCAAGATAGGGGTAGTGCGGCGCGCCGTGCCGAACCGGCTCGGCGCTCGCCAGATCGAAATCGTCATCCATGGGCCGGTTATAGCAGCGGGGACGAATCGATGGCGTTGGAAATTGCCTATTCGTTCTGCGACAGAGCCGTCTCGGCGGCGATGAAACCCCAGGTCAGGTTCGGGCCCAGCGTGGTGCCCGCGCCAATGGCCCGCGTGCCGATAGGGTTGGCCATGGCGAGACCGGCAGCGTAAAGGCCGGTGACGATGCTGCCGTCCTCGCGCAGGACCTGGGCCTTCTCGTTGGTGCGCGCACCGCCCTTGGTGCCGAGGATCGAACGGTTCACGACAACGGCGACGAACGGCGGTTCTTCCAGAGAGAAGAGCGCGCCCTTCCGGCCGCCGTTCTTGTATATGTCCCAGGTGGTCTGGCCGCGCAGGAAGTCCTCGTCATTGCCGCTGGCGCAGAAGGTGTTGAACCGCCCCACGGTCTCGCCGAGCGCTTCCGGGGGCAGGCCAATCTTCTGCGCCAGTTCCTCGACCGTTGCCGCTTTCGTCACGAACCCTTTCTGCTTGCGCGCGAACCAGTGGAAGGCCAGCGACTGCTTCAGGAAGCGGCTGTCGCCGATCAGCCAGACCGGCAGGTGCACCGGTTCGCCCGTTTCCGGGTCCCGCGCGTCCATGCGCTCGCCGATGTTGAAATCGTTCTCGCTGACGAAACGCCGACCGTGGCGGTTGACCAGGATCGAATGCTTCTCGGCGGTGAAGGTATGCGGCACGCCGGTCGAATGGCCTTCATAGACCGTCGGCAGGCAGGGATAGATGTTGGCCTGGTCCATCCGGTCCAGCGCCGCCCCGGCCTCCCGGGCCATGCGCTGGCCGTCGCCTGTATTGCTGTCCGGGCTGCCGATGAAGTTGAGCGGACCGGGGAAGTTTTCTTCCCGCATCGCCCGGTTCCATTCAAAGCCGCCGGTCGCCAGCACCACGCCGCGCCGGGCGGTGATGATGCGCCGCGCGCCGCCGGCTTCGACCTCGGCGCCCGTGACCCGCCCGGTCTCGTCCTGCACCAGCCGCAGCGCCGCCGTCTCCCGCAGGAACCGGACGCCCCTGTCCAGGCAGCCGCGGATCATGCCGGTCATGAGCGCGTTCCCCTGCCCGCGTGTCGCCGTCAGCCAGCGCCACAGCAGCCTCGGCCAGAGCTTCAGGATTGCGCGGACCGGCCGGTGATAGGGATCCAGCGCGACAAACTCGTGATAGGCGATGATGTGCGGCAGGGTCGAGCGGCGCAGGTGCTTCGCCAGCGGACCGAGCAACCGCCGGCTCAGCGGGCGCACGGTGATCTGCCGGCCATAGGCCTTGCCGCCATCGGCCTCGGTGAAGGGGTCGGGCTCCAGCGTCACGACGAATTCCAGCGGCGTGTTCCGGTCGATGAACTCGACCGCGCGCGGCGCATTGGCCGCAAAGCTCTGCCAGAGGTGATCCTCGGTCTCCGCCCAGCCCTCGGGTGCGGAAGCGCGGAGATAGGCGAGCGTGTCCTCGGGACTGTCCTCGACGCCCTCGGCGCGGGCGACATGGCTCGCCGGCATCCAGATTCCCGCGCCGGACATGGCGCTGGTACCGCCCAGCCACTCCGTCTTCTCGATCACCAGCACGTCGAGCCCGCCTTCCGCAGCCCTGAGCGCCGCCGATGTCGCCGCCGAGCCGGACCCGATCACCAGCAGGTCGCAGATGCTGTTCGCGTCTTCCGCCATCTGTCCACGTCCCCTCCCCGGGCCGCGATGATGATACGGGCGTCAGGCCCCGGCAACAGGCGTGGCCGGTCCGGTCTGCGTGACAAGCAGCGCTCGGTCGCGGGCAAAAGGCTTGCAGGGCGTTCCCCGACTGTCGAATGTTTGGGGCCGGACCAGGGGGAGGAAGACCATGGTGCAGACAGCGGAGAAGATCGGGTCGGACGAACACGCGGCTGCGATGGCGGATTACATCCGCCGCGGCGAGGCGGCGGCCATGGCGCTGGGCAACCGGGGCCCGATCCGGCTGGACGAGAACGGCGACCTGGCGGCGGACATACTGGAGGCCTACTGGCGCACCGGTTTCTATGTCTTCGAGGGCGTGATCGGCGAGGCGGAACTGGCCGAACTGCGCGCCGAGTTCGATGATGTCCTCAGCCGCGCACCGGTGGAGCCCGAAGCCGAGGTCGATGCAGAGGGGCGTCCCGCCTTCAGCCTGCAGTTCGAGCGTCCGGCCTACCGCTTCACGAAACCGCTCAGCGATCCCGTCGGCGGCACGACGAAGAACAACGGCCGGCACCCGGTGGCCATGATCAGCCCGGAAGCCGCCGAGGGCGCGCCGGAATGGACCGTTCACATGCTGGACGGCAACCTGCACCTGATGGATTCCGCGCTCAGGCTTTATGGTCATCCCGGTCTGCTGAAGGTCGCCGAAGCCATCGCGGGCGAGGATTTCGTCCCCTACAACGAGGTCGTCTTCATCAAGGAACCGGGCCTGGGCCCGTCCGTCGCATGGCATCAGGACGGCACCACCCACTGGGACGCCGAGGACTGGAACGCGGGCGCGCATGGCTACAACTCCATGGCGCAGCTCCATGACTGCACCGCGGGTAACTGTGTCTGGGTGCTGCCGGGCAGCCACCGGATGGGCAAGGTCGACATCAGGGCGCTGGAGACCGAGGACGGCTCGGACCGGCTGGTCGGCGCGGTGCCGATGGTCTGCAGGGCGGGCGATGTTGTCGTCCTGAACCGGCAGATGGTGCACGGTTCCTTCGCCAATTCCTCGCCCGACCGTCGGGTGACGCTGAATGCCGGCTTCTTCCCGCGCGAGCGCGTGATGAACGTGACCACGCGTCGCCTGACCGGCGCCGTTGAGACCTATGACGCGGAGCGTATCGAAGGCCGCAGCCGTATCATCCAGCTTGCCATCGACGCCCGCCGCAAGGCCTTTCCGGACGAGACGCCTTACCGTTACCGGCCGCTCGCCGGGCAGGAAGAGGCCTTGCGCTGGAACGAGACCAACCGGCAGGCAATCCTGCGCAACTACAATCTGAGCGACATGTTCATCTGAACAACGCCGCGATCCGACAGCTTCTTGGGGAGAGAACAATGAACGGCGCTGAAAGCCTTGTCCGCAGCCTGCTGGCCAACGGGGTGGATGTCTGTTTCACCAATCCGGGCACGTCCGAGATGCATTTCGTGGCCGCCCTAGATCATGTGCCGGGCATGCGCTGCGTGCTGGGCCTGTTCGAGGGCGTCGTGACCGGCGCGGCCGACGGCTATTACCGGATGCTGGGCAAGCCGGCCTCGACGCTGCTGCATCTGGGACCGGGTCTGGGCAATGGCATCGCCAACCTGCACAACGCCAAGAAGGCCTTTTCGGGCGTCGTCAATATCGTCGGCGACCACGCGACCTATCACCTGGCCTACAACGCGCCGCTGACCTCGGATATCGAGGGCCTGGCGCGGCCCGTATCGCACTGGGTGAAGACCTCGCCCGACGCGAAGCAGATCGGTGCGGATGGCGCGCTGGCGGTGCAGGCCGCGCGGCAGGCGCCCGGCCAGATCGCGACGCTGATCCTGCCCGCCGACACCGCCTGGAACGAGGCCGCCGAGATCGCCGGCGCACTGGAGCCCGACCCGCGCAAGACCGTCGATCCCGACGTCATCGAGAACGCGGCCAAGGCGATCCGGGCGGCGAAGAACCCGTTGCTGCTGGTCGGCGGCGATGCGCTCAGGGCGCACAATCTGGAGATGGCAGGCCGGATCGCGGCGAAGACCGGCGCCAAGATCATGTCCGAGGGCTTCAACGCCCGCCTCGACCGCGGCGCGGGCCGGGTGCAGATCAACCGCATCCCCTATGTCGTCGAACTGGCGCAGGAAACGCTCGCACCCTACGACAAGGTCATCATGATCGGCGCGAAGCCGCCGGTCGCCTTCTTCGCCTATCCCGACAAGCCCAGCACGCTTTATCCGGAAAGCTGCGAGATGGTGGCGCTGTCCTCGGTCGACGAGGACATCACCCGATCGCTGGAAGACCTCGCCGACGCGCTGGACGCCCGGGGAACGGAGCCGGCGGGCATCGCCCAGCCCGGGCGCGCGGAGCTGCCGACAGGCGGCCAGATCAACCCCGAAGGCATCGCGAAGGTGATCAGCGCGCTGCTGCCGGAGAACGCCATCGTGGTCGATGAGTCAGTCACTACCGGCCGCCAGTTCTTCCCCACCACTGCCGGCGCGCCGCCGCATATCTGGATGAACAACCGCGGCGGCTCCATCGGCTTCGGCCTGCCGGTCGCCATCGGAGCGGCCGTCGCCTGCCCGGATCAGAAGGTCATCGCCCTGGAGGGCGACGGCAGCGCCATGTACACGATCCAGAGCCTCTGGACGATGGCGCGGGAGAACCTCGACATCACGATCATGGTCTTCGCCAACCGCAGCTACAACATCCTGCGCGGCGAACTGACCAATGTCGGCGTGCAGAACCCGGGCCCCCGCGCCGTGGACATGCTGACCCTCGACCGCCCCGACATCGGCTGGGTCGACATGGCCCGCAGCATGGGCGTGGAGGCACAGAAGGTCAGCGACCTCGGCGCCTTGGGCCGCGCCTTCGACGACGGGCTGGCGCACAAGGGCCCTTACCTGATCGAACTGGAGATGTAGGGGCGGCCAGGGCGCCACAAATCCCGAAGCCGCTTGTCTGGTGCTGGCTGCTCCCGTCGTTTCGTTGAAACGACTGCCGCAACACCTGATTCCGAGAAGTCGTCCAGCGTTTCGCTGCGCGAAAAGCGGTTGGTGGTGTCCGCAGTCTCCGTCGAACCCGTCTCTTGCAACGTGTGTCCCTGTTTACAGGGAAGAACAGGGTATTTTGGTCTTTTTCGGGCCCGGCAGAGCGCTTTCGGTTGCCGTAACCTCCTGAAATCCAGTTGCTTTCCGGCCGAATTCCCTGTGAATAAAAACAGGGAATTCAAGCCCCGGAACAGGGAGCCGGAATCGATCTGCAGGGAATCGGCGAATGCCTGCAGGGAACGCTGCTCCGTTGAGCAGCGAAATCACCAGGTAATCCGACACTTTCCGCGGTTCAATAACCCTTTGGACTGGCGCGATCGATGATGTCGTGCACGGGCGGGCCCGGATCGGCGCCGGTGTCAGAGGACGGCCCACGCTCGGCGTATACTGGCAGGGCTCCGGAGTTCCCGGCGAGGCGACGTCGGCTTCCGACGCCCCGGAATGGGCATCGCGACCGCCAAGCCGTATGTCTGGTAGCTGTCGACCTCCGGATGCGGGACAGGCGCTGCCTGAACCGGGACAAATGAACGCAGATCCGGGACAGATGTGGGACGTAAATGACGCGGAGCGGGATAGCTTCGCGCGATAGCGGGACCAGCGTGGGACGGCAGCGGGACGATCCAGGACAGGAAACGGCGAATTCGGGACGTCTGCGACCGGTTTCGGGACGAACACGGCACAAACCCGACCGGCAGAGCGCCGGCCGGCCTGTTGTCGGTCCGCCCGCCTTCAGGCGCCGATCAACTTGGCAACTCCCAGAAGCGGCGCCCGAAACAGAAGCCGCACGGACCTATATGGCAGTTTTGGCCTGGCGGCCCTTGCGTCCCAGACCAATCGACTTCGCCATCTCGGCGCGCTTCCTGGCGTAGTTCGGAGCGACCATGGGATAGTCCGCAGACAGGTTCCACTTTGCGCGATAGTCTTCCGGCGACATGTCGAAATTGGTCCGAAGGTAGCACTTCAGCATCTTCATTTTCATGCCGTCCTCGAGGCAGATCAGGTAGTCGGGCGTGACCGAGCGCTTGATCGATACTGCCGGCTTCTGCGGCACTTCGCTCTCGACGGTATCCGCCTTGCCCGCATTGTTCAGCGCACCGAATGTGCGTTGGATCAGCTCAGGCTTTTCATCGGTTGGGAAAACGTTGTGGCCGACATAGGCCGCCACGATCTCGGCAGTCATTTCCATGCATAGAGGCTCGCGTCGTGCGGTATCGGGTGGCGCTCGTTGCTTTCTGACGGGATGACGGCCAAGGCTCCTTCGTCGGCGATCTGACTTCGGATCCTGCGACTACCATAGGCATTGTCCGCGACGATGACGAGCGGCGCTTGATCCCAATCAAGTAAGGCGGACATCATCTGGCTGTCATGCAGTTGACCGCCCGATACAGCCAATCTCAGAGGCCCTCCCCTTGCATCGACGGCGGCGTGAACCTTACTTGTGCGACCACCCGTTGCCTGACAGGCGAATGGGACCATTCGCCGAGAAGGGCGTGAGTGGCCAACACCCTCTGCCTATTCCCCCTTTTTTGACCCGACCGCTGCGCGGTGAGCCTTGACGATGGAACTGTCGATGAAGACCAGGGCGTCGGATTGCTGCTGTGCCAATGCTTCGAAGATATCCCGCCATAACCCGCCTTCGCCCCACCGGGCATGGCGATTGTAGACCGTCATCCGGGGACCATAACGTTCAGGCAGGTCACGCCAGGGCGCGCCCGTTCGCAGGATATAGAAGATGCCGTTCAAAACCTACCGGCCGTCGCGCCGCTTCGGTCCACGGCCGGCACCGGGCAACAAGCGCGATACAACTGCCCATTCCTCATCAGTCAGATCAAATCTTGCCATGAACACCTCCGATTCACTCAAGTGCATCAGTGGCACCCGCAGATTTCAACCTCAGGCCGAATTGGGTTCAGACCCTAGTTATTCAATTTCTCGAATTCTTGTGACCATATTTTCGGCAAAGCCACCTTTATTATTATGATGTAGACGTAGCAAAGAAAAAACGACCCTAACGAAAAAATCATGAGATTTGGATGCGTTGCAATTAACTCTTTCGATCTAAAAAGGAACGATCCCAGATCTAAATCGGCCCGAGATCCAAAGCCGACCACACCAAGTATGCCCTCCATCGCTATCGCAATTCCAAATAGTTGGAGACCAATTGGGTAGAGAACATCAAGTGAGTTCGGCACAATATGCCGCACGAATATGTGCAAACGCGTACAGCCCAATGCGCGAGACGCTAGGACAAACTGTTTGACTTCAAGACGGTCGATTTCACCAAGAAGGGCGAGGCAAGCTATTGGAAAGACCGCAATGGCGAAGAAGACTGCCACGATACTTCCCCCACTCCAGGGAACCGATGCAGCTGCGGCTAGTACCCAAAAAAAGATCGGAACAGAATCGATGACCTGGGCGACAACTACAACACACTCGTTCACCCAGCGAGAATTGACTAAGCCGTGCAAGATAGCTACGGAAACCGGCAAAACAAGCGCACCAGACACATAAACGACGCTAATGCTAATCGAATTCAGGATCGAGATGGCCAGCACCCCAAGCGTATCCCGGCCGAACTCGTCTGTTCCAAGCGGGTTGGTGGCCGAGCTTGGCATCCATACTTGATGCCCTGTTGAATCATATAGATATGCGAGACACCACAGCAGAGCCAATGGTATCAGGGCAAGACCAATTGCAATGAAGCGCCCCCTTCCCGAATTCATCGCCAACTACCACCCCGCAGAACCGCCTTGATAAAAAATCGTATACAAATAATCATCTTCGCTATTAACAACACCGCACACATAAGCAAATTCTCATCATTTCGCTCTACAGACCGCATGAAAAGCGAACCAAATCCGGGCGCACCGAAAAATACCTCTGTAAACATCAAAGAAGTTATTACCGAAGCCAGGACTCTTTCTGCCGCTGGACTCAGTTCCAAGACTAAATGATGCAACAATGCGGTGCGAAGCCTGAATTCTGAGACACCCTTAGCCCGAATAGTGACAACGAATGGCTCACCAAGGAGGCGTCGCATAATGCGCCAAGATTGAAAACAGGTAAGAATCGCAGGCGCTATTAGCGTAGAGATCAGTATCAGGAACTCAACCTGCCACGCAGATCGGCTCAAAAATATCGAAATTCCGGCCACATTTGCTATCGCTGTGGCAGCAATGGGCCAAAAGAATGGCGGAAAAGTTACCAAGATTTCAAAGGTTCCACCAATCATCGGGTGTCCAGTGACTGCTGGTGTAAAAAATGCAGTCGCAATTACCAGAAACGTACAGATCAGCACAACAGCGAACACCCTCGGAGCGGACTGATATATTGCTCGTTCGATTTCCGTTACGACCGGAACTCCGTCTAGAGTGCTACCAAATTCGAAAGTCATCATACCCTGTAAAGATGAAGTATATGCCCTGTCGGCGCCGAGCATTGGTGTAACAAGAAGAGGGTCTACTCTAAATAGAGTGAAAAAACCCTGCGCCACCACAAACGCCTCGGGAAGCAGTGTAATTAAGGTGAATGCAACTGCGTGAACGGCCCACAGTGTCAATAAGGCAAAAAACACGTAACGCGCCAAGCTCGCTAGGATTGGCCACATGACTCTCACAACAATCGTTTATCTGTCTTTAGGGATGATTTCCTCAAAGCTCAGCTGCCCACTGCCGGTTAGACGCACACCATTGATCGAAGTCGACACCGCAACATTGGTAAACTGCCGAGCGATGCCGATCCAATTACCTTTCCGGTCTATCAATTCAGCCGCTGCTCTCACATCACCAGAATACACAAATTTCAAATTATCCATTTCGGGAATCGCGCGACCAAATGTGACAAATGGGGAATCAGAGCGCCAAAAACTTGCCCAAAATACTGGTGCCTTGACTGTCGATTCAATCAACATACTTGCAACATCATACTCTTTTTCGATCAGTGCATTTATTAGCGCGCCCTTGTTGACTACGCGAGTTGTAAGCGACACACCGCCCACCGAGGACGGAAGCAAGCCGGCAAGGTTGTTTGAGAATTGATCGTTTTGTGAAATGACTTCAAGATTCACTGTCGGGAACGGGCGGTCATGAATTGGATCGGGGCGGTTCAGAAATCCCGCGTTGTCGGCATAGGGAGGGAAGGCGGTGGTAATTGGTTCACCAATGAATTCCATCAATGATCCAATCCTCGTGCGATCTACCGCGCGGGAGTAAGCTTCTACAAACCAATCGGCATCTGATTCTGAGAATCCCTTCTTGACTAAGTTAGGCAGGTTGATAATGACGATCCGGGTCTTGTCAGATGGGACTTGTATTAGCTTTCCATCTCCAATCAATTGACCGTTGTGTATGAGGATATCTCGGATCACGGGGCTATCTATCTCCAGAACGTCCAATGCACCGCGTTTAAATGCTCCCGCCATAGCAGTTTCGTCGGCAGTGTAAGAAAAACGAATTTCATCGCTGTGAGCGGGTATTGCACCGGTGTCGCGCGCTGTGACGGTGACGTAACTGTCCGCTACTATCTCTTTGATCTTATAAGGCCCGACGCCAGGAATGTCACCGTATTCACCTCCTTCGGCATCAGCAGGAACGATCCAACCAGCGGGCCCGGCTAGCGCCTCAAGAAACCAAGGCGCCGGGTCACTTTCACGGATTAGAACCGTTCTATTGCCATCTGCCGAAAGTCCAGTACATTCCGTTGCTTCGTCGGTTGTTTTGTGCTCGATCGATTTTAGAGACCAAGCCCAGATACTGCGTCCAGGCTGCATGTTACTGCACAGCGACCCAATAATTGTTTCCGCAGTGACGGGAGTCCCGTCGCTGAGGGTTACGCCCTGTTTGATCTCGAACCGCCAGAGCCCAACATCGTCTCGGCTCCAGCTTTCCGCTACGCGTGCGCGGACGGTGCCATCCCAGTCCACTGCAACAAGGCCTGCGTGCAGTGTTGTTGCGACTTTCTTTGATTCTACATCAGCCATGCTACGCGGGTTAAGATTGATGGCAAACGATCTTATTGGAACGTGGACAATTTGGTCGACTTCCAAGTTGTCTTTGTTATCAGATACGGCAAGGATCGCGACCGTAGCACCGATAAGAATCATCGACGTTGCTACTGCAATTTTGTTTCGTCGTTTCATTGTAGCACCTTTTCAAATTTTCTGATGCTGCATTGGCCCAAAGATTCCAAGTAGCGCTTGATAAAGACGACTGCCGGATCCTGCGACGGGTCCCAAATTGCAGTTTGGGCATCCACACGCTTCAAAATGTCGAGCCCAGACGCAATCGCGCCGTTCGGTGAAAGTCGAACTATGTGGTCGCGACGTAATAGTCGCTTAATCAGTACAGTGTCGATATCTTGTGGCTTTACTTTGCATACCTCCAACTCGTCATCCAAGGTGATGGATACGCCATGATGGTTGGCGATCTCGGCTAAGGTAGAAACGTCACGTGCAATTGTGTCGGGTGACGCAGCTGGACCACCAGCTTGGCCGCTCCCGGCTACCATAAATGGTGTCAGGCTCCAGGTTCGAACATTCAGGGTCGTAAGAAGGCGTGGCATGCCGGACAGGGTTTCAACAGCGTGCTTGGGTGGGAGAATGGAAGCGACCGTCAGTCGTTCTCTCAAATAATGGTCTTGTGACGCAGCCTTGATTCCGGCCGTCGCCGCATGAAAGGCTCCCTTTGCCCCTCGGTAGCTATCATTCTCGATAGGATCCGCAGAGTCCAGACTAACAGTTAGACTTCCGAGTTGTAGCGCCTTCAACGCTCCAAGCTTATCTAATAGATGGGTTCCGTTTGTGACAATGGCGCTAGCAATACCCTTAGACCGGGATGCTCGAAGGAGTGCCTCGGTGTAAAACCAAGATCCAGGCAAAAGCGGCTCGTGGCCTTGTATGGCCATTATTCCCACGCGGCGTTCTCGCACTATGTTGTCGAAGAATGTTGCATAGTTTGAGATGGAAAGTATCGTTTCGCCTTGTGCTTCCTTCCTTTGCGCAATCCAACAGCCTCGGCAATTGAGGTCGCAACCTTGTGGTGCCGGGACAATGAACGTCATGGCCAACCCTTCCCCATTCGGGTCAAAGTTTGCTGGTAGTGCTAAGCTAAATGCCATACTTCATTTTCCTCACAGCATGTACGCCAAGGCAGGAACGTGGAAGTTCGCCTATAGCGATCCCGTACGTCGTAGGTTTCCGGTCAGGCTTTCGGAGTTCGGAAAACTCATGAACTCATCAATGTCCATGAGAACGAACCCTCGAACTTTAAGGGCATCGAGGCCGAGCCGGTCCTGTTGGTCGAGGGAAGAAGGTTCCGCTCGTGCCTTTCTATGGGCAACGCACGCAGATAGCAGATTAAGATAAGTTTCGGCCCAGTATGCACCGGGCGGTGGTGACGCCAACCGGACTGCCGATCGATTTGGGGCCGACCGCCTTTGATTTCCCACGATGCTCCCGACCTTCTTGGAATAGACCCAGTAATTGACGGAGGCGCCATTCCGTGATGGTTTCTCGGAACCCTGTGTGCTCAGACCATCTCTCAGAGTGTCCGCACTCCGCTCTCTTTCAATCGATACAATGTAGGCCGTCGGGCCGTCTCCTTGAAGCTCAGCAGGAATTGGATTCGGGAAGAACGCTCCTGTGTCAATACGCAGATCATTCATTTCTCTCTGCATTGTCGGAAGCTGTTGTCGCAACTCCGGCTCATTGATCAAATCCAACTGCAAAAGCACAAAAGAATTTTTGCTGATTTTGTCCCATGTATCAAATGATCGACTGTGTTCCAATCGAAGCTTGACTGCAACCAGCCCCGCCCGAAGAGTCCCGAGTTCGAGAACCTCCCGTGCAAAACTATCCTCTCGATGGGCTAACGGCTTCTTTCCAATCCAGACATGGATTGGGGGTTCGGACGCCTCGTTCCGCTGTTTGAAATACTCCTGAATCAGAGTGGAGAATTCGACTACACTTTTAGCTGGATCGCCACCAACCTGAATAAATTCGTTCGTCGGTGTGGGGATAAAAACTGCTAGCGAGCTCTTTCCACGACTTTTATAAAACGCACTTGGAGACTCCCCCTGCTGCGTTGAGTAATAAAGCCTTTCCAATCGACCGTTTTGGTCAGATAGCAACAAGTTCAAGAGTTTGATAGCCGCTTGGCCGACGCTCAAGTCAATCTCTTGGGCGACGGGTTCGATGCAGTCCTTCGCGATATCAACGCCAACCAAATCGCATAGCTTGACGATCTGTCGTTGCACATTGCGCCTATAATCGTCTTGCTCGGCTTGTGGAGCTCCATTCCTATTGGCGCATTCCTTGGCTACCATGCCGCCTTCGCCCACAAGATAGTAGTCGAGCATCAGTACGCAGAATGCAAGACACTCTTCTTCTGTGAACGCGCTACGCCCCTCGAGCCGAGCCTGTACGGTCGGCCGCTTAATATCATTGTTAGGCATCAAGAAGCTCAGCCACTCTGCCAACACTTCCTGAGTGTGGGCATTGCTACCGGATTTCCATACCGTGTGAAGGACATGGATCACGCTGCCAGGCTCGGGCTCGGCCCAGCCGGGCAACTCGCTGTCACGAATAGCCCTTTTCAATATTGAACAAACGGCTGCTCGGTTCTTCGGTAGTTCGCTCATCCCATTCATTCCGCACGCTCAACTCCACAGGGAACGCACTTCTCGAAGCCCTGCAAGCTTAGACGGTCGGCGTGAGACCATAAAGCTCTGAGGATTCCAAGGCTGTTGGTTCATCTAACGCATATCCCTGATGCTGATCATAGTCTGAATTCACCTGATACTGATACCCTGAAATCACAATATCATCACGATGATTGATATCTAAAATTACAATTGATATTCCTGATGATAACATCTCAATCAAAGATTGCCCCATTTCGGCTCCTGTGAATTACTTCACGCTACGGAACGTCGCCATTCACGCGCTGCAATCCGCGGAAAAAAAAGCCCGCGGCACCAAAGGCACCGCGGGCGAAGGTCCAGATGCTCATGGAGAGCAACTAGATCACGAACGAAGCTTTTAGAGGCGCAAAGCCCAGCCGTCAAACTCTGTCTCCACGAGCAACCACAGCCCGTCCGAAAGTCGGGCCGTTCGAAAAATGGAGAACAGAGATGGCAAAGAGCGTCCTCAGCAAAACCGAGCCCAAGCACTTGCCCGGGTCCAACACCGGTCCTTCAATCCGCGCCGTTCTCGTTCAGGCGTTGGATCGCCGCCGGGCGTGTACCCCACTGCGTCGAAACCTGGATTTCGAGGAACTCGAAGCCGTAAATAATCGTGACGGAGGCGAAAAATGAGGCGCACGTCCGAAACTCAGATGGCAGCCTCGATGGAAAGTGACCTTCTGCGCGCCGCGATCCGACTGGCTCGGGCGTTCTGCTACCAACCCGGAGCGCGCGCCGAAATTATAGGATTGTTTGAGTCGGATCCCCGCACAGGAGAGGCGATAATGAACTGCGTACTGGAAACTTTCCGCAGCCTCGACAGTTCTGCCTCCGCCCCAGGACTTGGTAGCGTCACCGGACGAGACGGCAACGCCGTCGATAGGTTCAACGCAGAAATCGCTCAATGTTACCGCGTGCGCTCAGCTGCCTACTGCGAAGCGGGCTCGACTGGCGCAAACATTCGCCTTTGTATGGCGCTCAAAAAGCTGCTGGGGGAAAAGTCTCTAATCCTTGTAGACAATGTGGCCCATCTGTCAGTTATCAGCGGCATGATCCACGGTGGATTCGAAGTCAACTATATCCCTCGACGTTACAACGCCAAACTAGACTGTATGAGGCCAATTTCTGCCGAAGACGTGTCGGAAGCTATTCGTCTCGCTCCCGAAGCCAAAGCCGTAATCGTAACCATCCCAAGCTACGACGGTTTCGTTCCCGACCTCGCAGCTATTCGCGCCGCCGTCGGAAAGGAACGGTTGCTCGTTGTCGATGCGGCATGGGGTGCTCTCCACGGACCACTGACTGACATCGGTTTCCCTGCTTCCGCTGTGAATGCGGGTGCCGATGCGGCTGTGGTGTCGCTTCATAAAGTCGGTATCGGATGGTCGCAATCCAGCGCTGTCTTATTCAATAACAGGCTACTTGCCGACACCTACTACCAGGTGTCAGCTCAAGGTTTTGCGACAACGAGCCCCTTCTTTCTTGCCGCTGGCGTCGCGCAAGAAGATTTGCGTTGGCTGCAGAGCAAAGATGGACGACAGATCTGGGTTCGGGTTCTAGAAGAAATAGAACAACTCCGGCGACTATTGTCGTTGCTGCCGGGGGTACACGTCATATCACCTGGAGATATCGGTCCGACAGTACAAGGCGACCCGCATCACGTGCTGCTTCATTTTGGTTTTTCAGGAGCCAACGGATTCGAAGTGCTCAAATATCTGCAGAAACACTTCGACTATGATGCTGAGAAGGCGACGCCGGCAACGCTACTTCTGCTAATCGGCCCGGAGGATATCGGCCAGACTGAGAATATCGCCAAGATGATCGAACAGGCGATCGACGCCTGCGCTGAGAAGTGGAAATCATCGCTAGCCACCCAGTCCTACCCAATCGAACGAGTTCCAGAACTCGCTCCCGGTGAGGCATTCTACAGCGCATCCGAGCTAATATGTCTCGACGAGGCTGTCGGACGTGTCTCGGCTCAGATCGTCGCTTCATATCCTCCAGGTGCTGCTGTTATCGCGCCTGGCATGTGGATCGATACTCCCTCAGTTGAGTATCTGCGTTCCGTGCAACAGGTTGGCGGCCGGGTCATCGGACTACAAGGATCACTTGATGAGCCTAAGATTTACGTCGTGCGGACATAGCTTTGAACTGTTCCGATTCACATTGATCAGTTCAATCGGCAGGTAAACGAAAGCCGATGGCCGAACGTCGCGGCATCCTAGCGACAGCTCGGAACCAAACTATACGCTGCCCAAGGACATGGAGATTAATAAATGAATGAGATCAAAGTCCAAAATGAGCGAGACGACTCGAGAGCACGCAACAGAAAGGCACTCGAAAGCCGTGGTTTTGATCTTTTTCCGGCGTCAGGCTTTCACCCTCGCGACCGAGTGGAGAGCCTGAAGTCGAAATACTTCGTTCAAGAGGACCAGGATTTCGAGGATCGGCCCCCTGTACGAATCGCTGGCCGGCTCTATTCGCTGCGCCCAATCGGCCGCGCGTGGTTTGCGGATCTGCGCCAAGCGCACGAGCGCATTCAATTGTACCTATCTAAATCAGCCGTAAATGAGGACATCTGGTTCCTAGTCAACCATTTGGACATCGGGGACATTGTTGGTGTAGAAGGAACACTGTTCAGAACACGGCGTGGCGAACTGACGGTAGCCGTGCGGTCTATCGATTGCCTATGCAAGCCATCGACAACCCCACCGATCGGCAAGACGGACCGGGCCGGTGTCACCCATGAAGCCTCATCCGATACCGGATCGCTGTTGCGCGAACATCGTCATGTCAAGTTCATGACAGATCGAAATGTGTTTGAGAACATACGCCATCAAGCGACTGTCAAACAGGTTGTGCGGGAGAAACTGACAGAAAAAGGCTTCCTCGAAGTTGACACATCTATCCTTAGCCGGTTCTATGGTGGCGCCTCGGCGACGCCCTTTACCACAAAAAGCAAAGCCCTTGGCGTCAATCTGTACGGTCGGGTCGCCCCAGAAGGCGATCTGAAGCGACTTCTGGTCGGAGGTTTCGACCAAGTTTTCGAGATAGGACCAAATTTTCGCAACGAAGGCATCGACGCGACGCACCAGCCGGTCTTCCAAGCATTGGAAGTTTACCAATCCTATGCCGACTATCGAGACATGATGAATCTGACTGAAGAGTTAGTCACCGCGTGTGTGAAAGCGGTGTGTGGTGAATTGCGATTGCGGGTGAATGGTAGAGTTTTTGATTTCACACCTCCTTGGCCACGTTTTCAGATGCTTGATCTGGTCGCCTTGGAACTGGGACTTGCGCCCGATGCGGTTACCTACGAGCTAATGCTCGAGGCTTGGCTTCAACGCTGCCCGGGTCAGGATGCACCTAGGACCTGGGGCGAAATTTTGGTCGCGATCTTCGAAGAGTACTCGGAAAGCCAGCTTCTTGGTCCGTGTTTTCTTCTAAACCACCCACTTGAGACCTCTCCTCTTACAAAAGTTTGCCCCGAAGATTCAAGATTGACTGAGCGTTTCGAGGCGTACCTTGGTGGCATTGAGTTCGCAAACGCATATTCGGAACTAAACGATCCAGTGGAACAGCGCCGCCGGCTACAAGAACAAACAATAGAAAGGGACGAACGCTATGCTTTGGATGAGTGGTTCTTGACTGCTATGGATGACGGGCTTCCACAAGCAGGCGGTCTCGGGATCGGAATCGACCGTCTTGTGATGCTATTGACAGGATCAAGTCGTATTTCTGATGTGATCGCGTTTCCGGTTTCGTGAGTTGGTGTGCGGGGTCACGCGGCTCTTGACCAGCCCTCAACGATTGTTCCGGGTGGAGTGTTAGTGCATGGGCGGCTTGAACTTGCCCCCGACCTTGGACCGCCATTGGCGAGGAAATTCTGGCCTATTTGCCTCTGGGCAGGCATGCCTGCCCAGAGGCGCGAGCGAACTTGATCTGGGCTTTATGGCCGATCGAGATGCGGGGTCTGACCTCGTTGCAGTCGCGCCGCCACGCTTCACACCTTTATTTTAAATCCTCCAAGCTTTGGTGAACTTGTCCCCGATGATCTGCTCTTCCGTGAACCGACTGCGCTTCATAAATCCGTCTCCTCTGCGTGCTCTGCCCCTTGGAATCTCGATCGTTTGAAGCTGGAGATTTTCGCTAGGTTTTCCCTAGGCCCTGTTGACAAAGGTTGATAGCCACAGCCTTGCGGCTGCAAGGTGCAGGAATCCGAGGAATGACAGGGGTGTCTTGTCGTATCTGGTGGCAATGCGTCGGAACTGCTTGATGCGACCTAACATGCGCTCGATCCGGTTGCGATCCCGGTAGCGCCGAAAGTCACATTCGATTTTCTCGCGGCGGTTCGACTTTGGCGGGATGACGGGCATGACGTGACCCCCAGCTTTCTTCCAGCCGGGATTAGAGCCAGGCGGGGTTTTGCACTGAGCCCATTGTTTGGACCGCCGGGGGTTAGATTTTTCCGGCCTGATTACGATGACGGGCTGGTTACACCACCGGGATTATGTACGGCGATCGGGACGTTGTATCCGATTGCGCTGTGAGCGCCTGGCCTCATTGTAGATCCTATGCACCTTTCTCCCAAGCTCCGCTTCTCGGAAGCTGGGAGGTTGTGCAAGGAGGATCATCATGGACCACGATCAACAATGTTCTGAACCACTCGACTGCTATGTCGCTCTGGAACTGAGCCGCCGGACCTGGCTGGTTGGGGCTCTGCTGCCGGAAAGCACGAAGGTGCGAACCTTCACCGTACCGGGTGGGGATACCGTCGGGCTTCTGCAGGGATTGGATCGTTTGAAAGAACGGGCTGCGAAGAGCGGTTTTGGTGATATCCGGCTACGGGTTTGCTTTGAAGCTGGATATGACGGGTTCTGGATCGCCCGCTTTCTTCTTGACGCAGGTATCGACACCACGGTTCTGGACGCCAGCAGCTTTCTGGTCTCGCGACGTGGACGGCGGGTGAAGACGGACCGCGTCGACGTCGAAGCAATGTGCAACACGCTGAAGGCCTATCTGCTGGGAGATCGATCGGTATGCCGACCGGTTCGTCTGCCGACGCCGGAGGAAGAAGATTCACGCCGAATGGCACGGGAACGCATACAACTGGTCAAGGAACGGACCCGGCACGTGAACCGCATCAAAGCCCTGCTCAACCTGAACGGCATTCGGGATTGCACGGGTCTTCTGACCGGACGGCTGAAGGCCAGACTGGACGACTTGAGAACTGGCGACGGGCGACTGCTCGGCCCATTCATCAGGCGCGAACTCTTGCGTCAGATGGCACGTCTCGAACTCGTAAGGGCTCAGCTGAAAGTGCTCGAAGCGGAACGCGCAGAAGCGTTGGCTCAGGAAACGGTTCCGAAGTCGGCACAGGTTGAGATGCTGATGCAGCTTCGCGGGATCGGAGAGGTCGGTGCGGCCACGTTGGTGGCCGAAGTGTTCCAGCGGAAATTCCAGAACCGGAAGCATCTCGCTTCATATCTCGGGTTGGCTCCATCGCACTACGCCAGTGGCGATGTACAGAGAGACCAGGGGATCAGCAAGGCCGGCAACAAACTGGCGCGCGTGATGATGGTGGAACTTGCATGGTGCTGGTTACGATATCAACCCGATAGCGCTCTGACCCGATGGTATCGCAAACGCTTCTGCGCCATCGATAGCAGCACGCCGCGCAAGATCGGCGTCATCGCTCTCGCGCGCAAGCTGGCCATCGCGCTTTGGCGTTATCTGGAACACGGATTGGTCCCTGAAGGAGCCGTTGTGAAGACACGCTGACACCGGGTTCAGTTGCTGACGGGCAGCTGAAGAATGCGACGTTTACCGTGCGTAGAGATGGCGATCATCTTGGCCGAGTTGTAGTTTGGTAACACGCATCACAAAGCGATCGGCTCCCCGTGAATCGGGATCGTGGCTTGGAACGCAGTTCCGACCGAATACAAGTGCAGGTGCCGAACGCGCCAGACCGCCGATCGCTCTCAGCTGCTTACAAGACTGATCCAAACAACCTGACGAGGAGGATTGACACGAACCTGTTCATACAAGTCTCTACGCCAATCCTCCAGCTTTTCGCGGGCATCGGCAAGCGTCATGAACCAGTGCGCGTTCAGGCATTCCGTCCGGAACTTGCTGTTGAACGCTTCTATGAAGCCATTGTCCGTCGGCTTGCCTCCCTCTCGCTGTTTTCATGCAAACAGCTGCCGGGCAGCGGGGCGAGAGAAATCCAGTGTCACGCCGTTCGCATAGGCCCAAAGATCCATATCTCGGGAGATGAACTCGCTGCCATTATCGACCCGGTTCGTCTTCGGATAGCCGACCTGTCCGCACACGCTTTCAAGCGTCTGGACCACATCCTCGCCACGGTAAGAGAACCGTGGGTCAGTCGCAGGGCAATAACGCGAATGCGTATCGACTATCGTCAGGATGCGCAGTTTCCTACCGGTTGCCAGCTGATCATGAACGAAGTCCATCGCCTGTCAGGCGGCAGGCGAATGCTTGCATTCGCCGAGAGCCCAAACCTCGTTCGGTCCAACCGCCTCCTGGCGATCGTCACGCAGCTTCGCCTTAACACGGCGCTTGGGATGCTTGTTTCTCAGTTGCAGCCCTAACTCGCTGTAAATCCCTCGAGTCTTCTTCATGTTTATCATCCAGCCCTCGCGGCGCAGCAGGACGTGTACGCGTCGGTATCCGTAGCGGACACGAGTCTCAGCAATCTCCTTGATCCGACGCTCAAGTCCGGCCTGATCGGTTCGGCGGGATTTGTAGTGGTAGGTCGATGTATCGAAGCGGAGCGCCCGGCAGGCCCTTCGGATCGACACACCCCAATCGACCAACATCCCATCGACCAGCTGTCGCTTCCGAGCAGACCTCAGAGCTAATGGGATGGTTCGCCCCGTCGCCTTGGGCAACAACTAGGTCGCTATCAACATCGGAGATATGAAGATGCAACATCAACCCAAGATCTGCGCTGTTTTTGGCGTCGACATCGGCAAAATTCTTTTTCACGTTGTTGGCCTCGACGCCTCCGGCGCACCAATTCAAAAGGTCAAGCTGCGACGCGACACGATTCTTCAGTTCTTTGCGCAAGCAGATCCGACCCTCGTTGGAATGGAGGCCTGCCCGGGTTCACAGTGGCTTGCCAGGAAACTGCAGCAGCTCGGCCATGAAGTCCGCATCATCCCGGCTCAGTTCGTCAAGCCTTACGTGAAGTCGCACAAGAACGACATCATTGATGCTGAAGCCATCGCGGAAGCTACGACCAGACCTACTTTGCGGTTCGTCGGCGTCAAGGAGGCGCATCAGGTCGATCTGCAGATGCTGCATCGTGTTCGTAGCCGACTGGTGAAGGGACGTACCAATCTGATCTGTCAAATGCGTTCATATTGTCTGGAGCATGGCGTCGCGCTTCGCCAAGGTGCCGGGGTGTTCAAGCTTGATATCGTCCGCGCGATCGATAATCCCGAGAACGATTTGACCGAGCGGGCACGCATAGTTCTGCGAGAGCTACAGGCGGACCTTCTTCGCCTTGAAGAACGGATCCTCAGCGTGACGACCGAGATCAAGAACATCGCAGACACGGATGAGACCGCGCGCCGACTGATGACCATTCCGGGTGTCGGCCCTCTTGGAGCGACTGCCATCCTTGCATCCATCGGAGACCCTTCTCGCTTCCGGAAAGCACGAGACGTCGCCGCATGGCTCGGTCTCGTGCCGCGGCAACACTCCACAGGAGGCAAGCAGACACTGCTCGGCATAGCGAAGCGAGGGAGCGGCTATCTCCGAACGCTGCTAATCCACGGAGCGCGATCCGTCTTGATGCATCTCGACCGAACGAAAGACCGGCTTGGCCAATGGGCAGACGAGCTTCGAAGCAGGATGCACGTCAACAAGGTCACTGTCGCCCTGGCGGCCAAGTTGGCGAGAGTAATCTGGGTCGTGCTCAGCAAGCCCGGAGCAACCTATGAAAGGCGCGCACCAGAAGGAAGCTGCGCCTAACCTTATCCGGATCGCCCGGATCAGAATGCGAGGCTCGAAATGATGACGAAAAGGATGATCGACGCGCCGTAAACCCTTTCCGAAAGCGGGCTCCGTGCCCGAACAAGCTAATTGGGAACGGCGCGTGCGAATCTCATCATGGCCTGGCTGGAAAACCAGCCCACTCGCGAGAGGCCGGATACATTTATGCAATCCTGAACGTCATCAGGAAGAACCTTGTACAGGCGGGGCGAACCATACATTTCGGCGGATAACGTCCTGCAGCATCTCGCGATCAAGACTCAGATCGGCAACCAGCTTCTTCAACCGGCTGTTCTCGTCCTCCAGCTGCTTCAGCCGGCGCATCTCGTCCGGCAAAAGCCCTGCGTACTTCTTCTTCCAATTGAAATACGTCGCCTGACTGATTCCTGCCTTCCGACAGATCTCAGCAACCGGCGTCCCCTCTTCGCCCTGCTTCAAAAGGTACGCCTTCTGCGCATCAGAAAACTTCGATGCCTTCATGCTCTTCCACTCCTTCTCCCCAGCCAGGGTTCAGGCGGAAAACTCTAACTCAAAACGATCCAGTTTTCGGGGGGCAGAGCAGGATCACGTTCGGTCTCGACGGGAACCGGTTGGAGGCGAACTGCACTACTCACACATTGTCGTGCGGATCGGTCGCCCGACCCCTTTCAACTCTCGATCGGACAGTCGGGCACCGATGTCACCGCCGATCGCCCAGAGTGCGATGTCAGGCGCGCTGACGACCTCCTTTCGCTTGTAGGCATTATAGAGCTCATAGGCGGTGCCGCCGATATCCACGCCGCCTGGTGGGACTACCTTGGCGAGATAGATTGCCGCCATTGCGTGTTCGACCTGTGACGACCCGTCCTTCAAGGACGGCTTGAACCCCGAATCGCGCGTTCTGACACCTAGGTACCAAGCGCCTCGGTTCTTGCTGCGATCCAACATGCTCTCACCGATAATCACCAGACGCATGTCGTCCAGCCATTCCCGCGTGCGATCGGTGAGCGAGGTCGCGTATCCCGCTACGGTCGCGAAGCTTTCACAATGATTGCCGGATCGTCGGAATTCCTGCGCTGCGAATTTCTGCAAGGCCTTTCGCCTGTCCGACGGCAGCATCGCTGCCTGATCGGATATCCATTTCACCCTAGGCTTCCAGTATTTGCGCTTTACCTCGCTCCACGCCGGCTCGAACCGGGTTGGTGCAACGATCTCTGCCGTTCCGTTATTGTCCTCGACCCATTTCTTAAACAGCTGCTGCATGCTTCGCCAGAGATCGTCTGCAGCCGGGAAAGCAATACTGGTTAGATCGACAAACAAGGTTCCTCGATCTGCTGCACGCGTGTAAAAGATGATCCCCTGCTTGCCATTCTGGGTGGCTTGAGTAACGCCGAACTCCCGCGTCCCACTCACGGGATGATGCCAATAGGCATTGCTGCCGTCGTTAATCGGCGTGAAGCGCCACCGATTGTCGGTCAGGTCCGACAAGACGACGACGGCGTACTCAACGCTTAAAACGTTGCCCACATACGGGGCCCGGATATCGAAGACTCCATATGCCCCAAGCTTCCCTTCGAGGTAATCCTGCTCGTTTCTTCCGGTCTTGTACGGCCAAAACACGGAGTGCTTTGGTAACATGAAGCTGCTAAGATTAAGGCGAACATATTCTTTAATTTCAGATGGATTTAATCGTTTACCATTGATCTCTGGCGGCTTTGCAACAAAGACAGAATAGAAATCAAGATTGATTTTATTGCTCCATGCGTCCTCCAGTTTCTGAACCTCGGCACCGCGTCTCTTTCCACTCAGTTCGCTTACGGCCTTCTGAATCTCCTGCTTGGGCCTAAAGCTTATCAGATCCTGCCAGTGGGACGGATCGCTGTGAGGGATGTCCGCCCGGCCGGCGACGGGAAGTAGCGACACGGACCCGAGAATCGCCGCAGCTGCCACCCAGCAACTGACCGTGGAGGCCGGACCGCAGCAGAATGTGGGGGTCGTCATCACGTCGCGGTCTCGCTTTGACAAAGACCGGCTGTGACCAGTGGTATTGACAAGTTGACGGGGATAAGCCGGACGTATCGCGGGTCGGCAACCACTACATCGAAGGATGCGTAGACAGTTGCTAAGTCGTAGGAGTCGACGATGTCGATCGTTGCCCGCCGGCAGCTCGCAACCGGAATAAACGACAGCGGCATAGGCTCATCCGTCAGAACATCGGCGGTCGCCTTCTGATCCGGAGTTGGCCTGTCAAACTGGACCCGGTAGGCGATCCCGAGTCCATTTGGCAATTGCAGCACGGCCCCCTTCGACTGCGCCACGATTTCATTCAGACCTAGCCGAATCGGCAAGTGCAAGACACCCGAGAGCTTCACGCCGGTACCTAGCCGTGCAAGGCTCGGCGCCGGGGCATAAGTCCGCACGGCCTCAGAAATCGATGGTGGCATTCCGGCCTCCCGTGGCTGGAAGCTGCGGAGCCGGCGCGAGTTCTCTTGATGGATGACGTGTGGAAACTGCAGCATTGAACTGTCCTTCGCCTGACCTTCTTCCGGCACCGTCGAAACGACCACAACCCAGTCGCTTTCGACAGGACGCACATAGGCCCCCAGAGCAGCAAAACACTGCTGGTCTGCATTACAGGTCATGGCTTGATAACTCAGATCGAGCGCCGATCCGCCGTGCCCGTCGGAAACCAACGGCCCGATGACAATTTCGGAGGAATTCAGGTTATACGACGCCTCATAGACGGCCCCCTGCGCGGACTCGCCTCCGATGAACACCTTACCGGTGCTAGCGGTGCACGCAGCAAGTGAGAGCCCCAAAGCAGCGATACACATGCCTCGAGGTATCGGTTGCCAGCTGCGCGAGGCCGACTTAGCGATCAGTTTCATAGTGCTCATTCAGTGTCCCCCTCTGCTGCAATCCCCTGTTGGTCGAAAACCCTCGAAACGAGGCGGCCGTCCTCGAGACGCACGATCGCAAAGCCGTCGCCAAGAAAGACAGGCAGTTGACCCTTGACCGGCTTCAAACCCGCCGCCGGATCGTCGAGCTTGCCGATCACAACCGCATCGACGCCGGCATTCAATCCGGCGACGGCCAAGGCCTGCCTCTCCGAATGAAGTGCGAATATGCGGTATGCCGACGCGCCGGCTGCCGAGGCCGGAGCCCTAGCGATCGCATCGAAGGAACCCTGAGCCGAGAATACCGCGCATATATCACACGTCTTCATTTGGAAGGATCCGTCGCCAGCCTGCTCCAACCTGACAATCCCGCCTACTGGAGCCGCCTTGGGATCAGTCGGGCGCGCTGCCCAGCCGACTACCGTCGTTTTGGTTGCTTCGGCCGCGCCGACCTGCGCAATGATCGTGTGTGCACTTGCCGGGACCGCGATCCGGTGTTGTTTCGGCCCGTTTAGCTTCAACTCCTGCACCACGATGTTCTTGCCGGTCAACCAAACCGCTGTCTTGGTCGACGGACTGAAATGCAGTGGCATCCCGTCCGCGGGCCGCGACACATCCAGCGCCGAAGCGCAGCGGGAATCCGACGGATCGGCCAGGGCGACAAGCACGCCACCGGTCGACGAGGCGGTGTTGCGATATAAGACCGTTTGATACCCGCCGGCTTGCCAGACTAGGCTTAGCGCACCCGCGCTGACGCGTCGGGCGTATGATAGGGACTCCCGGCCGGAGGCAGCGGCAACCCAAGCTCCCATCGAGCCACCCGGATAGGTGCATGACCGAACCAATTGAGGCGTCGCGTATTGCTTCCCAACGAGGTAGGTCGAAACGTGAAGTTCCGCATCGCGGATCGACACCACATGAACACCATTCCCCTTGGTCGTCGGAACAATCCGCACCGCGCCCAATTTCCCACAGCAATCTACGGCGAGGCTGATTTCTCCGTTCGCGGTCGCGTGCCCCGCCACCTGGAGATCTTGAGGTACCGCTGGTCCGTAGGGACTGCCGAGCTTCGTGACGTCGACCACACGATAGTGCCCTATCGACGGGACGAAATCGATATACGCGTCCCCGCCGGACAATAGTACGGCATTAGACTTGATGTCGTCGACGAGAACTCTCTTCGCGACCGGCCGTTCGCCGTCCTTGAGCGTGACCACGGTTCCGCGGGCGGACGGCCAGCTGACATAAGCCGTCGGCCGGTCTGAGCCTGGAAGCCGGGTCAGAACAATTGCCGGTTCTGAGTAGCTCCTCAGGGTGCGGTCGTGCCGGCCAACCAGAACGTCGCCGGACTCGCTGCGCCGCAACTGCGCTAGGTGTAAGCTGTTTCGTGTCACGCGCTTCCAAGCATAGATAGATCCGTCTGGGTTCCAGTGAAACCGGACCGCCGGTCTAACCGTCGGGTCGTCGGGCTGGTGGTCCAGTTCACCCCCCCGAGGTTCATGCAGGAACTCACCGCTGGAAACAGCAGACACATTGCGGCCCCACGAAAACAGCCCATCGCTCGACAGCAAAACCAGTGACGATCCATCGGCCGAGAACCGTCCCCCAGCCAGCCAGCGCCGGTCCTCAGGCGAATTCAACGGGGCGAACTCGCAGTCGTCCGCACCGTCCGACGGAAATCTGACAACTGTAAACCGGAATTGGCTCTTGGCTTCCGATATCACGAGGCTCCCTGATGAGCCGTACTCGACCCGGACAATAGGGCTGAGGTTCGACGGAAGCCGGCAATCCTTCTGGCCCGTCACGATCGACGCGGCAGATGAACCATCATTGACGTCGGCCATGTAGAAGCTGCCCGCATCGGCCCAGACAAGCAGCCTACCGTGCGGCGCAAGATCGGCCGGGCGCCAAGCGGATGATACGGTTAGCTTTGGATGGTCGTTGAGGGGAATCGAGTGCCTCTCATTCCCGACGCCGACCTCCAACGTACCCTTTAGCTTGCCAGCCTTTGGCTCGTAAAATGCGATCATCCATGTGGGATCCGCCAGACGACCGTCGGCGACCGTCGTACCGGGTGGACGCGCGTGAAGCAGGGTCACTGGCTTGAACGTACTGGCAAGGACCGGATTACCCGAGAGATCAACACCTAGAACGGTGGGGTCGGAGGATTCCGTCAGCGATTGGACGTCCAGTGGAGATCGAATATCAGTTGGCACCCTCGCGACATGAATCTGGCTGCCCTCTGGAACGTCGTAGAGCAGCGAGCCGACATCGTCTCCAAGTAACATAAGGGTGCTGTCCGCGTCGGTCCCGATCGGCTGTCCTGGCAAGAATAGCCCAAGGTCGGTCGTGAACCGTTTGAGAATGCTCTGCGCCAAATGTAGGGATGGGATGGTCCGGATTCGCATCAGGTGCTGTGCGCGTTCCAACGACATGCGCCGCAGCTGGCCGATCAGAGTATCGCGCTCGGATTGCGACGGCGCCACCTTGAGCCCCTCCTTCAAATGCGAAATACCGATCTTGTAAGACTGATCCGCCTTCAGCATTTCTGCGCCGACGATCCCCGCGTAGTCCTCGGTGAACGCGACTGCGAGGTCACGGCGCGACTTTGCGACATTCTGATATTCAGTCCATGGCGATGACGATGTGAGCTGGGCTTCCGCAGCATTCAAGTACTGCAATAGTTTTGTCTTAGCCTCGTCATAAACTCCGACTTCGACATACTTGCTGCCGAGCTCACGATCGACGAATATTGCCTGTGGGTAGATCTGTTTTGCCTTGTCTAGAATTGCGACGAAGGAATCCAGATCACTCTCTTCGTTTAGAAACTTCTTAGCATAATTGACCAGCGCAGTTGCCACACCCTCCGCAAGCGGTCGGCCGGCGTCGGTTGCTAAGAACGCAAGGGAGTTCGGGTCTATCACGCTGTCGGACAGAATCTCGCCGACCGCCTGGCGAACTGACAGATAATGCGGAAGGTAGTCGCGCAGTCGAATCGAGGCATCGATGGCTAAGGACAACTGGAAGCTACCGCTGCTGCAGACGTTGCCCGGAGTGCCTGTACACCGGGCCCGAGTGACCCTCTCACCTTCGCCGGTAATTTCGGCTAGCTTCGCCTGAACTCGTGCTGATGTCGTGAACTTCCGGCCGGCCGAATCGGCGAGCTTCCAGCCATACTCGAGCGCCAACTGTGACGTGCCGATATCTTCGTCAGTCCAGACAGTGCCGTTGCCCCCCGTGACCAGACGGACTGTAACCGGATACTGATCCGGGTTCTTTGGATTCGGGTGCGTCACCGTATAGTATTGATAACTAAGGCAGGCAAAGATCCGGACCTTGCAACGTCTTTTTTGCTCGGATCGCGCATTGACCTCGATCGGTCCACCACTGGCAGAGAGCTTGAGTGTCTGGCCCGGGTATATCGGATCGATGTCAAATTTTTGCCGATATGCCGAGTCCTGTATGACGTCGACATCCGCCTGATGCACCTGCGCCCTAGCATGTGCGATCGTAATCAGAGACAGGGTGATCGCCGCAACGACCAGCAAGAGAGGACGCATGCGTATAAGGGCTCCCCGATACAGATCTCTTGTCATCACACCCCCTCCCTTTGTCCGAGTACACCTGGCCTCGCTTATTGCTCAATCTCGACCGTTCCAGCCTTGAACCATTCGTCTGGGTCGCGATTCTGGACATCGATTTTCCTGATGCTAGGAAGTCCAGAAATGCTCGACTGCAGATAGCCGTCGCTGAACACCGTCTGAATGCGGCTGGAGAGACTGGCCCGCTTGGAGAACGAGGCGAAATCGGAGCGGTTGAGCCAGACAGTAGTTCGGGTAGGCTGCCCGGCCTTGTCGTCCTCCACCGTTAGTTTAACGATGTAGTCTGCCTCGCGGTTGGTCACCTGCGGCTCGTTGAACTGATAGGCGAACCGCAGGTAGACCTCATCGGCCTCGAGGGTTTCCGGCGACACCGCCAATTCAATCTCCCAGTTGGAGAACAGGCCGTAGCCTTCAAGCGGGCGGCGCGAGGGTCGCTCGACATTCCAGCGGTCAGCCAACTCCTCAAGTTGGAATGGGGTCGGCGCGTCGAAACCAGACACGGCGACAGGGATGAGAACCTCTGTCCCAGGTTCTCCGTCACTGACGATGAAAGACGTTCCCGAGTGCAGTACCGTTATCTGCGAAGTCGGAACGATCTTGCTGCCCGACTGAATGCCGATGCGAACGTCAATCACCCGCTGGTTCTCGTGGCGCGGGTTTATTGCCGTCCAGTTTCGGTCGATGAAGACACGGAAAGCGAACGGGCCATCGACACCCTCAGCTTTCTGCCACTTCTTGAATTCTCGCCATTGCTCCTGATCGACCAGACTGCTGAGCGGGACAACGCCAGTCTGCGCGACTTGGCCCAACCTAGCGTTTCCCGGCAGACACCCATAGGTCTCGCAGATGTCGCGGCTCAGCCGGACCAACTGACGCCAGTGCGCGAGACTGGATTGTAGATCGGCCCTCGACTGTTCCTCGTCTCGGTCGAGCCATTCGTAAAGGTGGATGTCGTTGTCGACCGCCAATCGTATGAAATACGGATCTGACGAGACGAGATCGGCGATCGTTCCGTAGGGCCGTCCCGCTTCACCTATCCACAGACCGAGTGTACGATCGAGCTGGTCGAACTCTTCGCGGAGCCGTTCGAGCAGATAGAAGATCAGCCCCTTGCGCAACTGAATGGATCTTCGAGCATACTGCTTGGCGCTGCGCCCGCGCGCGATCGCCCGCTGATAGTTTACCAGCTGGCTGGCGGCACCATCTTGAACTAGGCGCGCGAGTTCCTGTTCCAGACCCTGGAGGCGTATGTTGAGGTTGGCCTCGCGCGCCATGTCCATCAAATGGATCTGCTGACGGTAGGTCTCTCGGATGAGGTTCTGATAGGTCGCAATCTGCTTCGCCAGATGATTCATCTCGCTGAGCCCAGCGAGAACTTTGGTCACGACCTTGACCGCGGTGCCGGCACCCGGAAACACCGCGTCCATGGCGTAGGTCAGCGCTGCCTCCGTCAACGCATTGGCCTGACCAGTGGCGCCCCCGTCCGATGGCGGAAACTGCGAGACCGGCGTACCGGACTGAGACGCGATCTCCTTGCGCGCCTTCAGAAATGACTGGCCAGCGACTGTCGCCGCCAGGTACTTCCGGGCCTCCGATTTCACCTCGCTGGATAGACGGCCGTTGATCGCGTCCCACATGCTCTCGGGATTGAGCTCACCCCGACCCGACAAGATGGACACTACCTGTGTGATATCACTATAGGGCAGGTCCACCATGACTCGCTTGGCGATCTCACTATTTTTAGATGTGAGGTCCGACAGCAGGGGCATAAGAATATTGGCGAGTTCGCGAGATGCGAATTTGCTAACGTTTAGGGCGCGGGGATCGAACAGGTCGCCGATATCAGCGTCCAAGATCATAGCATCGTCCGGGTTGGCGGTCCGGATGCCGATCATGATGCGGTTGGGCGTTTTGAACACGTCCGGCTGTGTAACGAAGACGCCCGGGATATCGCCGAATGGGTTCCTGGCCAGCCACTCCTGCAAACCCGAGAGGCTCGCCGCACCGACCGCCGCCTGTAGCCGGCGGATCCGCGCGTCGCCGTTGGGCTGGTTGCGTATCTTGTTCAGAAAATTCGACGGCTGGGTTCGCGCATAGACCGATATGATCAGGTTCCGGCTCTGGCTGTCCCAGCGAGTCTGCGGGATTTGCTTGAGAAGGCTGACATAAATCTTGCCGATATCCGCAAACGAACCGTAGCGCTCTTTAAGTTCATCGAGTTCTTTCTTAGCAAGGCCGAGGCTGTAGTCCGGCAATCCCTTGACAACTTCCTCAAGAACTTGCGGCAAACCGTCCTTAAACGTCTCAACCTCGGTGACGATGTCCCGAACCTCCCGTTCGATCGCTTCCCGAACCCGGCCATCGATATGCTCGATATCCTTGCCGAGCGCGATCATGGTTTGAACAGGTTTGGTCGCTTCCACGACCGAATCCCAGTGACTTTTCCATTTGTTCACGTCGTTTCCGTACTCGGCGGGCAAGTACTCCGCGTTGATTTCATACAGTGCCAGTCCTGACTGGACGAACTTGTCGAACTGCCCATCGGCCAAAGCCCGCCCAGCGCCTCTCATCAGATCCGCGCTGGTCTCGACCTGAGTCTTGAGATCCCGAATGTCTCGGTAGGTCTGCTGAAGTTTCGCAATGTCATCTGCATACTCGCCGAAGACCTCTTGGAACTCCTCCAATCCTTCGAGACCACCGACTTCTCCGAGCATCGCGCCGCCCGCTTTGAGCAACGCCTTTTTCAGGTCCTGACCGTTGACGACTGAGGTGACAACGTCTTCCAGTTCCGGCGGCATCCCGAGGGCCTGGCCGATGCCATCGGCCACGACTTTCTGCATTTCGTCTGAAACCTGCTGGAACCTCTGGTCCAGAACCTGCTGTTGGCGGGCAAACTCCTGTCGCTGATTGTTTAGCTGCCCCACTTCCAAGATCAGGTTCTCTCGGCGCTCCCTGGAAAAGTCCTGAAGCGCGTCGGCCCGTCGCTCATTGATGCGGCCGCGCGCAATTGCGGTCTGGAACCCTTCCGCTACGCCCTGGCTCTTGAAGCTGTCGATTGTCAGATCATCAATCCGTTCGATCAGAGAGTTCGACTCGCTGACCAGGACGTCAAGCTCGGCAAGCAGCTCACTCATCGCATTGAGATGAACGGTCGGAATGCCGGGCGTGCGCGATCGAATACCACCCCAGAATGGCAGGCACTGCTGCAACAGTGCCAGCCGGTACTCCACATCTTTCTCAAGCAGCGCGCGGATCTTTTGCCGTTCGACGCTCCACTCGATATCCGTATTGCCTAAATACTGCTGGACTTCGATGTAGCGCGACTCAATGGATCGAGAATCGACCTCGTCATCGGGCGCATCGACACCAGCAGGTGCACAACCGGTTCGCTGCCTGATGTACAGTTCATCAACAAGCATTTTACTTACGAGCGCATAGTTCAGGAGAATCTGGTCGTCTGACGGATTCACTGAGCTCTTGCCTGCCTGCTCTTGTCCAAGCACGGCATCTATTTGCGTCGTCAGCGGCATGACCAAAAGGAAGGTGAGCAAGACACGCGAAGCGCTGAAACGAACGATTGCACGCAACCCCCGATTTCCAAAAAACACCGACCCCTCCCAAGCATAAAATGGCTTCTCTTACGCCTTAGATCGACCCTCCAAGTCTCGCGCGATCTAATATTTATAATTGCACACTTACCTTATTTTCTCAACGGGGCATTGATCAGCCCCCAGCGATTGGTTCGGGCGGAAGGTTAGTGCATGGGCGGCTTTTCCGACAAGCTGGCCGGCGGGCGAAGCGGAGCGGTGCTGGCCCAGAATCTGGCAAGCCCGACGCTCCGTGAGCTACTCTCCAAAGTTTGGACAGTTTCGGGTCTGATTTAAGCGACAGTCTGGGCCTGCTGATCGGGTTTCATCATTCGTTCGTTACGCTACCAAGGCTGTCGGTTGGAGGGTCGGGAGTAAGCCCGGGCCGGAGACCGACAGCTTTTCTCGATATACCTTGCCTGGGGTCTCGCCGTCATGGACGTGGTGTGGGCGCCGGTGATTGTAGAAGGTCACCCACGCACCAATCCCCTGCCTCGCTTCCCGGCCTCCGGAGAAAGAATGGAGATAGACGCACTCGTATTTGAGAGAACGCCAGAGCCGCTCGATGAAGATGTTGTCGAGGAACCGACCGCGTCCGTCCATCGAGATCCTCGTGCCGGCGTCTCTCAAGCGTTGGGTCCAGGCCCAGGCGGTGAACTGGCTGCCCTGATCGGTGCCAAGGATCTCCGGCGCGCAATGGCGTTCTAGGGCTTCGTCCAGCGCATCAAGGCAGAACTGGACATCCATGGTGTTGGACAGACGCCACGCCAGCACCTTGCGGCTCCACCAGTCCACAATTGCCACCAGATACAAGAACCCCCTGGCCAACGGGATGTAGGTAATGTCGGCGCACCACACTTGGTTGGGACGATCGACCGATAGGACGCGCAGCAGATACGGATAGGTCTTGTGGCCTTTGGCGGGAATGCTGGTTCGCGGCTTCTGGTAAATCGGCATCAGGCCCATAAGGCGCATCAGCCGACGCACCCGCTTGATGTTCACGTGATGCCCTTGCGCTCGAAGATGCAACGTCATCTGCTGGGCTCCGTAAAACGGGGTATCCAGGAATTGGCGGTCGATCTCGGTCATCAACGCCAGGTTACGGGCGCTCTCGCCACTGGGCTGGTGGTAGAAACTCGAACGGCTGATCGACACCAGACGGCATTGCCGAACAACCGACAACTCGGGGTGGTTGGGCTGGATCATCGCCTTGCGTTCCGAGTGGGAGCAGACGCAGCCCTTGTTCCAAAAAATCCCGTTCCACCGTCAACTCGCCGATCTTGGCGTGCAACTCCTTGATCCGCCCCGGATCGGCCTCCGGTTCCGTTGACGTTAGACCGCGTTGGAAGATATCCGACGCACCATCGAGCAACGTCTTCTTCCATTGATGGATCATCGTCGGATGCACGCCGAACCGGCTCGCCAGTTCCGACACCGTCTGCTCGCCCTTCAGGGCTTCCAACGCAACCCGCGCTTTGAACTCCGGCTATGCTGCTTTCGTTTCGTCATCGCTGATCTCCTCAGTTTGAGGATCAGCAGACACCGTCACCATAGCTTACGTCACTATCCGGTTTTCGGGGAGTAGCTCACAGGCCCTACGTCGCCGCACGGAACAGCAAATTGAGATGGCTGCGGGCCCACAATTCGAGCCTTCGAGTGAATTACGTGAACCCGTCGGGAGGCGACGGCGGCGCTCGGAGATTTTGTCTCTTGTCGCCAAATCCTACTGGACTTCACCTGCGCTGCAAGCATGCATGCTGTCGGGACCGGCGACGCGGGTAGGCGCGCAGGCGGCCCCGGCCCGGCCTCTGCATCGCGGTCTGGGCTTCTCCTGGTGACAGCGCTGGTATGGGGCGGCGCTGAACGAAGCCACGGAGACCGACCATGACTAAGCTCAACGACAAGCAGACTGCCATCCTCGCGAACGCCGCGAACTACAACCATGGCAGTGTTCTTCCGCTCCCGGAGACCCTGCAGGTGAAGGACGGTGCGCTGAACGCAGTGCTGCGAGCCCTGCAACGCCGGGAGTTCATACAGCGCTCGGCGGGCGATAAATGGACCATCACCGATGCCGGACGCGCGGCAGCGCCGGCCAGCCCAGTGACAGGTACTCCAGAAGCAGCCGATACCGGAGGCGGGCAACCGGCGCTCTTCCGCCCCGGCACCCGGCAGGCGCAACTGCTGAAAGTACTGCAACGGGATGAGGGCGCCGACATCGACGAGATGATGCAGCTCACCGGCTGGCAGCCGCACAGCATCCGGGCGGTGCTGACAGGATTCCGCAAGCGGGGCATCGAGGTGACTCGGACGAAGGAAGGCAACGGCGTCAGCGTCTACCGCGCGGCGGCACCCGCCACCGTGGACGGCGCAACCCACTAACGGCGCAGGCCCGATGCGAAGGGAGAAGGCATCCCGGGCAGGCGGCGACGGCGACGTCGCCGTCTGCGAGCTGGTTCCTGCGCCGGCCGTTGCCGATGTCGGGACCGGACCGGTCTCATCGCCGGACGCGGAACCGACGACAGGAACCATCGACACCCGCGTCCGGACCATGACCCGGGCGGAACTTGCCGTGCTCTGGCAACGCCGCTGGCGGCGACTACCACCAAAGGGTCTGAGCCGAAGATTGCTGGAAGGGAATGCAGCGTGGCTGCTGCAGGCTGAAGCATCCGGCGGGCTGACGGCCGCCACGCGTCGCCGCCTCGATGCACTGTCGCGGTCGGGCCGGGGCGGCAGCGACAATGCAGTGAATGGCGGGACGTCGAATACACCGGTCCCGCTTGCTGGCCGTCGCAAGCTCCGGCCGGGCAGCCGGCTGGTCCGGCAGTGGCAGAGCCGCAGCCATGTGGTCGAGGTGATTGAGGGCGGATTCGTCTACGAGGGCGAGACGTACACCTCGCTTACATCGATTGCTCGCACGATCACCGGCACCCACTGGTCCGGCCCGCGCTTCTTCGGTCTAAACGCGTCGTCAACAAGCGCCGGTCGGAGCATGCATGGTCAGAACCGGCATCAGGACGGTCAACAGTCCGAGATCGCCATGGCGCGCGAGGACCACGGTGATGTCTGAGCACAACCGGCAAGCCGACGATCGGGCGGGTGCGGGTCGTCACAGAGGGCAAGGTACGACGCGCGCCCCTGTCGGCAATCGTCCTGTTCGCTGTGCCATCTACACAAGGAAGTCGACCGAGGAAGGGCTGGAACAGGCCTTCAACTCCCTCGATGCCCAGCGGGAGGCCTGCGCCGCCTATATCCGGAGCCAGCAGCACGAGGGCTGGAAGGAACTTGTCGAGCGCTACGACGACGGTGGCTTCTCCGGGGGTTCGATGGAGCGGCCGGCCCTGATCTCACTGATGAACGACATCCGGGCTGGGCGCATCGACACAGTTGTCGTCTATAAGGTCGACCGGCTGACCCGCTCGCTCGCCGACTTCGCCAGGATCGTCGAGTTGTTCGAAGGCCAGGGCGTCTCCTTCGTCTCGGTGACCCAGCAGTTCAACACCACCACCTCCATGGGCCGATTGACGCTTAACGTGCTGCTCTCCTTCGCCCAGTTCGAGCGGGAGGTCACTGCCGAGCGCATCCGCGACAAGATCGCCGCTTCCAAGAAGAAAGGCATGTGGATGGGCGGGGCTGTGCCGATCGGCTACCGGGTCGAGGACCGCAAGCTGGTGGTCGAGCCAGACGGTGCGGCGAGCGTACAGCGCATCTTTCAACTCTATCTCGAGCTCGGCTCGGTGAGAGAGGTCAAGGCGGCCTGCGACGCGCAAAGCATCACCACTTCCGTCCGCACCAGCCGCTCGGGCCGCACGACCGGCGGCGTCACCTTAAGCCGCGGCCATCTCTACTGGCTCTTGAGAAACCCCGTCTACATCGGGCGCGTTAAGCACCGCGGAGCAACATACAAGGGTCAGCACGAGGCGATCATCGATCTCTCAACGTGGGAGGCTGTCCAGCGGAAACTGGATGCCAGCGCCCGCTTCCACACCTCGTCATCTACCCCGTCGGACACCCACCTCTTCAGGAAACGCGTGATCGATGGTGCCGGTCACCCTCTCCACGCCACGAAAACCAGCAAGAAGGGCAAACCCTACTTCTACTACACATCCCGAAGCCTGATGGGTCTGAGCGGCGACAAGGAACGGGGCTGGCGGGTTCCGGCAGGGCAGTTCGATACCCTGATCGTCCGGCACCTGACCAGGGCACTGGGGGATCCCATCGAACTCGCCCGGCTGCTCGACTGCGAAGACATGCAGGGCCTAGATCCAGCCTTCATCGCTGATCGGTCGACCTGCATCCGTGAAGTCCTGAGCAGCCCGGACGACGCCCCTGCACGGAACATGCTGGCGTCGCACGTCAGGCGCATCCGCCTGCTGGATGACGGCATCGAGATTGAACTCTGCCGCAACCAGCTCGTCTCCGGCGCCGGCGAGACGAAACTCTCTCAAAGCACCGAAGCATGGTCAGTAAATCAGGCCGACGCGGCCCAGTCCCGGACGGTTCTTCTCCGCCTCCACGTCCGGCTGGGTCGCCGTTCGTCCGGGACGCGTCTGTTGATTGATGCATCGCCCGAGCGAGAAACGTGCCCGGACCCGGCACTGATCAAGTTGGTTGCCCGAGCCCATCGGTGGAACCGGATGCTCGGGGCCGCGGAGGCCATATCGATCCGAGACATCGCCACCCGCGAACGTGTCGAGGAAAGCGAAATCAGTCGGGTGATCGCCCTGTCCTGCCTGGCGCCTGACATTGTAGATGCTGTTCTGGATGGCCTTCATCCGCCGAACCTGACCGCCAACAGGCTCAAGAGGATAAGCAGGCTACCGCTCGACTGGACTTCACAAAGGCAGCTTCTCGGCTTCGAGACCTGAAAGCTTCCCGCCAGAATCCGAAGAATGATGGTTTGGACGCCCGAATTGCGCCGGAGAGACCTTTTGCTCTCTGGTGGCTCTACGAACCAGGAAACCCGTCTCTAGTGCCCTCGCGATCAGCGAAAGGAGCCCACAAAGACCGGCAATTGCGGCGCCTTCGCGCCCCTGCAGTCTGGACGCCAGGGTGTGTGAGAAGAAGTGGTGGGCCCGGCAGGACTCGAACCTGCAACCAGACCGTTATGAGCGGCCGGCTCTAACCAGTTGAGCTACAGGCCCGAAGCCCAGTGCAGAGCGGCGTTGGCGTAGCCGATGGCGCAAGCCTGCGTCAATCGCTTTCCCGAGGCGGGTGCCGGCCACGAAAAAGGGCGCGGTCCGGAAACCGCGCCCCCTTCACTCGCCGCGATGCGGGAAGACTCAGTTCAGCGCCTCGACGATGGTGACATTCGCCAGACCGCCGCCCTCGCACATGGTCTGCAGGCCGTAGCGGCCGCCATTGTTCTTCAGGACGTTCAGCAGGGTCGCCATCAGCTTGGTGCCGGACGCGCCCAGCGGGTGGCCCAGCGCGATGGCGCCGCCATTGACGTTCAGGCGGGCATGGTCCGCGCCAATCATCTTCAGCCAGGCCATCGGCACCGGCGCGAAGGCCTCGTTGACCTCGTAGAAGTCGATGTCCTCGATCTTCATGCCGGTCTTCTTCAGCGCGCGCTGGGTGGCGCCGATCGGCTCCTCCAGCATGATGACCGGGTCGCCGCCGGTGATGGTCAGGTTGTGGATGCGGGCCACCGGGGTCAGGTTGTATCGCTTCAGCGCCTCTTCCGAGACGATCAGCGCGCCCGATGCGCCATCGCAGATCTGGCTGGCGTTCGCGGCGGTGATGCGGCCGCCTTCCTGCAGCAGCTTGACCGAGCCGATGCTTTCCATCGTGGCGTCGTAACGGATGCCCTCGTCGGTCGTGTGCATCTCCTTGCCGTCATCGCCCTCGACTTCCAGCGGCACGATCTCGTTGTTGAAGGCGCCGGCCTGGGTGGCCTTCGCCGCGCGCTTGTGGCTCTCCAGCGCGAAGGCGTCGAGCTCCTCGCGGGTGAACTGGTACTTCTCCGCGATCATCTCGGCTCCCATGAACTGGCTGAACTGGATGCCCGGATAGCGCTCTTCCATCTTCGGCGACTTCGGACCGCCGAGGCCGGCCTTCATCGCCAGCACGGTCGGCGAGCCCATCGGCACGCGGGTCATGCTCTCGACGCCGGCGGCGATGACCACATCCATGGTGCCGGACATGACGGCCTGGGCGGCGAAGTGCAGCGACTGCTGCGAGGAGCCGCACTGACGGTCGATGGAGACCGCGGGAACGCTCTCCGGCAGCTTCGAGGCCAGCACGCAGTTGCGGCCGATGTGGAAGCTCTGCTCGCCGGCCATGCCGACGCAGCCCATGATCACGTCCTCGATGGCTTCCGGATCGATCCCGGAGCGGTCGACCAACGCGTCCAGCACCTGGCCGCCCATGTCGGCGGGATGCCAGCCGGCCAGCTTGCCGCCCCGGCGGCCGCCAGCTGTGCGGACTGCGTCTACGATATAGGCCTCGGCCATGTCTCTTCTCCCCGATAGAGGTTGGTGTCCTGTCGCGTGGTTAAACATCATACGCGGGGCGTTGACCAGCCTGCTTGACGCATGGGTCATTCCAGTTTCGTGAATTTCTTGATTTGACAAAATGACAAATAATGTCCAAGTGATTTTCAACAGGCCAGAGAGCAGGAACAGGGAGCCGGCCATGTCCAGCGTCACCGCCCCCACCAGACCGACGGCAACGCGGCTGAGCCGACGCCGCTTCCTGCAACTTGGCGCGGCCGCGTCGGCCGGACTGCTGATCGGCTGCGGCTCGGAGATCGATTCCATCGCCACCTGGTCCGGCGAGGCCGATCCCCAGGCCTTCCGCAACGCCTGGCTGCACATCAGCAGCGAGGGCGAGATCGTCTTTGTCGTGCCATCCACCGAAATGGGCCAGGGCGTGCAGACGTCGCTGACGCAGCTCATCGCCGAGGAACTCGACGCCGACTGGAACACGATTCAGACCGCGTTGGCGCCACGCGATCCGGCCTTCGACAATCCGGCCTATTCGGTTCAGGTGACCGGCGGCAGCAGCAGCATCAGCTCCTACTGGGAGAAGCTGCGCGTTCTGGGCGCCTCCGCCCGGGGCATGCTGGTCGCTGCGGCCGCAGCCGAATGGGGCGTTCCGGCGGCCGAGTGCCGGACGGAGAATGCGCGCGTCACCCACGCCAACGACAAGTCGGCCTCCTACGGCGAACTGGCCGCGGCGGCGGCGACACTCGATCCGCCTTCCGATCCGCCGCTGAAGAACCCCGCCGACTACGGGCTGATCGGGAAGCCGCTCAGGCGGCTGGACACCGAGGCCAAGATCAGCGGTCAGCCGATCTACGGCATCGATGTCGTGTTGCCGGACATGCTCCATGCCACGGTCGCGCAGTCGCCGGTGTTCGGCGGTCAGGTGGCCCGTTTCGACGAGAAGGCGGCGATGGCCTCCCCTGGTGTGAAGAAGGTGGTCCGCATCCCGGACGGCATCGCCGTCGTCGCCGACAGTTTCTGGCGTGCGAAGAAGGGCCTGGAAGCGCTGGCGGTCGAGTGGCACGAAGGCCCGAGCGCCCGCCAGAGCAGCGCCGGCTACACCCACGCCATGAAGGCCTCGTTGAAGGAAATGGGCGATCGCAGCTTCGACGGCGCGGCGCAGAAACTGGACGTCGAGTACCAGACATCACTGCTGGCGCATCAGCCGCTGGAGCCGATGAACTGCACCGCGCATGTCACCGCCGATTTCTGCAGGGTCTGGGCGCCGACGCAGAACCTGCACTCGGCCATGGTCGCCGCGCGTGCGGTGAGCGGACTGGAGGACGACCGCATCGAGGTCAACGCCACTCATGTCGGCGGCGGCTTCGGACGCCGGCTGGAGAACGACTTCGTCTACCAGGCCCTGATCATCGCCCAGTCCGTCGGGCAGCCGGTGAAGCTGCTCTGGACCCGCGAGGAGGACATGCAGCACGACTTCTACCGGCCCATGTCACGGGTGCGGTTTCAGGTCAGGCTGGGCGAGGACGGCATGCCCGTCGGCTGGCACAGCAAGGTCGCCGAGCCCTCGCATTTCGAACGCGGCATCGACGCCAACTTCCCCGCCTTCTCATGGATTCCGGTGGAAGCCATCGTCGGCGACATCAACATGGGCGCCGGGCTCAGCCAGTCCTTCGTCGAGGGCAACCCGTTCCCCTACGCCATCGACGACGTAGATCTCGACACCGACATCATGGAGTTCGCGGTCCCGAACGGGTCGCACCGGTCCGTGCAGCATTCGCTCTCCGGCTTCTGCAAGGAAGCGATGATGGACGAGTGCGCGCACGCCGCCGGTCAGGACCCGATGGCCTATCGCCGCAAGCTGCTGGCGGAAGAGCCACGCTTTCTGGGCGTGATGAACCTGGCCGCCGAGAAGTCGGTCTGGGGTGCGCCGCCGCCGGGCCGGTTCCAGGGGCTGGCGGTGCACAAGTCCTTCGGCACCTGGGTGGCCGAGGTCGCCGAAATCTCCGTCGAGAACGGGACGGACATCCACATTCACCGCATCGTCTGCGCCGTCGACTGCGGCGTCGTCGTCAACCCGTCGATCGCCGAGTCGCAGGTGCGCGGCGCGGTTTACTGGGGGCTTGAAGGCGCCTTCTTCGGCGAGATCACCATCGAGGGCGGCCGCACGCAGCAGAGCAATTTCCACGACTACCGCGTCCTGCACATGGCCGAAGCCCCGCCGGTCGAGGTGCATTTCGTGAAGAGTTCCGCGCCGCCTTCGGGCCTTGGCGAGCCCGGCACGCCGCCGCTGGCCGCGGCGCTGACCAACGCCATCTTCGCCGCCACCGGCAAGCGCATCCGCGAACTGCCGATTGTCAATCAGGGCTTCACCCTAGCCGAGACGGTGTGAGGAGAGGACCGATGCTGACACTCAAGATCAACGGCAAGACCCACACTCTCGATGTCGAGCCCGACACCCCGCTGCTCTGGACGCTCAGGGATACGGTCGGCCTCACAGGCACCCGCTTCGGCTGCGGCCAGGGGCTCTGCGGCGCCTGCACGGTGCACATCGACGGCGTCGCCACCCGCACCTGCGTGCTGCCGGTCGAGGCCGTCGGCGATGCCGAGATCACCACGATCGAGGGACTGTCCGACGATGTCTCCCACCCGGTGCAGCAGGCCTGGCGGGAGATCGACGTGCCGCAATGCGGCTACTGCCAGTCCGGTCAGATCATGGCGGCGGCCTCGCTGCTGTCGGAGAACCCGAACCCGTCGGACGAGGACATCAACGGGGCGATGACCAATATCTGCCGCTGCGGTACCTATGACCGCATCCGGAAGGGCATCCGCCGCGCCGCGGAGATCCGGGCGGGTCAGGGTTGACCGGCGCAAGGGGCTGACCGATCGGCGCCCCGTCATTGCCAGAAGGCACTTTGCCCGGCATAGTTGATGAACTCGCTTGGTAGCGTTCGACAGGTTCAATCGACCGGTCGTGGAGCGCGGCCATGAAATTTGCGGCATTCATCTCCTACAAGCACGGCGCATGCGGTCCCTTCTCGGCCAGCCTCGCCAACGCCCTGGCAAAGTACGGCCTGGCATTCTGGCAACGCCGCCGAAGAGTATTCCGCGACGAGGATTACATCTCCGCCGGTGACGACTTGCCGGAAATCATCAAGGATTCGCTGGAAGGCTCCGGCTGCCTGATACTTCTGGCGTCCCCGGAGGCGGCCCAATCGCCCTGGGTCCGCAAGGAACTGGACGAGTGGTGCAACAAGCTCGGCCGCGGCGAACGCATCATCATCGTCCACCTTTCCGGGACCATCGCCAAGCAGGACGACGACTCCATCGACTGGGAAAAGACCGATGCCCTGCCCCCCGAACTGAAACCCCATCTGCCGCCCAATCCGGTCTATGTCGACATGCGGTGGGCGCTGGACAGGGAAACGCTCAACCTCGCCTTTCAGGACTTCAGACGCGACGTCAACCGGATCGTGGCCGCCATCGTCGGTAGGCCGCCTGCGGAGCTGGGACTGGAAGCGTTCAGAACCTACCAGCGCAGTCGAAGGATCATCTGGGCGGCATCCACCGCCGGCGTCCTGCTGTCAGTCGCCGCCGGCTTCTCACTGGTTTCGGCCTACCTGAATGCGGAACGCGCCGGGATTGCGGACAAGTTCGAGGACTACATTACCGCGCCGAACCTCAAGTCGCCGGCTCAGTTGGGCGCGATCCGGGAACAGTGCAGGGAAATCGCGGCGCAGGAAGACCTGCCGCTGAGGCCGCCCGCCGGGTCCGGCCTCGAAATGATCGAGCAACTGAAAAGAAGCTGTGAGCCACTCTGGAATCTTGCGGCAGACCAGGGCGGCGTGAAGGGGCTGTCGGATCAGGAACTGATCGATCCGCACATGTCGATCCAGTGGATATACAATGATGGCGGGGCCCGCAGCAGCTACCTCTATGCCCGGATCCTGAAGGGTGAGCGACCCTACGAGGCCATGGTCTGGTATGTTCAGTCCCACAATCTCAACCACAAGGAACTGCATGCGCGGCGGCCGCAATGCGCGCTCTACAAGCTGGGACGCAGGAAGGCCGAGATGGCGTTCTGCGAGCGATCCGACCAGAAGCCATAGCTTGGTTGCGTTTCCGGCGATGGCATTTCCACGGTTTCGCGCTAGATAGCCGTCGTCCGGTCAGACGTCCGGATCTCTGGAGGTTCGGATGAGCGTCGCTCCGTCTCAAGGCACAGACCTGCTCGACAGCCCCTATTCCTGGGGACGGCTGGCGGTGTCGCTTGTCATCTCGACCATCGGCGGCATCGGGCTGTGGTCGGTGATCATCGCCCTGCCGACCGTCGAGGCGGCCTTCGGCGTCGACAGGGGCGGCGCGTCCCTGCCCTACACCGCGACCATGGTCGGTTTCGCCATCGGCGGCATCGCCATGGGGCGGCTGTCGGACCGCTTCGGCGTCCGCATTCCGCTGATGATCGGCAGCGTCGCGCTGATGGCCGGCTACGTGCTGGCCTCGCAGGCGCAGTCGCTCTGGCAGTTCATCATCGTGCAGGCGCTGCTGATCGGCATGCTGGGATCGTCGGCAACCTTCGGTCCGATGGTCGCGGACGTGACGCTCTGGTTCCGCCGCCGCCGCGGCATCGCCGTCGCCATCGTCGCCAGCGGAAACTATCTGGCCGGCACGGTGTGGCCACCGGTCCTGACCTGGCTGATGGAGACCCAGGGCTGGCGCGACGCACACATGATCGTGGGCATCTTCTGCATCTGCACCATGCTGCCGCTCACCTTCCTGCTGAAGCGCCGGGCGCCACTGGAAGACCCGGTCGCTGCGTCCGGCCCGGCCATGTTCGGGCAGATGACCGCGGGGCTCAGCCAGCGCTCGCTGCAGATCCTTCTCGTGTTCGCCGGCCTCGCCTGCTGCATCGCCATGTCCATGCCTCAGGTCCACATCGTCGCCTATTGCGCGGATCTCGGTTTCGCGGCGGAGAGCGGCGCCGTGATGTTGTCGCTGATGCTCGGGTTCGGCGTGGTCAGCCGCCTGATCTCAGGGCTGATCGCGGACAAGATCGGCGGCGTCGGCACGCTGCTGCTGGGCTCGACCCTGCAGTGCCTGGCGCTGATGTTCTATCTGCCCTTCGACGGGCTGACCTCGCTCTATGTCGTCTCGGCCATGTTCGGCCTCAGCCAGGGCGGGATCGTGCCGTCCTATGCGCTGATCGTCCGCGACTACTTCAAGGCCTCCGAGGCGGGCTGGCGGATCAGTCTTGTTCTGATGTCGACCATCGTCGGCATGGCCATCGGCGGCTGGATGTCGGGAGAGATCTACGACTACACCGGATCCTATGCGATGGCCTTCATCAACGGCATCGCCTTCAATGTGGTGAACATGTCGCTGGCGCTGTGGCTGCTGCTCAGCCGCCGCCCGAAGGGCCCGCAGCCGGCGGTGGCGTGAACACCGGGCAATGCCCCTCAAACGGACCTGCAACGGGACTTGATCCCGTTGCCCATGCCTGAGTATCCCAGCACGCGCCCAGTGGGAGGAAGCACTCCGGCATGGGTTCCGGGATCAAGTCCCGGAACGGGTGGTTGGCGATTGAAATTTGGTGATCAGACCCGGATGTCGACGCCGGTGCGGCGGGTGGTGGTCTGGGCTTCGCCGGCGCTGAGCGGTGCAGCGTCGAGACGTCCGATGGTGCCGCCGACTGCCGACGTCAGGCCGTCAATCGCGCGGTCCAGGGTGCGGGACAGATCCTCGATCCGGGACGAGAAGCCCCCGGCGGAAGCGGTTGCGTCGTCCTCACCGTCACCGAAATCGGACAGCGAAGCCGCGAAGCCGTCAGCGGGCCGGCTGTTACCCTCTTCGCTCCGGGATGCGCCAGGCAGGCCGAAGCTCTGCTCGAAGCCTTCCTGGAACTCACCGCCTTCGGCGGCGGCCTCGGGGACCGCAGCCTTCGCCGCGGAATCCGGACCGTCCGCCGCCGAGTCCTTGAAGCGCTGCTGGGTTTCCTCGCGCCGGATCTCGTTGATCTCGGCACGGGCGTCGGTGCGCCTGGCGTCGGCGGCTGCGGCGACGCGGCGATCCTGACCGGAGGGTTCGGCGGGCGCGAGCGCGGCACGGCGCACCGTCTCCATCTTGCGGATTGTGGCTTCCGGGTCGCCCGGCACCGGCGCGGTGCTGATCGAGACATGGCCGCCCACGGCGTAGCTCTTGCCGTCCGGGCCGCGCTCCATCTCGTAGGACGGCGCGCTGGCATATTGTCCGCCGACACGGGCATGAGCCTGCTCGTGAGCGCGGACCTCGCGGTCCCGCGCCTGCAATTCCTGAACCCGCTTCTGGTCGTCTTCGCTCAGTTCGCTGGACAGTCCGCTGCGGGCGTTCTCGCTGTCCTCGGGCGGCTCTTCAGCCGCCTTGCGCTGGCGGCCGGCCTCTTCCTGCGCGGCGACCAGCGTGCTGCCGGCCACGCCGAAGCCCTGACCCGGCTGGAAACCCTGCGCGGGCTCCTTCTCCGGCTGCCGCACCGGCGCAGCAGGCGCCGTGCCGCCGCGCTCCGCCACGGGCGACGGCCGCGCCGTCTGGACCGGGCTGACCGCGGGCGTCGATTGCAGCGCGGAAATCATGCGCGCAGGCCCCGGGAACTGGACAGAGTTCGGTTCATATTCGCACGAAAACACGCGCGCTTTGATAAACCGTTAAGGACCGCTAGGCTTTTGCCGCAAATTCAACGGGGAGAAGACCATGATCGTCGTCAGCGGAACCTTCAGGCTGGGCGCCAGCAGTGTGGATGCGGCCAAGGCGGCCATGATCGACATGGTGGCGGAAACGCTGAAGGAAGAAGGCTGCATCACCTACCACTTCTATCAGAGCATCGAGGAACCGACGGTCATCCGCGTCTTCGAGGAGTGGGAAACCACCGAGCACCTGAAGGCCCACGGCGCCTCGGCGCACATGAAGATCTTCCGCACGAAACTCGCCGATCTGGAGATGCTGGAGCGCAACGTGAAGATGTACGAGACCGGCAGGATCGTTCAGCTCTAGGAACCGGAGAGCTTCTCCGGGTTGAGCACCATGTCGAGATTGGTCACCAGGCCGTCGCGCACCGTCAGGGCGACGATGGCGTAGATCTGACGGCCCAGCATGAGCCGGTAGCCGGGCCCGCCGTTCACCGTTGCGATCTCCAGTGACAGCGCCCCGGCGGCCTTGCGCTCCAGGCCAAGCAGGAAGCGGATGACCTTGTCGCGGCCATAGATCGGGTTGAGCGCGGCCAGCACCTTGCCGCCGCCGTCGGAGCGCAGCATGGCGTCCTCGTGCAGCAGCGCTTCCAGCGGTCCCATGTCGCCTTCCGCCGCCGCCTTGTTGAAAGCCGAGGCCAGCCGCACCGCCAGATCGGGCGCCGGCCGTTCGCGCGGCGCGCCGTTATCGACGCGGGCGCGGGCGCGGGAAACCAGCTTGCGGGCGTTGACGGCGCTGACGTCCAGCACCCCGGCGATCTCGTCATATTCGTAGTCGAAGGCCTCGCGCAGGATGTAGGCGGCGCGCTCGGCCGGGCTCAGGGTCTCCATCACGATCAGCAGCGCCATGGTCAGCCCTTCGGCCAGTTCGGCGCGGTCGGACGGCGGATCTTCGGTCACCACGACCGGTTCCGGCAGCCAGGGGCCGACATAGGTCTCCCGCACCGTCTTCGCCGCCCGCAGCCGGTCGATGCAGAGCCGGGTCATGGCCGTGGTCAGCCAGGCGGCGGGCGAGCGGATGCCCAAGCACGCCGCCCCCTGCCAGCGCAGCCAGCAGTCCTGCACCGCGTCCTCGGCTTCCGAGACCGAGCCGAGCATGCGGTAGCCAATGGCCGCCAGCCGCCGCCGCTCGGCCTCGAAGATCGCGGTCGCGTCAGTCATCGGCATCGAGGATGGCGCAGTTCCGGGCGATGCCCAGCCCCCGCTTCATCGCCGGATGAACACGGGAGGTGGCGGCGGCCAGGGCAAGCTCCACACGCCCGGCCCGGCCCCAGGCCCGCTCGACCGCCTCGCCGAGTTCCACCACCTCCGGCAGGCTGCGCGCCACCGCATCGCCGAAATTGGCGGCCAGGCTGAGATCGTGGGGCAGGTCGTCATAGCGCCTTTGTCGCATCCGCTTCAGATGCTCCTCCGCCACGCCGGCATCGCGGGCATAGGCAATGCCGATCAGGACGCATGGGCCGCAATCCTCGCCCCTGAGCGCGGCAATCCGGGTCACGGCGGCGACATCGGCCGGCGCGGCCCTGTTGTAGCCAAACAGCGGCGCGGCCATGAAATACTTGGTCAGCAGCCCCGGCGAGGCGGCCAGCATCTCGTGCGCCGTTTCCAGCGGCTCGCCGATCCGCTTCTCTTCCTTCTCGATCTGCTGGCGCATCACCGCCGTCATGCCAACGCTCATCCTGTCTCTCCTGTATCAGATGTGGTTCTGACAGGGATGACGGACCAGCGGTCGGATCTGTGACAGGCTCAGTTGTCCATGACGATGCGGATGGCGTCCATGCCGTGCCGGCCCTCGGCATTGATCAGCCGGAAGCCTTCGAAGTCATCGCGGAAACCATTGTCCGTGGCGCGCATGATGACGACGCCGTCAACGCTGACGGTCATCAGCCCATCACGGTCGCGCACCCATTGCACATCATAGGTGCCGGGACGCCGGTTCTGCAGCGCCGGAAAGCGGAAATCGGCGTCGCGCAGCACGACGACACTGCGGCCGACGCGGATCAGGCGCGCCTTGCCGTCGCCCGCGAACTGCAGCCGATAGCCGGACTCCCGCCGGTTGCCCTGATAGACGCCGAGTTCGAACACGCCGCCCAGCCGCTCGTCGCTCATCAGCCGGGTGCGCAGGTCGAAGGCGTTGGTGATCTCGGCCGGCAGGAAGATCGCCGAAGGCTCGACGGAGCCGGTGTCGCGACTGTTCTGCTGATTGGCGCCGAGCAGCGTCCCGAACAGCTTCACCACCGCGTCGCCATCGCTCTGCGGCTGCGCCGCCGGCTGCTGGCCCTGCACGAAGGAAAACAGCCGCGCCCCCCGTGCCACGAAGAACTCGCCCCGGGCCAGTTCCCAAGCCGGGTTCCGGGTGAAGTCGCCGTCGGAGAAATCATCCTCGACATCGGCGATGCGCGGCAGCACCGGCTGCGGCGCGGTGGCGGCGATCAGGTCGCGGTCGGCCTGGCGATGCCGCTCGATCGCAGCCTGCAGATCGTCAAGGAAGGCCGGCGCCGCGGCCCGGTCCCGCCGTCCTGCACGCAGCAGCTCGGTCAGTTCCTGCACCAGCGCTTCGGTATGTTCGGGCGTCTGATACTGGGCGTCAGCCGGCGCGTCCGGATCCTTCCAGGCTTCGTAGGTCCGATCCTCCGCCACCACCGTTCCGGCAACGAAAGTCATGACGGCAGCAGCCGCGGCAAGCGCAAGAGGTCTCATGCTGGTCTCCCTGATGCAGACTTTCCAAGTCTTTCAGTCAGGGTACAGCAACCCGCCGCCGTTTTGCATGACAACCCGCACAGGCGGGTTCAGACCCAGCGGACCTCGACAACCTCGTAGGACTTGCCACCGCGAGGGGTGACGACGTCGACCACATCGCCCTCGGCCTTGCCCATCATGGCGCGGGCGATCGGCGAGGTGTTGGAGATGCGGCCCTGGTCGATATCGGCTTCCTCGCCGCCGACGATCTGGAAGGTGCTTTCCTCGTCGGTGTCCACATCGGCCAGCACAACGGTCGCGCCGAAGCGGATGGTGCCGCCGGACATGGCGGTCGGGTCGAAGACCTCGGCGCGGCTCAGCGCGCTCTCGAGTTCGTTGATCCGCGCCTCGATGAAGCCCTGCTTTTCCTTCGCCGCGTGATACTCGGCGTTCTCGGACAGGTCGCCATGGGCGCGGGCCTCGGCAATGGCCTGGATGACGGCGGGCCGCTCGACCGACTTCAGATTTCTCAGTTCCGCCTCAAGGCGCTTGTGACCCTGAAGCGTCATGGGTACTCGTTCCATAACGCGTTTCCGCTCCGGTTCCGGCAGGTTGCTGGAAAGGACTGCGCCGGTCGCTTTCACGAAGCAACCGGCGCGTTGTCTCAATAATAGGACTGCAGTGGCGCGACTTCAAGACGCCCGGTTTTCAGGCCATGCAGCGCCGCGACCGAGGCCCGGGCTCCCGCCGCGGTGGTGTAATACGGGATGTGAAGCTGCAGCGCGGTCCGGCGCAGCGAGAAGCTGTCATTGATCGCCTGCTCGCCGTCCGTGGTGTTGAAGACAAGCTGCACGTCGCCGTTCTTCAGCGCGTCGACGATATGCGGACGGCCTTCCAGCACCTTGTTGATCGGCTTGCACTCGATCCCGTGGTCCTTCAGGTAGCGGGCGGTGCCATGAGTGGCGACCACCTTGAAACCCATATCCGTCAGATCCCGCGCCATCTCGACCGCCAGCGGCTTGTCGCTGTCGCGGACCGAAATGAAGACCGTGCCCTCGCTCGGCAGGCGGGTGCCCCCGCCAAGCTGGGATTTCAGGAACGCAATCTCGAAGTCGCGGTCCAGCCCCATGACCTCGCCGGTCGAGCGCATTTCGGGGCCGAGAATGATGTCGACGCCCGGGAACCGAGCGAACGGGAAGACCGCTTCCTTGATCGCGATGTAGGGCAGATCGGTGCAATCGCCGGTCAGATTGAAGGACGAGAGTTTCTCGCCCGCCATCAGCCTGGACGCGATCTTCGCGATGGGCGTACCGATGGTCTTGGCCACGAACGGCACCGTGCGCGAGGCCCGCGGGTTCACTTCCAGGATGTAGACCAGCCCGTCCTGCACCGCGAACTGGACATTCATCAGCCCGACCACGCCCAGTTCCCGGGCCAGCAGGTCGGCCTGGCGCTTGATCTCGTCGATCGTGTCCTTCGCCAGCGAGTAGGGCGGCAGGGAGCAGGCGCTGTCGCCCGAATGCACGCCAGCCTCCTCGATATGCTCCATGATGCCGGCGACGAATGTGGTCTCGCCGTCGGAGAGCACGTCCACATCGACCTCGGTGGCGTTGGCCAGATAGCTGTCGACCAGAACCGGGCTGTCGCCGGAAACCTGCACGGCCTCGCGGATGTAGCGATCCAGACCGGCCATGTCGTGGACGATCTCCATGGCGCGCCCGCCCAGCACGTAGGACGGCCTGAGCAGCACCGGGAAGCCCAGCCGTTCGGCATTGGCGCGGGCCTCTTCGTGGCTGCGGGCGATGCCATTGGGCGGCTGACGCAGGTTCAGCTGCTTCAGCAGGGCCTGGAAGCGGTCACGGTCCTCGGCGCGGTCGATGGCGTCGACCGAGGTGCCAAGGATCGGCACGCCGGCGTCCAACAGCCCCTGCGCCAGCTTCAGCGGCGTCTGCCCGCCGAACTGCACGATCAGGCCCACGACTTCGCCCGACTGCTCCTCGGTGCGGACGATCTCCAGGACCGTCTCGATGGTCAGAGGCTCGAAATACAGGCGGTCGGAGGTGTCGTAGTCGGTGGAGACGGTCTCCGGGTTGCAGTTGACCATGATGGTCTCGAAGCCAGCTTCCTTCAGGGCGAAGGCGGCATGGACGCAGCAATAGTCGAACTCGATACCCTGGCCGATCCGGTTCGGACCGCCGCCCAGGATGATGATCTTCTTCCGGTCGGTCGGCCGGGACTCGCATTCGGCCGGCGCGATGGAGCCGTCCGGCGCGGGGAAGCCCTCATAGGTCGAGTACATGTAGGGCGTGTCGCTCTCGAACTCGGCGGCGCAGGTGTCGATGCGCTTGAATACGGCGTTGATGCCGGCCATGCGCCGCGCCGCAGCGACCTTCGCCTCCGAGGTCTTCGACAGCTTGCCCAGCCGGGCGTCGCCGAAGCCCAGCTTCTTCAGCGCCAGCCAGCCCGCCGGCGTCGTCGGCAGGCCGTTCAGCTTGACCTCGCCCTCGGCCTCGACGATCTCGTCCAGGCGGTCCAGGAACCACGGATCGTAGCCGGTGATGCGCGCGATCCGGTCCTTCTCCAGCCCGAAGCGCAGCGCCTCGGCGGTCAGCAGCAGGCGGTCCGGAGTCGGACGGCCCAACGCCGCGATCAGCGCATCCTCGTCATCGCCCTCGACGGGCATGTCGTCCAGACCGGTGAGCCCGGTTTCCATCGACCGCAGCGCCTTCTGCAGGCTTTCCTGGAAGTTGCGGCCCACGGCCATGGCCTCGCCCACGGACTTCATCGCCGTCGACAGGATCGGCTCGGCGCCCGGGAACTTCTCGAAGGTGAAGCGCGGAATCTTGGTCACGACATAGTCGATGGTCGGCTCGAAACTGGCCGGGGTCACCTTGGTGATGTCGTTTTGCAGCTCGTCCAGCGTGTAGCCCACGGCCAGCTTGGCCGCGATCTTGGCGATGGGGAAACCGGTCGCCTTCGAGGCCAGGGCCGAGGAGCGGCTGACGCGCGGGTTCATCTCGATCACGACCAGACGGCCATTCTCGGGATTGACCGCGAACTGCACGTTCGAACCACCAGTCTCGACGCCGATCTCCCGCAGGACGGCGATCGAGGCGTCCCGCATGATCTGGTATTCCTTGTCGGTCAGCGTCAGCGCCGGGGCGACGGTGATGGAATCGCCGGTGTGCACGCCCATCGGATCGACGTTCTCAATGGAGCAGATGATGATGCAGTTGTCCGCCTTGTCGCGGACGACTTCCATCTCGTACTCCTTCCAGCCGACGATGGATTCATCGATCAGCACCTGCGAGGCCGGCGATGCATCCAGTCCGCTGAGAACCAGCGCGTCATATTCCTCGCGGTTGTAGGCAATGCCGCCGCCGGTGCCGCCCAGCGTGAAGGACGGCCGGATGACGGCCGGCAGGCCGATGTCCTCCAGCGCCTTGCGCCCTTCTTCCATGGTCGTGGCAATGGCCGACTTCGGCATCTCCAGTCCGATGGCGGTCATGGCCGCGCGGAACAGGTCGCGGTCCTCGGCCTTGGCGATGGCCTGGCGGTCCGCGCCGATCAGTTCAACGCCCAGCCGTTCCAGCGTGCCGTTCTCGGCCAGCGCCAACGCGGTGTTCAGCGCCGTCTGACCGCCCATGGTCGGCAGCAGGGCGTCGGGCCGCTCCTTCTCGAGAATCTTCGCGACGACGTCCGGGTTGACCGGCTCGACATAGGTGGCGTCGGCGAATTCCGGATCGGTCATGATCGTCGCCGGGTTCGAGTTCACCAGCACGATCCGGTAGCCCTCGTCGCGCAGCGCCTTGCAGGCCTGGGTGCCTGAATAGTCGAACTCGCAGGCCTGACCGATCACGATCGGCCCCGCGCCGATGATCATAATGGAGGAGATGTCGGTACGTTTGGGCATGTCAGTCCTCCACCCCGTCGATGAAATCCGTGAAGCGGCGGAAGAGGTAGTGGCTGTCGCGCGGGCCGGGGCTGGCTTCGGGGTGGTACTGCACCGAGAAGACCGGCCTGCCCTCCAGACGGATGCCTTCAAGCGTGCCGTCGAACAGCGAGCGGTGGGTTTCGACCACACCGGCCGGCAGGCTCTCGCGCTTCACGCGGAAGCCGTGGTTCTGGCTGGTGATCTCGACCTTGCCGGTGGTGAAGTCCTTCACCGGCTGGTTGGCGCCACGGTGGCCGAGCGTCATCTTCTCGGTCTCGCAGCCCAGCGCCAGGGCCAGCATCTGGTGGCCCAGGCAGATGCCGAAGACCGGCTTGCCGCTGTCCACGAGTTCACGGATCACGGGCACGGCGTATTCGCCGGTCGCCGCCGGATCACCGGGACCGTTGGACAGGAAGACGCCATCGGGATTGTGGCGCAGCACCTCCTCGGCGGTGGCCGTCGCAGGCACCACGGTGACGTCGCAGCCGGCGTCGGTCAGGCAGCGCAGGATGTTGCGCTTGCAGCCATAGTCGATGGCCACGACCTTGCGCCGGCGCTCGCCGCCACTGGCGTAACCGCCCTCGATCGACCAGGCCCCCTCGTCCCAGGTGTAGGTCTGACGGCAGGTGACGTCCTTAGCCAGATCCATGCCTTCCAGACCAGGGAAGGCCTTCGCCTGGTCCAGCAGTTCATCCAGGTTCAGCGTCTCGCCGGGGCGGGCATGGGCAACAACACCGCTGAGGGGGCCGTCGTCGCGGATCTTGCGGGTGACCGCGCGGGCATCGATGCCGCAGATGCCGACCAGCCCGTGCGATTTCAGCCAGGCGTCGAGATGCCGGCTGGCGCGCCAGTTGGACGGTTCGGTGATGTCCATGCGCAGGATCACGCCGCGCGCCGCCGGCGTCACCGTCTCGATGTCTTCCTCGTTGGTACCGACATTGCCGATATGCGGGAAGGTGAAGGTGATGATCTGTCCGGCATAGGAGGGATCGGTGATGATCTCCTGATAGCCGGTCATGGACGTGTTGAAACAGACTTCGCCGACTGTGGCACCGTAGGCGCCGATCCCGGCGCCATGAAAGACTGTTCCATCGGCCAGCACCAGTGCAGCCGCGTTGTAATGCGCTCCGCCGTGTGACTTCGGCGGAACGTTGTTATGTTCTTCTTCAGGCATATTTCTCGAGCTTGGGGCGGCGAGGACAGGGGCGTCCGGCGGACCCGCCGGGCGGCAAATTTGCGGGACGATAATGATTCGCCCGGAATGGGTCAAGGTTCCAGATTTTTCAGAAAATCTTTTAATTTCAATCGGTTAGTGAATTCAAAACATCTTTGATTACCGAAATGAATTCGACTATGGTGCGCCGCCTCGTGGAACCGAGAGGCCCTGAATGTTGAAGCAGAAACTGAGCGATGACCTGAAAACCGCCATGCGGACTAAGGAATCGCGGCGTATCTCGACACTTCGTCTGATCCTTGCCGCCATCAAGGAACAGGAAATCACCCTGCGCGCCGAATCCGACAAGTCCGAGCTGTCGGATGACGAGATCATCCTGATCCTTTCCAAGATGGTGAAGCAGCGGAAGGACTCCATCCGCCTTTACGAGGAAGGCGGCCGGGTCGATCTGGCCGAGCAGGAAAAGGGCGAGATCGCGGTCATCGAGGGCTATCTGCCCAAGCAGATGTCGCGCGAGGAGATCGAGACGGTCTGCGCCAATGTCCGCGACGAGCTAGAGGCCTCCGGTCTCAAGGACATGGGCCGCTGCATGGGCGTGGTGAAGGAACGCTACACCGGCCAGCTCGACATGGGCGAGGCCAGCAAGATCATGAAGACGGCGCTCAGCTGACCGGCGGCTCTTCATTCTCCAGGTGCTGGCGGAAATAGTCGGACACCTCGATGGCGGCCCGCCGCATCTGTTCCAGCACATCCCGACGCCGTGCGGCCATCGCGTCGCCCAGCAGCGTCTCCGCATAGGCGGCCAGCCGCGCGACCTCGTTGGCGCCGATGCCGCGTGACGCCCCCTTCAGGCCGTGGGCCGCATCCTTCCAGAGCCTTTCGTCCTCGCAACCCGCCATCTCGGTGAAGTAGCGCTCGCAGCTCGCCCGGAAGAGCTCAGCCAGCTCGGCCTCCAGTTCCCTGTCGCCCGCGGTGTAGCTCGCCAGATGCACCAGATCGACCGGCGCTTCCGATCGCGTGTCCGGCCGGTCGGCGCTGCTCGCATCCTGGACGGCCCGGATCAGCAGCCGCGCGTCGATGGGCTTCTGCAGCCAGCCCACGATGCCGGTCCCGTCCCACTGGCTCTTCGGAACGCCGGACGATGACAGCCCGATCACCGGCACCTGCCCGGAGAGGGCCCGCGCCAGATCGGCCCCGCCCTTGCCCGGCATGTCATGGTCCAGCACCGCCAGATCGAAACGCAGCGCATCCAGCGCGGACTGCGCCTCGTTCCCATCCGAGACGTCGACGGTCTCGTGTCCGACATCCTTCAGGATCTCGACGATCTGCGTCCGCGCCGAGGGATTGTCATCGGCCACAAGGATCGTCAGCGGCGCTCCGTCATTCATGACGGCGGCAGCCTCTCTTCGATCCAGCCGCAGACGTCGGCGATGACCTCGTCCCGGTTGGTCTCGTTCAGCATCTCGTGCCGTCCGCCGGGGTAGAGCTTCATTGTCAGATCGGCAACGCCGTGCGCCTTCCAGATGTCGTGCAGCCGCTGGACGCCCTTGCCCATGCCGCCGACCGGATCGCGATCACCGGAGAAGATCAGTGTCGGAACCCCTGTCGGGACGCCCCGCATCTGCGCCGGCGTCGCCAGCCGCGACAGTTCGTCCAGAAGCGAGGTCCAACTCGCCGTCGAGGCGATGTAGCCGCAGAAGGGGTCGGCGACATAGGCGTCGACCGCGGCCCGGTCACGGCTCAGCCATTCCATGCTGGTCGGGCCCGGCTCGAAGGGCTTGTTGTTGGCGTCGAAAACCATGCCGTGGATCAGACGGCTGTGGCCGCGCCCGCCCAGACGCAGACGCTCCACCCGGGCGATCAGGCGCGCGGCGACGGCAAGGGCGCGTGGCTGCGGCCCGTTGCTGCCCGACATGATCAGGAAATCGATGCCCGCAGGGTCCCTGCCCATCAGATACTGCGCCAGAAACGACCCCATCGAATGCCCGAACAGGATCAGGGGCAGTCCCGGATGTGCAGCGCGCCAGGCAGACATCCCGGCGCTGAGATCCCGCGCCATCAGCGGAAACCCGTCGCGGTCGGCGAAGTGGCCGAGATCCGCGTCCGAGGCGACCGAAAGCTTGTGACCGCGGTGGTCGTGCCCGGCGACCGAGAGGCCTATCCCGTTCAGCGCGCGGGCGAAGGCGTCATAACGCTCGACATGTTCGGCCAGACCATGCGCGAGATAGACCAGCCCCCGGGGCTCCGGCGCGTCCCAGCGCAGGCCTGCCAGCGTTCCGCCTTCGCGGGACTCGAACTTCCACTCAGCCATTGAATTCCGCCGCCTTCTTCAGTTCCGCATCCACGGTAGCGACAAGATCGGGCAGCATGAAGGGCTTGGTCAGGTACGCTTTCACCCCGGCCTTCATGGCGAAGTCCCGGGTGGATTCCTCACCCAGTGCGGATAGCACGATCACCGGAATGGCCTTCGTGTCGGGGTGTTCGTTCAGCAGGACCACGGTGCCGAAACCGTTGAGTTCAGGCATCAGCATGTCGCAGATCACCAGGTCGGCCTTGAGCGCGCGCACCATGCCGATCCCGACGGCTCCGTTCTCCGCCCCGTGGGCCTCGTAGCCGCTGAACCCCAGTCCCTTGATGACCCGCTCCCGGATCGTGGCGTCATCCTCGATGATGACGATCCGCTTCTTTTGATCACTCACGCCACACTCTCTTCCACGCTGTTTCCGACCCGGAAGGTCAGGGTAACCGTCACGCCCTCACCAGCGCGGCTGTCGAAGGAGAGGTCTCCGCCATGATCCCGCGTGGCGCGTGTGGCAATGGATAACCCCAGTCCCAGCCCGTCAACCCCCGCGCTGTTGCTGCCCCGTACGAAGGCCTGCGAGACCCGGTCCATCTGCTCCGCTGCAATACCGTCGCCTTCATTGCTGATGGCCACCGTCAGCACCCCGTCCAGCGAGGACAGCCGGACCCGGACCGGCGTGCCCGGCGCGCCGTATTTCACCGCGTTCGACAGCACGTTTCCCGTGGCCTGTCCGAACAGCCGCCGGTCCAGCGCCTCGTCCCCGCGAGACTGACGAACATCAGTGATCTGCAGCGCCCTGTCCCCGGCCATGCCGCGGTTGCGCCAGTGTTCGCGGATCTGTTCCGCCGGATCGGTGGGACGCGGGTCGAACTCCAGGCCGTCGCCGCGCTGCATGGCCACCGCGTCCGATATCACCTGATCCATCACCTGGATGCGCTCGGTGATCAGCGCGAGTTCGGCGCGCCTTTCCTCGGCGCTCATCCGGTCCCCGAAATGCATCAGCAGATCTGCGGCGGACTGCATGGCGGTCAGCGGCGTCTTGAGATCATGGGCGATCGTGGTCAGGTGATGCGTGCGCGCATCCAGCAGCCGCCGCTCCTCCGCCAGCGCCGCATTGGTCGCCGAGGTCATGTGGCGCGCCCGGTACAGGTAGAAGCCGAACAGCGCTGCCGCGAGCGCGAATATCACGAAGGCGCTGACCACGGTGGTGATCAGTTCCTCGCGGAAAAGCCCCGCAGCGCCGCCGTGGTCCCAGGTCAGGAAACCGGCCGCCTCTCCATCGAGGCCCACAATCGGGATCGCCATCCGGTCTGCGGCAATGTCGCCGGTCAACGGCACCACCCGCGGCGCATTCAGCAGGAACTCTTCGGCCGCGCGCATCAGGAAGTCCTCACCAAGCGGGCGGGCGATGATCAGAACGCTTCGGGGCCGGGGGATAAGCTGATCGCCCGCCGGGTATTCAGGTGTCAATGCCGACCCGGCAACCATCAACAATCCATCGGGACCGGCCAGGAAGGCCGTGACAGGAACCGGTTGCGACATCGGGGCCTTGTTCGCCCGCTGATACAGCGCCCGAAGGCCTCTGCCCGGGAGCGCGTCACCCGGTCCGGCTTCCCGGTACTCTCCATTGATGAAGGTGATCCCGCTGCCCCCACCGGGATGCATGACAGTGGTGACAGTGGTTCCGTAGCTGTCGCGCATATACGATCCAATGTTGGCGTCCGCCCAGGCCGGATCGGGTGCCTCGACAAGACCTGCAACCGCCGCATTCCACCAGGAATAATCCTTGACCAGAGCCGCCATCGCCCGCGCCTCTCCACGCAGCAGGCTGCGGGCCAACGCCTGCTCGCGTTCACGGTCGCGCATTTCGAAGCGGTCGGCGGCGTAGAACGCCAGCCCTCCGAGCGCCGCCGCCGTGGCCAGCCAGTACACGGCCAGCCCGAGGCCGAGAAGCTGCAATGGCCGCGTGGCTTCCGGCATTCCGCCACCCTGTCCGATGTTGCGGTTCCTAGAGATCGACATCCCCCTTCAGCAGCCGCTGCACGATGGTCCGCCGCAGAATCTCGTTGGTTCCGTCCGCGACGTTGATGACCCGCAGCGTGTGCCAGGCTTCGGCCAGACCGAGCTCGTTCGTGAAGCCCATGGCCCCGTGCGTCTGCATCGCCCGGTCGACCGCCCTGACCCCGGTTTCAACCGAGTAGGCCTTGGTCATGGACAGCTCCTTCACCGCCGGCGCGCCGGCATCCAGCAGCTTCGCGGCGTTGAGACCCATCAGATGCGCCGCGTGCAGCTCCATCGCCGAACTGGCCAGCGGAAATGTGACCCCCTGATACTCGGCAATCGGCTGGCCGAAGGACTCCCGCTGCTTGCAGTAGTCCAGCGCCGTCTCCACCGCCCAGCGGCCCGTGCCAACCGCCCGCGCCGAGTTGTAGACCCGGCCCAGGGAGACGCCGTAGAGCGCGGTCTTGAAGCCTTCATGCAGGTCGCCGACGACCTGCCACGGCTCGACGCGCAGTCCCTCGAAACGCAGCTCGGCCTCATCGCCGCCGACATGGCCGAACATCTTGACGATACGCTGGACCTCGAAGCCCGGAGCGTCGGTCGGCACCAGGAACGCCGTGATGCCGCCCTTCTTGGCCTTCGCCCGCTCTTGGTCTGTCACCGCGAACAGGATGCAGTAATCGGCGGTCGGAGAATTCGTCGTCCAGATCTTCCGCCCCTCGATCACCCAGCCGTCGCCATCCGGCACGGCGCGCGTCTTGATCATGCTGGCGTCGGAGCCCGCGCCCGGTTCCGACAGGCCGAAGCACATGCCCTTCTCGCCTGACATCAGCGGCTCCAGGATCTCGTCCCGCGCCTGATCGGTGACCTTCTCCAGCAACCGGCTGGGGCCGAAGGCCCAGTGGCTGATGCAGTACAGCATCAGCCAGTTGCGCGGCCCGCACATGTGGAACAGCGCCTGCCAGCCGGCGTAGTAGGCCTGCATCCCCAGCCCGCCCCCGCCGAGATGTTCGGGCACGCACATCTGGAAGAAACCGGCCTTCGACGCCGCCATCCGGACGTCGAGGATGATCGCCATGACCTCCGGCGAGATGCGGCCATCCTCGGCGTATTTCCGGCGGCCATCCTCCAGCAGCGCGGCATGTTTCTCGTGTCGCGGCAGGATTTCCTGGCGCGCAAACGCAAGGACGCCTTCCACGGCGTCCCTGACTTCCTCCGGCAAATCCCATGCGATGGCCGACATGCCTCTTCTCCCCGGCTGTTCTCCCCAGCGGGAAAGTATGTCGGCTGTCTTTCAGGCGGTTAAGGGGGAATCTCCGCGCCCCAGCCCTGCTACAGGGCGTTGAACAGGTTCAGCGAGCGCATCTCGGCGATCATGCGGAAGCTGGCTTCCAGGGTCACCTGCTGGCGGTTCAGCTTGGCCGCAACCTCGGCCAGGTCGACATTCTCGACCCCGGCGACAATCTCGGTCAGCGAGATTTCCTGCTCGCCCAGACGCGTCTGCACCGCGTCGACGGCCTTCATGTTCAGGCCGTTTTCGGTGGCCGCGGTCTGCAGCGTGTCCACCGCCGACAGGACGCGGTTGAGTTCGTCGGCCAGGTAGTCGCTCTCGTTCTGGGAAAGCTGGCCATCCAGGCTGCCAGCCGGGGCGAAGGCGCCTGCGCCGGCGGGCAGCGTGCCGCTGTCGAACATCAGAACGCGCTGCATCGCGTGCAGCAGATCGCCGGCCACTTCGCTGGCGGCGACGCCCGCCGTCAGGGTCGCGCGCTCGTCCAGACGCACAGTCGGGGCGGAGCCGGAATCGGTGAAGAACTCGCCCGCGGGCGGCTCGGCGATGGCCAGGATCTCGGCCTCGTTGCCGACGGTGACCGGAGCCTGATCGGTGTTTGCGCCGCCGAAGAGGAATCGGCCCTCGAAGCGGGTGTTCAGGACCGACACGGCGCGCTGCAGCATGCTTGAGACTTCCGCCTGCAGGCCCGTGCCGTTGTTGTTGCCTCGCGCCTTGTGGATCGCATCACGGAACTCGCCGCCGATGCGCTCCAGTTCTGTCAGGCCCGTGTTGAAGGCGTCCAGCCGGCCCAGCAGGGCGTGGTTCGCCTTCTGGTGTCCCTCGATCTGGTTCAGCAGCGACTTGGTGCTGACCAGATGCGATGACTGTGATCCGAAGCCCTGCAGGTCATTGTACTTCTTGCCGGTCGCCACCTGCTCCTGTGAGCGGACCATGTCGTTCTGCTGCCGCAGCATGTGCTGCAGCAGGAGATCACTGTGACTGAGGGTGCCTACACGCATTGTCATTCACCTCGTTCAGATCCGCAGCAGCGCGTCGATCATCTCGTTGGTCACCGAGATCACGCGCGTCGCCGCGTTGAAGGCCGCCTGCAACTGGATCAGCTGCGCCATTTCCTCGTCGATGTTGACGCCGGAGACCTCGCCCACGCGCAGCGCCAGTTCTTCCTTCAGAAGTTCCCGGTCACCGCGGCGGAACTCGACATCGTTCGCCGCCTGGCCGGCGCGCCCCAGCAGTTCGCCGCCGATTTCGGTCAGGGTGCCGTTCAGGGAGCCGATCCGCCCGGCTCCGTCGAAGCTCTCAGTTGCGAAGCTGAGCGCCTGCAGGGCGTTGGCGCCGCTGTTGTCACCCAGGAAGACTGCCGGCGTATTGGCGGAATCGATGGACGCCAGGGACAGCAGGGCCGAGTTCCCGTCGATGTCGCTGCGAATCGAGAAATCCGAGGCGATCGAGGACACAGCGGCCGAGCCCAGTCCGAAGTAGTTGCTCATGGAGACGCCGGAACCGCCCCGCGCCGAAAGGTCGGTTGTCACTTCGACGTTGAAGTCCCGCAGGCTCGAGCTCGGGGTGGCGACAAGCTCGCCGTCGGTGCTGAGCGTGAAGGTGGCGAAGCCGGTGAAATCGGTATTCAGCTGCGTGAGCAGATCGCCGACAGTGCCGCCCAGAGCGCCGAAGTCGATGGAGGAACTGGCCACCCGCTGGTTCTGGGGGCCGGTCAGCACCAGTTCCGCGGTGCCCGTGAAGCCATGCGCAGAGGCGGCCTGCAGACCGGTCTCGAACTGCGGCAGGACACTGGTGCGGACCAGATCGTTCAAGCCGAAGCGGTGCGAGAAACCGCGCCCGGCAGCATCCGCCGGCGTTGTCGCATCCTGTTCGATGGCGACGCCTGTCGATACGCCGGCCGCGGCGAAGCTCATCACGCCATTGGTCAGCGACATCGTGCCCGCGCCACCGAGCCCGGCGTTCACAGCGTTGATCACGTCATTCACGGTGCCGCCAATGACGCCGAAGTCGACGGTCGCGGTGGCGATAATGGCGTTGTTGGCGTCGAAGGCGTGGAAGTGGGCGATGCCGGAGAAGTTGTGCGGGTCCGTGGCCAGCGCGCCCGTGTTGGCGCCGGTCAGCGTCGCCGGCGGCGGAACGGCGGTGAACTGGTTGTGGACGGCGTTGATCTGTTCGGTCAGATGGCCAACGAACGCGCCCAGTTCGACCCCCAGGTCGAGCAAGGCGCCGTCGCGCGTTTCCAGCAGACCCTTCAGTTCGCCGGACAGGATGCGATCGTCGACATTTGCGGTGGTCGAGGCCACCGCGCCGGTGGTGCCGTCCAGCCGCTGGAGCTGAAGGGGAGCATAGCTCTGGCCGAACTGGTCATTGCCCGACGGCGTGTGCACGAACTGGCGCAGGCTGCTGTCGATCAGCGGCAAGCCGCCGGTCGTGGAGACCAGAAGCCGGCCGTCGGACTGCTCGGCGGTGCGGATGCCGATGATCGCTGACAGTTCGTCCAGCTTGCGGGCCCGCAGATCATCCAGCCCGGCGTCGACCGTGGACGCGCCGCGCTGCGAAATCTGGAGATTCAGGTCATGGACGTCGCTGAGCAGGCGGTTGGCGCGATCCAGTTCCTCGCCGATGCGCAGATCGGCCTGACGGCGAATGTTCCGCACGCCGGTCGAGGTGCTCTCGATGTCCTCGGCGAGGCGCTTGATGGATTCCAGCGCCGAGGTCCGGACCGAAATGGTCTCCGGATTGGCCGCCAGCGAACCCATCTCGATCAGGACCTTGTCCAGCAGGCCGACCAGGTTGTTGTCGCCAGTCGGGTCACCCAGCAGCGCCGTGGCCTGATCGTGCAGCACCGAAGCCGCCTCGAACCGGCCGAACTCCGAAGTCGCGTTGCGGAATTCCTGGTTCAGGAACTCGTTGGTGATGCGCCGGATCTCCTCGATCTCGGCGCCCGCGCCCTGCCCGGCCAGCGTGACCGTGCTCTGGATGGCTTCCTTGCGGACATAGCCCTTGGTGTTGACGTTGGCGACATTGTCGGAGACGACCGAGATGCCACTCTGGGCGACGGCGAGACCGCTGATCGCGGTGTTGAGAGAAGCGGTCAGGCTCATGACGCGGCCCTGCCCGATCCGGCAACGCTTGCCGCTGAAACGGCGGGACCGGCGGCGACCCGGCAGAATGTGCCGATCGACCCTTCAGCTACCGATTTTGTCTCAACGCTATGAAATACCATCGCTTTTCGCTTTCTTCCTGCCCATCGGACGGTGACTCGCCGGTGGAACGCAGAAACAGGATTGCAATGGCGGGGCCAGTCGGCCGCTCAGACGGTGACCGTACCCTCGGCATCGCCATAGAGCGCCGCCAGATCGCCGGCGCGGGCGGCCAGCGCGGCGCGCTGGTTGACGTAGCCCTTGTCTGTGATCTCGTTGGCGTCGATGGACGGCGGCGTCGGCAGCACCCGGAAGCGGGCGATGCGTGTCGAGGAACCGGGGTTGGCTGCATTCCAGTCGGCCAGCTTCCCGCGCAGCGCTTCGGCGAGCGCCGCCTCGTCCAGATCGGCCGCACCGGCGCCGGGCCAGATCAGAACGCCCACATGGTCCCGGTCGTGGCCGCAGACGACCAGGTCCTGCACCAGCGGCGAGCAGGCCGCCACGACCTTCGTGCGCAGCGCCCCGGTGCTGACCCAGGTGCCGGTGGTCAGCTTGAAATCCTCGGAGACGCGGCCATCGAAGATGATCCCCGCCGAAGGGTCATCGTCATCGGCCAGCGTTCCGGCGTCCCCCATGCGATAGAAGCCTTCCTCGTCGAAGGCCTCGGCCGTCAGCTCGGGCTGCCGGAAGTAGCCGGGCGTGATGATCGGGCCGCGCACACGCAGTTCCAGCTTGTCGCCGACCGGTGCGAAACGGACATCCACCCCGGCGCAGGGCAGCCCGATATTGCCCGCCTTGGGGATCGGGAAATGCACCTGCGTCGCCATCGGCGCCGTCTCGGTCGATCCCCAGGCCGAGACCAGCATCGGACGCTCGTGACCGGATCGGTCGGCCACCGCCTCCAGACGGTCCCACAGGTCCTGCGGCAGGGCCGCGCCGGCATACATGATCATCTTCAGATCGCGGAAAAAGACATCGCGCAGTTCCGCGTCCTTCTCCAGGAAGGGCAGCAGCGCCGCAAACCCGGCGGGGACGTTGAAGTGGATCGTCGCCGAAGCCCTGCTGAGATTGTCCACCGTCCGCTCGATCAGGCCCGGTGCGGGCTTGCCGTCGTCGATGTGGAAGGTGCCGCCGTTGAACAGCACCAGGTTGACGCACATGTTGCCGCCGAAGGTGTGGTTCCAGGGCAGCCAGTCAATCAGCACCGGCGGCTCGTCGGTCACGAAGCCCCAGCCTTTCGCCGCCATCACCTGGTTGGAACACAGCATCCGGTGAGTGTTGATCACCCCCTTCGGCATGCCGGTCGAGCCCGAGGTGAACAGGATCTTCGCAATATCGTCCGGCCCGGGCGACGCCGCCGGGACAGTATCGGTTCCGATCAGTCCGGTGACGTCGGAAGCGGTGAGGAGCGGCAGGTCGCCGCCGATCTTCGCGATCGCCTTCCGGAACGGCTCTCGCGCCTCGACATAGATGCCGCCCGGCGTCACCAGCCCGGCGATGTGCGCGATCTTGGCAAGATCCGTGCTCATCAGGCTGTAGGCGGGTGAAACCGGCACCGCCGGGATGCCGGCCAGCATGGCCCCGAAACTCGCCAGCGCGTGGCCGATGCTGTTGCCCGAGAGCAGCACCAGCGGCCTTTCCGCCGACAGTCCCATCTCCAGCAGCCGTGCGCCGACGGTGTTGGCCCGGCGCAGGAAATCGGCATAGGTGACCGACTGCCAGTCGCCCTCGCCGCGGTACTTCATGAACGGGGTGTCCGGACGCTCGGCCGCCTGCCGCCTGAGCACCTCGCCCACCGAATCCGGCACCGGACCGAGCGGTTCCGGCGAGCGGAGGACGAAGCCGCCATCGGGCATCATTTCCCGCTCGGCGCGCTGCGGCAGCATCTTCTTGGCGATGGCGTTCATCGGTCGGTCTCCCCGGATCCGCGGGCAAACTGCCCCAGTCCCCTCGGCCGATCAATACGCTGCAGCAATGGTTGCGCGGCGATCGGCTGTTTCCCTTTGGCCGGAAATCGCCTATGTCACGCCCCGCATGCGGCGGGCTGTCCGCCGCCAACAGGAGCAGGAGCGATGAGCGAGTATTCGGAGAAGAAGATCAGGGTCGGCATTCTGGGCGCCAGCGGTTACACCGGCGGCGATCTGGTTCGACTGCTGGTCCGACATCCTCATACCGACATCGTCTTCATGACCGCCGACCGCCATGCCGGCAAGCAGATGGACACGGTCTTCCCGCACCTGTTCGGGCTGGAACTGCCGCCGCTGATCTCGGTCGAGGAGATCGAGTGGCCGGCAGTCGATGTCGACGTCGTCTTCTGCTGCCTGCCGCACGGCACCACGCAGAACATCGTCAAGCAGATCCTGACCGAGAATGACAGCATCCGCGTCGTCGACCTGTCGGCGGACTTCCGGCTGGACGACGTCAACACCTATGCCGAATGGTACGGCCACGAGCATTACGCGACCGAGATCCAGCCGATGGCGGTCTATGGCCTGCCCGAATATTACCGCGAGCGGGTCGCCGGATCGCGGCTGGTGGCCAATCCGGGCTGTTATCCGACGGCAGCGCTGCTGGGTCTGCTGCCGCTGGTCGAGGCCGGGCAGATCGACATTGCCGACGTCATCATCGACGCCAAATCGGGTGTCTCGGGTGCGGGCCGCGGACTGAAGGAGAACCTGCTGTTCTGCGAGGCCGGCGAAGGCATCGCCCCCTATTCGATCGCCGCGCACCGTCACGCGCCGGAGATCGAGCAGGAAATCTCGAAACATGCCGGCGGCGCCGAAGCGCATGTGAACTTCACCCCGCACCTGATCCCGATGAACCGGGGCGAGCTGTGCAGTTGCTATGTCCGCATGACCGGCGGCGCGACAGTGGCCGATCTGCGCCAGACCTTCGAGGCACGCTTCGCCGCCGAGCCCTTCGTCACCATCGTGCCCGAGGGCGTGCATCCGGCGACGCGCCATGTGCGCGGGTCCAACTACTGCCTGGTCGGCGTGTTCCAGGACCGGATCCCGAACCGGGCGATCATCATCGCGGTGATCGACAACCTGGTGAAGGGATCGTCCGGCGAAGCCATCCAGAACATGAACCTGATGTTCGGCATTCAGGAGACAGTGGGCCTGGAACAGGCGCCGCTATTCCCCTGAGGTCTCGCCGTCCGGCACGACGGTGATCCGCCAGAACGATACTTCCGAGGCGATGCCCTTGACCTCTGCGCCTTCGCGCACGGCGCCAAGGGCATCCGCCGTCGGGCGCACCGTCGGGTCTTCGCGCATGGCGTCCGAGATGACGATGTCGCCGCCGCGCGACTGATCCTCCAGCCGCGCCGCCAGGTTCGAGGTCTGGCCGAAATAGTCCAGCCGTCCGTTCAGGGTGACCGCCAGCGCCGGTCCACAGTGAATCCCTGTCCGGAGCACGAGCCCGCTGCCTTCCCGCAGGTTGAAACCGTCGATGCCCTTCTGGATATCAAGGGCTGCGGCCAGCGCCTGTTTCGGTTCACTGAAAGCCGCGAGCACGGCGTCGCCCATGGTCTTCACGACACCCCCGTCGTGTCGGCGGACGATCCCGGCGATCCAGGCGAAATGCGCCCGGATCGTTGCGTAGGCGACGGCATCCCCTTCCCGGTCGAACAGGGCCGTGGAATCCAGCAGATCGGTGAACATCAGCGTCACGTGACTGACGCCGGCGCTGTCGCCGGGACGAAGGCTCTGCGCGGCGCAGAGGTCCCTGAAGGCCTGCAGCGTCGTCGCCCGCGCCGCCGTCAGCGCATCCTCGGCCCAGTCACGGCGCTCGATCACCGCATAGCGTACGCCGCGGTCCAGATTGCCGAAGGTCAGTTGCCCGGCCGCCGCGGGCTGCCCGGTCCGCACATCGTCCTCGTCCAGGATGACTTCCGGCGCGGCCTCGCCGTCGTGCTCGAATTCTGCATAGGGGCCACCGCGCAGGTCGCGGGCGCGGTAGGGACCCATCGGCAGCCGCCCCGGCCAGTCACGCTTCGCTCCAGGATCCAGTCTGACCTGCGCCAGCACATGCGGCGTGGTCATCGGCCCGCCGAGGCAGTACTCGCCGTCATAGACCGGTCGCAGGGCGTGTGAAGGCGTGAAAGTCAGCTCGACATTGCGGTCGAAATCGCGCTCGTAGTCGATCTGGCAGGACACGCAGTGCGCTTCGCTGGGAAGCTGGTCGAGCCCGTCCACGGCGACCTTCGCGCCGCGACAGCGTGGGCACAGCAGATCCCAGCGCTGTTGCAGCAGGCCCACGCGCACTGCCTGCAGCATGGCCTCCACCATGTCGCGCTGCACCACGTCCAGCGTCCGCGCCAGTTCGAGGGGCCGGATGCGGACAAGATCGACCTCCTGCGCCGCCAGCACCCAGTCGACGATCCGCTGCGCCAGGCCATGGCCGTAGGGCGTGTCCTCCATCTGCCGGATCATGGCGTCGATGCGGACCTGTTCGGCGGGGCCGGGCCGGAATGGCGCGACACTGTAAGGAACGCTGCTGACGCCCTCGGCCCACTTCGCCACCTGACCGCAGAGCGCGGCAAAATCCTTTCCGGCCTTGGGGAAGAAGCCCGTGTTGAGGATCAGATGCCCCAGCGCCGTGCGGCCGGTCGCACCGACCTCGTAGCGGCAGATGCAGCCACCATCCGCCGTCGGCTCGAACTCGACCATGGCGCCGATGGTGCGGAACGGCCCCTTGCTGAACTCCCGCCAGTGCCAGAACCATTGCCCGTAGACCCACTCGACCGGGAACTCCTCCCATTCCATCTGCACGCCGGAGAAGTTGCCGCTGGCGAACAGGCGAACGGCCCCATCTTCCTGTTCGACCTCACGGATGGTGTGTTTGGGAAAGCCGGCGGCCTCGTTGAAGCGGGCGGTGTCGGCCAGGGCCGGCCAGACGGTCTCGACCGGATGCTCAAAACGGTACTGGAAGCTGCGCTTGTAGGTGCGTGGCATGAAGGGGCCTGCCGCCTGTTCCGGACCTTCTACGGGATACCGCGGTGGCGGATCAGTCCGACCGCCGCATCTTTTCCAGGATGAAGCCCTCGGCCTCGCCCCGGCGGGTGGTGGCGTGGAGTTCGCCGGTCAGGCCCCGCCCCTCCATGTTAGCCCGCGCAACGCCGACGATGGCGGGATAGGCGTCATCACGGGTCACCGTGACGCCGTAGAACTCCGTGATGCCATTCTCCAGCAGGTAGGAGTCCAGCTTCTGGATGTCATCGAAACTGAATCTGTTCTCGTGCCCTGCCCGGTTGTCCAGGATGCAGAAGAACTGTCCCGGACCATTGATGCCGACTGTCTTGCGGTAAAGGGGGAACCGCTGCGCCAGGGAGATCGGGCCGGTGACGGTGATGTCGTGCAGCACCTTGCCCTCCAGCCGCAGGCTGCGCAGGTGATAGGATGGCAGATCGCCCTCGAACAGAAGCTCGACACCTTCGGCGTTCAACAGGGACCGGTCTTGCTGCATGGGCTGCGACTCCGTCTGGAGATGCCTTGCTCAACTGGCCATCACAGCCGCACTCGACAGGCATGAAAACTAGTGCCAATGGCGCAACGGTTCAAGCGGACCGGCTCCGTACGGCGTATCACTCGCCGATCATCCGCTCCAGCGCTTCCAGCCGGTCGGCTTCTGCCGCTGGCTTGTCCCAGCGGATGCGGCTGATGCGGGGGAAGCGCATGGCGACGCCGGACTTGTGCCGGGTCGAGCGATGGATGCCGTCGAAGGCGACTTCGAGGACCAGCTTCTGTTCGACCGCCCGAACCGGGCCGTAGCGGTCGACGGTATGGTTGCGGACAAACTTGTCCAGTTCCGCCAGTTCGGCATCGGTGAAACCGAAATAGGCCTTGCCGACGGGCACGATCTCCGCTCCCTCCTCGCCGTCCCGCCAGGCGCCGAAGGTGAAGTCGGAATACAAGGACGAGCGCTTGCCATGGCCCCGCTGCGCGTACATCAGCACGCAGTCGGCCACCATCGGATCGCGCTTCCACTTGAACCACAGGCCCTTCGGACGGCCGGCGCGATAGGTGCTGTCGCCGCGTTTCAGCATCAGCCCCTCGATCGCCGGATGCGGCGGCGCGGCCCTCAGACGGTCGAGTTCATCGGCATCGCCGAACGGCACAAGCGGCGACAGGTCGAGACGCGGATCTCGGTTGGCCGCATACCATGACTCCAGCCGCTTGCGGCGCGCGTCGAAGGGCAGGTCGCGCAGATCTGCCGCGCCGTCGAAGAGCAGGTCGTAGAGGCGAATGCCGGCGGGAAACTCGGCCATTCGCTTCGCCGTCACCGTCTTGCGGTTCAACCGCTGCTGCAGTTCGTTGAAGCTCCCGACCTCACCATCGCGCAGGACCAGCAACTCGCCATCAGCGACCGCGTGCCCCGCCAGCCCTTCCGTCAGGTCCGGGAAGGCGCCGGAGATGTCGTCTCCCGTGCGGGAAAACAGCTTCGCCTCGCCCTCCCGAAGCGCCAGTTGAACGCGGATTCCGTCCCACTTCCACTCGGCGCGGAAGGCTTCGGGATCGAGCCCCTCGCGGTCCCCTTCATCAAGCGGATGCGCCAGCATCAGCGGGCGGAAGACCAGCGCATCTTCCAGCGAGGGCCGCGCCGTGCGCCCCTCGACCCAGTCGAACAGTGGCTGATAGGGCGGTTCCAGCGCGTGCCAGACTTCCTCTATTTCATCGACGCCAGGCTCGCCGAGTTCGGCCAGCGCCATGCGCGCCAGCCGCGCCGAGACACCGACGCGCAGGCCGCCGGTGATCAGTTTCAGCAGCGCCCAGCGTCCGTCCGCCCCCAGCCCGTCGAGCCATCCGGAAACCAGGCCGGGAACCTCCTTCCGCTTCGCCGCATTCAACGCCCCGATCACCTGAGACAGCGGCGGCGGCTGGGTTTCCACGCCCGGATCCGGCCAGATCAGCGCCGTGGTCTCGGCCAGATCGCCGACATAGTCGTAGGACATGCGGAACAGTTCCGCGTCGCTGCGCGCGGCGGCGAGTTCCCGGATCATCGCGGGCTTCGCGGTCTTCAGGTCCAGTTCGCCCGCCAGCGCCGCCAGGGCGAAGCCCCGGTCCGGGTCGGGCGTCTCGGCCAGATAGTCGCGGATCAGCGCGACCTTCATGTTGCGCGAACGCACATGGCTGAGCCGGTCGAGCAGGGCGGCGAAGGCTTTCATGCCGCATCATACGCCATGCGCACGACGGCGGTTCGCCGCAAGCTCAGGCGGCTTCGCGCTTGCGATAGATGCCGATCAGGTTGGCCGAAAGGACCACCTCGTCCTTCTGGTTGATCACCTCGGTCCGCCAGATGGCCGAGCCCCGATCCGGCTTCGATCGCGACGGCGTCTTCTGGATGCAGGTGGCCCGGACATGGATGGTGTCGCCCGGAAACAGCGGCTTGCGCCATTGCAAGTCATCGAAGCCGGGCGAGCCCATGGAATAGTCCGATTTCCAGGCGTCCATCTGCAGCCGCATCATCAGCGACGCCGTATGCCAGCCGCTGGCGCAGAGCCCGCCGAAGACGGTGTTCTTCGCGCCCTCCGGGTCCAGATGAAACACCTGCGGATCGAACTCCCGCGAGAACTCGACCATCTCGTCCTGGGTGACCGTCCGGCTCGCCGTCTCCCGCGACTGGCCAACCTCGATGTCCTCGAATGCGCCTGTCATCTACTTGCTCGCTTCATTTGGTATCGGATCATCGGATGTCAGGCTTCGGCCACGGAAGAAACGTCCGAACCATCCGCGTTCATCACGCTTGAGTTCGGGATTGTTCGCCTCCAACGCCTTCATGTTGCGCGAGATGATTCTATTTTTGGAAAAAATCTTCCTGCAGAAAAGAACAAAAACTACAAGCCAAACCAGAGTTATTGCTGACTTCTCGATTTCATATCCAAGCATCGAGAAATCTTCAGCAACAAAAACTACAATCATATTGAACCACATTAGGAAATTGAATTGCAGATATGAACTTGTGTGCAAGCATCTCAGGGTATCGTAAAGGATTTGATCGGTCGGCATAGTCACCGGCTGCCCGGCCTCATTGTCTTCGAACGCGCCTGTCATTTGCCGTTCCCCATTCTGTCATCCCGGACCTGTTCCGGGATCGGGCTGAACCAGCCATTTCCTGATATCCGCACAACTGCGGTGGCCCAATGTTGCGCCCCGGGTCAGCGCTACGCTCCGCCCGGGATCACAGCAGAGACGGCGTGATCACTGCTTCCGCCCCACGATGAACTTGAGCCCCTCCGGGCCGACATCCTCGGTGTGCATGCAGCCCTTGGCCATGGTGAGCACGTCGCCGGGCCGGCAGGTCTCGACCTTGCCGTCATAGCCCAGCGTGATCTCGCCCTCGATGACCATGGCGCGGACCTCGAAGTCATGGGCGTGGGCGTCGTTGTGGCAGCCCGGCTCCATTTCCTTGACGCCGGCATTCTCGAAACCGTCGCGGGCGAGTTCCGCCTCGAAGGTCGCTCTGTCCATTTGCTGCTATCTCCCCTTGCCTGCAGTCCTCGGGCTCGACCCGAGGACCTGTGTCGCGGCGTAGCCTCAATCAACGCCCGTCACGGACCCTCGGGTCAAGCCCGAGGGATGCAGACCCGGCAGCCGATCAACGCTCACAGGCGCTGTCGCGTTCGTCATGGCCCAGCGTGTCGAGATTGTTGGTCTTGTGCAAGAAGCCCTCGACCGGGGCGCGTTCCACGACCCAGTTGTGGGTGGCGAGCAGTACCGGTTGCCTCAACTGCCCGTCCCACGGCCGGAAGTTCAGTCGGTTGCCCTTGAAACCGTCCAGCACAAGGTCCGGACCGGTGATGTAGTCGCGGAGCGCCGCAAAATCGGCCTGACCGGTACGCTGCACCGCCTCGGCCACTGTCTTCACCGCCAGCCAGGCGGCCCAGTCCACATCGCGCATCGGCCGTCCGGCATTCTGCTGAAAGCGGCTTTCGAGCTGCGGCGCGCCGTGGCGTTCCCACGCCCAGTGCCAGGCCAGCGGGGCCAGCCCCTCGGCGCCGACAATGGGCCGGGCGTCACGGATCCGGTAATTCAGGTTGCGGGCGAACTCGCCGTCGGTGTCCATCACCACCACCGCGTCGTAGTCGGCGCCCGAGGTCAACAGGACGGGGTTGTTCTGTTCCCGGATCCGGGGATCGTTGGAGAGGACGAAGTCGCGTTCGGCGTCGATATCCAGGCCAAAGCGGCCGGCCGTCCGGCGGAAGGCATCGGCCCATGCCTTGTCCTCGTCCAGCGGCCCCGTCAGCAACAGCACCTCGGTCCAGCGTTTGAACACCAGATACTGGCCCAGCGCGTCGGCCAGCATCGCGTGGCTGGGCATGATATGCAGCAGGTTCGGCTGACAGGCCGCCCCGCGCAGAAGATCGGAACGCGACGAGACGTTGAACAGCAGCACATTGTCGCCGCGAAGCGCCTGGGTCGCCTCCGCCATCACGTCTGACGGCAGGTCGAGCAGGAAGAAGCGGATGCCCCTTTCCGCCACCATCTGCCGGATCGTGTCGGCGACCGCAGACGGTTTCGACACACGTTCCCGGTCGAGATCGAAGGCCACGCCGGCCGCCGCGCCGTGCCACTTCACTTCCTCCAGCGCCACCTTCGCACCGTCCCACGGCCGGCCCAGCGGCTGCATCAGATACTGCGCAAAGGTCCGGGACTTGCCGTAGGTCCGGTCCTTCTTCAACTGCACATGGCCGATGGTCAGCGTGGTTTCCGCCAGAGCGACGGCGGGAATGAACAGACAGGCCAGCAGCAGAGCGCAGATCGCAAATGTCATCTTCGGCCGAAGCGCGGATCCCGGGGCAATTCCGGCACGACGGAGAAAGCCGGCCAGCCGGGCGAGCACCGGAATCGCCCGAACCGCCCCGTTCCTGCCAGTCACCGGCCTCGGATCGGGAAGGGACTGTACCCTCACCCGGCTCACCGCGAATGACGGGTCACCGCCACATCCGGCGCCGTGCGAGGGCAGGTTCCGGAAGGGGTCACGGCTCATCGGTCTTCCGGAGTCCAGGGGATTGTCACCGGGTCCGGCTCGATCTCCACCAGGAAATCCGGCGAGGCGAGGCAGGAGACGCCGATCCAGGTAGCTGCCGGCGGGACGTTGCCGAACACCGCCTTCAGGCCGCGGGTGACGGCTTCGTGGTCACCGATATGGCTGTCGACGATGTAGATGCGCAGGCTCATCACGTCCGCGAGCCGCGCCCCGGCCTGCCGCAGCGCCTTCTCCACATTGCGCAGGCTCTCGATCACCTGGCTCTCCAGATCGCCGGTGCCGGCCAGCTTCCGGTCCGGCCCCCAGGCCACCTGACCCGAGACGTGAATGTGACGCCACGGACCGGCATCGCGCCAGACGATCTGCGAGAACCCCGTCGGGCCGCTGTCGAACAGATTGGACGGGTTGAGGCGGGTGACCTTCATCAGTTCTCCATCAGCGTGAAGATCATGTCGGCGCCCTGATCACGCACGGGAATGAGCGCCTGATACTCCTTGCTGTTGTACCAGCCGCGCGCGGTGTCGGCGTCGGGGAAGTGGATCAGCGCGAAGACGTTGTAATGCGCATTGCCCGACAGCACCTCGGCCACCGGCGCGCGCATCATGAACTTGCCGCCATGCTTGGCGACAGTGTCCGGCGCCTTGGCGGCGTATTCCGACAGTTTCTCGCGATCCTTCACGCGGATCGTGACAGCGACATGAGCAGGCATGGCTGGATCCCTCCCCTAGTGACTTTCGCGCGGCACTGGCGCGCCGGAGCCGCCGGACAGGAAGTTGAGGTCGCAGCCCTCATGCGCCTGGGTGACGGTGTCGTGGTAGAGCTTGACCCAGCCGCGCTCGGACGGCGGCGGCGGCGGTGTCCAGGCGGCCTTGCGCTTCGCCATCTCCTCGTCGGAGATGTCGAGATGCAGGCGGCGGTTCTCGACGTCCAGCTCGATCATGTCGCCGGTCCGCACCAGCGCCAGCGGACCGCCGGCGGCGCTCTCCGGGCTGACATGCAGCACCACCGCGCCATAGGCCGTGCCCGACATGCGCGCGTCCGAGATGCGGACCATGTCGGTGATGCCCTTCTTCAGGATCTTCGCCGGCAGCGGGAAGTTGCCGACCTCCGGCATGCCCGGATAGCCCTTCGGCCCGGCGCCCTTCAGCACCATGACGCAGGTCTCGTCGATATCCAGATCGTCGTTCTCGACCTCGCGGCGGAGTTCCTCGATATCCTCGAACACGACCGCCCGGCCGCGATGCTTCAGAAGCGAAGGCGTCGCCGCCGACGGCTTGATGACCGCGCCATTGGGACACAGGTTGCCCTTCAGGACGGCCAGACCGACATCCTTGTTGATGGGATTGTCGAAGGTGCGGATGACCTCCTCGTTGAAGTTCCGCGCATCCTTCGAGTTCTCTGTCAGGGACTGGCCGTTCACGGTGACCACGTCCTCATGCAGCAGACCCTTTTCGGCCAGCGCCCGGATCACCACTGGCAGGCCGCCGGCATAGTAGTAATCCTCCATCAGGTACTGCCCGTTCGGACGCAGGTTCACCAGCAGCGGCACGCCGCGCGCCAGTTCGTCGAAATCCTCCACCGTCAGCTTCACGCCCAGCCGGCCGGCCATGGCGATCAGGTGGATGATGGCGTTGGTCGAACCGCCGATGGCGGCGTTGATGCGGACAGCGTTCTCGAAGGCCTTGCGGGTCATGACCTTCGACATCTTCAAGTCCTCGCGCACCATCTCGACGATGCGGCGGCCGGCCAGATGGCTGACGCGGTAGCGGTTGGCGTCCACAGCCGGGATCGCCGACGCGCCCGGCAGCGTCATGCCGAGCGACTCGGTCATCGAGGCCATGGTGGAGGCCGTACCCATGGTCATGCAGTGCCCGTTGGAGCGGGACATGCAGTTCTCGGCTTCCATGAAGTCTTCCAGCGTCATCTTGCCGGCGCGGACATCCTCGCTGAACCGCCAGACGTCGGTACCCGAGCCGATGTCCTGACCCTGGAACTTGCCGTTCAGCATCGGGCCGGAGGTGATCACCAGGGTCGGCAGGTCGCAGGACGCGGCGCCCATCAGCATGGCCGGCTGTGTCTTGTCGCAGCCCGACAGCAGCACGATGCCGTCCAGCGGATAGGCGCGGATGCTTTCTTCGACATCCATCGCCATCAGGTTGCGGAACAGCATCGTCGTGGGCCGCATGAGCGTCTCGCCCAGCGACATGACCGGGAATTCCAGCGAGAAGCCGCCAGCCTCGTAGACGCCGCGCTTCACCCGCTCGGCGACATCGCGCAGATGCGCGTTGCAGGGCGTCAGCTCCGACCAGGAATTGCAGATGCCGATGACCGGGCGGCCATCGAACTGGTCATGCGGCCGGCCCTGATTCTTCATCCATGAGCGGTGGTTGAAGCCGTCCTTCGACCCGGCGCCAAACCATTCCGTGCTGCGGTATTTCTTCTTCTCGTCGCTCATGTGGCGAACCCTCCCCAGGTGCTTTTGGCCGAGACTACGTTGCCGGACCCGCAGCGGCAATGTCAGTCGTGATTGGCGCAGAAATGCGGCCGCGCGTAGACTTCGCCCATGCGTAGCGTTCCATCAGTCCTGCTTGTCCTCGGGCTGCTTGCCGCCCTGCCGGCCTCGGCCAGTGACCTCTTGCGGCTGTTGCCGGGTGGCCAGACCGGCGGCACTTCCTTCGATCATCTGAAGCGACTGGACGACCAGAGGCGGCTGCCCGGACTGAGGCATCAGAGCCAGATGTCCCGGCACAAGGCGCGGCGCGACTTCAACCGCTCCCAGGCCGAACGGGCGCTGTCGGCCGTACCTTCTATGGGGCCGGCGGACAGGACGCAGGCGACCCTGATCCGGCCGACGGTCTTCAGCTACACAGCGGCGCTGCAGTCCGTGCTGCAGATCGCCCGCGGCGACCGGGTGATCTTCCGCACATCGGCGAGAAGCGGGTTTCTGGAACTGGAGCGCATCACCTCATCGGGCGACCGGACCTGCCGCCATTTCCGGCAGGAAGTCCGGACGCCGAACGGCGCGGAGATCAGCTACGGCTCGGCCTGCCGCATGCGCGGCGGGCAGTGGCGCTACGAATTCAGTTCGTGAGGAACTGACCAAGGCTGTTGCGGATTTCCTCTTCCAGCCGCTGATCGAGATCGCGGCCCATTTCCTCGACAAACTTGATGAGCAATGCGTCGCGCTCATCAAGGGTCAGGTCCTCGCGGGCGGTCTGGCTGCGGGTGACGACCGCGGTGGCGAAACCCTGACCGCGCGCATTCTCGATATCCATCCGGATCTCGATGCGCCCGTCATAGCGGGTATCGACCTGACTCTTGAACAGGCCGCTCAGCCCCTCGTCCTTCTTCAACCGGGTCTGCGTGATGCTGGCGTCCAAGATCGAAAAGCGAGCCAGTCCGTTCGCCCCGCCGGCGACCAGCCGGTCACGGGCCCAGCGCCCGGCGATGCGGGCCGGCGGATTGGCCAGCAGGTGTTCGACATTGGGGTCGCTTCCCTTCGAGACGAAGGGCTGCTGCACATCGATGCTGGCAACGTTGAAGACGATTTTCGGCCGATGGGCGAAGGTAAGCTGCGGTATCTCGGATTTCGGCTCCGGCGGCGGCTTGCCCGCGCAGGCCGCCAGAATGGCCGCGCCGCCCGTGATCAGGAACATCCGCCGTGTCGTCGCCATCAGTCGTCTCCCGTCAGTTCCTCCGGCTGGAAACCGTAGGATCGCGAACAGAATTTGCAGGTCACGGTGACCTTACCTGATTCGTCGATCAGTTCGGCGACTTCGGCGCGCGGGAAGCGCTGCACCACCTCGACCACGCGATCCGCGGTACAGGTGCACTGGTCGATCAGCGGTTCGGCGTCATGCGCCCAGACGCCGTCCTCGTGGAACAGCCGGAACAGCAGGTCGCGCGGCGGCAGGCTGATATCCAGCAGTTCCTGCGGCTTGATCGTGCGCGCCAGATGCTCGGCCGTGTTCCAGTCCTCGGCGGCCTTGTCCTCGTCCGGGTCCTTCGGCAGCGACTGCAGCAGGATGCCGCCGGCGCGCCAGCGCCCGTCGGGGCCATGGCCGCATACGGCCCGGACCAGCGTCGGCACCTGCTCGGACTGGCGGAAATAGTGCTCCACGCAGCCGGAGAGATCGTCGCCATGCAGGTCGACCACGCCCTGATATCGCTGGTCGTCCTCCTCCCGGTCGATGGTCAGCGACATGTAGCCCTTGCCCAGCAGGCTGCCCCGGTCGGCGACATCCTCCTTCAGCCGGACATAGCCGCGCAGGTTGCCCCGGTTGCGGTAGTCGCAGACGATCAGGCCGGCAGGGCCATTGCCCTCGGTCTGCAGGGTGAAGATGCCGTCGAAGTTCAGCGCGCTGCCGGTCATGGACGCCAGCGCCAACGCCTCGCCCAGCAGGGCGGCGGGCGCCGGCGCCAGTTCGTGCCGGCTGATGATGTCGTGCGCGACGCCGCCCAGACGCACAAGACGGCCGCGGATCTCACGGCCGTTCAGGTGGAAGGGCTGAATCAGATTGTCGGTTTCAGACAATGGTTCAACACGCCTTTCTGGGCATGAACACGGTTTTCCGCCTGCTGGAAGACCACGGACTGCGGACCGTCGATGACATCGGGCGTCACTTCCTCGCCGCGATGCGCGGGCAGGCAGTGCATGAAGATGGCGTCCTCGCGGGCGCAGGCCATCAGCTTGCTGTCCACCTGATAGGGCGCCAGGCGATTGTGGCGGTCGGAGGCGTCATCGCCCATGGAAACCCAGGTGTCGGTGACCACGCAGTCAGCGCCGTCGACCGCCGCGTGGGGGTCATAGGTCAGCAGTACGTCCGCGCCGGCGGCCTGGGCCGCCTTCAGCACCGCCGGGTCGGGCTCCAGCCCTTCCGGGCAGGCCAGACGCAGGCGGTAACCGAACTTGGCCGCGCCCTCGATCCAGCTGTTGGCCATGTTGTTGCCATCACCGACCCAGGCCACGATCTGCCCGTCGACCGAGCCGCGATGCTCCTCGATGGTCATCAGGTCGGCCATGAGCTGGCAGGGATGCCCGGAATCCGAGAGGCCATTGATCACAGGCACCGAAGCGTTGGCGGCCAGTTCGTCCAGGTTCGCCTGAGCGAAGGTGCGCAACATGATGGCGTCGCAATAGCCCGACAGCACACGCGCGGTATCGGCCACGGTCTCGCCCCGGCCAAGCTGCAGCTCGCCGGCGTTCAGGATCGTGGTCTGCCCGCCGAGCTGGCGCATGGCCGCGTCGAAGGAGACGCGCGTGCGGGTCGAGGGCTTCTCGAAGATCATCGCCAGCAGGCGGCCTTCCATCGGGTTGTCGGCGTCGACGCGCGCCTTGGGCCAGCCCGCGCGGGCCTCCTTGCGGGCGTGGGAATCCTCCAGAATCCGCCTGAGCGCTTCCTCCGGCGTGTTCTGGATCGACAGGAAATGCACGGCAGCGGTCATGCCTCCGTCACTCCGCCGGCCATGGCGGCGCAGGCCGCCTCGACGGCCCCCAGCCCCTCCTCGATCTCAGCGTCCGTGACGTTCAGCGGCGGCATCAGCCGCACAACATTGTCGCCGGCGGGCACGGACAGCAGGTTCTGCTCGCGCATCGCCGCGACCAGATCGAGATTGGTCACCACGCATTCCAGACCCAGCAGCAGGCCGGATCCACGGATCTGTTTCACCACCGACGGATAGCGATCGACGATCGCCGCCAGCCCCTGCTTGAAGCGGCTGGAGACCTCGTTCACCCGGTCCATGAACCCTTCGGACAGCACCTCGTCGGTCACGGCGTTGCCCGCCGCCATGGCGAGCAGGTTGCCGCCATAGGTGGTGCCGTGTGAACCGGCGGTCATGCCCTTGGCGGCGTCGGCCGTCGCCAGGAACGCGCCCAGCGGAAAGCCGCCGCCAATGCCCTTGGCGACGCCCATGACGTCGGGTGCGATATCTGTCCACTGGTGCGCGAACAGCTTGCCAGTCCGGCCCATGCCGCACTGGACTTCGTCCATCAGCAGCAGCAGTCCATGCTTGTCGCAGAGCTGACGCAGTCCGGTGAGGAAGGCGCGGCTGGCCTCGCGGATGCCGCCCTCGCCCTGGATCGGCTCGATCAAGATGGCGGCGGTCTCGGCCGTGATCGCGGCTTCCGCGGCCTTCAGATCGCCGAACGGAACCTGATCGAAACCGTCGGTCTTCGGGCCGAAGCCGGCCAGGATCTTCGCCTGACCGCCGGCCGCCATCGTGGCCAGCGTCCGCCCGTGGAATGCGCCCTCGAATGTGATGACGCGGTAACGTTCGGGATTGCCATTGGCGCTGTGATACTTGCGGGCCGTCTTGATGCAGCCCTCCATCGCCTCCGCGCCCGAATTGCAGAAGAAGACCAGGTCCGCGAAGCTGTTGGCGCAGAGCTTCTCGGCCAGCTTCTTCTGTCCCTCGATCTGATAGAGGTTGGAGACGTGCCAGAGCTTGCCGGCCTGTTCCTGCACGGCGGCCACCAGTTTCGGATGGCTGTGGCCCAGCAGGTTCACCGCGATGCCGGAACCGAAGTCGAGAAAACGTCGCCCGTCAGCCGTGTAGAGATACGCGCCTTCCCCCTTCTCGAAGGAGAGGTCAATCCGGGCATAGGTCGGCATAACGGCTTCGGTCATTTTCGCCTCCAACGGCGTCTCTGGTTGTCAGGATGAAATTGTCTGACGGTCCTCCCCATTTCCCGCTCGGCGGCGGGAAAGGGCGGGGGTTTAAGGGGCGGATGCCCCTTGGTCAAGCTTTGGTGAGAAAGCCTGCGGGGCTCAGTCCTTGAGGTTGTAGCCTCGTCGGATCAGAGCATAGGCCCAGAAGGACAGCACCGCATTGCACGCCGTCAGCACCGCCGCTCCGGTCCAAAGCGGCGTGTCGCCCTGCCCGACTATGGCATGGCGAAAACCATCAATGGCGTAAAAGAACGGGTTCACGTGCGCGATCGCCTGTGCAAATTCCGGCAGACGCTGGATCGAATAGAAGGTGCCGGAGAGAAACGCAAGCGGCGTGATGACGAAGTTGGTGATGAACGCCATGTGGTCGAACTTGTCGGCCCAGAGCCCGGTCAGCACACCCAGCAGCCCCAGCATCCAGGACGCCAGGAAGACGAACGCCACGGCCCAGCCCAGCGAGACGAACGGCAGGTCGACGAAGAAGGACATCGCCACCAGCACGGTGACCGCGACCGCGAAGCCCCGCGTGATCGAAGCGCCGCAATAGGCCGTCAGCATCTCGCCTGCGCTGAGCGGCGGCATCAGCAGATCGACGATGTTGCCCTGGATCTTGGAGATCAGCAGCGCCGAGGACGCGTTCTGGAAGGCGTTCTGCGTCACCGCCATCATCACCAGCCCCGGGGCCAGGAAGACCTCGAACGGCACGCCGTTGACCGCCCCCCGGTCCTCGCCCAGCGCAAGCTGGAAGATCGCCAGGAACAGCAGCGTCGTGATGATCGGCGCGAAGATGGTCTGGCCGGCGACCTTCAGGAACCGCTGCACTTCCTTGGCGTACAGGGTCCACAGGCCGATCCAGTTGATCGCGCCAACATGACGGGGCGTCGGATACATGAAGATCCCGGTTCGGGTTGCGTTGGGGCGACAGTTAGAGCTTGACCGGCATCGCGGCAAGCCCGACGGGGCGGATGTCCGTCATGCGCGCTCGAAACCGCGGCTGACCTCGTAGTCGGTGACGACCCGGTCGTAGTCCTCCAGTTCCCATTCCGCGGCGCGGACATAGTGGTTCACCACGTCGTCGCCGAACGCCGCGCGCAGCATCGCCGACTGCTTCATCAGCATCGCCGCCTCCAGCAGGCTGCCCGGGATGCGGCGCGCGCCCTGCGCCTCGTAGGCGTTGCCCTCGAATTCCTTCTCCAGCACCAGTTCCTGCTCGATCCCGGCGATCCCCGCGGCGATCTGGCTGGCCAGGGCGAGATACGGATTCAGGTCCGAGCCGCCGATCCGGTTCTCGATCCGGATGGCCCCGGTACCCGCCCCGGCGATGCGGTAGCCGGTGGTCCGGTTGTCCGTCGCCCAGACCGCGCGGGTCGGCGCGAAGGTGTCCGCGGCGAAGCGCTTGTAGGAATTCACGTAGGGGGCGAGGAAATAGGTGACCTCGGCCGAGTGCTCCAGCAGCCCGGCCAGGTAGTGCCGCATCAGCCGCGACATGCCGTGCACCGCCGCCGGTTCGTGAAACACCGCCGCGCCATCGTCGATATCGGTCAGCGACTGATGGATATGACTGGACGACCCGGCATAGCCTTGATGCCACTTGGCCAGGAAAGTGACGGCGCGCCCGTTCTGCCAGGCGATTTCCTTCACCGCGTTCTTGGTGATGACGTGATTGTCGGCGGTATCCAGTGCATCGGAATAGCGGACATTGATCTCGCCCTGTCCCGCGTCGGCCTCGCCCTTCGAGTTCTCCACCGGCACCCCGGCGCCGAACAGGCCGTTACGGACCGCGCGCATCACCCCTTCCTCCCGTGTGGTCTGGAAGATGTGATAGTCCTCGTTGTAGGGGCTGATGGTGGTCATGCCGCGGTAACCGGCATCGCGCAGTTCGTCGAAGCTCTCCCGGAACATGAAATATTCCAGCTCGGTCGCGACCATGGCGCGGAAACCCAGCGCCTCTAGCCGCTTCACCTGCTTCTTCAGAACCGCTCTCGGGCTGTGCGGAACCTCGGCCTCGCCGTGATGGTCCAGCACGTCGCATAGCACCAGCGCCGTTGCTGGCAGCCACGGGATCAGCCGCAGCGTCGACAGGTCGGGCCGCATGACATGGTCGCCATAGCCCTTCTCCCAGCCCGCCGCCGGATAGCCCGGCACCGTCGCCATCTCCATGTCGGTGGCGATCAGGTAGTTGCAGCTATGCGTCTCTTCCCAGGCGCTATCGACGAAGTGCTGGGCATGAAAGCGCTTACCGGCCAGCCGCCCCTGCATGTCGGTCTGGGCGGCGATCACCGTGTCGATCTCGCCCGCCGCGACGCGGGCCTTCAGTTCCTCGAAGCTCAGATTGCCTGGCATCAGTCCTCCACCTCGAAGCGCCAGTTGTCGCCGTGGGCCACGAAGTGTCCGGCGGTTGGCGGCGCGAAGTGGGTGCCGAAGACCAGCACCCCGTTGCCTTCGTGGCGCTTCATGAAGGCCCGCCGGGTCTGCCGGGCCTGCTCGGCGCTGTGGTCGAAGCGGCTGGCCACATGCGGCAGGGCGCTCTGGATCGGGTGGTGCATCAGATCGCCGGTGATCACCGCCTTCTCGCCCTGCGATTCGATGATCACGCTGACATGGCCGGGCGTATGGCCCGGCGTCGGCTCCAGCCGGATCTCGTCGGTGACGACGTGATCGGTCTCGATCAGTTCGTGCAGGCCGGCCTCGATCACCGGGCGGATGCTGTCGGCGTTCACATCTTTCGTGTTGAAGGCGTTCTCGACCGTCTCGGCGTCGATGTCGCCGCGGATGGCGTCTGTGACTTCCTGCTTCCAGTGCTCCCACTCGATCCGGCCGAACAGGTATTTCGCATTGGGGAAGGTCGGTACCCACTTGCCGTCGACCAGCACCGTGTTCCAGCCGACGTGGTCGATGTGCAGATGCGTGCACAGCACGATGTCGATGCTCTCGGGCGGAAAGCCCGCGGCCCGGAGGTCGTCGAGGAACGGGCCCTGCAGCATGTTCCAGACCGGATTGCCGCGCGGCTTGTCATTGCCGACGCAGGTATCGACCATGATCCGCTTGCCGCCGGCCTCGACGATGAAGGCCTGGATGCAGGTCTTCAGCTTCCCGTCCTCGGTGGCGAAATGCGGCTTCAGCCAGGATTCGCGCAGGATGTCCTCGGTGGTCATGCCGATGTAGCCGAAGTCCGGTGTCCGCTCGGCGTAGAGTTCCTGGATGCGGGTGATCTTCACGTCACCGATCCGCCAGTTCATGGTGCTCATTGTCTCAACCCTCCGGCGCAAAGGCGGCCAGCATGCGCGTCAGCGCCTTCCAGTCCCCTTCGGCATGCACCGGCTGGATCGCAACGTGATCCGCGCCGGCGGCGTAATGTTCGTCGATGACCGAACGGATCTGGTCCTCGGTTCCGTTCACCACCATGGCGTCGAGGAAGCGGTCATTGCCGCCGTCGGCGAGTTCCTCTTCGGTGAAGCCCAGCCGCAGCCAGTTGTTGCGGTAGTTCGGCAGCGGCATGTAGCGGTGCAGTTCCTTGCGCGCCAGGTCGAGCGCCACCGCGTGGTCCGTCTCCAGGCAGATCTTCTGTTCGACCGCCAGGAACTTGTCCGGGCCCAGCGCCGCCCGGGCGCGTCGGGTGTGTTCGGGCGTCACGTTGTAGGGGATGGCGCCGGCCGAGGCGTCTCGGGCCAGTTCCAGCATCTTCGGGCCCAGCGCCGCGACCACCGTCCAGCGGTTCTCGGTATCCAGCGCAGGTCCGTCGCCCCGCATGGCGGTCAGATATTCGCGCATCGCCGAGACAGGCTTGCCGTAATTGTGGCCGCGCAGACGCTCCACCATTGGCGCGTGACTGACGCCGAGGCCCATGATGAAGCGGCCGCCCGAGATCGCATTCAGCGTCAGCTGGCCCTGGCGCGCCGCGAAGGCGTCGCGGGCGTATATGCTGGCAATGGAGCTGCCGATGCACAATCGCTCGGTCTGGGTCAGCAGGAAAGCGCCCTGCGACATGCTCTCGAAGCCGACGCTTTCCGGATACCAGAGCGTGCCGTAGCCATTGCCCTCGACCAGGCGCGCCAGCTGGCGCAGCTGATCGGCGTCGAGTTTCGGCGTCGCATACCAGACGCCGGTCCTGCCGAAAGATTTCAAGATCGTCTCCCCCACTGAAGCTGGGGGGATGGTGCGGCTTCGCCGCGCCGGTGGCAACCCGTCGGCCTCAGCCGGCCTGGCCGACCTTCCGTTCCCGGTACAGGACATAGCCGCCCGCCGCCATGATCACCCCTGCGCCGATCAGCATTTCCGGGGTCGGCATGTCGCCGAAGACCGCCATGCCGGCGATGATCGCCCAGATCAGCTCGGTATAGATGAAGGGCGCGATGGCGGAGGCCTCGGCCTTCTCGAAGGCCCGGATCATAAGAAAGTGACCAGTTCCGCCGATCAGGCCCATGGCCGCGAAGCCGAGCCAGTGCAGCGGCTCAGGCGTCACCCAGACGAAGGGCAGCGGAATGGTGGCGACAACCGCTCCGACGATCGCGGTATAGAACAGCGAGTTCATCGGCGGCGCCGCGTCCCGGATCATCCGGGTCATGATCATGAAGGTCGCGTAGCAGGCGGCCATCGCCAGCGGCAGCAGCGACCAGTAAGAGAAATCGGTCTGGTCGGGCCGCAGGATGACGAAGACGCCGGCGAAACCGATCAGCACGGCGCCAAGGCGGCGCGGGCCGACCTTCTCCTTCAGGATGAAGATCGACAGGACCGTGACCATCAGCGGCGCGACGTACCCGATCGCCGAGACCTGGGCCATCGGCATCAGCGACAGCGAGGTGAAGCCGAAGACGGTGGCCATGAAGACCAGCACGGAGCGGGTGAGCTGCAGGCCCAGCCGCTGCGTCCTGAACAGCGACAGGATCCGGGTCGGGAACATGGCCAGGATCAGCAGCACGTGGAAGACGTAGCGGCCCCAGATGACCTGCTCGACCGGATAGATCTCGGCCAGCGACTTGGCCGTGATGCCCATGCCCGTGAACAGGATCAGAGCCAGGCAATAGAGACCGATGCCCCGAAGCGCCGGGTCCGTGGCGCGCTCGGCGATCTGGGCCGGGGCTGCCGGCGCGGGAGGTCCTTCGAGGCTCATGTCACTCATGCCCTCAAACTAGGGCTATTTCGCAGGTGCACAATAAACAGTTTCCACCCCGAGCCATGCGAAAATCGCATGACAATAATCACACTCTGTCAAGAAGTTGACGCGGGTAGGCCGAAACCGGCGAGTCAGCTCGCCTCGGCCAGTTTCCAGGCGTCCTCGCGCATCGGGCGCGGCTCCCCGAACAGATAGCCCTGGGCGTATTCGATCTCGGCCTCGACCAGTTCGACCACCTGTTCTTCCTTTTCGACCATCGAGGCGATCAGCGTCACCCCGGCGGAGGAGAGCGACTCGCGGACCAGGGTCGCGGAGCGTTTCGGATCGCCGATCAGGGCGCTGCTGTCGATCTTGACGAAGGCTGCGCCGCGACGGGCCAGTTCGGGCAGGTCGGTGTCCAGGCTGTCGATATGGTCGGCGGAGAGGCGGAAGCCCAGCATGGCCAGACGGTCCAGGTTGGTGGTGCGCTGGCCTTCGGCAGCCAGGATGTCGGCGGCCTCCAGCTCGAACACGATGCGGCCGGCCATGTCGCGGTTCGCCGCCAGGAACTCGACGAACTGGTCGAAGAAATCGCTGTCGTTCAGGGTCGAGGCCGACAGGTTGCAGAAGAAGGTCACGTCGGCCATGTCCTGGCCACGGCGCGCCTTCAGCGTCTGCACGCAGCGGAACAGCGACAGGTTGTCGATGGCCGAGGTCTTGCCGGCTTCCTCTGCGATCGGGAGATACTGATCCGGGGTGATGATGTGCCCCTGGCTGTCCCGCAGCCGGGTCAGGCATTCGTGGAACACGGCGCGCCGCTGCGGCAGCCGCACCACCGGCTGCAGGTAGAGATCCATCCGGTTTTCCTGCAGCGCCTCGGTCGTCGCCGTCAGCAGGCGCGCGCCCGACAGGCGGATGCCCTGACGCGTGGCGGGTCCGGCAGCGGCGGGCAATTGCGCGACCGGCTTCTTCGCGGCGGAGGCATTCGGTGCGGTCGTCGCAGCAGCGGTCTTCTCAGGCACTGGTTTGGGCTGCGGCTGGGACAGGCGGGCAAGCTGGGACCGGACGAGACGCATCTCGGCGATCAGATCGCTGCGATCCTCCCCCTTGCCACCATTGGCAAGACGTTCGTTCAGGTCCTGGACGGTCCGGCTCAGCGCCCGGCGTTCCAGACGCTCCTGATCGATGATGTCCAGCAGCTGCCGGCGTTCGCCCCGGCGGGCCGCGCCTTCGGCGAACAGCATGCCCAAGACCAGCACCGCCGCGCCAGCCAGTCCGGCCTGCTGGTAGGTGGCGTCCGGCAGGGTGCGCCAGACAGCAATGCCTGTAGCTCCCGCAAACAGGATGCTGGCAATATGAAACATCGATAGCGCGGCGAAGGGCATAGGTCCGCAATCCCGGTTCCGTCGTAGTCTCCATGAATAATTAACCACCAACTCTTGTGGTTCGGTTAACGTGAGCCGAACCTGTCCGGAGGCCTTCCATGTTGCGCAAGCTGCTGACTGCCGCCCTGTTCGTCCTGACCGCAAGCGTCCTGACGGCAACCGCAAAGGCCGGACCGGCACACGAGTTCGAATTCGTGTCCATCGACGGTGATCCGCTGCCGATGACCCAGTTCGCAGGCCAGACCGTGCTGCTGGTGAACACCGCCTCCTTCTGCGGTTACACCTATCAGTATGACGGGCTGCAGGAACTCTACGACACCTACCGCGACAAGGGACTGGTCGTGCTGGGCGTGCCGTCGAACGATTTCGGCCGGCAGGAACCGGGCTCGGAAGCCGAGATCAAGGAGTTCTGCGAGGTGAACTTCTCGATCAACTTCCCGATGACCGAGAAACAGGTGGTCCGGGGCAGCGGCGCGCATCCGCTCTACAAGTGGATCGGGCGGGAACTGGGCGAAAGCCAGTTGCCGGGCTGGAACTTCTACAAGTATCTCATCAATGCCGACGGTGAGGTCGTTGCCGCATTCTCCAACCGCGTGCGGCCCATGTCGGACACGATCCGCAAGGCGGTGGAGAAGGAACTGAAAGACCGCGGCTGAACCACCGCGGAGCGACTTGGGGGGGAAGATGAGCCTGCTGGAAATCGATGCGCAGAACGCACTTCACTACGAACTTGACGAAGCCCCCGACGATGCGCCGACGCTGGTCTTCGTCAATGCGCTGACCGGCAATACCGGGGCGTGGCAAGGGCTGGTCGCGCCGGCCTGCCGCGACGCAGGGTTCGGCACGCTCTGCTATAACTTCCGCGGCCAGGTGGAGAGTCGGCTGGGCGAGGATGTGAAGCTCAGCGACCGGCTGATCATCGAGGACCTGAAGCTGATCCTCGCCACGCTCAAACCCTCCCGCCCCGTGCTGGTCGGGCTCTCGATCGGCGGACTCTATGCGGCCCGCGCCATTCTGGAGGGTTCGGAGGCCGCCGGGCTGGTGTTGCTGAACACGCTCCGGCGGATCGGTCCGAGGCTGCGCTGGGTCAATGATGCGACCTTCCATGCGGCCAAGGTCGGCGGTTTCCCCTTGATGCTGGACATGATGCTGCCGCTGCTGACCAATCCGGACTTCCTGACCGCCGCGCGGCCCAACCACATCCAGAGCACCGACTATACGCCCGAGGATCCCTCCTCCGGCCACTACAAGCTGATGGAAACCCAGTCCGGCACCGACTGGGACGTCCCGTGGCAGGATCTCGCTCTCCCGGTGCTGACCATTTCGGGCCTCTGCGACCGGGTGTTCTATGACGCGGATGTTGTCGCGGAACTGAAGGCGCAGCTACCGAACGGGCGGCATCTGGAATGGGACGACTGCGGCCACCTGATCCCCGCCGAGCGCCCCGAGCGCCTGGCCGAGGCCCTGATCGGCTTCGCCAACAACCTTTAAGGCATTCCATCGCCAGAAGGGGATGGCCTGAAGACCTTCCTCCCCCTGCGAAGGGGGAGGTGGCTGTCGCAAGACAGTCGGAGGGGGTCGGCGACGCCTCGACTCGTCCGCGAATTGGCCTATTGCACCGCTGCCGACCCCTCCCCGACCCTCCCCCTTCGCAGGGGGAGGGAGACTGAGGTCACTTGGTGAATTTCGACGAAAACTCACCGCTGGTCGGTGGCAAGCCACTTGCGCAGGAAGTCGTCGACCCAGACGTCGACGAAAGGGTCATGCTCGGCACGGCCCTTCATGTGCTGGTCCGACTGCTGCGCACCGGGACAGGCCAGGCGCTCGGCGCCGCCGATCAGCCAGCGGCGGTTCATCTGCTCGGTCACTTCCGGGTGAAACTGTATCCCGATGGCGTTGGGACCGATGCCGATGGCCTGGTTCTCGTAGATGTCGCTGGTCGCCAGCAGGGTCGCGCAGTCCGGCACCGAAAAGCCCTCCCGGTGCCACTGGAATATGTTCATCTCGCCGGGGAAATAGCCGCCACCCGCCTGCGTCGCCCGCACCGGATAGTAGCCAATCTCTACATAGCCATGCGGATGGTTGCCGACGAAACCGCCATAGGCGCGGGACATGATCTGCGCGCCGAGACAGACGCCGAGAAAGGGCGCGCCGCTCTCGATCGCCTTCGGCGTCCACTCCAGCTCGTTGCGGATGAAGTCCTCATGGTCGTCATTGGCGCTCATCGGGCCGCCAAATACGATGGCGCCGGCATGGTCGTCCAGGTTTTCGGGCAGCGGATCCCCGCAGGCATGCCGGCAAATCTCGATCGGCCAGCCGAGGGTCCTGAGGCGCATTCCGATCCGGCCGGGGTCCGAAGTCTTCTGGTGGACGATCAGCAGGACCGGTTTCTTCATGTTGTCAGTCATCCTCGCCCATGGTGATGATCACCTTGCCATTTCGCCCGTCCCGGCCCGCATGGGCAACCGCTTCCTTGACGCGGTCCAGCGGATAGGTCGCCTCGACGGGGACATGCAGCAGCCCTTCCGCCATCTTCCGGCCCAGGAATGCGTAGGTGGCGGCGATCTCCCTGGGATCGGTGTTGCCGAACCAGGGCGCCAGCCAGAAGCCGCGCAGGGTGATGTCGCGGAACACCGTCTCCCGGGCGTCGATCATCAGCGGATCGCCGGACAGCAGGCCATAGTTGACCACCATTCCGCCATCCGCCGTGGCGCGGGCCAGCCGCTGCACCGAGACGCCGCCGATGGCGTCGATCGCCAGCTTCGGCAGCTTGCGGCCCGTCGCCGCCCGGACACGCTTGTCCAGGTCCTCGCCCTCGACCAGCACGGCGTCGGCGCCCAGCGCCGTCAGTTCATCAATCAGTTCCGGCCGTCGGACGACGTTCACCGTCTTCCAGCCCTGCGACTTCGACAGCCGGATGACATGCCGGCCGACAGCACTGTTGGCGGCGTTCTGGATCACCCAGTCGCCGGGTTGCAGGGCCACGTAGTCCTTCAGCATCAGCCACGCCGTCGCCGGATTGGCGCGCAGCATCGAAAGCTGGAGGATATCCGCATCCGCCGGCAGAGCCGTCAGCCCGCCGGCAGGTCCCTGAACAATCTCCCGCCAGAGCCCGCGCGCCGGCGGCGTCACCAGATCGCCGACCTTCACATTCTCGACGCCCTCGCCCACGGCGATCACCCGGCCGACGCCCTCGGCGCCCTGGGTCTGCGGCAGCGGCGGCAACTCGGCGCCGTAGCGGCCTTCCATGTTCAACAGGTCCGCCGGGTTGATCGGGCTGGCCAGCACCCGGACATTGACCCTGCCCGGCCCCGGTTCGCCCGGCGCATCGACTTCGACGATCTCGGCCACTTCGGCGGGCTCGCCGAAGCGGGAGAACTGCATCTGTTTCACGGTCCGCTCTCCCCTGTTTCGTTCCGGCCGTAGCGCTGCCATGCCGAATCCGCATTTGCACCGACGCGCCCGAAGCGCTTTAACCCGGCACAAGCAAATCAGTCCGGTCCATGCGATACTGCAGCATACCGGCGTCTGGGGAGACACATATGCCCGATACTGCACCGATTGTGAAATCCGTCCGTGACCGCGTCTCGGAGGAAGAGTGGAACGTCCGCGTCGATCTCGCCGCCTTCTACCGGCTGATCGCGCATTACGGCTGGGACGACCTGACCGCGACGCACGTGTCCGCCCGCGTTCCGGGTGAGCCGAACGCCTTCCTGCTGAATCCGCACGGTCTGTTCTTCGACGAGATCACGGCGTCCAGCCTGGTGAAGATCGACTATGACAACAACGTGCTGCTGGATGGCGGCTATCCGGTCAACCAGGCCGGCTTCACCATCCACTCCGCGGTTCTGACGGGCCGTCCGGACGTGTTCTGCGCCGCGCATACTCACACCCGTGCGGGCATGGCCGTCTCGGCCATGAAGGAAGGCCTGCTGCCGCTGGCCCAGACCTCGTTGCGCTTCTACAACCGCCTGAGCTATCACGACTATGAGGGCGTGGCGCTGGATCATTCCGAGCGCGACCGCCTGATCGGCCATCTGGGCACCAACAAGGCGATGATCCTGCGCAATCACGGCCTGCTGACCGCCGGCGAGTCGATTTCGGAGACCTTCAGCCTGCTGGCCTATCTGGAGAAGTCCTGCCAACTTCAGATCGACGCCATCTCCGGCGGCCGCGAGCTGCAGCTTCCGGATCCGGAAGTCTGCGAGCACACGGCGCAGCAGTTCGACAAGTTCTCGCCTATCGGCAATCGCGACTGGCCGGGCCTGCTGCGCAAGCTGGACCGGATCGACCCCAGCTTCCGCGACTGAGGCCGAGCCGCTTGCACGGGCGTCATGCTGCCGCTAACAGGGCGGCATGACCGACCCCGACCGTTGCCGACTTTACCTGATCACGCCGCCCGCCTTCACGCTGGACGGCTTCGCCGACACGTTCGCCGCCGCGCTGGACGGCGGCGATGTCGCTTGCGTGCAGCTTCGCCTGAAGGACGTCGCCGACGACGAGATCCGCCGGGCCGCCGAGCGGCTGATGCCGATCTGCCACGCGCGCGACGTCGCCTTCATCGTCAATGACCGGCCGGACCTCGCCGCCGAACTGGGCGCGGACGGGGTGCATATCGGCGACGAGGACGGCGCCTATGAAGACGCCCGGGCAATCGTTGGCGCCGACGCGATCGTCGGAGTCTCCTGCTACGACAGCCGCCAGAAGGCGATGGATGCGGGCGATTCCGGCGCGGATTACGTCGCCTTCGGGGCCTTCTTCCCGACCACGACCAAGGTCCCGAAATCGAAGCCCGAGCCGGAAATCCTGGAAATCTGGTCGGCCATGACCACCGTCCCCTGCGTCGCCATCGGCGGCATCACGGCGGACAATTGCGGCCCGCTGGTCGCCGCCGGCGCGGACTTCCTGGCGGTCGTGAACGGCGTCTGGGGCCATCCCGACGGGCCGGCAGCCGCCGTCGCGGCCTTCGAGCGGGCGATTGCAGCGCACAGCGCCGGGTGATAGACAGCCGCCATCCTGATCTCGGCGGACGCCTTTTCCCGCCATTCTGCATCTGAACACCGGAAAGTCTGACCATGAAGATCAACGGCAACGCCATCCGCCCCGGCAATGTCATCGAGCACAAGGGCGGCCTGTGGAAGGCGGTCCGCATCCAGCACACCCAGCCCGGCAAGGGCGGCGCCTATCTGCAGGTGGAGCTGCGCAACATCCGCGACGGCTCCAAGCTGAACGAGCGCTTCCGGTCGTCGGAGACCGTCGAACGCGTGCGCCTGGAGCAGAAGGACTATCAGTATCTCTACGCCGACGGCGAACTGCTGACCTTCATGGACACCGAGACCTACGAGCAGGTCGACATCAATGCCGGCCTGATGGGCGACGAGACGATCTACCTGCAGGACGGCATGATGGTGCAGGTCGAGTTCTACGAGGAAGAGGCGCTGGGCGTGATCCTGCCGGAGCATGTCACCCTGGACGTCACCGACACCGAGCCGACGGTCAAGGGCCAAACTGCGGCGTCGAGCTACAAGCCCGCGACCCTGTCCAACGGCATGCGATGCATGGTGCCACCCTTCGTCAACACCGGCGAGAGCATCGTCGTCGCCACCGAGAGCGGCGAATATGTGAAGCGCGCGGACTGACCCCGTTTCATGCGCAAGTCAGCACTGATCAATGTCATGGAGCGCGCGGCCCGCAAGGCGGCGCGCGGTCTTCTGCACGACCTGGGCGAAGTGGAACAGCTTCAGGTCTCCCGCAAGGGACCGGCGGACTTCGTCAGCAAGGCCGATGTGAAGGCCGAGCAGACCATCCGCGAGGAACTGAGCCGCGCCCGGCCCGACTTCGGTTTCATCATGGAGGAAGGCGGCCGCGTCGACGCTCCGGACGGCGACAGCTACTGGATCGTCGACCCGCTGGACGGCACCACCAACTTCCTGCACGGCATCCCGCACTTCGCCATCTCGATCGGGCTGGTGCAGAAGGGCGACGTGCAGGCCGGCCTGGTCTACGCCCCGGTCGGCGACGAGATGTTCTTCGCCGAGAAGGGCAAGGGCGCGTTCCTGAACGCCAAGCGCCTGCGGGCGTCATCGCGCACGAAGATGGCGGACGCCCTGCTGGCCACCGGCATTCCCTACATGGGCAAGCCCGGTCACGACACGCTCAGGGCCGAACTGAAGGCGCTGACGGACAATGTCTCCGGCATCCGCCGTTTCGGCGTCGCCTCGCTGGACCTCGCCTGGGTCGCGGCGGGCCGATATGACGGTTTCTGGGAGCGCGGACTGAAACAGTGGGACGTCGCGGCGGGCATCATTCTGGTGCGGGAAGCCGGCGGGCTGGTGACCGATATCAAGGGCGGGCGCAAGATGCTGGAGACCGGCGACATCCTCGCCGCAAACAACAGCCTGCACGCGCCGCTGCTGAAAGCATTGAAGTCAGCGTCTGCTTCCGGTTGACCCTGTGGAAATTTCCCCGCCCGTCAGCTATTAAGCCGGAACCATTCCAAGGCGGAGAAAACCGTGAAACCTGCGTATCGCAAGGCAATCGTCATTCTGGCCGCCGGCGCGGGCCTGATTGCGTCTCCGGCAATGGGGCAGTCCGCCGACGGCACCATCGTCATTGACGGCAGCGGCGTGCGTTCGGCCAGCGAGGCCAGTGTGAGCGGCGGCGGCCTGCCGGTGATCCCGCCACGCGGCGGCTCGCCCGCCCGGGCCAGCCTGCCCTTCAACACGCCGCAGGGCGCGATTCTGGCCGGTCAGGACACCTCTCTTGCACCCCGGCAGTTCTCGAAGTCCGACCGCATCGTGCTTCGTCCGCCGGGATCGCAGCGCACGGCCGCCGCGAGCCCCCAGCGTACCGCGCCCGTGCTGACGAAACCGGCCGAACAGTCTGCGCCCAAGGCCCAGCCGGTTCGCGCCGAGCCCGTGCGCCCGACTGCGCCGAAGCCGGAACCGAAGCCTGTCGTCAGGACCGAACCCAAGCCGGCCGCGGAAGCGCCGAAGGCGCCTGAGAAGGTGGAACGCCCCGCGCGCGAAGTAACCCGCCCCGCTGCGCCGGTCGTGGCGGCCGCAACGCCTGTCCAGCAGCCCAAGCCCGCCGCTCCGGTGGTACGGGAAGAACCGAAGGTCGCGGCGGTGACCCCGCCGGTCGCGTCGCCGGACGTCAACCGGCTGCTGTTCCAGGAAGGCGCCGAGGATGTGTCCGCGGAGGGCCGGGCGCAGCTTGAACAGATCGCCGCCCGGGTCCGCGACGACCGCGACATCCGTCTGCAGGTCATGTCCTATGCCGACAGCGCCTCGGAGACCGGCGATTCCAACCGCCGCGTCTCGCTGCGCCGGGCGGGCAATGTCCGCCGGATCCTGCTGGACAACGGTATCGAGAGCTTCCGCATCCTGGTGCGGGCGCTTGGCGCGCCGGGGCCGGACGACAACGGTCCGGGCAACCGGGTCGACATCCTGATTGGCCGCCGCTGACGGCGGCGCTGCTGCGGAATGGAATCAACCAGCATCATGACCAAGCCATCCGCCTATCTGACGCGCATCATCATCTTTCTCGTGCTGGTCTGCGGCGTCGTCGCCGCGCTGCACGCACCGATGTTCGCCGCCTTCATGACCAACCCCGTGCTGAACGGGCTGATCATCGGCGCGCTGCTGATCGGCATCGCCTATGTGCTGCGTCAGGTGCTGTATCTGGGCCCGGCCGTGCGCTGGGTGGAGACCTTCCGCCGCAACGAACCGGGCATGTCGCTACAGGAAGCGCCGTCGATGATGGCCCCGCTGGCGACCATGCTGCAGAAGAAGGAAGGCCGCGTCAGCCTGTCGGCGATTTCCCAGCGCTCGCTGCTCGATTCCATCGGCGCGCGGCTCGACGAAAGCCGGGACATGACCCGGTATCTGGGCCGGCTGCTGATCTTTCTCGGCCTGCTGGGCACCTTCTGGGGCCTGATCCAGACCATCGGCTCGCTGGGTGACGTGATCAGCAGCCTGTCGGTCGAGGGCGTCGAGTTCGGCGCTGTCTTCGACGAGTTGGTGAAGGGCCTGGAGAAGCCGCTGGAAGGCATGGCGACAGCGTTCTCGTCCTCGCTGTTCGGCCTTTCCGGCGCCCTGGTGCTGGGCTTCATGGACCTGCAGGCCGGGCAGGCGCAGAACCGCTTCTACAACGATCTCGAGGAATGGCTCTCCAGCTTCACCCGCCTGTCCGGCGGCGGCGTCGGCAACATCGCCGAGGGCGAGACCTCGGTTCCGGTCTACGTCCAGGCGCTGCTGGAACAGACGGCCGACAGCCTGGAGAACCTGCAGCGCATCATGGCGCGGTCCGAGGACGCCCGCGTGTCCGGCAACCAGACCCTGCTGCAGCTTTCCGAGCGGCTGGCCAGCCTGACCGACCAGATGCGCACCGAGCGCGACCTGATGGTGAAGCTGGCCGAGGGCCAGATGGAACTGAAGCCGATCCTGCAGCGCATCGCCGTCGCCACCGAGCAGGGCAACTCGGCCTCCAACGCCGAGAACCACCTCAGGAACCTGGACGTCTATGTCGGGCGGCTGCTTGAAGACACCGCCACCGGACGGCAGCAGGCCGTCGACGAGATCCGTTCCGAGATCAAGGTACTGACCCGGACCATCGCCGCGATCGCCGACGAGGGACGCTGACCGTGGCCCTCTCGCGCCGCCGCATTCGCGCAACAGAGGACGAGGGCACCTGGCCCGGCTTCGTCGACGCATTGGCGACGCTGTTGCTGGCGATCATCTTCCTGCTGGCGGTCTTCGTGCTGGCGCAGTTCTTCCTGACCCAGGCGCTGACCGGCCGGGACGAGGAACTGGAGCGGCTGAGCGCCGAGATCAGCAGCCTGCAGAACATCCTGTCCAGCGAACGCCGCGCCAATGAGGATCTCCGGCGCAATGTCTCGCAGCTCTCGGCCGCGCTGAGTTCCTCCACCGCCGAGCGGGACGAATTGGCGCTGCAGATCGCCACGCTGAAGGACCGGGCGGAAAAGGCGGAGCGCGAGCTGGGCCGGTTGCAGACCTTCACCGAGGCCGACCGCGCGGAACTGGAAGCCCAGCTTGCCGAACTGCGTGCGCGCGAGGCCGCGCTTGCCGGGCTGCGCGACGAATCCGAGAAGCGCCGCGCCACGGCGGAAGAGGACTATCGCGAGCTGCAATCGCTCTATTTCGCCACCCAGGACCGCGTCGCGGAACTGGAGAAGCAGGCCGTCGAGGCGGAGACCAAACTCTTCAACCTGCAGGGCGATCTGGAAGCCGCCTCCGCAGACCTTCAGTCCACCCTGAACGAACTCAAGGGCGCGCGGGACGAACTGGCCGCCCAGCAGGAAACCACCAGCCGGACCCGCGAGGCGCTCAGCGAGGAGCAGCGGATTTCCGAAGCCGCCCGCCGGCAGGTGCATCTCCTGAACCTGCAAATCGCCGACCTGAGGAAACAGCTCGCCGAAATCCAGGCCCTGCTGGACGATTTCGAGGCCAAGGACGCCAAGAGCCAGGCTGCCATCGCCGATCTGGGCCGGCGCCTGAACAAGGCGCTGGCCAGCCAGGTGGAGAAACTGGCCCGTTACCGCTCCGACTTCTTCGGCCGCCTGCGCGAGGTTCTGGCCGATCAGCAGGGCATCCGGATCGTCGGCGACCGTTTCGTCTTCCAGTCCGAAGTGCTGTTCGCGTCCGGCAGCGACAATCTAGGGGTCGCCGGTCAGATCCAGTTGACCAAGCTGGCGGAAACCCTGCGGAAGGTCGCCGAGGAAATACCCGAAGACCTCAACTGGGTGCTGCGCATCGACGGTCACACGGACTCACGGCCGATCAGCACCGCCCGCTTCCCGTCGAACTGGGAACTGTCGGCCGCGCGCGCCATAGCGGTCGCAAAATTCCTGATCGAGCAAAACATTCCGGCCGACCGGCTGGCGCCGACCGGATTCGCCTCGTTCCATCCGCTGGAAGATGGACAGAGCGAACTGTCGCTCCGCCGCAACCGGCGGATCGAACTGAAGCTGACCCAGCGCTAGGACACGCGGATTGCGCATTCCCTATAATCGCGGCCTGTTCTATCTGGTCCTTTCCTCGGCGATCGCGGGTGGCCTGCTCGGCATTGGTTCGGCGCTGGTGGCAGTCGCCACGGTGACCGAGACCGAGACGCCGCGATACGGTGCCTGGAAGCCCGCCCCGGATCCGGCGCAGACTGCCGAAAACCGTTGGATTCGCACCGGTTTCGCCCTGTTCGGCGCCTACCTGCCGGTGCGCGGCGATGCGCTTGAATTCAACACGGTGCATGACAGCAATCTGGATACGCTGGATGAGGACTGCACCTACTTCCTGACCAGCTCAGGACCGCCCGCGCCGTTCTGGACGCTGTCCGTCCATGAACGCAGTCACCGGGTCGTGGACGCGGCCGGCAGACCGGCGTCGATCACCTCTGCGCAGGTCGGGCCCGACGGTCGCGGCCGCATCCAGGTGGTGCTGGGCGGCGAGGATCTGGGCAGCGGCTGGCTGCCGACCGGCGATCGCATGCCCACACTCACGCTCCGTCTCTACGACCTGGATCCGGGTGTTCGGAACGATCCGATGCGGCTTCCGCTCTTCGCCATCGACAAGGGGGAGTGCCGGTGATACGCGCCTTGCGGATCCGCACGGCAGGGCGCTGGTTCGGGCTGACGGTGCTGCTCGCCGCGCTGGTGCACGTCGCCACCGTCTTCCTGCTGCCGCAGCTGACCATGAACCGGGTGATCGACCGCGTGGCGGAGGCGAGCGGCCACAACCAGCTCCTGGCCGTGGATCGCGCCGGCAGCGGCGATTTCGTGCGCTCCGATCCGAATTCGGTCGAGGCGCTGTGCGCCTTCGATCTGCTCAACGGCCCTGTCGCCATCGTTCTGCCGGCGGTCGCGGACCATCTGTCCGTAACGGCGGTGTCCGACAATACCGTCGAGTTCCACCGTAGCGGCGGCGATGGCCCGGCTCCGGCGCGGACATTGATCATCGCCACGGAAGAACAGGCGGCCAGCATCGACAGCCCCTCTGCGGTCGCACCGGAGCGCAAGGGGATTGTGCTGATCCGCCGGCTGGTCCGCCGCCCCGAGGACCGCGCCGCCGCCGAGGCGGAACGCGCCGGCATGGCCTGCAGCCCGCTCTAGCTTGCGGTTTCGGTGTCGAAGACCGGGTCCACAGGCACCTTCATGCCGTTGACCAGATGATTCGTGCGCGCCGCCGTCGAGACGATGCGGAGAAGTTCGGCGTGTTCCGCGTCGGTCATCCCCTGTGCCTTTGCCGAGGCCGTGTGCGAATGAATGCAGTAGTCGCAGGAATTGGCGATGGAAACGGCGATGTAGATCATCTCCTTGGTCCGGGAATCGATCAGGGTCGGTTTCGCCATCACATCGCGGACATCGGTCCACACCTGCTCCAGCAGCACCGGGTCGAAGGCGAGGTAGCGCCAGAAATTGTTGATGAAGTCCGTGTTGCGGACTGCACGTATGTCATCGAACACCGCCTTGACGCGGGGATCGCTCTCGGGATCGGGCGGGGGTGTCACGGTGGCCATGAAACGGGGCTCCTTCCGGTATCGTTTTGCTGCCGCTGCGCCGATCGTAGCGCGGCCCCGTCAGCCCCCGAAACCGGCGGCGATCCGGCGCTCTCCGGTGCGTCATTTGGTCCGTTGGGGCCGCGTTGACCCCTACCCTGCCCCGGCTTAGGTTGCGCCCGCTTTTCGGAGGGTCCAGTTTCCGGCCATGGCAGGGAACGGTGAAGATCGCGAAAAGCTGAATTCGCTCGACGACCGCATCAGGGCGGCGCGGGACGCGGGACCGGACGGACGGTCCCGGACGCGCGCGGAGAAGCGGGAACGGGCAAAGGCTGACGGCGTCGCCTGGCGGGTATCCGCCGAACTGGTGGCGGCGTTTCTGGTGTGCGGTTTTGTCGGCTGGTGGGTCGACGTGTGGCTGGATACCAGACCCTGGGCCTTAATCGTCGGCCTGCTGCTTGGCGGCGCGGTCGGCATAAGGAATGTTTACGCGGTGGCTATGCGCGTGCAGCGCGAAGCCGAAGAAGCCGCGAAAGGTGAGAGGGACGGATAGGAATGGCCAGTCCGCTGGAGCAGTTCGAGGTCAAGCCGATCATTCCGATCGAGGTGGGGGGCGTTGACGTCTCCTTCACCAACTCCTCCCTGTGGATGGTGGCCGCCATCGTCGTCGCCACCGTGCTGCTGACCGTCGGCATGCGCGGCCGGGCCATGGTGCCGGGCCGGATGCAGTCCATCGCCGAACTGAGCTACGAATTCATCGCGAACATGATCCGGGACAATGCAGGCGCCGGCGGACGGCCCTACTTCCCGTTCCTGTTCACGCTGTTCTTCTTCATCCTGTTCTGCAACCTGCTGGGCATGATCCCCTACAGCTTCACGCCGACCAGCCACATCATCGTCACCTTCGCGATGGCGGCGGTGGTCTTCATCGGCGTGACGATCATCGGCATCGCCAAGAACGGCGTCGGCTTCCTGAAGCTGTTCGCGCCCTCGGGCGTTCCGATCTTCCTGCTGCTGATCCTGGTGCCGATCGAGATCATTTCGTATTTCGTGCGCCCGATCTCGCTGAGCCTGCGGCTGTTCGCCAACATGATGGCCGGCCACACCATGCTGAAGGTGTTCGGCGGTTTCGTGATTTCTCTGGGCATCGTCGCCGGCTGGGCGCCGCTGCTGTTCATCGTTGCGCTGACCGGTCTCGAAATCGGCATCGCCCTGCTCCAGGCCTATGTGTTCACGGTCCTGAGCTGCCTCTATCTCCACGACGCGCTGCATCCGGGACACTGACCGGACAGCCGCCGGGGAACGAACAACCCAACTCAATCCTCAACAAACACGAAGAGGGATACGAAAATGGAAGTTGAAGCCGCAAAGATGATCGGCGCCGGTCTGGCCACCATCGCTCTCGCCGGTGTGGGCGTTGGCATCGGTAACATCTTCGGTAACTTCGTGGCGGGCTCGCTGCGTAACCCGGGTGCCGCCGGCCGCGTGTTCGGCAACGTGCTGCTGGGCTTCGCGCTGACCGAAGCCGTTGCGCTGTTCGCCCTGGTTATCGCGTTCCTGATCCTCTTCGGTTGATGCGTCGCGCCCCCTCGCGGGGGCGTCCGTTCAACCTCGGGAATCTGTCGGAACAGCGAGGACCTGCAGGGTCATGCCGCAGCTAGCAGTAGAAACATTCGCGTCCCAGCTCGTCTGGCTCGGGATCACCTTCGTCGTGCTCTACCTGATCATGGCGAAAGTGGTGGTTCCGCGCATTGGCGGGATTCTGGAGGATCGCGAACAGCGCATTCGTGCGGATCTGGACAAGGCCGAGGAACTCAAGGCCGATACAGACCGGGCGATCGCCGAATACGAAGCGAAACTGGCCGAGGCCCGCGCCAGCGCCAGCGAGATGATCGCCGGCATGAAGGCCGAGGTGAACGCCGAAATCGACAAGCGCCGCGCCGAGATCGACGCCGAGCTTGAGGCCCGCCAGGCCGAGGCCGAGAAGCAGATCGCTTCGCAGCGCGAGACCGCGCTGGGCAATCTGGACGACATCGCGCGTTCGGTGACCTCGGCCCTGGTCGAGAAGCTCGGCGGCGCCGCGCCGGCCGACGACCGCGTCGGTACGGCGGTGCAGTCCGCACGTGAGGGAGGCCGCTGATGTTCATTTCCGCTGCCTACGCCGCGTCGGGCGAGGCCGGCCACGGATCGGTCTTCTCCGATCCGACCTTCTGGGTGCTGGTCGCCTTCGTCCTGTTCTTCGCCCTGATCTTCTATCTGAAGGTTCCCGGCAAGCTGGCGGCGCAGCTCGACGCCCGCGCCGACAAGATCCGTTCGGAGCTGGAGGAAGCCAAGGCGCTGCGCGAGGAGGCCCAGGCCGCCTACGCAGAGTATCAGCGCAAGGCCGAGGAAGCCGCGCGGGAGGCCGACAACATCGTCGCCCACGCCCGTGAGGAGTCCGCCCGCCTGGCCGAGAAGATGCGCGCCGATCTGGAAGCCTCGCTGGAGCGCCGCAAGGCCCAGGCCGAAGCCAAGATCGCCCAGGCCGAACAGCAGGCCATCGACGAGGTCCGCAACCGTGCGGTCGAGATCGCGACCGCTGCCGCCACGCAGATCCTCCGCGAGGAGATGCAGGGCGACGCCGGCACGGCCCTGATCGACAACGCCATTTCCGGGGTCGGCAAGCACCTGCACTGATCAGGACTGCCAATCCTTTGGGCACATTGACGGCTCCGGGTCTCCCGGGGCCGTTTTTTGTGCGCGCCATCATCCGCTCATCCGGCCTTGCCGGTTGATTTTTCCCCCTCCCCCGCGATGATGATTGAAGGATTATCTCGGCTCTGAGGGGGGTTCCATGAGCGACGATCTCAACAAGATGGCGTTGGACTATCACCGGTATCCGACGCCCGGAAAGATTTCCGTCACGCCGACGACCAAGCTGGCGAACCAGAGGGACCTCTCCCTGGCCTACAGCCCGGGCGTGGCCGCCGCCTGCATGCTGATCCACGAGGATCCGCTGGAGGCCGCCAACATGACGGCGCGAGGCAATCTGGTCGCTGTGATCTCCAACGGCACCGCGGTGCTGGGGCTGGGCAACATCGGCGCGCTGGCTTCCAAGCCCGTGATGGAAGGCAAGGGCGTTCTGTTCAAGAAATTCGCCGGCATTGACGTCTTCGACATCGAGGTCGACGAGACCGACGTCGAGAAGATGGTCGAGATCGTCTGCGCTCTGGAACCGACATTCGGCGGCGTCAATCTGGAAGACATCGGCGCACCGGCCTGCTTCGAGATCGAGCGGCTCTGTCGCGAGCGCATGGGCATTCCGGTTTTCCATGACGACCAGCACGGCACCGCCATCTGCGTCGGCGCGGCGATCTATAACGCCACCCGCCTGGTCGGCAAGGATCTGGCCAATGTGAAGGTGGTCTGCTCGGGCGCAGGCGCCGCGGCCCAGGCCTGCATGGCGCTGATCGTCTCGATGGGCGTGACCAAGGAGAACATCACCGTCTGCGACCGCGCCGGGCCGATCTACAAGGGCCGTCAGGAGAAGATGGACAAGTACAAGGAGTACTGGGCCGTCGAGACCGATGCGCGCTCGATCGAGGACGCCGTGAAGGGCGCGGACGTCTTCGTTGGCGTTTCCGGCCCCGGCACGCTGAGCGGCGAGATGGTCAAGGCCATGGCCGACCGGCCGATCATCATGGCGCTGGCCAACCCGACGCCGGAAATCATGCCGGAAGAGGCCAAGGCCGCGCGTCCGGATGCGATCATCGCCACCGGCCGTTCGGACTATCCGAACCAGGTGAACAACGTTCTCTGCTTCCCGTTCCTGTTCCGTGGCGCGCTGGACTGCGGCGCGACCACCATCAACGAAGAGATGAAGGTCGCCGCCACGAAGGCCATCGCCGACCTGACCATGCAGGAAGTCTCGGAAGTCGTCGCCAAGGCCTATGGTGTCGAGAGCCTGGAGTTCGGTGAGGAATACATCATCCCGAAGCCGTTCGACCCGCGTCTGATCGTCGAGGTCTCCTCGGCAGTCGCGCAGGCGGCGATGGACTCCGGCGTCGCCACCCGTCCGATCGAGGACATGGCCGCCTATCGCCAGAAGCTGGCCGCCTACATGTACAAGACCGGCTTCGCCATGAAGCCCGTCTTCGACCGCGCCAAGCAGGCGCCGAAGAAGATCGCCTATTCCGATGGCGAGCAGGAACGCGTGCTGCGCGCCGCCCAGGTGATCATCGACGACGGTCTGGCCCATCCGGTGCTGATCGGTCGGGCCGACGTCATCGAACGCCGCATCGAGCGTTTCGGCCTGCGCATGAAGGCGGGACAGGACTTCGACATCTTCGACGTCCAGTCCAGCGACCTGATCGACAGCCTGGTCGAGACCCTGCGCGCCTGTGTCGGCCGCAAGGGCGTCACGCCGGAAGAGGCCCGCTATCAGATTCGCACCAATTCCACGGTGATCGCCAGCCTGCTGGCCCATCGCGGCGATGTGGACGGCATGCTCTGCGGTCTTGTCGGCCGTTATGACCGCCACGTGAACTGGGTGCGCGACATCATCGGCCTGCGCAAGGGCGTCACCGAACCGTCGGCGATCGAGATCATCGTCATGGACCAGGGCACGGTCGCCATCGCCGACACCCACGTGACCGAGGACCCCTCGGCCGAGGAAGTCGCCGAGATGGCGGTGATGGTGGCCGAAGTGGTCAACCGCTTCGGCATCGAGCCGCGCGTCGCCCTGCTGTCGCACTCCAACTTCGGCGACCACGACGACGCCTCGTCACAGAAGATGCGCGACGCCTACAAGATCGTCCGCGAGATCGCGCCGGATCTGGAAGTCGACGGCGAGATGAAGGGCGACACGGCGCTGAACAAGTCGGTGCGTGACCGCATCAACCCGGACTGCAAGCTGACCGACAACGCCAACGTCCTGATCTGCCCGAGCATGGATGCGGCCAACATCGCCTTCAACCTGGTCAAGGAGACCAATGAAGGCATGTCCGTCGGCCCGATCCTGATCGGCATGGCCAAGTCGGCGCATGTCATCACCCCGGCCATCACCACGCGCGGCATCGTCAACATGACGGCAGTCGCGGTCGTGGCGGCGCAGGATCATGAGTCGGGCGCGATCCCGGCGGGTCCGCTGTCCGGGCGCTGACGGTTCAGCGGTCGCCCAACGGGGCCGCTGCCGCAATTTAGGGGGGAGCGTTCCGGCGCTTCCCCTTTTGCGTTTCTGGCACCTTGACCGCCCGGCAGATGCCTGTCCTATAGAGGTACAGGTCGAGCAGTATCCGGGGCGCGGTCAATGAGCGAGCAATACGAGATCGACGCCGAGGACGAGGCCGCGGACAGCCGTGGACTGACCCCCGAGACCGTGCGCGCCATCAAGCAGGCGCTGGACGCCGGCCGCAATGCCGAGGTCGTCGAGGCCTTCCAGGAGTTGCACACCGCCGACCAGGCCGACCTGTTCGAACTGTTCGACCGGGACCGGCGGAACCTGCTGCTGGAAATCGTCGGCAACGAGCTTGACCCGGATGCGCTGGCCGAACTGGACGAGCCAGTCCGTGATGCCGTGGTCGAGATGCTGGGGCCGGAGAAGCTGGCCGCCGCAGTCTCCGAGCTGGACGAGGACGATGCTGTCTACCTGCTCGACGCCCTGGACGAGGTGCAGCAGAAGGCGGTTCTGGACGCCGTCGCCGAAGACATCCGCCGACCGCTGGAGGAAGGCCTCTCCTTCGACGAGGACACCGCCGGCCGGCTGATGCAGCGCGACTACGTCGCCGTGCCGGCCTTCTGGAGCATGGGCCAGGTCATCGACTATCTGCGTATCGCCGAGGATCTGCCCGACGAGTTCTACGGCATCTATGTCATCGATCCCTCGCACAAGCCGATCGGCTGGGTGCCGCTGGACCGCGCCATGCGCACCAAGCGGCCCGTGCGCATCGGCGATATCATGGATACCGATCCGCTGACCTTCGAGGTCCACATGGACGTCGAGGACGTGGCCTATCAGGTCCGCCAGTACGACCTGACCTCCGCCCCGGTGGTCGATGATGACGGCCGCATGATCGGCGTGGTCATGGTCGACGACGTCGTGGATGTCGTCGAGGAAGAGGCCGAGGAAGACCTGTTCCAAATCTCCGGCGTGCGTGAGGACGACCTGAACCAATCCGTCTTCCGCACCACGCGCAGCCGTTTCTCCTGGCTGGCGCTGAACCTGCTGACGGCGATCCTGGCCTCGGTGGTGATCGGCCTGTTCGACGCCACCATCGAGCAGGTAGTGGCGCTGGCGGTGCTGATGCCCATCGTCGCCTCCATGGGTGGCAATGCCGGCACCCAGACCCTGGCCATCGCCGTGCGCGCGCTGGGCACCAAGGACCTGACGACATCGAACGCGCTGCGTCAGGTCTCGAAGGAACTCACCGTCGGCGTCATCAATGGAATCGCCTTCGCGGTACTGATCGGCCTGGCGACGCTGCTCTGGTTCCAGGACGCGACCCTGGGCGGGGTGATCGCGGCGGCCATGGTGGTGAACATGATCGTCGCCGGGCTGGCGGGCATCCTGATCCCGCTCGGTCTCGACCGCGCCGGTGTCGATCCCGCGGTCTCCAGCGCCGTGTTCCTGACCACGGTGACCGACATTGTCGGCTTCTTCGCCTTCCTTGGCCTCGGCGCGGCGTTCCTGCTGTGAGCCGTTTCACACCCCGCGACCCGGACTTCGAGGCAAAGATCCGCGAGAGCGTGACCCGCCAGGGCTTCGCCGCGCATCTGGGATACGAACTCACCCGGATCGAGCCGGGCATGACCGAGTTCACCTGCCCGCTCCGCCCCGAACTGATGCAGCAGCACGGCTTCGCGCATGGCGGCCTGGTCTCGACCCTGGCCGACGCGGCGGCGGCCTATGCCGCGTTCAGCCTGATGCCCCCCAACTCCGCGCCGCTGACCGTGGAAATGAAGATCAACCTGATGGCGCCGGGCCAGGGCGACGCGCTTGTGGCCCGAGGCGTGGTGTTGAAACCGGGCCGGACACTGACTGTCTGCGAGGCCAAGGTCTACGCCACCCGACAACTCGGCGAGACGCTCATCGCCACCGCGCTGGTGACCATGATGTGCATGGAAGGCAGGCAGGACTGACATGATCCCGAACCAGCCCAGGAGCCCCTACTACACCGATCAGCACGAGGCCTGGCGCGATGCGGTACGCCGCTTCGTGGAGAAGGAGATCGAGCCCCATGTCGAAGCCTGGGAGGCGGCCGAGCGGCTGCCGCGAGAGCTTTTCCGCAAGGCGGGCGATCTCGGTCTGATCGGCGCGCACCACCGGCCCGAGGCGGGTGGGATCATGGAGGACCTGTTCTACATGATCATCGCCGGCCAGGAGATGGCCCGGGCCGGATCGGGCGGCGTCTCCGCCAGCCTGGGCAGCCACGCCATCGGCCTGCCGCCGGTCACCCGAGCCGCGACCGACGCCGTGAAGGCGCGCGTCGTGCCTGAGGTCATGTCGGGCGAGAAGATCGCCGCGCTGGCCATCACCGAGCCCTCCGGCGGCTCGGATGTCGCCAATCTGGAGACAACGGCGCGGCGCGAGGGCGACCACTACATTGTCAACGGGTCCAAGACCTTCATCACCTCAGGGATGCAGGCCGACTACATCTCCACCGCGGTGCGCACCGGCGGGCCGGGCATGGGCGGGGTCTCGATGCTGCTGATCGAGGCGGACATGGAAGGCTTCTCCCGCACGCCGCTGAAGAAGATGGGCTGGCATGCCTCCGACACCGCGACGCTCTATTTCGACGACGTCCGGGTGCCGGTGGAGAACCTGATCGGGGAGGAGAACCAGGGCTTCCGGATCGTCATGCAGAACTTCAATTTCGAGCGCCTGATGATGGCCGCCGGCTGCAACGGCTTCTCGAAGGTCTGCTTCGACGACACGGTCGCCTATGCCCGCGAACGCCAGACTTTCGGCCAGCGCCTGATCGACCATCAGGTGGTGCGCCACAAGCTGGTCGACATGGCCATGAAGATCAACGCCGTGCAGGCGACGTTGGAGAACCTCTCCTGGCGTATCGACCAGGGCGAAAGTCCCGTGGCCGAGATCTGCATGCTGAAGAACCAGGCGACGCTGACGATGGAGTTCTGCGCCCGGGAGGCGGTGCAGACCTTCGGCGGCGCTGGCTATCTGCAGGGCCAGAAGGTCGAACGCATCTACCGCGAAGTCCGCGTCAACGCCATCGGCGGCGGCGCGGAGGAAATCATGCGCGACCTCGCCGCGCGCCAGATGGGGCTGTAGGCAGCGCCCTAAAGGACCTCCGTCTCGACCTCGCGGCCCAGCTCGGCAACGCGCCAGCCGGACCCGTCATTCTCCAGCCGCGTGATCGAGCAGTTGTCGGGCCGGAAGCCGATCACCCGGTCGTCGCCATTCAAATGGCCGACAATGGTGTTGATGGCGACGAAATGGCTGGAGATCACGGTGGTCTCGGTGATCTCCCCGATGGCCGCGATCAGGTCGCTGCGCCAGCCCTGCAGGTCGTCCGCGCCCGGATCCGACCATGTCCCCGCCATGAAACCGGTCAGCCATTCGCGCCGCGCCTTCAGGTCCTCGGTCGGCGACGGAATTTCGGAGACCCGCGGATCGATCCGCGCCGGCGCCCCCCAGACATGCTCCAGCGCGCTGGCGGTCTCCCGGCAGCGGCGCATGGGACTGGCGATCAGCGGCAGCGGCCCCTTCGGCCCAAGCACGTCGGCCATGGCCAGCGCCTGCTTGATCCCGGACTTGTCCAGCGGCGGGTCGAGGTCTTCGTCAAACGCGGCGGCGGCCTTGCCGTGGCGGACAAGATAGATCGTGGTCATGGGATGATTTCCGTTATTCGGCGGGAACGGTCGGGTTCGGGGTGTCCGGCTGGTCGGGATCGACGGTGGTTTCCTTGCGCTGCTGCTGCAGCCGGCGCTCGACATAACCGATCGGCTTGGTGAAGCGCGCCAGGCCCAGATAGAGCAGCGGCACGATGAACAGCGACATCACGGTCGAGAAGCCGATGCCGCCGATGATGACGATGCCCAGGGTCGCGCGGGTCTCCGAGCCCGCTCCGGTCGCCAGCGCCAGCGGCAGCGCACCGAGCGCGGTCGAGATCGTCGTCATCAGGATCGGACGCAGCCGGATCTCGGCGGCTTCCAGAACGGCCGTGCGGATGTCCCTGCCCTCGTCGCGGAGCTGATTGGCGAACTCGACGATCAGAATGGCGTTCTTCGCCGTCAGCCCGATCAGCATGATCAGCGCGATCTGGCTGAACACGTTCATGGTCAGCCCCGTCGCCAGCATGGTGGCCAGCGCGCCGGTCACCGCCAGCGGCACGCCGGCGATGATGGTCACCGGATGCACGAAGCTCTCGAACTGCGCCGCCAGCGCCAGGAAGACGATGGCCAGCGCCAGCGCAAAGGTGAAGTAGAGCGCGCCGGTCGAGGACTTGAACTCGTTGGATTCGCCCGAATAGCTGATCCGCGCGGCCGACGGCAGTTCCTCCGCCGCGACCTGGTCGAGGAAATTCAGCGCCTCGCCCTGGGTATAGCCGGGCGCGAGCGAGGCCTTCACCGTGATCGAACGCAGGCGGTCGGTGCGCGCCAGTTCCCGCGCCGTCGCGCCCTCGGTCATGCTGACCACGCTGGCCAGCGGGATCAGACGGTTCTCTGTCGCCGAGCGGACATAGATGTTGGTCAGGTCGCGCGGGCTCGACCGGTCGGACTTCAGCGCCCTGAGGATGACCTCATACTGCTTGCCACCCTGTTCGAAGGTGGTCACCCGCCGCTCGCCCAGCAGGGTCTCCAGCGTCAGGCCGATATCGCTGACCCGGAGGTCCAGATCGGCGGCGCGGTCGCGGTCGATATTGACCCGCAGTTCCGGCAGCGTCCGGTCGTAATCCATCTCCGGACTGAGCAGCCCCGGGTTCTCCCGCGCCCGGGCGACAACCTGCTCGGCCCAGCGCTCCAGCGTGTCATAGTCGGGACCGCCGATGACGAACTGCACCGGCTTGTCGAAATTGCGCACGCCCAGCGGCGGCAGACCGAAGGCGAAGGCCTGCAGGCCCGGGATCGAGTAGATCTGCGGGAACAGTTCGCCCACCACCTGCTGCTGCGAGACGGTGCGCTCAGACCAGTCCTTGAGGCGGAGAATCCCGAAGGCGCGGTTGACGTCGCCCGGCCGGCCGAAGCCCGGCGCCAGGATCACCAGAACGCGCGCGCCGTCGCCACGCTCGACGATGGGGATCATGCGCTGCTCGACCTCGCGGACATAGCGGTCGGTAAAGGACAGGCTGGCGCCTTCCGGCGCGGTGGCGCTGACGAAGATGACGCCCCGGTCCTCCTGCGGCGCCAGTTCTTCCGGCAGCAGCGTGTAGAAGACATAGGCCAGCCCGACGAAGATGCCGGTGATCGCCAGCATCACCATCCAGATGGCGAAGGTCTTGTCGAGCACCCAGCGGTAGCCCCGGGCGAGCGCGTCGAGGAACTGGCCGGTCCAGCGGTTCAGCGGCCCCGCCTCGGCCGACGGCTTCAGCACCTTCGAGCAGAGCATCGGCGTGAGCGTCAGGGCGACGAAGCTGGAGAACATGACAGCCGTGGCGACGGCGATGCCGAACTCCCGGAACAGCCGCCCGACATTGCCTTCCAGGAAGGAGATCGGCACGAATACCGCGATCAGGACGATCGTTGTCGAGATGACGGCGAAGGCGATCTGCCGCGCGCCGTTGACAGAGGCCAGCAGCGGCGGCTCGCCGGCCTCGATCCGCCGGTGGATGTTTTCCAGAACGACGATGGCGTCATCGACCACCAGACCGATGGCCAGCACCAGCGCCAGCAGCGTCAGCACATTGACCGAGTAGTCCAGCGCCCCCAGCACGATGAAGGCGGCCAGGATCGACACGGGAATTGCCAGCGCCGGAATGATGGTGGCGCGGACCGAGCGCAGGAAGATGAAGATCACCAGCACAACCAGGCAGAGCGCGATACCCAGTGCGGTGTAGACCTCCTCGATCGAGACCTCGACGAAGACGGACTGGTCATAGGCCACTTCCAGGCTCATGCCCTCGGGCAGGGCCTCCTGTACCCGGACCAGTTCCTCCTTCACGCCGCGCGCGACTTCCAGCGTGTTGGCCTTCGACTGCCGGATCACGCCGATGCCGACCGCGGCCTGGCCATCCGAGCGGAGTTCGGTGCGCTCGTCCTCGGCGCCCAGTTCGACATCGGCCACTTCGCTGAGGCGGATGGAATAGCCATTGTCCTCGGCGACGATGATGTTGCGGAATTCGTCGACGGTCGACAGCGAGGTCTGGGTGCGGACCGATAGCTCGCGATTGTCGGATTCGATGCGGCCCGAAGGCACCTCGATGTTCTGCGCCCGGATCGCCGCCTCGACGTCGTTGACCGTCAGGCCGCGCGCGGCAAGCTCGTTCTTCTTCAGCCAGATGCGCATCGCATAGCGGCGTCCGCCGCCGGTTCTCACCCGGCTGACGCCATCGACCACGGCGAAACGGTCGAGGATCTGACGCTCGGCGTAATCGGTCAGTTGCAGCGCGTTCAGCCGGTCGGATGACAGCACCAGCCACATCATCGGCCGCGCATCGGATTCCGTCTTGGCGACCGTCGGCGTTTCAGCGTCGGAAGGAATGCGGTTGATCGCGCGGCTGACGCGGTCACGCACGTCATTCGCGGCGGCGTCGATGTCGCGGCTGAGATTGAACTCCACCGAGATCGAGGACGAGCCTTCGCGGCTGGTCGAGGTGATGCGCTTCACCCCGCCGATGCCGGCCAGTTCGTCCTCAAGTACCTGGGTGATCTGGGTCTCGACGATGCCCGCGTTCGCGCCCCGCCAGGTGGTGCTGACAGAGACGATGGGCGGGTCGATGTCGGGATACTCCCGGACGGTCATCTTGTCGTAGGAGAAGAAGCCGAAGATCATCAGCACGACCGACATCACGACCGCGAAGACCGGCCGCTTGATGGCTGTGTCCGAGAGCACCATGGATCAGCTCCCCGTACCCGGCGCGTTGCGGATCTTCACCTCGGCGCCCGGACGGACCTTCTGCACGCCGGCGGTGACCACCGTCTGACCGGCGCTCAGACCTTCGAGTATCTCGACCTTGCCCGGCCGGCGGCGGCCCAGCTTCACCGGCGAGCGCACCGCCTTGCCATCCTCGATGGCGAAGACAAAGGCGCCGCCGTCGACCACCAGCACGGACTCTTCCGGCGCCAGCAGGGCGTTCTCGGTGCGGCCATAGACAAGCTCGACGGTCAGGAACATGCCCGGCCGGAGCAATCCTTCTGAATTATCGATCTCGGCGCGCACGGTGACCGAGCGCGTGTCCGGATCGACGCGTGTGTCGATGGTCGAGACAACGCCCTCGATCGGCGAGTCCGGATAGGCGGATGACCTGGCCAGCACCGTCTGTCCCGGATGCAACGCGCCCAGCGCGGTCTCCGGCACATCGAAGTCCAGCTTGATGACCGAGATGTCGTCCAGGGTGACGATGGGATCGCCCGGCTGCACCAGGGCGCCGACGCTGGCCTGTTTCAGGCCCAGCCGCCCGTCGAAGGGCGCGCGCAGCGTGAACTTCCCGATGCGGGCTTCAAGTTGCCGGACCTCGGCTTCCGCCGTCGCGACCGCCTGAGCCAGTTCCTCGGTCCGGGCTTCGGTCGTCAGCCCCTTGCGGCGGGTGGCCTCAGCCCGCCCGAAAACCTGCTTTGCGAGCTTCACCGAAGAGCGCGCGCCTTCCAGATTGGCGGCAATCTCGGCATTGGCGAAACGCACCAGCACATCGCCGCGCTGCACCAGCGCGCCTTCCTCGATGCGCATCTCGGCAATCCGGGCCGCAATCTCGCCGGTCACGGTGACCGACTGATTCGACCGCGCGGTGCCGACCACGCGGATGCTGTCGGTCAGGACGCCGGATTCCAGCACCACGGCATCAACCGGCGTGGCGAAGCCTCCGCGCCGCTGCTGCTTCGCCGGCGGTGCAAACAACTCGCCGACAACGGGCAGATCAGTACGGTTCTGCCAGCCGAAATAGCCGCCGGCCGCAATCAGGGCGACGATGATGATCTGGATAAGGGTACGCACGTGACGGGCTGCTCCCTTGCCGCAACGCGCCACGATAATATGCTGCATCGGACGCTGACATAGCTGAATGAAGGTAACGCCAACACTGCATCCGGCAAACAGGATTGTCGGTCGGGGCAGGCAAGTGCGCGTTGCAGGGAGGTAATATCTCACGTGGCCACGATGCTGATCACACATATGGACTGCCTCTGGCACGACACAGGCTCCTCGCACCCGGAACGCCCGGACAGGCTGCGGGCGGTTCGCCATGCGCTGAACGAGAACGATTTTCCCGACCTGATCCGAGAGGACGCGCCGCTGGCCAGCGACGATCAGATCGCCCTGGCGCACCCGGCGGACCATGTCGCCGCCATGTTCGAGGCGATGCCGGCCGAGGGCCGCGTCATGCTGGATGGCGATACCGTCGCCTCCCCGGGCACCGCGGACGCTGCCCGGCGCGCGGCCGGCGCCGTGATTGCCGCCATCGACGCGGTCTTCGCCGGCAAGGCCGACAACGCCTTCTGCGCCGTGCGCCCGCCGGGACACCATGCCGAGCCGCGCCAGCCCATGGGCTTCTGCCTGTTCAACAATGTCGCCGTCGGCGCGCATCACGCCCGCGCCAGCCATGGCATCCGCAAGGTCGCCGTGGTCGACTTCGACGTGCATCACGGCAATGGCACGGAGGCGATTTTCAAGGCGGACCCGGACCTGTTCTACGGCTCGACGCATCAGTGGCCGCTCTACCCAGGCACGGGCGAACGCTCGGAACGGGGCGTGAAGAACAACATCTGCAATGCGCCGCTGCCGCCGAATTCGGGATCGAAGGAGTTCCGATTCGCCATGACGGAGACGCTGCTGCCCGCGCTTGCCGCATTCCGGCCCGAACTTCTCATCATTTCCGCCGGATTTGACGGTCATGAACGCGATCCTCTCGCACATTTGAACCTGACCGATGAGGATTACGGGTGGATCACGGGTGAATTGATGCGGATTGCGGACGAATGCTGTTCCGGCAGGCTGGTATCCGTGCTGGAAGGCGGCTATGACCTTGACGCTTTGCAGAGCGCGAGCATCGCGCATGTCAGGGGGCTGCAGCGGTCATGAGCGACATACCGGAAGACATCCAGGCCATGAGCTTCGAGGCGGCGCTGGCCGAGCTGGAGACCATCGTCGGCCGTCTGGAATCCGGCGATGTCGATCTGGAGGCCTCGATCGACATGTATGCCCGTGGTGCGCATCTGAAGGCGCATTGCGAAGCCAAGCTGAAAGCCGCCGAGGCGCGTGTCGAGAAGCTGGTGATCAGCGGCGGCGCGCCGACCGGGTCCGAACCTTTCAACGAGGACGGCGCATGACGCCAGCCCTTGCCGACGCCCTGAAGGCCTGTTCCGAGGAGGTCGAGACCGCGCTCGACGGTTTGTGCCCCACTTCGCCGGAGCTCGAGGGCCGGGTCTTCGATTCCATGCGATATTCGCTGTTCGCCGGCGGCAAGCGGCTGCGCCCGTTTCTGGTGCTGGCGGCGGGCGACCTGTTCATGGTGCCGCACGAAAGTTCGGTCCGCGCCGCTGCGGCGATCGAGATGATCCACACCTATTCGCTGATCCATGATGACCTGCCCTGCATGGACGATGACGACCTGCGGCGCGGCAAGCCCACGAACCATCGCCAGTTCGACGAGGCCACGGCGGTGCTGGCGGGCGACGCGCTGCAGCCGCTGGCCTTCCAGACGCTGCTGGACGCCGCCACCGACCCCGATGCGGGGATCCGGCTGGAACTGGCGCAGAGCCTGGCCCGCGCGGCAGGCGCCGACGGCATGGTCGGCGGCCAGATGATCGACCTGCAGGCCGAGACGACCTCCTACGATCTGGACCAGATCACACGGCTGCAGAACATGAAGACCGGCGCGCTGATCGCCTGGTCCTGCGAGGCCGGCGCCATCCTGGGGCGCGCCACGGCGAAGGAGCGGGAAGCGCTGCGCCAGTACGGGCTGGAGCTCGGTCTGGCCTTCCAGATCGCCGACGACATCCTGGACATCGAATCCACGCCCGAGGAAATGGGCAAGGCCACCGCCAAGGACGCCGAAGCGGGCAAGGAAACCTTCATCACGCTGATGGGACTGGAAGGCGCCCGTGAACGGGCTGCCGAGTTGGTTCATAATGCCACAGCCCGCCTTGATTTGTTCGGCGAAAGGGCTTTTCTATTGAGAGATGTGGCGGCTTACGTCATCGAACGCCGCTCCTGAGTAGCTCAGCGGCACAGTAACTGGACATGAGGTCGACGGCCGTGGCCGAAGCTTCGAAGACTCCCCTGCTGGACACCGTCAACAGCCCCGCCGAACTGCGCGGGCTGCGTCCGGACCAGCTGCGTCAGCTTGCCGACGAACTGCGCACCGAGACGATCGATGCGGTGTCGGTGACCGGCGGGCATCTGGGGGCCGGGCTTGGCGTGGTCGAGCTGACCGCGGTCCTGCACTACGTCTTCAACACGCCCGACGACAAGTTGATCTTCGACGTCGGCCACCAGTGCTATCCTCACAAGATCCTGACCGAGCGCCGCGACCGCATCCGCACCCTGCGCCAGGGCGGCGGCCTGTCGGGCTTCACCAAGCGCGCCGAGAGCCATTACGACCCGTTCGGCGCGGCGCATTCCTCGACCTCGATCTCGGCCGGGCTGGGCTTCGACGTCGCCGCCCGCATGCAGGGACAGGCGAGCCGTTCGATCGCCGTGATCGGCGACGGCTCCATGTCGGCCGGCATGGCCTATGAGGCGATGAACAATGCCGGTTCGATGAAGAGCCGCATGATCGTCATCCTGAACGACAACGAGATGTCGATCGCACCGCCGGTGGGCGCCATGAGCGCCTACCTGTCCCGGCTGATCTCCGGCAAGCCCTATCTGTCGATCCGCGAGGTCGGCAAGAAGCTGGCGGAGAAGTTCCCGCGGCAGCTTTCCAAGATGGCGCAGCGGGCCGAGGAGTTCGCACGCGGCATGCTGACGGGCGGCACGCTGTTCGAGGAAATGGGCTTCTACTATGTCGGCCCGGTGGACGGTCACAACATCGATCACCTGCTGCCGGTGCTGGAAAACGTCCGCGACGCCGAGACCGGTCCGATCCTGGTCCATGTCGTCACCGAGAAGGGCAAGGGCTACCTGCCGGCCGAGAATTCCGCCGACAAGTATCACGGCGTTTCCAAGTTCGACGTTGTCACCGGCGCGCAGCAGAAGGGCAAGCCGAACGCCCCGGCCTATACCAAGGTCTTCGCCAACGCCCTGGTGAAGGAAGCGGCCAAGGACAGCAAGATCGTCGCGGTCACGGCCGCGATGCCGTCGGGCACCGGCCTGGACATCTTCGGCAAGGAATTCCCAGAGCGCACCTTCGACACCGGCATTGCCGAACAGCATGCGGTAACGTTCTGCGCAGGCATGGCGGCCGGCGGCCTCAAGCCTTTCGCCGCGATCTATTCGACATTCCTGCAGCGCGGCTATGACCAGGTCGTCCACGACGTGGCGATCCAGAGCCTGCCCGTCCGCTTCGCCATCGACCGCGCCGGACTGGTCGGCGCCGACGGTCAGACTCATGCGGGCTCTTTCGACGTCACCTATCTCGCGACACTGCCCGGGTTTGTGGTCATGGCGGCAGCGGACGAGGCCGAACTGGTGCACATGGTCGCCACGGCGGCGGCCATCGACGACCGGCCCAGCGCCTTCCGCTATCCGCGCGGCGAGGGCATCGGCGTCGACATGCCGGAAGAAGGCCAGCCGCTGGAGATCGGCAAGGGCCGGATCCTGCGCGAGGGCAATGCACTGGCGATCCTGAACTTCGGCGGCCGCATGGGCGAAGTGCTGAAGGCGGCCGACGATTTGGCAGCCATGGGCTTGAAGGCCACCGTCGCCGACGCCCGCTTCGCCAAGCCACTGGACACCGACCTGATCGCGCGTCTGGCCCGCGAGCACCCGCTGCTGATCACCATCGAGGAAGGCGCCATCGGCGGCTTCGGTAGCCATGTGCTGCACTTCCTGGCCGAGAACGATCTGACCGACGGGCTGAAGGTCCGCCCGATGATCCTGCCCGACATCTTCATCGACCAGGACAGCCCGGCCAAGATGTACGACGTCGCCCGCCTCAACGCCCCCCACATCGTGGAAACCGCGCTGGCCGGCCTGGACATCGAGAACCGGGACGGCGAGATCAAGCCGGTGCGGGCCTGACTGCCGGCGCGACCTGACCAGATGGCGCCCCTGCGCCCACAGCATCTGGTGGTCGCCATGTCACGAATCCGCAACATCGGGCGGCTATAGCGCCGGTATGCTGATCGTGCCGGATGGAGGCGAAACATGAGCAGTGGCGTTCATTCCTGCCGCACCATCTTCATCTCCGACATCCACCTGGGCACGCGAGGCTGTCAGGCCGAACTGCTGCTGAGCTTCATCAAGAGCTTCCAGGCGGAGACCATCTATCTGGTCGGCGACATCGTCGACTGCTGGGCGCTGAGGCGCGGCTGGTACTGGCCGCAGTCCCACAATGACGTGGTCCAGAAGCTGCTGCGCCAGGCCCGCAAGGGCGTGAAGGTCGTCTACATCCCCGGCAATCACGACGAGGCCTTCCGCGACTATTGCGGCACCCATTTCGGCGGCGTCGAGGTGAAGCTCGACGACATTCACGAAGCTGCCGACGGCAAACGCTATCTGGTGACCCATGGCGACGCATTCGATGGCGTGGTGCTCTACGCCAAGTGGCTGGCCGTGCTGGGCGACTGGTCCTACAACCTGGCCATTCGCCTGAACACCTATGTGGCGCGCATCCGCGCCCGGCTGGGCATGCCCTACTGGTCGCTGTCGGCCTTCCTGAAGACCAAGGTCAAGAACGCGGTCAAGTTCATCGACAATTACGAGACGACGGTGGCTGACGAGGCCCGGCGGCGGAAGGTCGACGGCGTGATCTGCGGCCACATCCATCACGCTGAGATCAAGGAATTCGATGGCATCACCTATGTCAATGACGGCGACTGGGTGGAAAGCTGCACCGCGGTGATCGAGCGCCATGACGGCAAGCTGGAGATCGTGCGCTGGACCGACAGGATCGCAGAGTCCTTCGCCGAGAAGCGCCAGGCCGCCAAGCCCGACAAGGCGCCGCACGCGGCCTGATCCCTTGAGGGGCCGCGCCTCCATGTTCCAAACTGCCGCCCCGGCGCGGGTCGCGGCAGAGGAGCAGTTCCGACCGATGAAGATCGTCCTGGTCACCGATGCCTGGCTGCCCCAGGTCAACGGCGTCGTCCGTACATGGCAGCGCGTGACAGCGGCCTGCGAGGCCGAAGGCCATCGGGTGACGGTGATCTCGCCCGCGGATTTCCGGACCGTCCCCCTGCCGACCTACAGCGAGATCCGCATCGCCCTCTGGCCGGGCCCGAAGGTCCGCCGGATGCTGGACGCGGCGCAGCCGGACGCCGTGCACATCGCCACCGAAGGCCCGCTGGGTCTGGCGGCGCGCGCCCATTGCCTGAAGCGGGGCTGGCCCTTCACCACCAGCTATCATACCAAGTTTCCCGAATACGTCTCGGCGCGGTTTCCGGTGCCGGAGAGCTGGGGCTATCGCGTGGTGAGCTGGTTCCACCGGCCGTCCAGCGCGGTTCTGGTCGCCACGCCGACCGTGCGGCGGGAACTGGAGGCCGAGGGCTTCACCAACATCGCCGACTGGACCCGGGGCGTGGATACCGCGTTGTTCCGGCCGGATGGCCCGCGCGCCTTCGTTCATGACGGGCCGATCCTTCTCTATGCCGGCCGGGTGGCCGTGGAGAAGAACCTGCGCGCCTTTCTCGATCTCGACCTGCCGGGAAGGAAAGTCGTGGTCGGCGGCGGACCGCAACTCGACGAACTGCGGCGCGACTATCCGGATGTCGTGTTTCCCGGACCGAAGTTCGGCGAGGAACTGGCCGCCTGGTACCGCAGCGCCAGCGTCTTCGTCTTCCCCAGCCGCACCGACACGTTCGGTCTGGTCCTGCTGGAAGCGCTGGCGAGCGGCGTGCCGGTGGCCGCCTACCCGGTCCCCGGACCGCTGGACGTGGTCGGCCATGACGGCCCCGGATGTCTGGACGACGATCTGGGCCGGGCGGTTCGCGCCGCGATGGCGGTCTCGGCCCAGGACTGCCGCGCCCATGCGATGCGCTTTTCGTGGGAGCGGACTGCGGCTATGTTCCTCGGCAATCTTGCTCCGATCCGGGGAGACCGAACATGGATGAAAGCCTGAGAGAAGCCCGCATCGATCTGGCCTGCGCCCTGCGCTGGGCCGCACGGCTGGGCCTGCATGAAGGTGTCTGCAACCATTTCTCGCTGGCGGTGCCGGACGAGGACGGCGTCATGCGCGGCAACCGGTTCCTGATCAATCCCTACGGCTGGCACTGGTCGGAAATCACGGCCTCGTCGCTGCTGCTGGTCGACGCCGAGGGCAATGTGCTCGAGGGCGACGATCCGGTCGAAACCTCGGCCTTCACCATCCATCGCGGCGTGCATCTGGCGGCGCCGCAGGCGGTCTGCGTCATGCACACGCACATGCCGCACGCCACGGCGCTGACACTGCTGGAGGACATGGAACTGAAGATGTGCGAGCAGAACGCGCTGATGTTCCATGAGCGCATCGCCTATGACGAGGAATACAACGGCCTGTCGACGGACAACGAGGAAGGCGAGCGGATCGCCTCCAAGCTGGGCAACCGGGCGGTGCTGATGATGGCCAGCCACGGCGTCACCGTCACCGGCGCGAATGTCCGCGAATGCTTCACCGATCTCTACTATCTGGAGCGCGCGGCGACCTTCCAGATCCTTGCCCGCTCGACCGGCAAACCGCTGCGCGATGTCTCGCAGGACGTCCGCGAGATGACCTCCCGGCAGATGGCCGAGGAGCGCGGCCCGCTCAGCGACCGTCACTTCACCGCGCTGCGCCGCATCCTGGAGCGCGAGGAGCCCGAGTTCCTGAACTGAGGGCGTGACGGCTCTTCTTTCAGATAACCACTACAGCCGCAGCCCTCGGGTCAGGCCCGAGGGCATCACTGACGGTCGGGATCGCGGATCAATCGCCAAACTCTGAGGCCACCGCCTACTCCCAGTAGGAGCCGGCGGAGATGGCGAAGTGAAGGCGCGTGTCCTCGGCGATCGTGAAGTTGGTGATGCCGACGAGGTTGCCCATGGCGTCAAAAAGGCCGCCGCCCGATGACCCGGGTGCCGCATGGGCCGAAGTCTGGATCAGCGGCACGCCATTGTTGGAGCGCAACTGGCTGACGATGCCGTCATGCAGGCTCTGCTGCAGACCGTGGGGCGCGGCGATGGACCAGACCTTTTCTCCGACCTGCAGGTCGTTGAACGGGCGGATGCCGGGCGCCGGCTGCAGCGCCATGTCCTCGGATTCCAGCAGGCAGCGGTCCGTCGCGGGGTGCGAGTTGATCAGGCGCGCCCGGCCGTTCTCCTCGCCCTGCAGCAGGACGATGACATTCGCGCCCTTCAGCACATGGCAGTTGGTGGCGAGATGGGTCTCGGATACCGCGACCGCCGAGCCCTGGCGCACGTTCCGCGCCGCTCTCAGATCTTCGCTCGAGGCCGCGCCGAGCACGACATAGACCGATCCGGAAACGAGCTGATAAAGCTCATGCGGCTGCAGTGCATCCGTGTCCCGCAGCACCGCCGGCTTCACCGGCCGAACGCCTCGCCAGCCCGGCCAGAACGGATCGGCCGGATTGAGCGCGTTGAAGTTCAGGATGCCCGGGGTCAGCACCGCCACCCGCCGGTCCGGCGTGGTCTGCGTCGAGCGGATGCTGTCGGCGACGCGGCTGTCGCCCTGACGGGCGTTGGTCTGGCTCATGGTCGAGGCATTGGCCTGCGGCGGCGGGTTCGTCAGGAACCGGTCTCGCAGCTTGGTCAGGCAGGCGGCCTCGCGGTAGGGGCTCACCTTCGCCGCGCCTTCGCAGGCCTGGCGGGCGCGATTGCGCAGCGGCCGGGTCAGCTTGGAAAGATCGGGATAGGCGGCGGCGATCTGGCGCTCTGCCATGGCCTCCTCGACGCAGCGTGCCCAGGGGGCCGGCCCCTTCTCGGACTCGTCCTCACAGGCCTCGCGGAGCTTGCGCGCATTGCGCAGCGACAGACGGTCCAGATCCGGTTTGAACATCAGCTTGCGCCAGGCGCGGGCGTGATAGTCGAGGCATTCCAGATGACGGGATTCGATGTTGCCGCCCTCGACCTTGCAGGCCTTGAGCATGGCGCTCTGCGCATCGAGGGGCAGGTTGCGAAGGTCGACGGTCTTGGCAAACGCAGGCGAAGCAAAACCAGCAGCCAGAGCTGTTAACCCTAATAATACCTTAAGACCCTCACGCATGCGGCGGAAAGTATCAATCGAAGAATCGAGCGGCAAGAAAGAAAACATTGCCCAGTCAAAGGGTTGAAGTACCGTGGTGTGACTGATTGCAATCGGCGCAATTGAATACGCCAGAAACGGGAACGGCGCCGGATTTCTCCGACGCCGCCCCTTACTTCCGTGTCGAAGAGGATCAGCCGAGAGCGGCCTTCACCTTCTCCGGCGTGATCGGCAGGTCGCGGACACGCGCGCCCGACGCCGCGAAGATCGCATTCGCGATCGCCGGCGCCGTCACGGTCACACCCGGCTCGCCGCAGCCCGCCGGATAGTGGCCCGGGCTGACGACAGTCACGTCGATTTCCGGCATGTCTTCCATGCGGAGCGGCGTGTAGGTGTCGTAGTTGTCCTGCTGGATCGCGCCGTTCTCCATGGTCGCGACTTCCTTGGTCGCGAGCGAGACGCCCCAGAGCGCACCGCCTTCGACCTGAGCCCGCACACCGTCAGGATTCACGGCGGTTCCGACGTCGATCACCAGGGTCAGCTTCTGGATCCTGAACTCACCCGTGGCCTTGTCGACCTTCACCTGGGCGGCGCAGGCCGTCCAGGTCGGGCTGTTCCGCTCCTGAGCCGTCACAGCCGCCAGACCGACGCCGACGCCGTCACCCATGTCCTTGCCGTAGCCCGATTTCTCGGCGCACATCTTCAGGACATTGGCCAGACGCTTGGCGCCTCCCACCGAGTTCGGCGGGCCGCCGGCGTTCTTTCCGGTGGCGTCGAGCATGCCCAGCTTGAAGTCGAGCGGATCGACCCCGGCCTTGTGGGCCATCTCGTCCAGGAAGCACTCCACCGCCCAGAAGGTCCAGCCAGGGGCCACCGAACGGAGCTGACCGGCCGGTGTGGCCGACTGCGCCGTGGGCGACTTGATGGTCGTCACAGTCTGGTTCGGAATGGTGTACCAGTGGTCCGAACCGTTGATCGAGAACGGATCCACCTTGCCCTTCTTGTCGACCGAGTCGGCCAGGAAGGCCGGCGCCTGACGCGCGGTCGCCCACGCGGAGACGACCTGCTGCTCCATGCCGACCATCTTGCCGCCCGAGGCGCCGCCACGCACGACCTGATGGGTGATCGTCCGGGTGAAGTCCATCGTCATGTCGGCTTCACGACTGTAGATCAGCTTGACCGGACCGCCATGCGCCTTGGTCGCCAGCGCGGCGACAAGGATGTAGTCCGATTCCAGCCGCCGGCCAAAACCGCCGCCCAGATGGTACTGGTGCACGACGACCTGGCTCGGGTCGATCTGCAGCGCGGCGGGCACGAGGCCCAGCGCCAGGGTCTGGAACTGGTTGCCGGCATGGATGTGATAGACGTCGTCGATCACTTCCACGGTGGCGTTCAGCGGCTCCAGCGGCGCATGGATGTTCAGTTGCGTCGTGTAGGTCGCTTCATGCTTCACCGCAGCGCCGGAGATCGCCGGACCGCTGTCGCCGTCCTTGACGAACAACTGCGCGCCGTCGCCGGACTTCTGCAGCCCTTCGGCCTCCGCCATGATCCCGGCCGAGGAAGCCCCGGTATTCGGTCCCAGGTCGTAGGACACCTTCAGCGCATCGCGCGCCTTCAGCGCCTGCGGGTAGGAATCGGCCAGCGCAACCACCCAGCCGGTGGTCGTCATGGTCGGATCCTCGATCACCACATGACCCTTGTAGCCGGCGACCTGCTTGGCCGCGGAGTCGTCGACCCCGGTGACCTTCGCGCCGTAGCGCACCGGCGGCGTCTTCGGCGTGCCATAGACCATGCCGTCGACGAAGACGTCGATGCCGAACTTGGCGGTGCCGTTGGTCTTGCCCGGAATGTCCAGCGCACCGACCGACTTGCCGACGATCTTGCGCTTCGCAGGATCCTTCAGGGCAATCGCCCCCAGCTCTTCCTGGCTGAAGTTGCGGGCGGTAACGCCACCCTTCACCAGATCGCCATAGCTGATCTTGCGGCCCGACTTGGCGTGCATGATCATGCCGTTCTCGGCGGTCAGTTCGGCCAGCGGTACACCCCAGATCTTCACCGCACCTTCCATCAGCGCGATGCGGCCGGCGGCGCCGGCGCGGCTCAACTGGTCATGCGTCCAGTTCACCGACCAGGAACCACCTGTCACGAACAGGCCGTATTCCGGCGCGGTCGAGACGTAGTTGATGGAGACGTTCTCCCAGGGAACCTCGAGCTCCTCGGCGACGGCCTGCGCGAGCGGCGTGCCGACGTGCTGGCCCATCTCGGCCTTGGTGATGTTCACCACCACCTTGCCGGCGGAATCCAGGGTGAACCAGATGTTCGGCGAGAAGGTGCCTTCCGCCATCGCTTCCTTGATGCCCAGCGGGCCGCCCATCAGGGCATAGCCCATGGTCAGCGTTCCGGCGGCCAGCGAGCCAACCAGGAAACCGCGGCGGGAAGCATTGATCTTTTCATGCTTTGTCATGATCGGTTCCTCCCTCAGCCGGCCATGTCGGTCGCGGCGCGGGCCACGGCCTTCTTGATGCGGGTGTAGGCCATGCAGCGGCAGAGGTTTCCGGTCATCGCATCGACGATGTCCTGATCGGAAGGCTTCTTGTTCTCGGCCAGGAAGGCCGCGGCGGTCATGATCTGGCCCGACTGGCAGTAACCGCACTGCGGCACCTGCTCGGCGATCCAGGCCTTCTGGACCGGATGGTCGCCGCCCAGGCCTTCGATGGTGGTGATCTCGGCGCCTTCGGCGGCCTCAACCGGCGTGATGCAGGTGCGCGTGGCCTGTCCGTCGATATGCACGGTGCAGGCCCCGCAAAGGCCCTTGCCGCAGCCGAACTTCGTGCCGGTCATCTGCAGGTGTTCACGGATCACCCAGAGCAAGGGTGTATCCGCGGGGACATCAACCGTCTTGGTCGCCCCGTTGATCTTGAGCGTTGCCATGTTTCCTCCCATAGCGCGCCACAACTCGCTTCGGTTGCAGCTTGTTCTATTTTCGGGACGTCATCAGGAAACCGCAGCTTGACCTTCGCCGCATACAATCCGATCACTGATCCCCAACCACGAAAGTTTGGGGGACGTTGCGTCATTCTGTCAAACCTTCATGCTTCCGCGTGCATAACAATAATGTTGGTTCTCGCCTTCGTTTCCGGCTTGCCGGCCACAGCCGGAACGTGCGGCAACCCGGTCGCCGAGTACCGCGTCAGCGAGAACCTCGAGATCGACCAGCCGCTATGTGGCCTGACCGGCGCACCGGCACGCGGCCGGGAAGTGGTGGCTGGCCGGAAGGGCAATTGCCTCGCCTGTCACCGCATGCCCATCCCGGAAGAGAAATTTCACGGCGACATCGGCCCGCCGCTGTTCGATACCGGCAGAAACATGACAGCCGGCGAGTTGCGGCTGCGACTGGTCGACTCGACTGCCATCAACCCCGATTCCGTCATGCCGTCCTTTCACCGGGTCGATCACCTGACCGGCGTGCGGAGCGACCGCCGGGGTCAACCGATCTTGAGCGCCCAGCAGGTCGAGGACGTGATAGCGTGGCTGCTGACGCTGGATGGAGAGACGCCCGCCCGATGAATGATCGCGCCGACAGGATGAGACGCCAGGTGCTGGCCGCTGGCGCGGCCGGGTTGGCTTTTGCGTTCGCCGCCCCCGCGGCGCTGGGCGAGACCATCCGTCACCGCCTGTCGCTGAGCCGCCGGACCTTTCCGATCACCCCGGATCCCGAGGATGCGGAGCTGATGATTCGCCGTGCGTTACGGGACCGCGAGCCCTCGCCCGGCCTGGTCCAGATGGACGTGACCGATACCGCCGAGAACGGAAGTTCGGTGCCGCTTGTCTTCGATGTCGATTGCAGCATGGCCGGCAACGACTTTCCCGAGACCGTTCACGTCTTCGTGGTCCACAATCCGTTTCCCGAGGTCGCCCGCTATCACTACGGCCCCTGGAACGGCAGCGCCGAGACCGAGATGCGGCTTCGCATGCGCCAGAGTTCGGAAATCGTCGTTGTCGCCGAAATGGCGGACGGCAGGGTCGGCATCGGCCGCCGGCAGGTGAACGTGCTGGCCGGAGCCTGCGGCTGATGGCGTCGAAGTCCCGCCGCATCAAGGTGCCTGACCAGGTCACGCGCGGCGAGACCTTCCTTGTCCGCACCCTGGCCCGTCATCCGATGGAATCCGGTGTGCGCTTCAGCACGGACAACATCGTCGTCTATCCGCGCCACATCCTTCAGGAGGTTCAGGCCTTCTACAACGGCAACCAGGTGTTCCGCGCCGAGTGGTTCAGTTCGGTCTCCGCCAATCCCTATCTCACCTTCCACGTGAAGGCGGTGGAAAGCGGCGAGATCGAGGTTGTCTGGATCTCGGACTACAATGTCCGCAGCAGCGCGAAGGCTTCCATCGAGGTTGTCGACGCCTGACGCGCTTGGCTGCCCCGGACCGCCGACGCCCGGCGCACCAGCGGATCAGTCGTCCGCAAATCCATCCCAGGCACTACAATTCTCAAGCATCTTTTCGAGTTGTTAACTAACGCTCGCCAGTGTGTGGTGACACATTGATCCGGAACCGAATTGTCCAGAACGAACACAAGGCTGCTGACCGCGTTGACGGTCCTTTTCGTGTCGATGCTGGGCGTGCTCGTTGCCGCGGGCGTGTTCGGCCTCGTGTTGCAGGACATGACGCGATCCTACGTGGCCGGCGAAGGCTATTATTCCAAGGGCCACATGGCCGCGGTGGGCGCCCTGCAGCAATATGCGCGCAGTGGCGACCCGGGCGATTTCCAGAACTACGAAACCGCGATCCAGATACCCATCCATGACGGCAAGGCGCGGGTGATCCTCGAAGATCCGGACCAGCCCCGTGCGGCAGCACATCCGCATTTTGTCCGCGGCCTGAATCATCCCGACGACGTCGGCGGCATGTCCTGGATGTTCCGCATGTTCTCGGAGACCTGGCTGTTCCGGAAGCCGCTGGAGATCTGGCGCGAGGGCGACCGCAACGTTGTCGAACTGGTCAGCGCCGCCGATCGGCTGCGGGATATGGTCGAAACACACGGCACAGGCAGCCCTGCAGCCAACGCAGCCGCCGCCCGGATTCTCGAGATCGACGCCCGGCTGCGCCAGCTCGAGCTGGATTTCAGCAGCCAGCTCGGACAGACCGCGCGCGAACTGGCCATGATCCTGATCGGCGGACTGATCGGGCTCGGTCTTTGCCTGGCTGCATCCGCCGTGTTCTTCGTGCGCCACGTCCATCGGCGGATGAAGCAATCCGACGAGGCCGAACGCAGCGCCCTGCATGACGCGAATGTGCAGCGGAACCTGTTGCAGACGACGCTGGATAACCTGGACGAGGGCATAACCTTCTTCGATGCCGATCTGCGGCTGCTGCTGGTCAATCGCCGCGTCGAGCAGATCCTCGACCTGCCCGAGGGCATGTTCGGTCCGGGAACCCCACTTGGCGAAGTGCTCCGGTACAACTGTCGCCGTGGCGAGTATGGCGATGTCGACGAGGACGCCTATGTCGAAGGGCTGCTGGAACAGGCGCGGCAGTTCCTGCCGCACCATTTCACCCGCGAACGTCCGGACGGATCGGTCATCGAGGTCCAGGGCATTCCGGTGCAGAGCGGCGGCATGGTCACGACCTATCGCGACGTCAGCGCCGAGCATCATTCCCGCAAGGCGCTGGCCGCCAGCCAGCAGCGTACACGCGAGGTCATCGACCGCTCGAAGGACGCCTTTGTCAGCATGGACGACCAGGGCCATGTCTTCGACTGGAATCCGGCGGCGGAAGAGGTCTTCGGCTGGTCGCGGGACGAGGCTCTGGGCAGGCCTCTGTCCACGCTGATCATCCCGAAGGAGCATCATTCCGCCCATGCCGCCGGACTGCGGCGGTTTCTCGAAACAGGTGAAGCCCGCATGGTCGGACGCCGCTTCGAGACCGAAGCCCGCCATCGCGACGGCCGGATCTTCCCTGTCGAGATCACGCTGGGCACACAGACGGTGGACGGCCGGAAGGTTTTCAACGCCTTCATCTGGGATATCACCGAGCGCCGCGAAACCGAGCACGAGCTCATGGCCGCGAGGAACAGGGCCGAGGTCGCCAACCGCTCGAAAAGCGAGTTCCTGGCCAATATGAGCCACGAGTTGCGGACCCCGCTGAACGCCATCATCGGCTTCTCCGAAATGATGATGCTCGGGATAGGCGAGACCGCCTCGGCGCGGAACAAGGACTATGCGACGAACATTCACGAGAGCGGCAAGCATCTGCTGGCGCTGATCAACGACATCCTGGATCTGTCCAGGGTCGAGATCGGCAAGGTCGAGCTGGACGAGACCGAATTCAGCCTGGCCGAGGCGACCGAAACGTGCCTGAAACTGCTCCAGCATGCCGCCAACCGGCAGGGCGTCCGCTTCGACGACCGCATATCCGGGAACGCGCCGACCATCCGGGGCGACGTTCGGCGTATCCGTCAGATCCTTCTGAACCTGCTGGGCAACGCTCTCAAGTTCTCGCCTGAAGGCGGTTGCGTGCGGATCTGGACCGAAGCGGATCCCGAGCACATCACCATCTTCGTCGCCGACGAGGGTCCGGGCATGGAACCGCATGAGGCGAAGACCGTTTTCCAGCCTTTCGTGCAGTTGAACGATCCGATGGTGCGCGCGAATCAGGGCGCCGGTCTTGGACTGGCGATCGTGAAACGGTTCGCCGAACTGCATCAGGGATCGGTGTCCGTCGACACCGCGCCCGGAAAGGGCGCCACCATGTCGGTCAGCCTGCCGGCCGCTCGGCACATTCGCGCCGCGGTACAGAAGGCGAGCGGCTGAGCCAGCTCGCAGAACGTGCTCGCGCTCGGCCACGTCCTGACGTAGTTGATCGTCATGGAATGGACCGCGGACGCCATCGTGCTGTCGCTTCGCCGCCACGGCGAGACCTCGGCGGTCGTCTCGTTGCTGACGGAAGCGCATGGGCGGCACATGGGGCTGGCCCGCGGCGCCTTCACGAAGCGCCTGCGTGGCGTGCTGATGCCGGGCAACACAGTGCACGCGACCTGGCGGGCGCGGACCGAGGACCATCTGGGATCCCTGAAGATCGAACCATCGCAGGCGCGAACCGGCTTCATCATGGACGACGCGCTTCGGCTGGCGGCCCTGAACAGCGTCTGCGCCCTGCTCGACGGCGCGCTGATGGAACGGGAGGAACACCCGGCGCTGTTCCGCGCCACGGGCGTGCTGTTCGACGCGCTCTCCGAGGCCACAGACGACTGGCCCGAGGCGGTCTTCGCCTGGGAACTGGGTCTGCTGGCCGAGCTTGGCTTCGGGCTCGACCTGGCGAAATGCGCCGGCAATGGCCGCACCGACGGGCTGGCCTTCGTCTCGCCGAAATCCGCCCGGGCGGTCTCGCAGGAGGCCGGCGCCCCGTACAGCGACCGCCTGCTGCCCCTGCCCCGCTTCCTTATCGGCGATCGCGGCCGGCCGGCGGCGAATCACCCGGCCTCCGATCTGGCGGACGCCGCGGAACTGACGGGCCATTTCCTGGAACGCCACGTCTTCGCCCAGCGGAATGGCGGAATTCCGGCCGCGCGGGGCCGATTTGTTGAGATGCTGTTGCGCGGACACACAACATCTGGTGTTCTGCCATGATTGAAGCGCCCCGCGCCGGGACACTGTCCCGCTGTTGCCGACCCTAGAGTACACCCATGACCGACCAGACCCCGACAGACCGCGAGAACATCCAGCCGGTGCCGCTCGGCGAGGCGTTGAGCGAGCGCTATCTGGCCTATGCGATGTCGACGATCATGTCGCGGTCCCTGCCCGACGTACGCGACGGGCTGAAGCCCGTGCACCGTCGGCTGCTCTACGCCATGCGGCTGCTGCGGCTGGACCCGGCGGCGGGCTTCAAGAAGTGCGCCCGCATCGTCGGCGACGTGATGGGCAAGTTCCACCCACACGGCGATACCGCCATCTATGACGCGCTTGTTCGCCTGGCGCAGGACTTCGCCGTCCGCTATCCGCTGGTCGAGGGTCAGGGCAATTTCGGCAATGTCGACGGCGATAACGCGGCGGCCATGCGCTACACCGAAGCGCGGCTGACCAAGGTGGCCGAGCGTCTGCTGGAGGGCATCGACGAGGACGCGGTCGATTTCCAGCCCACCTATGACGGTGAGGAATCCGAACCGCTGGTGCTGCCGGCTGCGTTCCCGAACCTGCTGGCCAACGGCGCGGCGGGCATCGCGGTGGGCATGGCGACCAACATCCCGCCGCACAATGCGATCGAGCTCTGCCAGGCGCTGGAAGCCCTGATCCGCAAGAAATCGAGCACCACGGCCGAACTGATGGAACTGGTCCCCGGGCCGGACTTCCCGACCGGCGGCGTCATCGCCGAGGACCGCGAGAAGATCGTGGAGGCCTACGAGACCGGCCGCGGCAGCCTGCGTGTCCGGGCGCGCTGGGAGAAGGAGGACGCCGGGCGCGGCACCTATCAGATCGTTGTCCACGAACTCCCCTATCAGGTGCAGAAGGGCAAGCTGGTCGAAAAGATCGCGGCGCTGGTCAACGACCGCAAGCTGCCGGCGCTGGCCGATGTGCGCGACGAAAGCGCCGAGGATGTCCGCCTGGTGCTGGAGCCGCGCGCCCGCACTGTCGACGCCGAGGCGCTGATGGAACAGCTCTTCCGCCAGACCGACCTGGAAGTGAAGTTCAACCTGAACATGAACGCGCTGGACGCCACCCGCACGCCGCGCGTCATGAGCCTGAAGGACATGCTGCAGGCGTTTCTGGATCACCGCCACGAAGTGCTGCAGCGGCGCACCCGGCACCGGCTGGCGAAGATCGCCGACCGGCTGGAAGTGCTGGGCGGCTATCTGATCGCCTACCTGAACCTGGACGAGGTGATCCGCATCATCCGCTTCGAGGACCGGCCCAAGGACGAACTGGTCCGCGCCTTCGAGCTGACCGAACGGCAGGCGCAGGCGATCCTGGACATGCGGCTCCGCCAGTTGCGCAAGCTGGAAGAGATGGAGATCCGCAAGGAGCACGACGCGCTGGTCGCCGAGGAAGCGGAACTCAACGCACTGCTGGCCGACGAGGGCGCGCGCTGGAAGAAGATCCGCACCGAGATCAGGGAACTGCGCGAATGGCTGGCCAAGGACCCGGATCTGGGCCTGCGCCGGACCAGCTTCACGGACGCCCCGTCAGAGGAACTGGCCCAGGCGGCGGTGGAGATCCTGGTCGAGAAGGAGCCGCTGACGGTGATCTGCTCGGAAAAGGGCTGGATCCGCGCCGCCAAGGGCCACATCGCCCCCGATGCCGAGCTGAAGTTCAAGGATGGCGACCGCGGCCGCTTCGCCATCCACGCCCAGACCACCGACAAGCTGCTTGTGCTGTCGACCGACGGGCGCATCTTCACCCTGCCCTGCGACCGGCTGCCCGGCGGGCGCGGTCATGGCGAGCCGGTGCGCCTGATGATCGACCTGCCGAATGAGCACGACATCGTCGACCTGTTCGTGCACCAGCCGGGCCGCAAGCGGCTGATCGCCTCCGATGCGGGCCGCGGCTTCGTCTTCAACGAGGCCGACCTGATCGCCTCGACGAAGAACGGCAAGCAGTTGCTCAATCTCGGTTCCGGCGAGGAGACCCACTCGGCCGCCATCGTCGAGGGCGACGCCGTCGCCGTGATCGGCGACAACCGCAAACTGCTGGTTTTCGGCCTGGACGAACTACCCGAAATGAACCGGGGCAAGGGCGTCATGCTGCAGCGCTACCGCGACGGCGGCATGAAGGACGTGAAGTGCTTCGCCCGGGAGGAAGGCCTGACCTGGCTGTCGCCGGCCGGCCGGCAGATGCGCGAGGACGACCTGATGATGTGGACCGGCAAACGCGCCTCCGCCGGCCGCATGGCCCCACGCGGCTTCAACAAGTCGGGCCGGTTCAGTTGAGTGCGCGCTCGGGTCTGATCATCTGCTGACCACCTGCAACGGGACTTGATCCCGTTGCCCATGCCTGAGCCTCTCCGTAGAAACGGATTCGATGGATGCGCTCAGGCGTGGGTTCCGGGATCAAGTCCCGGAACAGGTCCAGATTTCGGGTGCTCACTCACCCAACCCCACGGCCTTACGCACCGCCGGATCCCTCAGCGAGCAGTCGCCGCCGTCATATGGTCGGCCTGCATCGGTGGCGAGCCAGGCGATGGCCTTCGCCACCCACTCGGGCGGAATGTGAACGTTGGAGTCAAGCTGGCTGACCGGGTTGATGCCGGAGGCCTTGATGGCGACCTGCATGTGCGTGGCGACCGTGCCCGGAGACAGGCCGACGACCCGGATGCCGTGATCCGACAGTTCCTTGTGCGCCGTGGCGGTCAGAGACAGCGCCGCGGCCTTGCTGGCGCAATAGTGCGACCAGCCTTCCAGCGCCGACGTCGCCGCGCCGGAGGAGATGTTGACGATCACGCCCGCCCCCTGCGCCCGCATATGTGCTGCGGCGGCGCGGATCGGGTTGTAGACCCCCATCACGTTGACCTCGATCACCGTGGCCCAGGCCTTCGGATCGGAATCCTCCAGCCGGCTGATGGGATCGATCAGCCCGGCATTGTTGACGATCAGGTCCAGCGACCCGAAGTCCGAGATTGTCTGCTGGACCGCAGCCGCCACGGCACCGTAGTCGGCGACGTCGCAGGGAATGGCCAGTGCTGTCCCCGCGCCGTGTTCCGCGTTGATCCGGTCCGCAAGCGCGCCGATCTCGCCGCCCGATCGCGCCAGCAGCGCCACGCGCGCACCACAGTCTGCGAGGTGGACCGCTGTCGCCGCGCCGATGCCGCGGCTGGCGCCGGTGACGAGGGCGGTGCGCCCGGAAAGGTCGATGGTCATGGGAGCTGCTCCGATCTGATCTGTCTGGGAGACTGTCTAGCTCATGTCAATTCAGCTCGAAAGATCGACAATCGAAAATCACTTGTGCAGAATTCGCACAAATGGACAGTCAACACTTTGCCCTTTTCAGCGAGGTCGCCCAGCGCGGATCGTTCTCCGCCGTCGCCCGCAGCCGCGGCGTCGATCCTTCCGCGGTCTCCCGGCAGATCGCCGCCCTTGAAGCCGAACTCGGCTATCCCCTGTTCGAACGCACGACCCGGCGGCTGTCGCTGACAGAAGCAGGGCAACTGACGCTGGAGCGAATGCAGCCGCTGTTCGACGAGATCGAACAGGTGCGCCAGTTGGCCCGGGACAGTGTCACCGAACCGTCGGGTCGGCTTCGGCTGACGACTTCGGTCGCCTTTGGCGAACGCTGGCTGGTGCCGCGGCTGGGCGGTTTCCGGAAGGCCTTTCCGGCCATCAGCCTGGATCTGGCGCTGACCGACGCGACGCTCGACCTCCAGGCCGAGAACATTGATCTCGCGCTGCGCCTCGGTGCGCGGATGGCGGGTCCTCTTGCCGGCCTCAGGCTGATGTCCGCGCATTACCGCGTCGTGGCGAGTCCGGATTATCTCGCCGGGAATGGCCGTCCCAGGCAGCCGGCGGAACTGGCCGAGCATGACGCCATCGTCCTTCCCTACAGGGGCTTCGGCGCGTCATGGCGGGTCCGCAGCCGTCATGCCCCGACGGAGACGGAGGAAGTCCAGATCCGGGATACGCTGATCATCTCCAACGCGTTGGCTGCACGCCGCGCGGCGCTGCAGGGCCTGGGCGTGGCGCTGCTGGCCGACTGGCTGATCGGCCCGGACCTCGCTTCCGGCGTTCTTGTCGACGTGCTGCCGGACCACGAGGTCTCGGCGGCCGGTTTCGACAGTGGCGTCTGGCTGCTCTACCCCGAACGCTCTCACCTTCCGGCCAAGACCCGCGCCATGATCGAGCATCTGAAATCAGAAGCGCGGTTTCCGGATGGCGAGGCCCCGCCTGTCTGATCAGGCCGGCGACGCCTGCCGTCCGCGCGACAGCAGGCCCAGCACGGCTCCCGGCACGATCAGCGCCAGCGCCACCAGGGCGAGGGTCAGGTGGCTGTAGCCGATCATCCCTCCGCCCGGTGTGGCGAGCACGATGCCGCCGACCGCCAGCAGCACGCGCGCGGCAGCGCCGACCGGCCCGCTGGCGATGCGTCCGACGCCGATCAGATAGCCCTGCAGCCCTCCGGCGAGCACCAGCACGCCGACGAAGGCGGTGACGCAGACGATGAGAATCTCGGTCGCATCGCCCAGCAGCAGCAACGCCGGATTGAAGACGAAGAAGAACGGGATGAAGTAGATGATGGTGCCCAGCCGCATGGCCTCGAACCCGGTCTGCATCGGCTTGGCCCCAGCGACCGAGGCCGCGGCGAAGGCGGCCAGCGCCACCGGCGGCGTGATGAAGCTGAGCATGCCCCAGTAGAGCATGAACATGTGCACCGGCATCGGATCCAGCCCCGCCCGGATCAGCGCCGGCGCTAGGATGATCGCCAGGAAGATGTAGGCCGCGGTCACCGTCATGCCGATGCCAAGGATGAAGCTGGTCAGCGCCCCCATCGCCAGCAGGATGAAGACATTGTTGCCGGCGATGTAGACCAGATCGTTGGTCACCGAACCCGCCATGCCGGTGCCGACCACTGCGCCGACGATCAGGCCGATCGCCGCCAGGATGCCCGCCAGTTCGGCCAGCAGGAACACCGTCGCCTGGACATATTTGTAGAACTTGGCCCAGTCCATCCGGTGCCGCGGGTTGAACTGGTTCAGCACCAGCAGCAGCACCGTCGCATAAAACGGTGCGCGCGCTTCCTGCTTCATGAAGACCAGCATCAGGATCAGCACGATGAAGGCGAAGATGTAGTACCAGCCGTCCTTCATCACATCGATCAGCCGGGGCATTTCCTCCTTGGGCAGCCCCTCGATGTCGTTGCGCGCGGCGTAGCTGTCGATCTGCACGAACAGGCCGAAATAGTACAGGATCGACGGCACAATGGCGGCGACGGCGACGTCGATATAGGCGACGTCCAGGAAGTCGGCCATGACGAAGGCCGTGGCGCCCATGATCGGCGGCATCAGCACGCCACCGGTCGAGGCGCAGGCCTCGATGCCGCCGGCGTATTTCGGCGAGAAGCCGATGCGCCGCATGGCCGGAATGGTCAGCGTGCCTGTGGTCAGCACATTGGTGATCGGCCCGCCCGACATCGATCCGAACAGGCCCGACGAGAAGATCGCCACCTTGGCCGGACCGCCGCGCACATGCCCCAGCAGCGCAAAGGCGAAATTGATGAAGAACAGGCCCGCGCCGGTGTAGAGCAGCGCCATGCCGAAGGCCAGGAAGCCGAAGACCAACAGGCCGAATGCACGCATCGGAATGCCCAGCAGGCTCTCGATGGAATAGATGTGGAACGCGGCGGTTTCCAGGAAGGCCATCGGCGCGCCCTGGATCACCTGGGGCACCTGATCGGCGACGATCGGATAGAGCGAGATCGCCAGCACGATGAAGAAGATCGGCCATCCGCCCGTCCGCCGGCCGGCCTCGATCACCAGCGCCCACATCGCCACGGCCATCCACTGCGCCCATTCTGGGGCGAGATATTCCCAGGCCTCCTCCTGTATCTGCAGCGAGTTGGCCAGCAGATAGAAGGTGATCACCAGTGCGGCGATCGCCAGCAGGATGTCATAGAACGGCACCCGGTCGCGGCGCTGCCTGCCCCAGGCGGGGAAGACGATGAACACCGTCGCCAGCATCATGCCGACCAGCGCATAGAGATATTCGTTGACCAGCAAGGCGTAGCCGATCTGGCCCTCGCCGCCCAGCAGCGCCCAGATTTCGTTGATCCGCGAGTCGATCTTGAAGATCTGATAGACCGAGAGAAGGATCGCCAGGCTGCCAACAACGGTGACGATCACCTGCCAGGCCGGGTTCAGCGAACGCGTCCGCTCCAGCTCGACGTCGGGCACGTCCTCTTCGGTGATTTCAAGCTTCTTGTCGGACATTGGAATGCTTCTCCCCGGGCGCGTTGCACACTCGGGCAATTGCCGCGCACTCTGAGCGTCGCCCCCGCTTCATGCGGGGGTCCGGAGCGGTCTTGCCGCCGGATTCTCGGTTTGACCGGATGCCCGCATGACGCCGGCATGACGGCGGTCGCCAGACCGGGTTGGCAACCGCCCCCACCTGAACGAGGGTGAGGGCGGCCGACAAACCCGTTCTACATCACCATTCGTAGAAGATGACGCTCATGCCGGCGGCTTCCAGCGCGGCGGCGCGGGCCTTCATCCAGCCCTTGGCGAAAGCCTCGTCATCCGACGGCGCGCCGGCGACATAGCCGTCCCACGCCGCCTTCAGCACTGCCTGCCGCTTCAGCGAACCGGCCTGGATCTCGTCCTGACCCGCGGGCCAGACACCAAGCTCCTTGTAGTACTTGATGGCGCCGTCGTGATACGGCAGCAGCTTGTGGAACTGCTGGTTCTCCATCGCCCAGCCGGCCGCGCCCGGCGCGGAGTCCTTGAAGGTGTCGAAATTGGTGTGGATCGCCTTGACGACGCCATAGGACGTTCCGGCATCCAGATCGTCCTTCGAGATCAGGATCGGATACGGCGTGTTGGCCATCCACTGGCCGCCTTCCTTCATGCCGGTTCCGACCGTGGCGAAGGTCGGCAGATACCAGGGGACAACCGCATTCAGGCGTTCCCAGCATTCCGGCTCGTTCGGAATGACCGAGAAATGGATGCCGCGCGGACTGGCCTCGACCTTCTTGTTCAACGCCGAGAATGTGGCGTTGTTCAGGGCGTCGACCTCGTTGTTGATGAAGCCGTCGACCGCCGGGCCATGGCCGCCGAACTCGACCTTCTGCACATCGTCCCAGCCCAGCCCGTAGCAGGCCAGCATGGATTCGACGGCCTTGTTCAGCGCCGGCGCGCCGCGGATCCAGGCGACGCGCTTGCCCTTCAGATCCCCGACCGTCGGGATCGACTTGTCGCCCGGCAACATCATGCCGACCGCAGCGCCCTTGCCGATGGAGAGCATGTGGATGCGTAGCGGCTGCGGTCCCCAGTCACGCTTGCCGAAGGTGAAGACGCCTTCCTGCGCGTAGACCGAATCCGATCCCGTGGCGGTGAACTGCGCGCGGCCGGCCTTCACCGGACCCAGGCGCGAGACGTCGTTCTTGCCCGGCAGAACGCGGACATTGGTGCCGTGATTGTTCTTCAGGATCGCGCCGAGGCCGACCATCTGGCTGTAGCCCGACGTACCGACGTCATAGGCCGAGAATACCAGCGTGCCCGGCAACTTGATGTCGTCCGCCTGGGCGCCGGAAATGCCCATCGCCAGGGTCGCAACCGCGCCCGCCGCGAGCGCACGTCTCGTCAGTTTGATCATGTAGAATTCCTCCCCGTTGGATTCTTGCGTGTGGATTATTGTTATTCACTTGCCGCAATGGTGACCGGGCACTTACGCCGCGTCAATTGCCTTTGAACGCGTGTTCAGGTCAGAGGGTTTTCTCGAAGCGCCAGATATCCAGGGGGAAGGGCTCGCCCAGGGTCTCGACCGGCAGGCTCTCGGTGCGGGTCAACCGCCAGCCGGACTTGCGGTAGAAGGCGGCCGCCCGGTCATTGCCGACGGCGCAGGCCAGCCAGATCGTTTCGAGTCCGCGGTCCCGCTGCCGCTGTTCGGCATCGGCCATCAGGACCGCAGCCACGCCGCCGCCCCGGGCGTCGCGCGCCACCATGATCTGGTTCAGCTCATCGCCCTTCAGCGAACAGAACCCCGCGATCCGCCCGCCGCTCTCGGCAATCCTGGTATCCGGCAACAGCCGCTCCAGCCGGATGCGAAAGCTCTCGAAGGTCCGCTGTTCCAGCAGTTCCGCCGGCACATGCGCGGCGTGCCCGTCAATCCACGCATCGCGCCAGAGCGCGGCGAGCGCATCCAGATCGTCGACCGTGGCGTCACGAAGCTCAATCATGCGAACATCCTAGCGTCGTGGGGATGGATTCGGGAACGGCGGCATGAGCGCAGCAGCGCAGCAGGCAGCGGGCTTCGAGGGCAAGTGGCGGGCGATCTCGCTGCTCTGCCTGGCGGAGATCCTGGCGATGAGCCTCTGGTTCACGGGCGCGGCGACCCTGCCGGCGATCCGGGCCGAGTATCCGATCAGCGACCTGCAGGCATCGCTCTATTCGTCCATGCTGTCCGTGGGCTTCGTCGCCGGAACGCTGACCAGCGCCATTCTGGGCCTCGCCGACCGCTGGCGGCCGCAGGTCTTCTTCTTCGCATCGGCGCTCGCCGCCGCAGCGGCCAACACCCTGATCGCCACGCTGGATCCGGCCTCGCCGCTGGTCCCGGCCCTGCGCTTCGTCATCGGGATCTGCATGGCCGGGTGCTATCCGGTCGGCATGAAGATGGTCTCGACCTGGGCGAAGGGGGACATGGGACTGCTGGTCGGGATTCTGGTCGGCGCGCTGACCCTGGGGTCCGGCGCGCCGCATCTCAGCCAGGCCTTTCTCGACGGCTTCGACTGGCGGCTGACGCTCTACGCCACCAGCGCCTGCAGCGTCGTGGCGGCGGCGCTGGTATTGACGGTGCGCCTGGGGCCGAACGCCATGAAGCCTGCGAAGTTCAAGCCTTCGGCAGTCCTGGAAGCCTGGCGCAACAAGGCGCTCAGGCTCGCCAATCTCGGCTATTTCGGCCACATGTGGGAGCTCTACGCCGTCTGGGGCTGGATAGTGGTCTTCGTCACCGCCTCCTTCACGCAATGGTACGGTCCCGGCGATCCGCGCATCGCCGTGAACGCATCGCTGACCGCCTTCGGGGTGCTGGGCGTCGGCGCCATCGGCGCACTGGCGGCGGGCCTGCTGGCCGACCGGATCGGCCGCACTACCGTGACCATGCTGGCGCTGGCCGGATCCGGCCTGTGCTGTCTGACCGTCGGCTTCCTGTTCGGCGGACCACCGCTGCCGCTGGTCCTGCTCTGCCTGTTCTGGGGCGTGGTTGTGATCGCAGATTCGGCGCAGTTCTCCTCCGCCGTGATGGAGCTCGCCGACCCCGAACGCGTCGGCACCATGGTCACGGCGCAGACCTGCATCGGCTTTTCGCTGACCCTGATCACCCTGCACCTGCTGCCTGAAGCCGCCGAACTGATCGGCTGGGAATGGGCCTTCTGGGTCATCGCCATCGGCCCCGCCTGCGGCTTCCTGGCCATGGCCCGCCTGCGCGCGCACCCGGACGCGGTGAAGATCGCCGGCGGAAGGCGGTGATTGCGGCAACGGACAAAGATGCCTAATACGGCGGCTTACATTTGCTTGACCGAGGGGGCCGCGTGTCAGCGCGCATCGACGTCCAGAACCTGTCCATCAGTTTCGGTGGCCTGAAAGCCGTCCAGAACTGCACGCTGTCGGTCGAGGCCGGATCGATCACCGGCCTGATCGGACCCAACGGCGCGGGCAAGACGACCCTGTTCAACATGGTGGCTGGGACCCTGACGCCGACTTCCGGCACCATCCTGATGGATGGCGAGGACATCACCGGCATCCCTTCCGACCGGCTGTTCCACAAGGGGCTTCTGCGTACCTTTCAGATCGCCAACGAGTTCGGCCAGATGACCGCGCTGGAGAACCTGATGATGGTCCCCGGCGATCAGGCCGGAGAGAACCTGTTCCAGGCGTGGTTCAGACCTTCGCTGGTGCGCGACCAGGAGGCGGAGGTGAAGGCCCGCGCGCTGGAGGTGATCGACTTCCTGAAGCTCGGTCATGTGAAGAACGAACTGGCCGGCAATCTCTCGGGCGGCCAGAAGAAGCTGCTGGAGCTAGGCCGCACCATGATGGTCGACGCCCGCGTGGTGCTGCTGGACGAGGTCGCCGCCGGGGTGAACCGCACCCTGCTCCAGGATCTGGTCGGCAATATCGAGCGCATGAACCGCGAGCTCGGCTACACCTTCTTCATGATCGAGCACGACATGGACATGATCGGGCGGCTCTGCGATCCGGTCATCGTCATGGCCGAAGGCTCGGTGATGACCACCGGCACGATCGAGGAGATCAAGGCCAATCCGGCGGTGGTCGAGGCCTATTTCGGTGCGGACGCGGCCTGATGGCTCTGCTGGAAGCCCGCGAGATGCACGCCGGTTACGGCGGGATGAACATCCTGAACGGGGTGAGCATCGAGATCGAGGCCGACCAGATCGGCGTCATCGTCGGCCCGAACGGCGCCGGAAAGTCGACCAGCCTGAAGGCGATCTTCGGCCTGCTGCATGTCTCCGAAGGATCGGTGACGCTGGACGGTGAAGACATCACCAACGCCGCGCCCGAGGCTCTGGTGCGCCACGGCATGGCCTTCGTTCCGCAGGAATACAACGTCTTCCCCACACTGTCGGTGGAAGAAAACCTGGAGATGGGCGCCTTCGTCCGGCGCGACGACTTCTCGGGCGTGATGGAGCAGGTCTACGGCTTCTTCCCGGACCTGAAGGACAAGCGCCGCCAGCCCGCGGGCGAGCTTTCGGGCGGCCAGCGGCAGATGGTGGCCGTCGGCCGGGCACTGATGATCGAGCCGAAGCTGATCCTGCTGGACGAACCGACGGCGGGCCTTTCGCCGCTCTACATGAACCAGATCTTCGAACGGATCATTGCCATCAACGAAGCCGGCGTCGGCGTGCTGATGGTGGAGCAGAACGCGCGGCAGGCGCTGAAGATCGCACACAAGGGCTTCGTGCTGGCCAGCGGCCGCAACCGTTACACCGACACGGGCGAGAACCTGCTGGCCGACCCCGAGGTCGCCAAGAGCTTCCTGGGGGGCTGAGGCGATGAACGAACTGGTCTTCTTCATCAACAAGGTGGTGCTGGCGGGCGGCGTGATCGGTTCGATCTACGCCATGGGCGCGATCGGGGTGACGCTGGTCTTCGCCATCCTGCGCTTCGCTCATTTCGCCCATGGCGACATGATGACCCTGGGCGCGTTCATCGCCTTCATCCTGACCGCCAGCTTCCCTGCCGTGGGCCAGTGGGTCGGCCTGCCCAGCGCCTTCGTGCTGCTGCCGGTCGCAATGGTGCTGACAGCACTGGTCGCCATCGGCCTTGACCGGACCTTCTACAGACCATTGCGCGGCGCGAACCTGAAACCGGTGGTCTTCGTCATGGCCTCGATCGGCGTGACGCTGATGATCCAGGGACTGGTGCGCCTGTTCGCCGGCCCTTCGGCGCGGCAGCTCTACATTGACGACCGCAAGGACATATTCCGGCTGGAGATGCCGTTCGAGCTGGCGCGGATGAAGATCGTGATCACCGAACCGCAGATCCTGCTGTTCATCTTCACCGCCGTCGCGGTGGTCGCGCTGCACCTGTTCCTGACGCGATCGCGGCTGGGCAAGGCGATGCGGGCCATGTCGGACAATCCCGATCTGGCGCGGGTCAGCGGCATCAACACCGACATGGTCGTCCGCACCACCTGGATCATCGCCGGCATGCTGGCCGCCGCCGCGGGGACGCTGCTCTCGCTGGACGTGACCTTCAAGCCGGACCTGAGCTTCAACATCCTGCTGCCGATCTTCGCCGCCGCCATCGTCGGCGGCGTCGGCCGGCCCTATGGCGCGGTCGTCGGCGGCTTCGTCGTCGGCTATGCCGAGACGCTGGCAGTGTTCAACTGGGCGATCCTGCTCAGACCGTTCAAGGAGAGCATGCCCGACTGGATCGACCTGCCGACCAAGATCGCCTTCGTGCCGACCGAGTACAAGATCACCGTGCCGTTCGTGCTGCTGGTGATCATCCTGATCTGGCGGCCCACGGGCATTCTGAAGGGCAAGGTGCTGTGAGCGGCGTGCGCAGGGAGATCGCCCTCTTCGCGGGGCTCGGCGTGCTGCTGGTGCTGGTCTTTCTGAGCCAGGGCGCGGCCTATGGCGTGCGCATGCTGGCTGAGGCGAGCTGCTACGCCATCCTGGCGCTGGGTCTGACCATCCAGTGGGGCTACGCCGGCCTGTTCAACGCCGGCATCATGGGCTTCGTCGCCGTCGGCGGCGCGGTCACCATGACCCTGACCTACCCGTCGAACCCCGACTTCTGGAATTCCGAGGGCCCCGCCGGACTGGCCGGGGTGGCGCTCTGGCTGATCGGCGCCATCGCGCTGGTGGTCGCGGTCAGTCGCGCCGACCGCATCGGCGTGCCCAAAGGACTGCGCAATGCACTGACGGCGGTTGTGGCCGGCGCCGCCTATCTGGTGGTCGCGGCACAGCTCGACCCGGTCGCCACGCTGATCGAGAAGGAGGCCGGCTTCATCGGCGGCTTCGGCCTGCCGGTCTGGCTGGGCTGGGCCTTCGGCGGCGTGGTCGCCGGACTGGTGGCCTGGTTCATCGGCCATATCTGCCTCGGCCTGCGCAGCGATTACCTGGCCATTGCCACGCTGGGCATCGCCGAGATCATCAAGGCGATCCTGAAGAACTCCGACTGGCTGACGCGCGGGACGCTGACCGTTTCGCCGCTCGACTGGCCGGTGCCGACGCCGGGCGACATCGGCTTCGTCGCCTCCCGCAGCGCCTATCTGGCCGTGACCGCGGTGATGATCGTGGTGATCTACATCCTGCTGCAGCGCGCCTGGCACGCCCCCTGGGGCCGCATGATGCGCGCCATCCGGGACAATGAGGTCTCGTCGGCCTCGATGGGCAAGGACGTGAACCGCCGCCGGCTGGAGATCTTCATTCTGGGCTCGGTGCTGATGGGGATCGGCGGCGCGGCGCTGGTCAGCTTCTCCCGCATCTTCGACCCGTCGGGCTTCATCCCGCTGAACCACACCTTCCTGGTCTGGGTGATGGTGATTCTGGGTGGCGCCGGCAACAATCGCGGCGCCATATTCGGCGCACTGCTGGTCTATGTGATCTGGACCATGTCCGAGCCCGCCGCGCTCGCACTGTTCGAGGTCGTGCGCTCCATTGGCGAGAGCCTGTTCGCCTGGGAAGCTCCGGCGGACCTCAACAGCCGCGCGCTGCAAATGCGGGTCTTCGTCATCGGCCTGACCATCACCCTTGTCCTGCGCTACGCCCCGAAGGGCCTGCTGCCCGAACAGCCGCCGAAGCACGAGGACTAGAAACCGCCAAGCATGTCGGAACTCAGGTTCTGAAAAGTTGTTTCCCTCCCCCTTGAGGGGGGAGGGCAAGGGAGGGGGTGAGTTCGGCGAAGCCGAAATCATGGCAAGGCCTGGGCCGATAGCCTGCGGCTTCACCCCCCTCCGACCGCTTCGCGGCCACCTCCCCCTCAAGGGGGGAGGAAGTACTCAGCGTTCCTTGAGGTTCTTCCCGTCCGACAGCACCGGACCTACTTCCAGGCGAAGACCGGCTGTTCGTAGTGGGCCACGCGAGTGTCGCGGCCGTGCAGGGCGACATCGCGGAACTGGTAGAGCACCGCCGCTGTCGGGGCGTGGATCTTGTAGGTCATGATCGGCATGCGGATCACCGGCCGGTCGCTTTCGGGAATGCTGACGAACTGCGGCGAGTCCTCCCGGTCCAGATCGGCCAGCGGGATCAGGTAGAGCTCCTGCACCTCATCGGGGTTGAGGGTGAATTCGGTGCCCTGCCCCAGCCAGGCCACAACCGGCGTGATGCAGTAGCCCGAGCGAGTCACGTAGTCGTCGAGCACACCCAGCACTTCGGTCTCCGGCACGTGCACGCCGACTTCCTCGGAGACCTCGCGCAGTGCAGCCTGGACAACGGTTTCTCCGGGATCGAGGCGCCCGCCGGGCAGCGCCCACTGTCCCTTGTGGCTGCTCAGCTTCGAGGATCGGCGGGTCAGCACGAAGGCCGGCCGCCCTTCCTCGTCGAAGGTCATCAGGCATGCGACAGCCGCCCGCTTGGCGATGGCGCGCGCCGGCGGGTGGCGCTCGAACGCCTCCATATGTGCAGCCGCATGGGCTCTGAGCGACCCGGCTTCCGCCGCCCGCTGCCAGTGATCGAATCCGCTCATGCGCCCGAGTTTAGCGCCCGTGGATGACAAACCGCAGATACAACCTTGTCATGCCCGCCTTGCGCGGGCATCCGGTTCGATCATAAGACTTGCGGCAACGCCGCTCCGGACACCCGCGCAAGGCGGGGGTGACAAGACAGGAGAGCAGGCCAGGGCACCGGGAAGGGCATGAGAATGAAAGTCGCGATCGCGGGCGCCGGCGGGCGCATGGGCCGGACCCTGATCCGGAAGGTCACCGAAGCCGAGGGTCTGGAAGTCTCGGGCGGGCTCGAGGTGGCCGGCAGTCCCCTGCTGGGTGAGGATCTGGGCAAGCTTGCGGGCATCGATGCGCTGGGCATCACAGCCAGCGATGATGCGCGCGCCGTCTTTTCCGCCGCCGATGTGGTGATCGACTTCACCCTGGCCGAGGCCACGGCCAACAACGCGCTGACCGCCGCAGAGGTGGGCACCGCGTTTGTGGTCGGCACAACCGGCATGAACGAGGAGCAGCAGGCGCGGATCGACAAGGCGGCTCAGAAGGTCGCCGTCGTTCAGGCCGGGAACATGTCGCTTGGCGTCAACCTGCTGATGGTGATCACGAAGCAGGTGTCGGCGGCACTGGGCATCGACTGGGATGTCGAGGTGGTCGAGAGCCATCACCGCTGGAAGGTCGACGCGCCGTCCGGCACGGCCCTGATGCTGGGCAAGGCGGTGGCCGAAGGACGGGGCCAGGACCATGACGCTGTTGCCGTCGGCGGACGCTTCGGCATCACCGGTGAACGGGAGAAGGGCTCGATCGGCTACGCCGCGCTGCGTGGCGGCAATGTCGTCGGCGAGCACGAGGTGATCTTCCACAGCGACGACGAGCGCCTGGTGCTGGGCCATATCGCCAACGACCGCGCCCTGTTCGCCACCGGCGCCGTCCGCGCCGCCGAATGGGCCGCCGGCAAGCCGGCTGGGCTCTATTCGATGGTGGATGTGCTGGGACTATGAAACCGCGCTGCCTGGGATGGGCCGGCTGGCGGGTAGCGCGGCTCGGAGCCGCAGAAAGGTCGCCAGATGTCTGAATCCCTCTACGCAGAAGCCTGTGCGGCGACGCCGGCGGTGGAGCGGTTCTTCCGGATCGCGCCGGAGGACTTCACCAACTGGATCGAGTTCGGCGAGGCCATTGCCGCCAATGGCGTGCTGAAACGCGTCGCCGAGGACGACTTTCCCATGTCGCGCGGCGAGCGGATGCTGTGCCTGACCATGGTCGCCAAATCGGACTACGGCCACATTGCCGCGCAGGCCGAACCGAACGTCTGGGGCCCCGGCGGCTTCTGGTGCATGGACCGCATCAACGGCCCGCTCGCCCTGCGCATCATCGCTGATGGTGTGTGGGAGGTTCAGGGGGACACCTGAAACACCGCCGCGTCCCAAACTTGATTTGGGACCCATTCCTGAGCCTTGCTGGCTGAGCAATCGCTGCAGAAATGCTCCGGAATGGGTCCCGGATCGTGGTCCGGGACGCGGCGGTGTGTATGGAGCGTAGCCCGCTCGGCCGGTGAAACTACACCCGATACTTCGCAAGCATCTCCGGATCCGGATCGAAGCCGATGCCCGGCCGGGCGGGCAAGGTCAGTTCACCGTTTTCCGGCAGCGGGATCGAGGGATCGAGGAACGCTTCCGGCGTGATCCAGAACAGTTCGAACAGGCCCGCATTGGGTTTCGCCGCCATGACCTGCGCCGTCGCCCAGTAACCCGGCCCGAAATAGGGCGAGTGCGGCATCACCGTCTTGCCGGCCTCGGCGGCGGCGTCGCAGATCGACGCCATCTCGGTCACGCCGCCGACCTTGATCGCGGAAGGCTGCACGAAGTCGATCTTCGGAATGGTGCGGCGGAACTCGGTCAGAGTGCAGGCGTTCTCGCCGCTGGCGATGGAGACGCCATACTTGTCCTGCAGCGCGCCCAGCGTCTCCGCGTCGTCCGGCGGGAAGACCGGTTCCTCGACCCAGTAGAGCCCCAGATCGCGGGCCAGCGCCATCTTCCGGTGCGCCTCGTCCAGGGTCCAGTTGCAGTTGACGTCCGTCGTCACCCGGATGCCCGGACCCGCCGCCGCCACACCGGCCTCGATGCAGTCCGAGGCGATCTCGTGCAGCTTCACCGTCCCATAGCCCTTGCCGACGGCTTCCTTCGTGTATTCCGCGATCAGGCCCGTATCGCCATAGCGGACGAGGCTGGCATAGGCCGGCACCGAACCGCGCGGCGCATCCGAAAGCAGCGCCGCCAGCGGTCGCCCGGCCTGCTTCGCGGCGATGTCCCAGAGCGCGATGTCCACCGCCGAGATGGCGAAGATGGTGATGCCGTAACGGCCATGCAGATGCAGCCGCTGCTGCAGCAGGCGGTTGAAGTCGGGGATGTTGCCGATCTCGGCGCCGACGACCAGCGGCAGCACCATGTCCTGCAAGGCCGCCACGGTCGCCCGGCGGCAGTGATAGGCGAACCCGTCGCCCCAGCCGACCGTCCCGTCGTCGGCCGTCAGCTTCAGCAGCGCCACATCCAGATGCGTCCATTGCTGCGGCATCAGACCGACGCCGGAACTGCCGTCGGTGAACGGGATGCGGAGTTCGATGATCTCGGCGGAGACGATCTTCATGCGGTGTCCTTCCGTCAGAACAGGCCGAGGCGGCGGAACAGCCAGTATTCGAAGCCGCCGAAGGCGACCAGAACGCCGGCGACGATGAGAAAGGCCCAATTGCTCTCGGCATAGGGGATGCCGGCCAGGTTCATGCCCAGCAGGCCGGTGACAAAGCCCAGCGGCATGAAGATGCCGGCGATGACAGACAGCAGCACCATGGTGCGGTTCAGCTTCTCCGCGACAAAGCCGGAGAGCGATTCCTGCGCGACGGCCGCGCGCAGGTGCATCTCGTCCAGTTGCTCGACCAGCCGCGTGATCCGGTCCACGGTCTCGGCCAGCCGCCTCTCCTGCAACGGGTTCTGCCACTCGAAGGGTTCGACCACCAGGACCTCGAGGGCGTCGCGCTGCGGGGCGATGAAACGGCGCAGCATGCCGATCCGCCGTCGCACGCGGGCGATTTCAGCGCGAAGCTGCGGCGGGGGCGCGCCGGCGTCGGTCACTTCCAGGCGGTCCAGCGCCATGTCCAGGTGGTCGACCGTGTCCTGCATCCGGTCCGTCAGCCTGTCGGCCAGGACATTGAGGAACTCGCCCGGCCCCTCGGGGCCCTTGCCTGCGGCAACCTCGTCAGCCAGTTCGTCGACCGCCTGGAGCTTGCGCAGCTGCACGCTCACCACCTTGCCGCCATCGATCCACAGGCGCACGGATACCATGTCCTGCGTACCGGACGCGCCATTGGCGTTCACGCCGCGCAGGATGACCAGGGCGCCGTCGCCGGTATGGATCGCACGCGGCCGTGTTTCCTCGGCCACAAGCGCCCGTGCGGTCACCGGATCGATCCCCAGTTCGGCGAGCCGGCCCTCGGCATTGCCATCGCCGCGCCAGATCCGTGTCCAGGCGACCCGTGTTCCGGCAGCCGAGCCAAGATGGAGGCTGCCCATCATCTGTGCCATCTCCGTCAAGCCCAGCAGAAGTCCTTTCCGGACTACCGGTGTATCACGCCGCTCTCAGCCGCGACATCAGCTCCTGCGCCTCGTCCGGGTCCGCGCCGGCGAAATCGATGGTCACCCGGTCCAGTTCCCCGCCGAAGCGGCTGATGGTCCAGTCGGTGACCTCGGCCGGCGTGCCGGCAATTCCGAAGGCGTCGAATATCTCGTCGGTGATCAGCCCGGCCATCTCGTCCCAGAGCCCCTGTTTCGACATCAGGTTCAGCTCCGGCTGCAGGTCGCCCCAGCCGTGATGGTCCAGCACCACCTTGTAGGCCGGTGTCGAGCCGTAGAAAGCGATCCGCTTCTTCACTGTGAAGCGGGCCTTCTCCAGTTCCTCGTCATTGGTTGCGGTGGCGGCCATGATCGGCAGGCTGAACTCGAACTCGGAGCGCTTGCGGCCCTCAGCGTCCAGCACCCGCTGCACGGCCGGAACCGTCTTCTCCCTGAAATACTCGGCCGTGGTGAAGGCGTGCACCAGCATGCCGTCGGCCACAGCGCCGGCGGTCTCGGTCATCTTCGGGCCGACCGCAGCGAGATAGATCTTCGGCGCGCCATACTCCTTCACGTCGGGCGTGAACATCGGCGTCATCAGCGTGTGCGTGTAGTGCTCACCATGGAAATCCAGCCGCGCGCCGTCATACCAGCAGGCCCAGATGGCGCGGATGGCCTGGATCATCTCCTTCATGCGCGCCGCCGGGGCGGACCAGGGCATGGAGAAGCGCTTCTCGATATGCGGCTTGATCTGACTGCCCAGACCCAGCACGAAGCGGCCCTTCGAATAGGCGTTCAGATCGTGCGCCTGGATCGCCAGCGTCATCGGATTGCGCGCGAAGGCGACCGCGATGCCAGTCGCAAGCTGCACCTTCTGCGAATGCTCCGCCGCCAGCACAAGCGCAAGGAACGGATCATTGGCCAGCTCCGCCGTGGCGATGCCGTCATAGCCCATGGCCTCGGCGGCCTTCACGTCGCCCGGCACCTTCGTCAGGTCCGTCCGGACCATCCCGTCGATCTGCATGTCGTCCTCCCCAGGTGCAGACAGTCAAGCTCCGGCGATATCGTCCCAGTCCAGATCGTTCAGGTCCAGAACCCGGTTCACCGCCGGCATCGGATATTTCAGCGGCGTGCCGCAGTTGAACAGCACGGCCTTCTCGCCGGCATGGACGCGGCCATCCGCCAGCGCCTGCTCGTAGGCGACCAGCGTCGCGGCGCCTTCCGGTCCCAGCAGCACGCCATCGTCGGCGGCGCAGCGTGCCTGCGCGGTCATGATCGCCTCGTCTTCCACGGCGATGGCGAAGCCGCCGCTGTCCCGCACGGCGCGCAGGATCAGGAAGTCGCCCACCGCCTGCGGCACGCGGATGCCGGAGGCCACGGTCGCTGCATTCTCCCAGCGGGTGGCATGCTCCCAACCGTTCTCGTATGCCCGGACCATGGGCGCGCAGCCCGTCGCCTGTACCGCGACCATCCGCGGGCGGTGTGAACCGATCCAGCCCAGCGCCTCCAGTTCGGCGAAGGCCTTCCACATGCCGATCAGGCCGGTGCCGCCGCCAGTCGGATAGAAGATCACGTCAGGCAGGGTCCAGCCGAGCTGATCGGCCAGTTCCAGACCCATCGTCTTCTTGCCCTCGATCCGGTAGGGCTCCTTCAGGGTCGACACGTCGAACCAGCCCATGCGTTCCTTGCCGTCGCGCACGATGCCGCCGCACTGGTCGATCTGGCCGTTCACCCGCCAGACCTTCGCCCCCTGCAGCGCGATCTCGCGGACATTCACGTCCGGCGTCTCCTCCGGGCAGAAGACATAGACCTCCATGCCCGCCGCCCGGCCATAGGCCGCCATCGCCGCGCCGGCATTGCCGTTGGTCGGGATCGCCAGCCGCGTCAGGCCAAAGCTCTTCGCCATCGATACGGCCAGCGCCATGCCCCTGGCCTTGAAGGATCCTGTGGGCAGCCGCCCCTCGTCCTTGGTCACCAGCCACTCCGACCCCAGCCGGGCCGCGGTGCGGCGCAGCGGCAGCAGCGGCGTCTCGATCTCGCCCAGGCTGATGACATCCTCGTCGCGTTCGACCGGCAGCAGATCGCGGTAGCGCCATAGCCCGCCCGGCTTCGCCGCCAGCGCATCACGGTCCAGTTCGGCGCGCATGCGCTCCAGATCGTATTTCACCAGCAGCGGCTTGCCCGCGGCGGACAGGTTGTGGGGTTCGCCGGCGGCGTAGCGGTCGCCCTCGGCGCTGCACTCCAGGTGCGTGACATGGGTCATGGGATGGTCCGGCTTACTCGACGACTTTCCAGCGTTTGGAATCGAACACCCGCAGCACGGCGGGCAGGTCCTGGCCGCGCTTCAGCACGCGGCCGTCGCGGCCGAGCACCTGATACATGCCCTGCTTCCTGGCCAGTTTCGGGCGCTTGACGATACGGAACAGCGGCGCTTCGGTGGTGCGCTGAAAGACGGCGAAGACGCAGACATCGCGGTCATGACCGATGGCATAGTCGCGCCAGTCGCCATTCGCCACCATGTGGCCGTAGACATCGAGGATGAGGCCGAGTTCCCGCCGGTCGAAGAAGACATCCATTTCCGGCTTTTTTCCGCCCGGCGAGCGCTGCGCCTGCCGGGCGCCGGAACTGTAGTCTTCGAGACTTACCACCTCACCCATAGGATGCTCCCCGAAGCCATTTCGTGACCGAATGATGACAGGCCGGGCAGCGGGGCGCTACCCCCTCATCCACTTCCCAAGGTCGCTGGCGAAGAGGCGGCGGGCTTCCGGGGAGAGCTGGCCGAGCCAGTTGCGGAAGCCCTTGCGGATGTCCTGGGCGTCGATTTCGGTGTGGTGGGCGTGGGCCAGCAGGTCGGCGAAGTCCTCCTTCAGGTCGACGCCCCATTCATTGTCCTTCGGGTCGAAGGCGTCGAGTTGCGCCTTCACCGACGGCCGCGCCAGCACGGCGGCCTGCAGCAGTTCCTGCTCCAGATCATAGCCGGCCCATTCGCGCCACCAGACGGTGCTGCGCTTCTCATCGAGCAGATAGGCGTAGACCAGCGCCGCCTCGACCGATTCGGCGCGCCGTCGGGCGGCCTTCTCCAGCGCGGCATTGCTGCGGTTCTCGGGGATCACGACCTCGCCCAGCTTGAACTGGGTCAGGTCCTTCTCCTTCCAGATGGTCAGGGCTTCGGCCGGGACGCGGGTCTCGCCGGGACGTCCGGGCGCGCGGCCGGGACGCCGGTTTGGCGCGCTGCGTGAAGGGGCGGAACGTCCAACGCCGCCGCCGCTGCTGTTTCTCGGGGGTTTGCTCATCGGTCACCAGGCAATCGATCGGTTCCGGGACATGGTCCCGGCCCCTTCCTGAGCCTTTCCGCCGACGCGCACAAGGCAAATCCTGAGCTGACGCGGGCCCGGGAGGCCTTCCCGGACCCGCATCAGCGGATTTCAGGCCGCCGCCGCGCTGTTCTTGCGGCGGACGATCGCGTCATAGTCGGCGATCAGCGCCTCGCAGATCGATCCCGGCTTGAAGGCATACGGACCGATCTCGCGCACCGGCGTCACCTCGGCGGCGGTGCCGGTGAGGAAGCATTCCTCGAAGTCCGCCATCTCCTCGGGCATGATCGCGCGTTCCACGATCTCGATCCCGCGCTTGCGCGCCAGATCCATCACCGTGCGCCGCGTGATGCCGTCCAGGAAGCAGTCCGGCGTCGGCGTGTGCAGCACACCATCCTTCGAGAAGAAGATGTTCGCGCCGGTCGCCTCGGCCACCCGTCCGCGCCAGTCCAGCATCAGCGCGTCCTGATAGCCCTCTTTCTCCGCATGATGCTTCGACAGGGTGCAGATCATGTAGAGACCGGCGGCCTTGGAGTCCGTCGGCGCCGTCATCGGGTCCGGCCGGCGCCACTTCGAGATCTGCAGCTTGATGCCGCGCAGACGCTCTTCCGGGGCGAAATAGCTCGGCCATTCCCAGACGGCGATCGCCAGATTGATGCGGTTCGACTGCGCCGACACGCCCATCATCTCGCTGCCGCGCCAGGCCACCGGGCGGATGTAACCGTCGGTGATGTTGTTGGCCTCGACGACCTTGCGGCAGGCGGCGTCGATCTCTTCCACCGAATAGGGAATCTCGAAATCAAGCACCTGGGCCGAATGGACGAGACGCGCGCTGTGCTCGGTCAGCTTGAAGATCTCGCCTTCATAAACCCGTTCACCCTCGAATACGCAACTGGCATAGTGCAGGCCATGCGTCAGCACGTGCACGTCAGCCTCGCGCCAGGGAACCATGTCGCCATTATACCAGATCAGACCTTCCAGGTCCGCGAAGTTACTCATTTTCGGCCTCGCTTGAACGATTATGTCTCGCTGGACGGCTGGTTCGTAACATTGTGAGGAATATATGTCAACATGGTTGACTTAAATTTGGCGGCGAATTCGAAGGGCAAATCAACCGTCTGGACAGAAACGGAAATCCGCCGCGCCATCGAACTGATGTTCTTCGCCTATCGCGACTTCACGTCGGGTCCGGATGCGGTCCTGGACCGCTATGGCTATGGCCGCGCGCATCACCGGGTGATCCATTTCGTTGGCCGCAACCCGGGGATCACGGTGCAGCAGTTGCTGGGCATCCTGAGCATCACCAAGCAGTCGTTGTCGCGGGTATTGGGCACGCTGGTCAGCGACGGCTATGTCGAGCAGGTCAAGGGCGAGCGCGACCGCCGGCTGCGCCACCTTCACCTGACCGACAAGGGTCTGGCGCTGGAGGCCGCCTGTTCCGCGCCGCAGCGGCGTCAGGTCCGGGAGGCTTTCGAGGAAGCCGGGCCGGAGGCGGTCGAGGGCTACCACGCCGTGCTGAACGCGCTGATCCGACCGGACGAACGCCAGAACGTGTCGTCGCTGGTCGACCGAGACTGAGACCCTGTCCGAGACGCCGCATATCCTGATCGTCGACGACGACACCCGCCTGCGCGAGCTGCTGCGGCGGTTCCTGACCGACAACGGCTTCATGATCAGCGAGGCGGGATCGACCGCGGACGCCGAGGCGCGGCTGCGCGGCATCGTCTTCGACCTGATCATCCTGGACGTGATGCTGCCGGGCGAGGACGGGCGCGTCTTCGCGGGCCGGCTGCGCGGCGGTGGCCAGAATGTGCCGATCCTGATGCTGACGGCGCTTGGTGAATCCGACGACCGGATCGCCGGGCTGGAAGCCGGCGTCGACGACTATCTCTCGAAGCCCTTCGAGCCGAAGGAACTGCTGCTGCGTATCCAGGCGATCCTGCGGCGCGGTCGCGGCGGTCAGGTCAGCGAACGCATCACCTTCGGCGATTTCATGTTCGACCGCGCAAGCCGGCGCCTGACCCGTGACGGCGAGGTCATCCGGCTGACCACAGGCGAAGGCGCGCTGCTCAACTTCCTGTCCAGCCGGCCGGGCCAGACCATGAGCCGCGAGGCGCTGGCCGGCAATATCGGCAATGACGGCGACCCGGCGGGCCGCGCCATCGACGTGCAGATCACCCGCCTGCGCCGGAAGCTGGAGCGCGACCCGCGCAACCCGGTGCATCTGATCACCATCCGCGGCGAAGGCTACGTCCTGCACGCGACCCCGGCGGACTGAGCCATGCGGATCCCGCTGCCGTTCGATTTCGGAATGCGGCGCATGCTGCCGAAGCGCCTGTTCCCCCGGGCGCTGCTGATCATCATCACGCCGATGGTGGTGCTGCAGGCGATCGTCGCCTGGTTCTTCTACGAACGGCACTGGAACTCTGTCTCGGCGCACATGGCCTTTGGCGTCGCCGGCGAGATCGCGCTGATCATCGACCAGATCCGCTTCGACGCCTCGGCCGAGCACCGTGAATGGCTGTTCAACACCGCCCGCCGACGTCTCAGCCTGGATGCAAGCTATGAACCCGGCGCGAAGCTTCAGAACCCGATCACGCGGGAGAGTTTCGACGAGCGCGACTTCTCGCTGAAGGACAGGATGCTGGCGCGGAACCTGGCGCGGCGGCTGTGGCATCCGTTCACCATCGACACGGAAACCACGCCGCGGCAGTTTCACGTCGCCGTGGAGCTGCCCGAGGGCGTCATCCACCTGACCACCCGGGACGAGCGGCTCTACTCGCTGACCCTGGACATCTTCATCTTCGGCATGATGGGCACGTCGGTGGTGGTGCTGTTCATCGCCATCCTGTTCCTGCGCAATCAGGTCCGCCCGATCCGCTGGCTGGCCTCGGCGGCTGAGAAGTTCGGCAAGGGGCAGGATGCGCCCGACTTCCGGCCGAGCGGCGCGGCGGAAGTCCGCCAGGCCGCCCGCAACCTGCTGGAAATGAAGAACCGCATGACCCGCCAGGTGGAGGAGCGCAGCGAGATGCTCGCCGGCGTGAGCCACGACCTGCGCGCGCCACTGACACGGATGAAGCTGCAGCTCGCCATGCTGGGCGACGATCCCGACGTCGCGGCGCTGCGCAGCGATGTCGACGACATGCAGCGGATGGTCGACGATTATCTGGCCTTCGCCCGCGGGCAGGATCAGGAGCCTGCCGCGCCGATGGATTTCGGCGTGATCATCGGCGATGTGGAAAAGGATCTGCGGCGTCAGGAATTCGCCGTGGAGGTGGAGAGCATCGGCGATCTGTCGATGATCGGCAGGCCCAACGGGCTGAAGCGCTGCCTGACCAACCTCGCCGAAAACAGCCGCCGCTTCGCCGGGCGCATCGCCATCAGGGCCGAGCGCCGGGTGAACCAGATCTTCGTCCAGATCGACGATGACGGCCCGGGCATTCCCGCCGACCGCCGGCGCGAGATGTTCCGTCCCTTCACCCGCCTGGACGACGCCAGAGGCCCGGACGCCGGCGGCGCCGGGCTGGGCCTCGCCATCGCCCGCGACGTCATTCGCCAGCACGGCGGCGACATCCGCCTGCTGGACTCGCCACTTGGCGGCCTGCGGGTGGAGCTCAGGATTCCGATCTGACCGGACAGGCGCTCAGTACTGGATCAGTAGCGCCGGCACGTCGCCCTTCGGCGTCGACCTTGTGATCTTTTCGAACCGCTGGTGGGAGAGCGCACCGGCGAGATCGGCATCGACCAGAATTTCGCCGGGCTCGGCGATGTCCTCGCCCAGCCGCGAAGCCTTGTTGACGGCATCGCCGAAGAAGTCGCGGTCCTCCACCAGCAGAAAATGGCCGTGCGAGATGCCGATGCAGACGCGGATGTCGAACTCCGACACCGTCAGCAGGTTCATTCCCTCGAACTGCATGTTCGCCGCGATGGCGCAGCGGACGGCGTCACCGACCGTATCGAAGATGGCGAAGCAGTTGTCCGCCTCGAACTTCACGAGCTGGCCCTGATTGCGGTCGATCACGGTCTCCATGGCCAGATTCATGCGCCGGACCATGGACAGGTAATGCACCGCGCCATGTTCCTGGGTCAGACGGGAGAAGCCCGACATGTCGAGCACGAAGACCGCCTTCTCGACGCCGAAGCGGTCCCAGATCTCGTTCTCGAGTTCGCGGCGTTTCTTCTGGCTGGCTTCGGGCCAGTAGGCGTCCAGCAGACGGTGATAGTTGGGGAAATCATTCCCGGGCGTCGGCGTCCTTGTCGGTCCGCTCGTCATTGTCGATCTCCTCGGCGGGCATCCGGCACCCGATCGCCCAGAGATCATAGACCGGATGTTCGAGGGGGTTGAGTCCCGGAACCGAGGCCAGCATCCAGCCGTCGAAGACCACACGCTCGACCTTCTCGGGCGGGCTGTCCTTGATGTTCAGCAGCACGAAGCTTTCCGGCTGCTCCTCCGGCGGGCGGGAGCGGCAATAGTCCACGCGTATCCTGAGCGTCCCGAAGGAAACCGTCGCGCCGACCGGGACTTCCAGGTCGGTCCGCCGCGCCGTCACCTTGTCCAGCGCACGCAGCACCGCGGCTTCGCCGCTGCGGGTCATGTCCAGCCCACCGGTCTGGGCGAAGGATGGTGATGAGGCGATCAGCCCGGCAAGGAGGCCGAGAAGCGCAATCTGACGTAGTCTGCCGTCCATTTTCCCTCACTGTCGCAGAGGCTGGGGCGCAGCAGCTCCACCGCTTCGGCGCGGGCCGCTTCGCGTTCCTCGCGCGGCAGAGCCTTGAAGAAACTCTCGCCGAACGTGTCCATCCACCCGCCGACATCCGTCGGCAGCGGCGTCGGACGCGGGATCAGATCCGCCGTATGCACCGCAAACCCGTGCCGGGTCAGCAGCGACCCGTATTCCGCAGGCGTAGGGAAATACCATGGCGAAACTGCGGCGCCGTCGATGCCCCGCGCGTTCAGCACCGAGATCATCGCCGTCCGGCAGGCCGCGACATTGCCATGGCCGCCGAACTCGCCGACGAACCGGCCACCCGGTTTCAGCGCCCGCTTGACGCCGTCCACCACCTTCTCCGGCTGCAACATCCAGTGCAGCGCCGCATTGGAGAAGACCGCATCGAACTCGGCGTCGAAATCAAGCGCCTGGCCGTCCATCACATGAGCGTTGAGGCCCTTCTGCTGCGCCACGCGGATCATGTCGGGCCCGGCATCGACGCCGACGACATCGCACCCGGCCTCGGCGATCTTCTCGGTCAGGAAACCGTCGCCACAGCCGAGATCGAGGATCCGCTCGCCCGGCCGGGGATCAAGCAGTTCCAGCGCCGGCATGCCCAGCACGGGGACGAAGCCTGCATTGGTCTGATAGCGATCGGATTGCCAGTCCTGGGACGGGCCGGTCATTGGGAGCCGCTGCCGCCGCCGGAATAGATGGCCTGCCCCACCAGATCGATCAGGTTGACCGAGCCCTGGGCGAACTTGAACTGGTCGCCGCCCTTGAGGTTGTCGATGCCGCCGCCCGGCTCGATCGCCAGGAAGGTGTCGCCCATCAGACCGTCGGTCAGCACCCGCACCGCCGAATCGTCGGGAATGCCGACGCCGTCGCGAATGCTCATCTTCACCACCGCCAGCAGGCTCGGCTGTTCCAGATCGGCCGAGGTCACGGAACCGATCCGGATGCCGCTCATCCGCACATCCGCGCCCACGTTCAGACCGTCGATGCTGTTGAACTTGGCGGTGAGCTGATAGCCGTCGGTCGGCGCGATATCCGCGGCCCGGTACATGAAGACGACGAAGATGATGGCGATGGCAATGACCACCGCGCCCATGACGGTCTCGAGAATATTGTTGGCCATGCCGTCAGCCTTCCGGCGACCAGGCCTGATAGTCGCCCGTCGCCGCAGCGCGCTTGCCACCCCGGGTAACGTGGCCACGCGGGCGGTAGGCGTGCGGCGTGCCGGTCAGGTTCGGCACATGCGGCTTCTCCCAGGCATGGTCCGGATTCTCGCTGGCCGGCGGCTCGTCGATCGTGTGGTGCAGCCAGGCATTCCACATCGGCGGCGTCTTCGAGCCTTCCTCGATGCCCTTGTAGACCACCCAGCGGCGATTGGGATCCTTGCGGCTGACGTAATAGACGTTGCCGAACTGGTCTTCGCCGACCTTGCGCCCGGTGCGCCAGGTCAGGAAACGGGTCATCATGTTGGCCATGATCTGAAAACTCTCCGGATTGAACCGTGCGGGAATATGCCGAATGCCCCCACCGCCGTAAAGTGCCGGTGGTTACGGGCGGGATTGTGGCAGATCGGCCTGAAAGGTGTAGCCGCCCTTGCCATCGGGTGCGAAGTCGAGCTGCACGCGGATCGTCCGGTCGCAGACCCGGACCGTCCAGACCTCGCGCCAGAGTCTGTCGGCCAGCGGCATCTCCTCCGAGCGGCCCAGCCAGCGCACGAAGCGGGTATCGACGATGCGCCGGGCGGCGGCGCGGCAATCCTGACCGGCCTGGGCGGCGGCAATGACGAAGACCGGATTGCGGGCGTCGTACTGCAGCCGTCCGTCCGCCTTGGAGGTTCCGGGCAACAGCATGGTCAGGTTCGGGCTGCCGCGGTTGACGGCGGTGACGAGCACGTTGTGCAGCACGGAGTCGCCGCAGCGGTCGATCCGCACCTGTTCCCGCCATTGCCCCGCCTGCGGGATCGGCAGGCCCGGCAGGAACAGCGGCGGCTGGATGATTCGCAGCTCGACCCGGTCGAGGCCCTTCAGGATCTGCACGCATTCCGGCGCCAGCCGCTGTTCGAGCTGCTGCACGCTGCGCCCCACCTCGTTCAGATGCGCCGGCGAGCCGACATAACGCCGGAACGCATCCGCCCAGTCGGGTTCAGCGGCGGCGCAAAAAGGGGTGACGAGGATCGCCAGCAGGAGCATGGAAGTTCCGTGCAACCGACGCCAAAACGCTCCCTCCCCCTTGAGGGGGGAGGGTTGGAGAGGGGGTGAATCGGCGAAGCCGAATGTGTCTCTGATCCATGTGCCAGAAGCCTTCGGCTGTCCCCCCCTTCGACCGCCTGCGGCGGCCACTTCCCCCTCAAGGGGGGAAGGGAACGGTCGCGGTATCCAGCGACATCTCATCGCCGCGTCACGCGGCGCTCAGACGGTCCAGTGCGGCCTGCAGCTTGGTCTTGGCTTCCTCGGCCTCGGCCTGGCGTTCGCGTTCGGTCTCGACGACGTGTTCCGGGGCGCGGGAGACGAAGTTCTCGTTGGCCAGCTTCTTCGAGATCTTGGTGATCTCGCCGTCCAGCTTGCCGATTTCCTTGCTCAACCGCGCCTTCTCGGCGCCGATGTCGATCACGTCGGCCAGCGGCAGCACCACGCGCATGCCGTCGACGACAAGTTCCGCCGCGCCGCTGCCGTCGGCCTCGGCGAACTCGCAGGACGACAGGCGGGCCAGCCGGCTGATCATGCCCCAGTTGCCGTTGATGTATCCCTGCTGCGTCGGGTTCGCGTCCGGGAAATGCACCACCATCTCGGCCTTGGCCGGAACGTTGGCCTCGGCGCGCAGCGAACGGATCTCGCTGATCACGCCGATGACGAAGGCGAACTCATCGCTGGCCGCCTGGTCGCTGAAATCCGCATCCGGCCAGGCGGCGCGCATCAGCGAGTCCTCGGCGCCGGTGCGCTGGGCCAGTTCCTCGGTCACGTAGGGCGCGAAGGGATGCAGCATGGTCAGGATCTGACGCAGCACCCAGCCCGCCGTCGTCCGGGTCTCGTTCACGGTCTCCGGATCATTGGCGTTGAAGGCCGGCTTGGCGAATTCCAGGTACCAGTCGCAGAAGATGTTCCAGGTGAAGCGGTAGACCGCGTTCGCCGCCTCGTTGAAGCGGTAGGCCTCCAGCTCGGCGTCGATGGCCTTCGCCGCCTTCGCCGCCTCGCCCGCAATCCAGCGGTTCAGCGGCTCCTTCAGCGCGGACGGATCGAAAACGTCCGGCGCAACACACTCGTTCATCTCGCAGAAACGGGCGGCGTTCCAGATCTTGGTGGCGAAGTTGCGGTACCCGGCGACGCGCTGCTTGGACAGCTTGATGTCGCGGCCCTGCGCCGCCATCGCCGCCAGGGTGAAGCGCAGCGCGTCGGCGCCGAACTCGTCGATCAGTTCCAGCGGGTCGATGACGTTGCCCTTCGACTTCGACATCTTCTGGCCCTTCTCGTCGCGAACCAGGGCGTGGATGTAGACGGTGTGGAACGGCACTTCCTTCATGAAGTGCATGCCCATCATCACCATCCGGGCGACCCAGAAGAAGATGATGTCGAAGCCGGTGATCAGCACGTCGGTCGGATAATACCGCGCCAGTTCCGGCGTCTCCTCCGGCCAGCCCAGGGTCGAGAACGGCCAGAGCGCCGACGAGAACCAGGTATCGAGAACGTCGGTCTCGCGGGTCAGTTCGACGGTCTCGCCGTAATGCGCGTCCGCGGCGGCCTGCGCCTCCTCCTCGGTGTGCTCGACGAAGATGTGGCCGTCCGGGCCGAACCATGCCGGGATCTGGTGACCCCACCAGAGCTGGCGGCTGACGCACCAGGGCTGGATGTTGCGCATCCACTCGAAATAGGTGTTTTCCCAGTTCTTCGGGACGAACTGGATCTTGCCGGTCTCGACCGCCTCGATGGCGGGCTTGGCCAGTGTCGCCGCGTCGACATACCACTGGTCGGTCAGCCAGGGCTCGATGACGACGCCCGAACGGTCGCCATAGGGCACCGTGTGCGTGATCTCCTCGATCTTCTCCAGCAGACCCAGCGCGTCCAGATCGGCGACGATCTTCTCCCGCGCCGCGAAACGCTCCATGCCCTGATAGGCCTCGGGGACGTTCTCGTTCAGATGCGCGTGCTGGTCGAAGATGTTGATCATCTCGGCGCCGGCGCGCTTGCCGACCTCGAAATCGTTGAAGTCATGCGCTGGGGTGATCTTCACCGCGCCCGAGCCCTGCTCCGGGTCGGCGTATTCGTCCGCGACGATCGGGATGCGGCGGCCGACCAGTGGCAGGATGACATGCTTGCCGATCAGGTCGGTGTAGCGCTCGTCGTCCGGATGTACCGCGACGCAGGTATCGCCCAGCATCGTCTCGGGCCGGGTCGTGGCGACGGTGATGAAGCGGTTCGGGTCATCCTCCAGCGGATAACGGAAGTGCCACATGTGGCCCTGGACGTCCTTGTTCTCGACCTCCAGGTCGGAAATCGCGGTCAGGAACTTCGGATCCCAGTTGACCAGCCGCTTGTCGCGGTAGATCAGCCCGTCGCGATAGAGATCGACGAAGACCTTGCGGACGGCCGCCGACAGCCCCTCGTCCATGGTGAACCGCTCACGGTCCCAGTCGCAGGAGGCGCCGAGGCGGCGAAGCTGGTTGGTGATGGTGCCGCCGGATTCTTCCTTCCACTCCCAGACCTTCTCCACAAAGGCCTCACGGCCCATGTCGCGGCGGTCGATGCCCTGCTCGCCAAGCTGGCGCTCGACAACCATCTGGGTGGCGATGCCGGCATGGTCGGTGCCCGGCTGCCAGAGCGCATCGCGCCCCTTCATGCGCCGCCAGCGGATCAGGATATCCTGCAGCGTGTTGTTCAGCGCATGGCCCATGTGCAGGCTGCCGGTCACGTTGGGCGGCGGAATGACGATGGTGAACGGGTCGCCGTCGACCGCGCCGCAGCGGAACAGTCCGCCCTTTTCCCATTCCTGATAGAGCCGTTCCTCGACCTCGTCGGGCCGGTAAGTCTTGTCCAGCATCATTCCGTCCGTGAGCAGCAGTGCGGGCGGCATCGGCGCGCCCGGCAGGTGCCGGGTGTCCTAGGGCTTGGAAGGGCGCAAGGTCAAGGGGAAGCGCCCGCTTCGCGCCGGCGCACGTCGTCCAGATTGGGTCTCGTCACCAGCCAGACCGCGACGGCCGCCATGCAACCGCCCGCAACCCAGGGGATGAAGTGGCCAGGCCCGTAGAACCAGAGCAGCAGTCCGAAGGTGCCCGACATCACCAGGACGGCGGCGATCTTCGCCTTTCGCGGCACGGCGCGGTAGGTGTACCAGGCGCGGACCGGTTCACCCAGGATGGGGTGGTGGAACAGCCAGTCGTGAAAACGCCGGCTGGAGCGCGAGAAGGCCCAGACCGCGAGCAGCAGGAACGGCACGCCAGGCAGTCCGGGCAGGATGACGCCGGCGATGCCGACCGCGGTGCAGAGGAAGCCGAGACCGAGCAGCACCAGCCGCAGGGCGCCGGTCGCCTGACCCGGCGTCGGCTTCTCGATTTGGGGATCGGAACTCATCTGCACACCGGAGACCGCCGCAGCGTTGGTTGAACGGGTGCCAGATCAAAGCAGATTTCCGGCCCCGGCGGTCGGGGCAAATTGTCTGAAAGTGTAACAGCGGCGTCCGCGAACGCCGGACCGGGTCAGCGCTTGTTGTCGTCCACGTCGCCGGCCAGCTTGGCCACTTCGCGCTCGACGATCCGCTGCACGATGGACGGTAGGTTGGCGTCCAGCCATTCCTTCAGCATCGGACGCAGCAGTTCCTTGGTGATGTCTTCCAGCGTCCGGAAGGTTGGCACCGCGATGTCGCGCTGCGCCGTGACCTGTTGCGCCAGCTGGGCCAGTGAGGCCGAGGCGTCGGCAGCGGTATGATCGGAAATCAGCCGTTCCAGGTCCGTGGCGGGACGCGGCGGCATCTGCGGCGCGGGCGCTGCGACAGGCATGGCGTCCATCGCCTCGCCGCCCGGCAGTTCGTCCGCCCCCTCGTCGCCGATGAACTCTTCCAGATCGAGGATGTCGTCCTCTTCCGGTTCCGGCTCAGGTTCGGGTTCGGGCTCGGGTTCAGGCTCGGGCTCCGGTTCCGGTTCGGGTTCCTGGTCGGAGAAGGCCTCACCGTCCGGACCATCCTGCTTGCCTTTGACGACCTGCAGGATTTCCTCGACAGTCTTCGGCTCTTCCACCTCTGGCTCCGGCTCCTCGGCGACAGGTTCTTCCGCCGGCGGCGATGCCTGAGGTTCGTCGTCCTCAGAAATAATCCTGCGGATCGAGGAGAGGATCTCCTCCATCGTCGGTTCGTTCTGGGCTTGTGCGTCGCTCATGGTGGTCCCGTGTTTCCGCGGTGTCGGCATTCATCCCGAACGCCAGTCCAGGCAGATTGCCCCAAACGCTTCTAAGGTTTGGTTAACAACACGGAAAACGTCAGTCCAGTCCGCCGTCCGTTCCGAACCAGCGTTTGCGGGTCTCCTGATAATGCGCGTCGGGGTCGTAGGACTCAACGCCCAGCTCCAGACGGTTGACGTCCAGACGGCCAATCGCGTCGAGCAGCTGGAATGCCGCGACATACTCGTCACGCTCCGCCTGGACCAGCGCCACCTGCGAATCCAGCAGGTCCTGCTCGGCGTCCAGCACGTCCAGCGTGGTCCGCGAACCGACCTGGGCTTCCTGGATGACGCCTTCCAGCGCGATCTCGTTGGCGCGGACTTCCGCCCGGCCCGCCGTGATGCGCGCCCGTGCGGTCTCCAGCGCTTCCCAGGACTGGGTCACGCCTTCCTGCACCAGCCGGCGGATTTCCATGACCTGGATTTCGCGCTGATTGTGCACGTCGCGCTGCTGACGGACGCCGCTATGGACGGCGCCGGCCTGATAGATCGGCACGGTAACCACGCCGCGGACGCGCAGGTTGGTGTTGGAATCGCCAGCCTGGGCGCCATCCCGTGAGTGGCTGGCCAGAGTTTCCAGATCGACCTGCGGCAGCAGCTGGCCCGAGGTGGCGCGGATATCGGCCTTGGCCGATTCGGCGGTCCGCACGGCCGACAGCAGATCCGGATTCTCACCATCGGCGATCGCAAGCGCGGCCTGTTCGGATTCGGGCAGCGACGGCAGCGGCGGCGGCGGCTCAAGCTGCCCCGGCGCATTGCCGACCACGCGGGCATAGGTCGCCCGCGCCGCGATCAGGTTGCCCTCGGCCTGCGCCCGGTCGGCGGCGGCGCGGGACAAGGCGGCTTCCGCCTGCGAGACATCGGTCCGCGTGATCTCGCCGACATTGAAGCGGTCCTGCGCAGCCTCGAGCTGCCGCTGGAGACGCGCTTCGTTGTTCAGGTTCAGCTGCACCACCGCATAGTTCTGCAGCACGTCGAGATAGACCGTCACCACATCCAGCAGGACATCCTGCTCGGTGGAGCGGAGGTTCTCACGCCCCGCCTGCACCAGCGCCTCGGCCGAATTGATCTGGGCGGGCGTGGTGCCGCCGTCATAGACCGGCTGGGTCATGGTCAGCGCCAGGTTCGACGGAAACCGGGTCTCGTTCTGATTGACGTTGCCGATCTGCTGGTCGTTGAACTGCACGCCCAGGTCACCGGTCGCGACAACGGTGGGCCGCCAGCCGGAAAGCGCCTGGTTCACATTCTCGTCGTTCGCCCGCTGATTCGCCCGCTCCGCCTGGATCGTCGGATTGGTCGCATAGGCCGCCGAAAGCGCCTCGGACAGGGTCTCCGCCGCGACCGGCGACGCACCGAGCAGCAGCGCAGATAGGCCAGCCGCCGTCAGTAACGTGCGATGGACGGATCGATCTCCTGCGACCATCGGTCGATGCCTCCTTGCAGGTTGGCAATATGATTGTGCCCCTGCCCGCGCAGGAACTGGACCGCGCGCATGCTGCGGCCGCCGTGATGGCAATTGATGATGACGGGCCGGTCAGCCGGCACCTCGGCCACACGTTCGGGCAGCGACTGCAGCGGGATCAGCAGCGCGCCCTCGATATGACCGTTCTCGAATTCCCAGGGCTCGCGGACATCGATGATCGCCGCGCCCTTCGCGCGCAGATCGGCCGCTTCCTGGACCGTGACCTCGATGGGCAGTTCGGACGCGCTCAAAAGACGAAGGCCTTCTTTTTCTCGAAACCGGGCAGCACCGGCGTGTTGGCATCGAATACCGCACGGCGGCCGATCATGCCGTTCTTCCGGGTCAGCACATGCGCCACACCGACGCCTTCGTCCCGGATCACCGCCAGCAGCCGGCCACCCTCGGCCAGCTGGTTCAGCAGCGCCTCGGGCACCTCATGCACCGCGCCTTCCAGCAGGATCACGTCATAGGGTCCCTGATCCGCCAGCCCTTCGGCCAGCGGCGCCTCGACGACGGCGACATTGGTGATGTCCAAGCCCGCCAGCGTTTCCGTGGCGGAGGTGACCATGGCCTCCTCGTGATCGATCGCGATGACGGTGGCAGCCATCGACGCCATGACGGCGGCGGCGTAGCCGGTCACACAACCGACATCCAGGACGGTGTCGTTCGGGCCGATTTCGGCGAGCTGGATCAGGCGGGCCAGAACCAGGGGTTCCATCATGTAGCGCCCGCCGCCGAGATGAATGTCCTCGTCGACATAGGCGACGCCCTGCTGCGCGCGCGGCAGGAAACGCTCACGCGGCAGACTGCCCAGCGCATCCGCCAGCCGGTCGTCCAGCAGCTTGTTCGGCCGCAGCTGACTGTTCACCATGGAGGTACGCGCCGTCGCGAAATCGGTACTGGCCGACATGGCTGTCCTTTCATTGGCTCCGCGTCGCAGATTGGCATTCCCACGCGGAATCTCAAGCAATCCCGGTGGTTATATTGCGCGTACCGGCCATGCGCAATCATCCACCGGCAACCGTTTGCAACAGCACGGATCGCACTTGACCGGCGCAGCGCGCGCGGCCTATATCCCGCTGCCCACTCAATGGTAAGGCGCGGTGGCGGAGTGGTGACGCAGCGGACTGCAAATCCGTATACACCGGTTCGATTCCGGTCCGCGCCTCCAGCCTTCAGCCCGGCGTGCCGGGCCGAAGACCTTGCCAGTCAGGTTTACTGCTCCAGGAACCGGACCTCGACGCGGCGGTTCTTCTGAAACGCGGTTTCGGTGTCGCCCTTGTCGCGCGGCCGGAATTCGGCATGGGCTGCAGCCACCAGCCTGGTGTTCGGAATACCCTTGCCATTCAGATAGTTGACCACCGACAGCGCGCGCGCGAATGACAGTTCCCAGTTGGACGGAAACTGCGGGGTGTTGATCGGGCGGCGATCCGTGTGACCATCGATCTGCAGCGCCCAGTTGAGGTCCGCCGGAATGTCCGGCGCGGCCTGCAGAACCGCATCGGCGAAGGCGTCGAGCCTCTTGCGGCCCGCCGCGCGAAGTGATGCCTTGCCGACGTCGAACAGGACTTCCGAGCTGAACACGATGCGCTCGCCCTCGATCTCGTTCTCGTCGGCGACGCCGCCAAGCTCGTTGACCTTCTCCAGGAAGGACGTGCGGTGATCGATGATCTTCACGTCCTCTCGCTTGCTGAGTTCGATGGCGCGGTCGTTTGCCTGCTTGAGCTGGAACTCCAGCCGCCGGATCTGGTTCGTGGACGCCAGCAACTGCCCCTGCAGCTTGCCCATCTCGGCCCGGTCAACACCTTCCGGCCGGCCCTCCAGCTCCGCTCGCGCCGCAACAAGTTGCGCCTGGAGGTCTTCGCTTCTCGCACGCTCCGCTTCAAGCAGCGCCTGGGTTTCGTCGCGAGACTTTTCGGCTTCCCGGCGCTTCTGGCCCGCATTGCGCAGATTGCGCTGGTACCGGTCGGCCAGCGCCTGAATTTCGGCGATGGTGGCGTTCAGTTCCGCTTTCTCCTGCTCCTGAGCCGCCAGTTGCGCGCGCAGTCCGCCAGCCTCACTGCTCAGCGCGGCGACGCGATCGACCTGGCCGTTGAAGCTGCCTTCCAGGCGGGTGATGAGTTCCTGCAGTTGAATCACGCGGGTTTCGACCGTGCGCAGTTCGACGACAATGGTCTGCATGTGCGTTGAAAGGACAGCACGGCAATCCTCTGGCGCGTTCTTGTCGGCGCCACAGGCCTCGACCGCGGCCAGCCGGAACCGCCGCTTCAGCGAACCGTAGTAGAAGTTGCCGATCGGCTGGTCGGCCAGGATGCGCACGGCGATCCACGACCGCGGGTAGCGCTCGATGATGGCGTCGATCCCGCGCAGCGCGGAGCGGTAGAAACGGTAGCGCTGCAGCGGCAGCAAGCCGACCGCCTCGGCCTGGCGGATATCCTCCAGGACCGCCACGAACAGGGCGTTGATCTCGGTGTCGCATTCGCAGGACAGTTCTTCCGACGTCGCTCCCTCGGCTGGCGTCCTGTCCTTTTCCTCCGGCTGAGTGACCGCCGTTTCCTCGACCGGCTTCTCCGGAGCTTCGGCCGTGCTCTCCGATTGCTGCGCCTGTGCGCCGCCAATCGCGATGAGAATTGCAACGGCCGGATATACGAGTTGTCGCAACATGTTAATTCAACCTTCCCTCACTTCGCATTTTCCGATGTTTCAGCAAGGAACGGGCCGAATGCGACTTTGCCGCCCCGGTGTCGCATCGGTGTCATTTTTTCTCTGGTAATCCCCGGGCGCGTTTGCTATCCCGCGCTCCGCCTTGAGTGCTCCTCGGTAGCTCAGTTGGTAGAGCAAGCGGCTGTTAACCGCTCGGTCGTAGGTTCGAGTCCTACCCGGGGAGCCAATTTCCTTCTTTTTCAGGTCTGACGGCCGCGCGTCGGCTGGCGCCGTCTGACCGGCTTATCCGGCAGCCGAGTGCGTCAAGGCGCTGGCGATCGTGCTCAGATGTTCCCGCATGGCATCCGCTGCCCGCGCCTGGTCACCAACCGCGATGGCCTCGACCACGGCCTTGTGCTGGTTGCTGTGATCCACCCGGAATTCATCGACACCCAGCCGCCGGTAGGTGCGGTCCCACTCCCGCTGCCAGGCGGCGCGGCGGCGTGCGCCGGAGAGGTAGTTCATCAGCCCGACAAGCACGGGATTGCCCGCGACCGTTGCGATGCCCTGATGAAACGCGTCGTCCGCCTGTTCGCACGCGCTGCGGTCCCGCCCCCTGCGGCCGGCCTCCACCTTCGCGTTCAGGAACAGCACGTCGCGGTCGGAAGCGCGCGCTGCAGCCGCGGCAGCGACTGAAGGCTCCAGAACCAGCCGCGCCTGCATCAGGTCGACCGGGGTGACCCCCTCGATCAGAACCGAATCGCGAACGGGCATGTGGCGGGGTCGCTGCCCGCGGAAGGTTCCCTGTCCGACATGCCGCCAGATCTCGCCCTGCTCCTCCAGACGCGCCAGCGCAGCTCGCAGGGTGGTTCGGCTGCACCCGATGGCCGCCGCCAGATCCCGTTCCGACGGCAGCCGGTCCCCGAACTCCGGCGCAACCCCGGTCAGATATGCGGCCAGCGCATCCATCGCTTCGGACTGTTTCATGGACACTAGGATTAGACCAATTTGCAGACCAATCAAGGCAGATGCCAAACGGCGCGAAATTCCACGACGGAGCCTGCCCGTGATGACCGATCTGCTTTTCCTCTGCGCCGCCAGCTTTGCCGCGGGTGCGCTGAATGCCGTGGCTGGCGGGGGCACCTTCCTGACCTTCCCCGCCCTGGTCTATGCCGGCATACCCCCCATCGCGGCGAATGCGACGGCGACGCTTACCGCCCTGCCCGGCTATCTCGGCAGCGCATGGGCGTTCCGGAAGGACATCGGAGAGGAGGGGCGCCTGCCGCTCCGCATCATCCTAGCCATCGCGACGTTCGGCGGTGTCGCAGGTTCCCTGCTGCTGCTGGCCACCACGGACAGCATGTTCTCGGGCATCGTCCCATGGCTGCTGCTGATCGCGACGGTCCTGTTCGCCGCCGGCCCGCGCATCTCGGCGGCGATGAAGGCGCGCAACCTGCCGGCGGCCGGCGCGCTTGTATCCGCCATCGTCCTGTCGGTGGTCGCGATCTACGGCGGCTACTTCAACGGCGGCCTCGGCATCATCGTGCTCGCGGCGCTGGGCCTGCTCGGTTACTCGAACATCCACAACATGAACGGGTTGAAGAACCTGCTTGCGGCCGTCCTGTCGGTAACATCGGCGGCGACCTTCACAATAGCCGGGCTGATCGAGTGGTCGGCCGCCCTGCCGATGGCCGTCACCGCTGCTCTGGGCGGCTACGCCGGAGCCTGGCTGAGCCGGCGGATCAGCAATGTTCTGTATGTGCGGATCTTCGTCGTGCTGGTCGGCGCCACCATGACGGTCCTGTTCTTCGTCCGTCAGTGACCGGCTGAAGCGTTTCCGCCAATCGCCTCGAAACGCTTCCGTCCGTCTTCCAGCGTGCCGTGGAACATCTCGGCGGGACGGCACCACATGCGGCCGTCGGCGCTGAGATAGACGGTGAGCGGTTCCTCGGTCTCGGAATGCAACGCCTCGCCGATCCAGGTGTAGAGCCCGCCCTTGTAGTGCCTGTGCGTCGGTTCCTGCCCGGCCATCGCCACCCCCGTTTTGTCATTTCACAGGCGCAGGCTATATCTCGGACCAGCAGATTGGGAGAGACACGATGACCGAACGCAACTGGACCATCTATCTGTCGGGCGAGATCCATTCGGACTGGCGCGAGCGCATCGCCGACGGCGTCGCGGCTGCCGGCCTGCCGGTGACCATCACAGCGCCGGTGACGGTGCATGAGGATTCCGACGACTGCGGTGTCGCCATCTTCGGCGCCGAGCAGAACAAGTTCTGGCACGACCGCAAGGGCGCGCAGCTCAACGCCATGCGCACCCAGACACTGATCCAGGAAGCCGATCTGGTCGTCGTCCGCTTCGGCGAGAAGTACAAGCAGTGGAATGCCGCCTTCGACGCTGGCTACGCCGCCGCCGTGGGCACGCCCTACATCACCCTGCACCCGGAACAGCACGACCACGCCCTGAAGGAAGTCGACGGCGCGGCCAACGCCGTCGCCCGCGAGCCGGAACAGGTCGTCGAGGCGCTGGCCTACATCATCCGTGGCCAGATGCCGGGCGCCGCGCGGATCGCCGCCGAGTGACGCCGTCGGGGCTCAGTTGAGCCCCTTCAGACGGAAACGCACGAAAACGGAGGTGGAGGCCTCGGCGTCGCGGTCGCTGGTGAAATCGCGCACGGCGCCGACGCTGAAGTCGAAGCACTCGTCCAGATAGCGCAGCAGGCCTTCAAGCCGGATCGCGCCGTCGCCGGCGAAATTGCCACGGTATCCGTTCCCCAGCGACCAGTTCTCGTCGATCTTCAGGATCGAGTTGAACGAGATCTCCTCGGTATTGCCCGCGGCGACGCCGTTCACCAGCCGCGGCAGCGAGATATAGGCCGCATCGAAGGTCAGCCGCGACGTCTCGAGATGAAGCTGGTGCTCGTGCCGGTCCAGGCGGGGGCTGTCGACATCCACGCGATACCGGAACGTGTAGTTGAAGCGCTGGTTCGGCGCGATCGTGACCCGGCCGACCATGTCCGAGAAGCGCTTTTCCAGCCCTGTCCCGCCGGAGAAGGCCGAGTTGTTGTTGATCCTGAGCGATTGACCGGCGACCATTTCCGTGAAGCCCCCGCCGGCGCCATGCAGCGCGGCGGTGATGCCGTAGTTGACCCGCGACCCGCTCTCGATGCGGTCGAAGCCGGTAAAGCGGTTACGCGAAAACAGGTTGGCGTCGGTGAACTCGAAGCTCTGCGAATCCTCGTTCGGGATGTCGTTCGGATTGCCGCCCGCCGGCGAGCCGATGAGTTGCACGCGGGGCTCGATGAACTGGCTGAGACGGCCGGCGCTGCGCACCATGGGCAGCCGCCAGTCCAGGGTCATCATCGGCCAGAGACGGCCCTGCAGCGAATCGTTGAAGGTTGCCGTCGGATCCGTGTCCTGCGCCTCGGACAGATGATAAGCGTCGCCGCGCAGATGCAGTCCGCCGGTGAGCAATCCACCCAGGACGCCTGGCAGGCTGCGGTTCCAGCTTCCGTCGAAGCTGGTGCGGCGGACGTCGCGGCCGCCGGTCCGCTGCATCGCCACCGCATTCATGTTCACATCCAGCCGCCCACCAGCGCCCCGCGGCACGAAGCTGCCATCGTAATTCGCCAGCGGCAGGATGATGGGCGTGTCGCCTTCCTTGTCGTTCTGCCGAAGCCCCTGGAAGGCGAAGGCCTCGACACTGGCCGCGTGGCGGCCGTTGAAGCCGTTCAGGAAGGCGGTCGATCGCAGCGTGCTGCCGCCTGCAATGTCATAACGGCGGAGGTACGTGTCGTCGCTGGCCCGGAAGAAATCGAAGCCCCAGTCGAACTCCTCGTTCAGCCTGAACTCGCCCTGGGAGCGGATATGGCCGCGCAATTCCTTGTCGCCGGTCTTCAGGTTCTGGACGTCGATCTGGTCGACATAGGTGATGGTGCCCTCGGTCTGCCAGCGCCCGGTGGCGAACTGCTGGCGGTACTCGCCGCCCATCACCACACCTTCCTTGCTGGTGATCCGGGGCGCGAGCGTCAGGTCGGACTGGCCGTCGATGACGAAGTAGACCGGCTGCGTGTACTGGAAGCCGAGTTCGCCGGACGACCCGAAGATCGGCGCGAGCAGGCCGCTCTTGCGGTCCACCGTCGGATCCGGATGGAAGAAATAGGGCGTGTAGAGCACCGGAACGCCGAACAGTTCGACCATGGCGTCGTCGTACTCGACGATCTCGTCGTCCAGGTCGCGGGTGACCCTGTTGGCCTTGATCTGCCAGATCGGAGCACGGTCGGGGTGCTCCGGACAGGCTTCGCAGCGCGTGAAGACGGCGCGGTCCAGCACCGTCCGGTTGGGACCTTCACGCGTCGCGCGCCGTGCGGCCATCCGGGCGTTGTTGGCCAGCCGGACCTTCAGCTCCTCGACCACGCCCTGCTTGAAGTTGTCCGTCAGTTGCACGTGATCGGCATAGAGCACATCGCCGGTCGGCTCGCGCAGCACCACATTGCCGCTGGCGGTGACGACATCGTCGCGCTGGTTGTAGCTGACGGTGTCGGCGAACAGGATACGGCCTTCCTGGGTGATTTCCACATTGCCGCGCGCGACGACCAGGCCGAGATCACGTTCGTATGTCATCTGGTCGGCCAGCAGCTCCACCGGTTCGCCGGACCGGGCCAGCGCCGAAGAAGCCATCGCCGTGGCCAGCAGCAGGCCGGCCGCCCAACTCCGCACAGCCGCCACTAGCCGTCCTCCAGATGGAACATGGCGGCGGCGGCGCACATGCTGGTCACCGCCGCCGGCGTCCAGGCCGCCAGCACCACCGGAATCTTGCCGGCCGAGCCGAAGGCCTCGACGATGTCGGTGACGAAGTAGATGGCGAAACCCGACATGGCGCCGAAGAAGAAGACCCAGCCGGTGCCGCCCTTTCGCTGCGTGATCCTGAGACAGAAGGTGGCGGCCAGCAGCACCATGGCCGCCAGCAGCAGCGGCATCGCCAGCAGGGAATGCCAGTAGAGCCGGTGCTCCAGCCCGTTGAAGCCGGACTGCCGCAAGAGGTCGATGAAGGATGGCAACTGCCAGAAGGACAGCGTCTCCGGCCGGGCCAGGCTGCCCACGATCTGGTTGAGGGTCAGGCTGGTCGGCACGCTGAGCAGGGGCTGACGAACCGGCGGCGCATCGGGTGAGGTGATCACCGCGTCACGCAGCCGCCAGGCGCCGTCGGTCAGCACCGCCTCGCGGGCGTCGATGCGGCGGGTGAACCTGGTGCCGCCCTCCAGCGTGAAGAATGTCGCATCCTCCAGGATCGTCGCCCCGTCGGCCACCGCGCGCGCATGCACCACCTGCGCGCCCTCGCCCGTCGCCTCGCGCAGCCACAGGCCCGTGTAGCGGGAGACGGTGATCAGGCTCGACTGACCCTTGAAATAGCGGTTGAACATCTGGTCGTAGCTGTTGGTCCAGATCGCCGTCAGCGGATTGAGCGTGGTGACCAGCACGACGCCCAGAATGAGTGCAGCCGTGACCAGCGGGCCCAGGATCTGCCAGACCGACACGCCGGCGGCGCGCGCCACCACCAGTTCGCTGGACCGGGCCAGCCGGGTCAGCGCCAGCATGGCGCCGAACAGTGCGATGAACGGCCAGAGACCTTCCAGTACCGACGGCAGCTTGTAGAGCGACATCTGCAGGACAATGTCGAAGCCGACGCCTTCATTGTTGCCGGCGCGGCGAAGGTGCTCGACCGTCTCGGCTGTGAACATAACCAGCGCCAGCAGCGCCAGCACCAGCCCCATCCCCGACAGGAAATGCCGGATCAGGTAGTAGCTGAATGTGCCGGAAGCGCCGGTCATGCCGGTTCCGCAAGGGCTGGCGGCGCGGTTGGCGCAATGGACTTCACACCCGCCCCTGCCCGGATCTGGAAGATGCAGAAACCGATCACGGCGGCCAGCAGCCCGTAAAGCAGAAACACGAACAGCGGTTCACGCGTCGCCGCCTGCAACAGCCCCAGCACCGCGCCCTGCAACAGGCCTGCGCCAATGCACCCGGCCCAGAGACGCTTCCACGACCCGCGCCGGTCGAACTCGCCCGACAAAACGGTGACGATGGCGATCAGCGCGAATGTCAGCGTCAGGATCGGCATGGCGATGCGCTTGTGGCCTTCCGCATGGTGCTTCCAGGTCAGTTCCGGACCGATCTCGGCATCGACGAAGAACAGGTCGACGATGTTGTTTTCCTCGATCTTCTGGCGTCTGACCGGCGCACCGTTGCTGAACAGGTCGAATTCGACATTGTAGCTCTCGAAATAGAGCAGGCTCACGTCGCCGGTCTCCAGATCCCGTTCCTGCCGGTTGCCGTTCACAAGCAGGATGATCGGGCCCTTCTCCGAGCGAATCAGCGTGCCCTTCTCGGCCATCATGGTGACAGCCTTGCCCGGGATGCGGTCATTGTGGATCAGCAGGCCGTGCAGTTCGCCGCCCGGTCGCCGTTCGCTGACATAGATGGTCAGGCTGTGCCGGAGCGGCGTGAACGCGCCTTCGCGCAGCACCACGGTCGAATAGATGTATTTCCAGGCGAACTGGGTGTCGCGCATGGTCGAGTTGGCCAGCGGCATGAAATAGAAGGTCAGCGAGGCGACGAAGACCGCGCACATGCCGCCGAAGATCAGCCCCGGCCTGGCGACCGCAAGACGGCTCAGCCCGGCGGCGCGCATCACCACCAGTTCGCTGTCGGTCGACAGCCGCCAGTAGGCGTAGAGCATGCCGCAGAACAGGCCGATCGGCATGGTCACCGGCAAGAGCTGCGGCAACAGCAGGAAGGACAGATACAGGAACGCGCCGGTCGACATGTCGTAATTGATGATTTCGTCGACGAAGCGCAGGGCCTGCACGATCCAGATGACCCCCGTCAGCACCATCGTGACGAAAATGCAGGGTCCCGCGGCCGCGCGGATGATGTAGCTGACAAGATGGCCCATTGCGGCTGAGTATAACGGCGAGGCCCCCGGGTCAAAGCCGATTGACCCGGTATGCTTCCGGTGGATGCCACAGCGCCACAGTAGCGGTTTGCGTGTCCCCGGATTCCTTGCGATAAATCGGCGGACAGCGGCATCAAGCAGCAGGACAGGGAAACGAGATGGACATTTCGATTGCGGGCGCCGGCATTCCGGGCCGCGGCGCGGTTGTTGTAGGCGTCATGAAGGACGGAAAGCTGACGCCGGCGGCGAAGGCCCTGGATGAAAAGACGGGCGGCGCGGTCCGGCAGGCCATTCGCGCCAGCCGCTTCACCGGCGCGGCCGGCCAGAGCGCCGTGCTGCTGGCGCCGAAGGGCACCCGGCTCGACCGGATCGTGCTGCTCGGCCTTGGCGTGACCAAGTCGATGACCCGCCAGGACATGGAAAATGTCGGCGGCCATGCCTTCGGCGCGGTGGCCAACAGCGGCTCGAAGCAGGCCAAGATCATCATCGACGCCGAGGACATGGGCGTGAAGGGCAAGATCGCCCGCGGCCTGGGGCAGGCCTACATCGCCATGGGCGCGAAGCTGGCCAGCTACCGCTTCGACAAGTACCACACCAAGCTGAAGGACGAGGACAAGCCGTCGATCGAGGGGGTCACGGTGGGCACCCGCGCCGCCGCTTCGGCCCGCACCGCCTTCGAGAAGCTGTCGGCCGTCGCCGATGGCGTCTTCCTGACCCGCGATCTGGTGAGCGAGCCGCCGAACATTCTCTACCCGGCCACCCTGGCCGACCGCTGCCAGGAACTCACCGCGCTCGGCGTGAAGGTCGAAGTGCTGGGCGAGGCCCAGATGAAGAAGCTGGGCATGGGCGCGTTGCTCGGCGTCGGACAGGGCTCCGAGCGTGAAAGCCGTCTGGTCGTCATGCAATGGAACGGCGGCGGCAAGAACGACAAGCCGGTCGCCTTCATTGGCAAGGGCGTCACCTTCGACACCGGCGGCATCTCCCTGAAGCCTGCCGCAGGCATGGAAGACATGAAGTGGGACATGGGCGGTTCGGCCGCCGTGATCGGCACCATGGCCGCGCTGGCCGGCCGTCAGGCCAAGGTCAACGCCATCGGCGTGGTCGGCCTGGTCGAGAACATGCCCGACGGCAACGCCCAGCGCCCCGGCGACGTGGTGACTTCCATGTCCGGCCAGACCATCGAGGTGCTAAACACCGACGCCGAGGGCCGTCTCGTGCTCTGCGATGCGCTCTGGTACACGCAGGACCGCTTCAAGCCGCAGTTCATGATCAACCTGGCGACGCTGACCGGCGCGATCATCATCGCGCTCGGCGACGAGTATGCCGGCATGTTCTCCAACAACGACCAGCTTTCGGAGCGCCTCGCCGCGGCCGGCGAGACGGTGAACGAGAAGCTCTGGCGCTTCCCGCTGCACAAGAACTACGACAAGAAGCTGAAGTCCGAGATCGCCGACATGCGCAATATCGGCAATGCGCGCGGCGCGGGCTCGATCACTGCCGCGCAGTTCCTGCAGCGTTTCGTCAACGATGTGCCCTGGGCGCATCTGGACATCGCCGGCGTGACCTGGTCCGGCGCATCCAAGCCGACAGCGCCGAAGGGCGGCACCGGCTATGGCGTGCGCCTGCTGGATGAACTCGTCCGGAAGTACTACGAGGGCTGATGACCGAAGTCGCTTTCTACCACCTGACCCGGAAGCCGCTGGAACGGGCCATGCCCGAGCTTCTGGAGAAGGTGGTGGAGCGCGGCCTGCGCTGTGTCGTGATTGCCGGATCCGACGATCGGGTCCGGCAACTCAACGAGCATCTCTGGACCTGGGACAAGGGTTCGTTCCTGCCCCACGGGGCTGCAGGCGACGGAGAGCCCGGTGATCATCCGGTCTGGCTGACGGCGGCGGAAGAGAACCCCAATGCGGCCACCGTGCTGATGCTGGTCGACGGCCAGGACGCAGGCTTCAAGGGTGACTTCGACCGCTGCCTCGACATGTTCAACGGCCTCGACGAAGAGGCCGTGCAGGCCGCCCGCGACCGTTTCCGCGCCGCAAAGTCGGCCGGCCACACGGTGACCTACTGGAAACAGAACGACCGCGGCGGCTGGGAGCGCGGGGCCTGATCGGAATCGGGACGTGCTCGGCCTAACGGAACCTGCATCCCTCGGGCTTGACGAGATTACCCCGCCCCTCGAGGCGGGGAGGGTCTGTGTTGCAGCGTCCGACATCTGCTTTGTTCACAGGTCCTCGGATCAAGTCCGAGGACAACATGAATTTCAGCGCTTCCTTGAAATGATCAGTCCGATCAAAGCACCCTGAATTCCGTGCTGGCTTCATGGGCGGCAAGTTCCGGATGCACCGCGGCAAAGTCGGCGAAGGTGAGTGCCAGGGCGTCAGCGGCGTCCGGTGAGGCGAGGCCCCGCCGCTTCATGTCCTCCTTCTTCTCAAGCTGGATGCGCCCCTTGGCGTCGAAGCCGTATTCCGGGCCGGTCAGGTCGGCCGCCAGCACCGGATCGTCTGGGATGTCCGACTCCTTCAGCCAGTGCCGCATCCGCGCCCACATCTCGGCGCGGCGGTTGACGTATTCGCGCTTGCGCCGGGCCGCCTCGCCGCCATTCACGTCATGCACCCTGCGGCCAAGCTGGCGCAGCCGGTCGATCACGCCGCCGCCGATCCCCGCCCCGTCGACGAAGACCGCGTCCGGTTCCACCTCGCCGATCCGCTCATCGACCCGCGCGGCCAACTGCATCAGGTCGATGCCGCGAAAGCGCAGGATCTCACCCTCGATCCGCTGGCCCTGGCGGAGCAGGATCACCGACTGGTCGTCACCGAAGCGCGCCACGTCGACACCCATGACGCGCGGCGCCTCGCGGTCGGCGGCGCAGGTCCTGGCGCGCGCCGCATCGGCCAGGTCGGCACCGATGAACTGACGCGAGGAGCTGCGCGGAAACTCGCCCTTCACCCGGACACGGATGAAGTCGGAATCCTCGCCGTAGTCCTCGATCCAGTTCCGGATCTGTGCCCGGTTGGTCAGCGCCGTCTCCCGCGAATCCACGTGCCGCGACAGCCAGCGGTGCCCCCGCCGCCCGAAGCACTCGCGGAACCGCCCGGAGGCCTGCGTCGGGTTGCCGAACACGGCCCAGATGATCTCCGTGCCGCTATCGGTCAGCGCGCCCTCGGTCACCTCCCAGACCGGATCGGGGATGGCGCTGGCCTCATCGAAGACCAGAACGATGCGCAGTCCCTGATTGTGCAGGCCGGCGAAGCTCTCCGTCTGGTTCAGCGACCAGGGCACCATGTCGATGCGCCAGCTCTTCGCCGCCTCGGCGTCCCGCGCCTGCAGGGCGGTGCCGGTCAGCCGGAAGCCGCGTTTCACCCGGCTCAGCCGAAACCACTTCGCCAGTTCCGCCCAGGTCTTGGTCTTCAACTGGATCTCGGTATTGGCGGTGACCACGCCGCGCGTGCCCCTGGCGGTCGCCATCGCCCAGATGATCAGCCAGGCGACCAGCGCGGACTTGCCGACGCCATGACCGCTGGCGACAGCGATCTGGACGGGGCCATTCCTTGCAGGTTTGCGGCCCCGCCTTCGCGACGCGAGTTCCCGTCCCAGGTCACTGAGCACCTCCGCCTGCCACTTCTCCGGCCCGGAAGCGCCGGCCAGCAGACTGCCGTCTTCGCCCCAGGGAAAGGCCCACCGTACGAAACCGAGCGGATCGGCGGCGAACTTGTCGAGGCGGCTGTCGAGATCGTCGGCGGCAGGATCATCGTTGCGGGACACGGCGGGCACTCCTTCTGACGCGGTCTTGATGCGTCAGGATAGGTCTGGCCCGCCTATGCGTTGCAGCCTTGAGAGGCCCGGGCGCTCAGCCCTCCGAAGGCCCCGCGACGGCGGCTTCGGCGAAGGTCGCCATGCCGTCGTGACAGGCCACGGCGCCGCGCACGACACCCAGCGCCGCCGCAGCGCCCGATCCCTCGCCCAGTCGCATGCCGAGATCGAGAATGGGCAGCAGCCCCATGCGTTCCAGGATGCTGCGGTGGCCCCGCTCCAGCGAGACATGCCCGGCCAGGCAATGCGCCAGCCCTTCGTGACCGAGCGCCGCCACCGACGCGGTGACGATGTAGCCGTCCAGCAGCACCGGCACCGAATGCAGACGCGCCTCCAGGCAGGCGCCGAAGATCGCCGCCATCTCCCGGCCGCCCAGACGGCGCAGGGTCTCCACGCCCGGATCGGGCTGCGGCGCGTGAAGTCGCACGCCCTTGCCGACGGCTTCTGCCTTGCGCGTCAGCCCGGCATCGTCAACGCCTGTGCCCGCGCCGACCCATTCGGCCGGATCGCCGCCGAACATGCCGGCGGCGACGGCGGCCGCGGCGGTGGTGTTGCCGATCCCCATCTCACCGAAGATCACCAGGTCTTCGTCGCCGTCGATGGCGTTCACGCCTCTGCCAATGGATTCGAGGAAGCCGGCTTCGGTCATCGCGGGTTCAGCCGTGAAATCGGCGGTCGGATTGTCGATGCCGCAGTCGATGACCCTGAGTTCCGCGCCGAAAGCCTTCGCAAGCTGGCAGATCGCGGCCATGCCGGCGCCGAAGCCGGCCAGCATCTGGGCGTTCACCGAATCGGGAAAGGCGGACACGCCATGCTTCGTGACGCCGTGGCTGCCCGCGAAAATGGTCACCACCACCTTGTCCAGCTTCGGCCGCTCCCGGCCCTGCCAGCGCGCCAGATGCACTGCGATGTCCTCCAGCCGGCCCAGCGAACCGGCGGGTTTGACGAGCTGGTCCTGGCGCGCCCGCGCAGCCGCCTCCGCATCCCGGTTGCCCTCGGGCAAGTTCCTCAGCATCTCGTGCAGGTCGTTCATTGTGCCGGGCGCGTGCATTCATTCCTCCGCTGTCGCTTCGGGCTGCTTAGACGAAGCAGCGGGTGCTTGGAATTCCAAATGCGACCGGATATGCACGCGCAATGGAAAAGATCTATGTCACCGCGAACGACCTGCTGCGGGATTCGTTCGAGCTGGGCCTGCGGGTCGTCGAAAGCGGCTTCCGCCCGTCCTTCATCGTCGGCATCTGGCGCGGCGGCGCGCCGATCGGCATCGCGGTGCAGGAGATCCTCGACTACTACAAGATCCCCAACGACCACATCGCCATCCGGACCTCGTCCTACACCCGGCCGGGCGAGCAATCGTCGACGGTGCGGGTGTTCGGCCTCAACTACATCATCGACAATATCGACGCCGACGATCAGTTGCTGATCGTCGACGACACGTTTGATTCCGGCCGCTCCGTGGATGCGGTGATCACCGAGATCCGCCGCAAGTGCCGGCGTAACACGCCCGAAGAAATCCGCGTCGCGACGGTGTTCTACAAACCGCATCTGAACCGGACCGAACGGGTCCCGGACTATTTCATCCGCGAGACCGACAGGTGGATCGTGTTCCCGCACGAGATCGACGGTCTGTCGCCGGAGGAAATCGCGCGGCACAAGGCGCACCCCGATCTGGACCGGGCGCGCAAGGACGGCTGATCAGACGACAGCGCTCTTGCCGAAATACTCGATACGGACGGCGCAGAAGCGGACCTCGCCGCTGTCCAGCAGCGCCAGACGCCGGTTCCAGCGCTCCAGTTCATCGACCAGCGCCTGCTGGTACCGAACCGCATCGGGACCGGCCTTCTTCAGGATTTCCACCGAGCGCCCGAAGGCCGAGCGGATCACCGAGCGGTAGACCCCGGTCATGTCCAGAAAGTCCGGCGTGTCGAAGCCGACCTCGTAGACCAGCTTCGTCAGCATCTCGGCGTTCATCAGGTGGCGCGGACGATCCTCCAGCGCGGACCAGATCGCAACTTCCGGACAGGTCGGATCGCGGCCGGTGATGAAGAAGTCCAGCACCACCAGAGTGCCGCTGGGCCGCAGGATCTGAAGCATGTGCTGATACAGCGACTTGCGGTGGCGCACGTGGGAGAGGCCGGCGAAGGAGATGATCACGTCGGCATAGTCGGGCTTCAGTCCGGTGTCATAGAAGTCGCGGCGGTCCTGCCGGACCGCTGATCCCTCTCCCGCCAGCCACTCCTGGGCGATGTCGGAAACCTCGACACGGTCATCCAGCGACAAGACGTTCGCCCCGGTGGCCTGCTGCAGCCGGTGGGCCGGCCCGCCAAAGCCCCCGCCCAGGGCGACGACGCGCGAATTCTCGGAAATCTGCAGCTCGCGGATCAGGCCTTCCTGAATCTCGGTCGACCACGGCCCCATCAGGCCCGGACCGAACAGTTCCCGCAACACGTACTGGCGCTCCGGCGACCACAGGGCATCATCCGCCTGCGGTCGGTCATCGGCCGGTCCATCCTCCGGCGATTCGCCAGACGAACGATCCCCGCCGTCCCACCAGCTGTTCAGCTTGTGCCAGAAACCGCCCTTCGCGGCATGCGTCTGTTCAAATTGCGCGGTCAAACCCTTGGGCCATCCGGAGTTGGTACCGGAACGACCCTAACGCACACCCGTAAATCGAGCGTAAATCTGCACTTCCGTTCAACGCAGCCCTTTCCTGAGGCCGCGCGACAGCACGACGTTCTGAATCTCGGTTGCGCCGTCCATCCATTGCGACATCTTCGAGGTCGCCAGATGCCGGGCCGCCGGCACATCCAGGCGGAAGCCGTTGGCGCCCATCACCTGCATGCAGTCGGCCAGCCGGGCCAGGCAGGCGCGGGTGGCGAACTTCTTGGCATGGGCGGCGGCCATGGTGGCGTCTTCGCCCGCGTCCAGCTTCGCCGCAGCGCTGTAAGTCAGCAGGCGCGTCGCCTCCAGATCGGTGGCGGCGTCGGCCAGCATCCACTGCAGTCCCTGGAAATCGGCCAATGTCTGCCCGAAGGCCGGGCGCTGCTCGACATAGGCCAGCGCATCATCCAGCGCCTGCCGCATCATCCCCGTCGACATGGCAGCCACATAGACGCGGGCAGAATCGATGCCTGCCATCGCCGCCCGGAAGCCCTGGCCCTCGGGAATCAGCACATCCTCCCGCGTCACCCGCGCGCCATGGAACCGGAAACCGCCCGTGCCGAGCGCATGACCGCCGGCCATGGCGTAGGGCTCGGCCCGCTCGACGCCTTCGCGGTCGGCCTCCAGCGTGAAGGCCATCAGCCCGCGGGAGCCCTTCTCCGGATCGGCCTGGGCGTAGAGCGACAGGATCTCGGCGTCGGAGGCGCTGGATATCCAGGCTTTCTCGCCCTCGATCCGCCAGCCCTCGCCGTCCGGGATCGCGCGGCACTGCACCGCGGCCGCGTCGGAGCCGACACCCGGCTCGGTCAGCAGGAAGGTGCCGATCTTCTGGCAGGACAGCATGTCGGGCAGGTACTTCGCCTTCTGCGCGTCCGAGCCGTTCTGCGCGATGGAGAGGACGAAATTGTTGTGCACCACCAGTCCGAAGGTGAAAGCCATGCAGCCCCGGGCCAGTTCCTCGAAGATACGGCAGGCGGCGGTGACGTTGCCGCCCTGACCACCTGCATCCTTCGCAGCAAGAATGCCGGCCAGTCCCAGGGCCGCCGCCTTCTTCTGCGCCTCGCGCGGATAGATGCGCTCCCGCTCCCAGCGCGCCGCGTTCGGCAGAATCTCGATATCCGTGAACCGCGCGGCCGCATCGACCAGTACTTGTTCCCGCTCTGTCAGTTCCACCCTGAAAGTCACGTCATGCCTCCCCTGCAGTCCGGGCGGGAGCATACGCGATGACATTCCCAGGCCGAAGGCCGTATGGTCATGTACTCAAACCGTGTTGCATCCCTCGGGCCTGACCCGAGGGTCTGTGTCGAGGCGATCTTCATGAGCTTTGTTCACAGGTCCTCGGGTCAAGCCCGAGGACAGCAAGGGGCTCTTGGGGTGCCAGCGATGCCAACCAACGCTCAGATCGAAGCCTATCAGCGTGACGGCTTCGCCTTCCCGATGTTTGCGATGAGCGCCGGGGAGGCGCTGTCCTACCGGCACCGCCTGGAAGCGACCGAAGCGGCGCATGGCGGACCGCTGAAATCGAACACGCGGCAGAAGGTCCACCTGCTGCTGACATGGGCCGCCGAACTGGTTCGCCATCCCGCCATTCTGGACCAGGTCGAGCGCATCATCGGGCCGGACATCCTCTGCTGGAACACCAACCTGTTCATCAAGGAACCGCACGACCCGGCCTTCGTCTCGTGGCATCAGGACAGCACCTACTGGGGGCTCGACCCGGCCGACGTCGTGACCGCCTGGCTGGCGATCTCCGACGCTCCGATCGAATCGGGGGCGATGCGGTTCCTCGGCGGCTCCCATACCGAACAGCTCAGCCACCACGACACCTTCGACGCCGACAACCTGCTGAGCCGCGGTCAGGTCGCGGACATCGACATCGACGAGAGCCGCGCCGTCGACGTGCCGCTGAAAGCCGGCGAGTTCTCGCTGCATCACATCCGGCTGGTGCACGGATCCAAACCGAACACGACCGGCGACCGCCGCATCGGTCTCGCCATCCGCTATCTGCCGCCGCATGTCCGGCCGGAGAAGTCCGCCAACCGTGCCACGCTTGTCCGAGGCACGGACCGCTTCGGCCATTTCCACCCCGAACCGGCGCCGAAGGCCGACTTCGACACCGAAGCCGTCAACGCCCACGCGCAATCCATGAACAGCCACATCGGCGCGATCTACCAAGGCACCGGCATCACCGCCGCACGCGATTGAGGAACCATAGAATGGCACGCATCCCCTATCTGACGAAGGACGACATCACCGACGCAAACCGGGAGGTGATGGCGCGCGACATCAACCTCTACAAGGCGGCGGGGCATGCCCCGGGCGGGGCGACGATCTTCTCCCGCATGGGCTTGTGGCTGCGCCATGACAGCAAGTTCGACACACGGCTCAGGGAACTTGCCATCCTGACGGTCGGCTATGTCACCCGCTCGCCCTATGAATGGGCGCAACACTGCAAGCTGGCGCTGGATTTCGGCGCGACGGAGAACGATCTCGACCGCCTGATCGCCGAACTGGAGGGCAAGGACACCGATTTCGGCGCCATCGAGAAGGCGATCATCCACGGCGCCGCCGAGATGACCCGCGACACCCGCATGTCCGACGCCAACTGGAACACACTGGCCGCCGAGTTCGACACCGAACTGATGGTCGAACTGGTACAGGCGGTGGCCTTCTATTGCGGCCTGGTGCGGTTCCTGAACACGATCGAGGTCGATCTGGAAGACGAGATCAAGCCATGGCTGGAGAAGTACCCGCTGCCGGGTTGAGGCCGGGTTTCCCAACATTGTGTCACCCCGACCCGCGCAGGGGTCTGGTCGGAGCTGATGCCGCTCCCCTGATCGCATTTCGGGCTGCGGCTCAATCCGGATCCCCGCGCAAGGCGGGGATGACAATTGGAGAGTTGTGAGAAACCGGCCATCCTGACATCTTGCGGCCAGCCATTGCCGGGGAGGATGACGCCGTGGACCTTTCACTTACCGAAGACGAGATCCGCTTTCAGGACGAGGTGCGGGACTTCCTGTCGTCCTCGATGACCGAGAAGGCGAAGGAGGCCGGGCGGCTGACTTCGGGCGTCGTTTCCGACTTCGAGGGCTCCATGGACTGGTATCGCGCGCTGGCGGCGAAGGGCTGGTCCACGCCGGCCTGGCCGGAGAAGCATGGCGGCACCGGCTGGACTCCGATGCAGAAGTACATCTTCGAGAGCGAGTGCCAGCGTCATTCCGTGCCGCGGCTGTTCGCCATGGGCGTACGCATGGTCGGCCCCGTGATCATGAAATACGGCACGCCGGAGCAGCAGGCCGAGTATCTGCCGAAGATCCAGTCAGGCGAGCACATCTGGTGCCAGGGCTATTCCGAGCCGGGCTCCGGCTCCGACCTCGCCAGCCTGCAGTGCAAGGCCGAGCGCGATGGTGACGACTACGTGCTGAACGGCACCAAGATCTGGACCACCGGGGCGCACCACGCGAACATGATGTTCTGCCTGGTCCGAACCAGCCGGGAGGGCAAACCGCAGCAGGGCATCAGCTTCATTGTCTTTCCGATGGACCTGCCCGGCATCACCGTCGAGCCTATCATCACCATGTCCGGCGACCACGAGGTCAACCAGGTCTTCTTCGACGATGTCCGCGTCCCCGTCGCCAACCGCATGGGCGAGGAGAACGAGGGCTGGACCGTCGCCAAGTACCTGCTGGAGTTCGAGCGCGGCGGTTCCGCCTACAGCCCGGGCCTGCACGGCGCGCTGGCCAAGCTGAAGCGGATCGCAGGCGAGGAGAAGGACGGCGAGGGTCATGCCCTGATCGACGACGCCAGCTTCCGCCGCAAGGTCGCCGACATCGAGACCCAGGTCACGGCGCTGGAGTTCTTCGAGAAGAAGACCATGAGCGCGCTGACCGCCGGCCAGAACCCCGGCGCGGCGTCGTCCGTGATGAAGCTGCGCGGCTCGGAATGCCTGCAGGCGACGGCGGAACTGACCGTCGAGGCGATCAGCTACTACGCCCATCCCTTCGAGCCCGAGACCCGGACGCCGTTCTCCAATGCGATTCCCGTCGGCCCGGACCATTCGGTCGGCGTGATGGCCAAGCACCTGAACAGCCGCGCCGCCACCATCTACGCCGGCGCCAGCGAGATCCAGCGCAACATCATGGCAAAGCTGGTTCTGGGGCTCTAGGGAAACCGCGCCGTGTGGGTTGGCGTAGGGCCGGCACACGGCGCGGCTCCGAGCCTCAGGTATTGCAAACCATCTCCCCTCATGCCGTCACCCCCGGCCTGACCGGGGGTCCAGGTTCACCACCTGCACTGCGGCTTGCCTGGACGCCCGCTTGAGGCTGCACGACGGGAACCAGGGTCCCGGATAGCAAGTTCTGCCAAGCCTGAGCCGCCCGTCTGGCCGGCCCATCCAACCCCAGACGGGCGGTTTCTATTCATTCCCCCGCTGCTCGCGCCAGAGGTCGAGCTTCTGCTGCACCGGGCGGTCGGAGAAGGAGAAGACCACGCAGTCTTCCGAGGCGGTGAAGCGGTACCAGGCCCAGGAGGGGGCGACGATGTGGTCGCGGGGCCCGAAGGCGTAGGTCGTGCCGGCAATGTCGATCTCGCCCGTGCCCTCGACCACCGAGAACACGGTCGCGTCCGTCGCGCGATAGGGCACGCCGTCGAAACCCTTCGGCAGCAGCTGCATGAAGGTGCCGATGGTCGGCATGGCGAAATCGCCGTTCACCGGGTTCACATAGGACAGTTTCAGGCCCTGCGCCGAATCCCATTCCTGCGTCCGCCGCATGGTCTCCAGCGCCTCGCGCGTGCGGGCATAGGGATAGTTGAAGACCGGCGAGGTGTGGGTCTTCGCCTCGTAGCCTTCGGGCATCAGGCCCTGACCGTAGCGGGCGAAGGAGTCGCCCTCGGGCCGTGAAAGCGGCTGGCGGTCCTCGGCCCATTTTTCGGCGAAGCTGGCCCCGAAGATGTCGACGATGGGAATGTCCAGCCCATCCAGCCAGACCATGGGCTCATCGGAATCATTGCCGTGATCGTGCCAGGTCCAGGATGGCGTGATGACGAAATCGCCCGGCCGCATGGTCGTGCGCTCGCCATCGACCGCGGTGTAGGCGCCCTCCCCCTCGACGATGAAGCGGAGCGCCGACTGGGTGTGGCGGTGCGCCGGCGCGACCTCGCCCGGCAGGATCAGCTGCAGCCCGGCGTAGAGCGACGAGGTGATCTTGGATTCGCCCGGCATGCCCGGGTTCTCCAGGATCAGCACGCGGCGCTCGGCCTCCTTGGCGGTGATCAGCTCGCCCGAGGCCATGATGTGACCGCGGATGTCGTCATAGCGCCAGATCGCCGGCTGCACCCGGTGCACCGGCTCCGGCGTCACCAGCCCGTGCAGCACCTCCCACAGCGGGGCGAGGTTCTGCTTGCCGATGGTGTCATAGAAGGCCTTGCGGTCAGCGGCTTCGGTCATGGCGGGCTCCGGCGGCACACGGGTTTGCGAGACGAGCGATCTTCCGACAAGATCGCGCCGCCGTCAAAGAGGGGAGCCATGCTGAAAACCGCTTTCGAGGACCTGTTTGTCGGACTCCAACTGATGCGCCGGGCCCCGCTTCAATATGCGCTTCTGCTGCTCGGGTCCGCCCTTGTGTGGATTGCGGCTGAAATCGACAAGGCCGGACTGCTCCTCTCGATACCGCTACTTTTCCTGCTCTACTACTGGCTACTGATGCTTCCGGTGGGCATCCTCATGGCCCCGTCCGATTTTCCCAAGCTGTTCTGGCGCTTTCGCCGTTCGCCGCTTGTTGGCAGTATTCTCTACCCAATCTACGCAACGGCTTGGACATTCTTGCTGTTCGTTCCGATCATGTTGGTGATCGGCGTTCTCTTGACTTTCCTGGTTGGCGTGGAGTTTCGGACCTTCGGCCAGCCGCAGGAAATGCCCCCCCTTGCCAAAGCCCTGATGTGGATTGCAGCCACGGGATTTTTTGCTGCCATCTATGGCAAGTTCATAGCCAACAGGATCACTGTTCCGATCTACTGTTCCATCACCGGGTGCGACATCGCCGAAGCGGACCTGCGCGCCGGCCCCGATTCAGGCCACAAATGGCACCGGATCGGATATGTTTTTGCTGTCTGCATCGTGCTGGCCGAACTTGTGACGCTGCCATTTGCGTTCTTCGCGGAGGGATCACTGATCGGCCTTGCGGCCGACACCCTTCAATCGTTCATGTCGATCGCGCTGCCGCTTTCGGCATCGGCTGTCCTTGTCTTTCAGGAAATGGACAACCTCCAATCCGCAAGACCGGACACGACCGCCGCGCCGAATTCCGGCTCAACCGATGACGGCGACGCCGTCTGACAGGGCGCGCTGGCCCAGATGGTTGTAGACGGCGAAGCCGACCGCGCCGTCCTTCATCCGCTGCTGCACGACGCGCATGTCGTGGCCCGGAAAGACCATCGCGGTGAAGCGGCCATGCAGCCGCTTCAACCGCTCCGGCTCGTCAGGGCTGTGGCGGCGCATCACTTCGCGCCCCGCCAGCGCCCAGGTTGCCGTGCCGTGCAGGATGATGTCCGGCAATCCCGCCGCCAGCGCCACGCTGCGCTCGGTGTGGATCGGGTTCCAGATGTCCGCGCATTCGGTATAGGTGTGCGGCATGGTCGCCGCGATGGGGACCGTGCTCTCGAATTCGTCCGCGCCGCTGACGGCCGGCAGTTCGTCAGGCCGGCTGAGTATCGTGTCCTCACCTTCGGTCTCGACGTCGCGCAGGATGCGTGTGCTCCAGGACGTGACCAGCAGCGCATCGGAATTCTCGTCCCGTGTTTCCATCCGGGTCACCATGTGCGCCCCGGCCCTGGCGCGGCGGACGCTGATGATGCGCCCGGTGGTCTTCAGCTTCATGCCGGGCCGGATCGCTGCATGGAAGACCGAATCCTGGATCGCATGGACGGCGCGCACCCGCTCCTCGTCGGTCATGCCGCCCGCCTCGCGGGACTTCGGACCGCTGACGACTGGCCATTCGGGCGATACGCAAAATTGCGGCGGCGCGGTGATCCCGCCGGGCCGCGCGTCGTCGAACAGCGCCGGCGCTGTCTCCTCGATCCCCGCCGCATAGGCCAGCGCCCGCCGGACGGTCATGTCGAGGCGATGGACATCAAGCTCGGCGCCGGCGGCGCTGGTCTGGACAGGCATGGGCAGTCTCCGGTTTCGACACGCCTCTTCTAGCCGCCACTGGCGATCAAAGGCACCCGGATTTGCGGTATGGCCGGTCTTCGGACAAGATCGCCGCCGCCGACGCCTACGCAACCTGGAAAGCAGAAGATGAACACACCCAACCCCTTCGCCGCCGTCACCGGCCATCCCGCCGCCGAGGTCTCCGAGACCGCAGAGGACGCGATCGTCTCGCGCCGGTCGGTGCGGGGGTTTCTGCCCGATCCGGTGCCGATGGCGCTGGTTCGGCACATTCTGGAGGTATCGGCGCGGGCGCCGTCGGGGACGAACATGCAGCCCTGGCAGGGGCACGTGGTCGTGGGCAGCAAGCGGCAGGAACTGTGCGACGCGGTGGTCGATGCCTCGCTGAACGATCGCGGCGGGCATGAGCGGGAGTACAAGTACTATCCGGACAAGTTCTTCGAACCCTACCTGACCCGCCGCCGCACGGTGGGCTTCGGCATGTACGACCTGATCGGCATCAGGAAGGGCGACACGGAGCGGATGAAGGAGCAGGGCGCGCGCAACTTCACCTTCTTCGACGCGCCGGTCGGCATGATCTTCACCGTCGACAAACGGCTCGAGATCGGGTCGTGGCTCGACTACGGCATGTATCTGCAGAACATCATGATCGTGGCGCGGCAATACGGGCTGCACACCTGCCCGCAGGCGGCCTGGCCCAGCTATCACACCATCATCAAGCGCATCCTGGACATCCCCGAGGGGCAGACGGTTCTCTGCGGCATGGCGCTGGGCTATGAGGATACGACCCGGCCCGAGAACGCGCTGCGCACCGAACGTGCCGATCTGGACGACTACATCACCTTCCACGAGGACTAGTGGCTGTGGCGCCGAAACCCTTCCCCCCTTGAGGGGGAAGTGGCCGCCGGAGGCAGTCGAAGGGGGGTGAAGCCGAAAGCTATCGGTTCTAGCATCGCAATGATTTCGGCTTCGCCGAATTCACCCCCTCCCCCTCAAGGGGGAGGGGGAACCGAGCGACACCTGCAACACGATCGGGAAAACCGAGTTGGTCTGGAAAGCGGCGAAGCAGAGTCTCAGGCAGGCGGCCCACAGCGCCAAGGCGATGGCGTCGGGCGCGTCCCGCGTGCTGCCGGATTTCGTCATCGTCGGCGCGCAGAAGGCCGGCACGACCTCGCTGTTCCACTATCTGCAGCAGCACCCGCGCATCGCGCCGCCCTCGTCGAAGGAAGTGCATTACTTCGACTACAACTATCACCGCGGCGAGAACTGGTACCGCGCCCATTTCCTGACCGCCGCCGACAAGGCGAAGCGGGAGAAGCGGCTCGGCGAGACGGTCATGACCTTCGAGGCCAGCCCCTACTACATGTATCACCCGCTGGCCATCGAGCGGATGCGGGCGGACCTGCCCGGCTGCAAGGCCATCGCCATGCTGCGCGATCCCGTGGCGCGGACCTATTCGCACTTCTGGCACGAGGCCAACAAGGATCAGGACGACCGGAGCCTGGAGGACGCGATCGAGCGCGAGCCGGAACGGCTGGCCGGCGAGGCCGAGAAGATCCGCGACAACCCCGAGTACCATTCCTACGCGCACCAGCACTTTTCCTATGTCGACCGCAGCCGCTATGGCGCGCAGGTGCAGCGCCTGCACGACGTGCTGGGACCACAGAACGTGTGCCTGGTGAAGTCTGAGGCCTTCTTCGCCGACCCGGCAGCCGAGACCGAGCGGGTGTTCCGCTTTCTGGGGCTGGAACCCGCCGAAGGCATCGACTACGCGCCGCAGAATGTGGGTTCCTACGCGGACCGGATTCCGGCGGAGACGATGGCCCGGCTGAAGGAACTGCTGGCCGAGGACTATGCCCTGCTGCGGCGCATCGGCGGTGAGCAGTTCGACTGGTTCGAGGACTAGGGAAACCGCCGGACTGGGGATGGCCGGCTGGCCAGCCCGGCGGCTCCGGCGTCAACGAGCTGCGCACACCATCTTGCAGATGAAGTTCACAGACGCGTCCCAAACTTGATTTGGGACCCATTCCTGAGCGTTTCCGCCGCCAACGATCAGCCATGCCTGCTCAGGAATGGGTCCCGGATCGGGGTCCGGGACGCGTCGAGGTACCGGTGAACACCAGTCCCGCCGTCACCCCCCGCCTTGAGCAGGGGTCCAGGTTCAATGCAGTGCTCCGGTTCAACCAGGCAGGGCAAGTTTCTGCGGACGGCCTGGATGCCCGCTCAAGGCGGGCATGACGGGAGTGGTGCGACCGGCACGCCTTGATACCGGTCCCTAATCCGACAACAGTTTCCGGCTGATCACCACGCGCATGATCTCGTTGGTGCCTTCCAGGATCTGGTGCACGCGGCAGTCCCGGACATAGCGCTCGATCGGGTGATCCATCAGGTAGCCGTAGCCGCCATGCAGCTGCAGCGCGTCGTTGCAGATGCGGAAGCCGGCGTCGGTGGCGAAGCGCTTGGCCATGGCGCAGGCCTGGGTGCGGTCGGGCGTCATCGCGTCCAGCTTGGCCGCCGCGCCGTGGATCATCATCCGCGCGGCTTCCAGATCGGTCGCCATGTCGGCCAGCTTGAACTGGGTGTTCTGGAAGTCGGCGATGGCCCGGCCGAACTGCTTCCGGTCCTTCACATAGTCGATGGATCGATCCAGGCACGCCCGCGCGGCGCCGATCGAGCAGGCGCCGATATTGATGCGTCCGCCATCCAGGCCGGCCATGGCGATGCGGAAACCCTCGCCCTCCTCGCCGACGCGGTTCTCCACGGGCACGCGGCAGTCGTCGAAGATCACGGCGGCGGTGGGCTGGCTGTTCCAGCCCATCTTGCGCTCCTGCGCACCGAAACTGATGCCCGGCGCATCCTTCGGGATGGCGATGCAGGTGACGCCGCCAGGCCCGTCGTCGCCGGTGCGGACCATGGTGACGTAGACGTCGGAACGGCCGCCGCCGGAGATGAAGGCCTTGGCCCCGTTGATGACGTAGTCATCACCGTCGCGCACCGCCTTCGTCTTCAGGCTGGCGGCATCCGATCCCGCGCCGGGTTCCGTCAGGCAGTAGCTGGCGAAATGTTCCATGGTGCACAGCTTCGGCAGGAACTTCGCGCGCACCGCGTCCGAACCGAAGCGGTCGATCATCCAGCTCGCCATGTTGTGGATCGAGATATAGGCCGCCGTCGAGGTGCAGCCCGCGGCCAGTTCCTCGAAGATGATGGCCGCGTCGAGGCGGCTGAGCGCCGAACCGCCATGCTCCTCGCCGACATAGATGCCCGCGAAGCCGAGCTCGGCGGCCTGGCGCAGCGTGTCCTCGGGAAAGATCTTCTTCTCGTCCCATTCGGCCGCATGCGGCGTCATCTCCGCCTCGGCAAAGCTCCGCGCGGCGTCCTGGAACGCAATCTGGTCTTCGGTCAGCGCCATCTCGTCCTCCCCCGTATCCGGCGCATCCGGGCTTAGAAGATGCCCGGGGTCCGGTCAATCGCTACCCCCGCTCATGTGACCGCGTCCTCGACCGTGGGCACCACCCGGACGCGGCGGTCGATGCCGGTCATCGACAGTTTCTCGTGCATGGCCGTGCCGGGTTCGGCCACGATCAGAACCTCGCGGACGGGATCCGGCTTCTCGCCCGCGTTGAGCTGCTTCCAGAACCCCCGGACGATCCCCAGCAGTCCGGAATCGGCGAAGTCCGTCCGGGTCACGTCGAAGACCACCTTGCGCCAGTTCTCTCCGACCGACGCACGGATGGTGGCCTCGATGCCGGTCATCTCCCAACCGATCGGCACGCCATAGGATTCGATCACCGCCGCATCGCCGATCCAGCGGATCGCGATGGTGAAGTGACGGCCCTGACGGATGATCTTGAGCGACGACACGCCTTTCAGTCCTCCAGCCGGGAGATCAGCGGTTCGGTCTGCACCTCGCGCAACAGTTTCCGCTCCATGGCCGCCTGAAACGCCTCGTAGTCGTCGGCGACCTCGATGAAGGCGCCATGCCCGCCGATAACGTGTTCCCTGTAGTAGCGGTCGATATCGACCTCCTGCGCCAGGATCGGCAGGCCGTTGATGGTGATGCCCCGGCTGATGACTTCGGCCCGGGCCGGCCCGACGGGCGGATTGTCGGTATTCGCGCCGTCGCCGGACAGATCAATGACGCGCCGTCCCGCCGACCAGGGCAGCTTGTCGAACATGTCGGCCGAATAGGTCAAGGCCCGGCCGATGGCTGTGGAGCCGACCGAGAAGTAGCGCGGGGTGTTCTCGACCTCGACGGCCAGCGCCTCGGCGGTCGAAGGGCTGGTGATCAGCCGCCAGGGAAAGGCCTGCCGGACCTGCAGCGGTCCCGACCACTGCACCATGGTGATCGCCACCGCGCCGGACGGACCATTGGCGATGGCGCTGTGGACCTCGGGACTGCGCAGGGCGGCGGCGATACCCTGCATCTGCAGGCCGAACTCGGCGAAATTCACCGAGGACGAGGCGTCCACCGCCAATACGATCGCGACATCCGCCGCCTGCTGTGCGAAAACGGGCGGAGCCATTGCAAGAGCCGCCCCCAGAAAGCCTGAAACAACGAGACGGCGCCACACTCCCTCCCCCTTGAGGGGGGAGGGTTGGGGAGGGGGTGAATTCGGCTTAGCCGAAATCTTTGCAACGATCGAGCAGGAAGCCTTCGGCTTCACCCCCCTTCGACCGCTTTGCGGCCACTTCCCCCTCAAGGGGGGAAGAAAGAAGGGCAGATGCTTCGCCAAAGGGAATCCCATTCGTATTCAGCCCGGCTTCGGTTCCGCGTCGAGGCGCACGACCTTGCCCGTGAGGTCCGCGGACGGGGCGTCGTAGAGGTTGAAGACCTTCGGGTCGTGGCCCGGCACGATCCAGGCCGGGTCGTCGGCCAGCGCGCGCATGGTGTCGAAGGCGTCCAGCATCTCGCCCTGGTTCCAGACGATGACGAAGGGCCGGCCTGCGTTCATGTTCTCGTAGTAGTGGCTGGCGTCGGAGGCCAGCACGATCCAGCCGATCCGGGTCCAGACCCGCACCACCTGCAGCCCCGCCGTATGCCCGCCGACCCAGTGCACAGAAAGGCCCGGCGCCAGCTCGGCCTCGCCATCGTGGAACGTCACCCGGCTCTCGAAGACGCGGAAGACCAGATCGGCGATGTGTTCGGCCGTGTAGGCGTGGCTGATCGCCGGGCGGGTCATCTGCCGCCCGGTGGCGTAGGCCATCTCCTTGTCCTGCAGATGAAACTGCGCGTTCGGGAAATGCTCGTAGCCGCCGATATGGTCGTAATGCAGGTGGGTGATGATGACATTGTCGACGTCGTGGCTCTCGACGCCGACCAGCGCCAGCCCCTCACGCACGGTGCGGACGAGTCGGCGGTTGCGGCGTTCGGCGTCCAGCACGTCGAAGCCTGTATCGACCACCCAGACCTCGTCGCCGCGCTTCAGCGCCCAGACGAAATAGTCCATGTCCATCGGCGCGTCATGCGGGTCGCCGCCGATGAAATGATCGCCCCGGCGCGCCTCGCGCTCGGCATACTTGATGGCGTAGACCTCGAACGGCTCCGCTTCGGACATGCTGCACCTCCCCCTCGATCAGTTGCACTGAAATGTGAGCGGATTGCGACGGTGGCGCAAGTCGCGGGGCGGTGAGGCGACGGCGTCAGTCCCCGCCGCCGGGGATCACGTCGCGGCCCTGGGCGGCGGCCTTCAGGTCTTCTTCGCGGTACCAGTGGACGAAGCGGCGGAAGTTCCCGCCGATATCCTCCAGCATGCCCAGCAGCGACGGCACCACGAACAGCACCAGGATCGAGGCCGTGGCCAGGCCGAAGACGATGGTGATCGCCATCGGGATCAGGAACTGCGCCTGCAGGCTGGTCTCGAACATCAGCGGAGTCAGGCCGACGATGGTTGTGATCGAGGTAAGGGTCACCGCCCGCAGCCGGTCACAGGCGCCGCCGACGATGGCGTCCATCGGCGCTTCGCCATTGGCGACCCGGTCCTCGATCGCCGCGACAAGGATGATGGAGTTGTTCACCAGAATGCCGGCCAGACCGATCAGCGCCACCATGGACAGGATCGACAGATCGTAGTTCAGCAGCATGTGGCCCCAGATCGCGCCGATCAGGCCGAAGGGGATGATCGACATGACGATCAGCGGCCGCCAGTAGGAGGCGAAGACCCAGGCCAGGATGATGTAGATGGCGGCCAGGCCGATCACCGCGCCAGCCTTCATGTCGCCGAAGGTCTGCTGCTGCTCCTCGGCCTTGCCGGCGAAACGGAAGCCGATGCCGTGTTTCTCGGCGATGGCGGGCAGCGGCCCGGCAGACAGGGCAGCGATCACCTGGGTGTTGCTGGTCACCGTCTCGTCGATCTCGCCGAAGATGCCGACCTCGCGGTGGCCGTCGGTGCGGCGCACGCGGGCGAAGCCGGCGCTCTCGCGGAAGCGGACGACTTCCTCCAGCGGCGTCTCCGCGCCGGAGGGGCTGCGGATATACATGGTCCGCACCGCGGCCTCGGTGGCCTCGTCGCGGCTGATCTGGACGCGGACGGTGACTTCCTCGTCATTGCGTGCGAAGCGCTTGGCGATGGCGCCCTCGAAGGCGTCGCGCACCTGCCGCGCCACGGTCTCGGTGGTGTAGCCCAGCGCCGCGCCGCGCGGCGTCAGTTCCAGGATCAGTTCCTGCTTGCCATAGGGCAGGTCGTCCTCGACCTCGCTGACACCGGCGAAACGGGCCAGTTCCTCCTTCACGTCGCGGGCGGCGTCCTTCAGCACGCCCACATCGTCACCGGTCAGGCGGATGTCCAGTTCCCGGCCCGGCGGTCCGCCGGCGCGTTCCTGCATCGAGAACCGTTTCAGGCCGGGGATCGGACGGAACTCCTCGCGCCATGCCTTGATCACTTCGGCGGTGCGGAAGTCGCGCTGGTCGGCGGGCACCAGCTCCACCTGCACGCCGCCCAGATTGTCGCCGGGCACGCTTTCGAAGTTGCGGCCCTGGGACCTGCCGACACGCTGGAAGGTCATGCGGACCAGGCCACCCTCTCCGTTCGTCAATTTCGCCTCGGCGCGATCCAGGGAGTCCAGCAGTTCGTCCAGCGCCGCCAGCGCGTCGGCGCGCGGGGTGCCGGCGGCCATCTCGATATTGCCGTCGATGGTGTCGGATTCGGCGTTGGGGAAGAAGGTGAAGCCGACGCGTCCGCCGGCCAGCAGGCCGACGGAGATCAGCAGCACCGCCATGATCGAGGCGATCGTGACGTAACGGTAGCCGACGGCCCGCTCGACAGCGCGCCGGAAGGGGCCGTCGCGGAAACGGTCGAAATTGCCGTCGAACCAGTTGCGGAACCGGCGGTAGCGGCCAGCCTTGTCGTCCTCGCCGTGCAGGGCCTCCCGCAGATGTCCGGGCAGCACGAAGAAGCATTCAATCAGGCTGGCGACCAGAACCGAGACCACGACCAGCGGGATCGCCACGATGATCTGGCCGATCACGTCGCCGATCATGAACAGCGGCATGAAGGCGGCGATGGTGGTCAGCGCCGCCGCCGTCACCGGGGCGAGCATCCTCAGGGCCCCCTTCTCGGCCGCCTCCAGCGCTCCCAGACCCTTCTTCTTCAGGGTGGCCGCGTGTTCGCCGACGACAATGGCGTCGTCGACAATGATGCCCAGCGTCATGATCAGTGCGAACAGGCTGACCATGTTGATCGACTGTCCGGTCCCCAGCATCACGCCGGCAGTGGCGAAGATGGCCACGGGAATGCCCATAGCCACCCAGAAGGCGACCCGGAAGGACAGGAAGATGAACAGCACCACCAGAACCAGGATCAGTCCGCTCATGCCGTTGTTCACCAAGAGCGCGATGCGGTCGTCGATCAGGGATGCCTGAACGTCGTATTCCTCCAGAACGAAGCCGGGCGGCAGGGTTGGCCGGATTTCGGTCACGTATTCGTCGACCACCCTCGCGGCGACCAGCGCGTCGGTCGTGGTCGCCCGTTGCACGATGATCTCGATCGCCGGCTGGCCGCGAAGCTGGCCGGAAGGGCGATCCTCGTCGACGCCCTCTCGCACGGTGGCGACGTCGCGCACCAGAATGGCCTGGCCGTTGGCCGCGCTCTTCAGTTCGATCTCGCCGATCCCTTCGGCGGTCTTGCGCTCGCCGAGCGACCGGATCTGCTTCTGCGTCGCTCCGTCGACGTCGCCCGACGGCAGGTCGACCGAACTTCCGGCGATCTTGCGGGAGACGTCATCAATGGTCAGGTCCAGGCGCTGCAGCGTCGCCCGATCCAGGCTGACCTTGATCTCGTCCTCGCGCAGGCCGAAGAACTCGATCTTGTCGATGCCCCGCTCCAGAAGCTCATCGCGTATCCGCTTGGCGACAACCTTCAGTTCGGCCTCGGAGACCGCGCCGGATATGACGATCCGGGAAATCAGATCATAGCGGATTACCCGCTTGATCCGCGGATCCTCGGCGTCCTCCGGCAGGGTTGTCAGCCCGTTGACCGCAGCGTCGACGTCCGCCAGCGCCGACTGCATGTCGGTGCCGGCGTTGAACTCGACGACAACCACCGCCGAGCCCTCGTTGGAGTAGGAATTGACCGTCTTCACGCCGTCGAGGAAGCGTACCTCTGGCTCGACAGCGGCGACGATGTTGGAATCGGCGTCCTCGGCGCTGGCGCCCGGCCAGATCACCGTGATGGTGATGAAATCAAGGCCCGTGTTCGGAAAGAACTGCGTGTTCAGCCGGTTGAGACCGAAGATACCGGCGATCAGCATCAGCGCCATCAGCAGGTTCGCCGCATTCCTGTGGCGAACGAAGATGGAGACGAGCGCGGCGGGGTTCATCCGCCCGTCGCCGGCTTCTGATCCTCAGGGCCATCGCCGAGAGACGGATCCTGCGCCCGGACACCCGGCGCCATCTCGGCGAAACGGGTGAGGACGACGCGCTCGCCGGCCTCCAGCCTGCCGCGGATGATCACGTCATCGCCCTCGCGGCCAAGAATCTCGACCGAGCGTTCGGACAGCCGGCCATCGGCCAGCACGAAGACACGGCTGTCATCATGCACCGCCACGGCGGGCACGCGGATCGAATCCGGGAAGTGCTGGTCGGGCAGGGTGATCTCGACGAAGGCGCCGGGTCGAATGGGCAGATCGTTGCCGTCGGCGTCGAGCAGCGCATAGAAGGTCACGCCGCCTGTCTCGGCCGCGATGGACGCCGTCAGCCGCGCGATCACGGCGTCATAGTCGATGCTGCGCGCGCCGACCTTCCAGTGCACGCGGGCCGGCCGGCCTTCCAGCCCGCCATCCTGGAGCAGCCGGCCATACTGCGCGTCCGACAGATGCCCGCGCGCCTCGAAAGCGCCGGAGCTGACGATATGCGCGATCTTGTCGTTGCTGTTGACCAACGATCCCTTCTGGGCCGACACCGCCGAAAGGAACCCGTTGAACGGCGCCCTCAGCACCGTCCGCTCCAGATCCCGCTCGGCCCGTTCCAGTTCGACCTCAAGCTGCGCCAGCCTGGCCTGCTGGGACAGCAGGGCGGCCTCCCGCCGGGCGACCGTCTGGGTCTGCTGGGTCAGTTGCAGGATCGCTTCGTCCCGAGCCTTCTCCGAGACGCTGCCCTTCTTGAACAGGCGTTCGAAGCGCCTGGCGTCGTCGTCGCGCAAGGCCTGCATTTCCCTGTCCTGCTTCAGTGACAGGCTCTCGGCCTTGATCTGGGCTTTCGTCTCGGCGATCCGCGCCCTGGTTTCCTTGATCGCCGCCTCGTATTCGAAGCGGTCGATGACCACCAGCGCCTCGCCCTGGCTGACCGCGCCACCATTACGGAAATTGCGGGAGACGCCGACAATGTCACCCTGCACCAGCGCCCTGAGGTCGGTCTCGTGACCCGCCGCGATCTCGCCGTAGACACGCAGTTCCGGACGGTTGTCGGTGAAGGCCACCGGCTGGGTGCGGACGGTGTAGACCGTCTCCTGCCGCGCGACAGGCGCCAGCTTCGGCTTGGTCGCGATCAGCACGCCGGCGAGCACGATGCCGATGGCCAGGATGACGACGAACCCGACAGCGTTGACGAGACGGCGGCGGCGGCCCGGTACGTAGGCGACCGGCGGCTGCGCATCGCCCCCGCGTTCCTGAACCTCTCCGCTCTTCTCGACCAGATCGCTCAAAGCCAGCCCTCGCTTGTTCCGAGTGCGATATATAGACGAGCCCGAACCATCGCAATGCGACGCCACGCAACAAACGGTAACGGATGTTTCCCGATCTGGGTGCAATGCCTTAGGCTCCGCCGCCATGAACAGAAACACCGACCGCGCCATCGCCATCCTGGAAACCCTTGTCGGCTTCGACACGACCAGCCGGGATTCCAACCTGCCCCTGATCGACTGGGTCGCTGGTTATCTGGATGATCTGGGTATTCCCTATGTCCGGGTGTTCGACGCGGACGGGCGCAAGGCCAACATCCTGGGCACCATTGGCGAGGGCGACGGCGGCGTGGTGCTGTCGGGCCATACCGACGTGGTCCCGGTCGAGGGCCAGGACTGGCACACGGACCCTTTCAGCCTGACCCGCAAGGGCGAACAGCTGTTCGGGCGCGGATCGTCGGACATGAAGGGATTTATCGCCTGCGCGCTGGCGGCGGCGCCGGAACTGGCGGCGGCGAAGCTCTCCCATCCGGTGCATTTCGCCTTTTCCTATGACGAGGAAGTCGGCTGCCTGGGCGTCGGCGGCCTGATCGATCATCTGGCCGACCAGAACGTCCGCCCGGCCATCTGCCTGGTCGGCGAGCCCACCATGATGAAGGTCGTGAACGCCCAGAAGGGCTGCTACGTCTTCCACACCGTCCTGAACGGTCGGGAAGTCCACTCGTCGGAGACCCATCGCGGCGTCAACACGGTGATGTATGGCGCGGAGCTGGTGAACTTCATCGCCGGTATCGCCGAGGAGCGGAAACAGAAGCCCAATCCCCTGTTCACACCGCCCTACACGTCCGTTCATGTCGGCCTGATGCACGGCGGCACGGCGGTCAACATCGTGCCTCAGCATTGCGAGATCCGCTGGGAATACCGCGATGTGCCCGGCGACGACTGCTCCGACATCCTGCCCCGGGTGCAGGCCTTCATCGACGAGAAGCTGCTGCCGCGGATGCGCGAGGTCCACCCCGAGGCATCCGTCACGACCACCCAGGTCGCCGGCGTGCCCGGCGTCCACCCCGAGGAGGATGGCGCCGCCGAAGCCCTGATCAAGCGGCTGGCGCAACAGAACAGGGCCCATTCGGTGGCCTATGGCACCGAGGGCGGTCTGTTTCAGGAGGCCGGCATGTCGACGGTGATCTGCGGTCCCGGCGATATCGGCGTCGCGCACCAGCCGAACGAGTTCGTCGACATCGACCAGCTCAGCCAGTGCATGGACCTGATGGACGGCCTGAAGGCGCATCTGACCGCCTGAGCGCAGCGCCGCCCGACAACCGATTCAACGCATCTCCCGGTCCGAATGCGCCGCAATGGTGTCGTTTTCCGGCCTTTTTGCATCGAATTCGCCGTCAGACTACGATCGCTCGAAAATAAAAAACACATGAGCCCAACAATCTGAACCCGCAACTTTGCGGACAGGAGGGGAATATGAGTGACGCAAGTCTTCGGCCACCGGAAGGACCGGCCGAAATTATTGAAACTGACTATACCATTGGTCAGCACAACATCCGGCCATTCGGACTTGATCTGCACAATCCCGTGTTTCTTGTTTCCGGACTCGGAATCGTTGCTTTCGTGGTGCTGACCCTGGCGTTCCAGAATCAGCTCGAACCGGTCTTCACCAGCATGCGCGGGTGGCTGACCTCGACGCTGGACTGGTTCTTCCTGCTGTCGGCCAACATCTTCGTGCTGGTCTGCCTCGCCCTGATCGTGACGCCGCTGGGCAGCGTGCGCATCGGCGGCAAGGACGCGCGACCGGACTATTCCTACACAGGCTGGTTCGCGATGCTGTTCGCCGCCGGCATGGGCATCGGCCTGATGTATTTCGGGGTTTCCGAGCCGATCTCCCACTACGGGTCGTCGATGGGCGGCACCTCGGTGGAGAACGGTGTGCGCACCGACTGGGCGCCGCTGGGCGCGGCCGCCGGTGACGCCGACGCCGCCGTGAGCCTGGGCATGGCCGCGACGATCTTCCACTGGGGCCTGCACCCCTGGGCGATCTATGCCATCGTGGCGCTGGCGCTGGCCATCTTCAGCTACAACAAGGGTCTGCCGCTGACGATCCGCTCGATCTTCTATCCGATCTTCGGCGAGAAGGTCTGGGGTCCGATCGGCCATGTCATCGACATCCTGGCCGTGCTGGCCACGCTGTTCGGTCTGGCGACCTCGCTGGGTTTCGGCGCGACGCAGGCCAATGCCGGCCTGGACCACCTGTTCGGCATAACCAGCTCGGTGACCGCGCAGGTCGTGCTGATCATCCTGATCACCGCCGCCGCGCTGATCTCGGTGCTGGCCGGTCTGGACAAGGGCGTGAAGCGCCTTTCGGAGGCCAACATGCTGCTGGCCATCCTGCTGCTGGCCTTCATCATCGCGGTCGGTCCGACCATGGCGATCATCACGGGCTTCTTCAGCAATCTGGGCGCCTATGTCACCGAGTTGCTGCCATTGTCGAACCCGTTCGGCCGTGAGGACGCGAACTTCAGCCAGGGCTGGACCGCATTCTACTGGGCCTGGTGGATTTCCTGGTCGCCGTTTGTGGGCATGTTCATCGCCCGCGTCAGCCGCGGCCGCACGGTGCGCGAGTTCGTGATCTGCGTGCTGCTGATCCCGTCCGCGGTCTCGGTGCTGTGGATGACCGCATTTGGCGGCACCGCCCTGCACCAGATCCTGGAACTCGGCCAGACCGCAGTGCAGGAAGCCGGCAACGACCTGAAGCTGTTCTCCATGCTGGAATCGATGCCGCTGTCGGCCATCACCTCGACCATCGCCATCATCCTGGTCGTGGTGTTCTTCGTGACCTCGTCCGACTCCGGTTCGCTGGTGATCGACACGATCACGGCGGGCGGCAAGGTCGATGCGCCGGTCAGCCAGCGTGTCTTCTGGTGCATCTTCGAGGGGCTGGTCGCGATCGCGCTGCTGCTCGGCGGCGGACTGGTGGCCCTGCAGGCCATGGCGGTGTCGACGGGCTTCCCGTTCACCATCGTCCTGCTGCTCGGCTGTTTCGCCATCATCAAGGGCCTCAGGTCCGAACCACGCTGACCCTGACCGGTCGGTTCAGACAGAAGGGCGGTCCCCCGTGGCCGCCCTTTCTCTTTGGCGACGCCTCAGAGCCTGAGATCCGCGTCGAGGCTCATCTCCACATGGATGGGCAGGTGATCCGATCCGCTCAATGGTCCGATCGCGGTCGACTGCGGCAGCACACCGGGTCCGGTCCAGACGTGATCGATCGGCAGACCCAGCACGATCGAGGAGGAGAACCAGGTCGAATGCGGCTGCGCATCGGCGAAGGCGTCGTAGAGGCCGCCCCGGTCCAGCGCCTGCCCATAGACCGAGTTCCACGGCGTGACGTTGAAGTCGCCCGCCATGATCACGCGGCCGCCAATGCTGTGCTCGCTCATGATGGCGCGCGCATGTTCGGCCGCCGCTAGCAGATGCGCATTGCGATAGGCATGGAACGCGCCGCCGATAGGCGGCGTGGGATGCAGCACCAGCACCGCAACGCAGGCCTCGGAATTCAGCGGCGCGCACATGCGCACCTCCAGCGTCCGCCCGCTCGGCCCCGGCCCGTGCCTGTGCACCCGGAAGTCATTGATCGGGATTCGGCTCAGGATAACCGCGCCGAACACGCCCGGCTCGCCGACGGTGTGGCGGTAATCGGGAAACGCCTCCCGCAGGTTCTCGATGTCCCAGGCGTGCACCTCGGTGAAGGCCAGAAGGTCCGGATCCTTCTCCTTCACGAAACCGCGAAGAGGGAACAGGTTCAGCGTGTTCTGCGCCGAGTTGTAGAACAGCATCGACATCCGGTGCGGCGGCGCAGGCCCATCGGGCGGCTCGGCCCGCATCATCGGCACGGCCATCAGACCGGCATTGACCAGCATGCAGCAAGCCAGCAGCCCGCCCGCGTACCAGCGCCGCAGGACCAGCGCGAGCACGGCAAGAACGGCACTGCCAATGACGGCCTGCACCCGCAGGCTGGCCAGCACATCGAATATCCAAATGTCGTCCAGAGCCAGACTGCCCAGCGTGAGCAACATGGCCAAGACGGCAATCGCGAAACCGACGCCATTCATGTCCAAACACGCTCCATTCTGTTTCCGCCTAGTACGGCCGGGCCTGTACACCCTGCCCGCTGGTCAATCATCGTTGCAAATGCAATCGACCGAACTGCCGGTCCGTGACTGCGCGTCCAGGGTCAAAGGCTGAAATATGTCTGAATGCCGCTCAGCGTATTCGATGTTGCAACTGCGGCCAGTATCAATCCCATCACTCGACTTATGACGCTCGCTCCGCTGCTGCCGATGATCTTGCTGATCCAGTCTGAAGCCAGCATGAGCACCAGAACAATTAGCAGTACCGCGAAGATGACCAGAACAATCTGAAGCTGCTCCGAGATCGAGACTCTGGTGTTCTCGGTCATCAGAACCGCGGCAAGCATGGCGCCTGGACCTGCAATGGAAGGCACCGCCAGAGGAAAGATGGCCGTTTCCGAATGGCTCTCGGCCAGTCGCACTTCCTCATCCGGCTTGCTTTCTCCAAAGATCATGGACAAGGCGAAAAGAAACAGAACGATGCCACCGGCAATCTGGAACGCAGACAGTGGAATCTGAAGATAGCCGAGGATGAACTCGCCGGCGACGACAAAGAACAGAAGCACACCGGCGGCGACAGCCGTGGCCAAGAAGGCAATCCGGCGCTTCTCAACCTCATCATATTGACGTGTGACGGCAATGAATACGGGCACAGTCCCGATCGGGTCGATGACCGCAAAGAAGACGATGAAGGTCGCGACGATGTCAATCACGGCAGTTTCCGACTGCCCGACCCGACAAGCGGAGCGCGAAAGCCGTCACACAATGATCGATCTTTGCAGCACAATCCTGCACCGGATAGCAAACCTGCGTCACATGTTCGGGTAGTTCGGTCCCCCGCCACCTTCCGGCGTCACCCAGTTGATGTTCTGGGTCGGATCCTTGATGTCGCAGGTCTTGCAGTGCACGCAGTTCTGCGCGTTGATCTGCAGTTGCGGGTTCGAGCCGTCGTCGTCGCGCACGATCTCGTAAACCCCGGCCGGGCAGAACCGCTGTTCCGGCGCGTCGTAAAGCTCCAGATTGTGCTGTACCGGGACACTGTCGTCCTTGAGCGTCAGGTGAACCGGCTGATCTTCCTCGTGGTTGGTGTTTGAGATGAACACCGACGAGAGCCGGTCGAAGGTCAGCACGCCATCCGGCTTCGGATAGTCGATCGGCTTCGCTTCCGACTTCTTCTTCAGCGATTCATGGTCCCGGTGACCGTGCTTGAAGGTCCAGGGGACATTGCCACGGAACAGCATCTGCTCGATGCCGGTATAGAGCGTGCCGCCGATCAGGCCCCACTTGGCGAAGCTGGGGCGCACGTTCCGCGCCTGGTACAGCTCCTTGTAGACCCAGGAGTTCTCATAGGCTTTCGGATAGGCCTCCAGCACCTTCGGCGCCTCGCCCTCGCCGGCGCCGGTGAGGGCGTCGAACGCGGCCTCGGCGGCCATCATGCCGGTCTTGATGGCGTTGTGGCTGCCCTTGATCTTCGGCACGTTCATGAAGCCGGCGGCGCAGCCGATCAGCGCCCCGCCCGGGAAGGCCAGGTCCGGCACGCACTGCAGACCGCCCTCGTTCAGGGCGCGGGCGCCATAGGCGACGCGCTTGCCGCCCTTGAAGTAATGCGCGATGTCCGGGTGCGTCTTGTAGCGCTGGAACTCCTCGAACGGCGACAGGTAGGGGTTCTGATAGTCCAGCCCGACGACGAATCCGACCGCGATCTGGTTGCCTTCCAGGTGATAGAGGAACGAACCGCCATAGGTGGAGCGGTTCAGCGGCCAGCCGGCGGTATGCACGACCAGGCCTTCCTGATGGTTCTCGGCCGGGACTTCCCAGAGCTCCTTGATGCCGATGCCGTAGGTCTGCGGCTCGCAATGCTCCTGCAGGTCGAACTTCTCCATCAGCTGCTTGGTCAGGGAGCCGCGGCAGCCCTCGGCGAAGAAGGTGTATTTCGCGTGCAGTTCGATGCCGGGGGTGTGCATGCCTTCCTTGGGCTGGCCGTCGCGGCCGATGCCCATGTCGCCCGTGGCGACGCCCTTCACCGAGCCGTCCTCGTGGTAGAGCACTTCCGCCGCGGCGAAGCCGGGATAGATCTCGACCCCGGCGGCCTCGGCCTGCTCGCCCAGCCAGCGGCAGACATTGCCCAGGCTGACGATGTAGTTGCCATGGTTCTGCATCGGCGGCGGCAGCAGCTTCGCCGGCACGCCGATCGAGCTCGGCTCGGTCAGCATCATGAACTTCTCGGCGGTGACCGGCACGTTCAGCGGCGCGCCCATTTCCTGCCAGTTCGGGAACAGTTCGGTGATCGCCCGCGGGTCCATGACCGCGCCGGAGAGAATATGCGCACCGATCTCGGAGCCCTTCTCGAGGACGCAGACATTGATCTCCGCGCCAGCTTCCTCGGCCTTCTGTTTCAGGCGGATGGCCGCCGAAAGGCCCGAAGGTCCGCCGCCAACCACGACGACGTCATATTCCATGTATTCGCGTTCCAAAACCCTGTCCCCTAAGACTTCCCGAGTTCGTCCGTTACCGGATCAATCCCTCAAGACTAATCCGACAATTCCCAGATTCAAATGCGCCAGCGTCGGCTATCATGGGGCTATGAACGACACTGGCGCGACATTCAACAGCGACATGACGGCTTTGCGGTTCCTCGTGGACGCCGGTCTCGACATGCTGGTCGAGGCCGAGCCGCAGGATCGCCTTGCGCCGCCGCCTGCCCCTGAAAGACAGGACGCGGCAGCCGCCCGAACCGTGACGCGCCCGCCGCCCGTGCGTCCCGAGCCGCTGGACGGAGAGCAGCAGGCCGCCCAGACCGCGCGGCAGATCGCACCCGCCTGCAACACGCTGGAGGAACTGCGTCAGGCGCTGGAGGGATTCGAGGGCCTGTCGATCCGGGCCACGGCGACCCAGCTTGTCTTCGCCGACGGCAATCCGGAAGCCGATGTCATGATCATCGGCGAAGCGCCGGGCCGTGAGGAAGACCGCCGCGGCCTGCCCTTCGTCGGCGAGTCCGGCAAGCTGCTCGACCGGATGCTGGCGGCGATCGGGCTGGACCGCGACACGGTCTACATCACCAACACCGTGCTCTGGCGTCCGCCTGGCAACCGCAAGCCGAACCCGGTCGAGACCGAGGCCATGCTGCCCTTCCTGATCCGCCATATCGAACTGGTGCAGCCGAAGGCGATCATGCTGGCCGGCGGCGCGGCGCTGTCGGCCCTGTTCGGCATGGAGGCGCGGATCACCCGCGAACGCGGCAAGTGGCGCACGCATGAGGCCGCCTTCGGGCCGGTGCCGCTGCTGCCGCTGTATCACCCGGCCTACCTGCTGAGGCAGCCGTCGCTGAAACGTGACGCATGGGCCGACCTTCGCGCCTTCCGGCGCAAGCTCGACGAACTTGGCGCCGGCGGCGCAACGATGCAGTCCTCGACCGACTGAAGGCCTGTCGTCCGTGAGGTTCAGGCGGCCTCGCCGCCAGCCTGAGATTCCTCGGCCACGCATCCTGCCCGCTTCAGTTCGGGATCGAGCCGCCCGGCCAGCCACATGAAATACATGCGGAAATCACTGATCAGCGACCAGAGCGGATACCGGAACGTCGCCGGGCGGTTCTTCTCGACGTAGAAATGCGCGTACCAGGCCGGGCCATAGCCTCCGAATGCCGCGCCCAGCAGATACCAGGGATTGAAGGTCGACAGCGCGGCGACGATGAACACGATCGCCACGGTCGAGCCCACATAGTGGATTGTCCGTGTCCGCGGCTTGGCGTGTTCGTTCAGGTAGTAGAGCCAGAACTGGTGGTAGTTGGTCGGTTGGGTGCTCACGTTCGAACCAGCTTGAAATTTCCGGGGTCTCGCAGGTTGACGTTAACGTCAACTCAAATTACATGAGGCGGCAATCGGCTCCGCGCTGGCGGAGCGCCTACGAAGTACAAGAGACTAATTCAAAATGACCGATACGGAAAGATACAGCATCCGTGACCTCTCGGACGAGTTCGACGTCACCCCCCGCGCCCTGCGCTTCTACGAGGACAAGGGCCTGATCAGCCCGGAACGCCGTGGCCTGCAGCGGATCTACGACCGCCGCGACAAGGGCCGCCTCTCGCTGATCCTGCGCGGCAAGCGTCTGGGTTTCAGCCTGGCCGAGATTCGCGACTGGCTGGACCTGTACGAGCTGCAGGACGGCCAGGTCGCCCAGGCCGAGAAGCTGCTGGATGCCTCGCATGGCCGTCTCGCGGCCCTGGAGCAGCAGCGCGAGGATATCGACGCCACCATCCGCGATCTCAAGGACCAGATGCAGACCGTGACCAACTGGCTTGCGGATCGGGGCATCAACCCCGGCGCCAAACGCGACGAAGCGGCCTGAGCCCGGCCGGACGCCGCCCGAACACCTGCCTCAAGGAGAGAATCTGACATGCGCAATGTCGTCATCGCGGGCTACAAGCGCTCGCCCTTCACCTTCGCCAACAAGGGTGGACTCGCCAAAGTCCGTCCGGATGAGATCGCCGCACAGGTGATCAAGGATCTGGTCGCGTCGTCCGGCGTCAATGCCGATGACATCGAGGACCTGATCCTTGGGTGCGCCTTTCCCGAGGGCGAGCAGGGACTGAACGTCGCCCGGATGATCTCCTTCCTGGCGGGCCTGCCGCAGTCGGTCAGCGCCACCACCCTGAACCGCTTCTGCGGCTCCTCGATGACGTCGGTGCACATGGCCGCCGGCGCCATCGCGACCGGGTCCGGCGACGCCTTCATCGCCGCGGGCATCGAAAGCATGACCCGCGTGCCGATGCCTGGCTTCAATCCGATGCCGCATCCGGGCCTGCACCAGAGCTATCCGGAAGCCTACGTGGGCATGGGCGTGACCGCCGAGAACCTGGCGAAGAAATACTCGATCCCGCGCGAAGAGCAGGAAGAGATGGCTGTGGAGAGCCACAGGCGCGCCGCCGAGGCGCAGGCCGCGGGCAAGCTCTCCGACGAGATCGTCGCCATCACTGATCGCAACACCCGCGTCGAGGAAGACGGCTGCATCCGTCCGGGCACGACCCAGGCCGATCTGGCCGGTCTGAAGCCCGCCTTCGATCAGAACGGCGTTGTCACCGCCGGCACCTCCTCGCCCCTGACCGATGGCTGCGCCGCAGTGCTGGTCTGCGCCGAGGATTATGCCGACGCCAACGGCCTGACCAAGCTGGCCCGGATCAAGTCGATGGCCGTCGCCGGCTGCGCGCCGGAGATCATGGGCATCGGCCCGGTTCCCGCGACCGAGAAGGCGCTGAAGCGTGCCGGTCTGGAAGTCAAGGACATGGACATCATCGAACTGAACGAGGCCTTTGCGGCCCAGGCCATCTCGGTGATGAAGGAAACCGGCATCACATTCGACAACACCAACATCGACGGCGGCGCCATCGCGCTGGGCCATCCGCTGGGCGCCACCGGCGCGCGCATCACCGGCAAGGCCGCTTCCCTGCTGAGGCGCGAAGGCAAGCAGTTCGCGCTCGCCACCCAGTGCATCGGCGGCGGACAGGGCATCGCGACGGTCCTGGAGGCCTGCTGATCATGACGGAGATCAACAAGGTCGCCGTCATCGGCGCCGGCGTCATGGGCGCCGGCATTGCGGCGCATGTCGCCAATGCCGGCATCCCCGTGGTGCTGCTGGACATCGTGCCGGATGGCGCGAATGACCGCTCGGTCGTCGCGAAGACCGCCGTGCAGAAGATGCTGAAGACCAACCCCGCCCCCTTCATGCACAAGAAGAACGCGCGGCTGATCGAGACCGGAAATCTGGAAGACGACCTGCAATCCATCGCCGACTGCGACTGGATCTGCGAGGCGATCATCGAGAACCCGAAGATCAAGCGCGATCTCTATGCGAAGCTGAACGGGGTCCGGAAGCCCGGTTCGGTGGTCACGTCGAACACCTCGACGATCCCGTTGAACGTGCTGACCGACGGTCTGGGCGACGATTTCGCGAAGGACTTCGCCATCACCCACTTCTTCAACCCGCCGCGCTACATGCGGCTGCTGGAAGTGGTGAAGGGCGAGAAGACCCGCGATGACGCCTACGAGGCGCTGAAGACCTTCGGCGACGTGCGTCTGGGCAAGGAAGTCATCGACTGCAAGGACACGCCGGGTTTCATCGGCAACCGCATCGGCATCTTCTGGTCCACCGTCGCCACCCGCGCTGCCTATGATCTGGGCCTGACCGTCGAGGAAGCCGACAGCATCGTCGGCCGCCCGACAGGTGTGCCGAAGACCGGCATTTTCGGTCTTGGCGACCTGACAGGCATTGATCTCGGCCCGCATGTCATCGCCTCGATGATCGATCTGGTCCCGGCTGACGATCCCCTGCGCGACTGGGTCGATCCCGAGCATCCGCTGACCAAGCTGACGCAGAAGATGATCGCGGACGGTTATACCGGCCGGAAGGGCAAGGGCGGCTTCTATCGCCGCACCAAGGTCGACGGAAAGTCGGTGAAGGAAGCCATCGACCTGAAGACCGGCGAGTACCGCCCGACGGTGAAGGCCGACCTGAAGAGCGCCCGCGCCGCCAAGAAGGGCCTGCGCGCGCTGGTCACGCATGAGGACAAGGGCGGCCAGTACGCCTGGACCGTGCTGTCCAACGTGTTCACCTATTCCGCCGCCCTGGTGCCGGAAATCGCCGACGATATCCGCGCGGTCGATCTGGCGATGAAGACCGGCTACGCGTGGAAGTGGGGCCCGTTCGAGATGATCGACATGGTCGGCGCCGACTGGCTGGCCGACAGGCTGGCCGAGGAAGGCCGCCCGGTCCCGGCCCTGCTGGAAGCCGCCCGTGGCAAGACCTTCTACAAGGAAGAGGGCGAGACGCTCTCCATCCTGTCGCCGTCCGGCGAGTACCAGCCCGTCACCTTCACGGAAGACGAATGGATGCTGGCCGACAAGAAGCGCGGCAAGGAGCCGGTGAAGAAGAACCGCTCGGCCTCGCTGTGGGATGTCGGCGACGGCGTGCTCTGCCTGGAACTGCACGGCATGCGTGACGCGCTGGACGAGGACTCCGTCGCCATGATCAAGCAGGCCGCGAAGGCCGACAAGCTTGGCTACAAGGCCGTGATCATCGGCCATGACGGCGACAACTTCTCCGTCGGCGCGAATATCGGCATTGCCCTTTTCGGCGCCAACGCGGCCATGTGGCCGCTGATCGAGAATGGCATCGCCGAAGGCCAGAAGGCCATGCAGGAGCTGAAGAACTCGCCGTTCCCGGTGGTCGCGGCTCCGGCCGGCATGGCGCTGGGCGGCGGCTGCGAGATCGTCCTGCATTCCAACGCCATTCAGGCCCATGCCGAGACCTATATCGGCCTGGTCGAGGTCGGCGTCGGCGTGATCCCGGGCTGGGGCGGCTGCAAGGAAATGACCATCCGCCACATGACCAACAAGCGGCGTCCCGGCGGCCCGATGCCTGCGCTCAGCCAGGCCTTCCAGGCCATCTCCACAGCCAAGGTGGCAACCAGCGCAGCCGAAGCGCAGGAGATGCAGATCCTGCGCGAGGGCGACGGCATCACCATGAACCGCCGCCGCGTGCTGCCGGACGCCAAGAAGAAGGCGCTGGCGATGGTCGAAGGCTTCGAGAAGCCGGAGCCGATCGTGGTGAACCTGCCGGGCGCGACCGCCCGCGCGGCGTTCAGCATGGCGGTCGAGGGCTTCGCCCTGCAGGGCATGGCCACACCCTATGACGTCGAGATCGCCGAGCAGGTGGGCAACGTGCTTTCCGGCGGCGATACCGACATCACCGAGGAAGTGACCGAGAAGAAGCTGCTGGAGCTGGAGCGCGAGGGCTTCATGAAGCTGATCCGTAACGAGAAGACCCTGATGCGGATCGAGCACATGCTGACCAAGGGCCGCCCGCTCAGGAACTGACCGCTGGCCTGCTCCGGGACTTGATCCCGGAGCCTACGCCGGAGCGCCGCCTCAAACGGGGCTCGGGCGGAAAGGCTCAGGCATGGGTCCCGGGATCAAGTCCCGGGACAGCACGGAGTTGAAGGAGAGTCTATCTTACACCGATCCCGGCTCGAGGCCGGGATGACACCATAGGAGGGGCGCGGCCCCTCTTGTCATCCCGGACCTGATCCGGGATCCGGCGAACCAGAAGGCTCCGACAGATTTTCCGCCCTTCGAAAGGGCGCGAGCAAAAAGGGAGACACGACATGCCGACGTATCAGGCGCCCGTGAATGACTTCAAGTTTCTGCTGCACGAGTTCATCGACCTGCAGCGGTTCTCCAACCTGCCCGGCTTCGGGGACGCGACCCCGGATCTGATCGACGCCATCCTGGAGGAGGGCGCGAAGTTCTTCGAGAACGAGATCCAGCCGCTGAACATCGTCGGCGATACCGAGGGCTGCACCCGTCACGAAGACGGTTCGGTGACCACGCCGACCGGCTTCAAGGAAGCCTACAAGTCCTATGTCGAGGCCGGCTGGGGCGGTCTGACGGCCGATCCGGAGTATGGCGGACAGGGCCTGCCGCATGTGCTGGGCTTCGCCGTCTCGGAGATGGCGTCGTCGGCGAATATGGCTTTCTCGATGTACCCGGGATTGACGCACGGCGCGTACGAGGCGCTGCACAAGTGGGGCACCGAGGAGCAGAAGCAGGCCTATCTGCCGAAGCTGGTCTCGGGCGAATGGACCGGCACCATGAACCTGACCGAGCCGCATTGCGGCACCGATCTGGGCCTGATGCGCACGAAGGCCGAGCCGCAGGATGACGGCTCCTACCTGATCAGCGGACAGAAGATCTTCATCTCCGCCGGCGAACACGACATGTCGGAGAACATCATCCATCTGGTGCTGGCCAAGATCCCCGGCGGCCCTGAAGGCATCAAGGGCGTCAGCCTGTTCATCGTACCGAAGTTCCTGCTGGACGAGAACGGCAACCCGGGCGAGCGCAACGGCGTTGTCTGCGGCTCCATCGAGGAGAAGATGGGCATCCACGGCAACTCGACCTGTGTGCTGAACTATGACAACGCCAAGGGCTGGCTGATCGGCGATGCCCACAAGGGCATGCGCGCCATGTTCACGATGATGAATGCGGCCCGCCTCGGCGTCGGCATCCAGGGCCTCAGCCAGGCTTCGGTCGCCTACCAGAACGCCGTCGTCTACGCCAATGACCGCGTGCAGGGCCGTTCACTGACCGGCGTGAAGGCCAAGGACAAGCCGGCTGATCCGCTGATGGTGCATCCCGACATTCGCCGCATGCTGCTGAAGCAGAAGGCCTTCGTCGAGGGCGCCCGTGCGCTGGCGCTCTACACCGGCCTGATGATCGACTTCGCCGAGAAGCACCCGGACGAGGAAGAGCGCCAGAAGGCCGACGACTTCGCTGCCTTCATCACCCCGGTCGTGAAGGCGTATCTGACCGACATGGGCTTCGAATGCACGGTCGATGCGATGCAGGTCTATGGCGGCCACGGCTTCATCAAGGAATGGGGCATGGAGCAGTTCGTCCGCGACGCCCGCATCACCCAGATCTACGAAGGCGCCAACGGCGTCCAGGCGCTGGATCTGGTCGGCCGCAAGCTGCCCGAGGGCATGGGCCGGCTGATGCGCCGCTTCTTCCACCCGGTCGACGCCTTCATCCAGGAGAACGCCTCGGATCAGGCCATGTCGGAATTCGTCATGCCCCTGGCCAAGGCCTTCGCCCGGCTGCAGTCGGCCACCGCCGATCTCGGCCCGAAGATGATGGCCAACCCGGACGAGGCCGGCGCGGCCTCCACCGACTATCTGCGCTGCGTGGCGCTGGTGGCGCTCGGCTTCATGTGGGGCCAGATCGCGAAGAAGGCGCAGGCGAAGCTCGCCGAGGGTGCGGAGAACCCGGCCTTCTACGAGAACAAGCTGGCCACCGCCCGCTTCTACATGGCCCGCATCCTGCCCGACATCCACGCCCACGCCGCCAAGGCGGCGGCCGGCGCGAAGACCCTCATGGAAATGGACGTCGAGGCCTTCAACGTCGCGTAAGAAAGCTGCGCCGCGAGGACAGTGGACAAACTCCGGCAACCGCCCGACACCGTCCGGATTTGAAAGAACTCAAGCCGCCCGATCGCAAGGTCGGGCGGTTCTTTCGTTCTGCCGGCAATCTGCGAACTCAGTCATCAGGCGCATGTCGCGCTCTTCCGGATGCAACATGCGAGAGGAAGGCGGCTTCCCGATCAGGCACCGTTTCCGGTCGCATCCTCCGCATTCAGCCACTCGCGCGCCGCACCTTCATCCGTGAAGTGACGCATTGGATAGGGCAGTCTGAACCGCTTGCTGAACTGTTCGAATATTTCCTGCCCTGCCGAAGAATCACTGAATACGGCAGTCCTGGAAACAAGCTCGTGCTGCTGCGGGGCGCTCAGTTCCAGATAGAGCTCACCCGCCATGCCTTGCAGGTGATTGGCCCTCAACAGAACCGGAACCGGCTGACCCGTTCCGATTTCCAGCATCTTCTGACGAGAAAACCGAACGGTCTGAGGCGAAACAATGATGCTTTCGGACAGGTAATCAATCTCCATCATGCCATTTTCTTGCCGTGAAACACGCGGCTGGGGGAAATTGAAAGAGATCGCACGATCGGCCCTCGCGCCCCTCCTGCGTTGGTCGATCTCCGCACCATGGGCTGTCCCGATCAACAACTGACTGCCGTCCCGCATCGGTCGGAGCGGCAGAAGCATGACTTCATAGGCAACCATCTCCTTCTCGCACCATTCAAGCGTCTCGTGGCGCGCGAAGATTCTGTTGTTCAATGCATCGCCGTATTGCCGCCAGACCGTTGCGAACTTCGGAATTGGAGGAATCAGCTGCTCCAGACGCTTCCCGACGATATCGCCTTCCAACCGGAGGATTTCCGAGCCGGCCATCCGGAAGGTGTATCCGCCATTCCGACACTCGACGATGAAAATGTAAGGCATGATCGGATTGAGGACCGCCGTATTCAGGTCGGTCTGAGTGGGCAGATCGGCGGCACTCGAGCCGGCCCGCCAGCGCTCGAACAGGAATCGTCCCGTTTCCGACAGCGACTTCGCGAAGTCGTCAGCCTCGACGGCGACCCGGCACTCTTCGTCGGCCCAGAAGCTGATCGGGAACATCTTCCTTGACTCGTTCCTCGTTCGAAACAGAGCGTCGGAAAATATTCGCTACCCCGGGGAAGTCAACGGATCCTTGCCCCGGCACCCGAGGGAAACCACCGGTTCGCAAAAATTGCAGGGATCGCGACCGATCGGCGTCTAACCGCGCATCCGCTCTCCGGCCGGATCGAACAGCGGCTCCGTCAGCAGTTCGGCCTTCCGGCGCTCGCCGATGATCTCGACCTCGAAGGGGGCATCCGTGGCTTCGGCGAATTCCGCCGGGACGTAGCCCATTGCGATGGAGGCGCTTGAGGCATGGGCATAGCCGCCCGACGTGATCCAGCCGCGCACCTTGCCGTCGATCCAGACGGGTTCGTCGCCGATGACGTCGGCGTCGCCGGCATCCACCTTCAGCACGATCAGCTTCAGTTCCGGCCCTTCATCGCGTTCGCGCAGCGCGGCGTCACGGCCGATGAAGTCGTTCTTCCGCGCACCGACGAAGCGGCCCAGATTGGCGGCCGATGGGCCATAGATCGGCCGGTATTCCCGCGCCCAGGTGCCGAAATTCTTCTCCAGCCGGAGCGCGTTCAGCGCGCGCCCGCCGAACAGCGTCATGCCGTGCGCCTCGCCGGCCGCGCGCAGGCGGTCGTAGATCTGCGCCTGATACTCGGCCTTCATCCAGATCTCGTAGCCCAGATCGCCCGTGAAGGTGATCTTGCCGACCTTGGCCGGAAACATGCCGAGATCCATCTCGCGGAAGTCCATGAATTTGAACGCTTCGGCAGAGACGTCCGCATCCGTCACCGCCGCCAGCACGTCCCGCGCCTTCGGCCCGGCGATGGACAGGCCGCAGAGCTCCAGCCCCAGTGGCCTGATCTGCACCCGCCCGTCATCCGGCAGGTGCGAGAGGAACCAGCGCATGTGATAGGTCTCGGCGACGCCGGAACCGAAGATGTAGAAGCGGTCGTCGGCGGCCTTGGCGACGGTGAAGTCCCCGATCAGCCCGCCAGCCGGGTTCAGCATCGGCGAGAGCACGATGCGCCCCGTCCGCGGCATGCGGTTGGCGAGCAGGTGGCTCAACCAGACCTCCGCCCCCGGCCCCGTCACCTCATACTTGGCGAAGTTGGAGATCTCGATCATGCCGACGCCTTCGCGCACGGCTTTCGCCTCCTTCGCCACGACGGGGTGGCTGTTGGAGCGCATGAAGGTGACGTCCTCGACCGGGTCCTTTCCCTTCTCCTGGAACCAGAGCGCGTGTTCCAGCCCGAATGAAGCGCCGAACACGGCATTCTCCGCCTTCAGCCGTTCGTGGATTGGCGAGGTCCTCAGCGGCCGCCCGGCCTTCAGTTCCTCGTTCGGGAAGGTGATGGAAAAGCGCCTTGAATAGTTCTCCTGCACCTTGGCCGAGGTGTAGGCCATGGTCGCCCAGTCGCCGTAGCGCGCCACGTCCATCGCCCAGACGTCGAATCCCGGATCGCCGCCGACGATCCAGTTCGACAGCGCCAGCCCGACGCCGCCGCCCTGGCTGAATCCGGCCATGACTCCGCAGGCGCACCAGTAGTTGCGCAGCCCCCGGACCGGTCCGACCAGCGGGTTGCCGTCCGGCGCGAAGGTGAAGGGGCCATTGATGATCTGCTTGATGCCGGCGCGCTCGAAGGCCGGGAAATGAGCGAAGCCGCGTTCCAGCGACGGCGTGATCCGGTCGATGTCCGGCTGCAGCAGTTCGTGGCCGAACTCCCAGGGCGTCTCCTTCGGCGACCAGGGCACGCAGGCCTTCTCGTAGGTGCCCATCAGCATGCCGCCGCGTTCCTGGCGCATGTAGATCTCGCCGCCGAAATCCACCGCGTGCAGCACTTCCTTGCCGGTCCGCTCGTTGAACTCCTTCACCTCCGGCATGTCCTCGGTCAGCAGGTACATGTGCTCCATCGCCAGCACCGGCAGCTCGAGCCCCGCCATGCGCCCCACCTCGCGCGCCCAGAGCCCGCCGGCATTGACGATATGCTCGGCGTGCACGGTGCCCTGCTCGGTCACCACGTCCCAGGATCCGTCCGGATGCTGGGCCAGCTCGATCACCAGGTTGCGCAGCACGATCTCGGCCCCGTTCAGCCGCGCCGATTTGGCATAGGCATGGGTGACGCCAGAGGGATCGAGGTGCCCGTCCTCATGACTGTACATGGCGCCGACGAAATACTTCTCGTCCAGCAGCGGGAAGAGCTCCTTCGCTTCTCTGACGCTGATCAGGTCGTATTCGATGCCGAGATACCGCCCGCGCGCGGCAGCCATCTTCAGCCACTGCATCCGCTCGGGCGTATCGGCCAGCAGCACGCCGCCGGTCAGGTGCACGCCGCAGGCCTGGCCGGACTTCTCCTCGATCTCCTTGTAGAGATCGATGGTGTAGCGCTGCAGCTTGGCCACATTGGGATCGCCGTTCAGCGTGTGCATGCCGCCCGCCGCATGCCAGGTGGAGCCCGAAGTCAATTCCGAGCGCTCGATCAGCATGACGTCGGTCCAGCCGAGCTTGGTCAGGTGATAGAGCACGCTGGTCCCCACCACGCCGCCGCCGATCACCACCACCTGAGCCGAGTTCTTCATTGGTCGTTCCTCTGTCCCCTGCGCTTGCCGCGCGCTCCCAGGTGTCACCCCCGCTTCATGCGGGGGTCCGGTGCGGCTTCGCCGCAATGTCGACAATTCGACCGGATGCCCGCGTGAAGCGGGCATGACAACAGGAGCGTGATGCAAGACGCTGCGACATGAAACCTGCACCGGCGTCAAACCGGCGTCTTGGCGTATTTGCGCCGCCCATTCCCGAATTTGCGGCAAGCTGCTACGAATCCTTCCGGGAGAGCGCGACGGGGAGGTCAGCGCGATGGGCTATGGCTCCATCTTCAGGAACGGCATCTTCGCCGGCCGTGTCTATGTCGTGACCGGTGGCGGATCGGGCTTCGGGCGCTGCATCGCGCACGAGATCGCGGCGCTGGGCGGACGCGTGGCGCTGGTCGGGCGCAGTCTGGAAAAGCTGCAGGCCACCGCCGCCGAGATCGCCGAGGACAATGACGGCCCGTCCGGCGATGCCCGCTGCTACACCGCCGACATCCGCGACGAGGCGCGCGTCACCGCGATGATTGGAGAGATCATCGCCGACATGGGCCGGATCGACGGGCTGGTGAACAATGCCGGCGGCCAGTTCTCGGCCAAGCTCGAGGACATTTCGGCGAACGGTTGGGACGCCGTCGTGCGCAACAATCTCACCGGCGGTTTCCTGATGAGCCGCGAGGCCTACAGGCAATGGATGAAGGCGCATGGCGGGGCCATCGTGAACATCACCGCCGAGTTCGGTCTGGGCCTGCCGGACATGGGCCATTCCGGCGCGGCGCGGGCCGGCATGGACAACTTCACCAAGACGGCAGCACTGGAATGGGCGCATTCCAATGTCCGCGTGAACGCCGTCGCCCCGGGCTGGTGCGCCTCCTCGGGCTATGACAATTACCCGGAGGAGGTCTCCGCCGGCATCGCCGCGCGTTCGGACTTCGTGCCGATGAAGCGCCACGGCACCGAGGCAGAGGTCTCGGCCGCCGTCTGTTTCCTGCTGTCCGACGCCGCCGCCTACATCAACGGCGTCAGCATCGGCGTCGATGGCGGCGCACCGCTTGAACGCGGCCACCGCCCGTCCGAAGATGGGCCCCGCGAGGACCGGTCCTGGCAGGGCTTCCACCGCTACCAGAAGCCGAAGATCCTGAGAGAGAAGGAATAGGCATGGCCGTCATCACCTCGAAAATCTCGACCGATTCCGAGAGCTTCAAGCAGAACCGCGCCGACATGCTCGCCAGGATCGAGCGGGTGCGGGCGCTGGAGCAGAAGGTGCGCGACACCTCCAACGCCAAGGCGGACGTGTTCGCGAAGCGCGGCCAGATTCCGCCGCGGCAGCGCATCGACATGCTGCTCGACAAGGGCTCGCCCTTCCTGGAGATCCAGACGCTGGCAGGCCTCGGCTTCCACGACGATGACGGCGAGAACGACGTCATGGGCGGTGGCGCGATCATCGGCATCGGCTTTGTCGAGGGCGTGCGCTGCATGATCAACGCCTCGGACAGCGGCATCAAGGGCGGCACCATCGCGCCGCTGGGTTCCAAGAAGAGCCTGCGCGCGCAGGACATCGCCCTGAAGCAGAAGCTGCCGCGCATCAGCCTGATCGAGAGCGGCGGCGCCAACCTGAAATACCAGGCCGACCTGTTCGTCGAGGGCGGCAAGGGCTTCTACAACCAGGCCAAGCTTTCGGCTGCCGGCATTCCGCAGATCACTGTGGTGCACGGCTCGTCCACCGCCGGCGGCGCCTATGTGCCCGGCATGTCCGACTACACCATCATGGTGAAGGGTGGCGCGAAGGTGTTCCTGGCCGGGCCGCCGCTGCTGTTCGCGGCCACAGGCGAGGTCGCAACCGACGAGGAACTCGGCGGCGCGGAGATGCACACGCTGGTCTCCGGCGTCAGCGAATGGATGGCCGAGGACGACGCTGACGGCATCCGCCTGGCCCGCGAGATGATGCGAAAGCTGCACTGGAACGACCGCCTGCCCGCGCAGGCGCCGAAGAGCTTCGATGAACCGCTTTACGACCCCGACGAGATCTGCGGCGTGGTCCCGGTCGACTACCGCAAGCCATATGACGTGCACGAACTGATCGCGCGGCTGGTGGACGGCTCGGACTTCGTCGACTTCAAGGCCGAGTATGGCGCGGCGACCGTCTGCGGCTTCGCCGAGATCATGGGCCACGCCGTCGGCCTGATCGGCAACAACGGCCCGATCGACAATGCCGGCGCGACCAAGGCCGCGCAGTTCATGCAGCTCTGCGATCAGTCGGACACGCCGGTCGTCTTCCTGCACAATACCACCGGCTTCATCGTCGGCACCGAGAGCGAGCGCGGCGGCATGGTCAAGCACGGCTCGAAGATGATCCAGGCGGTCAGCAACATCCGCGTGCCGAAGATAACCCTGCATGTCGGGGCCAGTTTCGGCGCAGGCAACTATGCGATGTGCGGGCGGGCCTATGACCCGGATTTCATCTTCGGCTGGCCCAACTACAAGATGTCGGTGATGGGCGGCGAGCAGGCCGCGACGGTGCTGAAGATCGTCGCCGAGCAGGGCGCGAAGCGGAAGGGCGTGGAGCCCAATCACGAGGCCATCAGGAAGCAGTTCGACGCCATCGTCGCCCAGTTCGACCGCGAGGGCGAAGCGACCTACAACACCGCCATGATCTTCGACGACGGGCTGATCGATCCGCGCGATTCCCGCAAGGTGCTGGGCTTCTGTCTCGGCATCTGCCGCGAAGGGCGGGAGCGCCCGCTGCAGCCCAACAGCTTCGGCGTGGGACGGATGTAGGTATGACGCGCGCCGGGGAGGTCCGATGACCCTGTTCGGGCTGGCCGTCCTCGGCTGCCGTCTTCTGGGACTTTACTTCGTCATCCAGTTTGTCTTTCGGCTGGCGCATATCAGCGGTGTCGTGTCGTGGCGGCTGTTCGGCATGACATCGGAGACTCTCGACGCCATTGCGGGTGCGGGATTGATCAGCGCCGTCGCCTATCCCGTACTCGGGTTCGCCCTGCTGGTTTTCCCCAAGGTGATCTCCCGCCGGCTGATCGCTGGCATCCCCGGCTCCGAGGCGAATGCGAGCGGTTCAACCGAGTTGCCACGTCCGACACAGGTCTTCTGGATCCGGCTTCTGGGCCTCTGGCTGTTGATCACGAACCTGTCTGTCGGCGGCGTCTACAAGATCTATGAGGCGAATGCCAACAGCGCGCTCGAACACTCGGTCATGCCGCTGACCCTGATCTTCGTCGTGAAGCTGGTGCTCAGTGCTGCGCTGTTCTTTTACGGCGGGAAGGTGAGCAATCTGATCGATCGAATGGCGCGGTCGGAAGAGCTAAGCTGAGCGAGCAGTCTCGTCTCAACCACTCACTCACCGGCTACTGATTGTCATGCCCGCTTCATGCGGGCATCCGGTCGAACCAGTGAACTTGCGGCGAAGCCGGACCGGACCCCTACATTTAGCGGGGGTGAAACGATTGAGAGCGGCCGACTGACAGATGCTGGGAGGCCGGCCCGTTCATGCTTCCCTCGGGCCTGACCCGAGGGTCTGTGTCGCGGAGTTGGAAGCAGGCTTCGTTCACAGGTCCTCCCCCCCTCGCGGGACGGGGTAAACTCGTCAAGCCCGAGGAACACAGTGGATTGAGTGGGTCGGAAACTGTCCGGCTACTTCATCGCCGCGCCGCGCGCGGGACCTTCGCCAACCCGCGCGGCGCCGTTTCCGCTACGCCGCCTTCTGCAGGTACTTGTTGCCCAGCGTCTCGGCGATCTGGACGGTGTTCAGCGCCGCGCCCTTGCGCAGGTTGTCGGAGACGACCCAGATGTTCAGGCCGTTCTCGACGGTGGAATCCTCGCGGATGCGGCTGATGAAGGTGGCGTAGTCGCCAACGCACTCGACCGGCGTGATGTACTGGTCGTCCTTCGGATTGTCGACGACCATGCAGCCAGGCGCCTCGCGCAGCAGTTCACGGCATTCGTCCGCCGAAAGCGGCTCCTCGAGTTCCAGGTTGATGGCCTCGGCATGGCCGACAAAGGTCGGCACGCGGACGCAGGTCGCGGTCACCTTCACCTTCGGGTCCATGATCTTCTTGGTCTCGACGACCATCTTCCATTCTTCCTTGGTCGAGCCGTCGTCGAGAAACTCGTCGATATGCGGGATGACGTTAAAGGCGATCTGGCGGGTGAAGTGCTCCGGCTCCGGCGTCTGGTTCACGTAGATCGCCTTGGTCTGGTTGAAAAGCTCATCCATGGCGTCGCGGCCAGCGCCGGAGGTGGACTGATAGGTCGAGACCACGACGCGGCGGATCTTCGCCCGGTCGTGGATCGGCTTCAGCGCCACCACCATCTGCGCGGTCGAGCAGTTGGGATTGGCGATGATGTTCTTCTTCGCATAGCCGGCGAGCGCATCGGCGTTCACCTCCGGCACCACCAGCGGCACATCGGGGTCCATCCGCCAGGCCGACGAGTTGTCGATCACCACGCAACCCTTCGCCGCCGCCTTCGGCGCCCATTCCTTCGCGATCGCGCCGCCGGCCGAGAACAGCGCCATGTCCACCTTCGAGAAGTCGAAATCGTCCAGCGCCACGCATTTCAGGTCACGGTCGCCGAAGGAGACCTCGCGGCCCTTGGAGCGGTTGCTGGCCACCGCGAAGACCTCGTCGGCGGGGAACATCCGCTCCTCCAGGATGTTCAGCATTTCCTGGCCGACATTGCCGGTGGCGCCGACAACTGCGATCCGATAGCCCATCTGCGAACTCTCCCGTCTTGAAGGAATGGCCGGCCCTGCGGCCGGGGTGGCGTGTCATACGCCCGCGCCACCGCGCGATCAAGACAGCGGCCCGGTGTGACAGCTGTCACGCATTGCCAAACAGATGGCGCATCGCCCGCCAACTGGAACATCGATTGCTACTGGCAACAAAGAAAACCATTCAGGCCGTGGGAGGTACTGCAATGAGACACGATATGGACCGGCGGCAATTCAACCGTCTCGATGTGTCCCAGCTTGCACCACATGTGAAGCTGGTCAGCGAGGACGGGAAACAGTCCGACGCACAGTTGCTGGACATCAGCCTGGGCGGCGCCCGTCTGGCGGTCGGCGAGGCCGATGCGCCTTGGGTCGACAATCTGCGCGTGGTGCTGGACCAGGTTGAACTGATGGCCGTCGTTGCCTGGCGCACGGCGACCGAAGTGGGACTTCGCTACGTCGATGCGGCGGGCTCGACCATCGTGACGATCATCGAGGCGATCCTGAAGGGAACGCCGATCTTCGCCAGCCGCTGAGCCGGGTCAGACGCCGATGAACTGCAACTCGACGACAACGTCGTCCGGTCCGGTCACGAAAAGCTGACGCATGTCCAGTTCGGGCACGTCATTCTGCCGGACTTTCAGGCCGGCACTCTCGATCGCCGATTTCTGGGTCGCATAATCTCCGCCCCTGAAGGCGAAATGATCCATTGTTCCCTTGCCTGACCTTTCGCCCGACAGGCTCATGTCGACCAGATGCACCACGGCCTGGTCGCCGCTGTAGAGCCAGTATCCCGGAAACGGGAAGTTCGGCCGCCACCCGTCGCTCAAACCCACCACCGTCTCGAAGAACGCCTTCGTGACCTCCAGGTCGCTGCAGCGGACATTCACATGATCCAGAACGATGCTCATCGGGCTTCCTATCAGGCAAAGGGCTTTGTCAGGGCGCGTTCCACCAGTTCAAGCCGGTCCTGGCCGTAGAACATGTCGCCATCGACGAAATAGGTCGGCGACCCGAACACCGAGCGTGCGATAGCTTCCTCGGTATAGCGGTCGTAGATCGCCCTGACTTCCTGACTGTCGGCGGCATCCAGCAGCGGCGCGCCGCCGATGCCGACCTCGTCGCAGAGCCGCATCAGGGTCTCCCGGTCGGCCAGATCGCTGTCTTCCTTCCAGTGGCTTTCCAGCATCCGGTGGGCCAGCTCGTCGATATTGATGCCGGCTTCCTGGCCGGCGATCAGCACACAGTTGGGCAGGCCGATATCGTTGGCGTGGTGGGTCGGCGTGTATCCGACCACGGGCGCATTGCGCCACTCCGACCAGCGCTGGATCTCACGGCCGAAGAAATAGTCGTAATGCGGCTTCGTCCGCGACTTGAAGTCCGGCGAGCCGATGGCCGGAAGGACAAGGCGCAGATCGTACGGGCGGTGCACGATCTTCCGCCCCGCAGCAGCCGCGATCTCCATGAACCGCCGCGAGCCCAGATAGGCATAGGCCGAGTGGGCCGCGTAGAAATACTCGATGGTCTCGCCGGTCATTCAATCCTCCCCGATTTGCCGCAGCTTACAGGATTTCAGGTCCGCCGGAATTCTCCTATATGTGGTCCATGATGTTTCCCATTCTGATCGGACTGGCGCTGTTTCTGGTGCTCGCCGTGCTGGCCACGGGCGTCATCTCCATGGCCCGCGGCGGCGAGTTCAACGAGAAATACGGCAACAAGCTGATGCAGGCCCGCGTGGCCGCGCAAGCCATCGCCGTCCTGCTGCTGCTCCTCGCCTTCATGGTTGGCGACTGAGCCGCTCGATGGTCACGCTTTCAAAGATCTACACGCGCGGCGGCGACAAGGGGCAGACCTCACTCTCCGACGGCTCGCGCCGGCCCAAGACCGACCCGCTGATCGAGGCCTATGGCGCGGTGGACGAGACCAATGCGGCCCTCGGCCTGGTGCGGCTGCACACGGAAGGCGAGGCCGACGACATGCTGGGCCGAATCCAGAACGACCTGTTTGATCTGGGCGCCGATCTCTCCACCCCCCACGCCGAGAGCTACAAGTGGGAGCCGCTGCGCATCGTCCAGCCGCAGGTCGACAGGCTGGAGCAGGAAATCGACCGCATGAACGAACGGCTTGAGCCGCTGAAGAGCTTCATCCTGCCAGGTGGCACGCCGGCCGCCGCGCATCTGCACCAGGCGCGGACGCTCTGCCGCCGGGCCGAGCGGCTGATGTGGCGCGCCGCCGAAGACGCGGAGATCAGCGACGCGGCGTTGAAATATGTCAATCGCCTGTCCGACCACCTGTTCGTGCTCGGCCGCATCCTCAACAATGACGGCCAGGACGACGTGCTCTGGACGCCGGGGGCCAACCGGTGACCGGCGAAGGCCTGATGCGGGGCGAGGACGGCATCGTCCGTTGCGCCTGGCATGACGGCAAGGGCGACTATCAGGCCTATCACGACGATGAATGGGGCCTGCCTGAAACTGACGATATCCGCCTGTTCGAGAAGATCTGCCTGGAAGGCTTCCAGTCCGGCCTGTCCTGGCTGACCATCCTGCGCAAGCGGGAGAACTTCCGCGCCGCGTTCCAGGGCTTCGATTTCCACAAGGTCGCCCGGTTCGACGAGACCGATGTCGAACGGTTGTTGCAGGACGCCGGCATCATCCGCCATCGGCGCAAGATCGAGAGCACCATCAACAACGCCCGGCGCGCCATCGAGCTGCAGCAGGAAGCCGGCTCTCTGGCGGCCTATTTCTGGTCCTTCGAGCCTGCCCCGGACCAGCGGCCCGATCCGGTCACCTGGTCCTCGCTGGTTGCCAACCCGTCGACCGAAGCGTCGAAGCGGCTGTCGAAGGACCTGAAGAAGCGCGGCTGGAGCTTTGTCGGTCCGACCACCGCCTACGCCTTCATGCAGGCCATGGGGCTGGTGAACGACCATGTCGAGGGCTGCGCCTTTCGCCCGGCCATCGAGAAAGCGCGCGCGGCGCTGAAGCGTCCCTGACCGCTTGCGCAAGCCGGCGCTTCGCCATTCAATGACCGCATGGATTTCGAGAAGCCCAGTTTCATGTCGCACGCGCTGGATGCCGCCGGCGCCGCGCTGAACCGTGACGAGGTGCCCGTGGGGGCGGTGATCGTGCACCACCCGACGGGCCGCATCGTCGCCCGGGCCGGCAACATGACCAACTCCCGCAACGATCCGACCGGCCACGCCGAGATCCTGGCGCTGCGCCAGGCCGGACTGGCGCTGGGCTCGCCCCGGCTGATCGAATGCGACATCTATGTCACGCTTGAGCCCTGCGCCATGTGCGCCGGCGCGATCAGCCACGCGCGGCTGCGCAGGCTCTATTACGGCGCATCGGACCCGAAGGGGGGCGCGGTGGAAAACGGCGTGCGCTTCTTTCAGCAGCCGACCTGCCACCATGCGCCGGAGGTCTATCCCGGCATCGACGAGGAACGGTCTTCGGACCTGCTGCGCACCTTCTTCCAGCGCAAGCGCTGAACCGGATCAGGCCTTACGCGCGGTGATGCACCAGATTGCGCCAGGCAGCCGCACGCCCTGATCGGTCATGTGGCCCGACAACATCCCGGCCAGCGCACCCTTCAGGCTCTCGACCGTCGCCGGCGCGACATCCTTGATCGCCCCGCTGATCGGCCCGACCTCCATCGCGGTGACAACCGCATCCTCGACGGTCGCGCCCATCTGCATGTCCTGATCGAACGGTTCGATGGAGATATCCGTGAAGCCGCCCGCCTTCAGGATACGGTTCACGCGGTCGGGGTTGGAGAAGGCCATCGGTCCCGGATCCTCGGGCCCGGGCCTCGGCGGCAGTTCGATGAAGTCCTTGGCCACGATCACCGGTTTCAACATCCACTGGTTCTCGGACAGCGGGCGCCAGCAGGCGAAGGCGGCGCGCCCACCCTGCCGGGTCATGCGGCCCAGATTGGCGAAGGCAGCATCGGCGTCGGAAAAGAACATCACCCCGAAGCGGGAGAACAGCAGGTCGAAGACACCGTCGCCGAAATCATGCACCGACGCGTCCGCCTCGACGAACTCGACGGCCTCACCGCCCGGCCGCCGCCGTGCGAACTCCAGCATCGGCCGGGAAACATCCACGCCGGTCACACGTGCGCCGGCCCCGGCCATGCGGATCGAGGTGTCGCCGCAGCCGCAGCCGATATCCAGCACCCGCTCCCCTGCGGAAGGTCCGGCGACCGAGAGCACATGCTCGCTGAACGGGCGCAGCGTGCGGTCCATCCGCTCGTTGTTGCGGACCCACTTGTCGCTGCTGTCGCTGTTCCAGTATTCGATCTGATCGGCGTTCCCGGCGGTCATGGCGTGCTCCCTCGATACCGCTTTGCGCAATTATCGTCGGCGGGTCTTGCGCTGCTCGACCTGGTTCTGTCGATAGCGGATCTCGGCCTGCCGCATCTGATACTGGTGCGCCATCCCCCACATGCAAACCGCAACGGCAAGAAAGAACACCATGAAGGGCATGGGTCTGAGCGACAGCCCGTTCCCGATCAGAGCGGTGACGAAGACCGGCGTGAACAGCGCCAGCCCGTGCCGCCCAAGCTGCCGCATCATCATGATCAGCACGCCGAAATAGAGCAGGAAGCCGATCACCCCGTTCTCGATGATCATGGTCAGATAGGTGTTGTGGGAGGTGGTTTCCTTCAGCCGCCAGATGATCGAGGACATGTTGTCCGAACCGATGCCGGTGCCCAGCCAGACCTCGGCCGGGTGGCGGTCGGAGATGATGTCCACACGCTCGATCCACGTGCCCAGACGCCCGGAACCCAATTCTTCAAGCTTCACGTCGGTGTCGTTGCGGACGGCCGCCTTGCGCTCCTCGTTTTCGATCGCGATCAGCACCAGCAGCGAGAAGCCGATCACCCCCGCCGTCACCTTCAGCACGTTCGGCACCTTCGGCCAGAACATGCCGTAGACGCCGAAATAGGCCACCGCGGCGAACAGCACCTGGGTCGAGAAACAGCCGACGATGTAGAGCATCGCCATGCCGACGAAGGCCAGCATCACCCGGAAACCGAGCACGCCCCAGACCCAGGCCTGATGGATCACCAGCATGGTGGCGAGGGTCATGTAGCCGCTGGAATGCGGGTTCTCGGGTCCGCCGTGATAGGGAGCGAGACGGCCATTTCCGACCAGCGCGGCCCACCAGCCGGGCACCGGCTCGTCGAAGACGGCTTCGTTGGAGTGCAGATAGAACGGCTGCGTCGCCGACCAGAGCATCACCCAGATAATGGCGGCGCAGGCGCAGTAGGCCATCAGCCTGACCGGGAACTTGTCGTAGTGCCCGAAGACCAGAATTCCGAGGTAGAACGCGCCGAGGTAACGCAGCATCTGCGGGAAATCGATGGTGTGCTGCAGGATCAGGTGGGAGATAAGCCAGATCACCGGAAGGGCGCAGGTCATGAAGAAGATGCGCAGCCGGAAAGGGCTTGGCCGCGCGGCGACGCTGATCATGGCCAGCGCCGTCTGACCTGCGAACAGCATGCCCGCGACCGGCGTGATCAGGCTTTCGGGCATGGCGTTGTAGAAAGCGCCATACATGAAATCCAGGACGATGAAGGGCGGCAGGGCGAGTTCGAAGAACGGGACGCCGCCCCTGTTTCGTTCCTTGATGCCGAACGCGTCGCTCTGCGCCATCATTGCCCCATACTGAACCGGATGTACCTGTGCGGCGACGATACTAGCAAATGGCGTACCGCAGCCTGCCTCAGGTCGAGAGGAACCGCCGGATGTCGTTTTCCAGCACCGCCGCCGTCAGCCGGCCGCTGAAATAGGCGCCGGTATCGATGCCGATGCGGTTGTGGCGGTTCTGCACTTCCATCTCCGGCGTATGGCCGTGCACCACGACGCATCCGAAATCGGCTTCCGACTTGATGAAGCTGTCGCGGATCCAGATCAGGTCGTTGCCGTCCTGCCGCTCCAGCGGCACGCCTGGACGGAGCCCGGCATGCACGAACAGATAGTCGCCGGCCAGGAAGCTGAGCTTCAGATCGCGCAGGAACCGCAGATGCGTGGCGGGCAGATTGTCCTGAAAGCGCGCCTGTGCGTCCAGCAGCTCGCCGATCGTCGGATCCTCCCGGCGCAACCGGACGCCGTAGGAGGCCAGTGTGGTCTCGCCACCGAAACGAACCCAGTCGCGACCGATTTCGGCGTCCTGCAGGAACTGCAGCAGCACGGCCTCGTGGTTGCCGATCAGGAAGATCGTCTCGACGTCGCCGAAAGGACGGCTGCTCAGAATGTCGAGAACTTCGCGGTTCCCCGCGCCGCGATCGACATAGTCGCCCAGGAACACCACGGTCTGCCGCTCGGCATCGCCCCAGCGCATGTCCGCGTCGATCATCTCCATCAGTTCAAGCAGGAGATCGGAGCGTCCGTGAATGTCGCCAATGGCATAGACACGCTCGCCGGCTGGCAGTCTTGCTATCCGCTCCGCCGCAGCCGGTTCATCCCGTCGCTTCCTGCTCATCCAAGGTAGCATGGAAATTGCTGCGCATCCGTCCGGAAAGACCCAATCAGGTAAGTATTATCGCGGGGCGTCGCGTTTTGAAATCTGTTTCGCACCAGAAACTGCAGATTCGGACAAGTAGCGTCTACCGATAGGACAGCTTGCCGAAAAACACCGAGGGGAAAGGAGGCTCGGATGTTTGCAAAGCTGCTGACAGCCATCGTCATCACCACGGCCATCGCCGTTACGCCAGCACTGGCGCAGAAAAAGAAGCTCACTCCCGAAGAAGAGCGGGTGAACTTTCTGGCCGACCTGAAAGAAGCCCAGGCAGGCGACGCCAATGCCCAGTTCCGGGTGGCGGTCGATTACTTCTTCGGCCGCGGCGTCGAGGAAGCCGACAAGATCGAATCCGCATACTGGCTGCAGAAGGCCGCGGATCAGGGCCACAAGCAGGCGATCAGCCGCATGGCCTGGCACTATCGCAACGGCGTCGGCGTGATCCAGAACGTGCCGCGCGCGGAGAAGCTCTACAAGCAGGCCTACAGCCTCGGCGTGGTCGGCTCGGCCATTCCGCTGTCGGCCATCTACCGCTCGGGCGAAGGCCGGCCGGTCGAGGAAGACGGCCAGGGTCGGGTGCGGGAGAACCATTCGGAAGCCGTCCGCTGGGCGCTGATCGCCGCGGAGGCCGGCATCGACCGCGGCCAGAACATTCTCGGCGAACTCTATCGCGACGGCGTCGGCGTCCGGCAGGACTTCGGAACGGCGCTGCACTGGTTCGAGCTGGCCGCCCAGCAGGATCTGGCGCTGGCCTACTTCAACGCCTCCCAGATATACCGCGATCCCGATCTGGGCTTTCAGGACTATCCCAAGGGCATGGAGTATCTGAAGGCGGCGGCGGACAAGGGTCACGCGGGCGCCATGATCGACCTGGCCCTTTCCTACGCCAACGGCACCGGCGTCGAGCAGAGCTATGATCTGGCGCTGGAATGGTACTCGAAGGCGGCGGCGAAGAACCGGCGGTCGGCCGTGAAGTTGGCGAAGGCCTATGAAGAAGGGGTGTTCGGCTCGCCGGACCCGGCGCGTGCCTACAAGTGGTACTACGTGGCGCAGAAGTCGGGCGAGGTCTCCGGCATCGTCGGGCGGCTTGCCATGAAGGAAAAGATCACCGACAACACGCGTATCCGCATGGAACAGGAAGGCGACAAGTGGCTCGAGGAAGTTCGCCTCGCAGGCAGTTGATCGTCGACCAACGCCGGCGACGACGCTGAAACCGAGCCACTCCGAAGGACAGCATGAGCCCTGAGTTGAGCCAGAGCGCCCGCCGGGTGCGGATGATTGCCTCGTCCCCGCCTCTGCTGACCGGGCTGACGCGGATCGGCGACCTGGCGCTGATTCTGCTGACCGGCTGGATCGCCTACATGCTGCGGCACGACAGTCTGGCCCTGCCCGGCGCCTATATCGTCGGCATTGTCATCGCCATGGCGCTGACCGCCAACATCTTCCAGCTCGCCGGCCTCTACCGTTACGAGGATCTGGAGCGCGTGGGCAGTCAGATGGGCCGCCTGCTGCTGAGCTGGACGGCGGTATCGCTGGCGCTGCTGGCAATCAGTTTCTTCTCCAAGACCTCCGCCGATTATTCACGTATCTGGGTCGGCATCTGGCTGGTCGCGAGCGTCATCTGCCTGATGATCTTCCGCATGGCGCTGGCCTGGCTGATCGCCAAGTGGAAACAGTCCGGCATCCTGCTGCGCAATGTCGTCATCGTCGGCGCCGGGCTTCAGGGCGAGCGGCTGATCCGGCATATCCAGGAGCATCGTGCGGAACTGGGCGTGAACCCCGTCGCGGTATTCACCCTGAACGCCGGTGCGAAACGGACCGAGGTGCTGGGCGTCCCGAATCGCGGCGGGATCAGGGACCTGCTGCTATTCGTGCGCAACAACCAGGTGCAGGAGATCATCGTCGCCCTGCCCTGGGACCGCGAGGACGACATCACCGAGGTTCTTGACCGCCTGCGCGAGGCCCCCATCGACGTCTCGCTGGCGCCGGAGCCGCTGGGCTACCGGCTGATGGAGCGCCGCGTCAGGCATCTGGGCGACCTGCCGCTGACTGTGGTTCAGGAACCCCCGCTATCGGGCTGGAGCTATGTCATCAAGGGACTGGAGGACCGTATCCTGGCGGCGCTGATCATCCTGATGATCTCGCCCATCCTGTTGACGCTGGCGGTGCTGATCCGCCTGGACAGCCCGGGGCCGGCGATCTTCCGGCAGCAGCGCTACGGCTTCAACAACAACGTCTTCACCGTCTACAAGTTCCGCTCCATGCGGAACGACGCTGGCGACGCGAAGGGCGGCGCGCAGGCGACCCGCGGCGATGCCCGCATCACCAGGATCGGCGCCTTCATCCGTAAGACCAGCCTCGACGAGCTGCCGCAGTTGTTCAACGTCCTGAAGGGCGACATGTCGCTGGTGGGGCCACGCCCGCACGCGGTCGCTCACAACGAGGAATATGCCGAGATCATCGACCAGTATCTCAGCCGCCACAAGGTGAAGCCCGGCATCACCGGCTGGGCGCAGATCCACGGGCTGAGGGGTGAAACCGACACCCGTGAAAAGATGGAGATGCGTGTCCAGTACGACCTCTACTACATCGACAACTGGTCGATCTGGCTGGATCTGCGCATCATATTCCGGACCCTGCTGGTAGGATTCGTGAACGAGAACGCCTATTGAAGCCGATCCGACAGCCGACGCGCGGAACCTCTCGGGGACCTGACGCATGCTGAATTACGTCGAACGCCTCTTCGTCGTTATCCTGATCGTGTTCGTCGCCCTGGCGCCGCTGCCGCTGGGCAGCAACCGGCCCGTCAGCTGGACATTGCTGTCGTTCTTCGTGGCGGTCCTGCTGAGCATCTGGGCGCTGGCGGCGGCGTTCCGGCCAACCCTGTTCCGCCTGCCCGGCGCGGCGGCCTGGATTCCGGCCGCCGGCTGGATGCTGCTGATCGGATGGCTGCTGCTGCAGACCGCCGGACCGCAGTTCATGTGGCATCCGCTCTGGGAGACCGCGGCGCTGGCCCTGGGCGACGAGACCGCGCGCGGCGCCATCTCCGTATCGCCATCGGATTCAGCGACAAGCGCCATGAAGCTGCTCTGCTATGGCAGCATCTTCTGGGTCGCCTGCCAGACCGGGCGGGAGCCGGAGAACGCGACGCTCTACATCTACTCCGCCATCGTCATCGGCACCGTCTACGCCGTCTACGGGCTGATCGCCGAGCTCACCGGCGGGCAGACCATCGTCGGGCTGGACAAGTGGGCCTATGAAGGCTCCCTGACCTCCACCTTCGTCAACCGGAACAGCTTCGCGACCTTCGCCGGCCTCGCCAGCGTCGCTGCCATGGGCATCATCATCCGCCAGATCAACACCGAAGACAGCGTGGACACGCGCGGCCGCCAGGTCATCCGGCCTCCCTCGCGGTTCAACCTGGCGGCGCTGCTCTGCATGATCGCGCTGCTGCTGCTGCTGCTGGCGCTGCTGCTGACCCATTCACGCGCCGGCCTGTTTGCCACCGGCGCGGGCCTGGCGACGGTGATCTGGGCCTGGTTCTACCGGCGGGGACGGCTGCCCGGCCTGCCCGTGCTGCTGGGCGGCGCTGTTGTCTCGACCGTCGTGCTGCTGCTGGCCGCTGGCGGCGGCACCTTCGAGCGCAAGGCCGAGGAGGATGGCGCATCGCTCAGCGGACGGCCCTGGCTGTTCCAGCGGACCATGAGCGCCATTTCGGACGAGCCCTTGACCGGTCACGGGGGCGGCGGCTTCGAAAGCTATTTCCAGGCCTACAAGAACGCCGAGTTCGGCGGCGTCTACGCCATCAGCAAGGCGCACAACAGCTATCTGGAATTCGCCGCCGACGCCGGGCTGCCGGCGCTGCTGCTGCTGCTGGGCGTCTATGGCTGGATCGTCTTCTCCTGCTTCCAGGGCATCCGCCGGCGCAAGCAGGACGCCATCTTCCCCGCCATCGGGCTGGCGGTCTGCGCCCTGGTCGGACTGCATGCGCTGGTCGATTTCAGCATCCAGATCCCGGCGGTGGCGGCGCTGTTCGCGATGATTCTGGGTGTGGGCTACGGCCAGGCCTTCCCCACCGGCGGCGGTCGGCACAACCGCCTCTGACGTGCGGTCAGGCGCGGTCAAACTGCTTCAGGAACTCGACGTTCAGCGGCAGTTTCTCACCCAGCCAGACCGGGAAGTCCCTGTGATCGGGGACATCCTCACCGGTCTCCGGGTGGACCAGAATGGTCAGATCGCGCCGGTTCAGCATCAGCCAGGGCACGAATGACGCAAACTGGTCGGCGGCGAAGGCGACCTGATACATCGGCAGCGGATGCGGCCCGACGGGCTCGTCCCGCCAGCGTCCGAGCGTGACCTCGAAGCGGCTGGCAAGCTGGCTGCGCAGCACCGCCGCCTCGGCCTTCTCCGCCGCGTTGCGGTAGTAGATGTGAGCGTGATAGCCGCGGATGTCGCTGGCCGGACGCGGTTCGGTGGAATCAGTCATGAAGTTCTCCTTGCATCGCATCATCTGGCGTCGCGCCGCCGCCGGGCAAGTGACCGCGGGTCAACACTCTGTTGACCGATCCAACCGGAACAGTGAGACTTTCGCCAACAACAACAAGAACAGACAGATCAACAGGGAGAAACACACATGAAATTCGCGAAATTGGGACTCGCGGCCGCGGCGTTGTGCGTCGCTGCGGTCACGACAGCGCCCGCACAGGCAGGCTCGCACGGCAACAAAGTGATGACCGTCGCCATCGAAACCGACGTGCGCGGGTTCGAGGCGCTGAAGGCCAACGTTCTCGGCATCGCCGCCAGCACCGTCTACGTCACACTCGCCGAGCGCCTGCTCGACCGTGACAATGACGGCAACACGATCCCGCAGCTCGCGACCTCCTGGGAAGTCGGCCCGGACGGCAAGTCCGTGACCTTCCAGCTCCGCAAGGGCGTGAAGTTCCACAATGGCGACGACTTCACCTCGCGCGACGTGGTGCACCACTGGACCCGCCTGATGAACCCGGAGAACCGCTACTTCGGACGTCTGTTCTACGGCCCGATCAAGGGCGCGGTGGCTGATGGCGACCACACGGTCACCATGCAGCTCAACCACGCCTGGGTGCCGGCGGTCGACATGCACACCCGCTACGATTTCGGCCCCTTCGTGCCGTCGTCGCGCAATGTCGACGAAGACAAGCAGATGCGTGAACCGATCGGCACCGGACCGTTCGTCCTGACCGAGTGGCGCTCCGGCGACCGGATCATCGTCGACAAGAACCCGAACTACTGGGCGCCCGAGAAGATCAAGCTGGACCGTATCGTCTTCCGCGTCATCCCCGATCAGGCGACCCGCTATGCCGCCCTGCTGTCGGGCGAGGTGGACCTGATCTGGACCGACCGCGGCGACACCATCGAGAAGGCGAAGAAAAACCCCGACCTGGACGTCTACAGCCGTATCGGCTCCGGCGCGGGCATCGCCTTCATGAACGCCGCCAAGCCGCCGTTCGACAACGTCAATGCGCGCAAGGCCTTCCTCCACACCTGGAACCAGGCCGCCTATGTGAAGGTCTCCCTGAAGGACACGGTGCCGGTGATCGAGCATCCGATGGGCCCGAACGTGAAATGCGACGTCGGCTACCGCCAGCACGATATCGCCAAGGCGAAGGAGTTCGCCGCGGCCTATGAAGCCGAGACCGGCAAGAAGATCGAGTTCGAGATGATCCACACCTCGACCCAGCGCGGTCGCGAATTCGGTGAAATCTCCCAGCAGCTCGGCCGCCGCGCCGGCATCACCGTGAACCTGCAGCCGGTCGATCAGCTGCAGCTGCGCAAGAAGGTGTTCACCAACGACTACAATGTCTCCGGCTGGCGCATCGGCGACACCGAGGATGTCGGCCCGCAGCTCTTCGCGCTGCTGCACTCCAAGAGCCCCTACAACCTGGGCAAATATGTGAACCCGAAGATGGACGAACTGGTCGTCGCCATGCGCGTCGCCCCGACCGTCGAGGAACGCATCCAGCGCACCTGCGCGGTCGTCAAGCAGATGAATGACGACGGCACGATCATCCTGACCGGCGGCCGCCAGCATTACGCGATGGCAAAGAAGTCGGTGAAGGGCCTGGCCCCGCTCTATCAGGGCACGCCGGACGTGCGTTACGCCACGATCGACTGAGATCATCGGCGAACCGAACTGGATGGGGCGGTCCCGTGGGGGCCGCCCCTTTTTCATAAGCGCCTGCACGAGAATGCCGCATTCACAGCCGCACGGCGCAGGCTCACATTTCGCTCATGGCCATTCTGAAGATCGCGAAGATGGGACACCCGGTGCTCCGGCGCGTCGCCGAGTCTGTGGAAGACCCCACCCGCCCGGAACTGCTGAAGCTTGCCGGCGACATGATGGAAACGCTGGAGGATATCGGCGGCGCCGGTCTCGCCGCGCCCCAGGTCCACGAATCGAAGCGGATGGTGATGTTCCATGTGCCCCCGGCGCGCGCCGCTGGCGGCGGCGAGGCTGTCCCCTTCACCGTGCTGGTCAACCCGGTCATCGAGGTGCTGGACGACGAGACCGAGGAAGGCTGGGAAGGCTGCCTGTCAGTGCCCGGCCTGCGCGGGCTGGTTCGCCGCCCGGCGCATATCCGCTACGCCGGTTTCGGCCTGGACGGCCAGTTGATCAAGCGGGAAGCCACCGGCTTCCACGCCCGCGTGGTGCAGCACGAATGCGACCATCTGGACGGCGTCCTCTATCCGCAGCGGATGGACGACCTGAGCAAGCTGATCTTCGAGACCGAATTCCGCCACCACATCAAGGAGGGCGCGCCATGAGCGACCATGACACCGCCACCGACCTGGACGAGATCCGTGCGAAGCTGCTGGACGGCGCGCTCAACCATGCCGCCTTCGACGGCTGGACCGAGCAGACCCTGCGCCACGCGGCCCGTGATGCCGGGGTTTCCGACCTGGACGTCTATCGCGCCTTTCCCGGCGGGGCGGCGGATCTGCTGCAATACTCGCTCGACAGTGCCGACCGGGCGATGGTCAGCGCCATGCTGGACCTGGATCTGGAGAACATGCGCATCCGCGACAAGATCGCGTCTGGCGTCCGCATCCGGCTGGAACAGGCCGCGCCGCACAAGGAAGCCGTGCGCCGGGCGCTGAACCATCTTGGCCTGCCGCACCGCGCGCCGCTGGCCATGAAGTCGCTCTACCGCACCGTCGACCTGATGTGGCGCACCATCGGCGACACCTCGACGGACTACAATTTCTACACCAAGCGCGCCCTGCTGGCGGGAGTCTACAGTTCCACCCTGCTCTACTGGCTGAACGACAGGTCCGAAGACCATGAAGCCACCTGGGCCTTCCTCGACCGCCGCATCGGCAACGTCATGCAGATCGAGAAGACCAAGGCGCAGCTGAAGAAATCCGGCGCGCACCTGCCCGACCCGTTCCGCATACTCGACCGCGTGGCCAAGCGTTCGCGGCGGCCCTTCCGGATCTGATTTCCGGGCTGCGTCACGCAGCTGCTACAGCCTCACGTTGCCGCTGATTTCCGGCGTTCCGAATTCAGCGTGGCAGACCTGGGCCAGCTTGGCGATGCCAGCGCGCATGACGTCCTTCGGCGGGTGGGCGAAGCAGATGCGGATCCATTTCCGCCGCTCGTCCTCCAGCGACCACTCGCTACCCGGATTGATGGCGATGCCCTCGGCCAGCGCGACCTGGTTCAGGCGGTCGGTATCCGCGCCCTCCGGCATGCGGACCCAGAGGAAGATGCCACCGGGCGGGCGCGTGTAGCTGACCGTCGTGCCGAAGGCCGCGTCCAGCGCCTCGGTCAGATTGTCCAGCTTGTCTTCCAGATGTGCGTTCAGCCGCTTCAGGTGGTCGTCGAAATGGTCCGGGCAGAACTCGGCCAGCACCATCTGCTCCAGCGCGCCGGAACCGGCGTCGCGCTTCACCGAGAGAATGCGGGAGAGCATGTCCCAGGGCGCGATGATGTAGCCGACGCGGAGAGCCGGGGCGATGGTCTTGGAGAAGGTGCCGATATGGATGACGCGGCCGTCCGGATCCATCGCGGCAAGCGCCGGGGGCCGCTCGCCGGACCAGACCAGATCGGCGTAGCACTCGTCCTCGAACACCGGCACGTCGTATTCGCGCGCCAGGTCCATCAGGCGCGCGCGCCGGTCCTGCGGCAGGATCGTGCCGGTCGGGTTCTGCACCGTCGGGATGGTGTAGATGTATTTCGGGCGAACGCCTTCGCCCTTCAGCCGCTTGAGCTCGGCCTCCAGCGCGTCCATGCGCATGCCCTCGCCATCGACGGCGACCGGCACGGCAGTCGCGCCGCAGCGGGCCAGACGCGGGAACACGCCACCATAATTCGCCGCCTCGATCAGCACATGGTCGCCGGGGGCGAGCAGCACGTCGTTGATCAGGTCCATCGCCTGCAGCGAGCCGGAGGTCAGCATGATGTCATCGGCCGTGCAGGCGATCCCGGCATAGCGCTCCGCCTTGCCCGCCAGCCACTTGCGCAGCCCCAGATGCCCCTGCGGCCCCGAATGGACATTATACATGCCCATCGTATGCCCCTCCCTGCTCAGCACCCGGTCGGCGGCGGCTCGCAGGTCATCGATCGGCACCATCTCCTCGGCATTGTTCCCGCCCACGAAGAGATACGGCGGATGCCCGGTGAACCGGGCGGATGGCGCGGGCAGGCCCTCACGGGCGAAGGGGGCGAAGGAGAAGGTCATGGGCAGGCCTTTTTTTGATTTGGTCGTTCATTCGGACATGAAGGACTCGGAGATCATGACCCCAAGTACCATCAACAAGCAGATCCGGGCAGAGTTCCGGCACCACTTCAGGGCCCGACGGCCCTTCTCGTCAAAATGCCGGCGTTCAAACTCGTCGCTCATGAAAAAGGGAGAAACCATGATCGACTTCAAGGGCTCCCGCGCATTGGACAGCGCCCCAAGGTAGCAGATGGCGGAGAATATCCCGCAGATTGCCACAGCAATGAAGAGCACGGTGTTCATCCGTTTCTCATAGCCCCTCCCTGTTCAGGGGGCCAACTCCGGATATGACGGCATGCCTGGATGCCCGCTCAAGGCGGGCATGACGGAGTGAGCGGGAGCGCCTCTACCCACTCGTCACCCCCGGCTTGACCGGGGGTCCAGGCCGGCCGCTTCTCCCGCGTCTCAAAACCCCCAAAGGTCCGGCTTGTCGCCGTCATCGGCCCAGACGCTCCGGCCCTCGGCCCAGACGAACAGGTTGGCGCCGTAGCGGGTGGAGAGTTGCACCTCACGGTCTGCTTCAAGGACGAAGAAATCGCCGCTGCCGGCGCTCTCGCCCGAGACGGTCAGGTCGCCGGCCATGATGAAGATGTCTGTGAGGCCGGTCAGTTTCAGCGGCGTCAGCGACGTGCCGGGCAGCAACTGGATCTGGCGCATGCGGCGGTCCAGGCCGGTGGTGTCGTAGTTCCAGAGGTTGCGCCGCACGACGCCCGCCGCCGCCGTCGGCAGCCAGGGCATCTCCGCCACGGTGACGTGGATTTCCGGCATGGCTTCCGGGTTCGGATTGACGATCTCGCCCGAGCCCGCGCCGGTATGAACGGGCACGCCCTCGTCGGCCTCGGCGGCGTCGGCATAGATCACCGGTGCGTCCAGCCGGGCGCAGAGCAGCGTCGGCTCATAGGCGATGGCGTTGTGGGTCGCGCCCTTCAGGTTGATGCCGCACTGTCCGGCGACGGTCGGCCCCTGATAATCGGTCAGCGATCCCTGCAGCAGGTATGAGGAGGCCGGCCCCAGATGCTGGTGCAGGCCCGTCTCGGCGAAACGCTCGAACGACAGGTAACCGAGGAACAGGCCGTTCTCCCGGTCCATGCGGATGCCGCCAAGCTGCGTGCCGGGCTTGTTCGCCGGCAGCCATGTGATGTCGCCGTGGTGATAGGCGTAGACGCCCTTCGCCTTGCGCTTCCGAACCGTGTCCGCCATCGCCACCTCCCCTGTGCTCCGCCGCAGTGTCGCAGGCGATCCCGCGGCGGGGCAAGGGTGAAGGCGGTTGTCACTCGGTGATCAGCTCGGCTGCTTGACGTAGCGCAGATACGGCTTCTCGGCGCGCCAGCCGTCGGGGAACTTCTCCTTCGCCGCGTCGTCGGAAACGGCGGGGACGATGATGCATTCATCGCCATGCTTCCAGTTCACCGGCGTGGCCACCTGGTGCTTCGCCGTGAGCTGCATGGAATCGATGGTGCGCAGGATCTCCTCGAAGTTCCGGCCCGTGGCCATCGGATAGGTCAGGATCAGCTTCACCTTCTTGTCCGGACCGATGACGAAGACGCAGCGCACGGTCTGATTGTCGGCGGCGGTGCGGTCCTTGGCGGGGCCGGAGGCGTTCGGGTGGATCATGTCATAGAGCTTCGCCACCTTCATGTCGGCGTCGGCCAGCATGGGGAAATTCGGCGCGGTGCCCTGGGTGTCGGTGATGTCCTTCGACCAGGCCACGTGATCCTCGACCGAGTCCACGCTCAGGCCGATCGCCTTCACGTTGCGCTTGTCGAATTCGGGCTTCAGCCGCGCGACCATGCCCAGCTCGGTGGTGCAGACGGGCGTGAAGTCCTTCGGATGCGAGAACAGCACGGCCCAGCTGTCGCCGATCCAGTCGTGAAAGCTGATCTCGCCCTCGGTGGATGCCTGTTTGAAATCCGGCGCTTCGTCGCCGATGCGGATGGACATGGTTCTCTCCCTTGTCGTGCAGATCTTCCCCGGGGGAGATAGTGCGCCACTGTCCAGGACCAATGCCGCGATCCTCCACCCCCACGGGAGAATCTATCAGGCCTTGCCCTCCGGCGCAGCACCCGCCGGGCCCGTCTCGGCAAGGCCGCGCGGCGTCAGGCGATAGATGCCGCGCTCAACCCGCTCGAACCAGCCGTAGTGGTCGGCGCGCAACATGACGCCGGCGCGGGCGACACCCGTCGCCTTCGCCAGATCGGAGGCTCTTGTCGGGCCGTGTTCGGCGAGATGCGCCGCCAGCCGGATCGCGTCCTGGCGATAGGCGGTCATGCGCTTGACGCCGGTGACGCCGCCGGTATTGGGGTCGCCCTCCCGCCGCTTGAACTCGCGGAGCAACCGCCCCGCCCGCTTGTTGCGTCGACGCAGCTGATAGGGGCCGGGGTCCAGATGCGCCTCGACGCCGGTCTTTCGGCCTGTGCGCACCGCCAGCAGGCCGAGTCCCAGCCGGCGGCAGAGCGCGATGATGTCCCGGTATCTCAGCTTCCACCCGCGTTCGCCCGACACCGGGACGGCGAGATAGACATGATCGAACAGGGTCTGCCGCTGCACGCCCTGCATGACAAGCTGCAGCGAAAACGTCGTCTTCAGTTCCACGATCACCGGCGGCTCGCCGCCGCGCACCGCCATCACGTCGCAGTCGCCGATCTCGGCCTTCACCTCATAGCCCTGGGCTTCCAGATAGGCCTTTACCGGGGCGTAGAGATCCGATTCGCGCATTCCGGAATCATGCCCTCGCGCATGGCGGGGTGGAACCTGCGGCATTTGTGAAGCATCCGGCTTTCAGGCATTCTCTCCGCGCTTCAGGGGAGGAGCGTGACATGAGCGAATTCGATCTGGTCATCCGCGGCGGCACGCTGATCGATGGTACGGGCGCCGGGCGGCGCACCGCCGACGTGGCGGTGAAGGACGGCGTCATTGCCGAAACCGGCAAGGTTTCCGGCCGGGGCCACCGGGAGGTCGAGGCGGACGGGCGGCTGGTGCAGCCGGGCTTCGTCGACATCCACACCCATTATGACGGTCAGGCGACCTGGGACAGCCAGCTTGCGCCATCGTCCTGGCACGGGGTGACCACCGTGGTGATGGGCAATTGCGGCGTCGGCTTCGCGCCGGTGAAGCCGGAAGATCACATCCGCCTGGTGCAGCTGATGGAAGGCGTCGAGGACATTCCCGGCACCGCCCTGCATGAAGGCCTGCCCTGGACCTGGGAAAGCTTCGAGGAATATCTCGACTATCTGGACGGGCGCTCCTTCGACATCGATGTCGGCGCGCAGCTGCCGCACGCCGCCGTCCGCGTGAACGTCATGGGCGAACGCGGGGCGCAACGGGAACCGGCGACGCCCGACGACATCGCGGCGATGGCGAGGATCGCGCGCAGCGCCATCGAGGCCGGAGCCATCGGCTTCACCACCTCGCGCACGCTGAACCACCGCTCCTCGCTGGGCGAGCCGACCCCGACCCTGCAGGCCGAACTGGACGAGATGCTGGGCATCGCACGGGCGCTGGGCGCGGCGAAGAAGGGCGTGATCCAGATCGTCAGCGACTTCCTGGAATTCGACGACGAGTTCGCGCTGGCCCGCGCCATGGGCGAGACCTCGGGCCGTCCGGTCTCGATCTCGGTGGCGCAGGCCAAGGCCAAGCCCGACACCTGGTGGATGCTGCTGGACGCCATGCAGAAGGCCAATGACGAGGGCGTCACCATGCGCGCACAGGTCGGCTCGCGTCCCGTCGGCGTGATCCTGAGCCTGAAGGGTACGGTCAGTCCCTTCATGGAATGCGCGACCTACAACCGGCTGAAGGAACGCCCCTTCCCCGCCCGGCTGGCCGAGATGCGGAAGCCCGAGGTGCGGCGGCAGATCATCTCCGAATTCTCCACCGGCGGCGGCAACCACGTCCTCGCCTCGCGCCTGGTCGACCGGTTCCATGTCATGTACCGGCTCGGCAATCCGCCGGTCTACGAACCGAACCGGCAGGACAATATCTCGGCGCTGGCCCAGGCCCGCGGCATGAAGCCGGAGGAACTCGCCTACGACATGCTGATGGAGAACGATGGGCTGGGGCTGCTCTACATCCCGATCCTGAACTTCGCCGACGGCAATCTGGACAGCGTCCGCAAGCAGCTGCTGCATCCTGTGGCGGTGCCCGGCCTGTCCGACGGCGGCGCCCATGTCGGCACCATCTGCGACGTCAGCTTCCCGACCACGCTGATGCAGTGGTGGGGCCGTGACCGTCCACGCGACCGGATCCCGCTGGAGACCCTGGTGATGAAGCAGGCGCGGGCCACGGCGGAGGCGGTCGGCTTCCTGGACCGGGGCATCATCGCGCCGGGCTACAAGGCCGATATCAACGTGATCGATTTCGACCGGCTGACCCTGCATGCGCCGGAGATCACCGGCGACTTGCCGGCGGGCGGCAACCGCTTCCTGCAGCGGGTCAGCGGCATCGACCACACCTTCGTCTCGGGTGTCGAGGTGGCCAGCAATTCGGAATCGACCGGCGCGACGCCAGGCGGTCTGGTGCGCGGCGCTCAGCGCGCACCCGCCTGACGGCATCTGCTGCAGCTACCAGCGCGCCCGGTAGCCGCGCGAGTCGATATGCACGAAGGGACCATGCGCGGCATTCGCGCCATAGACGCCGATGCCGCCCGGCGGCCAGCCGGGGCCACCGCGCCGGGCTAGTGATTCGGCCAGCGCAGCCAGCACCCGCGCGTCATCCTTGTCGATCCGGCCGTCGCCATTGAGATCGTCCATCTGGCCGTCGCCGTCGCCATCGATCCAGATGTCCGCCGCGCCGCCATAGAGGTGCCGCGACGAGCTCGTCCGGTTGCCGATGGCGCGGTTGTAGAACGGCGTCCGAAAGCCGGACATGACGTGGAAAGTGTCGGCGCGCCAGCCCTTGCGGTTGGCGGCTTCCAGCAGACGCTCCAGCTTCAGCAACATGGACGGACGCACCAGCAGATAGGCCGGGCGATGCCCGGGCTGCTGCTTGCTGATGAACTGCCCCAGCCGGAAATGTGGCGAGATCTTCAGATCGGCCGGACCATGCGCCAGATTGATGAGCCCGCGCGGCACGGCATAGGTGCTCAGGCCCCGGAACGGCGTCCGGTCATAGTCGCCCACTCGGAAGCCGTTCAGATACTTGTCCCCGTTCCGGAAGGGCGTCAGCACGAAAACGTTGAGCAGCATCTGCTCGCCACGGTGGCTGAGCACCAGTTCGGCCCGGCCGGGCTTCGGCCCGGCGGTCCAGATCCAGCCATCTCCGGTTTTCTTCAACCGGCCCGACGGTGACGAAGCCGCGGCCACCGTCCTCAGCCGCAGCTCCGCGCCCGGCATGACGGTCGCGGTCATCACCGACAGGTCGCTCTCGATACCCTGATAGCGGACGGTGAAGCCGACACGGCCATTGTCGAATTCTGCACGATCCACGCCGGCAGCCGGAACCGCCCACGCCAGTGCGAGGAACAGGAGGGCGGCACGCAGGCCGCAATACAGTCGTTTCAAGATCCCGGCGCTTCCCTGAGTCCCCGGAGCACCGCGGCGTCCCGGTCGTAGATGTCGTCCAGATAGCGGACCGCCCCGCCCGGCTCCACGACCGCCGTGAAGTAGAGGATGTGGACGGGCACCGGCTGCGCCAGGTTCACCCGCCGCTCCTTGCCGGCCGCCACCGCTTCCGCGATTTCGGTGGCGCCCCAGCCCGGCGTCTCGTTCAGCAGCCACTCCACCAGAACCAGCGGGTTTTGGGTGCGCACGCAGCCGGACGAGAAGGCCCGCTGGCGATGGGCGAACAGGCCCCTGGTCGGCGTGTCGTGCAGATAGACGTTGTGGCGGTTCGGGAACATGATCTTGACCTGCCCCAGCGCGTTCTCCGGACCGGGCGCCTGTCTCAGCCGATAAGCGAAATTCGCGGGCGTCAGCGCGTTCCAGTCGATCGCGTCGGGATCCACTAGCTCGCCCTTGCTGTCGATGACTTGGAAGCCCAGCCGCCTGACGGCGCCCGGGTCCTTGCGGAACATCGGCAGCTTGTCGATGCGGGCCAGCGATGGCGGGGTTTCCCACCACGGGTTCAGGACCACGTAGCGCACGGCATCGGAGAATACCGGCGTCTTCCGGTAAAGGCGGCCGACAATGGTCAGGTGCGTGCGAACGATCTTCCCGTCCTGCCAGACCGCCACGTCGAAGCCGGCAATGTTGACGCGCAGGTGCCGCCGGCCGAGTTCGTCAGGCAGCCAGCGCCAGCGCTCCATGTTGACCCGAAGCAGGTTCAGATAGTCATCCGCGCCCCGGTTAAGCGCCGCGACAGTGGCCGGTCCCGCGACCCCGTCATCGTCCAGCCCGGCGCCGACCTGGAAGGTGCGCACGGCCTCGACCGTCGGGGCGTCCATCACCCCAGGCACATGCGCGGCGGGCAGCAGGTTCAACTGCGTCAACCGGGTCTGCAGAGCGGTCACCCTCGGATCGGTCATGCCGGGCTTCAGGGAAGGTCCGCCCGGAACCTGCACAGGCTTTTCACCCGATCGCGCAACCAGGCCGGCATAGGTCTCGACAAGCCGCCCGTAACCGGGCTGGCGCGGGGCCAGCGCCTCCAGACTGCCGGCCACCGTGTGGGTATCCAGCGCCCGGCCCAGATGCGCCGGCAGGTCGGCCTTGCGCCCCGCCGCCGTCCAGTCGGGTTCCACCGTCACCGGATCGAGCTTGCCAAAGAGCATGTGCGCGGCCGCCGAGAACCAGGCATCGGTCGCGATGGGGTCGCGCTTCGTCCGGTCGCCGCGCAGCGCCACCAGTTCTGCCAGATGGTAGTGATCTGCATTCAGGCCGTGATCCCGCAGCCGCCCGATGGCGCCGATCAGGTCGTCATAGTCGCGGTCGTTCGACCATGCGAGTTCGCCCGGCCGGCTCTCCAGGAACCGCTCGGTCGCTTCGGGCGCAAGCATGCCCCGGTCAGAACGGGCTGACTGCGCCTCGGCATGAAGCGACACGGCAAGGCCCGCGACGAGCCCCATTCCGACAGCGAAAAGACGCAACCCAAGCATGGAACACCCAGCCTATCACCAACGCGGAAACGCTGGCGCGGAGACTATCATGCGATTCGGCCTGCGGCGAAGGGGCGGCGAACGGGATTGCTGAAGAATGTCGCCCTGATCAGGCCGCCGATGCGCGGCGGCGGCGGCGCTCCCCGCGCGCCCCGCGGCGGCCCTCGCCAGCGCCCTCCGCCCCTTCCGGAGCGGGCTCGCGGTTGGCGGTGAGCCACTTGCGGCAGTCGGGGTCGTGCCCCAGCAGCACGTTGGCGGCGCGGATCGCATTCATGTCCTCGTCGTGCAGCGGATTCATGATCGCCGAGGTCATCCCGGCGGCCGCGGCCATGGACAGGAAATGACCGTTCATGACGCGGCGGTTGGGCAGGCCGAAGCTGATGTTCGACGCACCGCAGGTGGTGTTCACCTTCAGCTCCTCGCGCAGCCGGCGGACCAGGGCAAAGACCTGCTGGCCGGCATCGTTCATCGCGCCCACGGGCATCACCAGCGGATCGACAACGACGTCCTCGTGGCTGATGCCGTGATCGGCGGCGCGCTCGACGATCTTCTTGGCGACGGCGAAGCGGACATTCGGGTCGGTGGAGATGCCGGTCTCGTCATTGGAGATCGCGACAACCGCCGCGCCGTGCTTCTTCACCAGCGGCAGGACGCGCTCCAGGCTTTCGTCCTCGCCGGTGACCGAATTCACCAGCGCCTTGCCCTGATAGACCGACAGCCCGCTTTCCAGCGCCTCGATGATCGATGAGTCGATCGACAGCGGCAGGTCGGTTAGCGACTGCACGAGCTGGATCGCCTCGGCCAGGATGCGCGGCTCGTCGGCAAGCGGGATGCCCGCATTGACGTCCAGCATGGTGGCGCCCGCGGCGACCTGGGCCAGCGCGTCCTTCTCGACGCGGCTGTAGTCGCCTTCCTTCATCTCGGCGGCCAGCAGCTTGCGGCCGGTCGGGTTGATGCGCTCGCCGATGACGCAGAAGGGCTGGTCGAACCCGATGATGACTTCACGGGTCGCAGAGGAAACAACGGTGCGGGTCATGCGCGGAACTCGCCTGACAGGAGGTGGATGGGGAGGAGACTGATGGTCAGGTCCGGGCGCGGTGCCAGATCGGCTGCGTGTCGGCGGTCGCCTCGACGCCCCCCACCCAGCTGCCGCGCTCGTAGAGCCATTCGGAGGTCTTCTTCAGGCCGCCGAAGGGGAAGACATGCATCTGCCGGATCGGTCCGGAAGGATCGGCGGCCCAGCGGGCTTCCAGGGGACTGACGACCGATTCCGGCGAGTGGCCGGTGGCCAGCGCGGTGACGGCGGACGCCCGCTTCTTCAGGAAGTTCAGCGATTCGCCGACACCGCAGGCTGCGGCGTATTTCAGCAGCGTCATGATCTTGGCCGGTCCGGACACGCCCAGATGGATCGGCAGCTTGTTGCCGGCGGCCGTGATGCGCTCGGCCCAGTCGATGAAGTGGCCGGCGTCGAAACCGAACTGCGTCACGATGTAGAGCTCGGCGTCGGTCTTCATGGCGAACTCGTTCTTCTGACGGATGGCCAAATCCAGATCGGCATCCTCGATATCGGGGCTGCCCTCCGGGTGGCCGGCGACGCCGATGCGGCGGAAACCGAGCCTGTCGAACAGGCCGCTTTCCAGCAGTTCGATCGACGCGGAAATCGGGCCCATCTGGCGGTCCGGACTGCCGGCGATCGCCAGCGCCTCGGAAACACCGGCCTCCCCGACCAGCGCCTTCAGGCGGCGCTCGAAGGCGTCCCAGCTCTCGAAGCGGCGCGCGGCCAGATGCGGGACGGCGACATAACCGTGATCGTAGAGCCGGCGCGCCGACGCCACGAGCCGCGCGTCGGAATCGGTGCCGAGATCGGTGATGTAGACCCTGGTGTTGACCGGAAACAGGCCGGCCATGTCGACCTTGTCGAGAATCTGCGTCGGAGTCGCCTCGATCGAAGCACCGATGCGCGGGTTGCCACCCATACGGATCACGTTATCCATCCGCTCGTCCTCCGTTCGCCACGAGGGTATTGACCCTCTCGGCCGTGTATTCAGCTTCCAGTTCAGCCGCAAACTGCGCGGCCAGTTCTTCCAGATTGCCTTCCACCGCTTCCGCTTCGCCCTGTCGCCATTCGGCGAGATAGGCATCAGAGTCCTTGGCGCCGAGCTTCATCGCCGTGCGGTCAATCGCCTTGATAAACCGCTCCGGCAACTCGACCGAGGCGCGCTTGCGGCCCGCTTTCACGATCACCTGGGCGGGTATGTCCCGCCAGTAAACGACGATCTTCTGAGCCATCTGAACGCCTCGTTGCTGATCCGAATATGGTGTCGCAAACGATTCGCGGATGGTTTCCAGACGACCAGATGAAGTCGCTTACGAGACAAAAACGACATCGGTGACAGCGGTCAAACCCGCAGAAATCCGGGACCCTTCCTGATGCGACAGGAATATGTCGCATCGCCCCCGCGACACCGGCGATGTCGCAACGGTCAGAGAACCGGTTCGGACGCCTTCTCGACGAAGGCCGTCAGGTCGCCGAAACCGACAAGGCGGCGCTCGAAGGCCAGCCCCAGGCGCTCGGCCGCGGCTTCGGCTTTCGCGGTCAGTTCCTCGTCCTCGGTCTGGGCGAGATAGACCAGCTTCTCGTAATGGCCGAAATAGTCGTCGCGCAATTCCGGGTGCCGGTCGAGGCCCAGCGACTTGATGATGATCGCGTCGAACTGGCGGGCCAGGAAGTCGGTCAGGTAGAAGCTGGTGAATTCTTCCTCGGCGATCCGGGCGAAGGCGTCGTTGCCGGAAAAGAAGGAATAGCAGTGCGGACCGTCGATGCGCTCGACGCCCAGTTCCTCGCAGACCTTGTCCAGCCGTCCGCCGGTGCCGCAATCGGCATAGCCGACCAGAATCCGGCCATAGGTTCCGCGCGCCGCCAATATCGCGTCCCGAACCGCATTGGGGATCAGGTCCGGCGTGTTGTGCAGTTGCGCGGGCAGGCATTTCAGCGCGACGTTGCCATAGGCGCCGCGCCCCATCAGTCCGCCGATCTCGCGCGCCAGCGCGCCGCAGGCAATTATCAATGTCCGTTCGGCGGCCGCCGCACTCAAATCCGGCTTCCGCCCATAGCTCGCGCCATCAGGCATGGTGTTCTCCAGGAACAGGTCAGACGCGCCGTCGTCACGGGACAGCGCTCACCGCTCTCCAGCCCTGTTGTCAGCCCGCCGCTCGTTGGTTGTGGCGGCGGGTCATGAATTCCTTGGCAGTCTCGACGGCCACCGCCGCATCGCGGCAATAGGCGTCGGCGCCGATGGCGTCCGCAAATTCCTCGTTCAGCGGCGCACCGCCGACAAGCACGACATAGTCGTCGCGGATGCCCTTCTCCTTCATCGTGTCGATCACGACCTTCATGTAGGGCATGGTCGTGGTCAGAAGCGCCGACATGCCCAGAATGTCGGGCTCATGCTCTTCCATGGCTTCCAGATAGTTCTCGACCGGATTGTTGATGCCAAGGTCGATCACCTCGAAGCCGGCACCTTCCATCATCATGCCGACAAGGTTCTTGCCGATATCGTGGATGTCGCCCTTCACGGTGCCGACGACCATCTTGCCCATCTTCGGCGCGCCGGTCTCGATCAGCAGCGGCCGCAGAATGGCCATGCCGGCCTTCATCGCGTTGGCGCTCAGCAGCACCTCCGGCACGAACAGGATGCCATCGCGAAAGTCGATGCCGACGATGCGCATGCCCTCGACCAGGGCCTCGGTCAGGATCCTGTAGGGCTCCCAGCCACGCTCCAGCAGGATGTTCACGCCCTCTTCGATCTCTTCCTTCAGACCGTCGTAGAGGTCGTCCATCATCTGCTGGACAAGTTCCTCGTCATCCAGCTCCGAGAGGACGATATCTTCTTCTTCGTCGGCCATGAGCGTGCTTCCTCTGACGCGTCGCGGGCCCGTTCGGACCCCAATCTACGCCAAAGGATATGCCGGATTTCATCCGGCCGGGTGTGACCGTATGCGACTCCGGCGCGCCGCAAATGCGACGGAGTTCAACGGGATGCCTGTTCCGGGCGCGGCCTGTGCGTGACGCAGGCGGACAAGCGGTGCGGCCTGGTGCAAACTATTCGACAGGGCACGATAGGCCTGATGCTGGAGAAATGGCATGAGCGGTACGGATGGTGGCGAGAGCCGGCGGCGCGGCAGACGGGGCAGCGGCGGCGCGGAAGCGCGGCGCGGCGCAAGGCGCAGCGGTTCGCTGGAGAGCTACAGGTTCATCACCCGCAGCCTGAAACCGTATGAAGTCCTGTCGGAAGAGGGCGTCGAACTGATCGAGGCCAATGCCGAACTGGTGCTGGAAGAGATCGGCATCGAGTTCCGCGACGACCCGGAAGCGCTGGAGATGTGGAAGGCAGCCGGCGCCGACGTGCAGGGTGTCCGGGTTCACTTTCCAAAGGGCCTCTGCCGCGAACTGATCAAGACCGCCCCGGCGCAGTTCACCCAGCACGCCCGCAACCCCGAACGCTCGGTCGAGATCGGCGGCGACCATACGGTCTTCGCACCGGTCTACGGCCCGCCCTTCGTGCGCGACCTGGACGGCACCCGCCGCTACGCCACAATCGAGGATTTCCGGAACTTCGTGAAGCTGGCCTACATGGCGCCGGCGATGCACCACTCGGGCGGCACGGTCTGCGAGCCGGTCGATATCCCGGTGAACAAGCGTCACCTGGACATGGTCTACAGCCACATCCGCTATTCCGACAAACCCTTCATGGGTTCGGTCACGCATCCCGAACGGGCGGCGGATTCGGTGCAGATGGCGAAGCTGGTGTTCGGCGACGCGTTCGTCGACGACAACTGCGTTCTGATCAACCTGATCAACGCCAACTCGCCGATGGTCTATGACGAGACCATGCTCGGTGCGCTGAAGACCTATGCCCGCGCCGGTCAGGCGACGGTGATCAGTCCCTTCATCCTGTCGGGCGCGATGGCGCCGGTAACCCCGGCAGGCGTGCTGACCCAGACCCTGGCCGAGGCGCTGGCCGGCATGGCCTTCTCTCAGCTGTGCCGCCCCGGGGCTCCGGTGGTCTTCGGCAGCTTCGCCAGCTCGATCTCCATGCAGTCCGGCGCACCGACCTTCGGCACGCCGGAGCCGGCCCTGGTGCTCTATGGCGCGGCGCATCTGGCGCGGCGGCTGGACGTGCCCTTCCGCTCCGGCGGCGGTCTCTGTGGCTCAAAGACACCCGACGCACAGGCGGCCTATGAATCGCTGGCGACCCTCAATCCGACCATGATGGCCGGAGTGAACTTCGTCCTGCACGCGGCCGGATGGCTGGAGGGCGGTCTGGTGTCGTCCTACGAGAAATTCGTCATGGATTGCGACCAGCTCGCCATGCTGCAGCGCTTCAGTCAGGGCTACGACCTGACCGAGAACGGTCAGGCGCTCAGCGCCATGCGCGAGGTCGGGCCCGGCAGCCACTATCTCGGTTGCCAGCACACCCAGGACAACTTCCAGACCGCCTTCTACCGTTCGCCGCTGGCCGACAACAATTCCTACGAGCAGTGGCTGGCCGAGGGCGAGAAGCGGATCGAGACCCGCGCCAACGAGCTGGTCCGCAAGTGGCTGAACGACTACCGCGCGCCGGATCTGGACCCGGCGATCGACGAGGCGCTGAACGCCTTCATCCGCGAGAAGAAGGAGTCCATGCCGGACGCCTTCACCTGAAAGGGTAACGCCCAGGCCTCACCGGGCGAGGCCGTCAGCGCGCTCTACAATCGGGAAATGCGGCGGGCCTTCAATTTCCGGGGGCCCGACGGAAAGGACTGACGGCCTTTTGTCAGATCCCGTGTTCCAACATCAGATGCAGCCCTCGGGCTTGACCCGAGGGTCTGTGTCTGGGCGCTTGCCACCCGCTTTGTTCACAGGTCCTCGGGTCAAGCCCGAGGAGCGCATATCGAAGTCGACGCTGCGCTCCTAGTCTCCCCTAAGCCGCCATCTCCGCCTTGCCGGCGGTGATGGCTTCCGCCTGGGCCAGGGCGGCTTCGCGGATCTCGTCGGCGAGCGCCCGGTCCTCGACCGTCCGCGCCAGAACCATGGCGCCGACGCAGGTCGCGCCGAGGTTCAGGGCTTCCCGCCGGGCCGCATCCGGCGGCAGATCGGTCAGGTTCGCCTGGAACATGCCGGCCAGCGCCTCGAACACCCGCTGATAGGCCGCCCGCACCGCCGGTGTGGTCCGGGAGACATCCGACGGCACAGTGACCAGCGGGCACTGGCTCTCGATGTCGTCCAGCAACTCACCAGCCATGTATGCCCGGGCGATCTCCAGCGCCGTCCCCGTGCCGCAGGGGGCCGGCTGTCCGGCCACCGCTTCCCGGCGTTCCTCTGCGTAGTCCTCCATCACTTCGATGTAGAGTTCTTCCTTGTTGGCGAAGTGATTGTAGAAACCGCCCCGCGTCAGTCCGGCCTCGGCCATGATCTGGTCGATCGAGACTTCGGTGAAGCCGTGGCGGTTGAACAGCCGCCGGGCGCTGCGAACGATATTGAGGCGGGTCTGGCGCTTGTGCGCGGGGCTGTAGGGCATGTCTCGATCCTCCGTTTCGCGTAATTTAACATGATGGTAAAATATGTTCTTGAACATATTTTGATCGCTGCCAGCTTTGCCCTCGTCACTGCAAACCGAAGGGAGCCCGCAATGAAACTGCACGTCTTTCCGCCCTCGCCGAACGCCAAGAAGGTCATGGTGGTGAATGCCCATCTGGGCGGCATTGCCGAGATCGTCGAGATCAACCTGCTGGCCGGCGAGCAGAAGTCGCCCGAATTCCTGGCGCTGAATCCCAACGGCAAGATGCCCGTGCTGGAGTTCGACGATGGCGCGACGCTCTGGGAATCCAACGCGATCATGAACTGCCTTGCCAACGAGGTCGAAACGCCGATCTGGCCGGTGTCGACCCAGCGCTATGACATCATCCGCTGGCAGTTCTGGGAGGCCGCCCATTGGCAGCCCGCGGCGGCCAAGTTCATCGCCCGTCACCTGTTCGGCAATGAAAGCGTCGACCTGGATGCCGCCGCCATGGACTTCCACAAATACGCCAGCGTGCTGGATGGCCACCTTGCCGGCCGCGACTGGCTGTCCGGGGACGGCATGACGACGGCCGACCTGTCGGTCGCGGCGATGCTGTTCTACCGGGACCGCTGCCAGATGCCGGTGGCGGGCTATGACAACATCGCCGCCTGGATCGGCCGGCTGGAACAGCTTCCGGCCTGGCAGTCGCAGAACCAACTGCTGGCGGCGTAGGAGCCTCGCCATACACGGACCTTCAGCGGGACTTGATCCCGCTGTCCATGCCTGAGCATTTCCGCGACCAGGGCAATGGTGGAAACACACAGGAATGGGTTCCGAGATCAAGTCCCGGAACAGGCCTGTGTTTGGTAGGCAGCTGGAGTTCGGCGGCAGTTACTCGCCACCCGAGCGGCGGGTCAGGCCAGCCCCTGCATCTTCTGATCCGCGGCTGTCCAACCGCCTGAGCATCTTCTGCAACAGTCTGGGGCCGACCTCGGGGCGGCTCCAGGGGCAGACCGCGATGCAGATGCCGCAGCCAAAGGTCTGGTTGAAGAACGGCACGCACTTGTCGAAGTCGACATACCACTTCTCGACGCCGCGAACGGTCTGCTTGGCCGGAGCAATGGCGTCGGGCGGGCAGGCGTTCTCGCAGACCCGGCAGTTCATGCAGAACGCGTCGACGCCGAAACTGTCGGGCGCATCGGCAAGGAGCGGCATGTCTGTCAGCACGCCAGCCAGCCGGAAGGAGGCGCCGAATTCGCGGTTGATGACCGACCCGTGCTTGCCAAGCTCGCCCAACCCCGCTTCCAGCGCCGGCGGGATCAGCGTGAGCGGACCGGCGGTCGGCCCGCCATGTGGCTCGGCCCGATAGCCCTGCCCCCGGATCCAGTCGGCCAGCGCCCGCGCGGCGCGCGTGCCCCGGTTATAGGCGCGCATCACCTCGATCACCGATGGCGGCTCCGGCGCGGCGGCGAGATCGGCATGATCCATCCGCACCGCCATGACCACGATCCAGGGAAGGTCTTCTTCCATCCCCTCGAAGAACCATTCGCGGCGCATGCGTGTGACTGCGACCTGATCGGCCTCATGCGCCAGGGCAAACGACTTCGCCGCATCGGTGAAGCTGTCCGGGTCACCCTCGGCCTTTTCGGCGGCGACGGGCGTGCGCACCTTGCTCCCGCGGCCGCCAAGATTGTGGTCAAGCGCCCGCGTCTCGGGCACCTCCTCCGAGGTCTTGCGCAGCATCCAGGTCTGCAACTCACCCCAGTCCAGCTCGCGCGGATTGTGCCAGTAGATCGGCGTCGGCTGGCGCACCGTGGCCTCGCCCAGCCCGTTGATGCTGTTACCCGAGCGCTCCGGGATCATGGCGAGCTGTTCGGGATCGATCTCCCCGCTGAGCGGCGTCCCGTCGAAGGCGTGACCGCTCACGACGCTTCCTTGCGGTAGCCGAAGCTCTCGTTGATGCGGCCGAGAATGTGCTCGCCGGCGGTTGTCGCCTCGCCCTCGGCATCGAAGTCGGCCGGATCGACGGGCGCGGTGAAGCTGGGGTCGTAGAAGGTTGCGATCGAGAGCCGGTCCTCGACATGCCGGTTGCGGGCGCGGTGCCGGGTCGAGCGGTAGCGGCCGCCGGTCCAGCGCTGCATCAGGTCTCCGGCATTGATCACCAGCGTCCCCTCGACCGGCGGCGCGGTGATCCAGCCGTCCTCGGGGTGCAGCACCTCCAGCCCGCCGCTGCCGTCCTGCCAGAGCAGGGTGATGAGGCCGAAATCCGTATGCGGCGCGACGCCGAACTGGTCCTCGCCCAGTTCGACGGGCTGGCGCGGGTACCAGACCGCCTGAGTCCGCTGCAGCGGCTTGCCGTAATGCGGGCGGAAGAAGTGGCGACCCTTCTCCAGGCTCAGCGCGACGCCCTGCAGCAGCAGGTCGCCAGCCTCGGCGATGGCGTGGAACCAGTCCTGGAAGGCCACCCTGAATTCCCGCGGCTCGTCGGGAAACACGTTCGGCCCGCGCAGCGGCTGCCCGGCCGCGACGTCAGGATCGTCCAGCGGCAGGTCGAGGCCGATCTGGAAGAACTCCTTGTAGTCCGGCTTCGACGCGCCATACATCACCGCGTCGCCCAGCGCGTTCCAGCCTCGATGATGCTTCGTCACCGCGACCTGGCGCTTCTCCTCGACCGGCCGGCGGAAGAAATCCAGCGCCGCCGAGCGGGTGCGGGCGATCAGATCCTCCGGGATGCCGTGTCCGGTCACGTAGAAGAACCCGTGCGCCTCCATGGCCGTGCGGATCGCCGCGGGAACTGCCCCGCCATCAGGCGCATCCCGTAACGGCGCAAGGTCGATGATGGGGAGAGTGGTCATTCTTCTCCCTCCCCCACGAGGGAGGAAGGAGAACTCCGGCTCTCATCCGCGGCGGCTTGAGCCGCGCTGCGTGCCAGCCGATCCATCCCACGCAGCGCGGTTTCCATGCTCACGGCTTCAGCACCTGCCTTCCCGTGACCGTGCCGTCGACCAGCGCCTGCAGCGCATCATTGGCTTCCGAGAGCGGCCGGGTGCTGACCGGGATCGGCGGCACCTTGCCAGCAACGACCAGGTCCATGAGATCCTTCATGTCGTGCAGCGAGCCGACATAGGAGCCCTGGATGGTGAGCTGCGAGATCGGCATGCGCGGCAGGGCCACGGGCAGCGCTTCGCCATAGAGACCGACCAGCACCAGCTTGCCGGTCTTGCGCAGGCAGTCGAGGCCGAAGCCCGCCGTCTCCGGCCGGCCAACGAAATCGATCACGCCGCGCACGCCGCCACCCGACATCTCGTGCACCTTCTGGATGGCGTCGGGCTGCGAATTGTCGATGGTCTCGTCCGCGCCCGCCTGACGGGCGACCGAACGCTTCTCCGGGTCGGTGTCGGCGACCACGATTTTCGCTTTCGTCACATGCTTGGCCAGCATCACCGCCGAGAGGCCGACGCCGCCGGCGCCGACGATCACCAGATGGTCCTTCTCGGTCAGATGACTGTGTTTCCGCAGGGCGCTGAACGCGGTCAGGCCGGAACAGGCATAGGTGCAGGCCAGGTCCATCGAGACGTCGCCATGCGCGAACAGGTAGCGCTTGTCCGGGCAGATCACGTGGGTGGCGTAGCCGCCGTCACGGCGGGTGCCGAGCGGGCGGGTGGTCATGCAGTCGATGTCCATCCCGGCTTCGCAATGCTCGCACTCGCCGCAGCCGATCCAGGGATAGACAACATAGGACTGGCCGACCTCGACACCCTCGACGTCCGGTCCGACCGCCTCGACCACGCCGCCGATCTCGTGGCCCATTGTCATCGGCAGTTCCACGCCCATGTCGGCCAGCCGGACGAAGTGCTCCTTCGTCATGCGGAAGCCGCCTTCGTGCAGGTGCAGGTCCGAATGGCAGACGCCGCAGGACGTTACCCGGATCAGGATCTCGGAACCCTGCGGTTCCGGCGTGTCGTATTCCCGCTCCTGCAGCGGTTCGCCCCAGTTGATGATCTGCTGCGCCTTCATCGTTGCCATGGTGTCTTACCTCCCCAGATAATCTTTCGTGTAATTGAGCCCTTCCCCGTCCTTCTCTTCAAGGCGGAAGACGGTTCTGAGGTGAACCTCGTCCGGGCCGTCATAGATGCGGAAGGCGCGCGCCTGTGCCAGGGACTCGGCGAAGGGCGTGTCATCGGTCAGGCCCGCAGCGCCGAAGATCTGGATGCCGCGCTGGCAGATATCGTGGAAGGTGCGCGCCACGGCGATCTTGATCAGGCTGATGTCCTTGCGCGCCAGCTTGTTGCCCTCACGGTCCAGCCGCCAGGCCGTCCGCTGCACGAACAGACGCGCCTGTTCCAGCGCCATACGGCTCTCGGCGATGGCGTCCTGAACCGAACTGTAGTCGCGCAGGTCGGTGCCGAAGGTGCGCCGCTGCGCCGCGCGCTCGACCATCAGCCGGATCAGGATCTCGCAGCGGCCGATGGCCCGCATGCAGTGATGGATTCGGGCCGGGCCCAGCCGGGCCTGACCGATCAGGAAGCCCGCGCCCTCGTCCCCCAGCCGGTTCGTGACAGGTATCTCGACATCGGTCAGCTTCAGTTCGGTATGCGGCGTGACCTGTTCGACATGATTCATCACCGGAATCTTGCGCACGATATCCAGGCCCGGCGTGTCTTTCGGCACGATGACCATGGAATGGGTCTTGCCGCGCGGCGCATCCGGGTCGGTGACGCCCACCACGATCAGGAAACTGCATTTCGGGTTGGCTGCGCCGGTGGCGAACCACTTCCGGCCATTCAGCACATAGGTGTCGCCGCGGCGTTCGATCCTTGTGGCAATGTTATTCGCGTCGGAGGAGGCCATATCCGGTTCGGTCATGGCGAAGGACGACCGGGTACGCCCGTAGAGAAGCGGCCGCAGATACTCCTCCTTCTGCGCGGGGGTCGCGAACATCTGCAGGATTTCCATGTTCGGCACATCCGGCGCGTGGCAGTTGAAGACCTCCGACGCCCAGCCGATGCGGCCCAGGATCTCGGCGATGGCGGCGAACTGCAGATTGGTCAGCCGCGTCCCGGGCTCATCCTCGGCCAGGCGCGGCAGGGCCAGGTTCCACAGCCCCCGGTCGAAAGCCTGCTGCTTCAATCCGCCCAGAAAATCCGGCTCCAGATCACCGCCGGCGACCGCGTCCGCATACTCGCCGTTTCGCGGCAGGATGTCGTTCTGAAAGATGTGCTCGACCTGCGCCGCGATTTCGCGCGCAGTTTCATCCATCTCGAAATCCATGGACGGTTCCTCCCCCGATTGACGTCACTTCGATAATTCACTTGAATTAGCCGTGACGCAAGGGCGGGAGCGCTGCCGCCCCCGCTGCATAATTCATCTGAATTAGCGCTTGCGTGTATAATGCACCTGAATTATCGTCCGCATTAATTCAGCCTGCCGAAAGGGCTGACAAGAGACGTTGGGAGGATCGGGTGGACACCCGCGATTTGCTGCTGATCACGGCGGAAAGGCTCTATGGCGAGCGCGGTCTGAACGGCGCTTCGCTGCGCGAGATCGTGCGCGAGGCAGGCCAACGCAATGCATCGGCGGCGCATTATCACTTCGGTTCCCGGGAAGGCCTGATCGAGGCGATCTTCGCCAAGCGCATGTCGACCATCGACGCCCGGCGCATGGAGATGCTGGACAAGCTGGAAAAGGACGGACGCCGGGGCGACATCCGCGCGATTGCCGAATGCGTGACCTGGCCGATCGGCGAGCTGATGCTGAAGGATGGCGACGGCGCCAGCTATATCCGCTTCCTGACCCAGATGTTCCTGACGTCGGATTTCGACGTCGAGGATTTCGTCGGCGGTCGCTGGAACCCCGGCATGAAGCGCTGCTTTTCGCTGCTGGAAGAGATCCTGTCCGACATGCCCGCAGCAATCCGGCGGCAGCGTTTCCTTTTGGTCATGCACGCAGGGACCTTCTCGCTGGCCGACATCGACACTGCACGGCGGCGGCTCGAGGCCGAAGGCAAGCCTTTCGACATGGAGCGCGCGCTGAACAACCTGATCGACACCTGGGTAGGGGCGATGACCGCGCCGATCAGCCAGGAAACCGAAGCGAGACTGAACGGCCGGGCAGCCGCCTGACACGAGCGAAACCTGGGGAGGAGACGCGACCATGGGATACGATCTGATCAATGTTCGGCCGATCGCCGGCGCCCTCGGCGCGGAGATCGAAGGCATCGACATGTCGAAGCCGCTCGGCAATCAGGCCTTCCAGGAGGTGCATGACGCGCTGATGGCGCATCAGGTTATCTTCTTCCGCGATCAGGACGTGACGCCGGCCGAGCATGTCGCCTTCGCGCGCCAGTTCGGGACGCTGCATGTGCATCCGTATGCGCCGTCCCTGCAAGACCAGCCGGAGGTGCTGATCCTGAAATCGTCGAAGGCCAACCGGTCGGCGGCGAATGCCTGGCACTCCGACGTGACCTTCCAGGAGGAGCCGCCGCTGGGTTCGATCCTGCTGGCGCGGGAAGTGCCGGACCACGGCGGCGACACCATGTGGGCCAACATGTATGCGGCCTATGAAGACCTCTCCGACCCGATGAAGCGGTATCTGGAGGGCATGAAGGCCGTGAACACGGCCGGGCGTGCCAATTTCGAGAAGGGCTACGACAACCTCTCCGACGAAGAGAAGTCGAAGATCCGGTCCGAACGCCTGGGCGTCGATGGGGTCGAACATCCGATCGTGCGCACCCATCCGGTCACCGGCCGCAAGGCGCTCTACGTGAACTCGATCTTCACCCAGAAGATCGCCGGCGTGCGCAGCAAGGAAAGCCGCGCGATCCTGGATTTCCTGTTCGATCACCTGAAGAAGCCCGAATACACCTGCCGCTTCCGCTGGGAGAAGGGATCGGTGGCGTTCTGGGACAACCGCTGCACGCAGCACTACGCTGTCGCGGACTATGGCGACGCGACCCGCGTGATGCACCGCGTCACCGTCAACGGCGACCGCCCCTACTGAGGATCAGATGACCGCCACCGACAATGCTCCGGCGCCCGCGCCGAAAGACGAGGAGCGGAGCGTTCAGCCGCTGACCGACCCGTTCTCGCGCGGTCTGCGCTGGATCGGCCTCGCCGCCGCGGTGGCGATCGCCGTGCACGCAATCTACGTCGCCTTCGCGGGACAGTATGTCAGCCCGGAACTGATCCGGGCCGGCGCCATGTTCACCTGCGCGCTGATCGTGGTGTTCACGTCGCCGCTGGCCGCCAATTTGCGGCTGAAGGCGCCAGCGCTTGTCGCCTTGTGCTGGATCATCGACCTGACCCTGCTGGCCAATCTGGGCTATTCCTGCTGGAACTTCCTGAAGAAGATCGACGATATCGAGAACCTGATCGCAGAGTTCTCGATGGTGGATCAGGTCACGGCGCTGGTGGCCGTCCTGACCCTGCTGGAGTTCACCCGCCGCTGCTTCGGCGCCGTGCTTGCCAGCGTCGGGCTGATTACCCTGCTCTACTGCCTGTTCGGCGAGAACCTGCCCTGGATATTCCGCCACTCCGGCTTCTCGCTGGAGATCACCATGGAGATCCTCTGGTTCGGCGTGCAGGGCATTTTCGGCGACCCGGTCGGCATCGTCGTCCTGCTGATCTTCATCTTCATCGTCTTCGGGGCGCTGCTTGAGGGCACCGGGGCGGGCATGGTGATGATCCGCATGGCGATCGCCGCGACCTCGGGCACGCGCGGCGGCCCGGGACACGCGGCCATCATCGCCTCCAGCGTCTTCGGCATGTCGTCGGGTTCGGTGGTCGCCAATGTCGTCGGTACCGGCGTCGTGACCATCCCGCTGATCAAGAAGCGGGGTTTCAAGGGGTCCTTCGCCGGCGCGGTCGAGGCCGCCGCCTCGACGGGCGGTCAGATCATGCCGCCTGTGATGGGCGCGGCCGCCTTTCTGATGGTCAGCCTGGCCGGCGTTCCCTACCAGACGATCTGCATCGCCGCCCTGATCCCCGCCCTGCTCTACTACGCCAACCTGTTCATCTCGGTGGGCCTCGAGGCCCGGCGCATGGGCCTGAAGCCGATTCCGAAGGAAGAACGGCAGAAGCTGGAGCCGGGCGACTGGACCAAGTCGCTGATGTTCTTTGTTCCGATCGGCGCGATCATCGGCACGCTGGTCGCCGGCCGCTCGCCTTCAATGGCCGGGTTCTGGGCCGTCGTGGCCACGCTGGTCACCGGTTTCGCGTTGAATGCGGCGCTCCGCAGGAACCCCCAGCGCATCATCGCCGCGCTGGCTGCCGGCGGCGTGGCGGGCGCGCGGATCATGATGGCTGTCGGCACCATCGGCGTGCTGGTCGGCGTCTTCAACCTGACCGGCCTGGGCCTGAAATTCGCGACGCAGGTTGCCCTGCTGGGCGATCAGTCGCTGTTCATAGCGCTGCTGCTGGCTGCCGGTTCGTGCCTGATCCTGGGCATGGGCATGCCGACACTGCCGGCTTATCTGATCATCGTGCTGGTGCTCGGCCTGGCGATGAAGAAGCTGGGCGTGCCGGATCTGTCGATCCATCTCTTCGTCTTCTATTTCGGCGTGCTGTCGGCGGTGACACCGCCGGTGGCGCTGGCTGCGGTGGCCGCCGCGCCCATAGCCGGAGCGGAACCCGTGAAGACAGGCGTCAATGCGCTGAAGCTGTCGCTGGTCGGCTTCATCGTGCCCTTCGTCTTCATCTTCGAGCCGCAGGTGCTGCTGGTGGTCGAGGAGTTCGATCTCGGCGCCTTCGTCTGGGTGATGTTCAGGCTGATACTCGCGATCTGGCTGCTGAGCACGTCGCTGATGGGATGCGAGACCGCGCCGCTGGCAATCTGGTCGCGTGCCATCCGTCTCGCCGCCGGCTTCGCCATGATCATCAACATCTGGGAACTGCAGCTCGCCGGCGTCGCCGCGGGGCTCTGCATGATCTTTTTCGAATCGGTTGCGGCCCGCCGCAAACTGGCCAACGACACGGCCTGAGGCGGACCGCAATTGTAAAGGCGTCACCCAAGGGAGGAAAACCGGATGAAAAGACGCAATTTCCTGGCTGCGGCAGCAGCCGTTTCGGCCGCGCTGGCATTTGGCGGAGCCGAGGCGCAGGACAAGAAGTTCATCACTATGGACAGCTTCCCTGCGGGCTCGACCCCGGGCCAGTTCGGCATCGCCTTCACGCAGATCATCCAGAAGCATCTGCCCATCGAGATCCAGGTCTCGGTCGGCAAGCCCGCCACCAAGTCGGCGGTGGATGCTGCCAAGCAGAAGGTCGACCTGTTCCTGACCGCGCCGACAATCAACCAGTTCATGCAGACCAACACGGCGATGTTCGCCAAGGTCAAGGACGCGCCGGAGCTGAACAGCAACCTGCGCAACATCATGAACTACAATCTGGGCCCGTATCACATCGTGGTCTACGAGGATTCCGGCATCAAGACGCTGGCCGACTTCAAGGGCAAGAAGGTCTTCCTGGGCCCGCCGGCCGGCGCGGCGACCAAGGTCGCGACGCAGATCATGGAAGCGGCGACCGATCTGGTCCCGGGCGAGGACTACGAGGTCATGCGCTATGACTGGCAGTCCGCCGAGACCGCCTTCCTTGACCGGCAGATGGACGTCTACATCGCGCCCACCACCCTGCCGAGCCCGTCGGTGCAGCAGTTCGCGCTGGTTTCCCCGATCCGCATTCTCGGCATCCCCGAGCATGCCTGGGACAAGCCGTCGATGAAGGCCGCGCTGGGCCTGCCGGGCCGGACCATCCAGGACGTTCCCGCGGGCACCTATGAGAATCAGGTGAACCAGGAATCCGTGCGCACCATCGGCTCATGGGTCGGTCTGGGCACCAACAAGTGGATGGACGAGGAAACCGTCTACCAGATGACCAAGACCCTTTGGGAGAACATCGCCGACCTGCATGCGACCGCCGCGTGGATGAAGGGCATCACCAGGGAATCCATCTTCCACGAGAGCAACATTCCGCTGCATATCGGCGCCTACCGCTACTACAAGGAAGCCGGTTTCGACGTCCCTGCGGATCAGATCCCGCCAGAGGCGAAATAAGCACAACCACCTTTCGGGGCGCGGCATCAGTCCGCGCCCCTTTTTTGTCCTTTTCCAACGAGAACGATATGTCCAAAGAGAATCTGAAGCGCATGTTCGAGGCGCGGTCGATCGCGGTAATCGGGGCTTCGGGCGATCCGCTCCGCATTGGCGGGCGGCCCATCGCCATGATCCGTAACATGGGCTTCGAGGGTGATCTCTATCCGATCAATCCGAACCGGGACGAGGTCCAGGGGCTGAAGGCCTACCCCTCCATCGCCGACGTTCCCGGCGCGGTCGATCTGGCGATCTGCGCGGTGCCGGGCCATCTGGTCGAGGGCGTGCTGGAGCAGTGCATCGCCAAGGGCGTCGCGGGCGCCATCGTCTTCGCCGGCGGCTTCGCCGAAGTCAGCGAGGAGGGCGCGGCGGCGCAGGCGAAACTGACCGCCATGGTCCGCGAGGCCGGCATGCGCATGGTCGGCCCGAACTGCATGGGCTTTGCCAACTTCGCCAACAACATGCCGGCCAGCTTCCACCCGGCCTTCGCCCAGCCGATGCCGAAAGGCTGCATCGGCCTGGTCACCCAGTCGGGCGCGTTCGGCGGCCTGTCGTCGATGATGGCCATCGACCGCGGAGTCGGGTTCCGGCACGTGCTGACTACGGGCAACGAAGGCGATGTCGGCGTCGCCGACTGTCTGGACTATCTGGTCGATGACCCGGGCACCGAGGTGATCCTGCTCTATATCGAGGGCGTGCGCGACGGCCCCGCCTTTCTGGATGCGTTGGCGCGGGCGCGGCAGGCGAAGAAGCCGGTGATCGCGGTGAAGCTCGGCCGTACTGATGCAGGCGCCAAGGCCGCCGCCTCCCACACCTCGGCGCTGGCCGGCGCGGACGCGATCTATGACGCGGTGTTCCGGCAGTTCGGCGTGCACCGTGTCAACTCCATCGAGGAATTCTTCGACACCGGCGCGGCGATCTCCGTCGGCGGGCTGCCGAAGGGCGACAGCATCGCTCTGGTCACCGTTTCCGGCGGCGTCGGTGTGCTGATGGCCGATGACGCAGCCTCGCGCGGACTGACGGTGACGGAACTGCCGCAGGCCACGCAGAAGAAGTTCAAGGAAATTGTCCCCTATGCCGGGGTGAACAACCCTCTCGACGTGACCGGTCAGATCATCAACCAACCGGAGATCTTCGAGCAGGCCATGCGGCTGGTGCTGGAGGAAGGCGACTATGACAGCATTGTCGGCTTCCAGGGCGCGGGGCTGAAGGATCCGGCCCAGGCAATGTCCGCGAAGGTCATGTGGGAATCGCTGAAGCGCGACTACCCTGACAAGTGCTTCGCGCTTGCCTCGATGATGGAGGCCGAGAGCCAGAAGATCTTCGAGGATGCCGGTCTGCCCGCCTTCCATGAAGCCACTCACGCCACCCGCGCGCTGGCGGCCGGGGCCTATTTCACGCGCAGCTTCAGGCAGGACTTCAACTGGTCCCCGGATGGCGGAGCGGTCGCACCGCTCGGCGACGGTCCCTTCACGGAAGCCTCCGCCCTGACGGCGCTGGAACAGGCTGGCGTGCCGGTGATGCCGACGCGAACCGCGGCCACAGCCGACGACGCGGGGCGGGCAGCGTCGGAACTTGGACTGCCAGTGGTGATGAAGATCGTTTCGCCCGACATCATCCACAAGTCCGACGTCGGCGGCGTGAAGCTAGGACTGGCCTCGGAAGACGCCGTGCGCGCGGCATTCGACGCGATGCTGACCGAGGTCGCCGTCAAGGCGCCCGATGCGAAGCTGGAAGGGGTGCTGCTGGCCCCGATGATTTCGGGCGGTGTCGAGACCATCCTGGGCGTGCATGTCGATCCGGTCTTCGGCCCGGCGGTCATGTTCGGCCTGGGCGGCGTCTTCGTCGAGGTATTGAAAGACGTCAGCTTCCGCATCGCGCCATTCGACGAGGCGGAGGCCCGGCGCATGATCGACGAGATCAGAGGCCGAGCGATCCTGGATGGTGTCCGGGGCGCACCGCCGGCGGATATCGATGCGCTGGCGAAGGCGCTGGCCGCGCTGTCGCGTTTCGCCGCCGCCAACCGCGACCGGCTGGTCTCCGTCGACGTGAACCCCTTCGCCGTGCTGCCGAAGGGCGCCATGGCGCTGGACGCCGTGATCGAAGTGAAGGACTGAACGGATGCCGATCACCAATGCCCTGACCGAGAAGTTCGGCCTGAAATATCCGATCTTCGGCTTCGCCCATTCCATCGATGTGGTCTGCGCCCTGGCCGAGGCCGGCTGCTTCGGCGTCTATGGCGCGACGCGCGACACGCCGGAGGAGATCGAGGAGAGACTGGCACTGATCCGCGAGCGCATTGGCGACAGGCCCTTCGGCGTCGATCTTGTGATGCCGCGCGGAATGCCGGAATTCGCTGACAAGCAGGCCGTGATCGATCAATTGCCCGAAGAGCACAAGAGTTTCGTCAAGGGCCTCTACGAGAAGTATGACATTCCGCCGGCGACGAAGCCCGGCATGCGGTCGCGCTTCCTGCGCTCCGACGAGATCACCAACCGGCAGGTCCGCAAGGTGCTGGAATCGAGCGTCGACATCTTCGCCTGCGGCATTGGCGCGCCGGCGGACGTGGTCGCCGAGGCCAAGCGCGGCGGCAAGACAACGCTGGCGCTGGTCGGCCACCCCCGCCACGCCCAGGCGGCGCTCAGGGCGGGCGCGGACATCCTTGTCGCCCAGGGCTATGACGCCGGCGCGCATACCGGCCCGATCGGCACCTTCTCGCTGGTGCCTCAGGTGGTCGACGTGGCCGGCCACGCGCCGGTTCTGGTCGCGGGTGGCGTCGCGACGGGCCGCCACATCGCCGCAAGCTTCGCCATGGGGGCGCAGGGTGTATGGATGGGCACTGCCTGGCTGACCAGCACCGAACATGCGCTGCATGAGGTGGTGGTGGAGAAGCTGCTGGCCGCCGGCAGCGACGACACCGTGATCACCCGGGCCAATTCCGGCAAGACCTTCCGCCAGATCCGCACTGCCTGGTCGGAGGAATGGGCCAAGCCCGACGCGCCGCAGCCACTGCAGATGCCGCATCAGGACATGCTGATCGGCGACCTGCTGGGCGCGATCAACGAACACGAGATCAAGCCGCTGATGCATTCCGGCGCAGGTCAGTCCATCGCCTACTCGACCGAGCAGAAATCCGTCGCCGACATCGTCGCGGATCTGGTGGAGCAGACCGAGAAGGCGATGGCCGGATTGCGGTGACGGCATTCGGACAGCCCTACAATTAGCCCTGAACCATCTGACTTTAGCCTGCAACGGGACTTGATCCCGTTGCCCACGCCTGAGCCTTGCCGCAAACAAGGAGTCGGCGGAAACACTCCGGAATGGGTTCCGGGATCAAGTCCCGGAACATGTGGTCTAAGTTCGACGAGTGGAACCTACGCCTCCAGCGTTCCCGTCACCAGCAGACGCTCGATCATTGGCAGGCGTTCATTGCCCCAGAAGCGTTCGCCGTCGATGACAAAGGTCGGCACGCCGAAGACGCCTGCTTCCAGTGCGGCGCCAACCGAGGCCTTCAGGGCATCCTTCACCGCCGGATCGTCGATGGCGGCGAAAACCTCATCCTGCGCCAGACCGAAGTGATCATGGGCAAAGGCGGCGACGGCTTCCGGCGTGGTCACGTCCGTCGCTTCCGACCAGTGCGCGCGATAGAGCGCCTGACCGTACTGCTTCGCCAGCGCCGGATCGCGCATGTTCAGCCAGGTGAAGGTCCGGATCGCCGGCAGGGGCGGCAGGTTGCCGTCGCCGTGGGGGTTCAGCGTGACGCCGAAATAGCCGAACAGCCGGTTCCGCTCGCGGCCCGAATAGGGCCCTTTCAGCGGGGTCGCCGGGACGGCCGGCAGCTTCATCACATTCATCACCATGACGCCCAGCAGGGTCGGCCGCCAGACAACGTCGCGGCCATGCTCGGCAGCCAGTTTCTCGATCTGGATCGAGCCCAGATAGCCGAAGGGCGAAAGGAAATCGAACCAGAACTCGATGGGTGTCTTGTCCTCGGTCATCACCAGCCTCCCGTCTCGAGCCAGCGGTCGATGATGTGGGTGCGGTCGGAACCCCAGAACATCTCACCATCGACGATGAAGGTCGGGCTGCCGAAGATGCCGCGTTCAATCGAGGTCTCGCAGCGCCGTTTCAGGTCCTCCTTCACCGCCGGATCGTCGGGCGCGGCGCGCGCCTCCGCCTCGCCAAAGCCGGCGGCAAGCACATGCGGCAGTGCATTCTCGAGTTTCGAGACATCGCTGCCTTCGGACCAGTTGGCGGCCAGCATCGCGCGGGCGGCCTGCTCGGCGCGTTCCCGGTCCTGCGCCAGCATCCAGCAGAACAGCCGGTGCGGGATCAGCGGATTGGTCATGAAGCGCTCGACCGCCGGCTTGAAGGGCACGCCGTGGAAGCGGTATGCGCGCGGCACGTCCATCATCAGGTAATCGCCCTTCAGCGGCGTATCGATCAGCGCCGGCAGGCCCATCGCCTTGCCGACCGAGATGCCCAGCATCATCGGGTGCATCTCGATCCGGCGGCCGTGCTTCGCGGCGACCCGGTCGATGGCGACCAGCCCCGGCAGGGCGTAGGGAGAAATGAAATCGAAGTGGAATTCGATCGGATCAGTCATTGTTCGCCTTCACATGTTCGATGACCGCCGCGGAGACCTCCTCGGGCCGCTCCTCGGCCAGGAAGTGCCCGGCACCATCCAGTTCGACAAGGCGGAAGGGCGCATCGACGAAATCCTTCGTGCCTTCGGCTGCCATCCGGCCGACGGTGCCGTCCTCTGTGCCCCAGATGTAGAGCGTCGGGACGCTGACCTTCGGCGCATCCGGTCGGGCCAGCGTCGACGCGCCGCCAAAGGCCGTGCGGTACCAGTTCAGCGCCGCCTCCAGCGCGCCGGGATCGCGCAGCACGTCCAGATGCGCTTCGGCTTTCTCGTCGGACATGCGGCGCTTCCGGCCATCACCCCCGGGCGCAAAGGCCCCCTCGGCGCTCTCGAAGGTCAGCGAGTTGCGCAGGGTCTTTGCGTTGTTCTCCAGCAGCTTCGCCGCCATATCCGGATCCTGGAAGCGCTTGTGGTGACCGCTGCGGCCGCTCTGCGCCTTGTCGTCCTTCATGGCCTTCGCGAAGGCGGCCGGGTGCGGGCGAGACAGCACCGAAAGCGATTTCAGCCGGTCGGGATGGGCAATCGCGGTCAGCCAGGCGATCTGACCGCCCCAGTCATGGCCGACCAGGTGAAAGCGCTCCGCGCCAAGCGCCGTCGCCATCGCCGCCGTGTCGCCAACGATTTCCTTCACATGATAGGCGTCGACCCCGTCCGGGCGAGCGCCGGGTGAATAGCCACGCTGATCCGGCGCGACGGCCCGGAATCCGGCCTCCGCTGCGGCAGCAAGTTGCGCATCCCAACTGTTCCGGGATTGCGGAAATCCATGCAGGAAAAGGATCAGCGGCGCAGCCGCGTCGCCTGCGGCATTCGCCCTGAAACGAAACCCGTTCGCCTCGATCTCGATGGTGTCGATCATGCCCTCGTCCTCCCCCGTCAGATGATGGCGCGGCGAAGCCTGCCGGGCAAATCCTGCCTGCCTTTCGTTTCCGGCATCGTCAATCCATTGATAACACTGGGAGAAATTCGGGCATATCGCTTGCTTTGTCATCAGGAACCTCAGTGACGGAGTATCGAACATGACCCGCACCACCTATGTCGTCGGACACACCATCTCCTGGGCCGCCCAGCAGCTCGTCGATCAGCACGGAGCAGATGCCGGCCGCATGGCCATGGCCAACGCCCGCCGTATGGCCGAGGAAGGCCGTGTCGAACTGACCACCATGTGGGAACTGGTTCAGGGCGTCGTCGGAGACATTCTGGATACCGAAATCGAGCCGAAGCCGATCTACCACTGATCCGCTCGCCTGTTTGCGGTGTAACTGTGAACAGACTTGCCAAGACTTCCGTCTTCGTGAAAAAATTCACTCGAATTTTCACGAGGACGGCAGATGCCGGATTCAGAGGTCAGACAGGCCGACGCCGAACAGCACGCCCCATCGGGCGTCGGCGCTGACATCCGGGCCCTGCGCAAGGCGCGGGGCGTTTCCCTCGCCGAACTCTCCGAAGCCATTGGCCGCTCCGTCGGCTTCCTGAGCCAGGTCGAGCGCGGACTTTCCGAACCCTCCATCGCCGACCTGAAACGGATCGCCGCGCATTTCGACACCACGGTCGGGTTCTTCCTCGGTCACACGCCCGCTTCCGCGGATGAGGCCGGGGTGATCGTCCGCGCCGGCCATCGCCGCCGTCTCGGCAGCGCGGAACAGGGTCTGATCGAGGAACTGATTTCGCCCGACCTGGGCAGCCCGTTCGAGATGGTGCGATCAGTCTTTCAGCCCGGTGCGGAACTGGCGGAGCCGACCATCCGGAAAACCCAGGAAACCGGCTTTGTTGTCGAAGGCCGCTTCGAGATCGAGATCGACGGCACCTGGTTCGCGCTGAACCCCGGCGACAGCTTTCACGTCGACCATCAACCCATGCGCTGGCGTAACCGGGGCACCTCCAATGCCGTGGTCATCTGGACCATCGCCCCACCGATCTACTAACAGGAGAGAGGCAGAAGATGGCGGATCTCCCCTCCCAGGCCCGTGTGGTCATCATCGGCGGCGGGGCCGTCGGCGTCTCTTCGCTCTATCACCTGGCGAAGGCCGGCTGGACCGACTGCGTGCTGCTGGAGAAGAACGAGCTGACCGCCGGTTCCACCTGGCACGCCGCGGGCAACGTCCCGACCTTCTCGGCTTCCTGGTCGGTGATGAACATGCAGCGCTACTCGACCGAGCTTTACCGGGGGCTCGGTGAGGCCGTCGACTATCCGATGAACTATCACGTCACCGGCTCGATCCGGTTGGCCCATTCGGACGAACGGATGCAGGAATTCCGGCGCGTCAGGGGGATGGGCCGGTACCAGGGCATGGATATCGATCTGCTCGGCCTGGACGAGATCCGGGGCCGCTATCCTTTCATCGAACTGCACGATCTGAAGGGCGCGCTCTACGACCCCAATGACGGTGACATCGATCCGGCTCAGCTCACGCAGGCGCTGGCCAAGGGCGCGCGCGACATGGGCGCCAGGATCGTCCGCTTCTGCCCGGCGACCGGCGCGCGGCGCGAGGGCGACGAGTGGGTCATCGAGACCACTCAGGGCGAGATCCGCTGCGAACATGTCGTCAATGCCGCCGGATACTACGCCCAGCAGGTTGGCCGCTGGTTCGGGCGCGAGGTCCCGATGATGACAATGAGCCACCAGTATCTGCTGACCGAGGAAATTCCGGAGCTGGAAGCATGGTCCGCCGAACATGTCGGGAAGCTGCCCCTGCTGCGCGATGTCGACAGCTCCTACTACCTGCGGCAGGAGAAACACGGCCTCAATCTCGGTCCCTATGAACGCAACTGCCGGGGCCACTGGATGACGCCGGACGATCCGATGCCGGACGACTTTTCGTTCCAGCTCTACCCCGACGATCTGGAGCGACTGGAATGGTACATCGAGGACGCCATGGCCCGCGTGCCCCTGCTTGGCTCGGTAGGGGTCAGCCGCGTCATCAACGGCCCGATCCCCTACACGCCGGACGGCAATCCTCTGATCGGCCCGATGCCCGGCGTGCCCAACGCCTTCGAGGCCTGCGTCTTCACCTTCGGCATCGCCCAGGCCGGTGGCGCGGGCAAGGTGCTCGCCGAATGGGTGACCGAGGGAGCGACCGAATGGGACATGTGGTCCTGCGATCCCAGGCGCTTCACCGGCTGGTGCGATCAGGCCCATTGCGACGCCAAGGGCATGGAAGTCTATGGCCACGAGTACGCCATGCACTTTCCCCATCACGCCTGGCCGGCCGGGCGCGACCGCCGTCTGTCTCCGGTGCATGAGAAGGTGAAGGCGAAGGGCGGCGTCATGGGCGCCTACAATGGCTGGGAACGGGCGAACTGGTACGCCCAGCCCGGCGACGACACCTCCGAGGAAAGCACCCAGACCTGGAAACGCGAGGGGCCGTGGTTCAGACGCATCCGCGAGGAGTGCCACGCCGTGCGGGACGCCGCGGGCATTCTCGATCTGCCCGGCTTCACCCGCATCCGGGCGCGCGGACCGGGGCTGATCCCGTGGCTGCGCGTCATGATCACGGGGCTGATCCCGAAAGAAGGCAGGGTCGGGCTCGGCTATTTCGCCGACGACAAGGGACGCATTGTCACCGAGATGTCGATGGCGCGCCTGGGGCCGGAGGAAGTGCTGCTGATCACCGCCGCAACAGCAGAATGGCACGACCGCGACTGGCTGCAGCAGCATCTGCCGGAGGACGGGTCGGTCACTCTCACGAGCGAGACCGAGGACTGGGCCTGCCAGATCCTGACCGGTCCGAAGTCGCGCGACATTCTCAATGCCACCCTCGATCAGCCTTTGCAGGACCTGCCCTGGCTGTCGGTGCAGGAAGGATCGGTCGGCGGCCGGCCCGTCAGCCTGTTCCGCGTCAGCTTCGCCGGCGAGCTTGGCTGGGAACTGCACACCCGTGTCGCGGATACCGCGGAGGTCTTTGACAAGGTGATGGCCGCCGGCGCGCCGCTTGGCCTGAAACCCTTCGGCATGTTCGCCCTGAACGCGCTCCGGCTGGAGAAAGGATACCGCGCCTGGAAAGGCGATCTCTCGACCGACTACACGGTCCTGCAGGGCGGTCTGGAGCGGTTCGTCCGCTGGTCGAAGGAGGATTTCAGGGGCAAGGCGGCGCTCGAATCCGAGAAGCAGCGGGGCGTCGGCAAGAGCTTCTGCACCCTGCTCGTCGACGCCGGCGACTGCGACGCGCCCTACATGTCCACGCTCTGGCATGACGGGGAGGTGGTGGGTGAAACCACCTCCGGCGGCTGGGGGCACCGCATCGACCGCTCCATCGCCCTCGGCATGATCCGCGCGGACCTCAACATCTCCGGCACCGAGATCGAGGTCGAGATCTTCGGCGAGCGGCGAAAGGCCATCGTCCAGAAGGACGAGCCGCTCTGGGATCCGGCAAACGAAAGGATCAGGGCGTGACCGCTCCCGCACTCAAGAAGGCCCGCGCCGTCATCATCGGCGGCGGCGTAAGCGGCTGCTCGGTGGCCTATCATCTGGGCAAGCTGGGCTGGAAGGATGTGGTGCTGCTGGAGCGGAAGCAGCTTACCAGTGGCACAACGTGGCATGCGGCGGGGCTGATCGGGCAGTTGCGCAACTCGCAGAACATGACCCGCCTGGCAAAGTATTCCGCCGATCTCTACGTCAAGCTGGAGGCCGAGACCGGAATCGCCACCGGCATGCGCCAGAACGGATCGCTCACCGTGGCCCTGACAGAGGAACGGCGCGAGGAGATCCTGCGGCAGGCCTCGCTCGCCCGCGCCTTCGGGGTGGAGGTGCACGAAGTATCGCCCGCCGAGGTGAAGGGCATGTACCCGCATCTCAACGTCTCGGACGTGATCGCCGCCGTGCACCTGCCGCTGGACGGCCAATGCGATCCGGCCAACATCGCCATGGCCTTGGCCAAGGGCGCGCGGCAGAACGGCGTCGCCGTGCATGAGGGCGTGAAGGTCACCGCCGTGCATCAGGCGAACGGTCGCGTCACCGGCGTTTCCTGGGCCACGGATGACGGCGAGGAAGGCCACATCGACAGCGACATCGTCATCAACTGTGCCGGCATGTGGGCGCGCGAGCTTGGCCGCATGTCGGGCGTCTCCATCCCGCTGCATGCCTGCGAGCACTTCTATCTGGTGACCGAGCCGGTCGAGGGGCTGGGCCGCGTGCCGGTGCTGCGCGTGCCGGACGAATGCGCCTACTACAAGGAGGACGCCGGCAAGATGATGCTGGGCGCCTTCGAACCGAAGGCCAAACCCTGGGGCATGCAGGGCATTCCCGACGACTTCTGCTTCGACCAGCTACCGGAGGATTTCGAGCATTTCGAGCCGATCCTGGAGATGGGTGTCAACCGGATGCCGCTGCTGGCGGAAGCCGGCATCCACACCTTCTTCAACGGGCCGGAAAGCTTCACGCCGGACGACCGCTACTATCTCGGCGAGGCCCCGGAGCTCGGCGGCTACTGGGTGGCTGCGGGCTACAACTCCATCGGCATCGTTTCCTCGGGCGGGGCTGGTTTCGCGCTGGCGCAGTGGATCAACGACGGAGAACCGCCCTTCGATCTCTGGGAAGTCGATATCCGCCGCGCCCAGCCCTTCATGTCCAACCGCGCCTTCCTGAAGGAACGGGTCTCGGAGACGCTCGGCCTGCTCTATGCCGATCACTTCCCCTACCGCCAGCCAGAGACAGCGCGCGGTGTGCGGCGCTCGCCGATCCATGAACAGCTTGAGGCGCGCGGCGCGGTCTTCGGCGAAACCGCGGGCTGGGAACGCGCCAACTGGTTCGCCCGCGAGGGGCAGGAGCGCGAATACCGCTATTCCTGGAAGCGGCAGAACTGGTTCGACAACGCCCGGGAGGAACATCTGGCCGTCCGCAACGGCGTCGGCCTTTTCGACATGTCATCCTTCGGCAAGATCAGGGTCGAGGGCCGTGACGCGCCGGGCTTCCTGCAGCGGCTCTGCGCCAACCAGATGGATACCGAGGCCGGACGCATCACCTACACCCAGATGCTGAACAGCCGGGGCGGCATCGAGAGCGACCTGACCGTAACGCGGCTGTCGGAGACCGCGTTCCTGCTGGTCGTGCCGGCCGCCACGCTGCAGCGCGACATGGCCTGGCTCAGGCGGCACATCGGCGTGGACGAGTTCGTCACCGTCACCGACATCACCGCCGCCGAAGCGGTTCTCTGCGTCATGGGGCCGAAGTCACGCGAGGTGCTGCAGGCCTGCTCGCCGAATGATTTATCCAACGACGCGCATCCCTTCGGCTGGATGCGGGAGATCGAGATCGGCCATGGCCTCGCCCGCGCGCACCGTGTGACCTATGTCGGCGAGCTGGGCTGGGAGATCTATGTCTCGTCCGATCAGGCGGCACATGTCTTCGAGGCGCTGGAACAGGCCGGCGCGGATCACGGCATGAAGCTCTGCGGCCTGCATGTCCTCGATTCCTGCCGCATCGAGAAGGCGTTCCGGCATTTTGGCCACGACATCACGGACGAGGATCACGTGCTGGAAGCCGGTCTCGGCTTCGCCGTGAAGGTCGACAAGGGCGACTTCATCGGCCGCGAGGCGGTGTTGAACAGGAAGCAGCAGGGACTGCAGCGCCGCCTTGTGCAGTTCCGCCTGATCGATCCCGAGCCGCTGCTCTATCACAATGAGCCGGTGATCCGGGACGGCGAGATCGTCGGCTACCTGACCTCGGGCAACTATGGACACCATCTCGGCGGCGCGGTCGGACTGGGCTACGTCCCCTGCCCCGGCGAGAAGGCCTCCGAGGTGCTCGCCTCAAGCTACGAGATCGAGATCGCCGGCGAGCGCTTCGCCGCCGAGGCGTCGCTGAAGCCCATGTACGACCCGAAAGCCGAACGGACCCGCATGTAAGAGGCCGAAGAAACATAGAGGGAGGAGGAGCGAGATGAGTGCCGGAGTCATCGAAGAACCGCAGAAACGCCGCCGTGGCGGCCGCGCCTCCCGCGTTGCGTTACGCGCCGCCCCGCTGGCCGAGGATATCCGCCCGATCCGCGCCGGGCTGGAAGGCGGACAGTACCGGCCGCTGACCGATAAGGATGTCGCCCGGATCAACGATTCCGTCATGGATGTGCTCTGGCGGATCGGCATCGGCGACTGCATCCCGTCCTGCGTCGAGGCCTGCGAGAGGCTGGGCGCGGAATACCGCAATGGCCGTCTGCACTTCCCGCGCAGCGCCGTCGAGGATGTGATCGCGAGCGCCGCTCGCAACTTCCCGCTCTACGGCCAGACGCCGGAGTTCGACATGTATCCGGGCGGCAACCGCGTGCATTACGGCACCGCCGGGGCAGCCGTGCATCTGGTCGAGAGCGAGACCCGGACCTACCGGGAATCGACCCTGCAGGATCTCTACGACGCCGCCCGGATCGTCGAGCAGATGGAAAATATCCACTTCTTCCAGCGGCCGATGGTGGCGCGTGACCTGCCCGATCCGACGGAACTGGACGTCAACACGCTCTACGCCGCCATCGCCGGCACCCGAAAACATGTCGGCACCAGCTTCACCGGCGTGAAACGGGTCGAACTGTGTCTCGAGATGCTGCATGTCGTTGCCGGGGGGGAGGACAGGTGGCGGGCACGCCCCTTTGTCTCCAACTCCAACTGCCACGTCGTGCCGCCGTTGAAGTTCGGTGAGGACGCTTCCGAAGTGCTGGAGACCTGTGTGTATGGCGGCATGCCCGTACTGCTGCTCTCGGCGGGCCAGGCCGGCGCCACCGCTCCCGCCGCCATCGCCGGCGCCGTGGTGCAGGCGGTCGCGGAAGTGCTGGCGGGGCTGGTCTATGTCAACGCGCTGGTCCCGGGCCACCCGGCGATCTTCGGCACCTGGCCCTTTGTCTCGGACCTGCGCACCGGCGCCATGTCCGGCGGCTCGGGCGAACAGGCGCTGCTGACCGCTGCCTGCGGGCAGATGGCGCAATTCTACGACTTGCCCGGCGGGTCGGCGGCCGGCATGACCGACGCCAAGCTGCCCGACATGCAGTGCGGCTACGAGAAGGGCATCACCGAGGTGATGGCCGGACTCGCCGGCACCAACCTGATCTACGAAGCCGCCGGGATGCATGCATCCCTGCTCGGCTTCTGCCTGGAAACGCTGATCGTCGACAATGACCTTATCGGGCAGGCGCTCCGATGCGTCCGCGGCATCGAGGTCGATGACGAGACGCTGTCCATCGAAACCATGCGCCGGGTCTGTCTGGAAGGTCCCGGACACTATCTGGGCGATGCCCAGACCCTGGAGCGGATGCAGCGGGACTATGTCTATCCGGCCGTCGCCGACCGGCTCAGCCCGAAGGAGTGGGAAGAGCTCGGTTCGCAGACTGCGCTGGAGCGCGCGATCGCCGAGAAGAACCGCATCCTGTCCGACGTGTTCCCGGCGCATCTGCCCGATGATGTCGATCAGGAACTTCGCGCTCGGTTTCCCATCCGCCTGAGCCGCGAAGCCATCGGGCGGATCTAGCGGTCGATTCCATCAGGCGATACCGCCGCATCGTGTTATGCTACCGGAAATTGCAGCATCAGCCGGGAGGATGGCATGCCCGTGGCGGTCGATTTCGGTTTCATCCATACCCTGGAAGGCGTGCGGGTTCTGACAGGCTATGTTCCCGACGCGTCGGGCAGCGACAGTGGCGTCACCATCGGCTCCGGCGTTGATCTCGGACAGCGCAGCAGCGCCGATCTCGACCGTCTCGGCTTGAGCGCGACGCTGAAGGCGAAGCTCGAACCCTATCTGGGACTGAAGAAGCAGGACGCCGTCGACAAGCTGGAAGCCGAGCCGCTGTCGGTCTCGAAGGCGGAGGCCGACGAACTGGACGAGGCGGTCAAGCGACAGCATGTCGACGCGCTGATCGCGAAGTTCGACGCCGCAAGCGAGACCAGGTTCGAAAACCTCGACGCCGCCCGCCAGACAGTGATCGCCAGTGTTTCCTTCCAGTATGGCGTTGCCCTGAACAGGCGCGCTCCGAACTTCTGGCGGCAGATCACCGAAGGCGACTGGGAAGGCGCGCTGGCCAATCTCCGGAACTTCGGCGATCGCTACACGACCCGGCGCAACAAGGAAGCCGACCTGCTGGAGCCGACCATCGAAGTCTGACCGACAAGGTCAGATTCCGACGCGCACCATCAGGTCGCGGGCGATCGGTTCGAGCTCTTCCTGCGAGATATCGCCGATCACCATGAAGCCGTAGCCGGCAAGGATCCAGTGCACGATCTCGAGGCCATTGCGCTGTTCGACCTCGACCCGCTGCTCGGGCTTGCCTGATGCAATGATGCAGAAGGATACCGGCTTGCCGTCGTGGCTGAGATAGGCGAGCTGCACCAGCGGCTTGCCGTTGAACTGCAGTACCTGGACCCGGCGGAAGTTCAGCCCGTCGAGATCGGCGGCGACGCCGTCGATGGGAATGCCGAGCGCCGCGTTCGCCAGGGTCAGGCCGGACTCGCCACCCTGGAACGGGGTCAGGGAGTCCGAGGTGAACAGCACCTGATAATCGGCCACCGCCTGCCGCCAGCCGCGTTCGGCGACGACGGGCTCGTCCTCTTCTTCCTCGTCCTCATTCACCACGGCCACGACCGGAGCCGTTGCATCCAGTCGCGGCGAAAGCATGCCGCCGACAAACCCGCCGACAAGCGCCAGCAGGATCGCCGCCGCCGCCGCCATCGGCACCCAGCCATGCGAGGCGGCAGGCGCGACATGTCTTTGTGCGGGCTGATACTCTGCTCCGACCGGCAGGCTCAGACTGGCCGTCATCCGCTCCATCGGCGCCTGCGCCAGCAGCGTGTCCAGCGCATCGCGGAAGGGCCGGTCGCCCGACCGCAGGAACTCGAGCCGCTCCCTCGCCTCTTCCGAGCCGGCGAGCAGCCGGTTCATCTCCGCACGCTCCTCCAGCGGCAATTCGCCGTCGAGATAGGCGACAAGCAGCTCGTCGCTGGGCAGGTTGCTGTCGGCCGAACCGCTCATCGCTTGCGCGAATCCTCCGTTCCATCAGCGCCGCCCCGGGCGCTCAGCGACGCCAGACTCGCCCGTGCGGCGGACAGTCTGGACATTATCGTCCCGATCGGGACTTCCAGGATGTGCGCGGCCTCACGGTAGGTGAACCCTTCCGCATAGACCAGCAGCACGGTCTGACGCTGCGCCTCGGGCAGCCGTTCCACCTCGGACAACACACGCCTGAGCAAATTATTCGTCTCGAAGCCTGCTTCGCCGTCCTGGACCAGAACCAGTTCGGGGTCTTCGAAGCCGGAACCCGCGCGCACCTTTTCGGACCGGAGATGGTTCTTCCAGATCGATGACAGGATGGTGAACAGCCAGGCTCTCAGGTTGGTTCCGGCGCGAAATTGTTCTTCTCTTTCAAGCGCACGGACACAGGTCGCCTGCACCATGTCCTCGGCGAGGGACGGGTTGCGGCAGAGGACAAGCGCATAACGCCAAAGCCTGGGCAGACAGGCTTCGACGCCACTCCTCACATCTTCGTGATTGCCCTCATTCATCCTTCGACCGAATAGAACCGTACCGATGGTTGTTCAGCTTACGAACACACTAGCGGAGCCTAACAAGAGACTCGATCAATTTCCCTCACCGGTGCGCGCCCGCCCGCCCTTCGCGGGTCCGCGCCGATGGATCGAAAGGGATTTCAAACGCGCCTCCATCGGGGTCGGGGGCGTCAGGGCCGGCGGCGCCACCCTCACGCCCGGAAGCCGCCGGCCCGCTTCTTCCCGAAGCGGGTTCACGCCCTGTCGGAACAGGCCTCACACGGCCGGGCCAATGCCATGTGCCTGTTCCACAGTCGGGGGATCACGAATTCGGTTCCACGTGATCCCCCGATTTCCTTTATGCTCCCGCTGGCGCCACCGGCGGCGTACCAGGGGGGAGCTTCATGACCGGAACCGCATTCCAGACCGCAACCGAACTGGCGGCGCGCATCCGCGCCGGCGAGGCGTCATCGACCGACCTGCTGGAGATGTACATCCAGCGGATCGAGAAGCATGACGGGCGCACCAATGCCGTCGTGGTGAGGGATTTCGACCGCGCCCGTGCGGCCGCCAGGGCTGCCGACGAGGCGCAGGCCCGCGGCGAGCCCACCGGTCCGCTGCATGGTGTACCAATGACGGTGAAGGAGAGCTTCAACGTCGCCGGACTGCAGACCTGTTGGGGAGTGCCGGAACTGAGCGGCAACATCGCGGCCGAGGACAGCGTCGTCGCCGAGAGGCTGAAGGCCGCCGGCGCGGTGATCTTCGGCAAGACCAACATTCCGATCTATCTCGCGGACTTCCAGAGCTACAACGCCGTCTACGGCACCACGCACAATGCTTGGGCCCAGGGCCATACGCCCGGCGGTTCGTCGGGCGGCAGCGCCACGGCCATGGCCGCCGGCTACTCGGCGCTCGAGTTCGGCTCCGACATCGGCGGCTCGATCCGCAACCCGGCGCACTATTCCGGCGTCTTCGGTCACAAGCCGACCTACAATGTCATTCCACTGCGCGGCCACGCGCTCATGCCCTCCTTCTCTGCGCCGGACATTTCAGTGGTCGGCCCGTTGGCCCGGTCGGCGGATGATCTGAAACTGGCCTTCGAACTCACGGCCGGACCGGACCGGCTGCATGCGAACGGCGTCCGCTACGATTTCCCCGAGGGGCCGCGCTCCGCGAAGGGCCTTCGCGTCGGGCTCTGGCTGGACGATCCCATGGCGCCGGTGGACGACAATGTGAAGGCGCGCGTGGCCGCCGCCGCGGAGGCCCTGGCCGGTGCGGGCGCTGAAGTCGACGATGCCGCGCGCCCGGATTTCTCGGCGGAGGAATGCCATTCGATCTATGTGCAGCTTCTCAACGCCGCGCTGGCCGCCCGCCAGCCCGACCGGGCCTATGCCGAGACGCTGAAGAATGCGGCGGCGCTGAGCGACAGTGACGACAGCAGCACGGCGCAGACCCTGCGTTCCCAGACCATGCGGCACCGGGACTGGATCCGCCTTAACGAGCGCCGAGCGGCCATGCGCTGGGCCTGGGCCGACTTCTTCGACCGTTACGACGTGCTGCTATGCCCCGTCGCCTCGGTAACCGCCTTCCCGCATGACGAGAGCGAGAACATGGGCGCGCGCACCCTGAGCGTGAACGGCCAGACCGTGCCGTATTTCCAGCAGCTCTTCTGGGCCGGCTTCACCGGCGTCAGCTATCTGCCAGGGACCGTGTATCCGGCGGGACCGGCGGCGAACGGCCTGCCGGTCGGCGTGCAGATCGTCGGACCCGAGATGGGCGACCTGAAGACCATCGCCGTCGCCCGCATCCTGGAAGAGGTCATGGGCGGATTCCAGGCACCGCCCGGCTTCGACTGAGCAGGCTACCGGTCGAGCAGGCTGCGGACGGACGCCAGGACGTCGGCGAACATCTCCGGCGTCAGCCGGCCCGTGTTCACGTTGTAGCGGCTGCAATGAAAACTGTCCGCCAGCCGCAATCCGTTCGGCAGGTCGTGCACCGCGCCATGGGCAAAGGCGTGATCCTTCAGTTTCAGATCGAAGGTCCTCAGCACCGCCTCATGCGCCACCCGCCCAAGGGCAAGCAGAACCTTCAGTTCCCGCATCGCACCGATCTCCGAGATCAGGAAGGGGCGGCAACTGGCGGCCTCGGCGCCGGTCACCTTGTTCTGCGGCGGCACGCAGCGGACCGCGTTGGTGATGCGGCAGTCACGCAGGCGCAGCCCATCATCGGGCCGGCGGTCGTAGACCCCTTCCGCAAATCCGGCATCCGTGAGTGACGGATAGAGCAGATCACCGGCCGCATCGCCGGTGAACGGCCGCCCTGTTCTGTTCGCTCCCTTCAGCCCCGGTGCCAGCCCAACGACCAGCAGCCGCGCATCCAGTGGCCCGAATGAGGGGACCGGCGCATTGTGGAAATCGGGATAGGCAGCGCTGTTGTCGGTGCGGAACGCCGTCAGCCGCGGACAAAGCGCGCAGTCCGGAGCCGGCGTGTCAGGCGCGGTCAACGGACCAGCGGATCGTCTTCGAAGTCGTCCTCGTCCTGGCGCGAGAAATCGCGGCGCGGCTGAGGCGGACGTCCGCCCTCACGGGCGATCAGCGGCTGCAACTCCGACAGCTCGATGAACTGGTCGCCCTGGCGGCGCAGTTCGTCGGCGATCATCGGCGGCTGCGTCTTGATAGTGCTGACCACGGAGCAGCGAACACCCTTGCGCTGTACCGCCTCGATCACCGAGCGGAAGTCGCCGTCGCCCGAGAACAGGATCATGTGGTCGACGAACTCGGCCATCTCCATCATGTCGACGGCCAGTTCGATATCCATGTTGCCCTTCACCTTGCGGCGTCCGTCCTGGCCGACGAACTCCTTGGCCGGCTTGGTGACCATGGTGAAGCCGTTGTAGTCCAGCCAGTCGACCAGCGGGCGCAGCGGCGAGTATTCCTGATCTTCCATCAGGGCCGTGTAGTAGAAGGCCCGGACCAGCGTGCCCTGACGGGCGAACTGGCTGCGCAGCTTGCGGTAATCGATGTCGAAGCCGAGGGTGCGCGCGGCGGCGTAGAGGTTCGCGCCGTCGATGAAAAGTGCCACCTTCTCGGTCGGATAAATGCCGATATCGAGGTTCGCCATCGCGGAAAATCTCCTGAGTTGAATGCATTGTCCCGCCATCTGGTGAACGACAGGAATATGACGTTTTCCGGCACGCCGGATATTGCAGTTAAACGATAGGTCTGACATAGGCTGGCGCGGACCGTAATGCCAGTCGAAAGCATCTGTGGCATGTGGCCGCCGACGGGCGGCGCTTGGAGGTTTGCGTGATCATCATTGGACTTGGCGCAAATCTGCCGCATCCGGACTATGGCCCCCCTGCCCGCACCCTCGAAGCCGCCCTCGACGCCCTGTCGTCGCGGGGCGTCAGCGTGCGCCAACGCAGCCGGTGGTACGTGTCGCCGCCCTGGCCGGAGAGCCTGTCGGGCCAGCCCTGGTACGTGAACGGCGCGGCCGAGCTGGAAACCGCACTGGAGGCGGACGAGCTGCTGCGTGTCATGCACGAGGTCGAATGGTCCTTCGGCCGCGTGCGGACCGAACGCTGGGCGCCGCGCCGGATCGACCTGGACCTGATCGCCTTCGGTGACCGCATGACCGCCCCCTGCGACATCCATGGCGCAGCCGCCCTGCCCCACCCGCGCATGGCCGAACGCGCCTTCGTGCTGTTGCCGATGCAGGAAATCGCGCCAGACTGGCGGCATCCGGTTCTGGGCCGCAGCATCGACGATCTGATCGCCGCAACCGGCAGCGATGGCGTGGAATTGCTGGACGAGACCGCGCAGAAACACCTTGCAGGCGGCGCGGCCGGTAGCTAAATAGCTTCGCTCATCCCGTATTCTGAATTGCCGGAGGCCCTTTCATGGCCCGTGTGACTGTCGAAGACTGCATTGACAAGGTCGACAACCGTTTCGAACTGGTTCTGCTCGCCGCCCAGCGCGCGCGCGGCCTGTCGAATGGCGCCGAGCTGCTTGTCGATCGCGACAATGACAAGAACCCGGTCGTGTCGCTGCGGGAGATCGCGGACGAGAAGCTGAAGCCGGAGGACCTCAAGGAGGCCCTGATCAGCAGCTTCCAGCGCCGCGTCGAGCGCGACGAGCCGGAAGAGGACGATCTGGCCGAGCGCATGCGCCGGGAACTGGCGGCTCTGGCCGGCAACACCCCCGCCGAAGGCTGAGCCCGTCGCGCAGGTTCGCCTGCAGGCTCCGAAAACCTAACAAGCTGCGCCGGTTGCCGAATCCGGTCTCCGATTGCGATTCAACCGGAGCCGATAACGCTCTAGTATTCCGCTCATGATGCGGCAGATGCAGCTGGTCGAGTCGGTGCTGGCCTATGATCCGGGCGCCGACGAGGATCTGATCAACCGGGCCTATGTGTTCGCCATGAAGGCGCATGGCTCGCAGCGCCGCGCGTCCGGCGATCCCTACATCACCCATCCGCTGGAAGTGGCCGGCATTCTGACCGGCTACAAGATGGACACCGAGTCCATCGTCACCGCGATCCTGCACGACACCATCGAGGACACGAAGGCGACCCGCACCGAGATCGCCGGCCTGTTCGGCGAGAGCGTGGCGCGGTTGGTCGACGGCGTGACCAAACTGTCGCGGCTGGAGCTGATTTCCGACGAGACACAGCAGGCGGAGAATTTCCGCAAGCTGCTGCTGGCCATGTCGGACGATATCCGGGTGCTGCTCGTGAAGCTGGCCGACCGGCTGCACAACATGCGCACCATCGGCTACCTGAAGCCGGAAAAACGCCTGCGCATCGCCAAGGAGACGATGGAGATCTACGCGCCGCTGGCCGAGCGCGTCGGGATGCACGAGGTGAAGGAGGAACTGCTCGATCTGTCCTTCCAGGTGGTCGAGCCCGCAGCCTATCAGTCGATCACCACACGGCTGCAGGAAATGCGCGCGCAGGCCGGCGACCTGATCACCCGGATGCGCACCCAGATCGAGGAAAGCCTGGACAAGCACAAGATCGCTGGACGGGTGACCGGGCGGGAGAAGCGTCCCTTCTCGATCTGGCGGAAGCTGGAACAGAAGCGGATACCGTTCGAGAAACTGGCCGACGTCTTCGGCTTCCGCATCATCGTCGAGGATGTCGAGACCTGTTACACCGCGCTGGGCGCGATCCACCGCGACTATCCGATGGTGCCGGGCGAGTTCGACGACTACATCTCGACGCCCAAGCGCAACAACTACCAGTCCCTGCACACGGTGGTGATCGGACCGGAACGTCTGCGCACCGAGATCCAGATCCGCTCCGAGGCGATGCACGAACGCGCCGAGTTCGGTCTGGCCGCACACTGGCGCTACAAGGAGGGCGGACGCGGCTCGGCGGCGATCGTCATGGAGGAGGAGCGCTGGCTCAGGGAACTGCTCGACATCCTGAACGACGCCGCAAACTTCAAGGAGTTCCTCGATCACTCCAAGCTGAACATGTACGCGGACAAGGTGTTTTGCTTCACACCGAAGGGACGGCTGATCCAGCTGCCGCAGGGCGCGACGCCGATCGACTTCGCCTATGCGGTTCACACCGATGTGGGCAATACCTGCGTCGGCGCCAGCATCAATGGCCGCCACCGGGCGCTGCACTCGATCCTGCGCAATGGCGACCAGGTGCAGATTCACACCTCCAGCGAACAGAGCCCGGATCCGAAGTGGGAAGACATCGTGCTGACCGGCCGGGCCAGGGCGGCGATCCGCCGGGCGACCCGCGTCAAGGTGCGCAACGAACACCTGGCTGCCGGCAAGCGGCTGCTGGAGGCGACCTTCTCGGCGGCGCGGCGGCGTTTCCGTCCGAACGGCATGGGCAGCGCCCTGCTCTCGCTCGGCTTCGCGTCGCTCGACGACCTTTTCGTGGCTGTCGGCTCGGGATCGATGGCGCCGCGTGACGTGCTGGCCGAGGTGCACCCGACCGAGGCCCGGCGGCGGCGGCTGAAGGAGAAGAAGGGTCCGACCGACGACGCCCTGCCGATCCGGGGGCTGGTGCCAGGCCACGCGGTCCATTTCGGCGAGTGCTGCCACCCGATCCCCGGCGACCGCATCGTGGGCATCGCCCATGAGGGACGCGGCATCTACATCCACGTCATCGACTGCAGCGCGCTGGAATTGGTCCAGGACATGCCCGAGCGCTGGCTCGACACCACTTGGGCCGGGGCAGCCGAGGACGACCGGCTCTATGTCGGGCGCGTCGACGCCGAGATGCCGAACCGGCCGGGCATGCTGAACCGCGCGACCTCTGTCATCGCCAACAATGACGGCAACATCGTCAACCTGCGCATGAGCAAGAGCTCACCCGATTTCGCGACCATGACGCTGGATATCGAAGTCCGCGACAGCCGGCACCTGAACGAGATCATCTCGGCGCTGGAAAAGGAGCCGGGCATCGACCGCGTCGAACGCCCGCGCTCCTGAACGCGTTCCGGATCAGTCGATCTCGGAGAGCGTCTCCCGGACCAGGCCCATCAGCTCGTCGATCTGTTCCTTCGAGATGATGAAAGGCGGCGACAGCGCAAGGATATCGCCGGTGACGCGGACCATGGCACCCTTCTCGAAGGCCTTGATCATGGCCTCGAAGCCGCGCTTGGTCGGCGCGCCGTTGCGCGGGGCGAGTTCGATGGCGCCGACCAGACCGATATTGCGGATGTCGATGACATTCTTCGCATCGCGCAGGCCGTGCACCGCCTCTTCCCAGTAGGGCTCCAGCTCGGCAACGCGGTCGAACAGCTTTTCTTCCCTGTAAACGTCCAGCGTCGCCAGACCGGCGGCGCAGGCCATCGGATGCGCCGAATAGGTGTAGCCGTGGAACAGCTCGATCACGTGTTCGGGGCCGGTCATGAAGGCCTCGTAGATGTCGTCGCGCGCGGCAACCGCGCCCATCGGCACAGCGGCGTTGGTCAGGCCCTTGGCCATGGTCATCAGATCGGGTGTGACGCCAAAACGCTGCGCCGCGAAGTTGGTGCCCAGCCGGCCGAAGCCGGTGATGACCTCGTCGAAGATCAGCAGGATGCCGTACTTGTCGCAGATCTCGCGCAGCCGCTGCAGATAACCCTTCGGCGGCACCAGCACGCCGGTTGATCCAGCCATCGGCTCGACGATGACGGCGGCGATGGTCGATGGGTCGTGCAGCGCCACGATCGCTTCCAGCCGGTCGGCCAGTTCGGCGCCGTGTTCCGGCTCGCCCTTCGTGAAGGCATTGCGCGACAGGTCATGGGTGTGCGGCAGGTGGTCGACGCCGGTCAGCAAGGTGCCGAAGGCCGCCCGGTTCTTGACGATGCCGCCGACCGAGATACCGCCAAAGCCGACGCCGTGATAGCCACGCTCGCGCCCGATCAGGCGGGTGCGCTGGCCCTCGCCGCGCGCCTGGTGATAGGCCAGCGCAATCTTCAGCGCCGTATCCACCGCTTCGGAGCCCGAATTGGTGAAGAAGACGCGGTTCAGCGGATCCGGAGTCAGCTCGGCGACACGGGTCGCCAGTTCGAAGGCCATCGGATTGGAGAACTGGAAGGACGGCGCGAAGTCGAGGTTCTCGGCGTTCTGCTGGATCGCCTTGACGATCTTCTCGCGCGAGTGGCCCGCATTCACGCACCACAGACCGGCGGAACCGTCCAGGATCTGGCGACCGTCATGCGAGGTGTAGTGCATGTCCCTGGCCGAGACCAGAATGCGCGGATCCCGCTTGAACTGGCGGTTCGGCGTGAACGGAACCCAGAAGGCCTCCAGATCGTTCGGGATGTTCTGCTGAATGCTCATGACGGTCCTCCCCCCGAGACTGTTGGAAAAGTGGGGCGGACACTAACAGCGGCAAGCCGCAAAATCACGGGCAAAGCGGCACTGGCCTGAATGCCATGCCGCACAATATTGACGGTTTCGCAGCGGGGTATCGCGACATGAAGAGACGCTTCATCCAGTGCGACGTGTTCACGTCGGTGCCGACCCTGGGCAACGGACTGGCCGTCGTGATCGATGCCGAAGGGCTGACCGACGCGGACATGCAGCGCTTCGCCGCCTGGACGAACCTTGCCGAGACCACATTCATTCTGCCGCCCGGCAACGACACCGCCGACTACCGGCTGAAGATATTCACCCCGACACGGGAAATGCCTTTCGCGGGACACCCGACGCTGGGCAGTTGCGCGGCCTGGCTGAAGTCCGGTGGCGTTCCCGCGCGCTCCGCTGTGGTGCGGCAGGAATGCGGGGTCGGCATCGTGGAGATCGACATGACCGGACCGGTGCCGGCCTTCGCCGCGCCGCCAACGCGGATTGCGCCGATGGCCGATGCCGAACGGGACCGGATCGTCCGCCGACTCGCGCTGCCGGAGGACCGGATCGTGCGGACGGCAACGCTGGAGAACGGACCGGTCTGGCAGGTCTTCGAGCTGGCCAGCGCCGATGACGTGCTGGCGGCGGACGCTTCCCGGGTCAAATGGCCGGAGTTCAAGGCCATCGGCCTGATCGGACCGCATGCGGAGGGGGCAGACTTCGATTACGAGGTGCGGATGCTCGCCCCGTCGAGCGGCATGAGCGAGGATCCGATCACCGGCTCCCTCAACGCCGCCATCGCCCGGTGGATGCATGCCGAAGGCCGTCTGACCCGCGATCTGACAGTCTCGCAGGGCGTCAGCATGGGCCGCGCCGGGCGCATCTCGGTCCGCCGCGACAGCCACGATGCCGACAGGATCCTGATCGGCGGCGAGACCCAGTTCCTGATCGAGGGCGTGCTGGAACTCTGATTCGCAAACCCGAGGTTTCTGCCGAGGCGCAAATGCTCTAGAAGGCGGCTCGGAATTCCGGAGCCTGAACCTTGATCTACCAGAGCACACGGGGCGAAGCCCCCGACCTTTCCTTTCAGGACGTCCTGCTGACCGGGCTGGCCCGCGACGGCGGTCTCTACGTGCCGAAGTCGCTGCCTTCGCTGACGCGGACAGCGCCCGACGGCGCGGACTATGCAGCGCTGGCGGCCGAGGTGCTGGCCGAGTTCACCGGATCCATGCCGGACCGCGCCGGGCTGCTGGAGATGACGACGGGCGCCTATGGCGGATTCGCCCACAGCGCCGTCGCGCCGATCAAGCAGATCGGGCCGAATGACTGGTTGATGGAGCTGTTTCACGGCCCGACCCTGGCCTTCAAGGATTTCGCCCTGCAGGTGCTGGGAAGGCTGTTCGACCACGCCCTGACGGCGCGCGGCGAGCGGGTTACCATACTGGGCGCGACCTCGGGCGACACCGGTTCGGCGGCGATCGAGGGCTGCCGGGGACGGGACGCCGTCGACATCTTCATCCTGTTCCCGAAGGGGCGGGTTTCGGAGGTCCAGCGGCGGCAGATGACGACAGTCGACGATCCCAATGTCCACACCATCGCCGTGGACGGCGATTTCGATGACTGCCAGGCGCTGGTGAAGGCCGCTTTCGGCGATCTCGAATTCCGCGACCGGTTGCGGCTGTCGGCGGTCAACTCGATCAACTGGGCCCGCGTCGCGGCGCAGGTCGTCTATTACGTGCATGGCGCGATGGCGCTGGGCGGATCGGCTGTCCGCCCGGTCAGCTTCTCGGTGCCGTCGGGCAATTTCGGCAACGTCTTCGCCGGCCACATCGCCCGCGCCATGGGCGCGCCGATCGGCAAGCTGATCGTCGGCGCCAATGTGAACGACATCCTGCACCGCTTCGTCGAGACCGGCAGCTACCGCAAGCAGGGTGTGACCGCGACCATGAGCCCGTCCATGGACATTCAGGTCGCCTCCAATTTCGAGCGCCTGCTTTTCGAACTGACCGGCCGGGACGGCAGCCGGGTCCGGGGCCTGATGGCGTCGCTGCAGCAGTCCGGCGGCTTCGACCTGCCCGCCGAGGCGCTGGCCGGCATCCGGCAGGGTTTCGCATCGGCCCGCGTGGACGAGGGCGCGACGCTGAACGAGATCCGCCGCATCCATGCGGAAACCGGCGAGGTGATCGACCCGCACACGGCCGTGGGCACCGCCTCGGCCCGCATCGCCCGTGCAAACGGGGCGGTCGCGCCCGAGACGCCGGTGATCTCGTTGTCCACGGCGCATCCGGCGAAGTTCCCGGACGCGGTCGAGCGCGCCATCGGTCTGCGCCCCGCCCTGCCCGAGCGGATGGGAGACCTGATGCAACTGCCCGAGCGTTCATCCGAACTGCCGAACGACCTGCGGGCGCTGCAAGCCTTCATCTCCGAGCGTGCGCGGGTGGCCGCATGAGCCACCGCCTGCACACCCTGCCGAACGGTCTGCGTATCGCCATTGCGCCCATGCCGCATGTGGAAACCACCTCAATCGGCGTCTGGGTCGATGTCGGGGGCAGGCACGAACGCGCTGACGAGAACGGCGTCGCCCACATGCTGGAGCACATGGCCTTCAAGGGCACGGCGCGGCGCACGGCCCGCGGCATCGCCGAGGAGATCGAGGGCGCCGGCGGCTACATCAACGCCTATACCAGCCGCGAGCAGACGGCCTATTACGCCCGCGTGCTGAAGGACGACCTGCCCCTGGCCGCCGACATCGTCGCCGACATCGTCCTGAACTCCACCTTCCCCGAGGAGGAACTGGCGCGGGAACGCGACGTGGTCCGCCAGGAAATCGCGCAGGTCAACGACACGCCCGACGACCTGATCTTCGACCTGCTGCAGGAAGCCGCCTATCCCGATCAGGCGGTGGGGCGTTCCATTCTCGGCAAGCCGGAGCGGGTCGGACGGTTCCAGCGCGCCGAACTGCAGGATTTCATGGGCCGAGGCTATGCCGCATCCCGCATGGTCCTGGCCGCAGCCGGCTCGGTTGACGAGGACGCGCTGCTGAAACTGGCCGAGGGACTGTTTGGCGATCTCGGTTCGCCGCATGACTGCGAGCCGGAGCCGGGCCTCTGGCGCGGCGGCAGCAAGATCGACGACCGTGATATCGAGCAGGTGCATCTCGCCATCGGACTGAACGGCGTCGCCTATGACGATCCGGATTTCCCCGCGACGCAGGTGCTGGCGGGGCTGCTGGGCGGCGGCATGTCGTCCCGGCTGTTCCAGGAAATCCGCGAACGCCGCGGTCTGGCCTACAGCACCTTCGCCTTCGCCGGATCAATGATGGATGGCGGCATGTTCGGTGTCTATGCGGCGACCGACCCGGAGGCGCTGGCGGAACTGCAGCCCGTGCTGGCCGATGAAATCCGCCGGACGGCCGAAGAAGTCACCGAGGAAGAGACCGCCCGCGCGCGCGCCCAGATGAAGGCCGGAATGGTGATGTCGCTGGAAAGTTCATCCGCGCGGCTGGAACAGGTGGCCCGGCAGGCCCTGATCTATGGCGAACCGCAGGAGACCGACGCCTGGCTGGCGCGCGTCGATGCCGTCACGGCGGACGAGGTCATGCGGGTGGCGCGTCGCCTGTTCCGGACCGGCGACGCCCCCGCAATGGCGGTCATCGGACCGGCGGGATCGCTGAAAGACGGCAGCGGATTCACGGAAAGGTTTCTTTAGACCGTAACGTGGTATCCTGCGCCGCAAGGGTCGATGCAGGAGAGGCGCCGGAAGCCGTCATGTTCGCCGGAATGACAAGCGAGGACGCCCGTCCCGTATTGCGGGGGAAGCGGTTCTATCTGAGGCCGCCGCTGGCCAGCGACTGGCGCATGTGGGCTGAAGTCCGCGCGGAAAGCCGGGAATTCCTCGAGAAATGGGAACCGACCTGGCCCGCCGACGCCCTGTCGCGCCTCGGGTTCCGCCGCCGCATCCGGCTATATCAGCGCGACGCCCGCGCCGATCAGGCCTACGCCTTCTTCGTCTTCTCCGGCGGCGACGATCAACTTGTCGGCGGCATCACCTATTCCAACATCCGCCGCGGCGTCACCCAGTCGGCATCCGCCGGATACTGGGTGGGACGGCGTTTCGCCCGGCAGGGCGTGATGTCGGCGGCCATCTGCCTGACCCTGGACTGGGCCTTCGGCGAGATGGGATTGCACCGGGTCGAGGCGGCCTGCCTGCCCGAGAACATCCCCAGCGCCGACCTGCTGCTGAAATGCGGCTTTACCGAAGAGGGCTACGCCAGGCGCTACCTGCGCATCAACGGCCGCTGGCAGGACCACCGGCTGTTCGCGATCCTGGAAACCGATCCCCGTCCGACATTCGACTGAGCGTCACCACTGACATTTAGCTTGACCCGTTTGAGGCGAACACACTACCGTCTTTTCTTCAAATCCTTGAGCGCGCGCCATCGAATGAGGGGAGATAATGTCTAGAAAAATGATCCTGGCTCTTACAGTATTTGGGCTCTTCTCGTTTTCGGCCAATGCTGAAGAATTTCATTTTACTTTTGATTGGGGAAATATTCCCCTGTGCACTTCTGGATCGCCAAATTCAGTAGACAATCCCACTTTCACGTTAAAGAACGTGCCTGAGGGAACCAAGTTTATCAAATTCTCGCTCACAGATCGTGACGTGCCTTCCTACAATCACGGAGGAGGCACAGTCGAGTACACTGGTCAAGAAACCGTCGGCCCTGGCGCGTTTCGCTACCAGAGTCCTTGCCCGCCGGATGGATCTCATCAGTACGAATGGGAAGCGAGAGCGAAAGATGGCGATGGCTTCTTCAGTGACACACTCGCCAAGGCGACTTCCAGTCAGCGCTACCCGTAAACCCGCGTAGCCGAGCATGGTCTGCGTCAACTTCGGGAGAGAGTTCTCAGCTTCGTCCGGCCGTAGCGCCGCTCGTCGTCCAGCGTAAAGCCCTCGGGCACTTCCAGCGCTTCCCTGGCATCTGTCTCGACGACGATCAGGACCTCGGGCGACAGCCAGCCCATCACTTCGAGTGCCAGGATCGCCGGCCCCGCCAGTCCGGCGTGGTAGGGCGGATCCATCAGCACAAGACCGGCCGGCTCCTTCGCCCGCCCCGGCGCCAGCGCGTCACGCTGCAGCACCCGGACCTGATCGGCGGCCCTGGCCTTCTCGATATTGGCGCGCAGCAGCTTTAGCGAGTCCGGCGCGTTCTCGATGAAGCTGACATTTGTCGCGCCGCGAGACAGCGCCTCCAGCCCCAGCGCTCCCGTTCCCGCGAAGACGTCGAGCACCGGGACACCAGCCGGAAACGGCCCTGCCTCGGTGCGCAGGTCGGCATCGTGCGCGAGGATGTTGAACAGGGATTCCCGCACGCGGTCGCTGGTCGGCCGGACGCCCGCGCCCGGCACTTCGCCCAGTTTCAACCCGCGCAGCCTACCCCCGACGATCCGCATCCCGGGTCCTCGGCATCTCGAACACGCCCTTCAGATACTTGCGCAGCTCGAACCCCGGCACCTCGACCGTCCGCCCGCGCGGCAGGTCGCCCAGGGTGAAGGGCCCGTAGCGCACCCGGATCAGGCGGTTCACCGCCAGGCCCGCCGCGTCCAGCGCCCGCCGGATCTCGCGGTTCTTGCCCTCTGTCAGGGCGATATCCATCCAGACATTGCTGCCAGAGGTCTTGCCTGCGCTGATCTCCATTGGCGCGAACTGCTCGCCGTCCACGCGTATGCCGGCGCGCAACTCGTCCAGCCGCGCCTCATCGAGCCGCCCGAAGGCCCGCACCCGGTAGACCCGACGCCATCCGGTGGACGGCAGTTCCAGCGTACGCTTCAGCCCGCCGTCATTGGTCAGCAGCAGCAGGCCCTCGGAGTTCAGGTCCAGCCGCCCGACGCTCATCACGCGCGGTAATCTTTTCGGCAGCCGGTCGAAGATGGTCGGACGCCCCTGTTCGTCGCTGGCCGTGGTCACCAGCCCCGCCGGCTTGCAGTAGCGCCAGACGCGCGGCGGCTCCGGCGCGGCGACGGCCTTGCCGTCGACCAGGATGCTGTCGGCCTCGGTAACCAGAAAGGCAGGCGTCTTCAGCCGCTTGCCGTTCACGGACACGCGGCCGGCCTCGATCATGCGCTCGACTTCGCGCCGGCTGGCCACACCAGCGCGCGCCAGCCGCTTGGCGATACGCTCGCCCTTTTCGTCCGTTTCGGTCATGCCGCGAAGATAGGCGAGGCGCGCATGCCTGCACAGGCCTGTTGAAGTCTGTGGCGTCTGTGTTACAGCACATCGTTGCCGCTCCGTGGGGCTCGCCCTATGTTGTCGGCTGCGTCCGACCGGGCCCCGATTCCCGGACGACGCCGCGCCGGGGAGGGCGCATCAGTGAAAATGCGATCAGGCGGATAATTCAGATGTCCAACACTGCAGAAGCGATCGAGCCGCGTGAGGCTCGCCGTGAAGAGCTCGAATCCGTTGTTGTCCGGTTCGCGGGCGACTCCGGCGACGGCATGCAGCTCACCGGCAGTCAGTTCACGCGCTCCACGGCGCTCTCGGGCAACGATCTGGCGACGTTCCCGGATTTCCCCGCGGAAATCCGGGCGCCAGTCGGCACCACCTTCGGCGTCTCGGCGTTCCAGATCAATTTCGGTGCGCGCAAGATCCTGACCGCCGGCGACCAGCCGGATGTTCTGGTGGCGATGAACCCCGCCGCGCTGAAGGTCAATCTGGGCAACCTCAAGGAAGGCGGCCTGGTGATCGTCGATGCGGGCACCTTCAAGGACCGCGACCTGCGCAAGGCCGGCTATGTCGACAATCCGCTGGAGGACGGCACGCTGGAGGGCTACCAGGTCATCGAGATCGACGTCTCGCGCCTGGTTCTGGAAGCGGTGAAGGATTTCGGCCTTGGCAACAAGGACGGGCTGCGCTGCAAGAACATGTGGCTGCTGGGCCTGGTCTACTGGCTGTATGGCCGCCGCCGGCAGTCCTCGGTCGACTGGCTGCAGGAGAAGTTCAAGTCCAAGCCCGACCTGGCCGCCGCCAACATCGCCGCGCTGAATGCCGGCCATGCCTATGGCGAGACCGCCGAACTGCCGCGCGGCATTCTGGGCTACACGGTCAAGCAGGCCTCGGTCGAGGCCGGCGAGTACCGCAACATCACCGGCGCCGAGGCGCTGGCCTGGGGTCTGGCGGCAGGCGCGCAGCTTGCCGAGTTGCCAATGTTCTTCGGTTCCTACCCGATCACGCCGGCGTCGACGCTTCTGCACATCCTGTCCCGGCTGAAGCAATTCGACATCACCACCTTCCAGGCCGAGGACGAGATCGCCGCAGTCTGCTCGGCCATCGGCGCATCCTATGCGGGCCAGCTCGGCGTGACCTCGTCGTCGGGTCCCGGCGTGGCGCTGAAGACCGAAGCCATCGGCCTGGCCATCATGGTCGAGTTGCCGCTGGTCGTGGTGAACAGTCAGCGCGCCGGCCCGTCCACCGGCATGCCGACCAAGACCGAACAGTCCGACCTCTATCAGGCCGTCTATGGCCGCAACGCCGACAGCCCGCTGGTGGTGCTGGCCGCGCGCGGTCCCGGCGACTGCTTCGACACCGCCATCGAGGCCTGCCGGCTGGCAGTGCAGTTCATGACCCCGGTCATGCTGCTGACCGACGGCTATCTGGCCAACGCTTCCGAGCCCTGGCGCATTCCGGAGTTCAGCAGCTACAAGAGCTTCCCGGCGAAGCATCACACCGAGACCGAGGGCTTCTCGCCCTATCAGCGCAATCCCGAGACCCTGGCCCGCGTCTGGCCGGTGCCGGGCACACCGGGCCTGATGCATCGCGTCGGCGGCATCGAGAAGGACTTCGACACCGGCCACATCTCCTATGATCCGGCGAACCACCAGCGGATGACCGATATCCGCCACGCCAAGATCGACAAGGTCGCCGACTTCATCCCCGAGCAGACCGTCGATCAGGGCGAACCGGGCGGCAAGCTGGCGATCATCGGCTGGGGGTCGACCTTCGGCCCGATCAGCCGGGCTGTCGGCAACATGCGCGAGCAGGGCTGCGATGTCAGCCACATCCACCTGCGCAACATCTGGCCGCTGCCGCGCAATCTGGGCGACCTGCTGAAGAGCTACGACAAGGTGATCTGCCCGGAGATGAATCACGGGCAGCTGTCCACCGTGCTGCGCGCGGAATACGTGCTGGATATCGAACCGCTGACCAAGGTTGAGGGACTTCCCTTCAAGATCGCCGATATCGAAGCCGCCATCAGGTCGGCTCTCGACGGCCAGGAGCAAGCGTCATGAACGAACAGACCGCCATCAAGTTCACGCCGAAGGATTTCGCCACCGACCAGGAAGTGCGCTGGTGCCCCGGCTGCGGTGACTACGCCATCCTGAAGGGGGTGCAGAAGGCGCTGGCCGACATCGGCACGGCGCCGGAGAACGTGGTCTTCGTTTCCGGCATCGGCTGCGCGGCGCGCTTCCCCTACTACGTGGAGACCTATGGCTTCCACACCATCCACGGCCGCGCGCCGGCCTTCGCCACCGGCATCAAGCTGGCCAAGCCGGAGCTGGATGTCTGGATCGTTTCCGGCGACGGCGACTCGCTGTCGATCGGCGGCAACCACCTGATGCACGTGCTGCGCCGCGACGTCGACGTGAACTACCTGCTGTTCAACAACGAGATCTACGGCCTGACCAAGGGCCAGGCCTCGCCGACCTCGCGCATGGGCACCCGTTCGCCCTCGACGCCGGCGGGCTCGGTCGATGCGCCGCTGTCGCCCTGCGTCACCGCGCTGGGCGTCGGCGCCCGTTTCGTCGCCCGCGGCATCGACCGCGGCCAGAAGGAACTGCCGGGCATCCTGCAGCGCGCGCATGCGCACAAGGGGGCGTCCTTCGTCGAGATCCTGCAGAACTGCATCGTCTACAATGACGGCATCTTCGACAGCGTCACGGACAAGTCGGTGGCCGAGTTCTCCCAGATCCACGTGCAGCACGGCGAGCCGCTGCTGTTCGGGCCGGAGAACCGGATGGGTCTGCACCTGAACGCCAAGGCGATGCGCCTCGAGGTCGTCGAGCTGGGCGAAGGCGGCACCACGATCGACGACATCATCGTCCATGACGAGACCAACAAGATGCTGGCGCAGATGCTGGCCGGCATGGAGCGCCCGGACTTCCCGGTCGCGGTTGGCGTGCTCTACAACAACCCCGCCGAGATGACCTACGAGGCGGCGGTGACCCGGCAGAACGAGACCATGGCGCATCAGGCTCGGATCAAGACCATGGACGAGCTGCTGCGGTCGGGTTCGACCTGGACGGTCTGATGGCCGACAGGCTGCCCGACCTGACCCGGGCCGGGGCCTATCGCCACTGGATCACCGATCGCATCCGGTTCAGCGACACGGATCAGGCGGGCCACGTGAACAACGTGGCCTACGCCGCCTATGCCGAGACGGGCCGCCTGGACATGATGCATCAGGTGCTCTGGCCCCTGCGCCAGGACGGCCGGCGCTTCATCGCCGCGTCGATCACCGTGAACTTCCTGCGCGAGACCCACTATCCCGGCGAGGTCCGTGTCGGCACCGGTATCGCCCGCATCGGCCGCACCTCGCTGACCGTCGGTCAGGGCATCTTCAAGGATGATCTCTGCGTCGCCTCGGCGCTGGGCACAGTCGTGCATCTGAACGGCAGCGCGCCGGAACCCCTGTCCGACGAGATGAAGGCGGTGCTGCAGCCCTGGCTGATCGGCTGACGTCGGACCTCAGTCCGGCCGGTCCATCGAGAATGTCTCGGTGACCGAGGTGTAGTCCATGTAGCCGAGACGGGCGAGCGGCCGGTAGGCGGCCATGTCGATCATGCCGTCCCTGATGATTCGCTCGTCAATATGCACGCCCACGACCTCGCCGATGACCAGATTGTTGGTGATCTTCGGGTTGCTGGAGCGGAGCTGGACCACCTGGATCAGCCTGCACTCCAGGTTCACCGGGGATTCCTTCACCCGGGGCACATTCACCAGTTCACAGTCGACCGCGGTCAGCCCGGCCGCCTTGAACTCGTCGTCCGAGCGCGGAATGTGCGCCGACGAGATGTTCATCTCGTTGCGCAGGTCATAGGTGCACATGTTGACGACGAATTCGCCGGTGTCCCGGGCATTGGCCGCCGTGTCCTTCACGCCGCCTTCCGGATGCGGCCCGTTGCAGCCGAAGACCACGGTCGGCGGAAAATCGGTCACCGCGTTGAAATAGCTGAACGGCGCCAGGTTGAAGACGCCGTCGCTGCTGCGCGTCGAGATCCATCCGATCGGCCTTGGCGCCACCAGCGCCTTGAACGGATTGTGTTTCATGCCGTGGTGATCTTCGGCGCGATAGAACATGTCTGGCTCTCCCCGGATTGACGGCAAGAAGCTATGGCGGTTCGATAGGGCGATCAAGACGGGCGCGATTTGGGTTGGACTGATCAGCGCCCTTGGGGTAGATGACCAGACCATGGAACGCTGGATTGCGCGACGACGAGACCGCTGAGGCTGCCGGGACGGAGGGACCGCCCGAGCAGGCCTTTGCCCGTGTCCCGCCGATGATCCCGATCCAAGAGCCTTCTCACATGTTCCATTTCACTGCGCTCGACGCAGCCGCCCGGTCGGCTTTGCCTGCACTTCTCGATGTGTCCTTCGGTCCCAACCGGCAGTCCAAGATCGCCTACCGATTCCGTGACCGCGTGCCGGAGGACGAGCGATTCGGCATGGCCGCCTGGGACGGCGACCTGCTGATCGGCGGTATCCAGTACTGGCCCTGCCAGGTCGATGGCGTGACGGCGCAGCTGCTCGGCCCGCTAGCGGTCGCGCCCGCCTATCGCGGACGTGGCGCGGCGCGGGGACTGGTGAACCGCAGCATGAAGCTGGTCGAGGACGCAGGCGTCGACCTGATCGTGCTGATCGGCGATCCGAATCTGTATCTGCAATACGGCTTCACGCCGGCGCGGGGGCAAAACCTGTCGATCGACGGCGAGCCGGATCACCGGGTGCAGATGAAGCCGCTCACGGAAGCCGGCCGACTGGCCACGGGCCTGGTCACACCGTCGGCATAGGAACTGCCGGGCCGGATTTGCCATGAACGGCGCAAGGCTGCCATTCTCGGCGGTCGCAGGGAGGAGACGCCGATGACCACGAAGAGCAGCTACGGGTTCGAGACCCGCGCGGTGCATGCGGGTGCTGCGCCCGATCCGGTTACCGGCGCCCGGGCCACGCCGATCTACCAGACTGCGTCCTATGTCTTCGAGAATGTCGACGAGGCCGCGAGCCTGTTCAACCTGCAGACCTTCGGCAACATCTATTCCCGGCTGACCAACCCGACCGTGTCGGTGCTGGAGGAGCGGGTCGCCGCGCTGGAGAACGGGGCCGCCGCGCTGGCGGTGGCGTCGGGCCACGCGGCGCAGCTGGTGGTGATGTTCGCACTGCTGGAGCCGGGCGAGAACTTTGTCGCTTCCAACAAGCTCTATGGCGGTTCCATCACACAGTTCGGCACGACGTTCCAGAAGATGAACTGGGAATGCCGTTTCGCCGATCCCGACGAGCCGGACAGCTTCCGGCCGCTGATCGATGCGAAGACCAAGGCGATCTTCATCGAGAGCAGTTCCAATCCGGGTGGTGTACTCACCGACATCGCGGCCTTCGCAGCTATCGCCCGGGAAGCCGGCATTCCGCTGATCGTCGACAACACCTGCGCTACCCCTTGGGGCTGCCAGCCCTTCGACTGGGGCGCGGACATCATCGTGCACTCGGCCACCAAGTACCTCGGCGGGCACGGCAACTCGCTGGGCGGCGTGATCGTCGAGAGCGGCGATTTCGACTGGGCGGCGTCCGGCAGGTTCCCGTCGCTGGCCGCCCCCTGCCCGGCCTATCACGGGCTGAACTTCTACGAGACCTTCGGCCGATTCGCACTGACCGCCTATGGCCGCGCGGTGGCGCTGCGCGATCTCGGCCCGTCGCTGTCGCCCTTCAACGCCTTCCTGATCCTGACAGGGATCGAGACCCTGCCGCTCCGAATGGAGAGACACGTCGCCAATGCGCTGACCGTCGCCGAATATCTGGTGCAGCACGAGAAGGTCGCCTGGGTCAGTCATGCCGGACTGCCCGGCGCGAAATACAAGGCGCTGCAGGAGAAGTACCTGCCGAAAGGCGCCGCGCCGCTCTTCACCTTCGGCCTGAAGGGCGGCTACGACGCCGGCATCCGGCTGGTCGAGAGCCTCAACATCTTCTCCCATCTGGCAAATATCGGCGACACGCGCAGCCTGATCCTGCACCCTGCGTCGACGACACATCGGCAGTTGACCGAGGATCAGCAGATATCCGCCGGCGCAGGACCCGATGTCGTGCGCATTTCCATCGGCATTGAGACTGTCGATGACCTGATCGCCGATCTCGAACAGGCATTGAGTTCACTCTGATCTCGAACTCGACAACTTCACCGCTACAAATAATAAACTTGCGAATACCTGATAGTTGCGCCTAGCTGTATGAAAAGCAGTGATTCGCAAGGGGTTCGTGATGGCTTTTACCATCGCGGTTTCAAATCAGAAGGGCGGCGTCGGCAAGACAACGACTTCGATTCATCTGGCGGCCGCCTTCGCGCTGGCCGGACACCGGACCTTGTTGATCGATCTGGACAGTCAGGCCAACGCCACGGTGGGACTAGGCGTGGCCGAGGCCACCGGCGACCGGTTCGGATCCTACCGGGCCATCGCGGGCGATGACATCGTCACCCCGGACTGGTGCACCGAAACAGGCTTCGCCGGACTGTCGGTATTGCCCGCATCGCTGCAGCTCGCCGGTGTGGACATGGAACTGGGCGACATGGCCGGCGCAACGGGCCGTCTGGCATCGGCTATCGAAGGGCTGACAGCTGACTTCGACCGGATTGTCATCGACTGTCCGCCGTCACTCGGCATCCTGTCAGTGAACGCGCTCGCCGCCGCCGATGTCGTGCTTACCCCGCTGCCGCCGGAGCGGTTCGCGATTGACGGGCTGGCCCGGCTGCAGGTGACCATGCAGCATCTCAGAGCCACCGGCCGGATACGCGTCGCCGACCCGCTGATCCTGATCAACCGCCATCAGCCCTGGTCGGAAGCGCACATGGCTCGGGTGATGCAGCTTCGCAACGAATACCGGCACCGGGTGCTGATCGCCGAGGCCCCGCTCTCGCCGGTGCTGGAGGCCGCATCGGAACTGCGCCGGCCGGTCTATGTGGACACGCCCGAGAGCGCCGGCGGCGACGCCTGTCTCTACGCCGCGGCGGAGCTCGACCTCAGACTGTCCGGAAAGGCGCCCGGCCCGGAAACCGTCGCGCGCGCCGTCGAAGCGATGAAGACCGAGATCGCCCGCCGCTATCCGCACCGCCAGCAGACCGCCGCCGCCCGGGAAGCGATCGAGCATCGGCACGGATCGTCATGGTTCGCCCGCGGCTTCGAAGCGATCCGCAACCGCCTGGCGCTGCCGCACGGCTGACGGTCAGCCGCCCCGCGCGACGAAGAAGGGGTTCTCGAAACCCGGCTTGCCATAGCTCAGCGGCCGGCCGACATCGCCGGCGACGTCTCCGCCGGCGATCACCTGCACCAGACCGCCCGCGGCGGCCAGCACCGCATGACCGGCGGCGATGTCCCATTCCATGGTCCGGCCCAGGCGCGGATACATGTCGGCCTGTCCCTCGGCCACACGGCAGAGCTTCAGCGACGACCCGGCGGAGACCAGTTCCAGCACCGGGAAGTCCTTCAGATAGTCGTCCGTGGCGCTGTCGCGGTGGGAGCGGCTGGCGACGACGACGAGACCGTCATGATCGGCATGGCGGACCCTGATCGCCTCCGGCGCGGACGCGCCCATGCGGCGGAAGGCATTACCCTCGCCGTGGCCCCAGTAACTCTGGTCCAGCGCCGGCAGGTGCACCGCGCCGGCGACAGGGACGCCGTTCTCGATCAGGGCGATGTTGACCGTGAACTCGCCATTGCGGCTGATGAATTCCTTGGTGCCGTCCAGCGGATCGACCAGGAAGAAACGGCCGCCGGAAATGTCGGGCACGCGCCCCGCCGCCACCGATTCCTCGGCCACGACCGGGATGCCCGTGCCGAGCTCGGCCAGACGTTCCAGGATGATCGCCTCGGCCTTTTCGTCGGCTTCGGTGACGGGCGAACTGTCGTCCTTGGACCGCGCCTCGAAGTCGGTGCCGTAGATCGCCAGGATGGCGCGGCCTGCCTCTTCAGTGATGGTCACGAGCGACTCGGTCAGGTTCCGCAGATCCATGCTCAGCGTCCCCCCGCCACGTCCAGCATCGCGCCGTTCACATAGGATGCGCCGTCGGTCAGCAGCCAGACAGCCGCCTGCGCCACTTCCTCGGCGCTGCCGCTGCGCTTCATGGGGACGCCGTCCTTGAAACGCTCGACGCGTCCGGCATCGCCGGCGCTGGCATGGATCTCGGTTTCGATCAGGCCCGGACGGACGGCATTCACGCGGATGCCCTCCGGTCCGACTTCCTTGGACAGGCCGATGGTGAAGGCGTCCATCGCGCCCTTGGTTGCAGCGTAGTCGACGAACTCGTTCGGCGCGCCAAGTCGGGCCGCCGCCGAGGACATGTTGACGATCACCCCGCCATTGCCGCCGTGCTTCGTCGACATGCGCAGGATCGCCTCGCGGGCGCAGAGGAAGGCGCCGGTGACATTGACCGACAGGATGTGATTGATCCGCTCGGCGTCCATCTGGTCGACGCGGGCGATCTTGGAGATGATCCCGGCATTGTTGACCAGCGCGGTCACCGTGCCGAGTTCGTTGTCGACCTCGCGGAACATCGACTTGACCGAGGTCTCCTGGGAGACATCGCCGCCAAAGGCGATGGCATTCTGCCCCATATCCCGGATCGCCTTGACGACATCCAGCGCGGCCTCCCGATCCCTGTTGTAGTTCACGCAGACATCGAAGCCGGCCTCGGCCGCCAGCCGGCACACCTCGGCGCCAATTCCCCGGCTGCCCCCGGTCACGATCACCACACCCGCCATCTCGATCCTCGTCCGGTCGTTGAAAACAGAGCCGACTGCATAGAGCAAAGCCGGGGCGCGGGAAAGCCACTGGCCGCCGCGCCAAAAGGAAAGGGCCCGCCGGCTACCCGGCGGACCCTCTCGCAAACCTTCAGGAAGGAAGAACTCAGTTCAGCTTGAACTGGGCCTTGACCTCCTCGATGCCGTCCATCAGGCGCTTGTTCAGGACGTCGAAGACTTCGTTCTGCGACTTGGCAGCCATCTCGGACAGCTCACGGATGTTGGCCGAAGCCTTCTCCATGGCGGCCTTGGCGGTCGCGATCTGCTCGTCGACGTCGACCTTGGTCTTGCCCTCGCTCAGGGACTTGACGGCGGTCTGGGCCTCTTCGACCGACTGCTGGGCGATCTGGACCTGGCGCTCGAACAGGGCGCGGACACCGTCCATGGCCAGCTGGTTCGCGGCGGTGAAGGCCTCGAAGTTCTTCTGGTTGTAGGTCGCGATGGCGTCCATGTCGATCATGGGCATCTTGAACTCGCCGAAAGCCTTGGTGAAATCGGCGAAGGGGTTGGCGGTCTTGGTCATCGTGTCTCTCCGTTGATACAGCCTGTGCGGCTGCGGTAAATTCGTGCTGCAATGCAGCATGGCCTAGTTATGGCGATTGCATTGCAGTGCGTCAAGGAATTTTTTGTGCACTGCACAAAATCATTCTGACCCGGGACCGACCGCCGGAATGCGCGACGTCAACCAGCGCTTCTGTAGAGGGGATTTATCCGCCGCGCGGATTGTTCCATAAAGCCCCGGGGACTGGCGCAAGGGAGGCATCATGAGCAAACCGGATCCGCAGGAGATCGCCAGCGCGGCGGCCAGGGTGATGTACGCCACGGACCATGCGGCGCGGACGCTCGGCATCCATGTCGTCGACATCGCGCCGGGACGCTCGGTCCTGCGCATGACCATCCGCGCGACCATGATCAACGGGCTGAACATCGGCCATGGCGGCATGAGTTTCACCCTGGCGGACACGGCGCTGGCCTATGCCTCCAACTCCTACAACCAGCGCGCGGTCGCGACGGTGACGCAGATCAGTTTCCTGAAGCCGGCCTTTCTCGGCGACGTGCTGACGGCCACCGCCGAGGAGGTCGCTGTCTCCGGCCGGACCGGCGTCTATGATGTTCATGTCCGCAACCAGAAGGGCGAGGTCACGGCCGCCTTCCGCGGCCAGACCCAGACCATCAAGGGCAAGCTGGTCGACGACCTGCCCGTGACCAGGGAGATGTGAGCATGACCGATCCGCGCAGCCATCCCGAGCCGATCGAGACCGCCAGCCGCGACGAACTGGCCGCCCTGCAGCTCGAGCGGATGAAGTGGTCGCTGGCTCATGCCCATGACAACGTTCCCCACTACAGGCAGGCCTTCGAGAAGGCCGGCGTCCATCCCGACGACCTGACCGATCTCGCCGACCTGGCGAAGTTCCCCTTCACAGTGAAGACCGACCTGCGGGACAACTACCCCTTCGGCATGTTCGCCGTGCCGCGCGAGAAGGTCGTCCGCATCCACGCCTCCTCCGGCACCACGGGCAAGCCCACGGTGGTCGGCTACACCGAGAAGGACATCGACACCTGGTCGACGGTGATGGCCCGCTCGATCCGTGCGGCCGGCGGCCGGCCCGGCGACATCGTCCATGTCTCCTATGGCTATGGCCTGTTCACCGGCGGTCTCGGCGCGCACTACGGCGCCGAGCGGCTGGGCTGTTCGGTGGTGCCCTTCGGCGGCGGCCAGACCGAGCGGCAGGTGCAGTTGATCCGCGACTTCGGCGCGAAGATCATCATGGTCACCCCCAGCTACATGTTCGCCATCGCCGACGAGATGCAGCGCCAGGGCATGTCGGTCGAGGACAATCCGCTGAAGATCGGCATCTTCGGCGCCGAGCCCTGGACCGAGAAGATGCGCGCCGAGATCGAGGCCGCGACCGGCATGGACGCCGTCGACATCTTCGGCATGTCCGAGATCATCGGACCCGGCGTCGCGCAGGAATGCATCGAGACCAAGGACGGGCTGCATATCTGGGAGGACCATTTCTATCCCGAGATCATCAACCCGGAGACCGGCGAGGTGCTGCCCGACGGCGAGTTCGGCGAACTGGTGATCACCTCGCTGACCAAGGAAGCACTGCCCATGGTGCGCTACCGCACGCGCGACCTCACCCGCCTGCTGCCCGGAACCGCGCGCAGCCACCGCCGGATCGAGAAGATCACCGGCCGGTCGGACGACATGCTGATCATCCGCGGCGTGAACCTGTTCCCGACACAGATCGAGGAACTGCTGCTGCAGGACGGACGGCTAAGCCCGCACTACCAGCTTCAGGTCGACCGGCCCGGCAACATGGACGAACTGACCGTGCGCGTGGAACCGAAGGTTGAGACCGCCGGCGATGCGGACGCCGTCACCGCGGCCGGCCACGAGTTGCAACACCGCATCAAGACCATGTGCGGGGTCACCGCGAAGATCGAGATGAACGAGGTCGGCGGCGTCGCCCGCAGCCAGGGCAAGGCCCAGCGCATCGTTGACAATCGGCCCAAGGGCTGAGCGGACCGGACGGGAACGTGATTCCGAAACCCAGCAATCAGGAGATCGCCGACGCCCTCTACGGGACGGCGATGCTGGCGAAGCAGGATCCGGGCGGGCTGCACCGGCTGGACGGTTCCGTCGACGGATTCTGGAAGAGCTTCTACGCGGCCGTGCTGCTGGCGCCGGCCTATGCGCTGCTGCTCTGGATGGGCCGCTATGGCGAGATGGAGGGGATCGACCTCGGCGCGGTCTTCTTTGTCGAGGCCGTGGCCTATGTCGGCGCCTGGCTGTTCTGGCCGGTGCTTGCTTCCGAGATCTGCCGGGTGCTGGACCCGAAGCTGGATGTTCGCACCTACATCGTCGCCTGCAACTGGTCCGAGATCTGGATCATGCTGGTGCGGTTCCCGCTGCTGACGCTGCTGGTCTGGGGCGTGTTCAGCGACGGGCTCTACGCCCTGATCAGCCTGATCACGCTGTTCGCCGTGCTCTATTACCGCTTCCTGATCGCACGGCAGACCCTGCCCGCCGAGACGCCCTTCGCCACCGGCATGGCGGTCACCGATCTGATCGCCGGACTGATGTGGCGCTACGGCGCCGACATGGCGATCGCGCCCTGGCTGGCGGCCGCGGCGGTAACGAGCTAGCCGCCCTCGGCAATACGGATGCGGTCGAGGCGGATGCGATGACGTGAATCGGTCAGCCGCATCACCGATCCCAGCAGGGCGATGACCAGCCCCAGCCCCGTCGCCCCGGAGATCAGCAGCATCACCAGAAGCTGATAGCGAACCGCCTGCGAGGGGTCCGCGCCGGCCAGGATCTGGCCGGTCATCATGCCGGGCAGATAGACCACGCCGGTCGCCGCCATGGCGTTGATCGTCGGGATCAGGCCGGTGCGTGAGGCTCGGCGAAGCGACGGCGTCAGCGCCGCCCACCGGCCCGCTCCGGTCAGCAGATGCGCCTCGATCGCCTCGCGCCGGTTGATGACGTCGGTGGTCATGGCGTTCATGCCTATGGCGATACCGGTCATGCCGTTGCCCAGCATCATGCCGAACATGGGGATGGCGTATCGCGGATCGTACCAGGGGTCGGGCCGGATCACGACATGCAGGGCGAACATCATCACCAGCGCCGCGCCGAACAGCATCGTTCCGGCGCCCAGACCGTATCCCCAGACGCCGCGGATCGGGTTCTCCTGCCGCGAGACGATCTCGTAGCCGGCCACCGCCACCATGATTGCGGCGGCCAGCGCCGTCAGACTCGGCGACTGCGTGTCGATCAGCACTTTCAAGACCAGACCGACCAGCGCAAGCTGCACCACCATGCGCAGCGCCGCGACCAGCATCTGGCGCACGAAACCCAGATCGAGCAGCAGCGACAGCGCACCGTTCATCACGAGGAAGATGGCCGCCAACGCGACTTCCCAGTTGGCGGGATCGATGGTCATGGCGCGCCTTCCACAATCCGGCCGCCGTCGATACGGACCGGCTGCAGGCCAAGGCGTTCAAGCTGCGCCGGATCGTGGCTGGCCATCAGCAGCGCGGCGCCGCCGGCCATCTGCTCACGGATCAGCGTCTCGACCTCGTCGCGGTTGTCCTCATCCAGCGCCGAGGTCGGCTCGTCCAGCAACAGGACTTCAGGCTTTCGGGCGAAGGCGATGGCGAGCGCCAGCCGCTGCCGCTCGCCGGTCGAGAGCGACTTCACCGGCTTCTCCAGCAGCGCGGACGATAGGCCCAGCCGGGCTGCCACGTCTCGCGCCGCCGCGTCTGCGTGGTCGCCGGCATGGGTCAGCCACCAGGCCGGCTCGGCCGGGACATAGGCGACCCGCCGCCGCCAGTCGCCCGGCGCAACGCTCTCCCGAAACTCGCCGGACAGGCTGACCGTTCCCTCGTTCGGGTCCAGGTCGGCAATGGCGCGAAACAGGCTGGTCTTGCCGCTGCCAGAAGGGCCGGTGATGGCGCGCCCCTCACCCCCGCCGACCGACAGGGAGACGCCTTTCAGGACGGCGCTGGACAGGCCTGCGATGCGAAGCCCGCTCGACGATGCGCTGTCTGGTCCGTCCGCCATCCGCTGACGATATGGCGCGCGCCGGAACCCCGCAATCGTCATGGCCCACCGGTCGCGGCAATGTGCGCGGCTTGACCGGACACGGGCGGCCCGGCTACTTGCCAGCAGATTTCAGCGGGAGTTCCGAATGTCCAAGGACAAGATCAACAAGGTGGTGCTGGCCTTCTCCGGAGGCCTCGACACATCGGTCATCCTGAAATGGCTGCAGACCACCTATGAATGCGAGGTGATCACCTTCACGGCCGATCTGGGCCAGGGCGAGGAACTGGAGCCGGCGCGCGCCAAGGCCGAACTGCTCGGCGTGAAGCAGATCTACATCGACGATCTGCGCGAGGAATTCGTCCGCGATTACGTCTTCCCGATGTTCCGCGCCAACGCGATCTATGAGGGCACCTATCTGCTCGGCACCTCGATCGCGCGGCCGCTGATCTCCAAGCGCCAGATCGAGATCGCCCGCGAGGTCGGCGCCGACGCCGTCGCCCATGGCGCGACCGGCAAGGGCAACGACCAGGTCCGTTTCGAGCTCGGCTACTACGCGCTGCAGCCCGACATCAAGGTAATCAGCCCGTGGCGCGAATGGGACCTGGCCAGCCGCACGAAGCTGATCGAGTTCGCCGAGCAGCACCAGATCCCCATCCCACGCGACAAGCGCGGCGAGGCTCCGTTCAGCCAGGACGCCAACCTGCTGCACATCTCGTCCGAGGGGAACATCCTGGAGGATCCGTGGCAGGAGGCGGATCTCGACCTGATCCTGACCCGGATCGTGAAGCCCGAGGATGCGCCCGACCGGCCGACCGAGATCACCCTGACCTTCGAGAAGGGCGATCCCGTCGCCATCGACGGCAAGCGCATGGGCGCGGCCGACATGCTGACCGAACTGAACCGTCTCGGCGGCGAGAACGGCATCGGCATCCTCGACATCGTCGAGAACCGCTTCATCGGCATGAAGTCGCGTGGCGTCTACGAGACTCCGGGCGGCACGGTCCTGTTCCACGCCCGCCGGGCGATGGAGAGCATCACGCTGGAACGCGGCGCGATGCACCAGAAGGACGAACTGATGCCGCGTTACGCCGAGCTGCTCTACAACGGCTTCTGGTTCAGCCCCGAGCGGGAGATGCTGCAGGCCGCCATCGACAAGGCCTCCGAACGCGTCAACGGCGAGGTCAGGCTGAAGCTCTACAAGGGCAACGTGATGATCACCGGCCGCCGCTCGCCGAACAGCCTCTATGACGAGGCCATCGTCACCTTCGAGGACGACGCCGGCGCCTACGACCAGCGCGACGCCGAGGGCTTCATCAAGCTGAACGCGCTGCGGCTGCGGCTGCTGGGGCGGCAGTAGGGCGGCGCAGAACGCATATCGTCTTCCCCTCCGGCGGCGTTATATGGGCCGCTGAAGGGGAAGACCGATGAGCCGCTTTGCAGCACCGACCGACGAGAACAACCGTCCGCTGACGGGCATTCTGTTCATCATGTTCGGCATGGCGCTGATCACGGCGAACGATGTCCTGGTGAAGTTCCTGTCGGGCGGTTATCCGCTTCATCAGGTGATCTTCATTCGCTCCGTCGTCGGAATCGCCATCAGCCTGGTGCTGGTGCAGATGGAGGGCGGTTTTCAAATCCTGAAGACCCGGCGGCCCGCGCTTCATATGGCTCGGGCGTCACTGCTGGTGCTGGCCAATCTCTGCTTCTTCATGGCCCTGGCGGCCATGCCGTTGGCCGAGGCGACGGCGATCTTCTTCGTCGCGCCGCTGTTCATGACCGTCCTCAGCTTCCTGATCCTGCATGAGCCCGTCGGGATACGGCGGGTCGCCGCCATTCTGGTCGGCTTCGCCGGGGTTCTGGTGATGCTCCGGCCCTGGGACGCCGCCGGCGAGGGACCGGGCCTGCTGGTTTCGCTTCTGCCCATGGGCGCGGCGGCCACCTTTGCCCTTTTCAACATCCTGACGCGCAAGCTGGGCGGCGAAACCAAGGCATCCGCCATGGCCATCTATGCCCAGAGCCTGTTCCTCGTCGTCGGCGCCGGTTTCTATCTGGTGGCGGGCGACGGCCGCTTCGCAGAAGGCACTGACAATCCGAGCCTCGTGTTCCTGCTGCGCGCCTGGGTCTGGCCGTCGCCACAGGACTGGGTCCTGATCATCACCCTGGGTGTGATCTCCGGCGGCGCGGCCTATTCGCTGTCGCAGGCCTATCGCTCCGCCCCCGCCGGTACGGTCGCGCCCTTCGAGTATGTTGCGCTGCCGCTGTCCGTGGTCTGGGGCTATGTCGTCTTCGGCGAACTGGTCGATCCCGACGGCGCCTTCGGCATGATCCTGATCCTGGGATCCGGCCTCTACGTGTTCTGGCGGGAACAGCGGCTGAAACGGGCTGCGTCGGCGTGATGCGACGACAAGCCGGACGAAATCTGAGAGACTGCGCACAGTCTTCAAACCACGGGGAGAGCAAGCCATGAATGAACAGTCACCTATGGGCCTGGCCGCGCTCGGCCTGAAGGACGCCAGCCTGTTCCGCGAGAAGGCCTATGTCGACGGCGCCTGGGTGGATGCCGACAGCGGCGAGACCATCGACGTCTTCAACCCGGCAACCGGCCAGAAGCTCGGCACTGTGCCGAAGATGGGCGCCAACGAGACCCGCCGCGCCATCGACGCCGCCAATGCCGCCATGCCGGCCTGGCGCAAGATGCTGGCCAAGGAACGCGCGGCGATCCTGCGCCGCTGGTTCGACCTGATGATGGCGAACCAGGACGATCTGGCCCGACTGATGACCGCCGAGCAGGGCAAGCCGCTGGCCGAGTCCAAGGGCGAGATCGCCTATGCCGCCAGCTTCATCGAGTGGTTCGCCGAGGAGGCCAAGCGCGTCTATGGCGACACCATTCCGACGCACCGGGGCGACGCCCGCATCGTCGTGACCAAGGAGCCGGTCGGTGTCTGCGCCGCGATAACGCCGTGGAACTTCCCGGCCGCCATGATCACCCGCAAGGCCGGCCCGGCGCTGGCCGCGGGCTGCACCATGGTGATCAAGCCGGCGACCATGACGCCCTACTCCGCCTTCGCCATGGCCGAACTGGCCGAGCGCGCGGGCGTGCCGAAGGGCGTGCTGTCGGTGGTGACCGGCTCGGCCTCGGGCATTGGCGGCGAAATGACCTCGAACCCGATCGTGCGCAAGCTGACCTTCACCGGCTCCACCGAGATCGGCAAGATGCTGATGGAACAGTGCGCCGGCACGGTGAAGAAGATGTCGATGGAACTGGGCGGCAACGCGCCCTTCATCGTCTTCGACGACGCCGATCTGGACGCCGCGGTCGAGGGCGCGATGCAGTCCAAGTTCCGCAATACCGGACAGACCTGCGTCTGCGCCAACCGCGTGCTGGCGCAGTCCGGCATCTATGACGCCTTCGTCGAGAAGCTGGGCAAGGCCGTGGCGGCGCTGCGCGTCGGCGACGGCCTGCAGGGCGAGACCGATCAGGGGCCGCTGATCGAGGAAGCCAGCCTGGCCAAGGTGCAGGAGCACATCCAGGACGCCGTGTCGAAAGGCGCGAAGGTGGTCCAGGGCGGCAACAAGCACGCGCTGGGCGGCCTGTTCCACGAGCCGACCTTGCTGGCCAACGTCACCCGCGACATGAAAGTGGCGAAGGAAGAGACCTTCGGTCCGCTCGCCCCGGTGTTCAAGTTCGACACCGAGGAAGAGTGCATCGCCATGGCCAACGACACCGAGTTCGGTCTGGCCTGCTACTACTACACCAAGGATCTGGGTCGGACCTGGCGCATGTCCGAGGCTCTGGAATACGGCATTGTCGGCATCAACACCGGCATCATCTCGACCGAGGTCGCGCCGTTCGGCGGCATGAAGGAGAGCGGATTCGGCCGCGAGGGCTCCAAGTACGGCATCGACGATTATCTGGAGGTCAAGTACCTGCTGATGGCCGGCATCGACAAGTAACCGGGGAAGCGCGCAGAGCGCGGGGCCGCCTGATACTCGACGCGCGGCCCCGCGCGACCCGGTGAAGGTCACCGATTCCGGTACTGTACTGTGGGGGAACCGGCCCTTCTCACCGGACATTGGACGCTGCGCTACGCTATGAAGCCTTGCTTGCGCCCGGCACGCTCAACATGGCGATGTCCGGCGCGGATTCGAGTGACTGCCATCACCGGTTGATCTGCGGCGGCTGCATGGATTGATTGCCGTCACGAGTTGCCGGGGATTTGCGGGCGCCCCCGGTTCGCCAGATCGTGAAAGCGGTGGACTTTGCTTGTCGCGCGCGGGAACTATCTGGATCGCAGTCAAGAAGCTTCCCGGAGGCCCCCCCATGAGTTCCTACGATTTCGACCTGTTTGTCATCGGCATCGGGTCCGGCGGCACCAGGGCCGCGCGGATGATCGCGTCGACCGGCGCGCGCGTTGCGGCAGCCGAGGAACGCTACTACGGCGGCACCTGCGTGAATGTCGGCTGCGTGCCGAAAAAGCTGCTGGTCTATGGCAGCCATTTCCACGAGGACATGGAAGACGCCCGCGAATATGGCTGGGACGTCACCGTCGGCGAGTTCGACTGGAACCTGCTGATCCGGAAGAAGAACAAGGAAATCGAACGGCTGAACGGCATCTACCGACGGCTGATGGACAATGCCGGGGTCACCGTCTTCGACGCTCGGGCGACCTTGATCGACCGCCACACGCTGGATGTCGGCGGCAAGACCGTGACCGCGGAAAAGATCCTGATCGCCGTCGGCGGCTGGCCGACGAAGCCCGAGATTCCCGGCATCGAACACGCCATCACCTCCAACGAGGTGTTCTATCTGGAGAGCTTCCCGAAGCGCTTCGTGGTGGTCGGCGGCGGCTACATCGCCGTCGAATTCGCCGGCATCATGAACGGCATGGGCGCGGAAGTGACCCAGCTCTACCGGTCGGAGAAGATCCTGCGCGGCTTCGACGAGGATGTCCGCGACACGCTGTCGGCGGAGATCGTCAAGAAGGGCGTCGACCTGCGCACCGGCATCAACATCACCGCGATCGAGAAGAAGGGCGGGGTTCTGGTGGCGACGCTGACCGACGGCTCGACGCTGGAAGCCGACTGCATCATGTACGCCACCGGCCGGCACCCCAACACCGCCAACCTCGGCCTGGAGAACGCCGGCGTCGAAACCGACGCCACGGGCGCAATCCCCGTCGACTCCTTCTCGAAGACGAATGTGGACAACATCTGGGCGCTGGGCGACGTGACCGACCGTATCGCGCTGACCCCGGTGGCGATCCACGAGGCCATGTGCTTCTACCGCACCGAATTCCTTCGCGATCCGACGCCCTCGGACCACGAGAATGTCGCCTCGGCCGTGTTCAGCCAGCCGCCCGTCGGCACCGTGGGCCTGACTGAGTCCCAGGCGCGGGCGCGCCACGGCGCAGTGGATATCTACCGGTCCACCTTCACGCCGATGAAGCACACGATTTCCGGACGCGACGAGAAGACATTGATGAAGATCATTGTCGATCAGGACAGCCAGAAGGTACTGGGGGTCCACATGGTCGGCCCGGATGCCGGCGAGATCATCCAGGGCATCGGCATCGCCGTGAAGATGGGCGCGACGAAGCAGGACTTCGACCGCACCATCGGCATCCACCCGACCGCCGCGGAAGAGTTCGTGACCATGCGCGAGAAGGCCGCCTGAACCGGAGATTCCAACTTGACCGTCTCAAGTCATTTTTCCGCCACCTACGCGGAGGCGCGGGAGAAGTTCCGCGCCGCAGCAGAGAGCGCCGGCGCGCAGCTCAGCAGGTTCGTCAATCCGGCGGAGAACCCGGAAGGGCTGGAACTGTCGACCGAAGTGGCGCTGCTGGGTAATCCGGATGCCAGCGCGATGCTGCTGACATTCTCCGGCACGCACGGGGCCGAAGGCTATTGCGGTTCCGGCGTGCAGGTGAACTGGCTGGCAGAGGGCTTCTGGAAGGAAGTCCCTGACAGCGTTCGGCAGGTGCATGTGCACGCGATCAATCCCTACGGCTTCGCAGTGACCTCGCGCACGACCGAGGAGAATGTCGACCTGAACCGCAACTTCGTCGATCACGCCAACCCACCGGTGAACGAAGGCTGGCCGCGGGTGCAGCCGATCCTCTGCCCCTCCGAATGGCCCGACGGGGTGCTGGAGCGAATGGCAGATGAGGTGAAGGCCTTTGTCGACGCCAACGGTTTCTGGACCTTCCGCGAGGCCGCGACCTCCGGTCAGTACGCCGACCCCAGGGGTATCTTCTACGGCGGCAAGGCGCCGACCTGGTCGCGCCGCACAGTCGAGACGGTGATCGCCGAACAGTGCAAGGACCTGAAGCAACTGGCGGTCATCGACTATCACACCGGTCTCGGTCCCCGCGGCTTCGGCGAGCGCATCGTCGATCACCTGCCTGACACGCCGGGCTTCCACCGGGCAATGGACTGGTATGACAATGACGCCTCGTCGCCGCATCTCGGCACTTCGACCTCGGCGAAGCTGACCGGACAGATGCTGGACTGGATCGAACGCGCGCTGCCCGAGACCGATGTCACCGCCATCGCGCTGGAATACGGCACCGAGCCCGAGGACAAGGTGATCGGCGCGCTGACCGCCGACAACTGGCTCCGCTTCCACGGCGACCGCGACAGCGTCAGGGGCCGCGACATCAAGCGCAAGGTCCGGGACGCCTTCTATCAGGACGCCGACGACTGGAAGCAGATGATCTGGGACCGGGCGCTGGACACCCAGCGAAAGGCGATCAAGGGACTGACAACGTAGTATCTGCGCCGCCGCCGGCGCCTCGCGACCGGATCAGCCATGTGCCGCAGATGAAGGCCATTCACCGCAACCGGACAGCCGTCACCCGCTGATAGACCAGAGGAGCACCCGATGCTCGACCTGCTTTCCGATCCCGCAGTCTGGGCATCGCTGGCTACGCTGACGGCGCTGGAAATCGTCCTCGGCATCGACAATCTGGTCTTCCTGTCGATCGTGACCGGCAAACTGCCGAAGGAGCGGCAGGCATCGGCGCAGCGCATCGGCCTGGGACTGGCGCTGGGCATGCGCATCGCCCTGCTGTCGATGATCGTCTGGATCGCAGGGCTGACGGAGCCGCTGTTCGAGCTGTGGGGCCATGTGGTGAGCTGGCGCGACCTGATCATGCTCGGCGGTGGCATCTTCCTGCTGGCCAAGGGCACGATCGAGATCCATCACGCCGTCGAGGGCCACACCGAGGAAGGTTCCGCCGGCACCGCCAGTTTCGGCATGGCCATCGTGCAGATCATCATCCTCGACGCCGTGTTCTCGCTGGACTCGGTGATCACCGCGGTCGGCATGACCGACCAGTTGCCGGTGATGATCACAGCGGTCGTCATCGCCATGGCGGTGATGATGTTCGCCGCCGGCCCGGTCGCGCGCTTCATCGAAAACCATCCGACGACCAAGACGCTCGCCCTCAGTTTCCTGCTGCTGGTAGGCATGACGCTGATCGCCGAAGGCGTGCATGTGCATATCGAGCGTGGCTTCCTCTACTTCGCCATCGCCTTCTCGATCCTGGTCGAGGTGCTGAACCTGTGGGCGAAGCGCGGCGCCGACAGACGGCGGGCCCGGAAACAGCAGGTCGGGGGCGGCTGAGCCTCAGGCGCCCAGCGCCTCCCGCACGGCGCCAAGCAGTTCCTCGTCCTCGAACGGCTTGTAGAGCACCCGGATCGCGCCATAGAGATCGGCCAGCGAGGTGACATTCTCCAGCGTGGCGTCGGGGCCGCCGCCGGATATCGCGATGATGGTGGTCTCGGGATAGTTCTCCGCGATCTCCTTCATCAGTTCCAGCCCGCCTTTCTTCGGCATCCAGATGTCCAGGATGACGACGGCGAACGCCGCTTCCTCCAGCAGGCGCGACGCCACCTCGCCGTCCTCGGCCAGAGTGACGTTGTAGCCCTCGGCTTCCAGCACGATCTCGATGGCTTCGCGCATTTCCGCGACGTCCTCGGCGACAAGAATTTCGGTCATTCACCCTCTCCAGCGCTTGCCGGCGCCGCGTCCGCCAGCGGTAACAGCACCTCGATGCGCGTTCCCACGCCCTGTTCTGAGTCGATCCGGATCTCGCCGCCCCAACGTTTGACGATACCATAGACCACGGCAAGGCCGAGCCCGGTACCCTTGCCCGGCTCCTTGGTCGTGAAGAACGGCTCGAACGCCCGGTCCACGATTTCCGGCGGCATGCCCTCGCCGCGATCGGCCACATGGATGACGGCATGATCACCCGGGTTCAGCCGGAGGGCGTTGTCCGGACCGAAACGGCGGCGTTCGAGACCGATCTGGACAATCCCTGCATCGCCGGTGGCGTCGATGGCGTTCTGCAGCAGGTTGACCATCACCTGCGTGAATTCGGTCTCGTTGAGGCGCACCTGCAACCTCTCGGCGGGCAGTGCGAATTCCAGCTCGATGTTCCGCATCGGCAGGTCACGGGAGAAAGACACCACGCCCGACAGAAGGTCGTTGATGACCTGGACGCGCATATCGCCTTCGTCGGAGCGGGCGAAATTGAGAGTCTCGCGCACGATGTTCGCCGCCTTGTCGGCGCACTCGATGATCCGCTGCATCAGGTGCTCACGACGATCGGCGTCATCGCTGCGCGTGGCGGCCCGCGCGAAAGTCCGGATCGGATGCAGCATGTTGTTGATCTCGTGCGCGACGCCGCCGGCAAGCTGCCCCACGGCTTCCATCTTCTGGACCTGCTGCAGGTGCCGTTCCATGACCGCCTGCTGCTGTTGCAGTTCCCAGCGTTCGGTCTGATCGATGATCAGGATCAGCCGTCCGATGCCCGGCAGCGGCGTCGCCCTGGCGTGGAGCTGAATGGTTCTGCCGCCCTCGACTTCAAGCTCGAATTCGGGATAGACGACCGCTTCCCCCTCGCCCTTCTGATAAGCGTCACGTTCCTGTTCGAACCGCCGGCGCACCGCGTCCGGAACTCTCAGCAGGCTTGTCCAGCGGCGCCCGACGAGGTCGGCGGCCGGCGACAACCCGACCAGAGCGCGCACCTTCGGAGAGACGTCGAAGATCCGGCCCTCGATATCCTCGACGCAATAGCCGATACCCGCCGCGTCGATCGCGTCCAGGATGGCGCGCGTCCGATACTCCCTGGCCTCGATCTCGCGCCGCGCCGTGCGCTGTGCGGTCTGGTCGAGAACAATCACCGCTCGCGAACCACCTGGCAGTGGCGCCAGGCGGACCAGGGCCGAAACCTGCTGCCCGTCCGGGCGCACCCACTCGAGGTCCATGTTTGGCGCCTTGTCGGCGCGTCCGGCCATGGCCTCAGCCAGTACCCCCGCGATCCTGCCCTGTATGTCGGCGCCGCCCTCTCCCTGCATCGACGACCAGCGCTTTCCAACCACATTCTCCGCGCTGTCAAACCCGGCAATCTTGAGAAGGGCGGGACGCGCCTCCTCGATCAGTCCCTGACTGTCCTGAACCCCGATCCCGATCCCGGCCTTGTCCATGGCGTCGAAGATCATCTGCAGCCGTTGTTCATTCTCCCGGCTGCTTCGTTCGGCCTGGATCCGGTCGGTGATGTCCTGCGTGGTGCCGAAATAGGCCTCCAGTCGCCCGCTTTCGTCGAAGACCGGCTCAGCCAGTGACTCGACTGTCAGGGGTGCGCCGTCGCTGGTCTGAATGTCGGCCACGAAGCCATAGGGTTTGGCCTCGGCCATCGCCGTAGCGCGCAATTCCCGGATCGCCGTCGCCTGTTCAGGCACGATCAGATCAAGGATGTAGGTGGACGAGACCTCGGTTCCCCGCGGAAGCCGGAGGATGTCATAGACGGAATCGGACCAGTGAACCCGCTCGCCGAGGATATCCATCCGCCAGTGCCCGATCCGGCCGACCTTCTGCGCCCGTTCCAGCGCCAGGTTCTGGTCCTGCACCAGCCGCTCCGCCTGACGCAGCCGTGTCACGTCCCGTGTCACCCCGAAATATCCGGTGAACCGGCCTTGCCTGTCGAATTCCGGCTCGCCGAACGCTTCGATCGAAACCCGGCTGCCATCTTCCCTGATGACGTCGGCCAGGTAGTGAAACCGCTCCAGCTTCTCCACGGCCGCGTGGCGGCGCGCCATCACGCCCTGGCGCTGCTCCGGGGCAATCATCTGCAAGAAATCCGGCAGGCGCATCCGCCGCCCCGGTTCGACCCCGAAAAGTTCATACAGGGAGGGCGACCACTCGAACCTGTCGTCCAGGGCGCCGATGGACCAGTAGCCGATCTGACCAATGCGCTGGGCGCGTTCCAGCATTCGGGTCTGACGCGCCATCTGGCGGCTGGTTTCCTGCTGCTCGGTGATGTCACGGACCACGCCGAACAGGCCGGTGAACTGTCCGCTCTGGTCAAGCTCGGGTTCCCCGAAGACTTCCAGTGTCACCTGGCCGCTGCCCGTCCCGACATCGCAGACGAATGAGAACGGCTCACGGGAGCGCAGTCCCCGGCGAATGACGTCCCGCACGCGGCGGCGCTGGTCCTCGACGATCAGCCGCTCGATCTGGGACAGCGGCGCCGAAGGCCTGACGGGCATCTTCAGCAGGCCGAACAGGGCCTGGGAGCCGAAAAGCTGCCGGTGCCCCAGTGGCAGGTGCCAGTGACCCATGCGGCCGATCTTCTGCGCCCGTTCCAGAAGGCCGCGGTGTTCGTTGGACGCCGCTTCCGCCCAGCGCAGCGAGGTGATGTCCCGAGCGATTCCCAGAATGCCTGTGACCTGTCCGTCGACGTCGATCTCGGCCTCGGCATCGACCGAGAAGTGGCGCGGCGGATCGGTGCTGCGGTCAACCAGTTCGCATGTGAAGGCTTCGCCCGTGTCGACCAGCCGGCGGATCAGGTCGAGGACCATGCGGGACTGTTCGACGCCGAAAATGGCAGCCACCCGGGCGACGGGAAGCGGCCCATCGACCGCAACGCCGGCGGCGAACAGCGAGATCGGCCGTTCCGCCCGCCACAGCATGGTCGCCGCGTCGATGTGCCAGGGCCAGAACCGGAGTGTCCGCTGGGACAGCTCCTGAAGACGGCGCTCCCTCTCTTCCGCTGCCGCCGCCGCTGCGGCGTCAGCCGGCGGCTTCATCGGCGGTCTCGCCCGACGACATCCGGGCGCTGATCGACGCCAGTGTCTGCCCCAGATGCTGGAACTGCTCCGACGGCAATTCCTCCAGCAGCCCCGCCAGGCCATAGATCGGATCGTCGCGCAGCACCGACTGGCCCGCTTCGGTCAGGTCGATGATCGAGACCCTGGCGTCATTGGGATCCTTGGTGGTGGTGATCAGACCGTGCTTCTTCAGCGCCCCGACGGTTCGCGACGCCGGCGCCAGGGTCACGCCCATGTAACGGGCCAGCCCGGCGACGGACCGGGCCTGCCGGTTGGCGCGGGCAAAGAACCTCAGCGCGGCCCACTGGACAGGGTGGATGTGCATCGGCCCGCGCTTCTCGTAGATGCCGCGCGCCGTCTGTTCGATCAGGGTCGCCAGCGCAACCGCCTGACGCCGTGGTATGCGATCATCAACCGCCATATGCGACGGTTATCACAAACCAGTTGCGCCTAGCAATTTCCACTTGCTTTCTGAACGGATCGTTAATATTGCTACTAGCAATTAACATGAGGGTGGTGGAGATGAATGCAATGACCGGGGCAATGATGATCAACGAGGGACTGCCGGTGTCCCGGGATCGTCTGGGCGCCTACCTGACGGGCAAGACGGCGCCAGGCGATGCGCCCCGGACCCTGCCGAGACTGTCCGATTTCTGGTTCCGGAAGAACGCCGAAAGGCGCGGCCCGCAGCGCTCCGACTTCCAGCCCGAGGAACTGCTCAACGTCCTGCCCGATGTCTTCATTCTCGACTGTCTGCCCGACGGAACCTTCCGCTACCGCCTCGTCGGCACACGGCTGGCGGGCAGCTTTCCCAGGGATCCGACCACCAGACTGACGGGGTCCTTCGCGGGTCACTGGGCCGACCGGACGATCGGAGACTTCGCGGTCCGGATCGCCGAGTCGGCATCGCCTCACCTGATGCTGACCAATGGACCGGAACAACTGTCCCCCGGACCGGTCGGCGCAGCAGTGGCCGCCCCCTTGTTCGACGACGACGGCAACGTCAACATGGTGCTCGGTGCGGTGATCTTCGGATCGGCGTCGATGATGGCCCAGTACCCGCCGGTTCGCATGGCGATCTATCCGATCCTGCCGTGAGGGCCACGCCACCCTGACGGAGGACAAATGACCGCGAAAAACCTGCTGATCGTCGGTCACACGCCTTCGCCAAACACACTCAGGATGCGTGAAGCCGTCGAGCGCGGCGCAACCCATGCCGACATTTCCGGGGTCTCGGTGCAAGCCCTTACGCCCTTCGACGCCGGACCGGACGACGTCATGGCGGCCGACGGAATCATTCTCGGCACGACCGAGAACCTGGGTTACATGAGCGGTGCTCTGAAGGACTTCTTCGACCGTACCTATTATGCCGTGCTGGAGGAGAAACAGGGGCTGCCCTTCGGCCTGTATGTCAGGGCCGGACATGACGGAACAGGCACCTGCCGCGGCGTGGACACGATTATCACCGGACTCAGGTGGAACCCGATCCAGGAGCACCTTGTCTGCCGCGGCGACTGGGACGAGGAGTTCATCGACAAATGCCACGAACTCGGGATGCTGATGGCCGCCGGACTGGAAGCCGGGATCTTCTGATCCGGCATTGTCGGCTGCGGCACGTCGTGGTCTTGCATCCGCCGGCTTCGATGCCAAAATCGAACAGCTTGCAGGACCGTTAGCGGCGGCAGGATATTCGGGATTTCAGTTTTCGTTCACATTCCAGCATCTCCGTTCCGACGCCTTTCGGCGCTTGCCTTTCTGTGGTTTCTGGCTGCCTGCAGCCTGGACATCGCACAGGACTCGCCGGGAAACTCGGCGCTTTCCGGTCCGCAGCCCTTCCCCTACACCGCCGAGATCCGCGGCATGGAAGCGCTGCCGGAACTGAAACCCGTGGCCGAGGCATCCGCCCGGACCTTCCAGTTGCAGGAACGTGGCGCACCCAGCGAAGCCGGCCTGAAACGCCGGGCAGAGCAGGACATCTCACAGATCCGTCAGGTTCTCAGGTCCGAAGGCTACTACGACGCCAGCGTCACGCCGGCCCTCGGCACGGGCCCGGAAGGCGTCCCCCGGATGCATTTCGACGTGGATGCGGGGGCGCGATACAGCTTCGGCGCAATCGAGTTCCAGGCATCGGGCGACGAGGCCCGCCTGCCGGACGCCGCCGCGCTCCGCACCGCATCGGGCCTGACCACAGGACAGCCGGCGCGCGGCGAGAGCGTTGTCGAGGCCGAGGCCGCTGTCGTCAGCTTCCTGAAGCGGCGCGGCTTCCCCGACGCCGCTTTCCTGGACCGCAAGGCGGTGGCGCATCGGGCCAACGCCGTTCTCGACGTCACGTCCAGCTTCGATGCGGGCAGGTACGCGACCTTCGGCGCGCTGCGGATCGACAGCGAAAGCAGCCTCGACGCCGATTACATCCGCGGACTCGTCCCCTGGAAAGAGGGCGCGCCATGGAACCAGAAACAGGTCGATGACTTTCAGGCCGCGCTGCGCAGCACCGGCCTGTTCCGTTCCGTATCCGTGAAAGCCGCCGAAACGGTCGACGGCACGGCCCGCGACCTGGACCTCGCCGTCGACAATGCGCGTCAGCGGTCGGTCGGCGGCAGCCTGCGCTATGACACCGACCAGGGGCCCGGCGTGCGGGTCTTCTGGCGGCACCGCAACCTGCTGGGCCGCGCCGAGGATTTCCGCGCCGAGGCCGATGTCTCCCTGAGGGAACAGAAACTGTCTGCCGGCATCACCCGCCCCCGGCATCCGGGCCGGAAATGGACCAGCCACGAGAGCATTGTCCTGAAGCGGCTGGACGAAGACGCCTTCGAGGAGAAATCGGCCACGATCCGGTCCGGTATGGATGTCGCCGCCGGGAATGGCTGGGTGCTGGGCGGATCGCTCGAGGGCAGCGCGTCCCTGACCACGGCAGACTTCGTCGACGAGACGACCTATCTGATTGGCCTGCCGCTCTACGCCCGGCGGGACCGCACTGACAACCCGCTCGACGCCACCAGGGGTTACCGGCTGCTGGTCACCACCGGACCGTTCATCGGTCTGAACAATGGTGAACCGATCAAGTTCGGGATCGTCGGCGGCGCGGGTTCGATTTATGTCCCGCTGATCGGCGACAACCGCCTGGTGTTGGCCTTGCGCTCCAAGGTCACGTCGATCCTGTCCCAGGAACTGGGGGAGGTTCCGGTCAACCAGCGCCTCTTCGCCGGCGGCGGCGCATCGGTTCGCGGCTTCGAGTTCCAGTCCATCTCGCCGGTCAACAATCTGGGTGACCGGATCGGCGGCCGCTTCCTGAACGAGAACAGCGCCGAGTTCCGGCTGCGCATGGGCGAGAGTTTCGGCATTGTCGCCTTCGCCGATACCGGCGTGGTCGAGGAAGAGCCCTATCCGACCTTCGACGAGCAACTGAACGTCGGCGTCGGCGGCGGCTTCCGATACTACAGTCCTGTCGGCCCGATCCGTTTCGACATCGCCTTCCCGCTCGATCGCCGCGCCGGCGACAGCCTGTTCGAATTCTACATCAGTCTCGGCCAGGCATTCTGATGCGCCTGTTGCGCCGGATCGTCCTGTGGGGGCTGGCTCTGCTCCTGCTGCCCCTGCTGCTCGCGGGCGGTGTGGCGGCATGGTTCGTCTATCTGGCCGGCGAGGAGACCTGGACCGCGGCCCTGACCACGGCGACCGACGCGGCCTCTTCCGACGAACTCAGCATCTCGGCCGAAGGGTTCCGGCGCGACGACGCCGGCAGCATCCGGCTTCGCACGCTGACGCTGGCCGACGCCGAGGGGCCATGGCTCCGGGTGTCCGGCGTCGTTGTCGACCTTCGCGCCGCGCGGCTGATCGGACGGGAAGTCCATCTGGAGAATGTCGAGGCCGCCCGCATCGAAGTACTGCGCGCGCCCATTTCCGACGCCCCGCCGGCGGAACCGGAACCGCTGGCCCTGCCGGAGAAGATCGAGCTGCCGCAACTGCCGGTCGCGCTGCGTCTGGACCGGCTGAATGTCGGCGAGATCGTGCTGGCCGAGGGGCTGGCGCCGGAAACCACCCGGATCGCGCTGGACGGGGCTGTTGCGGTAACCGGAGAGGGCGTCCGCCTGCGTCTTGATACAGAGCCGCTGGATCTGGGTCGGAGCTTCCTGAAACTGGATGCCGCCGTCGATGCCGCGACCGGCGAAGTCCGGGCGGCCCTGGACGCCGACCTGCCCCTGATCGCGCCACTCGCCGAGGCGCTGCAGGCGCCCCCGGACGGACGTCTGACGCTCAGTCTCGCCGGGCAGGGAACGCTGGCGGAAAGCGTCTTCTCGCTCGGCGTCACGGTCGACGGCATCGCCGATCTGGTTGGCGACCTGAAACTCGGTGTGACCGGCGCGCAGAGCGCCCGGGCCGAACTCAGCGCCTTTGTCAGCCTGAATGGTGGGGCGCTGGCTGAACCTGCGGCGTTGCTGGGGCAGACCATCGACGTCGCCATCGCCGCCGAGCTTCCCTCGCCCGACCGTGCGGTGATCCCGAAGTTCTCGATACAGAGCCAGCACCTGACCATCGACGGGAACGCCCAGGCGGATCTGAACGACACCGCACTGAAGACCGACCTCACCGCAAGGTTCCGGAATCACGAAGGCCTGGCCACCCTGCTCCAGGGTGCCGACTTCGAGGAACTGACGCTGACGCTGAGGGCGGAGGGACCGCCGGAGGCGCTGGACGCCGAGCTCCGCGCAGAGCTGGCGAAGCCCTCCTTCGACAGTTTCGGCGGCGAGGCCGTGACGCTCGATGTGACCGCACGCGCCGAGGGCGAACGCGCCACGGGCAACCTGCGTGTGACCGTCACTGGCATCCGCACCGGCGACCCGGATCTCGATCGGCTGGCAGGAGAAGAACCGGCGCTCACGACGGCTTTCGCGGCCAGCGCCGAGGAAGTCGCGCTGCGCGACATCACGCTTTCCGCGGCCGTCGCCCGCGCCGTGGGCAGTCTGATCCTGACGCCCGAGACCGGAACGATGGACGGGCAACTCCAGATCGACGCCCCTGATCTGACACGCATTCCGCAACTGGCCGGGCTGCTGTCCGGCGGCGCCGCAGGAGTGGATATCAAGCTGGACGGCCTTTCGGCGGGGGCCGGAAGTGTCGGCGCCACGACCCGGCTGAGTGGCCTGAAATGGCGTGATCCGGCGCTTGGCGGACTGGCGGGATCGACGGTAACGCTTGAGACCGCAGCCGAGATGAAGGGCGAAGACATCGAGACGGTCGCAGCGCTGCGCGCCGAACCCGGCCTGACGCTGGACAGCACGGCGCGCCTGTCGGGCGACGCGATCGCGGCAAGCTACAGGCTGCGCCTGCCCCGCCTGCCGTCAGGACTTGCACCACCAGATGTGCAGGGTCTCGAGAACATCACGCTGACCGGCAAGACGGAGGGCTCGATGGCCTCGCCGTCCGTCACCGGCCGGTTGACGGCGAACGACATTTCGGCGGGCGGCATTCGGATCGCCAGCCCGACCGTGGACTTCGCGGCGACGGACCTCGCGGGCGCGCCTGGAGTCGATCTTCGCGCCGGCGCGATGGTGATGGACAGCCCCTTCACGCTGACCGCAAGGGCGCGGGCGGACCTCGCCGCGAACCGTATTGGGGTTCCCTCACTGAACATCGAATGGCGGACCGCTTCCGTCGAAACGGAAGCTGACATCGACCTGAACACCACCCTCGCCACCAGCCGGACCGGTATCCGCGTCGAGAACCTCGCCGATCTTTCCGACCTGGCGGGAACCCCGCTCGAGGGTTCGTTCGACGCAACGGTAGCGACGGAGCCCGATGGCGGACGGCTGGATGCGACGGTAGAGGCCAGAGGCAGCGGCGTTGCGGCCGATGCCGCGAGACTGTCGGAGCTTCTGGTCAGTCTCCGGATTTCCGACCTGCTGGCCGCCGCGCCCGGTCTCGACGGATCTGTCGAGGCGCGCGCAATCCAGGTCGAGGACGCCCGCGTCGAGACCGCCGTTATCGGTCTTTCCGGCGACTTGCAGCAGCCGGCGGCCGACATCCGCATAGACGCAACCGCGCCGGAGAAGGCCACACTGACCACCGCGCTGGCCGTCGACCTGCGCGATCCGACGACGCAGAGGATCACCGTTTCCACGCTGGACCTGCGGGCCGAGAAGGGCCGGATCAGCGCCCGCCAGCCGCTGCAGGTTCTGCTGCAGGGCGAGACCATCACGCTGGCGGACATGAACCTGATCACCGGGTTCGGCGGCGAGGTGCGGGGCGGTGCGACCTACGCGCCCGACCGGCTGTTTGCCGACCTGACCATCGCTGACCTGCCGCTCGGCCCGATCCTGAAGGCCGCCGGCATGGAAGGCTTCTCCGGCACCGCGAATGCGGACGTCCGTATCGACACCCGCGCTGTCGAGGACAAGGCCGTGATCGACGTGGACCTGAGCGGGCTTACCGCACCGGACGTGGTGTCGGACACGCCCTTCGGCGTGCGGCTGGATGCACGCTGGCGGGGCGCATCCGCCGTGGCGAACGCGGAGATCAGCGGCCCCTTCCGACAGCCCCTCACCGCCAGCTTCACCGGCGACCTCGCCCTGCCGGACGGTGCGCTGTTCCCCGAACCGGCGCCCGACGGGAACGTCACGGGATCCGTCGACTGGGACGGGCGGCTGGAAACACTGCTGGCGCTGCTGCCCGAGGGCGATCACCTGGCAGACGGCCCCGCCGCAATCCATGTCGACGTGTCGGGCACCTGGGCCGATCCCAGGCTGGCCGGAACGCTGAACATCACCGGCGCGCGCTATGAGAACCTGATGTCGGGCACCTTCCTTCGCGACATCGGCCTCGCCGTCGACTTCCAGCAGGACGGCAGCGGGCGATTCACTCTGTCGGCGCGCGGTCCGGAGAACGGCACGATCACCGGCAACGGCTCTGTGGTGCTGCTGGGCGAGAACCAGAACGCGGATATCGCGATCCGGCTGCAGAACCTGGTTGCGGTGCGCCGGGACGAGGCCCGCGTCATGGTCAGCGGCGATACGCGGCTGACGTGGGACGGTCAGCGCATTCTTGTGCATGTGCGCAAGGTGCTGGACCGGGTCGACGTCTATCTGGAAGCACCGAACCTGCCGCCCAGCGTCGTGGCCCTCGAACTGGAAAGCGAGAAGCCGCCGCCGGAGCCGGAGACCGCCGACAATGGCCCCGACCTGCCGGTCGATCTGGACATCGAGGTGTCCTCGCCCGGCGAGTTCTTCGTGCGCGGAAGGGGACTGGAATCGGAGTGGCGCGGCAACCTGACGGTCAAGGGCACGGCCTCGGACCCGGTGATCCGCTCGCAGTTCAGTGCCGTGCGCGGCACGCTGGCGCTGCTCGGCCGCGACTTCCGCCTCGACAAGGGCGAACTGGGTCTGGACGAAAGCTTCAAGCCGAACTTCCGGATCGAACTGGTGCGCGAGACGCCGGACCTGACCGGGCGCATCATCGTTTCCGGCGACCCGGCCAAGCCGGACCTGACCTTCACATCCGAGCCGGAACTGCCGCGTGACGAGGTGCTGCCACGCATCATGTTCGACAAGGCCAAGCAGTCGCTCTCCCCGCTGGAGGCCGTGACCCTGGCTCAGGGGCTGCAGACGCTCAGCAATGGCAAGCCCGGCGCGACGGACCGTATCCGCAATGCGGTTGGCCTTGATGTGCTGCGCTTCGAGGAGAGCAGCGATCCCGAGAGCGCCGGCGCGGTGTCGGTCGGCCGCTACGTCCGCGACGGCGTCTATGTCGGGGCCAAGAAGTCGGTCGATTCCGAAGCCGGATCGGTAGTGGTCGAGATCGACCTTCTGCCGAACGTGAAGGTCGACGCCGAAGTCGGCCAGAGCGGCGGCGGCTCGACCGGCATCACCTGGGAAAAGAAGTACTGAGCGGAGTTGAGGCCCAGCCCGGTCGCGGCGCATAATGCCGCCGTCATCCGGGGAGGACACCGATGCCCGATACCGCCAGCCATCCGTCGCTCGACGCCGTCGATCAGGCGATCATCACCCAGGCGCTGATCGCCGCCGCGCACGAGATGGGCGTGAAGATGATCCGTTCGGCGCATTCGACCATCGTGCGGGAAGCCGAGGACTGTTCGTCGGCCATCCTCGACCGGCACGGCAATGTGGTGGCGCAGTCGGAGTTGATCCCGCTGCAGCTTGGCTCCATTGCCCACACCTTCGGCCCCTGCGCGGCCAGTTTCCCGATCGGCGATCTGGTCGAGGGCGATTTCTACATCACCAACGATCCCTATCAGGGCGGCCAGCATCTGCCGGACGTCTTCCTGTTCAGCCCGATCTTCGTCGGCGGACGGCTGCTGGGCTTCGCCGCGACCGTGGCGCATCACATCGATCTCGGCGGGGGCGCGCCGGGCCTGAACCCGGACGCCACGGACGTGCATTCCGAAGGCATCGTCTTCCCGCCGTCGAAATGGAACCTGGACCGCGACTGGCGCAATGACGGCGCGTTCCAGCGCATGGTCCGCGCCAATATCCGCATGCCCGACCACACCATCGGCGACTTCGAGGCGCAGTTCGCCGCCAACCAGATCGGCATCGAACGTGTGCGCGAGCTCTGCGCCCGGCACGGCGCGGACCGCGTCGAGACGGCCATGGACGAGATGCTGAACTATGCCGAGCGACGGATGCGGGCGGCGTTGGAGGCCGTGCCCGACGGCACTTATGAGGGCGAGGACTGGCTGGACGATGACGGTCAGGGCAACGGTCCTCTGAAGATCGCCGCGCAGGTCACGGTCTCGGGCTCGGACCTGAGGGTCAGCTTCGACGGCACCTGCGATCAGGTTAAGTCGAACATGAACAACCCTTTCGCCTCGACCGTCGGGGCGGCGCTGTCGGTGATCAAGTCGGCGCTCACCGCCGCCGACCTGCCGTTCAATTCCGGCTGCGCCCGCGCCATCACCATCGAGGCGCCGGAAGGCTCGATCCTGAACCCGCGCTATCCTGCGCCGGTGCGCGCGCGGCTGCTGCCGAGCTACCGGGTGTTCAACGCGGTGATGAAGGCGCTGGCCCAGGCCGCGCCGGAGCGGGTCATCGCCACCGGCTTCGACACCACCTATGCCTGCTGCCTCAGCCATCTGGGACCGAAGGGCTACAACATCTATCTGGAAATTTTCGGTGGCGGATATGGCGCGGGGCCGGATGGCGACGGCTGCGATGCGGTCGACAGCCCACTCAGCAATTGCGGCAACATTCCGGTCGAGGCGCAAGACATGTCCTATCCGTTCTTCCGGGTGCTGGACTACAGCCTGATCCCCGGCTCCGGCGGCGAGGGCGCGCATCGCGGCGGGCTGGGTTTCCAGCGCATCTACGAGATCGTCGAGGACGGCGTCAGCTTCGCCGCCTATGGCGACCGCTTCGTGCTGGCCCCGAAGGGCCTGTTCGGCGGCGCGCCGGGTGGCAAGGCCGCCGCCTTCATCCTGCGTGGCGAAGAACGCATCGAGTTGAAGTCGAAGGTTCACATGCCTCTGCTCAAGGGCGACCGGCTGGTGGTGCAGACCGGCGGCGGCGCGGGTTATGGCTACGAAGCCAACCGCTCGGCGGCGGCGCGAAAGCGGGATGTGGAACTCGGCTACGTCTGATCCTTGCTGGCGGCTTCCTTCAGCCGGTAGAGCGCTTCCAGCGCCTCGCGCGGGGAGAGGTCGTCGGGGTTGATGTCCCCCAGCGCCGCCTCCACGGCGGAAACCTGCGGACCGGTCGACGGCGCGGGTGCCTGCGCGACGGCGGCGAACAGCGGCAGGTCGTCGGCGATGGAGACCGCCTTCCGCCCCTGCCCGCTTTCTTCCAGCTTCTTCAGCACCGCCTCGGCCCGGCGCACGACCGCGCCCGGCAGACCGGCCAGCTTCGCAACCTGCACGCCGTAGGATCGGTCCGCAGCGCCGGGGATCACCTGGTGCAGGAACTTCACCTGCCCCTGCCATTCCATCACCCGCATGGTCCGGCAGGTGACCTGATCCAGCTTGTCGGCCAGGGCGGTGAGCTCGTGATAATGCGTTGCGAACAGGCCGCGCGCGCGGTTGGTCTCGTGCAGCGCCTCGACCGTCGCCCAGGCGATGGCGAGGCCGTCATAGGTCGCCGTGCCACGCCCGATCTCGTCCAGGATCACCAGCGAACGCTCTCCGGCCTGATTCAGGATCGCAGCGGTCTCGACCATCTCCACCATGAAGGTGGAGCGTCCGCGCGCCAGATCGTCCGCCGCACCGACCCGGCTGAACAGACGGTCCACCACGCCGATACGCGCCCGCGCCGCCGGCACGAAGCAGCCTGCCTGAGCCATGATGGCGATCAGCGCATTCTGGCGCAGGAAGGTGGACTTGCCCGCCATGTTGGGGCCGGTCAGCAGCCAGAGCCGACCGGGGTCGGCGCCCAGATCGCAGTCGTTCGGCTGGAACCCGCCGGCCTCCCCGGCGGCCAGCGCCTCGACCACCGGATGCCGCCCGCCCTCGATGGCAAAGTCGAGGGAGCGGTCGACCGCGGGTCGGACATAGTTCCGCTCTCGCGCCAGCTCCGCCAGCGCCGCCGCCACGTCGAGTCGGGCCAACGCCCCCGCGCAGGCCGAGAGATCGCGGGCGGCGTTCAGCACCGCCGCCGTCAGCGCCTCAAAGTGTTTCTCCTCGACCGCCTGCGCCCGGTCACCGGCGGAGCGGATCTTGCCCTCAAGTTCGCCCAGCTCGACCGTTGTGAAGCGCATGGCCTGCGCCATGGTCTGGCGGTGGATGAAGTCATCGCCAAGCTTGTCGGCGTGGCGCTGCTGCACCTCGACGAAGTAACCGAGCATGTTGTTGTGCCGGACCTTCAGCGTCGCCACACCGGTCTTCTCGGCATAGGTCTTCTGCAGCGCCGCGATGTGCTTGCGGCCCTCGTCACGCAGAGTGCGCAACTCGTCCAGCGCCGGATCGAAGCCTTCCCGGACGAAGCCCCCGTCGCGGGTGAGCAGCGGCACCTCCTCGTCCAGCGCCTCGGTCAGGATATCCAGCAGTTCGCCATGCCCTTCCAGCCGTCGGGCGGTTTCCATGACGCAGGCCGGCCCCGCCTCGCCCAGCATGTGACGCGCGGCGGCGGCGGCGATCAGCGCGTCACGGATCGCGGTCAGGTCGCGCGGCCCGCCCCGGCCAAGCCCGAGCCGGGAGATCGCCCGCTCGATGTCCGGCGCGCGCCGGATCGCGTCCCGAAAGTCCGCGCGGCGGCCATCGGCGTCGTGAAAGAACTGCACCATGTCGAGGCGCTGATCGATGGCGTCGGGATCGGTCAGCGGACCGGACAGGTCGGCTGTCAGACGCCGCCCGCCCGCGCCGGTCACGGTCCGGTCGATCACCGAAAGCAGCGCGCCCTGCCGTCCGCCGGCGATGGTCTGGGTCAGTTCCAGATTGCGGCGGGTCGCCTGGTCCAGACCCATGGCCGCACCCTGCTCTTCGCGCTGCGGCGGCAGGATCGGCGGCAGCTTTCCCTTTTGGGTCAGATCGACATAGTCGACCACCGCGCCCAGCGCCGCCAGCTCGGCCCGCCTAAAGGCGCCGAACCCGTCCAGCGCGCCCACCTCGAAGACCTGCTTCAGACGCTTCTCGGCCGAGACGCTGTCGAAGCGCGCGGTGGGCAGGGGAGTCAGTCGGTCGTCCCAGTCGGCATAGGGCCCAGGCCCGTCCTCGACCAGTACGTCCGGGATCAGGATCTCGCCGGGATCCAGCCGGGCCAGCTCGGCGGGCAGCGAGGTCTCCGCAACGCTGCCGGCCGAGAGTTCACCCGTGGACATGTCGAGCCAGGCCAGAGCGAACTCGCCCCGGGTCCTGGCGATCGCGAGCAGGTAGTTGTTGCGGCGCGCATCAAGCAGGCTGTCCTCGGTCAGCGTGCCCGCCGTGACCAGACGGACCACGTCCCGGCGGACCACCGACTTGGAACCGCGCTTCTTCGCCTCGGCCGGGTCTTCGGTCTGTTCACAGACCGCGACGCGGAAACCGTCCCGGATCAGCCGCTGCAGGTATTGGTCGGCCGAATGCACCGGCACGCCGCACATGGGAATGTCCTCCCCCAGATGCTTGCCGCGTTTGGTCAGCGCGATGTCAAGGCTGGCCGAGGCGTGCTTCGCGTCGTCGAAGAACAGCTCGTAGAAATCGCCCATGCGGTAGAACAGCAGCGAATCCGGATGGGCGGCCTTGATCTCGAGGTACTGCGCCATCATCGGTGTCGGTTCGCCGCTCGCCATGACGGGCGACCTTATCCGATTCTGCATGCCCTCGAGAGGGCAAAGGCAGGTTGCCGCTCCGCGAGGCCCATGCCAATCTCCGGCCCGCCATGACGATTGAATATGATGATCCCATCACCTTTTCCGGCTCGCCGCTGGATCGGGTGGACCAGCGGCGGAAGGACGGCGACTGGCTGTCCGACCAGTTGATGAACCCGTCGACGCGGCTGTTGCCGATGTCGCGCCTGCGCGCCCTGATCGATCTGGACGTGGAGGCCGAGATCGGCTGGCGCTCGCCCATCGAGGCCATCGATCTGCTGGAGGAATACCGCCCTTTGCTGCTTGGCGTGAACGACGGCGTCGCGCATTTCGCCATCGAGGCCGATCCGCGCAAGGCGCCGCGCGACGCCACCTGGCTGAGCCGGGGCAAGTTCATCGACGTCCGCTCCATCGCGCCTTCGGTGCCGGTGGGCGAAGCGGGGATCCTGGCCCAGGCCCGGTCCATGCTGGACTGGCACCAGCGCCACCGCTTCTGTGCGGTCTGCGGTCAGCCTTCCGAGATGCGGGACGCCGGCTACATGCGCCAGTGCACCGACGACGAGTGCGGCGCGCAGCATTTCCCGCGCACCGATCCCGTCACCATCATGCTGGTCTTCGACGGCGACCGCTGCCTGCTGGGCCGCCAGCCGCGCTTCCCCGAAGGTTCCTATTCGGCGCTGGCCGGTTTCATGGAACCGGGCGAGTCGATCGAGGAATGTGTCCGCCGGGAAATCTGGGAGGAGGCCGGCATCAAGGTCGGCGAGGTCCGCTATGTGGCCTCACAGCCCTGGCCGTTCCCGTCCAGCCTGATGATCGGCTGCTTCGCGGAAGCCCAATCCACCGAAATCAACATCGATCCGAACGAACTGGATGACGCGCGCTGGTTCCATCGCGAGGAAATCCTTCAGATGATCGAACGGTCCGAATCGGGCGAAGGCCTGCGCATGCCGCCATCGCTTTCGCTGGCGCATCAATTGGCCCGTCGCTGGCTCGCCGGCATTTGAGACGCAAGGTAAGGCTTTCGTAACAGAAAATCGGGGTTATCATTCCCCGACCGAAAGAATGGGAAAGAGAAATCATGTCCGTCGTCGTCGTGCTGGAATTCAAGTGCAAGGATGAGACCTATGAAATGGTCAAGTCCACCATGACTCAAATCCTGCCGGATACCGTCAAATTCGACGGCTGCGAGGCGCTGCATGCCGCCGCCGAGGACGCCACCAAGACGGTGGTTCTCTACGAAGTCTGGGACAAGATCGAGAGCCAGCAGAAATACATGGGCTGGCGTGGCGAGCGCGGCGAACTCGACGCGCTGGCGCAGGCGCTGCGTGAACCGATCGCACCGCGAATCCTGGACGTCGTTTCCTTCTGAGATCTGCCGGAGCCGGCATCAACCGGCTCCGTCCGCTCAGTGCCGGAAGTGGCGCATCCCGGTGAAGACCATGGCAAGGCCGGCCTCGTCGGCGGCTGCGATGACCTCGTCGTCGCGGACCGATCCGCCCGGCTGGATCACCGCCGTCGCGCCGGCTTCCACCGCCGCCATAAGACCATCGGCGAAGGGGAAGAAGGCGTCGGAGGCAACCACCGACCCCTTCGTCCAGCTTTCGCTGTCCCCGGCGGCCTCGCGCGCATCCTCGGCCTTGCGGGCAGCGATGCGGGCTGAATCGACCCGGCTCATCTGACCTGCGCCGACGCCGACAGTGCGGCCACCGCGGACATAGACAATGGCGTTCGACTTGACGTGCTTGCCGACACGGAAGGCGAAGATCAGGTCCGCCATCTCCTGCTCGGTCGGGGCGCGCTTCGTCACCACCTTCACATCGCCTGCGCCGATCCGGCCATTGTCCCGGCTCTGCGCCAGAACACCGCCCGCGAGCGCCTTGAAGGCCAGGCCCGGCGTCGCCGGATCCGGCAGGCCGTCGGTCAGCAGCAGGCGCAGGTTCTTCTTCTTCGCGACGATGGCGATGGCTTCGTCGCTGGCGCCCGGCGCGATGATCACCTCGGTGAAGATGCCGGTGATCTTCTCGGCGGCGTCGGCCTCCAGCGGGCGGTTCAGGGCGATGATGCCGCCGAAGGCGCTGACCGGATCGCAGGCCAGCGCGCGCTCATAGGCTTCGGCCACGGTCGCACCGGTCGCCACGCCGCAGGGATTGGCGTGCTTGATGATCGCCACGGCGGCGCTCTCCGCCGGGTCGAACTCGGCCACCAGTTCATAGGCCGCGTCGGTGTCGTTCAGGTTGTTGTAGCTCAGCGCCTTGCCCTGGATCTGCCGTGCGGAGGCGACACCCGGACGCTTGTCGCCGGTCGGGTAGAAGGCAGCGACCTGATGCGGGTTCTCGCCATAGCGCAGCTCGCGGGCCGGGCCGGCGGAGACGCCGAGCCGCTTCGGCATGCCCTGGCTCTCACCGGCGAACCAGGCGGTGATGGCGCTGTCATAGGCGCCTGTGCGGGCATAGGCCTTCGCCGCCAGTTCCTCGCGGAAGGCCATGCTCAGCCCCCCCTGGTTGCGCCACTCGTCGATCAGCGCCTGATAGTCGGCGGGGTCGGTCACCACGGCGACAAAGCGGTGGTTCTTGGCCGCCGAACGGATCATGGCCGGGCCGCCGATATCGATGTTCTCGATCACCGTGGCGCGGTCGGCGCCGGCGGCAACGGTCTCCTCGAACGGATAGAGATTGATCACGACCAGGTCGATCGGCGCGATGTCGTGCTCCTGCATGGCGGCGACATGGGTGTCGGCGTCGCGCAGGCCCAGAATGCCGCCATGGATCTTCGGGTGCAGTGTCTTTACCCGACCGTCCATCATCTCCGGCGAGCCGGTGTGGTCGCTCACTTCGGTCACTTCACAGCCCATGCCCGACAGAGCCTTGGCCGTGCCGCCTGTCGACAGGATGGCCACGCCCTTCGATTTCAGGAACTGCCCGAGTGTGTCGAGCCCGGTCTTGTCGGAAACGGAAATCAGCGCCCGCGCGGGCGCGATGATCGCGTCGGTCATGTCTCAAAGATCCCTTTTGGCGGCGGAACAGAATCGGTTCAGCTCTGCGCGCCCTCTATGAGCCCGAAAGCCCAGTGCACGGCAAGTCCCTCATCGCCGCACCGCCCGTGCAGCACGATCTGCTGGGTCCGGCGGGGCTTGCCCGTGCCGAGATAGACGCTCTCTTCCAGCACCGGCTGTGCGCCGGCCGCGCGGAACCGCCAGCCGCGCCCCGACTTCAGCCGCAGCAGCACGCCATCGCCCCCCTGGGAGAGCACGGCCTGCACATCGGGATGCAGATGGAAGCGGATCGCGAACTGGCTCTCGCGCACCCGGGAGCCCGCGACCTCCAGTGTGTCCTCGCCCCGGAAGTCCCGGCCGGCTGCATCGAGATAGAGCCTGCGCCGATGCACGAAGCCGTGGCTCTGGCGGTAACCGTCATGGGTCATGTCCAGCCAGGTCGCGTCCGGCGATTCGGTTCGCGCCGCTTCCGTCTCCATCGACCGACGGCGCTTTCTTCCGGCCTCGGGGACCGGAACGGCGTTGGTGTCGTCCAGCGTCAGGGTCGAGTGCGCGGCAGTCGAGGCCATCGCCGCCTTCCACTGCTCGGTGGCCGGGACCGCCGCGCCGCCATTGACGACGATGCGCTCCCGCCGTGCGCTCATCTCGAAGCTGAGGAGGCCCGCATGACCAATGCCCGGCTGCGGATCGCGGCCGCCGAAATCGCAGATCACGGTGGTGCGGTCGCCTTCCAGCCGCTCGAAACCCATGCGCGGCGCGGACAGGTTCGGCTTGCCCCGGACGCCGGAACGCTTGACCGTGATCTCGACATTGGCCGCATTGCCTTCGGTCGCGCCATTGAACAGCGCGAGCCCACCGTCGCCGTGGCGCAGCATGCGCAGCGCCGGCGTCATGCGGTCGATGGCGTTGACCAGTGCTTCGGGCGGCGGATCGCCCACATCCATCATCGTCCGCTTCAGCAGGACCAGATCGCGCAGCACCGATTGCAGCACCGCCGGGTTGCGGCTGACATGGCCGCCATCGGTCATCACCTGCTTGCCCAGATGCCCGGACAGCAGGCGCAGTCCCCGTTCCGCCCAGGGCCGCGATTCCGGCAGGCAGTAGCCGACCATGGCCAGGCCGACCGCAGTGGTGATGGCCGCCGGTCCGTCCTTGACCTGATCGGCGGCGCGGGAAAGGTGGCGCGCCTGCCGCCCGACCGAGCGCAGCAGGTTGGAACGGTAGGTCAGTTCCGCGTGACGGATCAGCAGGTCAGCGTTCAGGCACCAGCTTGTCAGCCGGCGCGCCAGGATGTCGGGCCGCCAGACAAATGGATCGTAGGAGCCGCAGTGACTCAGCCATGTGCCGGCCAGCGACCGGGCCGCTCGGATCGCGGCGTCGCCGCCGGCTTCCCGGAAATGGCGCAGCCAGTCGAAGCCGTGCAGTTCGGCGCGCCACAAATCGCCGCCCTGCTGGCCCTGCCAGGGCGGTTGCGGCCCGGGCCGGACCGCCTCGCCGCCCAGGTCGTACAGCCCCTGGAACAGCTCGTTGGCGCGATTCACGTCGCCCGGCCAGGGATCCTCGGGCTGAAAGGCCAATCCATGGTGGAACCGGCCCCGGAGACTCATGCGATAGAGCGCGCTGGAATAGACGAGATCGCGGACCCCGCTCATGCGCGTCCTCCCGCCCCGGCTCAGTCGGCCGCGTCGGCCGGGGCCAGCGCGTTGCGCAGCGCCTCGATGTTCTTGGCGTATTCGGACGGTCCGCCCGTGAAGACCGCCGTGCCGGCGACCAGCGTGTCGGCTCCGGCTTCAAGCACCTGAGCCGCGGTATCCATGTTGACGCCGCCATCGACTTCCAGATGCACATCGGCGTCACAGCCGTCGATCAGGCCGCGCAGGGCGGCGATCTTGTCGAGCTGGCTGGCGATGAACTTCTGACCGCCGAAGCCGGGATTGACGCTCATGACAAGAACAAGGTCAATATCGCCGATGACCGGCTCCACCGCCTGCCACGGCGTCGCCGGGTTGAGCGACACGCCGGCCTTGACCCCGAAGCTGCGGATGAGCTGCAGCGTGCGGTGCAGGTGCGGCCCGGCCTCGGCATGCACGGTGATGATGTCCGCCCCGGCCTCGACGAAACCCTCGATGAAGGGGTCGACCGGCGAGATCATCAAATGCACGTCGAAGGGTTTCTTCGTATGCGGGCGCAGCGCCTTCACGACGCCGGGACCGATGGTCAGGTTGGGGACGAAATGGCCGTCCATGACGTCGACATGGATCCAGTCCGCACCGGCTTCGTCGATGCGGCGGACCTCCTCACCCAAGCTGGCGAAATCCGCAGACAGGATGGAGGGCGAAATGATCGGTGATTGCATTCCGACTCCCTATCAGCCGCAGGCGATTCCGGCAATGCGGCAGGCCGTCAAGTGCGGACCAGCCGAGCCGCAAAGAACCCGTCCATGCCGCCAAGATCACCAAGATGTGTCGGAAAGGTCCGCAATTCGCCACTGGCATTCACCACCGGGGCGTCCAGCCCCGTTTCCGACAGATTGACCGGATCCCGGCGGAACAGGTCCGTCCGCCCCAGAAACCGCTCGATCTGGCCTTCCCCCTCGTCGGGCTCCAGCGAACAGGTGCAATAGATCAGCCGCCCGCCCGGGCGAACCAGATCACCCGCCCGGTCGAGCATCTCCGCCTGCAGCGCGATCAGCGAGGTCACATCCTCCTCGCGCCGTTTCCAGCCGATGTCGGGATGCCGGCGCAGCGTTCCGGTCGCGCTGCAGGGCGCGTCCAGCAACACGGCGTCATAGGGCTCGACGGGCTGGTGCTTGCGCAGGTCGGTCGCGACTGTCGTCACGTCGAAGCCCAGCCGCTTCATGTTCTCCGTCAGCCTGCGCAGGCGCTTCTCCGACTGGTCAAGCGCGGTGACATCGGCGCCCGCCGCAGCCAGTTGCGCCGTCTTTCCGCCGGGCGCGGCGCAGGCGTCCAGCACGCGCATGCCCCGCACGTCGCCCAGCAGCCGGGCAGGCAGCGACGCGGCGACGTCCTGAACCCACCAGTCGCCGTCGCTGTAGCCCGGCATGTCCTGCAGTCCGGCGGCGCTCGACAGGCGAACGCTGGCGCCACCAACGGGCGCGCCGCCGAGCCGTTCGGCCCAGCCGGCGGCGTCCGACTTCACCGTCAGATCGACCGGCGTGTCATCCCGGCCCTGCATGGCGATCATCGCCATGGTCGGTTCCGCGCCCCAGGCAGCCTTCCAGCGATGCCAGAGCCACTCGGGCAGGTCGCGCTGCAGCACCTTCGGATCCTCGATGCGCTTGCGGCCCTGGCCGTCGAACCGGCGCAGAACCGCGTTCACCAGACCCCGGAACTTGCTGTCCTCTGGCAGCAGCGAGACCTGTTCGTTGACCACCGCATGCGCCGGCACGCCGATGAACAGAAGCTGCGCCGCCCCGGTGAGCAGCAGCAGGTGGGCGATGCGGCCTGACTTCGGCAATGGCCGCGACAGGTATTTCGTCAGCAGGAACTCGATCGAGCCCTTGTGCCGCAGCGAAGCGAGCACGATGGCGCGGCAGAAACGCCGGTCCTCGGGCGTCAGCCCGCGCGCAGCAGTTTCCAGCCCCTCGTCCAGCGGCTGACCGCGGTCCAGGACACGCTGCAGCGCATCGACCGCTGCCGCCCGGGCATTGCCTTCGGAACCCGTCAACGCCAAGGCCGCCGGGACTGTCTCGAGCCGGATTCGGTCACGGGCACCGAGGTGCCTCCCGGACGCCCGCGCGGCCGGCTGTAGCCGGCGCCGGAAGCGGGGCCGGACAAGGTCATTGCGCGCAGGCGGCGCACACGCTCGGCGGTCTTCGGATGGGTCGAGAACAAACCGTCGATGGAATGGGCGTGCAGCGGATTGACGATGAAAAGATGCGCGGTCGCCGGATTGCGTTCGGCACGGTGATTGTCGATGCCACGCGCGCCGGCTTCCAGCTTCTCCAGCGCCGAGGCCAGCCATTCGGGATTGCCGCAGATCCGAGCGCCCTCGGCGTCGGCAGCGTATTCACGTGTCCGGCTGATCGCCATCTGCACCAGCATCGCTGCGATCGGCGCCAGCAGGGCGACCAGAATGGTGCCTATGGCGCCCAGGGGATTGTCACGGCCCCGACCGAACATGCCGGCGAACATCGCGAAGTTGGCCAGCATGCCGATGGCGCCGGCGATCGTCGCGGTGATGGTCATGATCAGCGTGTCGCGGTTCTGCACATGGGCCAGTTCATGCGCCATGACGCCGGCGATCTCGTTGCGGCTGAGCCGCTGCAGCAGCCCCCGGGTCGCGGCCACGGCGGCCTTGTCGGGGCTGCGGCCGGTGGCGAAGGCGTTGGGCTGGTCGCTCTCGATCACGTAGACCTTTGGCATGGGCAGTTCGGCCCGCCGCGCCAGATCGGCGACCATACGGTAGAACTCCGGAGCGGAACGCTCGTCCACTTCCTTCGCGCCATACATGCCAAGGACGATGCGGTCGGCGTTCCAATAGGAGAACAGGTTCATGGCCAGGGCCACAACAAGGGCGATCATCAGACCGCCCGTGCCACCCATGAGGTAGCCAGCGGTGAGCATGATCGCCGTCATTCCGGCCAGCAGCAGTGCAGTTCGCGCGTAGTTCATCTTCGGGTGCGGTTGATAGGTGAATACAAGCCGTTATTTATGTTGTGACGAAACCGACGCAAGGCGGCATCGACGATGACCGACGACGACAGGAAAAAGAGCGGCGACGCGCCCTTCGAGGAAACCCCCGAAGGCAAGCTGCGCCGCAAGAAGGCGGCCCACAAGCTGGAGCAGGCCCCGGGCGAGTTCGAGGGCCGCGACGGCCCCGAGCCCACACGCTACGGCGACTGGGAAAAGAAGGGCATCATCAGTGATTTCTAGGCTGGCCGGCCTTGCGCTGCTGATCCTGCTGCCTCTCTTTCAAGCTCTGGCGCTGACGGATGCCGAACGCGAGGCGGTGATCCGGGCCGAAGACTATCTGGAATCCGTGGAGACATTGCAGGCGGACTTCATCCAGCAGGCCGAAAGCGGGGCGACCGCCAACGGCACGTTGAAGATGAAGCGGCCCGGGTTGATCCGGTTCCAGTATGCGCCGCCGGCGAAGATCCTGATGGTCTCGGACGGCACGCTTGTCAGTTTCATCGACTACGAGGTCGGTCAGCTGACGCAATGGCCGTTGTTCGACACGCCGCTTGCCCATCTGGTCCGCGAGGAACTGGATCTGCTGAACCAGACGCTGGTCGACGAGGTGGCGATCGAGCCTGGTTTCATACGCTTCCGGCTGCGCAATCCGAACGAGCCGGACCAGGGCTGGATCCGGTTTCATTTCTCGGACACGCCCATGCGGCTGCTCGGCTGGGACCTGTCCGACGCCCAGGGCCAGGTAACCACGGTCGCGCTCACCAATCCGGTGGTGAACGCCGAGCTGGATCGGCGCGCCTTCGATTTCGAGACACCGAAGGCCCCTTGGGACGCGGACAGATGAGCAGCCCCTCGCGTCCACTGGTCGGCATCGCCGCCAACCGGCGGACCACCGACGTGATGCGGATGCACGCTGTCTCCGAATACTATATCACCTCGGTTCTTGGCTTTTCCGAGGCGCGGCCGGTCCTGGTACCGGCGCTGGAGGACACGGACGGTCTGGACGAACTGGTTTCGATGCTGGACGGCGTCGTGCTGACCGGCGGCGCATCGAACATGCAGCCGCATCTCTATGGCGAGGAACCGGAGCCCGAAAGCGGCGAACGCGATCCGGGCCGGGACGCAACCGCCATGGCGCTGAGCCGGCTCAGCATCGATGCCGGCGTGCCGTTGCTGGGCATCTGCCGCGGCATCCAGGAGATGAACGTGGCGCTGGGCGGCTCGCTCTGGCAGCACCTGCGGCATGCGCCGGGCAAGTTCGATCATCGCCGGTGGCGCTGGCGCGACGAACCGATGGAGGTGCAGCTTGCGCCGCGGCACGGCATCGCACTGCGCCCGGGCGGCCTGCTGCGCGACGTGCTGGGCGGCGCGCGTGAGGTGAAGGTGAACAGCCTGCATGGCCAGGGCCTGAAGCGCGTGGCCGACCGGCTGCAGATCGAGGCGACCGCCGCCGACGGAACCATCGAGGCGATTTCGGTGAAGGACGCAAAGGCGTTTGCGCTGGGCGTGCAGTGGCACGCCGAATACGAACCGGGCCAGTTCCCGGTGCACGCCGCCATTTTCGAGGCTTTCGGCGAGGCCTGCCGCGCCCGCCGCGCCGACCGACTTTCCCGGAAGGAGACCTGACATGCCCGGCCCGCTGGACGGTATTCGCATTCTCGACCTCAGCGCCGTGATCTCCGGCCCGTTCTCCACCATGATTCTCGCCGATCAGGGCGCGGACGTGATCAAGGTGGAAACGCCCGGCATAGGCGATTTCACCCGCCATGCCGGCAACAAGCAGAACGGTGTCTCGGCGAGTTTCCTGAACAACAATCGAAACAAGCGCTCGGTCGTCATCGATCTGAAGTCGCCGGAGGGCGTCGCCGCGCTGAAGCGCATCGCCGCGACCTGCAACGCCGTGGTGCAGAATTTTCGCCCCGGCGTGGTCGAGCGGCTGGGCGTCGGTTACGAGGACATGAAGGCGGTCCGCGACGACATCGTCTATGTCTCGATCTCCGGCTTCGGCGAACGCGGCCCCTGGGCCGGCAAGCCGGTCTATGACCCGATCGTGCAGGCGCTATCAGGGCTGGCTTCGGTACAGGGCGGCTCCGACCAGCAGCGGCCCCGCCTGATCCGCACCATCGTTCCCGATAAGCTGACCGCCGTGACCGCCAGCCAGGCGATCACTGCCGCCCTGCTGGCCCAGGCGGTCAGGGGCGTCGGGCAGCATGTCCGGCTGTCGATGCTGGATTCGGTGCTGGCCTTTCTCTGGTCGTCGGACATGGGCGCGCAGACCTATGTCGGCAAGCAAGTGACGCAGCAGCGCGCCGCCAGCTTCATCGACCTGATCTACGAGACGAAGGACGGCTACATGTCGGTGGCAGTGATGACCAATCCGCAGTGGCAGGCCTTCTGCAAGGTGATGGGCCATCCGGAATGGATCGAGGACGAGCGCTTCGCCACGACCGAACTGCGTGACCTGAACATCGACGCCCGGCTGGAGCTGATCCAGTCGGTGCTGATCGACCGCACCACAGAAGACCTGCTGCAGACGCTGGAAGAAGCCGGTGTGCCCTGCGCCCCGGTGCTGCACCGCAAGGATGTGATCGAGCACCCGCAGGTGCTGGCCGCCGATATCCTGCGCGAACATGACCACCCGGTCGCCGGGCGCCTGCGCCAGACCCGCACCGCCGCCCGTTTCAGCGAAACCGAGCCCGAATACCGCCACGGCGCCCCGGCGCTGGGCGAACATACAGACGCCGTGCTGGTGGAAGCGGGCCTCAATGCTGATGAGATCGCCGAGCTTAGAAGCGCCGGCGCGGTGGCCTGATCAGGCCTCGACCGGGAAATCCACGGCGCCCAGATCCCGCGCGCCGTGGACAAGCCGGACCAGTTCCACCTGTTCCGGCGTGTCGCGGTACAGGATGAGGTAGTTCTCGACGACAAGCTGGCGGCACTCGGGATGAATGTCCGGTCGGGCCCGGCCCATGAGGGGAAGGTTGCCAAGAGGCCTTGTGCGGTCTTCAACTCGATCGACCAATCGATCTGCAGCAACCTCACTGAAGCCGCACAAATATCTCCACACGTCGTCCAAATCGTCGTGAAACGTCTGCCGAGTCTGGACAGGCTTCATTCGGCAGCTTCTTGTTTCGCACGGCGAACTCGCGCCTCGGCTTTGAACCTTTCGGCCCAACCCTCATCCATCTCGTCCACGATCCCGCTTGCCATCCCCTCGTCCCAGAGCTTGCGGAGGCGTTTGACGTCTTCGTGGTAGAGCAGTTCCTGTCGCTGCCAGAGGCGGAAGCCTTCCCGCATCACTTCGCTGACCGAGGCATAGCGGCCGGATTCGACGGCAGCCTGCATCTGGTCGAGCATGTCCTGCGGAATTGAGATGGTGACGCGGGTCGACTGGCCCATCCGAGCCTCCTCATACTTTGTATGAATTCCTCATATCATATCGATCACGACTGCGCGACATCGGGCGTCTGGAAAAGCTGTTGCGGACGGCTTTTCCTCTCGATAATGTTTGTTTGTACACAAACAAGTTTGGGGAGCATGTTCCGTGTATGCGCGGCCGGAATCGCTGGACGAGGCGCTGGGTCATCTTGCGGATGGCGGCTGGACCGTGTTGGCCGGCGGCACCGATTTCTACCCTGCCCGCGTCGGCAGGCCGCTCACCGAACCGGTCCTCGATCTTAGCCGTTTGAGCGAACTGCGCGGTGTCGAGGCGACCGATGACGGCATCCGCATCGGGGCGCTGACCACCTGGACCGATATCGTCCGGACGGAACTGCCGCCCGCCTTCGATGGCCTGAAACTGGCGGCCCGCGAAGTCGGGTCGATCCAGATCCAGAATGCGGGCACCGTCGCCGGCAATCTCTGCAACGCCTCGCCGGCAGCCGATGGCGTGCCGCCTCTGCTGACGCTGGACGCCGAGGTTGAACTGGCATCGACCCACGGCCTGCGCCGCCTGCCGCTCGGCGCCTTTGTCCTGGGCAATCGCCGTACGGCGCTGGCGCCGGGCGAGATCGTCACGGCCATCCATGTTCCGGCGGACGCGACGACAGGAGACTCGAGCTTCCTGAAACTTGGCGCGCGCAAATATCTGGTGATCTCCATCGCCATGGTCGCCGCCCGCCTGCACGGGGACGAGGCCGCCATCGCCGTTGGCTCCTGCTCCGCAGTGGCGCAGCGGCTGCCGGCGCTGGAGCGGGATATCCGCAGCGGCTGGACTTCCGCCGACACGGTGACGCCGGAACATCTCGCCCCCATCGCCCCCATCGACGACATCCGCGCCGATGCCGGCTACCGCCGTGAAGCCGCAGCCGAATTGATCCGGCGCACCATGAGGGAGCTGGGCCGATGAACCGACCGGAAACGATCGCGGCGGGCGCGGGCCTCTCCGTCATCATCGATGGCCGGGCGGTCAGCATCGACCTGCCGCCAGTCGCCCGCCTGACCGAGGCGCTGCGCGAGGGCGCGGGCGTGAAGGGCGTCAAGGTCGGCTGCGACGCCGGCGACTGCGGAGCCTGCACCGTGTTGCTGGACGGCGAACCGGTCTGCGCCTGCATGACCGCGCTGGGCCAGGCCGAAGGCCGCCGCGTCGACACCGTCGAGGGGCTGGCAAAGGATGGTCAACTGGCGAAGATCCAGCAGGCGTTTCTGGATCACGGAGCCGCCCAGTGTGGCATCTGCACGCCGGGCATGCTGGTTTCGGCGGCCGCGCTGCTCGAGCGCAACCCGTCGCCCAGCGAGGCCGAAGCGCTGGATGCGCTGGGCGGCGTGCTCTGCCGCTGCACCGGCTACCGCAAGATCGTGCAGGCCGTTCTGTCGCTTGCCCCGGATCAGCCGGATCTCGGCCGGGGCGGATCGGTCGGCGCGCCGGTACCGCGCATCGATGGGCGTCCGAAGGTCACGGGCGACGAGCGCTTCGGCGACGACGTCGCGCCGGCGGGTGCCCTGGTCATGCGCGTCATCCGCAGCCCGCACCACGCCGCCCGCTTCGCGTTCGGCGATCTGGACGGCTTTGTCACGACGCATCCCGGCATCGAAGCCGTGTTCACCGCCGCGGACATTCCCGGCGAGAACCGCTTCGGCGTGATCCCGCCCTTCGCCGAGCAGCCGGCCCTGGCGCAGGGCCATGCCCGCTTTCGCGGCGAGGCGGTGGCGCTGGTCGTCGGGGAACGGACAGCCATGGCGGCACTGGACCTGACCGAGTTTCCGGTGAGCTGGACAACGACCGACGCCGCCATGACCCCGGAGACCGCCCGCGCCGCGCCGGACATCCATGCCGACCGCAAGGGCAATATTCTGGTCAGCGGCTATGTCGAGCGGGGCGACGTCTCGGCCCTCGGCAATGCTGCCCACCGGGTCAGCGACAGTTTCCGCACCTCCTTCGTCGAGCACGCCTATATCGAGCCCGAAGCCGGTTTCGCCGAGATGCGCAACGGCAAGCTGCATATCCACGCCTGCACCCAGGCACCGCACATGGACCGTGAGGCTGTAGCGGCCGTGCTCGGACTGCCGGAAGAGGATGTGGTCATCGTCCCGACCGGCATCGGCGGCGGCTTCGGTTCCAAGATCGATGTCTCGATCCAGCCGCTGCTGGGCCTGGCCGCACTGAAGCTGGGCCGTCCCGTGCGCGTCACCTACACGCGGCCCGAGAGCATGGCCTCGACGACCAAGCGCCATCCGGCGGAGATGTCCGTCGAGATCGCCGCCGATGCCGATGGCCGGATCGTCGCCTTCGATTTCGACGGCGTTTTCGACACCGGCGCCTATGCCTCCTGGGGACCGACAGTCGCCAATCGCGTGCCGGTGCATGCCTCCGGTCCCTATCTGACGCCGAACTACCGCGCGAAGTCGCTGGCGGTGCACACCAACGGCCCTGTCGCCGGGGCGTTCCGGGGGTTCGGCGTGCCTCAGGCCGCGATCGCGCAGGAAACGCTCTATGACCGGCTGGCGGACGCCTGCGGCGTCGACCGGCTGGAATTCCGTATCCGCAACGCGCTGCGGAACGGCGCCCCGACCGTCACCGGCCAGCGCTTCCCGACCGGCGTCGGCATCCGACCCTGCCTGGAAGCCCTGCAACCCCACTGGGACCGCGCCCGGCGCGATGCCGGGGCGTGGAACATGGCGAACAATGACAGCGCGATCCGGCGCGGGGTCGGGCTGGGCACCTGCTGGTACGGCTGCGGCAATACCTCCCTGCCCAACCCCTCGACCATCAAGGCGGGCGTGACCGCCGATGGCCGCATCCGCCTGCATCAGGGCGCGATGGACATCGGACAGGGATCGAACACCGTGATCGCGCAGATCTTCGCCGATGCGCTTGGCGTCGACCTGCAGGCCGTCGAGGTCTTTGTCGGCGATACGTCGGTGACGCCGGATGCCGGAAAGACGTCCGCGTCGCGCCAGACCTTCGTCTCCGGCAATGCGGCGCTCAGGACCGGCCGGGCGCTGCGGGCGAAGCTGCTGCGCCACGCGAACGTATCCGAAGATGCGAAAATCGGCGTCTCCGATGGCCGCATCGTCCTGACCGAGAACGGCCTCGGCCATGCGCTCGACCTCTCCGGACTGTCGGCCGATGCGGACGGTTTCGCCCTGATGGCGGAGGAGACCTATGACCCGCCGACCGCGCCGCTGGACGAGAAGGGCCAGGGCGAGCCCTACGCGATCTATGGCTATGGCGCGCATCTGGTCGAACTGGAAGTCGATACCGGCCTCGGCACGGTGAAGGTGACCAATATCGTCGCCGCGCACGACGTGGGCCGCGCCATCAATCCCGTTCTGGTCGAGGGCCAGATCGAGGGCGGTATCGCCCAGGGCCTCGGCATGGCGCTGATGGAGGAATATGTCCCTGGCCTCACCGAGGACCTGCACAACTATCTGATCCCGACCATCGGCGACATGCCGCCGGTGACCTCGATCATCATCGAGGAAGAAGACCCCGAAGGCCCCTTCGGCGCCAAGGGTCTGGGCGAGCATGTGCTGATCCCCACCGCGCCGGCGATCCTGAACGCGATCCGCGACGCCACCGGCGCCATCGTCCGTCACACGCCCGCCACGCCTGCCCGTGTGCTGGCCGCCATCAAGGAGGCCCGGAAATGAACGACCTGCCCGTCATCAAGGATGGCAAGATCCGCTGCGATGCCTGCCCGGTCATGTGTTACATCGCCGAGGGCAAATCGGGCGCCTGCGACCGCTATGCGGTGCAGGACGGCGAACTGATCCGGCTGGATCCGCTGACCATCATTTCGGCGACCGAGGAACAGGGCGGCCAGATGGTCCCCTTCCTCGACAAGGATGGCGATTGGGACGGCGAACTGGTCCGCGCCGAGGACGCCTTCATCACCGCTGTCGGCGCCGGCACGACCTATCCCGACTACAAGCCGGCCCCCTTCATTGTCTCGGCCGAGCGCAAGGGCGTCGATACCGTCACCGTCGTGACGGAAGGGATCTTCAGCTACTGCGGCGTCAAGGTGAAGATCGACACCGACCGCTATCTGGGCCCCGAGCGCAATCTGGTCCGCGCGGATGGCGAGGCGGTCGGCCATGTCACGACCGGCGAATACGGCTCGCAGATGCTGTCGCTCGGCGGCGTGCATCACCTGACCGGCGGCTCCAAGAAGGAAGGCCGCGTCACCTGTCAGACGCTGATGGACCTGTGCAACCGCAAGCCCGTCGAACTGACCGTCGACGACGGTGCGACAGTGGTGGTCGAAGCCGGCAAGCCGCCGATCGTCAACGGGCAGATCGAGGAGCGGATGCGGGTCGGCTGCGGCTCCGCCACCATCGGCATGTTCGCGACCCAGTGGCAGGGACTGGTGGATGAGGTCGTCGTCGTCGATGACCACATCACCGGCGTCGTTTCCGAACATCAGGCCGGCAAGGTGATCGGCTGGCCCGATACCGGCATCCGCATCCGGGGCCGCAAGTCGACGCCGGGCCGCTATTTCCAGGTCGCCGAGCCGGGTACCGGCTGGGGCGGCACCGATGTCGAGGATCCGCTTCAGATCGTCGAGACCTTCAACCCGAAGATCGCTCATCCGGGCCAGACCATGCTCATGGTCTCCACCACCGGCGAGCACGCCGCATGGTTCCGGCTGGACGACAATCTGAAGCCGGTGCAGGGCGAGATGCCCGAAGCCCTGATCCCCTCGGTCGAGCTGATCGCCGAGAACTGCGAACCGGCGCTCTGTACGGTGCTTTTCATGGGCGGCGCGGGCGGTTCCCTGCGGGCCGGCGTGACGAAGAACCCGGTGCGGCTCACCCGCTCGGTGCAGCAGGCGCTGACCCGCGTCACCTGCGGCGGGGCCGAAGCCTATCGCTGGCCTGGCGGCGGCATCACCGTGATGTGCGACGTCACCCGCATGCCGGCCAACTCCTTCGGCTATGTGCCGACCCCGGCCATCGTCGCGCCGATCGAGTTCACCATGTCCAAGGCCGACTATCTGGCCCTCGGCGGCCACGAAGGCGCGATCCGGCCCGTGGCCGACGTGCTCGCCCGCGGCGGCTACCGCCTGGAGGGTGGGAAGCGCTGATGGGACCGACCGCCGCCATGTTGTCCGGCGACCGGCTGCATCTGCAGCACGGGCCGATCGATCTGGTGATCGGGGCGGAGGGACCGCTTGCCGAAGTGAAGACTGCTTACCGCGCCGCGCGGGACCGGTTCCGGACCGTCCTGCCCGTGCTGGTCGAGGAGCTTGCTGAGCTCCGCCGTCCCGTGGAACCCGGGCAGCGCTTCGATGGGCCGGTGGCCCGGCGCATGGCAAGAGCCATCTTGAGGCACTCGCACCCGAGCGCAGGTTCGAACGAGGCGACTGAAAGCAACTTGCAATTCTCGGGCTTGACCCGAGGACCTGTGATCAAAACTGATGTCGAACGCCTCGACACAGACCCTCGGGTCAAGCCCGAGGGATGCAGATTTGGTTTGGATCAGGATGATCCATCAACAGCACGCGGAGCTGTCTTCGTCACCCCGATGGCGGCCGTGGCCGGATCGGTGGCGGATGAAGTTCTCGCCGCCATGCGGTCGGTTGCGCCGGACCTTCAGAAGATCTGGGTCAACAATGGCGGCGACATCGCCATCCACCTCTCGGGCGCCGCGACGTTCGAGGCCGCAATGGTCGCCGACCCCGCAACCGGACATGAGGCGGGCCGCGTGACCCTCCGCGCCGGGTACGGCATCGGCGGCATCGCCACCAGCGGCCGCCACGGCCGCAGCCTCTCGCTCGGCATCGCTGATGCGGCCACCGTTCTGGCAAAGGACGCCGCCGCTGCGGATGTCGCCGCGACCCTGATCGCCAACGCCGTCAACCTGCCCGGCCACCCCGCTATCCGCCGCGCGCCGGCCAACGAGATCGACCCGGACAGCGACCTGGGCGAGCGGCTGGTGGTTGTCGAGGTGGGGGTACTTTCTGCAGACGAGGTTGAAGAAGCCCTGGAGCGCGGATTGCAGGCTGCCGAGGCGATGGTCGCGAAAGGCCATGTTCAAGCCGCGAACCTCACCCTCGCAGGACGGACCCTCGCATTCCACCCTGTCGCCCCCGATGATCCGGAGGATCACTCGGTGGTCGGGTCAGCGGTTCATGACAGACGCCAGCACTCGCCAAGACGGGTCTCCCGGACCCCCGAGTTTGCTTCGCAAATCGGGGGTGACAACAGGAGGAGAAGCCATGCCCTCACCTGACACCCCCTACATCCGCAATCACTGGTACGTCGCCGGATTCGCATCGGAGTTCACGCAGGGCTTCACGACGGCGACGATCCTGGAGGACGAGATCGTCCTCTACCGCACGGCAGATGAGGTCGTGGCACTGGAGGACCGGTGTCCGCACCGGGCGCTGCCGCTCAGCATGGGCAAGCGGATCGGGGACACCATCCAGTGCGGCTATCATGGCATGACATTCGGACCCGACGGCGGCTGCGTCCGGGTGCCGGGTCAGCGCTCGATCCCGCCGCAGGCCTGGGCGCGGCGCTATCCGACGCATGAGCGGCACGGGCTGGTCTGGATCTGGATGGGCGACCCGGCGCTGGCCGACGAGAGCGCCATCTTCGACTTGCCGCAGTTCTCGGACCCGGCCTGGACCGCGGTGCAGGGCGATGCTTTGAAGTTCCGCTCCAATTATCTGAACGTCGCTGACAATCTCTGCGATCCGGCGCATGTCAGCTTCGTGCACCCGACGACGCTGGGCAATGCGAACAGCGAAGACGTGCCCGTGAAGGCGAAGCGCAACGGACGGACGGTGGAAGTATCCCGCTGGATCCGCGACGGCGCGCCCATCGGCTTCTTTCAGGCCTATGGCGGCTTCGAGGGCAATGTCGACCGCTGGCACTATTACTATCTGCACAGTCCCTGCATCGCCGTGATCGACTTCGGCAGCGCCGAAGCGGCCCTGAACCTGCCGCCGGAGCGCCGCAGCGAGGGCGTGCAGATATTCGCGCTGCATTTCATGACGCCCGTCGATGCGACCACGACCATCGACCGCTGGGTGCATCTGAGGAACACCGCGATCGATGATCCGGCCGCCGGCGAGAAGATCTCCGACCTGCTGCGCATCGCCTTCGCCGAGGACAAGGCCGTGCTGGAAGCCATCCAGCGCAAGGAACTGCAGCCCCGGGACCGCGAACCCGTCCGCATCGGCATCGACGGAGGCGCCAACATCTACCGCCGCATCATCCGCGAGATGCTGGACGAGGAAACATCACGGTCGGAGGCGGCGGAATGAGTCTGGTCGACGAAACCTACCGTCTGGATACGCAGGTCGGCTTCCTGCTCCGGCAGGCGCAGCAGCGGCACACGGCGATCTTCGCCGAGCGGATGGCGGGCGGGCTGACGCCGACACAGTTCGCGGCGCTGGCCAAGCTGCATGAACTGGGCGCCGTGACCCAGAACCGCCTGGGCCGGCTGACGGCGATGGACGCTGCCACCATCAAGGGCGTCGTCGACCGCCTGAAGGAGCGCGGCCTTGCTCGCACAAGGCGCGACCCGGATGACGGGCGGCGGCTGCTGGCCGAACTGACACCCGCCGGAGAGACCCTGGCCGCCGAGGCCATCGCCGCCGGCGAGACCATTACCGAGGATACCCTCGCACCACTCAACTCCGCCGAGCGGAAGCGCTTTCTGGAACTGCTGGAGAAGATCACCTGATGGCCGACACCCAACACCGCAAGGACGCCATCGCCGGAATCGATGTCGGTGGGACCTTCACGGACATATTGCTGGTCAACAGCGATCAGGTGCGGGTCGCCAAGGCGCCGACGACGGTCGACAACCAGGCCGGCGGCGTGATGGCGGCGCTGGCGGCGGTCGAGGCGGACATTGCGGGCCTCGACCTGATCGTCCACGGCACCACGACCACGACCAACGCCATCCTGGAACGCAAGCTGGCCACGACCGGCATGATCACGACCAAGGGCTTCCGTGACGTGATCGAGGTCGGTCGGCGGACGCGCCCGAATCCCTACGGCATGACCGGCCGCTTCGTGCCCATCATCCCGCGCGAACTTCGCCTGGAGGTCGCCGAACGCTCGGACGCCGAGGGCAATGTGCTGACCCCGCTGGATGAGGAAGGCGTGCGGTCGGCGGTGAAGGCGCTGCTGGAGAAGGGCTGCACCTCGCTGGTGATCCACTTCCTGCACGCCTACGCCAATCCCGCCCATGAACGCCGCGCGGCGGAAATCGCGGCGGAGCTCTGGCCGAACAGCCACATCACCATGGGCCACGCCCTGCTGTCGGAGTTCCGCGAGTACGAGCGCGGCGTCACCGCCTCGGTAAACGCGGCGGTGCAGCCGATCCTGGATCGCTATGTCCGGCGGCTGCAGAACGAACTGACGGAGAGGGGTTTCCGCCACGACCTGAAGGTCATGAACGGCAATGGCGGCATGGCCTCGGCCACCAGCGTGGCGGCCGAAGCGGCGAAGACCGTCATGTCCGGGCCGGCGTCGGGCGTGATGGCGGCGGCGGCAACCGGGCGGCGCGCCGGGTTCCCCGACCTGATCACCTATGACATGGGCGGCACATCGACCGATGTGGCGCTGATCCGCGACGCCAGCCCGACGGTGAGTCACGAACTGGAGGTCGAATACGCCCTGCCGATCCACGTGCCCATGGTGGATGTGCAGACCATCGGCTCGGGCGGCGGCTCCATCGCCCGGATCGATGCGGCCGGCCTGCTGCGCGTCGGGCCGGAGAGCGCCGGCGCGACGCCGGGCCCGATCTGCTTCGGCAAGGGCGGCGAGGAACCGACCATTGCCGACGCGCATTTCCTGCTCGGCCGGATCAATCCGGCGCGGCTGCTCGCCGACAGCGGCGTCACCCGCGAGGAAGTCGCCGCGATCTTCGAGGCGAAGCTGAGCCGGGCGCTGGGGCTCGACGCCGAGGGCGCGGCCCAGGCCGTGCTCACCATCGCCAATACCCAGATGGCCGGCGCGGTACGCATGGTCTCGCTGGCCCGTGGGCACGACCCGCGCCGCTTCGCCCTGCTCGGCTTCGGCGGCGGCGGTCCGCTGCATGCGGTCTCGCTGGCGCGCGAGCTGTCGATCCCGACCGTGCTGATCCCCGCCCGTCCGGGCATCACCAACGCGCTGGGCTGCGTCGTCGCCGATGTGCGCCATGACTTCGTGAATACGGTGAACCTGCCGCTGGACCGCGTCGACATGGATCAGGCCCGCGACATCCTCGCCCGGCAGATCGCACAGGGCCACGAGCTGATTGCCGCCGAACCGGTGGAGATCGTCGAGACGCGCGTCACCCACTCCGCCGACATGCAGTTCATCGGCCAGACCCACATCCTCTCGGTGCCCCTGCCCGATGCGGACATCACCCGCGAGGATCTGCAGGCCCGCTTCGAGAAGGCGTATTTCGACCGCTTCCGCGTCGAGCTTCCAGAGATCCGGGCGAGCCTTGTGAACCTGAACACCACGGTCGTCGGCCGGCGGCGCGAACTGGACCTGTCGAGGCTGATCGATGCGGCCGGCCGCGCGGAGACGGTCGAAGGCGCCATCACCGACCATCGGCCGGTGATGTTTGGCGGCGACTGGCACGATTGCCCGATCTACTGGCGCGACCGCCTGCCGGAAGCCGGCGTGATCACGGGGCCGGCCATCGTCGAACAGGCCGACACCACCACCGTCCTCAACCCCGGCGCCACCGCCACCGTCGATCGCGACGGCAATCTGATCATCGAGGCCTGAGCCATGACAGAACCGCTCGATCCCATCACGCTGACCGTCATCCAGGCGGGACTGCAACAGGTCTGCGACGAGATGGACATGTCCTTCTCCCGCGCCGCCTTCTCGCCTGTGATCGCCGAGGCCAATGACCGTTCTGACGGCATCTATGATCCGGAGACCGGCGAACTGATCGCGCAGGGGCTGATGGGCCTGCCGGTGTTCGTCGGCACGATGCAGGAATCGACGAAGACGCTGATCGAGTTCATCCGCGACGGCCGCGCCCGGCCGCCGGAGGAAGGCGACATCTATATCGTCAACGATCCCTATCTCGGCGGCACGCATCTGATGGATGTGCGCTTCGCGATGCCCTTCTACCGGAACGGCGAGATCTTCGCGTGGCTGTCGAACACGGGCCACTGGCCCGATATCGGCGGCTCGGTGCCGGGCGGTTTTTCCGCCAACGCCACCGCCGTCGAGCAGGAGGGTCTCCGCCTGCCGCCGGTGAAGCTGTTCAAGCGGGGCGAAATGGACCCCGAGATCTATGCCATCATCTGCTCCAACATCCGTATCGCCGATCAGCGCATCGGCGACGTCAAGGCGCAGGCGGCGGCGCTGCTGGTCGGCCGGGACCGCCTGAACGAGCTGTTGGACCGCTTCGGCGACGCCACGGTGAAGCAGGCTATCGCCGAACTGAAATCCCGTGGCGCCGAACAGATGCGGGAGAAGATCGCAGCAATCCCGGACGGGGCCTACACATCGGAAGCCTATGTCGACAGTGACGGCGTGGTGGACGAGCCGCTGACCATCAAGCTCACAGTCGAGAAACGCGACGGCGAACTGTTCTTCGACTTCGACGGTTCCAGCCCGCCCTGCCAGGGGCCGATGAACTCGGTGATCGCAACGACACGCTCGTCGGTCTATCTGGCCATGCGCCACATCTTCCCGGACGTGCCGATCAACGCTGGCGCCTTTGAGCCGCTGAACATTCGGGACCCCGAAGGCACCTTCCTCTATGCCCGCTATCCCCGGCCCGTGTCGGGCTGCGCGGCGGAGGTCAGTCAGCGCATCGCCGAGGCCGTCTTCGCCGCTCTGGTGCAGGCCCTGCCCGACAAGGTCACGGCGGCGCCGGCGGGCTCTAGCGGCAATTTCGCGCTGGGCGGCTACGACCCGGCGCGCGACCGCTCCTTCGTCATGTACCAGATCTCCGGCGGCGGCTATGGCGGCAATGCCGACCATGACGGGCTGACCAATGGCTGCTCGACGATCGGCATCTCCAAGACGCCGCCGATCGAGGTGATGGAGCAGTACTATCCCGTGCTCTACACCGAGTATGGCCTGCGCGAGGGTTCCGGCGGCGCGGGCAGGCATCGTGGCGGCTTCGGACTGAAATACACGGTCGAACTGCGCCGCGGCGAGGCGACGGCCAGCTTTGTCATGGATCACGGCCGCACCGGTCCGCTGGGGGCGCTGGGCGGCGCCAATGGCGAGCCGAACACGGTCACCGTCTGGCGCGACGGCGCGGCCCATGTGCCCGACCACCTGTCCAAGGAGCAGGACATCCGCATCCGCGCTGGTGATCGCGTCGAGGTCGGCACGCCCGGCGGCGGCGGCTATGGTGACCCGTTCGAGCGACCTGCGGAACAGGTGCTGCACGACGTCCGCCAGGGCTATTACACGGCCGACGAAGCCCGCATTCGCTTCGGTGTGGCGCTGACCGGAGACGGGCAGGCGGTCGATGCCGAAGCAACCGGCAAACTGCGGCAGAGAGCCGCCGTGGCCGCTGAGTGAGCTGCGCTTGACGCGGTCCAAAACCGCGTCTATAAGCGCGCCTCCAAATCAACCAGTTTCAGCTTTCAAGAGACCATCGGACCGAGCATGGCGAACATCAAATCCGCGGAAAAGCGCATCCGGCAGACGGCCAAGCGCACCGAACGCAACATCGCGCGGCGCAGCCGCATGCGCACCTTCGTGAAGCGGGTCGAGACCGCGATCGCCTCCGGCGATCAGTCGGCGGCCGGCGAAGCCCTCAAGCTGGCCCAGGCCGAGCTCGACCGGGCCGCGCAGAAGGGCGTGCTGAAGCGGAATACGGCAGCCCGCAAGGTTTCCCGGCTGAACGCCCGCGTGAAGGCTCTCGCCACGGCGTGAAGCCGATGCCGCGGGTGCGGTGCAGCACCCGCCGCGGTGGAATTCAGGCGCTTCGTCCCCCGGACGGAGCGCCTTTTTCATTGTGAACTTTTTTTTGCAGCCAGTTGATTTTCCCGATTCGCTTGTTTTCCAAAGTGCAGCAGATTGATCGAGGAATAATTTCCTATTTTTGCAAAAAATTGAGTCGAATCGGCTATTGCGCCGGACGCGTCGACCGGATTATTGTCGCCCCATCAGGCCAACGGAACGGACCAACCTGCCGGACAGGGCGGCAGATTTGGAAGTAAAACCCGAACATAATCCGGTCTTAGGCGTGCCTGCTGCATGAATGGACACCTTTAAGCTTCGTTGTCATTGAATAACGGAGAAGGGATAAGTCTGGGCTTTGTTGCCGGTTATTTTTCCGGTTGTGTCGTAGGGAGGGAGATTTTGACGCGATCCGGAGCTACTGGGGCTGTGAATCCATCCGAATATTCCGCACAGCCGTCCGGGAACGAACATGATCTGGCCGCCCAGGCATTGTGGGCAAGCGTCAGCGAACGCGTGCAGACGAAGATCGGCAAGTCGTCCTACAACAGCTGGATTCGGCCCCTCAAGGTGGCCCCGCTTCATGACGATCGTGTCATTCTAATTGCCTCGACGGCATTCCTGAGAGACTGGATCAAGAACAACTACCAGCAACTGCTTCTGCAGGAGGTCCAGCGCGACCTGCCGCAGATCCGCGAGGTGCTGATCGAGCTGGGTGTCGGCAGCCCGGGCGCCGCCAGGACAGCTGATCACGAGATCGCAGCTCCCGAGATGGCGGCCCCGGCCGCCGGGACCGCCCCCGCCGCGCGCCCCGCGGAAGTTGCATCCGGCATCGCCGCCGGCCCGATGAAGCTGGCGCTGGACGAGGGGCTGACCTTCGAGAATTTCGTCACCGGCAAGGCGAACGAACTGGCCTACGCCGCCGCGCGCCGCGTCGCCGAGTCCGACGACGTCGCCTTCAACCCGCTGTTCCTCTATTCCGGCGTCGGCCTCGGCAAGACACATCTGATGCAGGCCATCGCCTGGCACATCATGCGCACGCGGCCCGATCGCAAGGTCATGTATCTCTCGGCCGAGAAGTTCATGTACCAGTTCATCCGCGCCGTCCGCTTCAAGGACACCATGGCGTTCAAGGAGCAGTTCCGCTCGGTCGACGTGCTGATGATCGACGACCTGCAGTTCTTCTCCGACAAGGATTCCACACAGGAAGAGTTCTTCCACACGTTCAACGAGCTGGTGGACCGCAAGCACCAGGTGGTGATCTCCGCCGACCGCTCGCCGTCGGACCTGTCGGGCATGGAGGAACGCATCCGCTCGCGTCTGGGCTGGGGCCTTGTGGCCGACATCCACCCCACCGATTTCGAACTGCGCGTCGGTATCCTGGAACAGAAGTCGGCCATGTATCCGACCGTCGAGGTGCCCGGGGACGTGATCCAGTTCCTGGCTCACCGCATCACCTCGAACGTGCGCGAGCTGGAAGGCGCGCTGAAGAGGATCGTGGCGCATCACGAGCTGATGGGCCGCGCCATCACCCTGGACCTGGCGCAGGACATCCTGACCGACCTGCTGCGCGCCAACTCGCGCAAGATCACCATCGACGAGATCCAGAAGCGCGTCGCCGAGCATTTCTCGATCAAGATTACGGAAATGTCATCCAGCCGCCGCGCCCGCGCCGTGGCCCGCCCACGCCAGATCGCGATGTACCTGGCGAAGAAGCTGACCACACGCTCCTTCCCCGAGATCGGCCGCAAGTTCGGCAACCGCGATCACACCACGGTGCTCCACGGCGTGCGCCGCATCGAGGAACTGATCCAGGACGATCCCAGCCTGGCGGAGGATGTCCGGCTGCTGGAGGCTGCGCTGTCGAACTGACCTGCCGCCCGCCCGGTCCCTGGCGGCAGCGGCCCGCGAATTTCGCCATCGGGCCGGGAGTTTCGGCCCTGTCACAGGCGCATATGGGCTTCGGCGGCGCGGGACTTCCGACTCGTGGCGGAAAACGCGGCCCGTTCCGGCCTGAAGGCGCCGGAATCATTGGCGAATCGATATCTCTTGATGCTATAGGAGACAACTGGGCTGCGTTCATGCGCAGCCTGGCCTTCATCTACAAGATTGCCGGCTAGATCCATCATGAAGCTCACCATCGAACGCGCCGCCCTTCTCACCTCGCTGGGCCATGTGCAGAGTGTCGTCGAACGGCGCAACACCATTCCGATCCTCAGCCATGTGCAGATCGAGGCTTCGGGGGCGACGGTGAAATTCCGGGCCACCGATCTCGAGCTCTCGGTCGTCGAGGAGACCGCGGCCATGGTCGAGACGGCCGGCATGGCCACCGCCCCGGCACACACGCTCTACGACATCGTCCGCAAGCTGCCTGACGGCGCCGACGTCGAACTGTCGCTGGATCAGGAACGCCGCCGGCTGTCGCTGCAGGCCGGGCGCTCGCGCTTCGCGCTGGCCTGCCTGCCGAACGAGGATTTCCCGACCATCGAGGATGACGACCTGCCGCACAGATTCACCCTGCCGGCCGGTGAGCTGCGTCGGCTGGTGGAACGCACACGCTTCGCCATCTCGACCGAGGAAACGCGCTATTACCTGAACGGCGTCTACATGCACGCGACCGACGATGGCGGCATGCTGCGCGCGGTCGCGACCGACGGCCACCGCCTGGCGCGCTTCGAGATCGCCGCCCCCGCGGGCGCCGAGCGTCTGCCGGGCGTGATCGTGCCGCGCAAGGCGATCGGCGAGATTCACCGCCTGCTGGGCGATGGCGACCGCGATGTCGCGGTTTCTGTCAGCGACAGCAAGATCCGCTTCAATGTCGGCAACACCGTGCTGACGTCCAAGCTGATCGACGGCTCCTTCCCCGACTATGAACGGGTGATCCCTTCGGGCAATGACAAGCAGCTTGAAGTCGATTCCAAGGTCTTCGCCGGCGCCGTGGACCGCGTGTCCACGATCTCGACCGAGAAGTCCCGCGCGGTGAAGCTGGCGATGGAAGGCGAGCGGCTGACCCTTTCGGCCAACAGCCCCGACGCCGGCAGCGCCTCCGAGGAGATCGCCGTCAGCTATGACGCGCCGGCGATGGAGATCGGCTTCAATTCGCGCTACCTGATGGAGATCGCCGCCCAGATCAACGGCGAGAGCGCCCGGTTCGAGCTGTCGGACTCCTCGGCTCCGACCATCATCCGCGATCCGGAAGATGCGTCGTCGCTCTATGTGCTGATGCCAATGCGGGTCTGAGCGCCGCTACGTGTCCGCACCTGCCATCGCCGTCGAAGGAATGACCGCCAAGGATGCAGCGGTCGGGGCCGCCGCCGTGCGCCGCCTGACCGTGACGGATTTCCGTTCCTACACGAGCGCCGTGATCGAGGCGCCGGTCGCACCCGTGGTGCTGACCGGTCCGAATGGCGCGGGCAAGACCAACCTGCTGGAAGCCATCTCTCTGCTGTCACCCGGCTCGGGACTGCGCCGGGCGAAGCTGCAGGACATGATCCGCAGCGGCGCAACGCGCTGGGCCGTCGCCGCCCAGGTGGACAGCGCCGACGGGCTGGTCACCGTCGGCACCGGCCTTGCAGGCGAAGAGAAGCGGGTGGCGCGGCTGGACGGCGAGACGGTCGGACCGATGAGCCTGGCTGGCGTTGCGCCCGTGTCCTGGCTGACGCCGCAGATGGACCGGCTGTTCCTCGACGGGGCTTCGGTGCGGCGGCGCTTCATGGACCGTCTGATCCTGAGCTTCGATCCCGAACACGGGGCGCGTGCCAACCGCTACGAGCGGGCCATGCGCGAACGGCTCAGGCTGCTGAAGAACGGAAGGCGCGACCGGGCGTGGCTGTCCGCGGTCGAATCCCAGATGGTGGAGAACGGCATCGCCATCGCCGCAGCGCGCCGGGACTGGGCCGGACGTACCGCCGGCGCGCTGCAGGCCGGCATCGGCCCCTTCCCCGCCGCCGCGATCGCGCTGGAAGGGATGCTGGAGGAAATGCTGCAGACGCAGTCGGCCGTGGAGGCCGAGGACGCCTTCGCCGACGCCCTTGCCGCCGGCCGCGAGACCGACGCCCATGCCGGGCGCACGCTGGCCGGCCCGCACCGCAGCGACCTGTCGGTGCATCATGTGGAACGGGACATGCCGGCTGCGCTATGCTCGACGGGCGAGCAGAAGGCTCTGCTGATCGCGCTGATCCTGGCGGACGCGCGGATGCAGGCGGCGGGCCGGGGGCGCACCCCGATCCTGCTGCTGGACGAGGTCGCCGCGCATCTGGACGAGATGCGCCGCGCGGCGCTGTATGACGAGATTTGCGCGCTGGGCGCACAGGCCTGGCTGACCGGCACCGACCCGCATCTGTTCGATGCGCTGGAAGGACGTGCCGAGAGGTATGATGTAAGGGATTCGGCGCTGACCCCCGCCGGACGGATTGAGCAGAGGTAGACCATGAGCGATCAGGAAAACGGCGCGCCGGCCAATGGCGGCGACGAGTACGGCGCGGATTCCATCAAGGTGCTCAAGGGCCTGGATGCGGTCCGAAAGCGGCCGGGCATGTATATCGGCGACACCGAGGACGGTTCGGGCCTGCACCACATGGTCTTCGAGGTGGTGGACAACGCCATCGACGAGGCGCTGGCCGGCCACGCCGACACGGTCGAGGTGTTCCTGAACGCCGACGGCTCCTGCAAGGTCACCGACAATGGCCGCGGCATCCCGGTGGACATCCACGGGGAGGAGGGCGTTTCGGCCGCGCAGGTCATCATGACCCAGTTGCACGCCGGCGGTAAGTTCGACCAGAACTCCTACAAGGTGTCCGGCGGCCTGCACGGCGTCGGCGTTTCGGTTGTGAACGCCCTTTCCAGCATGCTGGAGCTTTCGATCCGGCGTAATGGCCGGGTGCACGAAATGCGCTTCGAGCATGGCGAACCGCAGGGCGATCTGCAGGTCGTCGGCAGTTACGAGGGGCGCTCGGGCACCGCCGTCACGTTCCTGCCTTCGGAAGCGACCTTCGGCAATATCGAGTTCGATTTCGGCGTGCTGGAACACCGTCTGCGGGAACTTGCATTCCTGAACTCGGGTGTCCGGATCGTGCTGGAAGACCGCAGGCATGTGGAAACGAAGACCACCGAGCTGTTCTACGAGGGCGGCACCCAGGCCTTCGTCCACTATCTGGACCGCAACCGCCAGGCGGTGATCAAGGACACGATCATGATGGCCGGCGAACGCGAGGGCATCGTGGTCGAGGCGGCGCTGCAGTGGAATGACGGCTTCCACGAGAACGTCCTCTGCTTCACCAACAACATCCCGCAGAAGGACGGCGGCACCCACATGGCGGGCTTCCGGGCTGCCCTGACCCGCTGCATCAACACCTATGCGGCCTCCAGCGGCGTGGCCAAGAAGGAGAAGGTCTCGATCACCGGTGACGACGCCCGCGAAGGCCTGACCTGCGTGCTGTCGGTGAAGGTGCCGGATCCGAAATTCTCCAGCCAGACCAAGGAGAAGCTGGTCTCCTCGGAAGTGCGCCCCGCGGTCGAGGGCGTGGTTGGCGACGGCCTCAGCCAGTGGTTCGAGGAGAATCCTTCAGAAGCCCGCATGGTGGTGCAGAAGATCGTCGAGGCCGCCGCGGCCCGCGAGGCCGCCCGCAAGGCACGCGACCTGACCCGGCGCAAGTCGACGCTGGATCTGGGCGGCCTGCCCGGCAAGCTGGCGGACTGCCAGTCCCGCGACCCCGCCGATTCCGAGCTCTATCTGGTGGAGGGCGATTCCGCCGGCGGCTCGGCCAAGCAGGCGCGCGACCGCAAGACCCAGGCGGTGCTGCCGCTGCGCGGCAAGATCCTGAACGTCGAACGCGCGCGCTTCGACAAGATGCTGTCATCGGGCGAGATCACATCGCTGATCACCGCGCTTGGCACCGGCATCGGCCGCGAAGATTTCGACCTCGAGAAGCTGCGCTATCACAAGATCATCATCATGACGGACGCCGACGTCGACGGCGCCCATATCCGCACCCTGCTGCTGACATTCTTCTACCGGCAGATGCCGGAACTGATCGAGGGCGGGCACCTCTATATCGCCCAGCCGCCGCTGTTCAAGATCACCAAGGGCCGTTCCTCGGTCTACAGGAAGGATCATCGGCAGTATGAGGACTACCTGATCGAGAACGGTCTGGCCGAAGCCACCTTCGTCGATTTCGAGGGCGCGCAGCGTGGCGGCGTCGAACTGGACGAACTGGTGGCCCGGGCACGGCGGGTCCGCCGGCTGCTGGACTCCATCGGCCAGAAATACCCCGACTGGATCGTCGAGCAGATGGCCATCGCCGGCGGCCTGTCGGCGGAAGTCTTCGGCGACGCGGACAAGGCGCTGCAGACGGCAGAGTATGTCGCCCGCCGCCTGGACTCCCTGTTCCCGGACTACGAACAGGGCTGGTCCGCCGAACGCCGCGAGGACGGCACGCTGGTCTTCGAGCGCGAACTGCGCGGCGTGAAGGAGGCCCACCTGATCGACAGCCGCCTGATCGACAGCGGTGAGGCCCGCCGCCTCGACGAGATGACCGCCGAACTGCAGGCGCTCTACACCCGGCCCGGCCAGTTGATGATCAAGGATCGGGAGATCACCATCCACGGCCCGGCCAGCCTGCTGAAGGCGGTGCTGGACGCCGGCCAGCGCGGCCTGTCCGTGCAGCGCTACAAGGGTCTGGGCGAGATGAACCCGGACCAGCTCTGGGAAACCACCCTGGACCCGAACGCGCGCACCCTGCTGCAGGTGAAGGTCGACCACATGGAGGAAGCCGATCAGGTCTTCTCCACCCTGATGGGCGACGTCGTCGAACCCCGCCGCGACTTCATCCGCGAAAACGCCCTCTCAGTCGTCAATCTGGACGTCTGACGGCGGGCAGTTGTCACACCCGCGCCACACCTGATACCCCATGTAGGGTTTCATGCTGATACGCATCCTCAAATGGGGTTTTCTGCTGGGGCTGGCGGGGTTTGTCGTGCTGGCGGCGCTGCTGCTGCATGACCTGCCGGATCCGAAGTCGCCCGTGGACGGCAGCACCATCACGGTGCTGGACCGGGAAGGCCGCGAACTGGCGATCTACGGCGCAGGCGGTGCGCGGACGGCGCCGGTGGAGCGGCTGCCGCAGCATCTGATCGACGCCGTCATCTCCATCGAGGACCGGCGTTTCCGCGTGCATTTCGGCGTCGATCCCATCGGCATCGCCCGGGCGCTGTTCACAAACCTGACCACCGGGCGCGTGGTGCAGGGCGGCAGCACCCTGACCCAGCAGCTGGCCAAGAACCTCTATCTGGGGCCGGAACGCACCCTGAAGCGCAAGGCGCAGGAGGCCATCCTGGCGCTGATCCTGGAGGCCCGCTTCACCAAGAACGAGATCCTGGAACTGTATCTGAACCGGGTCTATTTCGGCGCCGGCACCTATGGCGTCGAGGCCGCCTCCGCGCGCTATTTCGCCAAACCTGCGGAAGAACTGAGCCTGCGCGAGGCGGCGCTGCTCGCCGGGCTGCTGAAAGCCCCCAGCTACTACGACCCGACACGCAACCCGAAGGGCGCCGCCGAACGCATGGAACTGGTAGTGCGGTCGATGGTGGATGCCGGTCACCTGGATCAGGCCACCGCCGATCGGGCGCTTGCCGCGCCCTCGCTGCCGATCGCGCGGCCGCGCAACGAAGGCATCCGCTACGCCACCGATCTGGTCCGCGACCGGGTGTCGGCGATCCTGGGCAACACCGATGGCGACCTGATCGTCCACACCACAATCGATGCCCGGCTTCAGGACGCGGTGACCACGGCGCTTGGCCGGCGTCTGCTGAAGTCGAGCGCCCAGGGCGCCGCCGTGGTGCTGACGCCCGACGGCCAGATCCGAGCCATCGCGGGCGGCAAGAACTATGGCGACAGCCAGTACAACCGAGCCATCCGCTCGAAGCGCCAACCCGGCTCGGCGTTCAAGCCGTTCTTCTATCTGGCCGCGCTGGAGGCAGGCTGGGGACCCCGCGACCTGATCCGCGACGCGCCCATCGCGGTCGGCGACTGGAAGCCCGGCAATTACCGCGACCGCTATCTGGGCGAAGTCAGCCTGACCGAAGCCCTCGCCCGTTCGGCAAACGCGGCGGCGGTGCGGCTTTCCGAAGCGGTGGGCCGCCAACGTGGCATCGACGCCGCGCGGCGGCTGGGCATCAATGCCGACCTGCCCGATCATCCCTCGGTGGTTCTGGGCACGACCGAAGTCACCGTGCTGGAACTCGCCGCGGCCTATGTGCCGATGGGCAATGGCGGCATCGGCGTCTCTCCTCATCTGGTCCTGCGCATCGAGAATGCTCGGGGCGACACCATCCACGAACGCCGCGGCGATGGCCCGGGCCGGGTGATCGACATCGACACCGCCGGCAACATTGCGCAGATGCTGCGCGCCGTGATCGAACAGGGCAGCGGCAAGGCGGCGAAGCTGACCCGCGAGGCCGGCGGCAAGACCGGCACCACCCAGGACAGCCGCGACGCCTGGTTCGCCGGTTTCACCGCCGACTACACAACCGTGGTCTGGACCGGACGGGACGATAACGGACCCATGAAGGGCGTCAGCGGCAGCGGCCTGCCGGCGGTGATCTGGCGGGACATCATGACCGCCGCGCATGCCGGCCTGCCGGCCCGTCCGCTGCCGAAGGGTGCGCCACGTGGTTCTCGGATCAGCCGCGTCGAGGATGACAGGACCGGGGACAGCGCAACCGGACTTTTCGACCGGGTCCGCCGCTTCCTGGACGATGCGATCGAAAGCAAACCGTCGCAGCGCGACAACAGTGACTACGAAATCGAAACCCCGCGGTGAGGGGTCGCCCGTCAAACTTGTCGGATTCAGACGATGCTGCTATGCACAATTGCATGTCTGACGCAGCCGCAATTGTAGAGTCACAGGCGGATTCCGTGGATCGCAGCGCCCTCGAGGCGCTGATCGGCGATGCCCGCGAGGACCTGTTCGCGCTGCAGCGCGATGATGGGCACTGGATCTTCGAATTCGAAGCCGACGCCACCATCCCGGCCGAGTATGTGATGCTCAATCACTATCTCGACGAGATCGATGACGGGATGGAGCAGAAGATCGGCGTCTATCTGCGCCGCATCCAGTCCGATGTGCATGGTGGCTGGCCGCTGTTCGAAGACGGCGCAATGGACATCTCCTGCACGGTGAAGGCCTACTACGCGCTGAAGCTGATCGGCGACGATCCGAACGCGCCGCACATGCTGCGCGCCCGCGACGCCATCCTGGCCGCTGGCGGCGCCGAGCGCGCCAATGTCTTCACCCGCATCGCGCTGGCCCTTTTCGGCCAGGTGCCCTGGCGGGCGGTGCCGGCCATGCCGATCGAGATCATGCTGCTGCCGGAGTGGTTCCCCTTTCACCTGTCGAAGGTGAGCTACTGGTCGCGGACGGTGATCGTGCCGCTGCTGATCATGATGGCGAAGCGCAAGCTGGCCGCGAACCCGCGCAAGGTGAACGTGCGGGAACTGTTCCGCGTGCCGCCGGATCAGGTGAAGGAATACAACACCAACCCCACCGGTTCTCCGGTCGGCGGTTTCTTCCTGAGCCTGGACAAGATGGTGCGCCGGGCCGAGCCGCTGCTGCCGAAGGGCAAGCGGCAGAAGGCGCTGAAGGAAGCGCTGGACTTCATCAAGCCGCGGCTGAATGGCGAGGACGGGCTGGGCGGCATCTTCCCCGCCATCGCCAACACGGTGATGGCGTTTCACGCGCTGGGCCTGCCGAAGGAGAATCCGGACCGCAAGATCGCCCGCGCGGCCGTCGACAAGCTGATCATGGACCGGGGTCACGAGGCCTACTGCCAGCCCTGCCTGTCGCCGATCTGGGACACCTGCCTGGGTATGCACGCCCTGCTGGAAGCCGGCGAACCGGGCGACAGCGCCCGCATGGGGAAAGCGGCCGAGTGGCTGCTGGAGCGGGAGATCACCGATGTCGTCGGCGACTGGGTCTGGAAACGGCCGGACCTGACACCCGGCGGCTGGGCCTTCGAATACTGGAACGACTACTATCCCGATGTCGACGACACGGCCGTCGTGGTCATGGCCCTGCATCGCATGGACGCCGAGAAGTACCGCCCGTCCATCGAGCGGTCGGCCACCTGGATCATCGGCATGCAGTCGTCGAACGGCGGCTGGGGCGCTTTCGACGCCGAGAACGACAAGCAGTATCTGAACGCCATTCCCTTCGCCGATCACGGCGCGCTGCTGGACCCGCCAACGGTGGACGTCACCGCGCGCTGCGTCTCCATGCTGGCGCAGATCGGTCACGACATCGGCTCGAAGCCGGTGCAGAAGGGGCTGAAGTTCCTGCGCCGCGAACAGGAGGCCGACGGCAGCTGGTTCGGACGCTGGGGCACGAACTACATCTACGGCACGTGGTCGGCACTGTCGGCCTTCAACGCCTGCGGGCAGGACATGCAGGCGCCATTCATCCGGCGCGGCGTCGAGTTCCTGCTGTCGGTGCAGAACGATGATGGCGGCTGGGGCGAGGACAACGAGAGCTACGCGACCAAGGGCTATCACGCCGCGCATTCGTCGACACCGTCACAGACCGCCTGGGCGCTGCTGGCGCTGATGGCGGCGGGCGAGATCGACAATCCTGCGGTCGAACGCGGCGTGCGCTGGCTCATGGAATGCGGCCGCGACGGCGCCAAGTGGGACGAACAGCTTTACACCGGCGTCGGTTTTCCCCGGGTCTTCTATCTGCGCTACTACGGTTACAGCGCCTATTTCCCGCTCTGGGCGGTCAGCCGCTACCAGAACCTGAAACGGAAGAACGACCCGAAGGTCGAATGGGGCATGTAGGCGCTCAGGCCGCCGGCGCGATCAGGGCCGGCTGCAGCTTCTCCCGCATCTCGTCGCTCAGCTCCGCCGCTTTGCCGCCGACGATGTAGACCATCACCGTCTCCGCCGAGGCGAGGCACTTTCCCTCGCTGAAGACGCCATGGCCCAGCACCAGCGAGGTGCGGCCCAGACGCAGCACGCCGGTGCCGATGCGCACAGTGCCGGGATAATAGGCCTGCTCGCGGAAGCGGATCGACAGGTTGCCGACGACGAAGCGCTGGCGGTCGTCATAGGCGGGCAACAGGCCCGAACGCATGAAGGGCACGCGGCCGCCCTCGACATATCGGGCGAAGGCGACATTGTTGACGTGACCTGTGGCGTCCATGTCGCCAAAACGTATGGTGTCGTCGGCCCAGCTCCAGTAGATGGCGGGGTCGGTGAGGTCGGGAGCGGCAGTGTTCATGCGCGGATTGATAGCCAAGGTCGGAAGGCGATGAAAGAACTGGATGCGTTGAGATCGGAACTGGACCTCTGGGCCGAGGCGGGCCGGACCGCGACCTGCTGGTGGCGTGACGACGATGCCGATAAGCCGGATACGCCGGTGCGGCGGATGCTGGACCTGTCGGGCGAAACCGGCGCACCGGTCTTCATCGCCGTGGTGCCCGCGAAGGCGGTCGATGATCTTTCTGCGCCGATGCTCGACTGCCCGACCGCGATACCGGTGCAGCATGGCTGGGCGCATCAGGATCATTCGACGCCGGAGGTGAAGGGCAAGTGGGAGCTGGGCCTGCATCGTCCCGCCGACGCCGTGCTCGGCGAACTCCGACAGGGCTGGGCCCGGATGAGTGAACTGTTCGGCAAGCGCTTCGAGCCCATGCTCGGCCCGCCCTGGAACCGCATAGACCCGGCGCTTTTCCCGCATCTGCCGGGCATCGGCTTCCGCATCCTGTCGACCTTCGCCCCGCGGCCCGGTCCGGAGGCGACGTATGGCCTGAAACAGGTCAACGGCCATTGCGATATCATTTCCTGGAAACGCGATCGGACATTCATCGGCGCCGAGAAGACGGCGAACCGGATGGCCGAGCATCTGGAACTGCGCCGAACCGGCGCGGTCGAGGACGAGCCGACCGGGCTGCTGACCCATGTCTGGATCAATGACGAAGCCGCCTGGGCCGCAATGCGCGCCGTGATCGATCTGGTCGCGGCGCATCCCGCCGGGCGCTGGCTGAACTGGGCCGAACTGGAAGCGAGTTGAGGGAGGCGTACCGCCGATGAGACTGACCCTGATTGCCGTACCGCTGATCGCGCTGGGCCTGAGCGGCTGTTCCGTCACGCCGTCGCTGGAGGATGTCGGCAGCTTCTTCGGCATCGACACCGACGCCGAGGCCGCCATTGCCGTGCGGGAGGAATGCGCCGCGCTGGACATGGCCATCGCCGCAAGCCTGTCATCGTCGGTCAACGCGCGGGAGGAGGAGCAGCCCTATGCCGACGCCTTCCGCAGGCAGTCGGGCCGAACCCTGGACGAGGCCGTACGGCTCCGCATGGAGGACGAAGGATCCGACCGGACCACAGCCTACCGGACCTCGTCGCGCAGGGTACGCGAGCTGACGCGGAAACAGGCGATCGAGATGAACGACCGGGCCATCGCCGACGACACCGGCATTCTCGACAACAACTGGGTGAACGACCAGCGGCTGGACTGTCAGGAGGCGCTTTCTTGAGGGAAGTGATCTTCCGGCCCGGCGCGGACACCGACATCGATCAGGTCGCCGGGCTGTTGCATCAGCACATGAACCGGAAGGTCCCGCCTGAAGTCTTCCGCAAGCTGATGGACTACGACTGGGCCGGCGAGAAGCCGCATATCGGCATGGTTGTCGAGGCCGAAGGGCAGATCGTCGGTTTTCACGGCAATGTCTACTCCACGCGCTTCCTGGCCGATGGCCCGCGGGTCATGGGCAGCTTCACCTCGCTCTACATCCACCGGGACTGGCGCGGCGAGAATCTCGGCTATCGCATGATGCATACCTACGAGGACCGCCCGGACATCACCTACACCGTGTTCGACCCGTCGAAGCGCGTGCACGGCATTCTGGAACAGTGCGGTTTCCGCGACCTGGATCTGAACCGCTTCGTCTGGGAAAGCGGCGGTCCGGCCGGCGATGTCGAGATCGTCGAGGACCCCGACAGGATCGCACCGCTGGTGAGTGAGGAGGAGCGCCGCTATCTGCATGATCATCGCGACATGAAGGCCTGGCCCGTCCTGCTGCGCGGCGATGCTGGCGATGTGCTGACCTTCTGGCTGCGTCAGGACCGGGGCGACAAGGGTTTCTGCCACGACCTCATCTATACCGGCGATCCGGCGAGCCTGGCGGCGATGATCGACGCCGCCGCGCCGCGCATCCTTGGCGATGATCCGCGGGCGAGACTGCTGGCGGACGAACGCTTCCTCGACGGCCATCCCGTCGGCGGACGCCGGGAAGCGCTGGCCTATCGCCGCATGGTCCGCCGCGCCGATCCGGCCCTGCCCGACTGGCGCGTCGATCACCTCTACACCGAGACCCTGCTGATCGATCTGAAGCTGGGTTGAAATTTCCGGGACTGAACCGGAAGAACCCTCCCACCGTTGCAGCCCTCGGGCTTGACCCGAGGGTCCGTGACGCGGCATTCGCCATCTGCTTTGTTCTCAGATCCTCGGGTCAAGCCCGAGGACTGCAAAGTCCGCAAGGAGCGCTGCATCAGTGTTCGAGTTCTTCGGCCTCAGTACTCCGCAGCGGAGTCCGAGCCCGCGCCTTGCCTGCGCACCTCGTCCGCGGCGGTAGCGAGCGCTTCCAGATACGCCTCCCTTGCCGGTTCATGGAACATGGACAGCATCAGGTGCATGCCGCGCGGATCCTGTGTCCGGCCCGGCAGCCAGCCCCGGTCGGCCATGCGATCGGCGACGGCGAAGATGTCCACGTTGCGCGCGCCGAAATTCAGGATGGTCAGATCGGGCTCGGCGAACATGTGGAAGCCCTGGACCTTCTCGATCCCTTCCCGGTAGGCCCGCGCATTGGCCAGCAGGTCGTGGGCGATTGCGCGGTAGCCGTCCCGGCCCAGATGGTTCAGCACCGCCCACGCGGCGGCGACCGCGCCGCCGGGGCGCGTGCCGGCAATGGTGTGCGTGACGAAGCGGCCATTCGCCCAGACGTCCAGATCGAAGGAGGCGCGGGTCATGTCGTCGGCATCGCGGAAGAAAAGCGTCGAGGCTGGTTTCGGGCAGAAGCCGTACTTGTGCAGGTCGGCCGAGATGGATCGGACGCCAGCGATCTCGAAGTCGAAGGCCGGCAGCGGCTCGCCATTGTCGCGCGCGAAGGGAATCAGATAGCCGCCGACACAGGCATCGACATGCAGCCAGACGCCCAGGTCGACAGCCAGATCGGAAACTGCCTGGACAGGATCGATCACGCCGAAGGGAAAGCACGGCGCCGAGGCGACCAACATCATGGTCCGACCATCCGCGGCGGCGCGCATGGTCGCCGGATCGGCCCGGCGGTCATCGGCGAGGCTGACGCGCCTGACTTCGATTTCCATCGAGCGGGCGGCCTTGTCGAAGGCCGGATGCGCGCTTTCCGGAAGCACCATGTTGAGCTGCTCTCCGACCTTCGAACCGCCGGCGCGATGCGCATCCCGCGCGGCCTTTACCGCCATGAAGATGCTTTCCGAGCCGCCGGTGGTCATGTGGCCTTCCGCGCCGCCGGGGGCGTGAAACAGGTCGAGGCCCATGTCGATGACCTCGCGCTCCATGCCGCCGATGGACAGGAAGGCCCGCTTGCCGCCCAGCGCGTTCTCGGTGAAGAACTGCATGAAGGCGGCCTTACCGATCTCTGCCGCGCTCTCCGAGCCCTTGAACACATAGAGCGGCGTCCGCCCGCCACGCCAGTCGATGTCCTGTCCTGTCCGGTCCGACATCTCGCGCACCAGTTCCGCCTGCTCCCGGCCCTCGGCCGGAAACGCTGAACGACCTGTCATTCCATCCTCCCCCGTGTCATGTCCGCCCATCCTGCATCCGGGCAGACGGCTGCGACACGAGAAATGACACGGTCAGTCGGTGAAGGTCCACTGGCCCAGGTCACAGAGGTCGGATTCGTACTCCTCGACAGTCGATCCGTCGGCGAAGACGGCGCGGATGTCATAGAAGCAGCTGTCCAGGCCGTCCTCGATGGCGATTTCCACTTCGTTGCCCGAGGGCAGGACATAGCCTTCGGGAATCAGGTTGTCGGTCCAGCGGCTCTCGCTCGGCGGCGAGACGTGGAATTCGACAATGTCCGAACTGCTCTGATTGATGAGAAGGAAGTAGAGGTCTTCGGCGATTGCCGACGTGGATACTGTCGCCGTCAGTCCCAGCGCGGCCAGAAACATTTTCATCGGAAGCATCCCTCATGGCCCCGACATCCTGTGAGCGCTCGGGGCGGGTTGTCAGTGCGGGCATTAGGCGACCGTTCCGGCGCCCGTACAACCGAAATTGCAGGCGACCGGGGCCAGCCGGGCGATTCACTTGCCTGCGGCAGAAAGCGTCCGGAGATAGGCGAACAGATCATCGCGCATGGACTTCCGCCGGACACCCTTGAAGGGCATCACCGTGCCGGGGACGAACCCCTTCGGGTCGCGCACGAAAGCGTGCAGGTTGTCCTCGGTCCAGACCAGACCCTCGCGGCCCTTCGCGGCCATGGCGTCGGAATATTCGTAGCCCGGAGCCGAACCGGCCGGACGCCCGAACACGCCCTTCAGATCGGGAGCGGCGACCGGCGCATCGGGCAGCGGGTCATGGCAGAACGCGCATTGTTCGAAGATCTCGCGCCCCTTTTCGGGGTCGGCGGCCTGCGCAGCCAACGGGATCATGGCGAACATCACGGCGAGCGATCGAAGCGGCAGCCTCATGACAGAACCTCCAGCAGACAATGGAGGTATGCTACGGTGGGAACCGTGCGGCCGCCTTGAGCCAGATCAATCGCCGTCGACGGGCAGACTCTTCAGATAGGCGATCATGTCGTCGCGGTGGCTGGCGCGTTTCAGCCCCTGAAACACCATCACCGAGCCCGGAATGAAATCCCGGGGCGAGCGGAGAAAGTCGCGCAGGTTCTGCTCGGTCCAGACGAAGCCCTCTTCCTTCTTCGCCATGAAGGCATCTGAATACCGGTAGTCCGGGAACACAGCGATGGGCCGGTCGAGAATCCCGTTCAGCTTCGGTGCGGCCAGCGGATCGCCGGGGAACGGAACATGGCACTGCTTGCAGAAACGCTGAAATATCTTGCCGCCCTCCTCAGCATCGCCTTCTGCTTGCGCTGTGGCGGGAAGAACGGCGATGGCGAGAGCGAGTAGTAGTTTGCGCATGATCCCCACTTGGAATTATTCCAGACTGGCGAGTGCTAATGTGGGAATCCAACGCCGTTCGGCAATGGCCAACGTCACTCCAGCGGCAGTTTCCTCTCCAGCCAGCCGGGTCCGGCGCGTCCGCCCATCATTCCCTCGCCAATGTCGCTTACGTTGCTGAAGCCCCGGGAGATCAGAAAGCGCGCTGCATCGCTTGAGCGGACGCCAGCCGCACAGATCAGCGCGATCGGCATGTCCCTGTCACCGCCGGTCAGGGCAAGCACGTCGTCGAGGAAGCCCTCTTCGCCGGATAGCTTCCACCAGGTTGCCCGCTTCGAGGTCTTCGGAACGCCGGTCCACGCCCATTCCGGCGGTGTGCGGATGTCGATGATCGTAAGCTCCCCCGCCTCCGCCCGCTTCCAGGCGTCGGGTGGCGAGAGCAGTTCGCCAGTCGCCAGAGCGAAGGACGGAAAGAGGATCAGCAGAAGGACCAGAGCCCGGATCATGTCGGCACTCCTTACCCGATCCGGCGCGGTCGGCAATTCAATGGCGCGTGAGCGTTTCAGTCCCGCACCCCGATGCCGTAGGCCGCGGCCCAGGCCAGACTGGATTCGGTGTCCGTGCTGGGCCGGTATTCCAGACTGACCGGGCCGTGATAGCCACTCCGGTCCACCTCCTCGAGGATGAAACGGTAATCCAGTTCGCCGACACCGGGCTCCCGCCGGTCCGGCGGGTTGGCGATCTGGATATGCCCGATCTGGTCGTAGCAGGCGCGGTACAGCCGGATGACGTCACCGTGGATGATCTGGTTGTGGTAGAAATCGAACTGCAGGAAGACGTTCGGGCGGGCGATCCGGTCCCGCAGCGCCAGCGCCTGATAGACGTCATTCAGGAAGTAGCCGGGGAAGTCGACCGGGTTGAGCGGTTCCAGCATCGCCAGGATGCCGTGCTCATCAGCCAGATCGGCAATGAAGCGGACATGCTCGACGAAGGCGTCCTGCGCCGCCGAACTCGCGGGATCGGCCAGCCCGGCCATCACATGAATCCGCTTCGCCCCGATCGCTGCAGCCGTACCGACTGTCTGCCGAGCCTCGGCCTGGCTGCGGTCGCGCGTCGCCGGATCGACGCCCGCGCCACGGTCGCCTTCCTTCATCTTCGGGATCGGCGTATTGACCAGCGTGACCGAAACACCGGCGTCCCCGGCGGCAGCGCGCATGGCGTCCGGATCGTGCGCGTGCGGGTCCAGGATCTCGACTTCTGGAAAGTTCCACCTTGATGCGGCCGCAAAACGGTCCAGAAACTCGTGCTCGGTAAACAGCAGGTCGATGTTCGCGCTGAAGCGGGGCATGATGCGGCCTCCAGTTCCTGTAACCCCAGCCGGAGCCAGTGATTCTTGGCCGAGATCGACAGCCACTACAGCCCCGATGGCGCGCCGGCGCAAGCCGTTGGGCAAGCGTGGTCGCTGGAGGTCCGCGACGGAACCGCCTTTGCCGCGGGTGACTGGCTGGTCGCAGCCGCCGGAGATATCGACAGGACGGCGGCAAAGGTCCGGGCCAATATCATCGACGCAGGCGGCATCGGCCGGCTCGACACTTCGGGCGCCTATCTGCTGGTGAAGCTGGCCAACCGGACCGGCGCACAGATCGCCAACTGTCCCGACGCCTACGAGCACCTGATCGAGCGGGTGGCCGCCAACATGGCGCCGCCGGCGGAACTGCCGGACCGCGGCAACGCCATCATCCGCAACCTGGCCCTGCTCGGCTCGGGCGTGGTCTCGGGTCTTTCGCGGGCGCTGGCAATGCTCGGCTTCCTCGGCGCGGTGACCGAGACACTGTTCCGCGTCATGCGGCAGCCCCGCCGCTTCCGGATGACCGCCACAGTCCGGCACATGGAGGAGGCAGGCCTCAGCGCCTTCCCCATCGTGATGCTGATCTCGTTTCTGGTCGGCGTGGTTCTGGCCTTCCAGGGCGCGGCGCAATTGCAGCGGTTCGGCGCCGAGATCTTCGTCGTCAACCTGATCGGCGTCTCGGTGCTGAGGGAGATCGGCATCCTGCTCGCCGCCATTGTCGTCGCCGGCCGCTCGGGCAGCGCCTTCGCCGCGCAGATCGGATCGATGAAGGTCAACGAGGAAGTCGACGCAATGCGCGCGCTGGGCCTCGATCCGATGGAAGTCCTGGTGCTGCCGCGGGTGATCGCGCTGTTCCTGATGATGGGGCCGATGGCCTTCCTCGCCGACCTGATGGGCCTGCTTGGCGGCGGGCTGATGGCCTGGGTGGCGCTGGACGTGCCGCCGGCCCTGTTCGCCGAGCGGCTGGCGACGGTGATCCCGCTGTCGGCGCTGATGGTCGGTCTGGCCAAGGCGCCCGTGTTCGGTGCGCTGATCGCCATGGTCGGCTGTTACGAGGGCCTGAAAACCCATGGCAGCGCCGAGTCTCTCGGCCGCCAGACCACCCGCGCGGTTGTCGAGGGCATCTTCATCGTCATCGTCGCCGATGCGGTCTTCTCGGTCTTCTTCAACCTGGTTGGCGTCTGATGAGCGGCGATCCCGTCATCTGCGTCAGCGGGCTGGTCACGCGGTTCGGACCGCAGGTGATTCACGACGGCCTCGATCTGGAGGTCCGGCGGGGCGAGATCATGGGCGTGGTCGGCGGCTCCGGCACCGGCAAGTCGGTCCTGCTCAGAACCATCATCGGACTGCTGACCCCGGCGCAGGGCGAGATCGAGGTGTTCGGCCGACAGCTCAGCCGCCTGCCCGACGCCGAACGCCGCAAGGTCGAGCAGCGCTGGGGCGTCCTGTTCCAGGACGGCGCGCTGTTCAGCTCGCTGACCGTCGCCGAGAATGTCGAGGCGCCGATGCGCGAGCACACGAAGCTGCCTCAGGCACTGATGAACGAACTCGCGGGGCTGAAGATCGCCATGGCCGGCCTGCCGCACGACGCCTGCGGCAAGTATCCGTCGGAACTGTCGGGCGGCATGCGCAAGCGCGCCGGCCTCGCCCGCGCCCTGGCGCTGGACCCGGAGATCGTCTTTCTGGACGAGCCGACGGCAGGCCTCGACCCCATTGGCGCGGCGGCGTTCGACCAGCTCACGCTGGAACTGTCGCGCACTCTGGGACTGACCGTGGTCATGGTAACCCACGATCTGGACAGCCTTTATGCGATTTGCGACCGTGTCGCCGTGCTGGCCGACCGCAAGGTGCTCACCGTCGCGCCGATCGAGGAACTGGAGCGTCACGAGCATCCCTGGCTGCGGGAGTATTTCCACGGCCCCAGGGCGCGGGCGGCGCAGGCGGCTGAAGGGGGCTGAAGCTGGAAACCAAGGCGAGCCATACGCTGATCGGCGCTGTCGTGCTGCTGATATCGCTCGGCTTCTTCGGCTTCGCGATCTGGCTGGCACAGGTCGATCTGGATCAGGAATCCCGCGACTACGAGATCCACTTCACCGGCTCGGTCGCGGGACTGGGCGTCGGCGGTGATGTGCGCTACCGCGGCATCAAGATCGGCAGCGTGACCAGCATCCGCATCAATCCGGAAGATCCGTCACGGGTGCTGACCCGGGTGGAGATCGACGGCGACACCCCGATCCGGAAGGGCGATCAGGCCAGTCTGGCCCTGCAGGGCATCACCGGCATCGCCTATATCAACATCGACGGCGCGCAGGCCGGCGCACCGCCGCTGACTACCGTCACCCGAAAGGGCGTCCCCGTGATTCCCTCCAAGCAGTCGAATATCGAGCGGCTTTTCGCCAGCGCGCCCGAACTGCTGACCAAGGCCATTCTGGTGACCGACAATCTCGCGAAGCTGCTGGGCGAGGAGAACCAGCAGTCGATCGCCGGCATTCTGGCCGACATGAAGGTGCTGACAGGCACGCTGGCCGGGCAGGAGAACCGAGTCGACAATGTGCTGAAATCCCTGGAATCCAGCGCCGCCGACATCGCCGCGACCATGGCTTCGGCGCGCGGTCTGGTGCAGCGGGTGGATCTGGTGATCGACGATGCGTCGGAGACGCTGGCGGTCGGCCGGGGAGCCATCGCCGGCATCGACCAGATGGTGACCAACGATGTCGGCCAGATTCTGAAGGAACTGAAGACCGCCAGCGCCGATCTGGCCCTGATCACCGCAACCTTCGCCCGCGTGGCGGAGAACAACGAGGACGATCTGGAGAGTTTTGCCTCGGACGGGCTTGGCGACTTCCGCCGTTTCATCAACGAGAGCCGGCTGCTGGTTTCCTCGCTGGCCAGGCTGACCGAACAGCTCGAGTCCGGCGGCGCGCAGAGCCTGTTCGGTGTCCGCGGGGCCGAGGAGGAACGCCAGCAATGATCCGACGCACCCTGTTCCTGATGGCGGCTCTGTCGCTGCTGACCGCCTGCGGCAGCCTGATTCCGGTGCCGACAGGACCGTCGAACCTCTACACCCTGTCGCCCAAGAGCACCTTCCGACAGGACTTGCCGCCCGTGGACTGGCAGCTGGTGATCGAGGAGCCTCTGGCTTCCGGCGGGCTGAATTCCGCCAGCATCGCCTTCAAGCCTTCGCCTCTCGAAATCCGCTACTTCAAGGACGTGCGCTGGACCGAGCGCGTGCCGCGGATGGTGCAGACCCTGCTGGTCGAGAGCTTCGAGAACAGCGGCACAATCGTCGCCGTGGGCCGCCAGGCCATCGGGCTGCGGGCCGACTACAGCCTGCTGACCGAGATCCGGGAGTTCCAGTCCGAGAGGATGGACGGCGGACGCATCCGCATCCGAATCAATGCCAAGCTGGTGCAGCAGCCGCGACAGAACATCGTCCAGTCGCGCAATTTCGAGACCGTCATCCCCGACGGTGGGTCGGCCATGTCCACAACCATCGCCGCCTGGGACGAAGCTCTGGGCCGCACTCTGAAACAGATCGTCGAGTGGACCATCATCGAAGGTGAAACCCACCGCCGTCAGCGCAAGCGGCGCTAGCGCTCGGCGGTCATTTTCGCGAGCAGACGCCCGAGTTCCGACCAGAACAGTTCGGCATTCGCATAGCCCTGGATGCGTCCGACTTCCCGGCCCTCATCCAGCAGCACGAAGGTCGGCGTCATGCGGATGCCCACAACATGGGTCAGGTCGTCGGGGCGCGGGTCGGTCAGGGAGACACGGCGCAGCGGCGCGCGCTGGCCCGGTACCGTGTCGGCATAGGTCCTGCCCACCGCGTCGTTCCAGACCGCGCAGTAGATGCAGGTGCCGAGTTCGAACATGACCAGTTCGACGCGGCGCTCCCCCGCCTGAACCGAAGTGCCCGAAAACACCACCAATGCGATCAACGCCGCCTTCAGGCGCAGCAGCAGCATTGGCCAGATTCCAGTTCTGTCAGTCCGAGCCGCGCTGCGTGCCAGCCGGCCCTTGATCATGGGGTGGCCCATGCTCAAACCACGCCGCGCGGCTTCTATTCGACCAGAGTCGCTTCGGTCTTCTCGCGAATCTCGTCGATGGTGACGCCCGGAGCGATCTCGACCACCTTCAGTCCGCCCTCGACCACATCGAAGACGCCCAGCCCGGTGATGATCCGGTCGACCACGGCCTTGCCGGTCAGCGGCAGGGTGCACTCCTTCAGCAGCTTGGACTCACCGGCCTTGTTGGCGTGATCCATGATCACGACCACCCGGCCGACGCCGGCCACGAGGTCCATCGCGCCGCCCATGCCCTTCACCAGCTTGCCGGGGATCATCCAGTTGGCCAGGTCGCCCTTTTCGGAGACCTCCATCGCACCAAGAATCGCCATGGCGATCTTGCCGCCGCGGATCATGCCGAAGCTGGTGGCGCTGTCGAAATAGGCGGTCTGCGGCAGTTCCGTGATGGTCTGCTTGCCGGCGTTGATGATGTCAGGATCGATCTCGTTGTCGGTCGGGAACGGGCCCATGCCGAGCAGACCGTTTTCCGACTGCAAGGTCACCTCGACGCCCTCGGGGATGTAGTTGGACACCAGCGTCGGAATGCCGATGCCGAGATTGACGTACCAGCCGTCCTGCAGCTCCTGCGCCGCGCGGGCGGCCATCTGGTTGCGGTCCCATGCCATATCGGATGCTCCTTATGCCGCGCGGGTGGTGCGCTGTTCGATGCGCTTCTCGTGCTCGCCCTGGATCAGGCGGTGCACATAGATGCCCGGCAGGTGGATGTGATCCGGGTCCAGCGAGCCGGTCGGCACGATCTCCTCGACCTCGACAACGCAGATCTTGCCGCACATGGCCGCCGGCGGGTTGAAGTTCCGCGCCGCCTTGCGGAAGACCAGATTACCGGTCGCGTCGGCCTTCCAGGCCTTCACGATGGACAGGTCGGCGACCATGCCGCGCTCCAGGATGTAGGTCTGGCCGTCAAAGACCTTTTCTTCCTTGCCCTCGGCGATCACCGTGCCGACGCCGGTCTTGGTGTAGAAACCGGGAATGCCACAGCCGCCGGCGCGCATCCGCTCGGCCAGGGTGCCCTGCGGATTGAACTCCAGCTCCAGCTCGCCCGAGAGGTACTGGCGCATGAACTCGGCGTTCTCGCCCACATAGGAAGAGATCATCTTCTTCACCTGCCGGGTCTGCAGCAGCAGGCCGAGGCCGAAATCGTCCACGCCCGCATTGTTGGAGGCGATGGTCAGGTCCTTCGTGCCGGCATCGACAATGGCCTGGATCAGGTTCTCGGGGATGCCGCACAGGCCGAAACCGCCCGCCGCGATGAACATGCCGTCGAACAGGACGCCGTCCAGCGCCGCCGCGGCATCGGAGTAGATCTTCTGAGCCATTCAGCCCCTCCTCGATCTCGGAAGCAATGTTGCACTGCACCAATGTCACCTGACGGACCCGAGGGCAAGCCCAACTTCTGATCCTATCCCCTGCGGCATCGAAACAGCCATACCGGTGGCGGGTCGGCAATCAGAGGAATGTCCGCCTGTTGATGTCCCGCCTGACGAAAGATGACCTCTCGTGGGAAGTACCGGAGCTGCCCCCATAACCGGGGCGGGGGGCAGCCTTGCAATCGGCTTGACACTTAGAGTGTGAAAACCCCTTCAAATTACAACCTGATATTGTTTCACTGTGAGTTGTGCAGAACGTCGGCAAATCCATTCATGGCCACATACAGGCAACGACTGGAGTTGAAGGTCATGAAACCGAGACCGCTCTGCTTGGCTGCGCTGGCAATCGCCGCAGCCGCACTGATCCTGACCGCCGAGGCCCACACGGCCAACGATCCCGTCGGTGGAGGAATCCGGAAGCATGTGCCCGCACCCGCGTTCAGGCAGGCGCCCGGAGACGGTGGGTCGTTCGACACCGCGCCGCGTCAATCCACCGACCGGACCGCAGGAGAAGAAACGGCCGGGCAGCACGCCTCCCAGCACCGCCGTAACGCAGCCGTCTGGCTGGCAGTCATCGCAAGCTCAATCCACGTGAGGGGGAACTGAAGCAATGGATCGCAGGAACAATACCGGAGAGACGGGCGAACGGGGTGCGGGGCTGCGGCAACGCGCGGGCCAGGCGCTGGTCGTTGCCGGACTTTCAATGCTGACAGCGACCTCTGCGGTCACAACGGCGGCAGCCCAGTCCCAGGCTTCCACAGGCACCGGATTCGTTGTTGATCAGAACGGGTTCGCCGTCACGAACGCCCACGTCATTGCAGGCGCCGGCAATGGTTGCCGCGGCCTTGTCGCACGGCGTGGCCTGGAACGCTTCAAGGCCAGCATCGTCGCCCATGACGTGTCGAACGACCTTGCGTTGGTCCGGATCGACGGGATCGGCGCGGGTTCTGGCGCACCCAGTGAGAGTTCGCAGCCGGCCCCGCGGTCCACGACCACGTCTGCCGGTGGCCGCTCTTCGTTGACCGGCGACGACGGCGCCGACGACGACAACAACACGCTCAACGGCGGCGGTTCAGCGGCCGCATCGGCGTCCCCGTCCACGTGGGTCGCGACAATCCGGACCGGCGGAGATCCGGTCGAACAGGGTGAGCAGATCTACGCCATCGGCTACCCGTTCGGCTCCGCGTTGAGCAACGAACACAAGATCACCCAGGGGCTCGTGTCGTCACTTTCCGGTCTGCGCGGCGATGTTTCGAAGTTCCAGATGTCCGCCCAGATCAATCCCGGAAATTCCGGCGGTCCTGTTCTCGACGAGAGTGGCAATGTGGTCGGCGTGAGCGTGTCCGGGCACGTCAAGCGGACGGTCGTCGTGACGCTCGACGCCAAGGGGAACCCGAAGCCTGGCCTGGTCACCCAGGCTTCCGACGGCATCAAGTTCGCCATCCGTCACGACACGCTGCTCGCCTTCCTGAACGCACATGGCGTGAACTACCGCACTGCTCCGCGATCGGGCACGCGAAGGGCCACCGACCTCGCGAAGCAGAGCGGTGCGTTCACCGTGCAGCTTCTGTGCATCCACTGATGGCCCAGGCGCGAACGGGAGACGCACAATGAGATGGCGCACCTTGCTGGCGGCGGCATGTCTGGGCGCAATCGCTGCGGCGGCGGCCCCGGAACCGGCCAAGGCGGACGGTCCGGTCGTTCTCTACGCCGGTATCGGCCACTTGCCGAACAGCGCGGATCCGACAGTCGTCGATCTGTTCAGAGCCGGATCGGCCCGGAACGCAAACCTGCTCCGCTCGATCGCCCGGGCCGGCGAAGCCGCCGCCATGGAGAACCGCATCGCATGGTCGGATTTCCCGATCCTGGTCCGTCCAGAAGACGCACAGCAGGCGATGACCGCCCTCACCGGCCGGGATTGGCGGGGTCGCACGGTTCAGGCGCCGGATCTGGCAGACGCAGCCGGCGAGCTGCTGTCTCTGATCGTCGTTCTGGACACGAACCTGCATGCCGAGCGCGCACGCGCAGGCGCCCGCCCGGACCATCACTTCATGGCCTGGGCGACCGCAATGCTCGTGAAACCGGGCGACGGCGACGTGGTAATGGCGGCTTCCGGATCGGATGAAACCATGATCCGGAATCGGGCTGTTGCCGAAGCCGACCATCTCGGCCACTACGCCGAAGCCTACCGCAACGCCGCGGTCAACGCGATCAGACAGCTTGCCCGCCTGAGCCACAGACACAGCCGGACCACGAGCTGGGACCCCATGATGGTCACGCGCGTGGTGCTTGGCGATCAGGCCGTGCTCGACCGCTACCAGGCCGGACACGCCGAAAACTGGAATGCCCGGGTGTGCGATACGGGAAGCCAGTGCCGGGGTCCCTGGTGCGAGAAGTTGATGGGAATCGCAGCCCAGATCACCACAAGGTCACTGACCACGGCCGGCGCGCTGATGCTTGCGCCCTACCATTTCAATCGCGGCGGCGAGACCGTATCCGACCAGCTCTCGGTCCGGTTCGGCCTCGCGCGCGGACCAGCAAGCTACGAGGACGCAATCCGCATCACGGTCGCACCCAACCGGGCCGGCAGCATGATCGTGGCCGTCATTCCCAGACTCCGGTCGGTGATCGACCTGAAGAAGGGCAGCCTGGTCGGACATCGACACCACATCGCCTCGATCCGCATCTACAAGTATCTCAACGTCGGCGGAAGCGGCCACTGCAACGCCGAGTTCGAAGCCCGGCTGCCTGTGGTTTCCAATCATTTCAAGGGATTGGCGGTCATCGAGAAGGTGATCAAGGGGCAGCCTCGTATTGCCGACGGCCTGCACAGGGCGCTGGACGTCATTGCGCTCCAGAACGCCGGGAGCGCCCTTGCCTGCAAGATCACGGGAAAGGAGCCCCCATGTCACTGACTACCGGTCGCCGGTTGCTGCTCGGCATCGCGCTGACCGCAGCCGCAGGTGCAATGAGCAGCGCCGCCGCCCGCGACGAGGCGCCCTACAATGTCACCGGTCGGGCTTCCATGTCTGCGGGACTGGAGAAGTGCACTTTCCAGGCCTTCAAGAACGCAAAGTTCCAGGCGGTCGTGCGCGCCATCGGCGACATTACCCATGCACCGCTGACACCAGATCAGGAAGCACTGGCCGGAAGGGCCGATGACTTCATCACCCGCGGCGGCATCCGCAAGGCGCGTGACAGCGGAAACGGCTTCTGTCAGGTGAACGCCGGGCTGAGGATCGATCTCGACGTCCTGCGGCGGGAACTGAGAGCGGCCCGAGGCGGTTCGGAACCCATCGCCGTTGTCGCCCGATTCCGGATCAACGGCGATTATGTCGGCGACCGGAAGATCAACCCGCAGCTGCCGACCGATGCCCTTGCTTCCTCGCTGCAGCGTCTGGGGTGCCGGGCGTTCAGCCTGGACGAACACCACGACCGGTTCGCCACCCGGTTACGGCGGTTGAACCAGATCGTCACCGGAGACGATGGCGTCGAATCCCGTCAGTTCAACCTGATCTCCTTCGCCGAGGCGCTCTACCAGCTGATCATCGAGGTGCGCCACAATCTGCTGGATCAGGCTATCGGCAGCAAACGCGCCGGCGACTTCAACATGATCGCCATCGCCGATGTGAATGTCGAACTGCTGGGCGACGCCAGGCTGCATTCGGGCCGCCGCGTCCAGGCCAGCGCGACACTGACGATCCGTTTCGCGGATGGCGACCGGCGCCTGGATACGGACCCCATCGTCATGCCGGCGACCGGCAACAACGACACGCTGGCGACAAGGATCTCCGTCCAGAACGCGATGGAGGTCCTTGCCCGTGAAGCGGACACCAGGTTCGGGATCTGTTCCGGGACCTAGTTCCACCAACCACATCAACCACCAAAGGGGCGTAAGATGGATATCAGGGGAATGTATTCGAGACTGTGGCCGGGGCGCCGTTTGCTGCTGGCGGCGGCAATGTCGACCGCGCTGGTCGCCTGCAATGGCAATGACGGCGGCTCCGGGCCGACGACAAACAGCAGTTCCGCACAATCCCAGGAAAGCGAGGGCGGCTCGACCTTCGGGGGCCTCCTCAATGCAATCACACCCGACGCCGAGACCCTCGTCGGTTCCGGCGTGCTGCCGTCCATGCTGGCCATCGCCGAGGAAACATGCGTGGCGCAGCAGGTCATCGCCGGCAACACAGACGGCCTGGGCGGTCAGATCGCAATGAATATCGGGTTCAAGATCGTGCAACAGACCATCGAGGACGAGACCGGACGCAAGCCCATGTTCTGCGAGCAGAACATGGTCGCGCTGCTGCTCACCACCGACAAGCTGATGGGCCGCTCCATCAAGGAAGTCGCGAGCGGCATCGAGATCGCCAACCGTGCCCTGGGCGGGAAAGTCGTCGATCTTCCGGATACGCTCGCCCTGTACCTCAGCGGCGAACGCCGATCGCTGTCTTCCATGCAGACATCGGAAATCGAAAGCACGCTGACGCTCGTTGGCGAGACATCGGCGAAACTGCAGGCCGAGATCGAGGCCCGCATCCAACAGGGCGGCCTGTCGGACGAGACCATCGCGCAACTGCTGCAGGCCGTACAGCACCTGTCCAACGCGGCCTACATCCGCGGCAAGCTGATGGTCGCCGGTTTCGTGATCAAGCGGGCGCTGAGCTTCGGCAACCCGCAGACCTTCGCGCTGCTGTTCCAGAAGCAGACCAGCATTCCTGAAGGCTTCCTGGAGGATCTGCCGTCCAACACCGTTGGCATGGTGGACGCGACCTTCAAGACCTTCGAGCTGATCAGCCTGATCAGCGACGTCAAGGACGACGATGCGTTCGAGACCGCCTTCGATCAGGTCAAGAAGGCCGATGACGCAGTGCTCGCCGAAATCTCCGCCGAAGCGGCCAGCATTCAGGCCGCCAACAACGACGATGGCGGACCGACGGTCGCCGAAGCCTCCGAAGCCGGTTTCGGAACCCTCCTCACCGGAAGCTGACGGACGCGGGGCCGGCTGCGCAAAAGCGGCCGGCCTCCGTCCATGGTTACCCATGAAGCCAACCAGACACGGGTAGGACCAACGAAATGAACCTCAAGAACACCATCGGCGGCCTGACGCTTGGCGCAGCCGCCCTGGCCCTCACGACGACGATCAGCTCCACCACCGCGCAGGCAAACGACTGCAGCGGTGTCCCGGTGATGATCCTTGCCGACGACGAGAGCAAGCACAGCGTCAAGGGCAACTCCGAGCTCTACCGGCGCGTCGTCACCGAGCTGCAGCAGCAGATGGCGCGCTACAATTTCTGCATGCAGGATCAGGAGTTCCTGGAGCTCGGGATCGGCGGGGCGATGCCTGATCGCCTGCCGCGCGTCGACAAGCTGCAGGCCGTGAAGGACGCGCGGGCGCTTGGCGATCCCCGGCTGGCGCCCCGGGTTGTGGTGCTGGCCGGCATGTTCGTTTCGGTCGAGGATCTCGGGTATCGCAAGAACCTGAAGATCCGGGTGCGCGGCGACATGTACAACTTCAAGGCAAACGCCTTCATGGATGGCTGGGAAGCACCGACCCAGACCTTCCCCGTCAGTGACCGCAATTGTTCCGGCGCCTGCCTGAGTGAAGTCGCCGGCATGCACGCCCGTGACATCGCCACCACCCTGGGCGACGTGCTGCGCGAGAAGCTGGCCCATGTCGTGGCGACCAGCCCCGAGGCCCGCAGCGCCGACGCGGTCGAAGGTCAAGACCAGCGGTTGACCAATCAGATACTCTTCACCTTCCGGAATTTCTCGTCGGCCGAGCTGATCAACCTGACGGATGTGATGGAGCACGAGTTTCCGCATACCAGGAAGCTCTCCATCGTTGCCGGCGACCGTTCGCTGATGCGGGTCAATCTGACCACCCAGGCGACGGAGAAGGAACTCTTCCGCTGGATGACCCTGCTGCTCTCCCAGGACTACGAGGACGGCCAGATCAAGCTTCAGGTTCTGAGCGGCGACTTCAATGTCGACAAGCTCTACGGCGAAGCCCCGCGCCGCCGCAACGCGCCGAAATACGATTGACCGGGCAGGAGTAGCGGAAATGAGCACAGTCTCCATCACCAGGGGCCAGCCGATAAGGCTGGCCCGCCTCGCCCGCACAGCCTTTGCCGCAGCAATACTGAGCGGACTGGCAGCCTGCGCCAGCAGCCAGGCCGCAGTCGGGCCGGACGCCGCAACGATCCGGGGAAACGCCGTTCCGGTCGCCGCGGACGAGACCTACCGCACCTATCTGGTCCGCCGCGACGTCAAGATCTGGGACGGCCCGTCAATGACCGCGGCCCAGGTTGGCGGTCTGAGAGCCGGGGAAGTTGTCCAGGCGCGCCTGAGACCCGGCCCCTCCGTGCCGTGGACCTACATTGACGCACCGGGCGTGGCTGCAGGGTTCATGGTCGGGAATCCCATGATTGAGGAACCGCAGAGCTAGAAATCGCCGCTTTCGCGGCTCTGATCGACGGCGGCCGGAGCAATCCGGTCGCCGTTTTCTGTGTCCTGCGCAAATTCGAGACGGATCCATCCATGGTCCACGGCAGAGAGACACAGGAAGCGAGGACACACGAGATGACCAGGTCGGGCAGGATGACCCCTCTCGCCGCCGCAGCGCTGGCCGGGATGATGACGCTCACGGCTCTGCCGGCTCAGGCCGCCACGCTACCGGCTGCGATGGATCCGGAAGCACATGTTGGAGGCACTGCCAGTGAGACGCGACAGGCTGAAAGACAGCGCATCCAGAGGCTGATCGTCATGATCGCCCTGGAGAACGGAACCGTGCCGGCGGAGCTCGCGCTGGCGGTCGGGCGCGTCGAATCGAATTTCCGGGCAAGGGCCGAAAGCCCCGTCGGCGCCCGTGGGGTCATGCAGATCATGCCGAGAACCGCCATGGGCGAGTTTGGCGTCGCGAAAGATGATCTCTGGGATGCCGAGACCAACATTCGTCTGGGTGTGCGGTTTCTGGAGCGCCTCTACCTGCAGTATGGCAAGCGCTGGGACGCGGCGCTTTCCCACTACAATGGCGGAACGCTGCGCGGCGATCCCCGTGTTGCGCCACCCCACGGATACACCGCAGGGTATGTCCGCGATGTCCTCGCCTGGCAGCAGCGTTTCATATCCGAGCAGCGTGTCGCGATGATTGACGCGCCGGGTTCCCGCCCCGCGCGCCCTGCCGCCACCCCGCAACCGGCCAAAGCGCATGCGAAGGACGCCGCTCCGGATCCGGATGTTCCCGTCCTCGAGGAAATCCCGGGCAAGTCACGGGGATCGGCGCCGCAATACGTTCCCGGCCGGCGGTTCGCCCGCGAGGCGTGTGGCTGTAGTCAACCGGACGTCCAGGACGACGTCCCCGTCGTGAATGAACGGCGCCCCGGCAAGGCCGCTCGTCTGGTCGAGGCCTCGGAGGATCTGGGCCGCCGCTTCCGCGCCAGCTTGAGCCGGCATTGGCTGTCAACGACTGAAGTACGGCCGGCCACCGAGTTCCGCGGCTACGGTTATCGCCATACGGGCCGCTGACCTGGTGGACAGCCGCCGTTCGCATCCTGATACTTCAACCAGTAAGTGTGAGGGAAAGATGTCGACCAGCTCCGACTACATGACCGGCGCGCCCAGCGAGGAGCTGATACAGTTGTTCGAGACCGTGGCCGAATCCGCATCTGGCGACACCCTGAAGTTCCGCGAAGACAAGGAGCTGCTGGCGCTGAAGAAGGTGATCGTCGGTCAGAGCTATCGGAAGTACACGCGTCAGTACTGTGTGTTCCTGGCTGCCGTGGGCAAGCTGAGACTGGATCACATCGACTTCTTCTGGACACACACGGCGCGAGGGGCAAGGGACCGGTTTGCGGAGACTGCGGTCCGAGGCGAAGGCTGGGTCTCCGACGAGAAGAACAGATGCCATTTCCAGCTCGCCGATGGCGGCCAGGCATGGGTCTCCCTGCCGATGATTCCCTTCTGGATCGCCTTTACCGAGTTTCTCATCAATGTTCTTCACTGGGACATGTTCAACAACCGGATGTTGCGCGGCCTGGACGCTGCCGCCACGGTTGACGACTGCGAGAACGCGGCAAGCTGGCTCGATACGACGCTCTACGATCTGCTCAAGCAGCACCTTCCCTCCAGCACCAGCAACAGCCGCTTCCGCACCGCGATTTCCATTCTGCAGGGGGAGCGCGGTCCGGCCGGCGATGCCCTGCCCGGGGAGGCGGCGCTGAACGACGATGCTGTCTTCCTGATCTGGCGAACTGCTTCGTCTGGCGACCGGGGAGACTGGAAGACTTTCCGTTCGGCACGCGCCTGCCTGCAGCTTCTGCTGCTCATCGTCGCGCGCGGCCAGGCCCGCCGGGCCGGCCAGAAGCCGGTCGACAGCGCCGAAGGTCAGGAGTTCAGTGACCGGGAGACAGCTGAAGATGATGAACTCGACTGCCTGCCCGAAACGGCGCTGAAGGCCCAAATCCGCCATCTGTCGAACCGGCAGGGATCGTTCTGCATGTTCTCCGACGAGGAGACGCGGCTTCTGGTGGAACTGACGACCATGTGGCCCGGGCCGGAGCGCCTTGTACGCACACTCTATCGGGATCTGAGCTATCGGGCGACGCAGCAGGCCCTGTCGGGCGGAGAACTGCTCGCCGATGCAATAGGAAAGGCCGAACCCTACCCCGACCTGCATTCGCGTATCTCGGAAACCAGAGATATGCTGCAGACGCGCATCCACGCGATCATCGACGCCGCCTCTTCCGGCGCCCATTCGGGCGACCCCACGGTTGCCGATGCGATCAACGGCGCCGCCGCAGTTCTGGACCCGCAGGTCGTGGCAGCTACGGCCCGCGAGATCGCCGGTCTTCTGGAAGATGAACCGGACGCCGACAATGTCGTCGTCCTTCACCGCTTCAGACCCGAAATCGACGCAATGGCGACGCGGCTGGGGGACGAGATCAGGGGCCAGGCCAGCGGACCCGGCGCCGCCATTCACCGCGATGGCCGCGCCGCGGCGCGCCGTGTCCGGCGGGCGGGAATTGCCAACATTCGCAACGGTGTTGTGGAACCTGACGAACTCATCGAAGCCATCGAACTGCTGACGCTGTGCCTGAACCGGCTGTCAGCAATCGAAAATGCATCACAACGGCTGGGGGACCGAATGCACGCGTTCGAGGCTGACAATGAACTGTTCTTGTCGGCCTTCGCAACGATCTACCCAAGGAGTACGGAAAATCATGCCTTCGAGTGAGTACAGTAAGAGCCTGGACGAGGCCGAACGCCAGTTCGCCTTCGAGGAGGCAATCGAAGCCATCAACCAGCCGAACCGATCGGAGCCGGCCATAGTCGGATTCCAGGACATTGTGAATGTCATCAACGGACGGAACATGCAGCGCGCCGCCGAGGTCTTCGCCCGTGCCAACAGAGACGTCGGTTTTCGCCGTGATCTGGAGATGCTGTTGCGAAGGGCAGGCGGCAGCCGGCAGCCGGCCCTGGCCGCTGCCAGTTCGGGACAACTCTCCGGTCGAAACGTTGGCGAGATCTCTCTGGAATTCCTGGAGTCCCGAACCGACCCGGGTGAGTGTTACGTGGTCATCGTTCTGCCGGGCAGCGGCGTGGTTCCCGGCCACATTTCCGTGGAAGTGGGGGACGGCTGTATCGTGCATCCGCTCCCGGAAGCCGTGAAGAACCGGGTCCAGCTGCTGCTCGCCGCCGACGATCCTCTGCTGATCGGCCTGCGGGACCACAGCGCGACAGTGACCATCTGGTGATGACGGCGCCGTCACTGCTTTCAGTTGTCATCCTGACAACGGCAGGGCCATCCGAAGTCTGCCGGATCCGGAAACTCGACCTCCCGGTGGGCAGCGTGATGTGCCTGCATGGCAAGACGGCCTCGGAACTACCGGTTTCGACAGCCTACCGGAAATTCGTCGACTATCCGACCGGCATCATCGAACAGATGACAGGGCACGCTCACTACAAGCTGGAGGTCTCTGACCCGATAGAGGCCGGCGAAAGCTGGCAGCTTGGCGTTTTCCTGGCCCATTGGCTTGACGCGGAAGGCCGGCTCGCAGCATCCGGTGACGAGGCCGACACAGTGGTGTTCGCCACAGGGGAGGTGAAACCCGACCACGCCATCGGCGCCGTTCCGCATGCAGCCCGGAAACTCCGGCTCGCCAGGGAGCGGATCGCCGCCGAAGCGGCAGCCGGCCGGCGCGTCCTCGCGATCCTGCCCGATGCGATACTGGATGACGCGCGCAAGGAGACGGACACATGGCCGGCTTCCGAACGCCCCGAACTTCTCCCGGCCCGCCATTGGGACGACTTCCGGTCTCGCCTTGTCGGGACCGATACATCCGGGCCGGGAAGCGCGCCGGACCGGCGCGGTTGGATCGGACGACGGTTTCTCGCAATCGCGGCCCTTCTGGCTGTCGCCGGATCGGTCGCCGTCGTTTATTCCGAAAGTCAGCCGCCAACTGTATCAGAGCCGGCGGAGGTCGTTGGCGATGCTCCCGCGGAAGTGACGCCGCGTCTGCCGGAAGCCGAAGCCGAGATCGACGGGAAAGGCGCTGACGAAGCCATCGAGGACGCGCCGTCGGCCAAGGTCGGGACCGATGCGAAAGCATACGACAGTTCAGCGGTTGCGCCGGTCCGATCCCCGACAGTCGAAGCCGGGTCGGATGGCGACAAACGGGCAGACGAGACTCCGGCAGGCGGCCAGGACAACGCCAGCTCGACGGCAGCACTCGCCAAGCCTGCCACAGTGTCGATACTCCCGGCCAGTGTCAGGCTGGCGGTGTCGCCGATGCGGAACTGCCGTTCCGTCGAGATGTTCGGCAATGGTGAACTGGAGCCAAGGTTCGAAGCGCTGGACAGCGGACCGGCGCTGGCCGTTGATGCCCCGCTCTGTCGCCTGACGGTGCAGATCGGGCCGGCGGACACCGAGCGGATGGTCGCGGTAAGGATCACGGGACTTGATGCCGACGGTGTACGAAGCGTCATTGCCGAGCAGAGCCATCTGATGACGGGGGGCGAGCGCTGGCGTCTGCCCGACCTGGATGGGCTGGACCGCCTCGACAGCCTGGAGATAGACGTTCTTTTCCTCAACGGCGCGGAAGCCAGGAAGGCCGATCTGGATCGCTTGTTCGCTTCTGCAGAACCGGTGGCGATCAGATCGAGGCTTACCGGAGTTTCAGGATGGTATCCCAGATGAAGACTTTGCTGTCGGGACTGGCAACAATCATCGTTCTTACTCTGACCTTGCCGGGCGCGATTCATGCGGCAGATGCCGAGCTGACGCCGGCAGGAATCATGGAATTCACCGGCGACTCCCTGGCCGACAGTGAACGCATCCGCGGTGCCTTCACACGGATCGTCGATGATGACGGCGCCTTGCCAGGCCTCAATTTTCATTTCGCGTTCGCGCTGGGCTCGGCAAGGCTTGAACCCCAGGCGCTGCAGAAACTGGATATCCTGGGTGACGTCATGCGCTCCCTGGGGCGACAGGGCTATCGGTTTGCGGTGAATGGACATACGGACATCACCGGGCCAGCGGATCTGAACAATCGGCTCTCACTCGCCCGCGCCGAAGCGGTTGCCGAGCATCTTGTTCGCAAATGGAATGTCGAACCGGCCTGGCTGCGCGTCATCGGTTTCGGGTCGACGCACCTTCTCGATCCCGGGCAGCCAAAGAGCGCGGTCAACCGGCGCGTCGAAGTGCTGGTTACCGAAAGGCCTGCGCAGCCGATGCCGGAATCACCATCCGGACCACTTACTGAATGAGGCTCACCTGATCCTTGTCCGAACCAGACCTGTGATCCGGTTGCTCCAGACAGCTCAGAGCGCGAATTCGCGGACCTGCAGCCTGTCGTCAAACCGGGCGAGCCGTTCCAGCAGGGCCGCCTGATCCAGCAGGCCGGTCTGGGTATCGACATGGGCGACAACGGAAGCGGCATTGACAGTGGCGCGGCGCAGGGCTTCGCCGGGCTCCGTACGGCTGGCGAGTTCGCCGGCCAGGGTGGAAGCGAAGGCGTCGCCGGCGCCCGCTGTGCCCACGACTTCGGTCGGCGCTACGGGGCAATGATAGAGCCGGTCGCCCGCCGCCAGCATCGCGCCGTGGCCGCCATCGGTCACCAGCACCCAGCCCGGGCCGCATTCCAGCATCGATCGGAAGAAATGCCGGGTGGAGACGTGAAATCCGCCGCCGTCGAAGCCCATCAACAGGCGGTCATCCGCCGCTTCCTCCAGCGCCGGACCGCCTTCGCCGAACCGCCCGGCAAGGGCCGCGGACAGCGCATCCGCCTCGACCCGGTTGATCGCCAGCAGGTCGATCTCTCCGAGACAGTCCTGAAAGGCGCCCTGCCGCGCCGTGAGCTGCCGGATCCCCGGATTGACCGCGACAAGCGCACCGGCGTTCCGGGCATGGCGAACGATTGCCGGAAAGCAGTCGGCGGACTGGTTCGACAGGCTCGAGACGAAGCAGAGATCGGCGCCGAACGCGGCGGCCGGAAGATTGTCTTCGCGAAAACTGGTATTGGCGCCGCGAAAGGCGAAGATGCCGGCGTTCCGTTCATGCGAGGCGATGATCAGCGACGCGCCGGTCTGTTCCGAAGGATCGCGCGCCGCCCAGCGCGTCGACACGCCCTCGGCCTCGAGCCGCGTCAGGATGGTGTCGGCGCGCTGATCCTGGCCCAGCCGGATCAGGCTGGAGACATCGTGGCCCAGCCGCGCCAGCGCCACCGCCGCATTCACCGCGCCGCCGCCGCAATGGGTGGAGACTTCCAGCGCCTCGGTCTTGCGCCCCTCCTCCAGCAACAGGAAGGAAGTGTCGGCATTGCGCATCGACAGACGCTCGATCTGGGTGCTGTCGATGATGGCGATGGAATCGACCATGGCCCCGCCAACGGTCAGGATCTTCACGGTGCGCCTGCTCCCGGGGCCAGGTTCGCCTCGATCCAGGCGGCGAGCTCTGCGCGTTCCGCCTCGGTCAGTTTCAGTCCCGCCTTGGTTCGCCGCCAGAGCATGTCATCGGCCCCTTCCGCCCATTCATGGCTGGCAAGGTAGCGGATTTCGGCCTCGTGGACATCCGCGCCGAAATGTCTCCCGAGGCCTTCGATGTCCACGATACCCCGCAGCATCACCCGCGTATCGGTGCCGTAGAGGTGGGCGAAACGGCGAACGGTCTTCGGCGCGAGGAAGGGAAACTCGCGTCCGAGCGCCGAGACCAGCGCCTCGAACCCCATGGCGTCGAAATCCCCGCCCGGCAGGCTGGCTTCACCGGTCCAGGAGGCGGTGCGGCGACCGGTGACCCGGTCCACCTTCTCCATCACTTCCTCGGACAGGCGGCGATAGGTGGTGATCTTGCCGCCGAAAATGTTCACCAGCGGCGCGCCCGGCTCCGTCTCGACGGTCAGCACGTAGTCCCGGGTCGCCTCCTGCGCCCGTGACGCGCCATCGTCATACAGCGGCCGGACGCCGGAATAGGTCCAGACGATATCGTCCACGCCCAGCGCATCGCGGAAATACTCGCTGGCCGCATCCAGCAGGTAGCGGGTTTCCTCCGGGCTGATCTTCACCGCGGCGGGATCGCCTTCATAGTCCCTGTCGGTGGTGCCGATCAGGGTGAAATCCTGTTCGTAGGGAATCGCGAAGATGATCCGGTCGTCGGCGTTCTGGAAGATGTAGCAGCGGTCGTGCTCGAACAGCTTGCGCACCACGATGTGGCTACCCTGGACCAGCCGCACGTTGCGCGTGTCATTGCGGCCAAACGCGCCCTGCAGGACATTGTCCACCCATGGACCGGCGGCGTTGACGAGCGCCCGCGCCGCAAGCGACCTGCGCGCGCCATTGCGCTGATCTTCCATCTCGATCCGCCACAGACCGTCCTCCACCGTGGCCGAGACCACGCGCGTCCGGGTGCGGATGTCGGCGCCCCGGGCGGCGGCGTCGCGGGCGTTCAGGACAACCAGCCGTGTATCGTCGACCCAGCAGTCCGAATACTCGAACCCCTTCACGAAGCGGTCCTTCAGCGGCTTGCCCGCCGCGTCGCTGCGCAGGTTCAGTGTCCGCGCCGCCGGCAGCAGCTTCCGCCCGCCCAGATGGTCGTAGATGAACAGGCCAAGCCGCAGCAGCCAGGCAGGGCGCAGACCCTTGTCATAGGGCAGCACGAAGCGCAGCGGCCAGATGATGTGCGGGGCGATGGCCCAGAGCCGTTCCCGCTCCATCAGCGCCTCGCGCACCAGACGAAACTCGTAATGCTCCAGGTACCTGAGACCGCCATGCACCAGCTTGGTCGAACCCGACGAGGTGCCCTGTCCCAGATCGCCCATCTCCGCCAGCGCGACGGAATAGCCGCGGCCGGCGGCGTCGCGGGCAATGCCGCAGCCGTTGATCCCGCCGCCGATGATCATCAGATCGACGGTGCTGGCGTCGTCCCCGCTCATGCCGCCGGCGACTCCACGGGGCGGGCGATCTCGATGCTGACGCCATGCGCCTGACAGAGCTCTCGGACCGGCTCCGGCGGTTCGCGATCCGTGACGAAGAAGTCCATGTCGGCAAGCTGGCCGATTCGCACCGGCGCGTTGCGGGTGAACTTGGTGTGATCAGCGACCAGAATGGTGCGCCGCGCATTCTGGATGATCGCCTGGGCGACCTTCACTTCCCGATAGTCGAAATCGAGGATTGCCCCGCCCTCATCGATAGCCGATGCGCCGATCACGGCAAAATCCACGCGGAACTGCCGGATCAGATCGATGGTCGCCTCGCCGACGATGCCGCCGTCCGAAGGCCGCACCATGCCGCCCGCGATGATCACGCTGATGTCCTGAGCTTCACGGAGAATATTGGCGACGTTCAGATTGTTGGTGATGGCCATGATACCGCGCCGCCCCCGCAATGCCATCGCAACCTGCTCGGTCGTGGTGCCGATGTTCAGGATGATCGAGGAATTGTCGGGGATCAGCGCCGCGGCCCGTTCGCCGATCGCCGCCTTCTCGTCGGCCGCCAGGAAACGCCGCGAGTCGTAGCCATAGTTCGCGACGTTCGACGGATAGACCGCGCCGCCATGGATACGGTGCAGCAGGCCGCGGTCGGACAGTTCGTTGACGTCCTTGCGGATGGTCTGTGGCGTGACCCCGAAGCCGCCGGCCAGGGTGTCGATGTCCACCCTTCCCCGGTCGCGCGCGATCTCCAGTATCTCCGACTGGCGGGGAGTCAGCAGTGAATTTTCATTCAGGTTCATTTTTCTTTCGCATGCGCGAAACGCATCTGCAAAACGATCTTGTTACCGGCAAAATGCTGCAAAAACCGGCCAAAATCAATGCGGAAGTTTCGTTTGGGTTCGTATTGACTTTCGTTTTGTTTCGTTTACCGTCAAGCCCGATAATCTCTAAGGGAGGGTCATCCAAAATGAGAAGAAATCTGCTTGCCGCCGTTGCGGCTGGCGCGATTCTGGCCTTGTCCGGGACGGCGTATGCCGGCATGGACGAAGCGAAGAAGTGGGTCGACAGCGAATTCCAGCCTTCGACACTGTCGAAGGACGCGCAGATGTCCGAGCTCGAGTGGTTCATCAAGGCCGCCGAGCCTTTCAAGGGCATGGAAATCAACGTGCTGTCGGAAACCATTCCGACGCATACCTACGAGTCCCAGGTTCTCGCCAAGGCATTCGAGGAAATCACCGGCATCAAGGTCAACCATCAGCTTCTCGGCGAGGGCGAAGTCGTCCAGGCCGTGCAGACGCAGATGCAGACCAACCGGAACCTGTATGACGCCTATATCAACGATTCCGATCTGATCGGCACCCACTCGCGCCTGCAGCTTGCGGTCAACCTGACCGACTGGATGGCGGGCGAAGGCAAGGACGTGACCCTGCCGACGCTGGATGTCGACGACTTCATCGGCAAGTCTTTCACCACCGGACCTGACGGCAAGCTCTACCAGTTGCCCGACCAGCAGTTCGCGAACCTCTACTGGTTCCGCAAGGATTGGTTCGACAGGCCGGAACTGAAGGCCAAGTTCAAGGAGATGTACGGCTACGACCTCGGCGTGCCGGTGAACTGGTCCGCCTATGAGGACATCGCCGAATTCTTCAGCGTGCATGTGAAGGAAATCGACGGTGTCCGGGTCTATGGCCACATGGACTACGGCAAGCGCGCGCCCGACCTGGGCTGGCGCATGACCGACGCCTGGCTGTCGATGGCCGGCGCGGGCTCCAAGGGCCTGCCGAACGGCCGCCCGATCGACGAATGGGGCATCCGCATGGAAGAGGGTTCCTGCAACCCGGCGGGCGCCTCTGTGAGCCGCGGCGGCGCAGCCAATGGACCGGCGGCGGTCTACGCAATCCGCAAGTGGGACGAGTGGCTGCGGAAATACGCCCCTCCGGGCGCCGCGGACTACGACTTCTACCAGTCGCTGCCGGCCCTGAGCCAGGGCAACGTCGCCCAGCAGATCTTCTGGTACACCGCGTTCACCGCCTCGATGGTCGCGCCGAAGTCCGAGGGCAACAACACCGTCGACGACAGCGGCACGCCGCTGTGGCGGATGGCCCCGTCGCCGCACGGCCCGTACTGGGAAGAAGGCCAGAAGCTGGGCTATCAGGACGCCGGTTCCTGGACCCTGTTCAAGTCCACGCCGGTCGATCGCCGCAAGGCTGCCTGGCTCTACGCCCAGTTCGTGGTCTCCAAGACCGTCTCGCTGAAGAAGAGCCATGTCGGCCTGACGATCATCCGTGACAGCGACATCAACCACCAGTCCTTCACCGATCGAGCGCCGAAGCTCGGCGGTCTGGTCGAGTTCTACCGCTCGCCCGACCGTGTGCTCTGGTCGCCGACCGGCGTGAACGTCCCCGACTATCCCAAGCTGGCCCAGATCTGGTGGCAGCAGATTGGTGACGTGAACTCCGGTGCGTTCACCCCGCAGCAGGCGATGGATCGCCTCGCCGAGGAGATGGACGTGACCATGGCCCGCATGGAACGGGCCGACAAGGGCGCCAACGTCTATGGCGGTTGTGGCCCGCGCCTGAACGACCCGAAGGATCCTTCGGAGTGGCTCGGCAAGGGTGGCGCCAAGGCCAAGCTGGCCAACGAGAAGCCGCAGGGCGAGACCATCGCCTATGACGAGCTGATCAAGCGCTGGCAGGCCAACTGACCCTGCCTCCCCGGGGTGCCCGGCGCATCGGAAACGATGCGTCGGGCTCTCTTTTCTCAAGACCCGATTTGTTGAAGTATTTTCCCTGCAATGACTCTTGAACTGAAATCCGTCGTGAAGCGGGTTGGTGGAGAGACCCATATCCATCCCACCGACCTGGTTCTGGAACCTGGCAGCTTCAATGTGCTGCTCGGCACGACGCTGTCGGGCAAGACCACGCTGATGCAGTTGATGGCCGGTCTGGAGCGGCCGACCGAAGGCGAGATCTGGTTCGGCGGGCGCAATGTCACCGGTGTTGCGGTGCAGAAGCGCAATGTCTCCATGGTCTACCAGCAGTTCATCAACTACCCGAGCTTCTCGGTCTACGACAACATCGCCAGCCCGCTGAAACTGGGCGGCATCGGCAAGGCCGAGATCGACCGCCGGGTGCGCGAGATGGCCGACCTGATGAAGCTGACGCCAATGCTTCAGCGGCGACCCTCGGAACTCTCCGGCGGGCAACAGCAGCGCACCGCCATGGCCCGTGCGCTGGTCAAGGATGCGGACCTGGTGCTGCTGGACGAACCGCTGGCCAATCTGGATTTCAAGCTGCGCGAGGAACTGCGCGACGAGCTGCCGAAGCTGTTCGCCGACCGCAACTGCATCGCCGTCTACGCAACCACCGAACCCATGGAGGCGCTGCTGTTCGGCGGCAATACCGCGACCGTGCACGAAGGCCGGGTCACCCAGTTCGGGCCGACGCACCGGTCCTATCTGAACCCCAGCGACCTGATCAGCGCGCAGGTGTTCTCCGACCCGCCGATGAACATGGCGGCGGTGCGCAAGCAGGGGGCCGAGATCGTGCTGGGCGAACAGGCCCGCTGGTCCGCCGACGGGACCGTGGGCGATCTGCCCGACGGTGAGTACACCATCGGCATCCGCCCCCACCGTGTCACGGTAGCCCCGGAAGGCGGTCAGCCCGTGCCGATCCGGGGTTCGGTGAAGATCGCCGAGCTGAGCGGGTCCGAGAGCACCATCCATTTCGACATGGACGGGGCCGACTGGGTCTCGCTGGGCCACGGCATCCATGACCTGCCCATCGGGGCCGAGGCCGGCTTCCATGTCGACGTCTCCCGGGCGATGTATTTCGACGCCGAGGGCCGGCTGGCCGCGGCGGCCGGCCGGCGGGCGGGCTGAGCATGGCGAAGATCACCCTCGAAGGTATGGGCAAGTCCTACGCACCGGACCCGGACAGCGATCCGGCCTGGGCGCTGCGGCGGCTGGATTTCGAGTTCGAGGACGGCGGCGCCTATGCCCTGCTCGGTCCCTCTGGCTGTGGCAAGACCACCCTGCTCAACATCATCTCCGGGCTGCTCGACCCGACCGCCGGGCAGGTGCTGTTCGACGGTCAGGACATGGCGGGCCGCGGGCCCGACCAGCGCAACATCGCGCAGGTCTTCCAGTTCCCCGTCATCTACGACACCATGACCGTGCGCCAGAACCTGGCGTTTCCGCTTAAGAACCGTGGCGTTCCTGCGGCCGAGATTGAGGCCCGGGTCGCCGAGATCGCCGAAATGACTGAACTGACCGGCATGCTCGACCGGCGCGCGTCCGGTCTGACCGCTGACGGCAAGCAGAAGATATCCCTGGGTCGGGGACTGGTGCGGGACGACGTCAACGTCATCATGTTCGATGAACCGCTGACGGTGATCGACCCGCACCTGAAATGGCAGCTCCGTTCCAAGCTGAAGGAGCTTCACCGGCGCATCCGCCGCACCATGATCTACGTCACCCACGACCAGACGGAGGCGCTGACCTTCGCCGACAAGGTGGTGCTGATGAAGGATGGCGAGGTGGTGCAGATCGGCACGCCCGTGGACCTGTTCGAGAGGCCCGAACACACGTTCGTCGGCCACTTCATCGGCTCGCCGGGCATGAACCTGCTGTCCTGCGGTGTCGGCAACGGCCGCGCTATCGTCGGCGGCGCAGAAGTGGCGGTCGCGAACGGCGAAGCGGCGGCGAACACTGGCGGCAGGCTGGAACTCGGTGTCAGGCCGGAGTTCGTCCGCTTCGCCGAGACCGGCATTCCCGTGCGGGTTTCCCGGGTGATGGACGCCGGGCGCTACCGCATCGTCGAGACGCTGACCGAAGGCGGCGAGATCCTGAAGCTGCTGATCGACAACGAGACCGGAATTCCGTCCGAAGCCACGCATGTCAGTTTCGATCCGGCCAACGCCCGCATCTACAGCGATGGCTGGCTGGCCGGCGGGAGCAGGGCCGCATGAGAAAGACCGTCAATCAGAGAGCCTGGCTCTTCGTCCTGCCCGTGATCGTGCTGGTGGCGTTCAACGCGCTGCTGCCGCTGATGACGGTGGTGAACTATTCGGTGCAGGAAACCTTCGGCAACAACGAGTTCTTCTGGGCCGGACTGACCTGGTTCGAGCAGGTGATCGGCTCCGAGCGGTTCCACGACTCCCTGATCCGCCAGATGATCTTCACCTTCACCATCCTGGCCATCGAGATCCCGCTGGGCGTGGTGATCGCGCTCGCCATGCCACGCAAGGGCTTCTGGGTTTCGGTCTGCCTGGTGCTGATGGCGCTGCCGCTGCTGATCCCCTGGAACGTGGTCGGCGCGATGTGGAACATCTTCGCCCTGCCGGAGATCGGCCTGATGGGCTGGGGCCTGAACGCGCTCGGCTTCGACTACAACTATACCCGCCAGCCCGGTGCGGCCTGGTTCACGCTGATCCTGATGGATGTCTGGCACTGGACGTCGCTGGTGGTGCTGCTGGCCTATGCCGGCCTGGTCTCGATCCCCGACGCCTACTATCAGGCCGCGAAGATCGACGGCGCCAGTTCCTGGGCGATCTTCCGCTACATCCAGCTGCCGAAGATGAAGCGCGTGCTGACCATCGCCGTGCTGCTGCGTTTCATGGACAGCTTCAACATCTACACCGAGCCGGTGGTGCTGACCGGCGGCGGGCCGGGCAACTCGACCACGCTGCTCTCGATCGACCTGGTGAAGATCGCGCTGGGGCAGTTCGATCTGGGCCCGGCGGCGGCAATGTCGCTGATCTATTTCGTCATCATCCTGCTGCTGAGCTGGGTGTTCTATTCCCTGATGATGCGGAACGAGGAGGACTGAGATGAAGAAGCGCGGACTGATCCCTCTCGTCTACATCCTGTTCCTGATGCTGCCGATCTACTGGCTGCTGAACATGTCGTTCAAGACCACCAACGAGATCCTGGGCGGGCTGACGCTCTGGCCGCAGACCTTCACGATTGAGAACTATGTCGCGATCTTCTCCGACGCGACCTGGTACATGGGCTATGTGAACTCGCTGCTCTACGTCTCGATCAACACGGTGCTGTCGGTCGCCGTGGCGCTGCCCGCGGCCTACGCTTTCAGCCGCTACCGTTTCCTGGGCGACAAGCATGTCTTCTTCTGGCTGCTGACCAACCGCATGGCTCCGGCCGCTGTCTTCGCCCTGCCCTTCTTCCAGCTCTATTCGGCGGTGGGTCTGTTCGACACCCATATCGCCGTCGCGCTGGCGCACACGCTGTTCAACATCCCGCTCGCAGTGTGGATCCTGGAAGGCTTCATGTCCGGCGTGCCGAAGGAGCTCGACGAGACCGCCTATATCGACGGCCACTCTTTCTGGAGCTTCTTCATCCGCATCTTCATGCCGACCATCGCCGCCGGCATCGGCGTGGCGATGTTCTTCTGCTTCATGTTCTCCTGGGTCGAACTGCTGCTGGCGAAGACGCTGACCTCGGTGGAGGCGAAACCGATCGCGGCGGTGATGACCCGAACGGCATCAACTTCGGGCTATGAACTCGGGTTGCTGGCCGCCGCCGGCGTGCTGACCATCGTCCCGGGCGCCTTCGTGATCTATTTCGTGCGCAACTACATCGCCAAGGGCTTCGCCCTGGGGAGGGTCTGAGCCATGGGCCTGACATGGATGGCCTGGACCTGGCCCACCGCCGCCTTCTTCGTCTTCGTCTTCGGTTCCATCCTGGCGATGGGCGTCTGGGAATACTTCTCCCCCGGCGGCGCGCCGCGCAGGGGCGCCTTTGGCCTGGACACCACCCGGGGCGACCGGCTGTTCATCACCCTGCTGGGCAGCGCCTTCATCTTCATCGGCTGGATCGCGACAATGGGCACCCCGCTCTGGGGCGGCCTGGCCATCGCCATCGCCTGGGCCCTGTTCGTCTTCTGGAAAGTGTAGAGCCGGACTTCCAGATCGGGCCATGACGCAGGGGCAGGGCTTGTCTGCGGCGCCGAGCGTTGTGAGCCCGTACCCCGATGATACGATCCCGACGCCCGCACAGTTGAACGTTCCCGTTCGGCGTGGCGGGCGGTCGCTGGCCGGCTGACCGGCCCGACTTTCCTGAACAACCGCCGTCCGGGGCGGCCCACGCCGCCGCATCCGGACGTGCATTGCCCCGACAGCATCAAGCGATGAACGCCGGCGATGCGCGGCGATCCCGAGGGAGGAGACAGGACATGGCCGACGGAGCCGATATCGACGCAAACGTGGGCAGCGTGACCGGCGTCTTCCGGGATAAGCGCGACAGGATCCGCAACGAGATGGGCGGCGCGGCGAAGATCGACCGCCTGCACAATCGTGGTGCCTACACCGTCCGGGAACGCATCGACCGCTTTCTCGATCCGGAGAGCTTCGTGGAGCTTGGCACCTTCGCCCGCTCGGAGCGCCCAGAGGATGCCGGCACCTCGCCGGGCGACGGCAAGATCGGCGGTTACGGCACGGTCGACGGCCGCACTGTTTGGGTGGGCGGCGACGACGTCACCGTCCTTCGAGGCTCCAGTTCCGTGGTCGGCAGCAAGAAGAAGTCGCGCATGCTTCACCAGGCGATCGATCACGGCCATCCCTTCGTCTTCTTCGGCGAGACCGGCGGCGCGCGCATTCCGGACACGCTGGGCTCCGAGGGATTCGTGAAGGTGACGCCGAGCATCGACGTTCACCGCCGGAACCGCTCCATCCCGATGGCGACCGCGATCCTGGGCAATTGTTTCGGCGGCGGCTCCTTCCACGGCGCGTTTTCGGACTTCGTGGTTCAGCTTCAGGGCTCGTGCATGGCCGTGACCAGCCCGCGCGTGGTCGAGATCGCCACGTCCGAGAAGGTGAGCTTCGAGGATCTGGGCGGCGTGAAGGTGCACGAGAAGGTCACCGGCATGATCGACGCCTCGGCGGAGACCGAGGACGAGGCGTTCGCGCTGATCCGGAAGTTTCTTTCCTACCTGCCCTCCAACGCATGGGAACTGCCGCCGGAGACCGCGTTCGACGGGCTCTCGGATGTGGACGAAAGCATCTATGACCTGGTGCCGATGCGCCGGACCCGCGCCTATGACATGCGCAAGGTGCTGCGTTACCTGTCCGATGACAGTGACTTTCTGGAACTGAAGCCGCGATTCGCCGGCAGCATCATCACCGCGCTCAGCCGGATGGGCGGACGGAGCGTCGGCTTCATCGCCTCGCAGCCGATGCACTACGCCGGCGCGCTCTCACCGGCGGCCTGTGACAAGATCACGGCCTTCATCTGCCTCTGCGACGCCTTCAACATTCCGATCGTGTTCCTGCAGGACGTGCCGGGCTTCATGGTCGGGACCAAGGTGGAGCACGACAAGCTGCTCAGCCGCGCGATCATGATGGTCGAGGCGCTGTCGCTCTGCCGCGTGCCGCGGATATCGCTGGTCTTCCGGAAGGCGTTCGGACTGGCCTATTTCGCGCTCGGCGGCAGCAGCATGGGCTCCGACGTCGTCGCAGCCTGGCCCAGCGCCGAACTGTCCTTCATGGACCCGGATGTTGGCGTCAACGTCGTGCATGGCGGCCGCCTCGCCGAGGCCGAGGACACGGAGGCCGAGCGCAGGGCGCTGATCGAGCAGTGGACGAAGGACACCGACCCCTATGGCGGCGCCGGCATCTTCGAACTCGACGAGATCATCGACCCGGCGGAAACGAAGCGCTGGCTGCAGTCGCAGGTCCGCCGGCTGCGGGTGAAGCCGAAGCCCTGGGGCCAGCCGAACCCGCTGGCCTACTGGCCGACCTGTTACTGACGGCGGCCGACGACGCCAGCGACGTCTCCGCCCCGACTGACGCCGGAATCAAATCGCTTGCTCTGTTAAATCAGCTGCCTTAATAATTTGTTGGTCAGTTAGCAAATAAGTTCAGATGCCCGACAGCCAGCCTGCCCGACGATCCCAGACCGAACGCCGCGCCGAATCCGACCGCCGGATGCTGGCCGCCGCCCTGCGTCTGATCGGACGGAAGGGATCGGTCGGCACCAGCCTGGCCGAGATCGGCATCGAGGCCGGGTACAGCCGCGGCCTGCCCGCGGCGCGCTTCGGAACCAAGCTGGCGCTGCTGGAAGCGGTGGTCGACGCCTCGGAAATGTGGTTCGAGCGCCGGGTCGCGCGCCGGATCGGCGAGATGAAGGGGCTCCCCGCCCTGTTCGAGCGCATGGCCGCGCATATGGAAGGCGCGCGGGACGACGCGGCGGGGACAGTCACGGTCTACCAGCTCTACGTCGAATCCATCGGCGCCGTGTCCGAACTGCGCCCGCGAATGCAGGCGTACGGCGAGGGCTACCGGCAGGGCTTCCTGAGACACCTGAGAGAAGCCCGGGACCTCGGCCAGCTCCGCAAGGAGATCGATATCGACCGCATGTCGACGACCATTCTGGGCGCGGTGCGCGGCGTGATCGTGCAGTCGCTGGTCGATGGCGGCGTCACCGATCTGAATGTCGCCAGGGATCACCTGACATCGGTGTTCCGGGAAGCGCTGACACCGAAGGAGGCCGCCTGAAAGGCGGCTGTGGACATCAACACCTGACCTGGGGAGGACAAGGGTGGACGTAAAATCGGAGATTGCGGGCAAGGTCTGGAAGATCGTGGCCGCCGTCGGCGACAGTGTCGACGAGGACGACGAGATCGTGATCCTGGAATCCATGAAGATGGAGATTCCCGTGGTGGCCCCGAAGGCCGGCAGGATCGCGGAGATTCTGGTCGAGGCCGACGAGAGCATCCAGGAAGACCAGGTCATCGCCCGGATCGAGGCCTGAACCGGCCATGACCGCGTATCCTGCCGATCTGGAGCAGATCGCCGCCGCGCGCAGCGACCTCGAGGACGCCGCGCGGCCGCGCCTGATGGAGCGCCAGCACAAGCGCGCGGAGATGTCGGCGCGGGAGCGCATCAATGTGCTCTGCGACAAGGGGAGTTTCCGGGAGATCGGCGCCCTTGTCTGCGATGACGGCGGCAGCCGGATCGAACGCCCCGCCGACGGCGTGATCATCGGGACATCGGAAATCGGCGGCCGACCCGTGGTCGTGGTCTCGCAGGATTTCACCGTGCATGGCGGCTCCAGCGGCAAGCTGGGCAGCGCCAAGATCCGGCGGGCGGTCCAGCAAGCGATGCGGGACGGAACCCCGCTCATCATGATGCTGGACGGCGGCGGCCACCGGATCCAGGACGGTCAGGACTCGCGCCATTTCGCCAACGGCTCGCCGACCTTCCACGACTTCGCGCGCATCTCCGGCTGGGTGCCGGTGGTTTCCGTGATGATGGGCGCCGGTTTCGCCGGGCCGACGAACTATGCCGGCATGTCCGACTTCGTGATCATGGTCCGAGGCCAGTCCTGCATGGGCCTGGCGGGTCCGGCGCTGGTCAAGGCCGGCACAGGCGAGGACATCGACATCCAGTCGCTCGGCGGCGCGGAGATGCAGGTCGACAAGTACGGGCTGGCGCATCTGGGCGTGGATACCGAGGTCGAGGCGCTTGATGCGGTGAAGCGCTACCTGGGCTTCCTGCCCTCCAATTCCGGCCAGCCGGTGCCGCGCGCCGAACCCGTTACGCTGGACGACGCGCGCCAGCAAGGACTGGACGAGCTTGTCCCGGCTGACACCCGCAAGGCCTACAATGTGCGCAAGGTGATCCAGCGGCTGGCCGACGCGGACAGCGTGCTGGAAATCCAGCCGACCTTCGCGAAGAACGCCGTGACCGCCTTCGCCCGTCTGGGCGGACGGCCCGTGGGCTTCATCGCCAACCAGCCGATGCATCTGGGCGGCATGCTGACCTCGCCAGCCTGCGAGAAGATCGCGCATTTCGCCGCCATCTGCGACGCCTACGGCCTGCCGCTGATCTACCTGATTGATGTGCCCGGCTTCTCCATCGGCTCTTCGGCCGAGCGCAGCCTGCTGGGACGCCGCAGCGCGCGGATGGTCTATGAGCTGGGCCACGCCACCGTGCCGAGGGTGTCGGTGGTGCTGCGCAAGGGCTACGGCCTCGGCTACATCGCCATGTGCGGCGGTCGCAGCTTCGACGCGGATGCCTGCCTCGCCTGGCCGACCTCGGAAATCTGCGCCATGTCGCTGGAGGGCGCGGCCAACGTCGCCTACCGCAAGGAAATCGAGCGCGCCGACGATCCGGACAAGCGCCGTCGCGAGATCGTCGCGGAGATGCGCTCGCGGATCAGCCCGCTGCGCGGCGCCGAGGGTTTCGGCGTCGACGACATCGTCGCGCCGGAGGACACGCGCCGGCGGCTGTTCGAGATCCTCGAACGCGCGCCGCTGCGCCGAGAGAACAACATGCCACCGAAGGTCCGTTCGATTTCCCCGATCTGACGGGGGACGGACCATCGGTGGTTGGCGGGCGGACTGGGAGGGCCGCCCGTCGCCAGATTGATCGGGAACGGGGAGGAGCCGTGTGACCGAACTTGAGAAAGCAGCCGCGGAGGCTTTCGCCGATCCGCGGATTGTGCCGCGCGACCGGTGCGTGCTCCGGCACGTGCTCGACCGCCATGCGCGCGAGACCCCGGACAGCGTCTTCGCCTGGTTCGAGGACGGCGAGACCTGGAGCTATGCACGGATGCGCGCCGAGGCCGCACGCACCGGCGCGGGCCTGCAGAAAGCGGGTGTCGAACGCGATGACCGGGTGCTGGTCTGGCTGCCCAACAGTCCGCTGATGCTGCGCTGCTGGTTCGGCATCAACTATGTCGGCGCGGCCTATGTGCCGATCAACACCGCCTACCGCGGCACGCTGCTGGAACACGTGATCCGCAATTCGGACGCGAAGCTGATGATCGTGCATGCCGATCTGGCAGACCGGCTGAAGGACATCGATCTCGCCGCGCTTGAGACGCTGATCGTCGTCGACGGCGACGCCCCCGACCTGCCGCTGGAATGTCTCGGTCTCGATGCGCTGGGCGCCGAGGGCGACGAACCGGCGCCGCTCGAGCGGCCCATCGATCCCTGGGACCTGCAGTCGATCATCTACACCTCCGGCACCACCGGGCCGTCCAAGGGCGTGCTGTCGTCATATCTGCACCTCTACACGATGGCGACCAGCGAACGGCAGATGCTGGACCACACCGACCGCCGTCTGATCAACCTGCCGCTGTTCCACGCGGGCGGCACGGGCAACACATACGGGATGCTCGCCAAGGGCGGATCGATCGCCCTGGTGGATTCGTTCCGGACCGAGACCTTCTGGGACATCGTCCGGGAATCGGGGTCGACCTGCGTCACGCTTCTGGGCGCGATGACGCCGTTCCTGATGAAGGCCCCGCCGACTGAGAGGGACCGCGACCACCCGCTCAGGACCGTGTTCATGGTGCCGCTGTCGGAAGACGTGACCGCCTTCACCTCCCGTTTCGGGCTGGACATCTACACGACCTTCAACATGACCGAGATCAGTTGCCAGCTGATGTCGGAGAAGAATCCGAAGAAGGTGGGTTCCTGCGGCAAGGTCAGGCCCGGCGCGACAGTGCGGCTGGTGGATCAGCACGATTGCGAGGTGCCGGTCGGCGAGATCGGCGAGATGATCGTCCGTGACGAGCGTCCCTGGGGACTGAACCACGGCTACAACAACAATCCGGAAGCCACGGCGAAGGCGTGGCGGAACGGCTGGTTTCACACCGGCGACATGTTCCGCATGGATGCCGAGGGCACGTTCTACTTCGTCGACCGCGCCAAGGACGCCATCCGGCGGCGCGGCGAGAACATCTCCTCCTTCGAGGTCGAGAACGAGGTAAACGCGCATCCGGACGTGCGGGAAAGCGCGGCCGTCGCCGTACCGAGCGAGTTCAGCGAGGACGAGGTGCTCGTCGTGGTCGCGCCGGTGCCGGGACGCACCGTCGATCCAGCGGCACTGCTGGAGTTTCTGAGGCCGCGCATGGCGCATTTCATGATCCCCCGGTTCATTCGGGTCATGGAGGATCTGCCGAAGACGCCGACCCAGAAGGTCCAGAAACACCTGCTGCGCGGTGAAGGCGTCACCAGCGACACATGGGACAGGGAAGCCGCAGGCGTGAAGGTGCGCCGCGAGAAGATCGGCGCATCCTGAGCGGACACGGGGAACCACGAACGAGATGACAGCAGACAACGCCATGACCGGTGAGATGGGCGAGCTTCGCGAGGCGCTGCGCGAGGTCCTCAAGGCTCGGGCCGCAACCCGTGACGATGCCCGCAGGACAGCGGTCGACAAGCAGCACGCCCGCGGGCGCTGGACCGCACGCGAGGGCGTCGCCGGCATGCTGGACGAGGGCAGCTTCGTCGAATATGGCGGTCTGGCTAAGCCCGCGACCGAGGGCATGTCCGGCGCCGCCGACGGTCTGGTGATGGGAACCGGCAAGGTCGGCGGGCGCTCTGTCGCCATGGTGGCCTATGACTACACCGTCTACGCGGGCACGCAGAGTGCGGTGAACCATTCCAAGATCAGCCGCATGTTCGAACTTGCCGAGCAGCAGCGGCTGCCGGTGATCTGCTGGCTCGACGGCGGCGGCGCACGGCCGCACGACATGTTCGTGCCGAACCGGCTGGGTTCGCCGACCTTCGTCACATTCTCGCGTCTGTCCGGACTGGCGCCGACGGTCGGTATCGTGCCGGGCCGTGCCTTCGCGGGGCACGCGAATCTGGCCGGCCTCTGCGACGTGGCCATCGCCACGAAGAACGCATCGATGGGCATGGCCGGCCCGCCGCTGGTGGAGGCCGCGCTGGGCGTGAAGCTGACGCCGGAAGAGATCGGACCCGCCGAGGTTCACTACAGGTCCGGCGCCATCGACCTGCTGGCGGAGAACGAGACCGAGGCCTGCGCACTGGCGAAGAAGTACCTGTCCTTTTTCAACGACACCACGGAGCCCGCCAAGGCGCCGGACCAGACCCGCCTTCGGGAGATGGTGCCGGAGAGCCCGCGGCGGGCCTATGACGTCCGCAAGGTGATCGAGGGGCTGGCGGACACCGGCAGCATGCTGGAACTGAAACCCGCCTTCGGCAGGGCCATGGTGACCGCACTCCTCCGCATGGGCGGCCGCACCGTTGGCGTGGTCGCCAATCAGCCGATGTTCCTGGCCGGGGCGATGGACGGGCCGGCCTGCGACAAGTCGGCAAGGTTCGTCCAGCTCTGCGACGCCTATGACATCCCGATCCTGCTGCTGTGTGACACGCCGGGACTGATGGTCGGCCCGGAGATGGAGAAGACCTGCCTGGTGCGCCGCAGCGCACGGCTGCTCTCGGCGCTGTCCAACGCCACGGTCCCGCTGATGACGCTGGTCCTGCGGAAGGCCTACGGGCTGGGCTACTACATCATGGGGTCGCGGCCGCTGACCCCGGCCATCCTGCTGGCCTGGCCCACCGCCGAATTCGGCGGCATGGGGCTGGAAGGCGCGGCCAGCATCATCTTCCAGAAGGAACTGGCGGCCATCGACGATGCGGGCGACCGCGCCGCCGCGCACCGCGCCTATACCGAGGAACTGAAGGCCTACAACACCGCGCTCCGCGTCGGTGAGCGCTTCGGTTTCGACGATGTCATCGACCCTGCGGAAACACGGGACACCCTGATTCGCACGCTTGAGACCTTCCCGCGCCCGCCTGAGCGCCGGGGCAAGAAAAGGACGATCGATCCGATCTGACCAGGCAACACCCGGTGCGGGGCATGGCGTTCCGCATCTTCACGTCGAACAGGGGAGTATCGACATGAGCTTCATCAGAACCGCCAGCAGCGTGCTGATCGCTGCCGGACTCGTGGCCGGCATGTCCGCCGGCGTATCGGCGAAGGAGCTGAAGGCCAGCGTCCACCTGCCGCCGAAGAACAACACCGTCGCCGATGGCTGGGAGCCCTTCGCCGAGCAGGTGAAGGCGCAGACCAATGGCGAACTGACCGTCAAGCTGTTCCTCGGCGGTTCGCTGTTGGGACCGAAGGCGGCCTCCGAAGGCATTCGCGACGGCGTCGTGGATCTGGGCTACGTGATCGTCGGCTACCACCCGGCCGAGTTCCCGCATACCGCCTTCATCAACGACATGGCGGCGATCGGCACCAACGCCGTGGTCGTGACCGCCGCGACGTCGGAACTGATCCTGACCCAGTGCGAGCCCTGCCTGGCCGACTACCGCAAACGCGGCAACGTCTATACCGGCAGCTATGCCGTGCCGCCCATGGTCATCATGTCGACCAAGATGATCGAAAGCCCCGATGACATCAAAGGCCTGAAGATCCGCTCTGCCGGCGCGGCCTGGGACAACTTCGTCAACGCGGTCGGCGCGACGCCGGTGAACGTGCCCTCCTCCGAGCAGTACGAGGCCATGAGCCGCGGCGTGGTCGACGCTTCCTTCCATGTTGCCGCCTCGCTCAAGACCTACGGCCTGTGGGACATGACAAAGGATGTGCTGCTGGTGGATGTCGGCGCCTATCGCGCGATCAACACCTTCGCCTTCAATCCCGAAAGCTGGGCCGAACTGACCGACGATCAGCGCCGCATCGTGCTGGAAGCCGCGTCGGACGCCAATTTCGGCATCGCCGCCGGCTACATCAACACCGACAAGGCGGCGCTGAAGGAAAGCGAGGAGAAGGGCATCCGCGTCCAGAAGATCTCCGACGCATTCAAGGCGATCCGCAGCGACTATGTCTCCAGGGAGAAGGCCGGTCTGGTCGCCAAGGGCAAGGAAACCCGTGGCGTCGCTGATCCGGAGCCGCTGATCCAGAAGATGAGCGAACTGGTCGACAAGTGGACCGCGATCTACGAGGAGACTGGCGGCGACGTCGATGCGATCCGTGAACGCTTCAAGTCCGACGTCATCGCCCGGATCGACGTCTCGACCTACGGCAAGTAACCGGACCGAAACGGAAAATGGGCAGGCCGCCTGAAGGTGCGGCCTGCCCATCCCTTGTCTGCCGGAAAGGGGACACCAACCGATGATCGAGAAGCTGATACGCCTGCTGGCCCGCGTTTTCGGGCTCATCGGCATGATCGGCATGTTCGCCATGCTGCTGCATGTCACCATCGACGTGGCGGGCAAGTGGCTGTTCGACACGCCTTTGCCGGTCACCATCGAGATGACGGCCCACTACTACATGGTTGCGGTGGTCTTCTTTCCGCTGGCGGCCGTGGAACTGAAGAACGGGCATATCTCGGTGGAGATCATCTCCCAGTATCTGAGCACCCGTGCGCGGCACATCCTGATCGCGGCGGTGTCGCTGCTGGGCGTGGTCTATTTCTCGATCGTGACCGCCCGGACCTGGCATGACGCCGTGAACAAGTTCGAGATCGGCGAATATCTTTACGGCACGGTGCCGCTGGAGATCTGGCAGACCCGCTTCTTCGTGCCGCTCGGCTGCGGACTGCTGACGCTGGTCCTGTTCTGGAAGGCCGTCATGCTGCTGCGCGGCCACGGACGGCTGGCCGACGAGGGCAATGAAACCGTCGATCTGGATGGTGTGCGATGACCGAACTTCAGATCGGCGGCGTCGGCCTCGCCATCCTCATCGCCCTGCTTCTGGCGCGGGTGCCCGTCGGCATCGCGCTCGGCGGCGTATCCCTGGTCGGCATCTACACCCTGCTGGGGCTGAAGCCGACGCTCGGCATCGTTACGGCCGTGCCCTACGAGCTGGTGGCCCACTGGACCCTGAGTTCAGTGCCGATGTTCCTGCTGATGGGCTATGTCTGCTACCATGCGAACCTGACGGAGGGACTGTTCCGGCTCGCCCGGCTCTGGCTCTCCGCCCTGCCCGGCGGACTGGCAATCGCCTCTGTCGGCGGCGCCGCCGGGTTCTCCGCCGTCACCGGCTCCAGCGTCGCCTGCGCCGCGGCCATGGGCCGGATCGCGGTACCGGAGATGCTGCGCTCCAATTATGACAAGGGGCTGGCGGCCGGATCGGTCGCCGCCGCGGGCACCATCGGCTCGCTGATCCCGCCCAGCATCCTGCTGCTGATCTTCGGCATCTTCGCCGAGGTGCCGATCGGCAAGCTGTTCGTCGGCGGTTTCCTGCCCGGCGTCCTGACCGCCGTGATGTTCGGCCTGATGATCCTGATCCGGGTGAAGCTGACGCCGTCGCTCGCGCCTTCGGTCCACGAGGAGGTCTCGTGGCGCGACCGCTTCACCGCCTTCTACGACACCTGGCCGGTCATCCTGCTGGTCATCGGCGTGTTCGGCGGCCTGTTCGGCGGCATCTTCACCCCCACCGAGGCCGGCGCCGTCGGCGCCTCGATGTCCATCGTCATCGCCTTCCTGAAACGGGCGCTGAACTGGCAGCGTCTCAGGGACGCGACGACCGAGGCGATGCAGAGCACGGCGGCGATCTTCATCATCGCCATCGGCGCCAACCTGCTGACCCGGTTCCTCGCCTTCGCCGGCGTCTCCGACTTCCTGGCGGAAGTGGTGCTGGACGAGGGCATCAGCCAGCTTGCGCTGATCATCGGCATCTCGATCGTCTATCTGGTGCTGGGCATGTTCCTCGATCCGCTCGGGATCATGCTGCTGACCCTGCCGATTTTCCTGCCGGTGGTGGAATCGCTCCGGATCGACCTGATCTGGTTCGGCATCCTGATCGTGAAGTATCTGGAGATCGGCCTGATCACCCCGCCGGTCGGACTGAACGTCTTCGTCATCAAGGGTATCGTCGGCGACGCCATCAAGACCGAGGTGATCTTCAAGGGCATCCTCTGGTTCGTGGTGGCCGACATCATCACCCTGAGCCTGCTGATCGCATTTCCGGAGATCACGCTGCTGCTGCCCGATCTGCTCTACTGATCGGGCCGCGGCGGCGCATCTGCGCCCGGGAGGTCATGAACCTGCAGGGAAACCGCGAGGACATCGCAGGAAAGGACAAGGCGACGAACTCCGCGCAGGAAGCGCTTTTCAGAAGTCGGGAGCGCCGATCGAAGCTCGAGCCGCCGCAGTTAATCATTCGGTAAACCGGTCCATGGTCTCATCGGATCATGCACCAGTTGCGCTCAGATCAGGCGGAAGGCGTCGCGGCAGCGGCGTCGCGGCGCCGACAATCCGGCTTCACCCTGGTGGAGCTGATGGTCAGCGTCACGATCATCGGGGTGTTGATGGCCATCGGCATCCCGCATCTGCGCGCGCACATCCTGGACAGCCGTCTGGAAAGCGCGCTGCCACAGCTGGCGCAGATCCACGCCCGCCAGCGCATCCATTTCATCGAGAACGGGACCTATTGCTGCGGGGGCGGTACGCTGAGCGAGGACACGCTGGACGGCGGGCTCGGCCTCCGTATCGAGGAAAACGGCGACTTCTGCTTCGTGTTCATCTGCACCGACACCGATCTGTGCGCCGCGACCGGCGGATCATTCATCTCGGCCGCCGAGATCGGAGACGCGACGCCCGAGTTCGAGGTCTGGGCGATCCTGCGGTCGTCGACCGCGCCGACCGTCACCGGTCCCAACAGCACCGTCTGCACCGCCCACACATCCAAACGCCCGCCTTCGGGCTGGGTCGAGGGGTCCGGTTCGGGCGAATCGGGCCGTGAGGGCCTCGCCGTTGTGATGCGCTATCCGGCGCCGCCGAACGGCGTCGATACTGTCGTCAGTTCGCGCGGCATCGCCCATGTCTGGAACGGAGGCGTCAGCGTGACCGATGCGATGCTGCCCTGACAGACAGGCCGGCTTCACGCTGATCGAGGTGATGGCCGCCGGGGTGATCCTGTCGGTCCTCGCGCTCGGACTGACGCAGATCTGGGCCATCGCGGGCGAGCGGTCCATCGAAAACACAGTGCGCCAGAAGGCCGTCTTCGTGCTTGGCGGCGAGATGGAACGGCTGACCGCGCTATACAACCTGACGCGCTTCGGCGCGACGGTGACCGCGGACACCGACGGCTACAGTTCACCTGCTTCGTTTCCGGACACCCGCGCGATCTTCAGGCCCAGCGCCAACGCGTTGATGGCGAGCGGCGCCGACGCGTTCGTGACGGCCAATGTCGCAGTGTTCGAGTCCGGAGCGGATGCACTGGTGCTGCTCGACGACGACGCCGACAATACAGCCGACCGGAACTATGTCTGGATCGATCGCGAACGCGGCATTCTCGGCCTTTTGAGCTGGAGCGAGATCGACGTTGTGCCTGTCGGCGGCGGCGAAGCTCTCTGCTTTGACTTCTCGGGCGGAGCCGGTGGTGTGGCCTGCCGCGAGATCAGCCTGTATCTCGAATACCCGTTCCGGCTGAAAGGCGGCATACCCACAGCGGAGTCCTTCACGGAGATCCTGCCGCTCAAGACCATCGTGGGGCGCTGGCGATGAAAACGCGACGCAGGCAATCCGGATTCACACTGCCCGAACTCACGATCGCAGGCGGCATAGCCTCGTTCCTGCTGCTGGTTACATGGGAGCTCCTGCTCCAGGGCGCGGAGCACAAGGCCGAAATCGAGACGCGGACACGCATCAACGCCCAGGCCCGCGAAGTCTCCCGCATGATCAGGCTGGGCGGCGTCGCTGCCAATGGCACGATCGGCACCGACGGCACGGGAGTGGTGCAGGGCCTCAAGACCGCCGAGACTGGCGAAACGACCTTTGCACGGTCGCTGTCGCGCCTGACCGCGAGCGGCAATGGCCTTTCGCTGAGCAGCAGCACCACGACCACCATGACGGTCGACTGCGACGGCGCGGGCGATCCGCTGCCCGACTGCGCAAGCGCCTCTGACACGGTGACCGTGAATGGCTGGATGGCGGCCGACCTCGCCGCGGACTCATCTGTGCGCAGCGCCGGCGGCATCACATCCGAAACCGCCATCACGCTGACCGACCCCTGGCAGGTACAGCGCTCGAGACGGCGGCCCGGGACCGAATCGGAAACCTACCGCTCCATTGTCGGGCGGTTGAGCGAGGGGACCGATTGAATGACCGAGCGGAAACGACAGGGAGGCTACGCTATCGCCGCGATCAGCCTTCTGGGACTGGCGGCGATGAGCGCCACGGCGGTGATGATCACCGAAGGCGGCGTCAACGAAGCGGATCGGGTGGAAGAACAGCTCGTACGGCTTCGGGCAGAGTGGGCTGTCGTGGGCCACATGACCTACGCGATCAGCCGCGCGCGCCAGGACGGATTGTGCGACCCGGCGTGCGCCAAGAACGACAATGACCGTCAAGACAGGCTCGAAATCCTTTTCACGGAACCATTCAACGCGAAGTCCAGTGGTCTGACAGAAAGCAATCCGAACAGAAGACGGTGGCAATACAACGAAATCTCGTCAAGCTATGCTATCGACACGGATTTCAAACTCTCTGACCTCGACTCTGGAACCGAGAATGGCCGGTTCCATGTATTGTATGGCTTCCCCAACTCGGAGCGGTTCGAACACATAACCCGGATTCTCGATCGGATGGGAGAATTCCAATCGAGTATCTGTTTCGGTCTCGCTTCTGCAGGCGATCCCTGTCCCGTCTCGCTCGGCGTCAATGACACCGGCGGAATCGCGCGCATTGCAGATTTTTCGGTGATCCAATGAATGTCCAGCTCCGCGCCCGTCCCAAGCCCGACTCCCGCGGCGGCGACCGCCGGGCGCATAGGCGCTTCGAGACCGAGGAACCGGCGCTGGCGATCATCGGCAACGTCGCCGCCGCCTGCCGCCTGTCGGATATCTCGCTGGGCGGCGCGTTGCTGGAGGGCAGTCTGCCACTGGAGGATGGACAGATCTTCGCCCTCTGCATCCTCGATCTGCCGGAGATATCGGCCAGGGCGGTGCATTGCGGCGACGGTTTCACTGGCATCCAGTTCCTTGAGGCCACCCGTCACCGCAACGCAATCGGCTTGTGGATCCGCCGCCGAATGAGTGGCAAGTGAGCGCGTTCGCCCAGTCACTCGCCGCCGCGCCCTGGCTGGGCCCGGCCCTTGGTGGCGTCGCTGGCCTGATGGGGGGCAGCTTCCTGAACGTCGTGATAGGCCGCCTGCCGCCGATCGCACTGGACGACAACCGGGCCGGCGAATGGCCCGGCGCGCTGGTCCATCCCGGCTCGCACTGCCCCGCATGCCGGTCGCCGGTTCGCTGGCGGCACAACCTGCCACTGATCGGGCATGCGCTGCTGAACGGCCACTGCCCGGATTGCGGCGTGAAGATCCCGCTGCGCTATCCACTGGTCGAGGCAGCGGGCGGTCTGATCGGCGCGGCTGCGGTGGTATCGCTCGGCTTCACACCGGGGGCGCTGGCCGTCGCCTTTCTCGGCCTCGCCTTGCTGGCGCTGGCCGCCATCGACCTGGAACACCGGATACTGCCTGACCAGATCGTGCTGCCGATGATATGGATCGGCCTTTGCGCCAACGCCACCGGCCTGCTGGCCCAGCCGAAGAGCGCCATCGCCGGCGCGGTGGCGGGTTTCGCGGCGCTGACCGCCATCCGCATCGCCTTTCGGAGGCTGCGCGGCGTCGAAGGCATGGGCAGGGGCGACCCGAAGCTGGCCGCGATGATCGGCGCCTGGCTGGGACTGGAGGCCGTGATGACGACGCTGCTGCTGGCCTTCGCGGGCGGCAGCCTGATCGCGGTGGCCGGACTGGCGTTGAAGCGGCTCGACCCGGCGTCGCAGGTGCCCTTCGGACCGGCGCTTGCCGCCGGCGCCGTGGCCGCCGCCTTCGGCGTCAGCTTCTACTAGGACGAAATACCTTCCCCCGGAAGTCAGGGATTCAACACCAGGCTCCGTTTCGGCTCTCCGGGACTCAGTTCAACCCCAGGGACGTGGCGCCAGACCGGTGCGAGGACGCAGCGGGGGTGCCGGAGGAGGCCTGCGGAACGCCTCCGCGGCCATGATCGATCAGCACGCGCGACCCGATGCCCTGATTGCCGTAGCGGTATTCCATGCGGACGTAGTTGCCCACTTCGGGCGCATACCACCAGCGCTCGAAACCGGTCCAGCCCGTCGTGGCGTTGCGCGTGCGCATGACCACGACATAGGTGTCGAACTGACCCGCGGGGACCGAGACCTGCTCGCGGTCCTCGACGACCCATGAGGTCAGATGCACCAGTGTTTCCTCGTTCGCAGTGTATTCGCGGGTGAAGACCAGCGGCCTGTCCGAGCGCAGCAGCAGCCCGGCATCGGCCGACACCGATCGGTAGGTGATCTGGCGCAGCGTGCTGGACGACTGAGCGGCCTCGCGCAGGAAGCCGCGGCGCGTGATCCACTGGGACGGATCGTCCAGCCGCCGCAGCCGGGTTGCCCCGCCCTCGGCGCCAACGACCTCAAGGCCGTAGCCGTCATTGTAGCGCCAGTAGTCGCCTACCCGCCACGCGGGCGCGGGAACGCTCAGTACCGGGCCCTTGATCTCGGCCTCCGGCACCACCGGCGAAATCCGCGAATCCGTGACCAGATCGCTCCTGCTGTCCAGGCCGATTCCCTGGCAGGCCGCCGCGAGCATCAGACCGCCAACCGCCGCCGCTTTCGCGATGTGCGCGCCCATCAACCTTCCACCCATGTCTCACGAACCTTGTTTCCGTCGGGACCGAGTTCCTGCTCCAGCAGTATCGCCGGCAGCCAGCCGCCCTCGATCGCTTCCGGCCGCGTCATGGCGCGGATCAGGAAGTTGCCGTCCCGCTTCTGCCAGCCGGTGACCACCAGCCGCGTGTCGTCCAGCCAGCCCGTATCGCGGCCCTGGGAATTGACGAATGCCGGGGTCGCGCCGGATCGCGAGCTGAAGGAGAGGTAGCGTTCCCTGACCACCAGTTCTTCCTGCTGCAGCGCCAGGACATCGCTGGCCGCAGCCTGGATGTCGGCGCGCAGGCCGCCGATATGAATGAAATAGAACCATGCTGGCACAAGCGCTGTAAGCAGCAGGGAGAAGACTCCGCCCATCCACATCAGCGTGATCAGAAGGGCCGGCAGACCTGCCCGGCGCGGCGTTCTCATTCATCTTCCTCCAGCAGGCGCGTGGCGCTGGGAAAATGGTAGTCCGGGCTGTTCATCAGATCGGTGGAGGCATCCGAAAGGCGCCGGCGCTGCTGCTGGATGTAGGCCGGTGTCCCGATGCGCTGTGCGATGTCGCGCGTGAAGGGGATATCTTCGTCGATGATGCGCGGCGTGATGAAGAAGATGGTCTCGGACAGGTTGTTGGTAGAGACCTCATCGCGGAACAGAAAGCCGAGCACGGGGATGTCTTTCAAGCCGGGTATGCCGGTCTCCTGGTCCAGCCGGTCATCGTCAAACAGCCCTCCGACGACATAGGTGCCGCCGTTCGGCACCAGCACTTCGGTCTGCACCTCCTGACTGCGGACGTCGATCTGCCCGAAGACGCCCGCGCCGGGCGCCGAATTGACGGCGTTGATCGAAAGACGGATCAGGTTACTCAGATCGGCTGTCGTCGACGGCACCACCGACGGCGTAATCTCCAGCGTCAGGCCGGTCTGGATCTCGGCCAGCCCCTGGCCATTGTCACCGCCAGTGTCGACCTGCACGAACAGGTCCTGCGCGCGGGTGATGCGGGCAGTGATATTGTCCAGCGTCACCAATCTCGGGGCGGACAGGACCTGGGCCTTGTTCTCCTCCTCCAGCGCATTGAGCTGCAGCTGCAGGATGTTGCCTCCGCCGCTGATCACGAAGCTGGCGAGGGTCGTGTTGGCCGCCGCGGCGACGGGCAGCAGGGAGAGGGCGTTCAGACCATCGGAATCGAAGCCGTTGCCGTCATTGTTGACGACGCCGCCGCTGCTGCCGAAGTCGAAGGCGCCGCTCTTGTTGCCGCCGGCCTGCGATGTGGCTGATCCGCGGATGGCAACCCCGAGTTCCTCGGCAACGCCGACCTGGGCGGTGGCGATGATCACCTCGATCTCGATCATCTTCAGCGGCTGGTCCAGCTCCTGCACCACATGTTCCACCGCCGCGATGGCGCTCGGCGTGCCGCGAACGATCACTGAATTGGTGCGCGGATCAATCGAGATCTGCGGCCGGACGATCTCCTGCATGCGGCGATAGAAGGCCTGGTCGCTTTCCTCCGCCGCCCCGGAGGCCGGCGAGGAACCAGTGCGGTCAGCAACCCGGAGATCCCCCAGCATGGAACGCAGCGTCTCCTCGATGCCCGGGACACTGATGCTGCGGCCATGAAACTGGCGAGTCGTCGCGCCGACCGAGGCGAAACGCAGCGGAATGACCTTGACCTCGGCTTCCATCGCCTGCCGGTACATCTGCTCCTCGATCTCCGCGCGACGGCTGGCCAACCGCCGGGATTCATATTCCTCGGCCTGCGCTCGGCGGATCGCAGCTGATTCCTCGACACGAGCAATCAGGGCGGTGAGTTCGGAGATCCGGTCGCCGCGCCCCTCGATCATTACGGTGCGTGTAGCGGCGTCGTAGTTCACCCCCTCCATCCCAATTCCGAACCGGGTCAGCATGGTCTTGATAGCGGGATAGCCGGCATGGGTCAGGGTTATGAATTCCCGCCTCGGCGTGGCATCGTTGCCACCCACTTCCGGAAAGATGGTCACTGTTCTGGTGTCGGGATTGTAGTCCCACGCCAGGCCCTGCTCGGTGATGATCTGGTCGAAGGCGTGCCGCGGCAGCACCTGGTCGAAGCGCAGAGACACCGCGCCGTCGACGCCCGGCCGGAAGAAGGCGGAAAGGCCGGCGGTCTGCAAGATGGAACGCAGCACCGCGCGGACGTCGTCGTCTACCGAAGTGCGGCTGTAGCTGATCTCGTCGTTCCAGGGCAGACGGCTTGTCTGGGCCGCGACCGCGGACGACAGCAGGAACAGCATCGTGAACAGCGCCGCGATGTACACCGCGAGGCTGCGGACCCGTCCAGGGCCACTCTCCTTGCTCGGTGTTGTCCGAATGCTGGAAATCATCTGGCGTTCACTCCTGGAGTTCTTCTCAGGAGCATCAGTGCCTCTTCACTGATGCGATTAATCATTCTTACCGGAAGTGGTTAAGACAGGATTAAGTAGCGCAAAGAACGAGCGCCGTTGCGTCGTCTTCCGGCTCGAACACCGCGATTCGATCGTGGAGAATATTTGAGAGGTCCGTGACATTTCCGGGCAGGTCAGGCCAGACGTGCTTGTCCAGTTCACAGCCATCGCTGGCGATGACGAAAATGTCGTCCGACCTGACCGCAATCTCGGAGATGGAAATTTCCGGTGCAGCGACGACACCAAGTGCACTTCGCACACGGCCCCGGCGGCGGCTCCCGGAGGCCGGCACATGATCTTGCGTGAGCCGCTCCAGTACACCGGTTGTCAAGCGGTGCACGGAAACGTCGCCCGCATGAAAGAGCAGCGCGTGCTGCTCCCCGGCACCGAAGGCGACGCCGGCAATGCAGCATCCACCGCGATGGCGCTCGTTGCTTGGCAGGCTCATCGCGCGCGCCAGCAGACCACCGTTGATCGTTTGAAGCAGATACAGCAGGTTTCCGGCAGTACAGTCGCCCTGGCTGTCGGACCATCCGTTCCGGATCATGTCGACACAGGCCTGGGCTGCGTCCGCGCCCAGCCTGGAGCCGCTGACACCATCAGTCACAACCGCCAGCCGCCCGCTGACCGCATAGCGATCGCCGTTGCTGAGATGACGCGAACCAGTGATGGAGAAGCCCGAGCGATGCAGCGGCCTGCCGACCTGACCGGTGTCACCAACCTCGATCCGATGCGCTGGATCCATGTCAGGAAACCGCACGCAGATGGCCGTTATTGCGATCCTGACTGCGATGCAGGGCGAAGCCGATCCGAATGGTCTCCGGGTGGCTCGGCTCGTCCGCCAGATACAGGTAGCCCTCATCTTCCAGCGCCGCACTCATGCCCTGATGGACAAACTCGATGTCGCCGCCCTCACGCTCGACGTATGAGCCACGCCGGCTGTGGTCGATCAGGTAGAAATGGCCCTTGCTGTGCACGATGCGCGCATGCGGCCTGGAGACCCGGGAATCCTTGAGGCTCAGGTCACAGATCAAGTTCTGCTGCCGGACATCGGGCCGCCCGATTATGAACTCGCCGCCGTCCTGATAGACACGCTGTTCCCTTCCGGCATAGGTCACGCTCAACCAGACCGACATGTCGACATCGCCGTCGCCGTCGTCAAACTGGGTCATGTCGTCGATGCTGCTGTCATGGATGATCCGTGACGGCGGCAGCAAGATGGTGACCGACGTGCCGATGCCTTCCTGGCTCTGCAGAGAGATCTCGCTGTTGTGTTGTTCCGCCACGGATTTGGCGATCGAAAGCCCCAGCCCGGCACCCTCGTGGGATCGCGCATTGCCCTGTGACGCCTGGAAGAAGGGCTCGAACACGCGCTCGACCTTCTCGGCGCTTATGCCGATGCCGTTGTCGGACACGGTGATGGCCAGCCCGTCGTCGCTGCTGTCGCGTGCCGAGATCACGATGTGACCCGACTGGTTCGAATAGCGGATGGCATTGCCAACAACATTGATCAGCATCTGCCGCAGCGCCCGCTCGTCGCCCACAATCATGCCAAGGTTTGGCGCCAGGCGGATATCGATGCGCAACGACTTCTTGTGCGACTCCGGCAACATCAATCGGCATACCGACTCGATCAGTTCGACGGGGTCGACTTCGGCATCCTTGAACGCCATCCGGCCGGCCTGCATCTGGGAGACCGTCAGAAGGTCGTCCACCAGTGAAAGCATGTGCCGGCCGCTGTAACGGATATCACCCGCATAGCCCTTGTAAGTTTCGTTGCCGAGCGGACCAAACTGCTCGCTTTCCATCAGGTCGCTGAATCCGATGATGGCATTGAGCGGCGTCCGCAGTTCATGGCTCAGCATTGCCAGGAATCGGGCCTTGGCGGCTTCGGCTGCGGCGGATTTGTCGCGTTCCACCTCCAGTTCCATCGTGCGGTCCGCAAGCTCCCTGCGAACGGAAACCAGTTCCGCTTCCAGGATTGCGATCTTGTCGTGCCTACCGGTCATAGTACTGGCCCAATTTCATCACCATGCGAAGTACCCTGAAAATACTTGCCTGGACACACAAGTGACGGCTTCACCGAAGAGAACTCGCTCACTGAATAAAACCTAATCTTCACATGTTAAAAAAACCGAAACGACCTAGGGCTGCAAAGGGTTTGGGCCTTCGATCACTTGCTCGTGGCGGAATCGGAGAACGAACAGCTCCGCGCCCGAAGGATCGTCTCGGCGCAACAGCACCCGATCGTTTTCGATCGACGTGACTTCCCTTCCCGCAACCCTGTCGCCAACCTGGAAGTCCTTGCTGTCTATGGTCGCAATGCGGATATCGCCCAATCTGGAAATTCCCGACAGCCGCAGGATATCCGAAAGGTCGATACGGTTCGGACCACCGTCGCCGCCCAGGTCGATCCGCTGGAACGGATTGCGTCGGCCCGGTAGCGCGATCTGCCGCCGCAGCTCGGCCAGACGCGGAATGTCCAGCGTCCTGGCATTGTTGTTGGGCAGAAGCTGGATCCTGAACACCGCCCTGGGATCCTCGCTGGGCTGTTCCTCCAGTTCCGCCTCAAAGGCGACCAGCTCGACGTCCAGTTCCTCCAGCGCGCCGATGAAGCCTTCGAAATCGTGGTAGCGCGCCTCGATCTCGACAAGGAAGAGGTCAGGCGTCTCCGAATGCGGCCGGATGCTGCGGATCGGCACGTCGTGCTCCGCCGCAAGCTGACCGATGCGGTCGATGAAGACCGGCGTCGATGTCAGGCGCGGGGCGTTTTCCTGGTCCCGGATACGTTCCGCAGCCTCGGTCAGCCGCTCCTCCACCTTCTTCGTGTCCGCGTCGAGATGCCCACGCACAGCGGCGGCCGACGCCGACAACTCGCCGTGGATGAGGGTCAGGTTGACAGCCGCGCACAGGGCCAGGGATCCGGTGGCGAACAGCCCGGCGCGGGCCCAGCCGGGCAGCGGTCCGGATTGCAGTTCCAGGCCGAACAGCTTCATTCACCTGCCCCCGGACTGGCGGGCCCGAAATTCAGGATCTGATCCTGAATCTGGTTGCGCTCGTCGGTCTTCCGTTTCAATCCGTCGATGGCGCCGCCAGTGCCTTCCCTCTCGGCCTCGGCGGCGCGCTTGCGCTTGTTCTCGTCATACCAGGCGTGCACCTCGAAGGCGATGACCCGTCCATCGACAGGAGCCATTCCTTCGAACGTGATCTGCCTGAAATCGCTCATGAAACGCGAGTCACCTTCCAGCCGCTGGATGAACCTTGACACCTCCGAGAGATGTTCCCGGTCGTCCAGCATGGTGCGGCCACGGATCTTCAGTTTGGTGGTGATGACGTCGGTCGTGCCGACGCTGCGTTCGTCATGAATGATGGTCGTATCAGTCAGCCAGAGGCCTGGCGGCATGGCGTCCGAGATGGCAAGAAATTTCTCCGTCCAGAGAATCTTGTTACTGGCCTGGCTGCGCACACGGAGATCGCGCGCATGCTCTTCCAGAAGCGCATTCAGCTGTGTGCGCATCGACAGCGTCCGGTCGACCGTCACGCTCAGGGCATTTGCGTTGCGCTGGGTCTTCGCCACCGCAGGCGCCAGAAGGTTCTCCCAGGCCACGAAGGCCAGCAGGCCCGTTCCGGCCACGCCGGCCATGATCAGCGCACGGCGGTTCCGGGCCGTGTTGTCGGGCCGGTTCTTCGCCTTGCCCGGCATGCGACCGCGGCGCTTGCCCGGCGCCGGACCTTCGTCGTTCAGCCGGATCGGCGCCTTTGGCGCGGTCTCGCCATCCTCCACCGGAACGAAGGCCTCGTCGCGGAAACGGTACCGGGTTCGGCCCTGGACGATCAGAGGCTCGGCGGTTCCGCGCAGCAGGTTCAACGGCGGCGGACCTTCGATCCGCGGCCGGTCGGCCGGTTCGGTAAGCTCGACGCCGATCCGGCCCCGCAACCAGTCGGCCAGACCGCTGACTTCGTCCACACAGCCGCTCAGCGCGATACGCGACGGCGGCGCGGCCAGCCGGTTCTCGGCAAAATCCTCGATGGTCTGCGCCAGATCGGCGGCCAGACGCTCCGCCACCCCGATCACGGCGCCTTCCGATCGGCCCTGACGCCCGTCCCGGCCCTGTCGGCGGAACATGTCCCGCTCGGCCAGCATCTGCATGGCGTCGGCGCCGGGCAGCGACTGCACCTCGGCAAGCTTCTGCGCCAGGTCCACCGTGCCCAGCGGGATGACCCGCTGCACGATCGCGCCGGACGCGCCCTCGGCAAGCACGATCTGCGTGTGGCGCGCGCCGATCTCGATGGCGCCGGTCATTTCGCCGGCAGCGGCGGACGCCTCGGCGATCACGTCGGCCGCTGACGGCGTCACGCAGCGCACCCGCACCGCCAGATCGCCGGCGGCTGCGAGATAGTCGCGCACCCGGTCGAGCGGCATGGCCGCGATGATCTTCCGGTCCTGATCATTGTCGTTCTGGACCCCGAAGGCGCAGACGTCGAAGGCGGACTCCTCGCGGCCCAGCACCTCGCGCGCCAGCCGCGCCGCGCTCTCGCGGTCGCTCATGCCACCGCGGATGAGACGGTTGTCCAGGATCTCGATCTGCGGGTCGGAGACCACGAGATCGATGGCGCCGAGCCGGCGGCGCTCCTCGGACCCGATCACGGCGATGGCCTCACCGATCTGCTTCAGAAGCTCGGACGCATCGCGCAGCTCCAAGGGCAACCGCACTCGGCCGCTCTGGTCCGGCGACAGAATTTCGGATTCCCGGCCACGGAGGCGCAGCCGCCAGCCATCTGCGCCAATGCGGATCTCGGCTGTGACATCGGTGCCGACCGCCGGTTCGGCAGCCTTGCCGACGCGCGGTCCTTGCCGGGTCTTTGGCCGGAAACGAAGCCCAGGCTTCAGGATATCGGAGAACGGGGACACTGCCGCAATCTAGGCGACCGTGGTTAACGCCACCTAAACGCTGCCTGAAAGTTCAAAGACCGGCAGGAACGCGGCGATCATCATGCCTGCGATGCCGACCCCGACAACGGCAGTCAGCAGCGGATTGAGCAGCGTCGTGATGCCGGTGAGGCGCTGCAGCAGGATGGTGTCGAAATATTCCGACGCCGAGATCAGCAGTTCGTCCAGCGTACCGGCCTCCTCGCCGGTCGCGATCATCTGCACCACCACGTCGCCGAAGACCTCTTCACCGCGGAAGGCCCGAGCCAGGGACGAGCCGTCCTCGACGCGGTCAGCTATGTCGTGCACCGCGCCGGAAAGATAGGTGTTGGCCGCCGCGTCGGCGGCTGTGCGCAGCGCCTCGACCGCCGGGATGCCATAGCGCAGCTGCACGCCGAAGGTCCGACAGAAGCGGGAGAACGCCGACAGGCGCCAGACCTCGCCGACCAGGGGCAGCCGAAGCTTCCATTCATCCCAGATCATCCGGCCAGCCTCGGTAGAGACCCAGGTGACGAGCATGACCAGCGACGCCACCGCCAGAACCAGCAGGATCATCCAGTTGGCGATATAGGCGTCGCCCAGGCTCATCATCATCTGGGTCGGCGCCGGCAGCTCGCGGCCGAGCGTCTGGAACATCTGGGCAAAGCGCGGCAGGATCAGGAAGGTCATCATGTGGAAGACCATGACAAAGACGCCGGTCACGAAGATCGGATAGGTCAGTGCCGCCCTGACCTTCCTGGACACGGTGTCCTTCTGCTCAAGATAGTTCGAGAGTTGCTGCAGCGCGTCCGCCAGCCGCCCGGAGTTCAGCCCCGAACGCACCACGCTGACATAGAGCCGGCCGAAAACCTTCGGGTGGTGGGACAGGGCATCGGCCATGTCGACACCGGACCTGATGTCTTCGGTGACTGCTTCCAGCACGTCGCGGAACCGGCCGCGGGGCAGTTCGCGCGTCAGGTTGGCCAGGGCGACGACCAGATGCAGCCGGCCGCCGATCATGGCGGAGAATTGCCGCGTGAAGATGTAGAGGGTTGATAGATTGACCGTGCCCAGCATGACCGTCAGTTCTCGCCCAGCACCCGGATGACCTCGGAGAATGAGGTCCGTCCCTCCTCGACCAGATAGATCGCGTTCTCGATCATCGACAGCATCCCGGCCTCGCGCGCCCGGGTGCGGAAGCGGCTGAGTTCGAAGGTGTCGGAAAGGACTTCCTGGCGCAGTTCTTCCGTCATTGCGAACAGCTCGTGCACCGCCTGGCGGCCCTTGTAGCCGGTATGGCGGCAATGCGAGCAACCGGTCGTCGCCGAGTAGGGCAGATCCGGCTCGATACGGATGCCCAGGCGGTCCAGCTTCGCCGCCGAAATTCCCTCGGCGCGAAGGCCGGCGAGGATCTCGGCACCGTCCATCGTGGTCAGGCAGTGTTCGCAGTGCACGCGCACCAGGCGCTGCGCGATTACCAGCGACAGTGCATTGGCAATCAGGAAGGGTTCGACGCCCATGTCCAGAAGTCGGCTGACCACACCTGGCGCGTCGTTTGAATGGATGGTGGAGAAAACCAGGTGGCCGGTTAGGGAAGCCTGTACCGCGAGATGCGCGGTCTCTGTGTCACGGCACTCACCTACCATGATGACGTCCGGATCCTGGCGCAGGATTGTCCGGAGACCATTGGCGAAACTCATCCCGATGGCGTCGTTCACCTGGGTCTGGTGTACGCCCTTCAGCCGGTATTCGACCGGATCCTCGATGGTGACCACGTTGCGGGCCACGCGGTCGATGGACGACAGGCATGAATATAGCGTGGTGGTCTTCCCTGAACCGGTCGGTCCGGAAAGCATGATCATCCCGAATGGCGCGCCGATGCGATCAAGCAGAAGCCGGAGGTCGTGGTCGGTGAGTCCCAGGCTCTCCGGCCGCGGGCGAAGCGCCGATTCGTCCAGCAGACGCATCACCACCTTCTCGCCGACCACGGTCGGCAGGGTCGAAACACGGATATCGATGGTATGGTCTCGGATGGAGACGCTGATGCGGCCATCCTGAGGCATCCGTCGTTCGGCAACGTCCAGATTCGACAGCACCTTCAAGCGCGCTATCACCGGCGCCTGCATCTGGCGCGGCAGGCGAAGTTCCTCGTGCAGCACGCCGTCGACACGGTTGCGCACGACAAGACTGTCGCCAGTCGGTTCAATATGCACATCCGAGGCTGCAAGCTCGTGGGCCTTGTGCAGTATGTAGTCGACCACGATCGGGATTTCCCAATCCTCGATGCTGTCGACGACGTCTTCCGTATCCGCCCAGGAGATGTCGATCGGTACGAACATCGCACTTTGATCGGAACTGTCGGCGCCCAGTGCGCGATAGCGCCCCAGACCGTCGAGCATGACCTCGGGCAGGACCGGCACGGCCCGCACTTCGGAGGCGCCCGACCGCCGCTGAACCCAGTCGCGGACCGTGACGTCAAAGGGATCGACTGTCGCGAAGCTGAAACAGCCTGAATCACCCCCGTTGAGCGGAAGGATTTCGAAGCGGTCGGCAAGGTGCGGCGTCAGCCAGGGGGCATGCTCGATACGAGGGAAGAGGGTAGCCTTGTCGGCGATCAGTTCGTTGCCGGTCCGCTGGGAAACCACCTTGTAGATCGCCAGCAGGTCGCCGGACATGCGCTCCCGGGCCAGCATCCGGAGAAAGCTCACGCCTGACTCGCGGGCTTTCAACGCGATCGAGACCGCACGGCGTTCCTGGATCGCACCATCCTCGACCAACTTGCTGGCTATTCCGCGCAGCACGCTGTCGCGTTCGGCCGGCTGTATGGTGATCAGCTGGGGCTCAGCGTCTCCCCTGGCAGCATCGGCGTCCGTGTCGGCCGGATCAGGTTCGGTCTGCACGACATCAGACTCCCACCCATGCTCGGCCAGGAACTTCAGCTCCTGGCCCGCACGGCGCTCAACGGCCTGTTGCAGCAGTTTCCGAACCACCGGGTTTTCATGGCCTCGTCCCGGAATCATGGTGCCGACTGCGGCGGTTTCGTCGTCGGCTTCGTTCAGGACCGGGGTGGTCAGGTCAGCCGGGTTCTGCTTCCCAGCCGCCGAAGTTGTTGCCGCCGGGGCGTTCCCCGCCGAGTCGACTTCGGGCGGGTCGGACTGCCGGAATACCGAGGGTGGAGAAGCAAGCTCCGACCCTTCCTCGGTGATGTCCAGCAAAGTCTCGTCTTCGGGAAGCAGTGTGATCTCGTCGATGGTTTCAAGAGCCTTGGAAATATCATTCGTCATCGAACGCCACCCTGAAGCCAATGTCGTTCCGCCGTTCGATCTCACCGACACCGGCGCGGAAGGCACAGCGGCAGCCGTGGCCGAGTCCATCGAAGCCGCCACCGCGGACACTGCGCCGTCCGTCGACCGCATCCGCATGAACCGGATTCTCCGCACCTTCGCGCAGCTGGCGGTAGGCCTGATCCGAATAACCGTCACAGCACCATTCCGCTACATTGCCGGCCATGTCCCAGAAGCCCCATTCGTTGCGGCCTTCCGGATAGGACAGGACCGGGGTCGTGGCGCCAACGGCATCATCGAAATTCGCGAGCGCCGGATTCGGAGCATCACCACCCCACGGAAATTCGCGGATCTTCGCGCCCGACTTGGCAGCGGTTTCCCATTCGGCCTCCGTCGGCAAACGTCCGCCGGCCCAGCGGCAGAATGCAGCCGCTTCCGCCCAGGTCAGCATGACCACCGGGTGATCGGGTCGGCCAAAAGCCGGGTTGTCCGCCAGTGGCGGCGGGGCGGCCCCGGTCTGGCGGACATAGGCGAGATACTGGCTGTTGGTCACCGGCGTCGATGTCAGGCGGAAGCCCGACAGGCGCACATGCCGCATCGGTTTCTCGTTGGCGAACCGCGAATTTGGTGGTGCGCCCACCAGGTATTCGCCCGCCGGAACAGCGATGACCTCCAGCTGTTCGCCACCAGTCTCCGCACCAATGCCGCTGCTGCGGTCTTCCATCACCGCATGCAGGCTGCGAACGACAACCGAGGCACTTTCGGGCCGCCGTACGGGATCGATCTCCAGCAGCCGCAGGATCAACCTGTCCAGTGCCGGCGGCGCAACCGGACAATGAACGCTGGGCGGATCGAGGCGCGCAGCCATCCAGTCGGCGCGTTTGATCTTGCGCGGGCGATTGCGACCAAGCGGATGAACGCCGGCGATCAGTTCATAAGCGATGACGCCGAAGGCGAACAGGTCGCTGCGGGCATCGACCTCGCCGTCGAACTGTTCCGGCGCCATGTAGCGCGGCGTGCCGCCCTTGAGACCACTGCCGCCATGTTCGTCGAGCAGGGAAAGGCCGAAATCCAGAATCAGCGGCTGATCGATCTGGCCGCCGGAAAGAAAGATGTTCGCCGGCTTCAGGTCGCGGTGCACGATTCGCCGGTGTGCGACGGCCAGCGCATCGGCGATCTGAAGCAACAGGCCCATTCGGTCGTCGAAGGTCTCGATCAGCCGGTCGCCATTGGCGCGGACCCAATCACTGAGGTCGTGGCCGTCCAGCAGATCCATGATGACGCCGAAGCCCTCGGGGCCGTCAAAGATATCATGCACGGGGCAGATCGCCGTGTGGCGCAGGGCGCGGGAAACCAGTACCTCGCGCCGCATGAATTCGCGCTCCCGGCTGGACTGGCGGCGGTCCTTGCGAAGCAGCTTGATCGCCAGATCGATGCCGAGAAGCGTGTCGCGGACGCAATACACATCCGCCGAACCGCCGCGGCCGATATGCCGCCAGTCGACGAAACGCGATCCGGATGCGGCAACCGGCGCCGCCTCGGGCGAGCCGGCGGCGGCGAAACGGGACGAGGACGCCAGCGGCTGTGTCAACACGTCAGACGCTGGCGTCCAGTTGTCCATGACCAACGCCGATCCGCAGGATCAGCAGTTGGAGCAGGTGGCCTGCACGACTCCGGTAGCAGCGCAGTAACCGCCGGCCGTCAGGCTGGTGAAGTCGGTCTCGCCATTGACATAGGGCGCGCGGTTCAGGTTGCCGTCCCAGCCAGTCGAGTTCGACTTGACATTGGTGTAGGCGATCTTGCCGCCGCTGACGCCGGCCGACGTGCGGCCCGTCGCAGTGATGCAGACGACCACCTCGCCCGCCAGCGGCGTGCCGGTGTCTCCCACGGTGGCATCGATCAGATAGTTGAAGTTCGAATCCGGCTGCAGCACCAGGAAGGGAATGATCGTGGAGATCTCGGTGGTGCCCGAGCCATCCGGGGTCAGCTCGGTGCCGTCGATATCGGCGACCACGGCCGCAGCAGTCTTCAGCTGCGAATCCTCGTATGTCTTGATGCCCGCGGCGATACGCCCGGCGGCCTGGCTCACCTCGGCGGTCTCGCTGGCGCGGACATAGGCAAAGACGCGGGGAATGCCGATAGCGGCAAGAATCCCGATGATGGTCACGACCACCATCAGTTCGACCAGGGTGAACCCGGCCTGCCTCTTCTTTGGGGTCTTACTCTGGGTGTTCATTTCCCACACTCCTTCAAGTGTTGATTGAGTGCGTCGACCGCGAATAGATGGAAGCCACGCATTCGATTACATTCAAGGATCGTCAAAGAGTCTTAAATTGCCGTAAATTCGCAGCGTCAAAATCCCGGCAATCAGGTGTCATGTTCTGGCGATGGCACCGCCTGACAATACGTGGAATGGCTTTCCTGAGGCCGGGATTGAGCGACCGTTCGCCTGGTTCATTCCGCTATTTCAACGGCTCGCCGGCGATGAACCGGACTGTGGTCCTGCTCCAAGTCCGCATGCCCCTTGCCTATGCCCCGGGTCGAGAACCTTCTGAATGAGCGGGGCATCGAAGTCAGTTGCGAAACCGCACGGTTCTGGTGGAAGCTTTTCGGGTTGGTCCTGCCCGTCAATGGAACAACTGAAATGGCATCGGCGTCCATCGCCCCACCCTGACGGCGACAGCGGACACTGCGGCCGGCCGAGAGCGCTGCAGCAATGCGAAGGGAAATGGCGCCCTGTTCAGGCGGCGACGGCGGAGACCGCAGCAGAGGGCTATCTGCAAGTTGAGGGGGCGAAGCGCAGCGATACCGGTTCGACCCTTGACCTCGCTGATCTCGCACTCGACGTTGTCGAGGCCATCCTCGAAGGATGTAAGCCTGCGGGGACCACTGCCAACATCGTCGGTCGCATGTCCGTGCTCCCACTGGCCTGGCCGGAGCAACGCCAGGTACTCGGCTTCAGCGCCTGATCTCCAAAGGCTGCTCATCTTGTGGGCCGGAAGAACGAAATCGGCCAGCGCGCTTTTTCGACCTCACGCCCGCAAAGCCGCGCAAACCGGGGATCTTCTCCGGGGTGTGGTGCAGACATGGGTTCGCGGGAGACCGGATGGTGGTGTCGGCAGTCTCTGCCGAACCCGTCTCTTGCATCTTGCCTCCTGATTTACAGGGAATTTACAGGGAAACCTGTTAATTCAGGCATCGACAGAAGATCAGCAGCCGCATTGAAGCCGAAATTTCTGTGGAATTCAGGGGAAAATTCCCTGCTCGCAGGAACAGGGAACCCGCGTAGTCATAGCTGGGAACGAACGGGCAAAATCAGCGAGCAAGCCGCGGCGGATCAGCGAATGCGGTATCTCAGCGGTTGAAGCGGTTGAAGCGCTCGGCGGCATCCTCGATCCCGCCGTTGTCGTCTTCCTCTTCGTCACCGACTTTCTCGGCGTGAAGAAGGACAAGGCAGCGATCTTCGCGCTGACGAAGGATCTGTGTGCCGAGCTCATATTCCGAGGAGTTTTCGAGCCAGTCAGCGGGATCGGCTTGCTCCATCCGGGACAGGTCACCAGGACCGACAAGCAGACTATCCGGCAAGGGAGATTCCCGGCCCCGCACGATCCATGGAAATGACCGGCCCTTCTGAAGATAGACGATCCTGCCACGGTGACCGAACAGAACGGCCAGGCTGTCCCGATGAAGGTCAACATAGCGCCTGGCTGCCGCCTCGCGGCTGATTTCGAATGTACTGGATATCTCGAGTACCCGCTCCAGATCCGGCTGTCGGTTTAGAAACTGCCGGAGCCTCCGCGCCGGCGTTAGCAACTCGATCGCGAAGCGGTTGGCCTCAGCCTCTTGCATCCGGTGCCGGTCGGACAAACGCCCTTCCCCTTCGTCGATCCGGGCAAGCATGTCCGCCCGGCTGCATGTGAACCGGTCCTGATCGACCATCCGATGGTGGGTCATCAGGAAGTGCCCCAACTCATGACTGATTGTGAACCGGCGACGTCGGCCGCTGGAGCCGCTGTTGAGCGCAATGATACCGAACGGGCGCTCCGGGGCGGTAACAAGCATCCCCTCAACACTGCTCAGCGGTTCTTCCCTGATCTCTTCGATGTCGAGCCGACGCGCGATCTGGTGGACAGGAACCGCACCTGGCCAGTCTCCCAGCTGATCGTGGATCGCGGATGCAATCCGCACCGGGTTCAGGCCCGCATTATCCAGTTCCATCCGGGAAAGGCGAGCAAGCCCCCTCGCCTCGTCCTCGCTATCAGGCTTCGACGTCACCGACCCTTGCCTTCCGGCGCTTCAGGAATGACTGGATCATGTCGTCGATGACCGCACGGTCACCCGGATCGAGCTCTGCGGCCTGGCGGAACATCCTGGCGACCTCCGGATCGGCGTCATCGGCATCAACGTCTTCCCCGGCCAGGTAAGCGACAGTGACACCGAAATGATCGGCCATGCGACGCACCAGGTTCATCGAGGGATTGGCCGCGTCTCCCCGCTCAAGTTGCCAGACATGCGCCTTCGAAACGCCGACCGCCTCGGCGACATCGTTCAGCGACTGTCCTTTCTCACGCCGCAGGGCGGCGATCCGCGTTGCGAAACTCATGCTCGACACCTCCCGCTCTGCACACCGTTTACCTGATCATACGACATTGTGCCAGCTTGATTGCCGAATCGAATCGTTCACTGTAGATATACGAAAATGTTTTCTTCGTAGGAGCACCACCATGGCCGTAAGACAGATCGAACACCTCCCGCCGGGCCGGCTGCGGCCCTGGGAGCGGAACGCCAGGACCCACTCCAGGAAACAGATCCGGCAGATTGCCGACAGCATAGAGACCTTCGGCTTCACCAACCCCGTGCTGATCGATGGCGAGATGACCATCCTCGCTGGCCACGGCCGGGTGGCAGCGGCAAAGCTGCTCGGGCTGGAGACGGTGCCTTGTGTCCGGATCGAATACATGAGCGAGGCCGAGAAGCGCGCCTACGTGCTGGCAGACAACAAGCTGGCACTCAACG